>Ga0255336_100010_pt1 | contig 549013 bp, 508 predicted proteins | sample MeOH1_35cm_T3_17_FD_189102 | JGI IMG/M metagenome (GOLD analysis project Ga0255336, IMG submission 189102) | Sandy soil microbial communities from University of British Columbia, Vancouver, Canada - MeOH1_35cm_T3_179 | ecosystem: Engineered > Artificial ecosystem > Sand microcosm > Unclassified... | reverse complement strand
CCGAATAGGACTGGCCCTGCCTCCAAACCATCGCCACCCCACATCTTGTGACATGGCACACAGAATCACACATCGGCTCGCAGGGGAATCGCCTTCAGCGATTCCAGATAATCTGGCAATGCTCTAGAAGAACGCCACCGCCCCGTGGCAATGCCGTAGCTAGAAACGTCACAGCGGGCGGTTCAGAACTTATAGGTATCTTCTAGCTCCATGAGCTTCCAGCGGTTCAAAAACATTTAATGGCAACCAACAGATCTGCCAGCGGTTATTTCCCATGAAAAGTTCTTGGGAGAAAAACGTGAAGCAATTCCTATCCGCGGCGCTCGTCGGCCTTGCCGTTATCGGGACGACCGCTTCAGCTCAACCGGCGCCATCGACTGATCCGCCCTCGCCGCCGGCCGTGGCCTCCGACAAAGGCGACAGCAACACCGCGAGCGCGCCCGTCGCCGGCAAGAACAGCTTCACCGAGGCGCAGGCCCGTGAACGCCTGGAAAAGCATGGCTATACCGAAGTCAGCGCCCTCAAGAAGGACGACAAGTCGGTCTGGCGAGGGACGGCAATGAAGAGCGGCAAGCAAGTCGATGTCGCGGTCGATTTCGAGGGCAATGTCGTCGGCCAATAATTCGCAAAAATCCACGAGCTCGACACGGACGCTCGCTTGAAAGGAATGCCATGACCCGCACGCTCACCGCCCTTTACGACTCTTATGAAGATGCCGAGGCGACAGTTCGCGACCTCGAAGCCGCTGGAATCCCGGATGACGATATCAGTCTCGTCGCCAACACGGCCGTTACGCGCCGGGAGAGCGTCAAGGAAGGCAACGAGGCCGGCCCTGGTGCCGGTGCCGGAGCGGGCCTGGGCGCCGTCGTCGGCGGCGGAGCGGGATTGCTCGCGGGTCTCGGAATGATGGCTATCCCGGGGGTCGGGCCGGTGGTTGCCGCCGGCTGGCTGGTCGCGACGCTGGTCGGAGCCGCGGGCGGCGCGGTCGTCGGCGGTGCGGCCGGCGGTCTGATCGGTGCGATGATCGGCAACGGCGTCCCGGAGGAAGACGCGAATGTCTATGCGGAAGGCGTTCGCCGAGGCGGCACGCTCATCACCGTCCGCGTGGGTGAAGACCTGGTGACGACCGCCCGGCGCATCCTCGACGAGTATCGTCCGGTCGACGCCCGGGCCCGCGGCGAGGCTTACCGCAAGGATGGCTGGAGCCGTTTTGACGAGAACGCTCCGGTTTACACCGAGGAAGAGCTGGAGCGCGAACGGCAGCTCCGGACCTCGACGACCGTCTGATCGCCGAAAACCCGGGGGCCAACCCCGGGTCCAGCCCACCACCGGCTGCAGCCGCTGCAGCGGCTTCCGAACGTCCACGGCACAACCTCGGATCCTCGCTCGGCATCGAGATCCTCGCCGTCCGCCACTCGGAACCCACTCGCTGTAGTTCCCTTGGAACCTGCCAGGGGGCGCCGGGTTTCTTGTCCGCTCCAGCGGCTCCCCGGGCATTCCTGTTTCGCATCGGCTCTCCGACCAATGCCGAACTCCCGTCTTGCCGTCGGTTCACCAACCGATGCGAAGGATCAATCAGATGTTTATGCACAACAAGCGACTGATGTACACGGTGCGCGTCGCGGAACCGAACCCGAAGCTGGCGAGCTTGATGCTCGAGCAGTTCGGCGGACCGCAGGGCGAACTCGCCGCCGCCATGCGCTATTTCGGGCAGGCGATCGCGGAGAGCGATCCGGGGCGCAAGGACCTGCTGCTCGATATCGCGACCGAGGAGCTCAGCCACCTCGAGGTCATCGGCACCATCATCTGCATGCTCAACAAGGGCGTGAAGGGCAAGATGAGCGAAGGCATGGAGGAGATGGAGCTGCTGGCCGAGATTACGGCCGGCGGCGAGAGCCATACGACCTCGCTGCTCTACGGCGGCGGCGCGGCGCTGATCAATTCGGCAGGCCAGGCCTGGAGCGGCGCCTATGTCGACACCATCGGCGAGCCCACGGCGGATCTGCGCTCGAACATCGCTGCCGAGGCGCGCGCCAAGATCATCTACGAGCGGCTTATCAACATCACGGCCGATCCCGGCATCAAGGATGCGCTGGGTTTTCTCATGACGCGAGAGATCGCGCATCAGAAATCCTTCGAGAAGGCGCTCTATGCGATCGAGCCGAACTTCCCGCCGGGCAAGTTGCCGGGCGTGCCCGAATTCACCGACAAATATTATCACCTCTCGCGCGGCGACGGCGAAGCGAACCAGGGTTCGTGGAACAGCGGCCCGCAATGGGACCATGTCGATGATCCGGAACAGCAAGTAGCGGTCGACGGCGGCGACGGCTTAGCGAGCGTCAAGCTCGATCGGAAATCGGAAAAGCTGGTCAATGAGGCGGCCATCCGCACGGCATCGCATCCGGAGACCAATCCGGTCACGGGTGCCGATCTCGGCGCGGGGCCCGGCGGCGGGAGAATGACCAAGATCGCGAAGAAGTAACGCGCGGCGCGGCTGGAACGAGATACCGTCTCCAGCCGTTTTTCGCTGCCCGGCCCGTTCGTCGATAGCGAGATGCGCGTATATGGCAAAGCCTTCAGGTCAACCCGTAGCTCCAGAGAACCGGGCGCCGCGCCTCGCCGCCCGCCGAAACGAGAAAATGGCCGAATCGGCTCACGCCTATGTGCGCGGGAGCACCGTCAAATTCTATGAATGGCTCGAACGCCCGGATCGCGGCGCCATCCCCGAAGGTCCGCCGGTCTGGATCTGCGGCGATTGCCATGTCGGCAATCTCGGGCCGGTCGCGAATGCCGATGGCGAGATCGCGATCCAGATCCGCGATCTGGATCAGACCGTCATCGGCAACCCCACGCACGATCTGGTGCGGCTGGGCCTATCACTCGCGATGGCAGCGCGCGGCTCCGATTTGCCGGGTGTCACCACGGCGCAGATGCTGGAACAGATGATGGCAGGCTACGAGGAGGCCTTCGAGGACGCAGCCAAGGACAAATCGGCAGAACCTCCCGAGTTGGTTAAGCGGGCTTTGCGCCAGGCAGCCGGACGTTCGTGGAAACATCTCGCGGACGAACGCATCGAAGGGCTGGAACCGGCGATCCCGCTCGGCAAGCGCTTCTGGCCGATCACCCCTGACGAAAAGCACGCGATCAAAGATTTGTTCGCAGAGGATGGTCTCCGCCAGCTCGTGACCTCGTTGCGCTCGAGAAATGACGACGCCCCCATCAAGGTCCGGGATGCCGCCTATTGGCAGAAGGGGTGCAGTTCCCTCGGGCTGCTGCGGTTCGCGGTACTGGTCGAAACCGGCAGCGGCAAGGAGGTCAAGCATTGCCTTGTCGACGTGAAGGAGGCGAGTGGGGCGGCGGCGCCGCGGAAAGCCGGCGCCAAGATGCCGCGAGACAATGGCGAGCGCGTGGTCGAAGGGGCGCGTCACATGTCGCCGTTCCTGGGCAGCCGGATGTTATCGGCACGCCTCATGGACAAGGCGGTGTTCGTCCGTGAATTGCTGCCACAGGATCTCAAGCTCGATCTCGAATATCTCTCACGGGCCGAAGCCATGAGCGTCGCCAAATTCCTTTCGTTCGTGGTGGGACGAGCCCATGCCCGACAGATGGGAACCCTGGATGGCGGATCATGGCTGCAGGAACTGAAGCGCAATCGCACGAAAAGCCTCGACGCACCCTCTTGGCTTTGGACGAGCGTGGTCGATCTCGTCGCCACTCATGAGCGCGCCTACCTCGAACATTGCCGGCGCTTTGCGCTCGCGGCCTAGGAGCGGCTCGCCGCTCAGTCGGGCAATGGCTGGCCCGTCGTCTCGGGCAGGAACCAGGGGATGACGAGTCCGAGCAGATAGACGCTGCTCAAGGTGAGCGCCGCATTGGCGATGCCGCCGAAGCGGGCGACCATCAAGCCGGCGATGATCGGGAAGATCCAGGCGACCAGCCGTGCTGCATTGAAGATGAAGCTCGACGCCGTGGCACGCACGGCCGAAGTGAACAGCTCGACCAGATAGATCGCCATCCAGCTATAGCCGAAGCCCAGCGTGAACATGCCGTTGAAAAAGGCGATGCCGATGAAGGCAGGCATGCTGCCGCTCCACAGATAGGTCAGCACCGTCATGCCGAGCGCGCCGGCGAAGGTGACGAACAGATAGGCCCGACGGCCGAGCGCGTCGGCGATGAAGCCCGAGACCAGATAGGCCAGCACCGCACCGACATTGTAGGCGAGCGACATGCGCGGTGCCCACACGCCGGCCGGCTCGCCCTGGAGATGGGCGAGCTGCTCGGTATAGGCCGGCATCCAGCTCGACACCGCCCACCAGCCGACCGTGGCGGCGAAGGAAAGGCTGGTCGCGAGCAGCACGCGGCGGCGGCTCTCGCCGGCGCGGAAGATCTCGGCGAGCGTGAACGGACGGGTGCTCTTGCCGTCGGACGTCCGGCGCTGCGCCCGCACCGCCGCCGCCCATTTCTCGGATTCCTCGAGCGCGCCTCTGAGATAGAGCACGAACAGCGCCGGCACCGCGCCGACCACGAATACCAGCCGCCAGGTGTCGGGACCGAGCGGCTGGAACATGATCAGCACATACCAGACCACGGCCGCCAGCAGCGAGCCGGCGCCGAAGCCCGATTGCAGGAAGCCGCAGCCCTTGGGCCGCGCCCGGTCCGGCCAGGTCTCGGCGACGAGTGCTATGCCGGTGCTCCACTCGCTGCCCATGGCGATGCCGGTGAGGAACCTGAGACAGGCGAGCGAGACGAAGCCGCTGCTGAAGGCGGTCAGGCCGGTGAAGAGCGCATAGAACAGGATCGACAGCATCATCACGCGCTTGCGGCCGACATAATCGGCCAGCACGCCGCCCATGAGCCCGCCCAGGCCCCAGCCGAGCAGCGTGATGCCGATCGCCGCCCCGGCATAGAAGGCCGGCGTCTGCGCCTGTTCGGACGTCAATAGCGATTTCAGGATGAAGGGCATGGCGATCACCAGCCCGGACGCCTCGTAGCCGTCGAAGATCCAGCCGAGATAGCTGCCGGCCAGGATGCGCCAATGCCGCCGCGTCAGGCCGGCATGCCAAGCTTCGGACACGCGGACCCGATCGGAACCTAAGCTCGCCATGCGTAAAGCGCTCCCCCTGCCCTCGCGCCGGCATCGGCGGGAGGATTGTGCTTGGAGCTTATCGAACCCGTTCGGGAGCGGGTTGGCAAATGCCGATTTGCCGCTGGGTTATTGGATCAGAGCAGCGCGCTGTCGCCGCGTGAGGCCACCGCCTGGCGATAGCGCTCCTGGCGGGTGAGGAAAGCACAGAGCAGGCTGGTGTCGGCGAGCCACCAGCCGGGGCCGCGCAGCGAGGTGAGCTCGGCGGCGCGCAGGATGAGCGCCTCGGGCGGGCCGACCTCGGAGGCGAGATCCGGCAGCAGGATGGCGAGCGGCGGCAGGCAATAGCGCACCGTCTCGGCCTCGTGCGGCAGCAGCACGCGGATATCGTGTCCCTCGCCGAACCGGTCGGCGGTGGCGTCGAGGATTTCGCCCATGGGCAGCACGTTCCAGACGTGGGTCGCGATCGGCTCGCCATCCATCGTCAGATAGACACCGCGCCGGCGCTGCCAGCCGAAATAACGCTCGACCGCGCCCGCGACCGCAGCGGAGCACGGTCCGCCGCCGGTCTCGGCGCGGAGCATTTCGCGGATGTCGGCGATGCGCTGAAGCGCTGCCTGGGTCGGCCCGGGATAACGGATCATCGAATATACTTCTGAGGCTGCAACGCATGTGCTGGCGCACACTGCCAGCACTATATTGCCAACGCCCTAACGTTGAACGCGAATCTTGCATCAGGATAGATACGATTTAGCGCAAATTTGGCTCTATTCGCGCATGAACTGAGCCGCCCGGCGCGCCGCCAGCTCGGCATGAACCGGCCCGACGATCCCTTCGGCCAGATCACGGACCGTTCGGGGAACCGCCTGCTTCACGCTGCGGTCGGCGGTGAAGGGCCGCCTGACCGGGTCTTTGGCGTAATAGCGCGCTTCCTCGCAGATGCGATCGATCTCCGCCTCGGCGAGCGTCAGGCCGAAATGCGGCGCGGCGCGCGCCCAGATGGCGTCGGGCAGCTCGCGGTAATCGACCAGCAGCGGCGCATCCGGCGCGTCGCGCACGCTTTCCGCCATCGCGGCCAAGGCCCGCGCGCAGAACTCCTCCGGCGCCATGGCCGAGACCTCGAACGGATCGAGCCCGAACAGATGCTCGGCCCGGCGCGGATGCTGCCGAAGCTGCATCCAGCCGGGCGGCCCGGCCAGGATCGACGCCATGATCTCGACCGGCTCGCGATCGACCCAGACCCAGGGTGTGGCGGGAAAGGCGCGGCGGAACAGCTCGAACCGGCGGATGTTCCAGCTCGACAGCTTGAGGATGTAGCGGCGCTCGTCGCCGAAACGGATGCGGCCGAGCGCGCGCACGAGCAGGCGCAGCACCAGGATCTGCGCCTCGGGATCGACCAGTTCCGGGTCGGCCTCGAGCAGCGCGTTGAGCGGTTCCGGCTCGGACACGACGACCACGCCCGGCACGGTGCCGAGCAGGCGCGACAGCAGCGTCGAGCCGCAACGTGACAGATGGAAGATGAAGCCGGCGGGGTCGAGCGACGGTTCGCTATCGAGTGCTGCCAGCTCCTGCAGCCCCGTGCGCACGAGCCCGCGCGGCGGCTCCATGCCGGCCCAGCGCGCGATGGTCTGGCCGAAGAACGGCTCCTCGAAGCGCATCCCTCGAAGATCGCCCCAATCGACGGTCGGCTGCGGCCGCTCGACGGTCAGACGGACCGGCGTCCAGCGGGCGATATCGGCGAGTTCCATGCGCGTCAGGCAGGCTCGGGAAACAGCCGGTCGTAGCCGCCGACATAATGCGCCTCGCCTTCCTGCAGCTTGGCATTGTTGGCTTCGCGCAGGGCTGCGTCGGCCTCGCCATAGAGGAAGGGCACGAAGGCGTAGCGCCGGCCGCGCGTGACCGGCGTCACCTCGTGGAGTGCCCCGCAGGAGAATACCGCGGCGCCGCCGCAGGGTGCCCGATATTGCCGCCGGCCGAATTCCGGGAAGATCAGGTCGCAGCCGTCGTAATCGGTGTTGAGATTGATGGAGACGGCGAAGCGGCGATGCTGGGCGCCGGCATTGACATTGTCGCGATGGCGATAGAAATGCCCGCCCGATTCGCTATCGTAGCAGGCGACCATATGGCGATCCATGCGCGTCGCCTGATATTGGAAATAGCGCTCGATCGGCGGCAGCAGACGGCGGACGATACGATCGCGGATATGCTCGCGCACTTCCGGATCAGTGATGGCGAGATCCCGCCGCTGCTTCAGCCGATGATCGATCACGGTCGCGGTCTTGCCGCCCTGATCGAGCAGGAAGCCCGAATCCGTGCCGCCCAGCTGGTCGTACATGCCGATGAGGAAATCGCACAGATCGAACTCGAACACGCGCGGCACGATCAGCACCGGCGCCGACATGGCGACCCCCGTCGAGGCATCGACATCGGGCAGGCCGCGCAGGAAGCCGCGCACCGTCTCGGCGTGGGTCATGGCCTCGTCCCAAGGGACGTTGCCGACCGCGCGCAGCATCGGATCGATGATGATCGTCCGCGGCGTGCCGTAGGCGCCGTAGAGGCGCGAGAGCGCGCCGTCATAATCGGCGATGAAGCCCAAGGCCGGCCCGCTGATCGATTGGATGATCTCGGCCGCCGCTGCCGAGGGCGGCTCGGTCAGGACGCAATAGACGACCAGCTTGTCGGGATCGAACAGGCCGGATTCGCTCAACAGCTCGGCCAGCTCGTGATTGGCGCGGCCGACCGCGAGCGAGTTGAGGAAGGCCAGCACGATCCAACGCCCGCCCTGGACATGAAGGTCTATCCCGGCGCCGGTCACCGTCCGGGCGTTGAACCAGGGCACCGGATCGCCCAGCCGAATGTCGCCAATATCGTTCATCACCGTCGCCTTCCCGCGAAACCCCCGGCAGAAAGAGGAACATGGGAGTGTTAAGGATCTCTCAACCAAGATCGGCTGCCGAGGACCGCGCGGGGTTGACGGAAGGGCGCCGGCGAGGCACAGCACACCCATGTCCACGCGCTACGCCCTCTACGCCGTTCCCGCTGCCGGGCATCCGCTCTGGATCGCCGCCGCCCGATGGTTGGGCCGCGATGCCGAGACCGATATCGAGGAGACGCCGCATCTGCCGCCCTGGCTCGAACCGCAGCGCTGGCGCGAGATCACGGCCGAGGCGGGGCGCTATGGCTTTCACGGCACGCTGAAGCCGCCGATGGCGCTCGCCCAGGGTGAGGCGCCGGATGAGCTCGAAGCGATGCTCGGACGGTTCGCCGCGACCGAGCCGGTGCTGCCGCCGGTGCGGCTCGAAGTCGCAACCATCGCCGGCTTCGTAGCGCTGCTGCCGCGGCCGCCGTCACCCGGCCTCTCTTCCCTCGCCGGCCGCTGCGTCGAGCGGTTCGACCGGTTCCGGGCCCCGGCCTCCGACGCGGAGCTGGCGCGCCGGCGCGCGGCCGGCCTCAGCTCCGTTCAGGAGACGTATCTCGAGCGCTGGGGCTATCCCTACGTCTTCGACCAGTTCCGCTATCACATGACGCTCACATCGCGACTGTCCGGCGCGGAACGCGACCGGATCGCCGCTTGGCTGCATGATCGGCTGGCGCCGGTGCTGAGCGATCCGGTGCCGCTCGAGCTCGCCCTGTTCGTGGAGGCGCCGGGCGCCCCGTTCCGGCTGCGCCGCCGTTTCGCGCTGTCGGCGCAATAGCTCCGGCATTGCGCGCATAGGGTCGAATATGTGCGTTTTCGCCCGGCACGCTTTATACAAAATGTCATTGAAGGCGCCATATTGTATATGTAGCGTTCCGCATCTCGGAGCGTTCATGCTCCGGACGGGAACACCGTCGCTATAAGGAGTTCCTGATGGCGTTGTCACCGGAAATGACCCGATCGCCGCGTTCCTGGCTCGACCGGCTCTGGACCTCGATCGCCGATCGCGGCCGGGCTTTCGTCCAAGTGCCGGCCGCCACCGTCCCGCCCCTCGACCGGGCCAAGCAACTGGCCATGGCGCTTCTGTCCGAGCGCGGCGAGGCCTCGGGCGCTGCCGTCGCGCGCGACCTGCTATCGACCTTGCGCGGGCTGGCGCCCGACGACCGCGCCGCCTTCGAGAATTTCCTGGCCGAGGGCTTCGCGCCCGAGACCGAGACGCTGCGCGCCGCCGCCGACGCCTACAGCGCCGATCCCACGCCCGAGCGGGCGATGAGCCTGTTCAACGCGGCCGAACCGCCGCGCCAGGAGCTGCTGCGGCGCATGAACATGGCGCCGGGCGGGACACAGGCGCTGGTCGGGATGCGGCAGGAGCTGCTCGCCCGGGTGCGCAAGGAGCCGGTGCTGAAGCCGCTCGACAATGATCTGCAGCATCTCTTCTCATCCTGGTTCAACCGCGGCTTCCTGGAGCTGCGCCGGATCGACTGGGACACGCCGGCCGCCATCCTCGAAAAGCTCATTACCTACGAGGCGGTGCACGAGATCGACGGCTGGCCCGACCTGCGCCGTCGTCTGGCGCCCGACCGGCGCTGCTTCGCCTTCTTCCATCAGGCGCTGCCGAACGAGCCGCTGATCTTCGTCGAGGTGGCGCTGGTGCGCGGCATCGCCGCCTCGGTCCAGCCGCTGCTGGCATTGGAGCCGACGGAGCCTTCGGTCGAGCCGGACGCGGCCGACACGGCGATCTTCTATTCGATCTCGAACTGCCAGGAGGGCCTGCGCGGCGTCTCGTTCGGCAACTTCCTGATCAAGCAGGTGGTCGAGGAGCTGAAGGTCGAGCTGCCTGGACTCAATCAATTCTCCACCCTTTCGCCGGTGCCGGGCTTCCGCAACTGGCTGGAAAAGCGCCTCGCCGCCAAATCCGAGGAAGGCTCGCCACTGGCCCCGATCGACGAGGAGACGGCCAAGCTCCTCGCCGAGATCGGCAAGGACGACAATTGGCTGCAGGACGAGGCACGGGTCGAGGCGCTGCGTGGCCCGCTCATGCGGCTCTGCGCCGAATATCTGACGCTGCTCCATAACGGGGCGAACCGGACCGATCCGGTCGCGCGCTTCCATCTCGGCAACGGCGCCACGCTGGAGCGCATCAACTGGCTCGGCAACACCGCCCGCCGGGGCCTGCGCGAATCCTACGGCATCATGGTCAACTACCTCTATGACCGCGAAACCATCGAGGCGAACCACGAAGCCTTCGTCCGCCACGGCGCGGTCGCGCGGTCGCGCGCCGTCGATGCGCTGCTGACCCTGCCCAGCCCGGCGGCCGAGACGCCGCGGAGCTGGACCCCGCTCAATCTTCTACCCTTGTCACGCCGTCGCGTCTGAACCTGCAACTCGAACCTGCGCAACTCGAACCTGCAATGAAGGGCGCGGCCGACCAGGCCGACGTAACCCCCCGAGGAGGAAATCCCCATCATGGCCAACGTGCCCCCGCCGGCGATTGATACGCCGGCCCAGCCTGCCGTCACCGGCGGCCGAACCAAGCTCACCCGACAACAGATCACCGGCTTCTGGGGCGCTTGGTTCGGCTGGATGCTGGACGGGATGGATTCCGTCATCTACGCGCTGGTGCTGGCACCGGCGCTGACCGAACTGCTGCCGCGCTCCGGCTATGAGGCGACGCCGGGCAATATCGGCTTCACCGGCTCTCTGATGTTCGGGCTGTTCCTGGTGGGTTGGGGCTGTTCCTTCATCTGGGGCCCGATCGGCGACCGCTTCGGCCGCACCAAGACGCTGGCCGCGACCGTGCTGATCTATTCGATCTTCACCGGTGCGGCCGCCTTCGCCGGCGATGTCTGGCAATTGGGCGCCTTCCGCTTCCTCGCCGGCATCGGCATCGGCGGCGAATGGGCGCTCGCCGGCACCTATGTCGCCGAAGCCTGGCCGGAGGATCGCCGCCGTGCCGGCGCCGGATACCTGCAGACCGGCTATTATTTCGGCTTCTTCGTCGCGGCCGCGCTCAACTTCACCGTCGGCGCCTCGCTCGGTTGGCGCGCGATGTTCCTGTGCGGCGTCGCGCCGGTCGTGGTCTCGCTCTTCATCCTGTTCTCGGTGCGCGAGCCGGAGAAGTGGGAGCGGCGGCAGGCCAAGACCGCACGCAAGAGCCCGCTGGCCCAGATCTTCTCGCCCCAGTACCGCCGCCGTACCCTGGTCAATTCGGCGCTGCTGACCGTCGCCATCATCGGTCTCTGGGCGGGTGCCGTCTATGAGCCGACCGCGATCATCGGGCTCGCCAAGGCGCAGGGCATGGCCCAGCCGGACGCGGCCAAGATGGCCTCCTACGGCACCGGCCTCTTGTCGATCGGCACTATCCTCGGCTGCCTGGCGCTGCCCGGCCTGGCCGAGCGGTTCGGCCGCAAGAGCACGCTCGCCTTCTACTTCTGCGGCATGATCGTCTCGATCGTCGCCTCCTTCGGCTGGGCCTTCTACCTGCCGGCCGGCACGGCGTTGCCGGTCTTCATGGCCATCCTGTTCTTCCTCGGTTTCTTCGGTGGCAATTTCGCTATCTTCACCCTATGGTTGCCGGAGCAATATTCGACCGATGTGCGGGCGACGGCCTTCGCCTTCTGCACCTCGAGCGGCCGGTTCATCGGCGCCGGCGTCAATTTCGCGCTGGCGGCCGGCGTGCAGCATATGGGCACGCTCGGCACGCCGGTGGCGCTGACGGCGGTGGCGTTCGGCCTCGGCCTGCTGATCATCCCGTTCGCGCTCGAGACGCGCGGGCAGCGCCTGCCAAGCTGAACCGGAGCCGTCCGGCGCTTCTAGTGCAAGATGATTTTAGGTCCAATCGACCTAAAATCATCGCGGTCTAGGCAAAGCGCCGGACGGACGACCTGCTGCTCGCCGGGGGGCTTCCCGGCCACGACAATGGAAGGCGACAGCATCCATGCGTGCCCCCGTCATACGCCCACGCCCCAGCCTCGCCGCCGAAGACGGCGTCACCCCGACCCTCGCCGAGGCGATCCGCGTGGGCCTCGCCGACGAGATCACCTCGGGCCATCTCCATCCCGGTGCCGAGCTCGACGAGCATGAGATCGCCAAGCGTTTCGGCGTGTCGCGCACGCCGGTGCGCGAGGCGCTGCGCGAGTTGGCCTCGGCCGGGCTCGTCAGCATCCAGCCGCGCCGGGGCGTCCGCGTCGCGGCCCTCACCCCCGATCATCTGGGCGATCTGTTCGAACTGATGGCAGAGACCGAGGCCATGTGCGCCCGGCTCGCGACTTATCGCATGACCGCCAACGAGCGCTTCGCGCTCCAGTCGCTGCACCGCAATTCCTTGGCCGCGGTCAGGGCCGACGACGTCAACGCCTATGACGCGCTCAACCGTGACTTCCACGCCGCCATCTATCGCGGCACGCACAATGAGAGCCTGGTCAAGCATGCGAGCCAGCTCCGCCTGCGCCTCGCCCCCTACCGGCGGGCACAGTTGAGGAGCGATCAGCGCCTCAAGCAGTCCCATGCCGAGCATGAGGCGATCCTGGCGCAGATGCTGCGCGGCGACGGTGCGGAGGCCGAGCTCACCATGCGCGCGCATATGCTCACCGCGAGCGTGGCGCTGGCCGCCTATATCGAAGAATCCAGCCGCAAATAGCAGAGATCCGGGCAGCCGCAATTGCAGGCTGTCGCGCCAGCCTCGGCAATGTGCATGACTGCGCGCAATCACGCGCTAAATATGCACAACGCTGTTGCCGCCCCTAATTTTTATATCTACTCTCTCATGCGATAGCACGGTGTGTACGTTAGAGACCCAATCGACCCTTATCGAATCGGTGGTGCCGCTGGCATCCGCCGAATAAAAAGAGTTTGGGGAAGCGCCGATGCCAGGACCTGCTCCGGCCGCGACATTCGCGGCGACGGCTGATTGCCGCCATTCGATCATCACGCGGCGAACCCGACCGCCGGCCCGACGATGGCCGCCTTCCTGACGTATCCAGCTACCGTCATTATTTAACCGCAAGCACGCGAGCAAGTCTGCGCCGATCGCGAGACGGCGTCTGACGATGCTCGCCCGCATGCACGCGGCAAGCATCTTTTCGTCACCATAGAGGAGGTCCACGGAGACGGCATCCCGACGCCGATGGGGCGCGCGGGGACCCGGACTAATGCCAACTACCCAATTGGGAGGAAAAAATGTCGGCCACAAAAAAACGGCCATTCAAAGCGCTTTTGCCTGCCGCGCTCGGCGGCATTCTGCTCGGCTGGGGCACGCCGGGCCAGGCTCACGTCACCTCGATCGTCATCGATTCCCAGGCGCCCGCCTTCGGCGGTGCCGCGGTCGGCAATGCCGGCGCCTACGTCACGCTGACCGGCCGGGCCTTCGGCGATCTCGACATCCACGATCCACACAACACCATCATCCAGGATCTCGACCTGGCGCCGCGCGACGCCAAGGGCAAGGTCCCCTATATCGCTACCTTCCAGCTCACCATGCCGGCCGATGCGAGCCAGGACACCGGCCTGATGATCTATGAGGTGTCCAACCGCGGCGGCAACGCCATCCCCGGCTCGGCCGCATCGGTGGTGCCGGGAGCGATCTATCTCGAAAGCGGCTGGCAAGGCGACCTGCTGGCGCATTGCACGACCGACTATCCCTGCACGTCACTCGCGAGCCCGTTCACGGGGACGCAACAGGTGATCCAGGTGCCGGTCGCCAAGAACCGCGACGGCTCGACCATCACCGGTCCGGTCTATGGCCATATCGCGAACGCCACCGGCAATACCGCGCAGATGGTCATCTTCACCACGCCCGTGCCGTATCAGCCCTTGAGCATGGACACGACCAAGACCGATCTTTGGAGCCTGTCGTTCCAGACCATCACCGGCATCGACGGGCCGAAGACCAAGATCGCCAGCACCGACTGGGCCTGGGCCGACTGCCGGACCGTGCCCTTCCCCGGCACGCCTGACCCCACCCGCATCTGCCTCAAGAACGGCTTCAACCCCGATCTGCTCTACGAGACGGTCTTCAATGCGAAGAACCCGCTCGTGCTCGGCGTCGGCTATGCCGCGACACGCGACATCATCTCCTTCTTCCATCATTCGGCCAAGGACGACACGGGCACGCCCAACCCGATCGCCAAGGAAGTGAAGAAGGTGATCGATATCGGTTCATCTCAATCCGGCTCCTTCATCCGCTCCTCGATCCATCTGGGCTTCAACGAGGATGAGCAGAACCGCAAGGTCGTCGATGGCGCTTGGCCGCAGATCGACGGGCGGCAGCTCTATATGAACGTCCGCTTCGCGCTGCCCGACGTCATCACCAATCTCTACATGATGTCCGACGAGGCGCCGGTCTGGTGGGCGCATTATCCCGACAAGGCCCGCCACTTCGCCGCCGAGGGCATGCTCGACCGGTGCAAGGAAACCGAGACCTGCCCGCAGATCCTGGAGACCTTCGGCTCGCTCGAAATGTATGACGAGAAGATGTCGCCGGACCTGATCGGCTTCACCGCCGAGGAGGACATCCCGCTGCCCGACCGCGTCCATCGGTACTATTTCCCGGGGACGACCCATGGCGGCGGCGCGGGCGGCTTCAATTATGACCCCAACCCGCCGCCGACCGGCTCCTGCACGCTCCCGGCCAACCCGAACCCGACCTCGGACACGTCCAACGCGCTCATGGATGATTTCATCGACTTCATCATGAACGGCAAGCCGATGCCGCCGAGCGCCTATCCCACGCTCAAGAACCACGACCTGGTTCCGGCGACGCAAGAAGCGGAAGGCTTCCCCGACATTCCGGGCTACGTCTTCCAGGGCAACCAGATCAACTTCGTCGAGAAGTTCAATTTCGGTCCCCAGATCGATTATCAGAACCAGACCGGCATCGTCACCATCCAGCCGCCGATCGTCGACAAGGTGCTGCCGACCTATGCGGTGCGGGTGAATTCCGACGGCAACGAGACGGCCGGCGTCCCGTCCGTCCTGATGCAGGCGCCGCTCGCCACTTATACCGGCTGGAACACCTTTGCGACCGGCATCTATAAGGGCCAGCAATGCGCGCTCACCGCCTCGTCCTTCCCCCTCAAGGAGACCAAGGCCGAGCGCAAGGTGACCGGTGATCCCCGTCCATCGCTCGAAGAGCGGTACGGCACTCATGACGGCTATGTCTGCGTCGTTACCGACGCCGCGAACACGGCCGTCTCCCAGCGCTTCCTCCGCTCATCGGCGGCGACCACGCTGATCTCGCAAGCACAGGCGAGCAACGTGCTCACCGACATCACGCCCACGGCGGCCGATAAGAAGATCGCCAAGCAGCTCTGCTCGCCGACGCGATAGGGCGGCGCAAGAAAGCAGCGTCCGGAGGAGATCATCCGGAGCCGGATCGGTTCAGATCAAATCGCACGCGCGATGCGATCTGAACCGTGATCCGCTTTCGATCAATAAAATCGCGCAGGCCTCATATGGATCACGCCGTCACGATCGGCATTCTCGCTGAGCCACGTTGGCCCAAAGACGGCGAAGACTATCCAGGCCCCCGGCGACCGAAGCCCACAGGAACGCATCGCTGACCAGAAGATCGCCCGCGAAGACCCCGGGACGGGATTGGAGCAAGGCGTCGAACTTAGACCGCCCACAAGACGTGAAGGGATGTGGAGGCGCGGCTAGATCGATGGGCTGGCGGGCCAGCACATCCATTTTCTCCACGGCGTCGCCGAGGCGCTCGAAGTGGGGCAGATGGGCATGAAGATTGAATGTTTTCACACCGTCGAGAAGCCGCAGCCGATCTAGCCCGCTCTCGATTTCGATCGGCGATGGTGAGCCGTCGGGCTCGGCGGCGGGGTGGAGCCCAAATCGATTTTCCACCGGCACCCCGAGCCCTGCGAGGATTGAGCGGCCGAAACCGCCGAAGCGCTGCTGCGGAGGGATGGTTCTGTCCCCATGATGGAGAAAATCTGCCTCCTGCGAATGCAGGCGCTCGGTATCCGGGAGATCGTCGGCATTGCCGATATCATGATGCGGCGAAACGACAAGGAGATTGCCCGGCTTTGACAGAAAGGACCGAATAGCGCGCAGCTCGGCTTCGCTCGCCTGCTGGTCTGTTCGAACCGAATCAAAGCTGATGACGATCAGGGTATCGACGATCCCGAGCAGATCGCTATCGAGCAAGTGCTGCCTGCCGTCATCGTGGACGCGTTCCAGCTCAATGACCGGTTGGCCGGTCTGGGCGCGCGCCTGGTCCACGAAGGCGGTGAAGTTCTTCTTCATGATGTGATCGAGGAAGCCGGCGATGCTTTGATCGAATCGGCTTGGATCGGAGAGTTCTTGGAGATGCGGATAGAGCATCCGGCGACTTTCGAACAGCGCCGGGAAGCGGTTTTCGATAACGCCCAGAGGCGCGCCGATTTCGCCGGGGCGGCTCCAGGCATAATAGACGGCGATTCTACGATCAGTCACATCCAGCCTCCTCTATTCCATCGCGACATCGGCCTGCTTGATCGTCACGCGCCCGGGCGCCTTCAGCATCAGGATGAGCGGCATTGCCAGCAGGGCGATCACCATGATCAGCCAGAAATCGTCGATGTAGGCGATCGCCATGGCCTGGCGCGTGATCTCGCCGTCGAGCATGGCCCGGCCCGGCACGCTCGCGGGGTTCCAGAAACGCAGCCCCGCTCCGCTCTGCAACAGCCGGTTGAACGGCGTCACATATGCTGAGATGTCGGCATGGTTGGCCTGGAGGCTCGACAGTAGCAGGCTCGACAGCACCGAGATACCGATGGCGCCGCCCATGCTGCGCATGAGCGCGAACAGGCTGGCCGCCTGCGGGCGCAGCTCCGCCGCCAGCGTCGCGAAGGTCAGCGTCGAGAGCGGCGTGAACACGAAGCCCATGCCGATACCCTGATAGAAGCCGGTCCAGACGATCGTGCTGTAGGAGACGTCCGGCGTGAAATCGGTCATGCCCCAAAGCGACACGGCCATGGTGCCGAAGCCGAAGAAGACGAGATAGCGGGAATCGACCCGCCCGATCAGGCGACCGACCACCATCATCGACAGCATCGTCCCCGCGCCGCGCGGCGCCAGCGCCAACCCGGCATCGAGCACCGGATAGCCCAGCTGATTCTGCAGGAACGGCGCCATCAGCGCCATGGTCGAGAACAGGATCATGCTGACCATGAACATGAAACCCACGCCCATGACGAAATTGCGGTCGCGGAAGATCTGCGGCGTGATGAATGGATGCTCGCCCAACACGCAATGGACGATGAAGGCGTAGAGGCCGGTGCCGGCGAGCACCGCCTCGGTAATGATCTCGGGCGAGCTGAACCAGTCGAGTTGCTCGCCGCGATCGAGCATGAGCTGGGCCGCGCCGAGGCCGAGGCTCAAGGCGACGAAGCCAAACCAGTCGAACGGCCGACTCCGGTCGAGCCTGGTTTCGGTCAGGAACCGCGCGATGCCGAAGAAGGCGATGAATCCCAACGGCACGTTGATGTAGAAGACCCATCGCCAATTATAATATTCAGTCAGCCACCCGCCCAGCGTCGGCCCCAGGATCGGCCCGACCATGACGCCCATGCCCCAGATCGCCATCGCCTTGCCCTGGCTCTCGCGCGGATAGATGTCGAGCATGACCGTCTGCGACAGCGGCACCAGGGCGGCGCCGAAGGTGCCTTGCAGGAACCGGAACAGCACGATCTGCTCCAGCGACTGCGCCATGCCGCACAGCACCGAGGTGACGGTGAAGCCCGCGATCGCGGTCATCAGCACGCGCGTGCGGCCGAACCGCATGGTGATCCAGCCCGTGGGCGGCGTCATGATCGCGGCGCCGACGATATAGGAGGTCAGCACCCAGTTGATCTGGTCCTGGCTCGCCGCCATCGAGCCCTGCATATAGGGCAGCGCCACATTGGCGATCGTCGTGTCGAGCGCCTGGATCAACGTCGCCAGCATGATGCAGCCGGTGATCGCGACCCGATTGGCCTCGCCCTGCCCTGTCGCCACGACACCTCCGCATCCCATCCGCGCTATAGCTTGCGCAGAGCGGCCGGGAAGGCAAGAGGATCGACAGGCGCTGGACCGAACCGTGGCCGATGCCGACCGCTTTGGCGACGGCGCGGCGGACCAGCCCGGGGAATTACGGTGTCCCCGGGCTGGAGCCCCTTACGTCGAGGCCAGCCCCATTCCGGGGTCGGTGATGCTATCGCTTCCCGACTCGAGATGGCCCGCGAATTGCCAAACCAGCTCTTGGCCTTCCACCAGGCGTACGACAAGGTCGTACCAGCCGAACGTCGCTCGGGCATCGACGATGACGGGCAGACGCAGACCCGGCGGCAGAAGTTCCTTCCGGCTTGTCTTCGTATAGAGATTCTCGATCTGAACGTGGATCGGCGCCAAACCCTCGTTGATAAGATCGAGCTGATAAAGCGAAGCCTTCGGTTGGGAGGCTCCGGATACGGCGATTCGACCCTTTCCGGCGGAAAGGCTGCCTGTGAAGGACCGGAAGAACCCGTTCGGCCCGTAGACGGCGACGTCGTAGAGGCCCGACGCGGCCGGCGACCATTTGTCGGAAAGCTGCTTGTTCGGCTCGACGGTGTAGGTGCGGGGCAAGGCACCGCCGGCACCGTCGCGGACCTGGAACACGGCAGCGGCCTTGCCGGTATTCACGAAGGTCAGGCGCAGAACGCCGTCGCTAAAATCAGGCTGGGCCTGGACATGCAGATCGTAGGGGAGTGCCCGGGCACGACGGATCCCCGGCTCCTGCTTCGGCATCACCTGATTGGTCGGAAGCGTGATCGGTGAGTCCGGATGCGAAGACCTGTCGGGCGGGGCGTAGGCCGCCGTCGAGGGCAGCGAGGGCGGAATGGCGTTCGGATTCTCGAAATCGAACACGGCGGTAAGATCGCCCACGACGGCCAGGCGCCAGGGTGAGATCTGCGGCTCGATCAGGCCGGGATACTGCTTCGCGAAGCGTGCTTCGATGAAGCGGATCAGCGAGGTGTGATCGAACACTTCCGAGCTCACCCATCCGCCCTTGCTCCAAGGGGAGATGACGAGCATCGGCACGCGGGGACCGAGACCGTAGGGGCCGGGATCGTGGCTGCTGTTGCCGGTGAAATACTCGTCCTTGGTCGAGACCGTCGAGAGACCTCCCGTCGGGTCTGCGGCCGCGGTCGGGGGCACCATATGGTCGAAGAGTCCGTCATTCTCGTCATACATGACGAAGAATGCCGTCTTGCTCCAAACCTCGGGGTTCGAGGTCAGCGTGTCCATCACGCCGGAAATGAACCAGGCGCCGTAATTGGCCGGCCAGTTCGGGTGCTCGTCATAGGCGCCCGGGCACATGATCCACGAAACCTGCGGCAGCCGATTGTGCGTCACATCGTGCTGCAGGTCGTCGAACAATGTGCCGGAGACGGAGATGTTCGTGCCGGTGCGCGCCTTCACCGCCAGCGGGCTGCTGTCGGCGGCGTTCTGATAGTTGACGAACCGCAGCAACTGATTGTTTGCTGAGTTGCCGATATAATGGTCCGGGTCGTCCCCCCAGTTGTTCGCCGCCGTCAGTCCGGAACCGGTATCCTGATAGACCTTCCAGGAGACGCCTGCCGCCTCCAGCCGCTCGGGATAAGTCGGCCAATTCAGGATCGTCCCGTTGGTGTCCAGCTGCGGTCCGTTGCCCTGGCCGTCATTACCGGTCCAACCAGTAAACAGGTAGTCGCGGTTCGGATAAGTCGGGCCGAGCACGGAACAATGATAGGCATCGCAGATCGTGAACGCGTCGGCGAGCGCATAGTGGAATGGAATATCCTGGCGTTCGAAGTGGACCATGGTGGTGGTCGATTTCTGGGCCACCCAGTCGTCCCAGTTGCCATTGTTCCAGGCGCGATGCGTCGTGTTCCAGTCATGCGGCGTATCGGCGATGAAGGTAAGGCCGAGATTTTCCCCTTCCGGCCGGAACGGCAGCAACGTGCCCGAGCCGTTCGGCTGATACCAGACGGGATTGCCGCCCGGGAGCCGGACCGCACGCGGATCGTTGAAGCCGCGCACACCGGACAGCGTGCCGAAATAATGATCGAATGAGCGATTTTCCTGCATGAAAATCACGATGTGCTCAACGTCCTGGATCGAGCGGGTCTTATTGTTTGCCGGCAGGGCGAGCGCCTTGCCGATGCTTTCCTGTAGCGCGGCGGCGGCAACCGCACCGGAACCAAGGATTTTCAGAAACGAGCGCCGATCGGGCTTAGGCAATTGCAACCTCCCCTATAGTTCAACGCATCTTTTAGACTCTAAACCGCAGAGTTCGAATTAACCTTCTGTGAATAATTTCTGACGACTATTTAACGAAGTCTGTCAGATCGTGATAAGACGTTCGAATGTGAACATTCCTGTCAATATGATTTCGGCTGTACAGTTCCCAATCTTTTCAGTCAGACTCTTCATACAAATGAATATAAGGCCTTCCCTGCCTTGCAATGGCCGGCAACGCTGCGGACTCTTGAGCTTCACAGTGGTTCTTGCGATCGGGGGGACGCGCTGGGCAATCGAATACCAATGACGCGCACGGCCCGGGGTCATCCGCCCAGAGCCGCCTATCCCGACCGATGCCCTGAATCCGGCGCTTGGATCAGTCCAGCAGCATTCCTATGGCGATCCATCACATCGATGCAGGTGAAAGAGAGCCTTCGGGATGGCTATGAAGCTGCCGTATGGAGGGGTTCCTCAGTCTAAATCGACCCATTCCCTCACCCCGGCACGATCCCCAGTTCGACCAGCCTGGCGATGATCTGTCCGGCCGCTTCCTCGGCGGTCATGGCGGCCGTGTTCACCTGGATGTCGGGGTGCTCCGGCGCCTCGTAGGGGCTGTCGATGCCGGTGAAATGCTTGAGCTCGCCGCGCCGTGCCTTCTTGTAGAGGCCCTTCACGTCGCGCGCCTCGGCGATCGCGAGCGGCGTGTCGACGAACACCTCCAGAAACTCGCCTGGCTGCATCAGGTCGCGCGCCATCCGCCGCTCGGCGCGGAAGGGCGAGATGAAGGAAACGAGGACGACGAGCCCGGCTTCGGCCATCAGCTTCGCCACCTCGGCGACGCGGCGGATATTCTCGACCCGGTCGGCATCGGTGAAGCCGAGATCGCGATTGAGCCCGTGGCGGACATTGTCGCCATCGAGGAGTGCGGTGTGTCGGCCATTGGCGTAGAGCCGCTTCTCGACCAGATTGGCGATAGTCGACTTGCCGGCACCCGACAGGCCGGTGAACCAGAGCACGCAGGGCTTCTGGCCCTTGAGTTCGGCCCGGGCCTCCTTGTCGATGTCGATCGCCTGCCAATGCAGATTCTGCGAACGCCGAAGCGCGAAATGCAGCAGCCCGACGCCGACCGTCTCATTGCTGATCCGGTCGATCAGGATGAAGCCGCCCGTGTCGCGATTTTCCTCGTAAGGATCGAAGCCGATCGCCTGGTCGAGGCTGATGTTGCACACGCCGATCTCGTTGAGCGCCAGCGACTTGGCCGCAAGGTGCTCCAGCGTGTTGACATTGACCTTGTGCCTGGTGGCCGAGACGCTGGCGACCGCGGTGCGGGCGCCGATCTTCAGGAGATAAGGCCGGCCGGGCAGCATCGGCTCCTCGGCCATCCAGACGAGCGTCGCCTCGAACTGGTCGGCGATCGCGGCCCGCGCCTCGGCCGCGCACAGCAGGTCGCCGCGGCTGACATCGACCTCGCTGTCGAGCGTCAGCGTTACGGACTGGCCGGCCACGGCCTCTTCGAGATCGCCGTCCTGGGTCACGATGCGCGCGACCGAAGCGGTCTTGCCCGACGGCAGCACGGCCAACCGGTCGCCCGGCCTGACGCGGCCGGCCGAGATCAGGCCGGCATAGCCGCGAAAATCGAGATTGGGCCGGTTGACCCATTGCACCGGCATGCGGAAAGGCTTGCCCTCCGGCGCCGATGCCAGCCCGACCGTATCGAGATGCTCGATCAGGCACGGCCCGCGATACCAGGGCATCGCGGCGCTCGGCATCGTGACATTGTCGCCATGCAGGGCCGAAAGCGGAATCGGCACGATCTCGGCGGGAGCCAGCTTCTCGGCGAAGGCGCGGTAGTCGGCGACGATACGGTCGAACACGCTCTGATCGTATCCGACCAGATCCATCTTGTTGATCGCCAGCACGATCTGCCGAATGCCGACGAGCGAGACCAGATAGGAATGCCGCCGCGTCTGGGTCAGCACGCCCTTGCGCGCATCGACGAGAATGATCGCCAGTTCCGCGGTCGAGGCGCCGGTGACCATGTTGCGGGTATATTGCTCGTGTCCCGGCGTGTCGGCGACGATGAATTTGCGCCGCTCGGTCGAGAAGAAACGGTAGGCGACATCGATGGTGATGCCCTGCTCCCGCTCGGCCGCGAGCCCGTCGACCAGCAGCGCGAAATCGAGCGCGCCGCCCTGCGTGCCGGCCTGCCGGCTCTCGGCCTCGAGCGCCTCCAGTTGATCCTCGTACAGCATCTTCGATTCGTAGAGCAGACGCCCGATGAGGGTGCTCTTGCCGTCATCGACGCTGCCGCAGGTGATGAAGCGCAGCAGGCCCTTGCGCTCGCCCGCCTCGATGGAGCGGTCGATCTCGCCGATATCGAGCATCAGAAATACCCCTCCCGCTTCTTCTGCTCCATCGAGGCGGCTGCGTCCTTGTCGATCGCCCGCCCCTGTCGTTCCGAGGTGGTCGCGAGATGCATCTCGCGCAGGATCGCCGGCAGCGTATCGGCCTCGCTCTCGATGGCGCCGGTCAAAGGATAGCAGCCGAGCGTCCTGAACCGAACTTTGCGCATCTGCGGAATTTCGCCCGGCGCCAAAGGCATGCGCTCGTCATCGACCATGATGAGCTGGCCGTCGCGTTCGACCACCGGCCGCATGGCTGCGAAGTAGAGCGGCACGATCGGAATGCTCTCGCGATGGATATATTGCCAGATATCGAGCTCGGTCCAATTCGACAGGGGAAAGACGCGGAAGCTCTCGCCTTTGTTCTTGCGCGCGTTGTAGAGGTGCCAGAGCTCGGGCCGCTGATGCTTCGGGTCCCAGCGATGCTGGGCCGAGCGGAAGCTGAAGATTCGCTCCTTGGCGCGGGACTTCTCCTCGTCGCGCCGGGCACCGCCGAAGGCCGCGTCGAAACCGCCCTGGTCGAGGGCCTGCTTCAGCGCCTCGGTCTTCATCACCTGAGTATGGACCGCCGAGCCATGGGTGAAGGGGCCGATGCCCCGCGTCAGCCCTTCCGGATTCACATGGACGATGAGGTCGAGACCGAGCCGGACCGCCATGGTGTCGCGAAAGGCGATCATCTCGCGGAACTTCCAGGTCGTGTCGACATGCAGCAGCGGAAAAGGCGGCTTGGCCGGATAGAAGGCCTTCATGGCCAGATGCAGCATCACCGCACTGTCCTTGCCGATCGAATAGAGCATCACCGGCCGCTCGGCCTCGGCCACGACCTCGCGCATGATATGGATGCTCTCTGCCTCGAGCCGCGCCAAATGGGTCAGTCTGTCCATGTCTTTCGCACACCTAAAGCCGCATCCGGCCGGCCGCCGGGCAAGCCGAGCTTTCGAACGCAAATAGGGCGTCACAAATCGCCCCCGCCGAAAGCGACGTCAAGAGCGGGGGACCGGATCGGCCTAGCCGGGCCGATCCAAAAGATAGCCAAGGGTCGGCTGAAGGAAGACATGACAGCTCGTCGAAGCGATCTCGACAGTGGTGAACCCGAAATACCGATAGACCAGCGCCCACGCCACCCCCGGTGCTCCATATCTGATCGCATCGTAAAGCAGGGCCGGCGGCGCCATCCCGCCGGGCGACGCCGCGACGACATTGATGGCGATATTGACGGTTTGGGAAAGGATCATGGCCGCCGATAGCGCCCACGGCCCGGGAAGGCCGCCCGCACGGGGCCACAGCCTGCCGAAGAGATAGGCGAGGCATGAGAACAGAAACAGCCGATACATCACGTTCTCGGCGAAAGCCCGAAGCATGAAGGCGACGAGGCGGGTTTTGAGCCCGACCGTCTGGAACAGCAGCAGATAGGGCGCCGGCAAGTAAGGCCGCCAGATCAAGCCATCGAGGACCACGATCGCGATCGCCACGGCGAAGGCGGCGCCGATGCCGACCAGCGCTGGATGCTGCGCGCCATGGCTGTGGACGGCGAGGCCTGCCCGATTGCCGATCGCTGCCCCCAGGATGATCATGATCGCGAACAGCACGGCACGTATCGCCGGCATCCCACCGGCAACGGCCTCGAAGACGCGGTCGAACGGATAGACCGCCGCGATCGGGACGCCGATCGCCAAGGTAACGATTAGGTCCGGAAATCCGTCGCGGCGTGTCGCTTCCGTCATGGCCATGCAGGGCTTGTACGGCGGACAAGTGAAGCTATGGTAACCGGACTTCCGTTCGCCGCGCTTTCGGCGGCGAAAGAAGGCTCAAGACACCGCTTCTCCCGCCTCGGCCCTGCCGAGCCTTGGCGAGGCGGCGCGGCAGGTCAAGTCGGCAGCGGCGTCGCCGAAAAGACGGCGCGCGGATCATATTGCCGCTTTACCGCCAGGAGTCGCGGCAGGTTCGGACCATAAGACAGCGCGGCCCGCTCGTCGTCGTCGGGGCCTAACAGGTTGGGATAGCCGCCGGGAAGGGACGCAGGCTCCAACGAGCGGGACAAGGTCTGCATCCAATGCCGATGCACGGGGCCGTCATTATCCTCGGGAGCCCAGCCGGCGATGATCTCGACCTGGAAATGCTCGCGGCGCAGCCCGAACGCCGTCGCCTCGACCGGCACACGCGTCGGCGCGCCATGGCAGTGATGAATGATGATCGCCGAATGGGGCGAGCTGCGCGCGGCTCCTGCCGCGACGAGCGACGCGATGACATCGGAGGTCAGCGCCGGCAGCCACCGCGTCTCGACCGCGTAGTGGCGGCCGTGCACGACGTGAGTGTCGTACATGCGCAGCATGTCCAGGCAGGACATCGGCCCCATCTGGGCCAAGAGCGGCATGCCCAGCTGCAGCAGCTTGGCCAGCTCATGCTCGCCGCGCGCCATCTCGCCGCTCCAGGTCGGGGCCAGGAATAGGGCCGGCCTTCCGTCCGCTGTGGAGAGCAGCCCGGCCGTGACCGTCAGCTCATCGGGCGCGGAGGCGGCGATATCGGCATAGCGCCTGAGCACCGCCTCGGCATCCGACCACTGGAACAGGATGATCCCGGCCAGCAGCATGCGCATCGGGTGCAGGCGGATATGCAGCGAGGTCACCACTCCGAAATTGCCGCCGCCGCCGCGCAGTGCCCAGAACAGGTCGGGATGTTCCGACGCGTCGGTGACGACATGCCGGCCGTCAGCGAGCACCACCGTGGCGCCCAGCATGTTGTCGAGCGCCAGGCCGTGGCACGCGCTGAGCGGGCCATAGCCGCCGCCGAGCGTAAGCCCGGTCATACCGACTGAAGCGACCGAACCGGTTACGGCGCCGAGCCCATAGGGCGATGCCGCGGCGACAAGACTGCCGGCCGTAGCGCCGCCGGCGATGACGGCGGCGTGGGCCTTGGCGTTGATCTCGATCTTACGCATCGTCGACAGGTCGATGACGAGACCATCGGGGCACAGCGATCGGCCGGCCCAATCATGGCCGCCGCCCCGCACCGACAGCGGCATTCCATAGTCGGCGGCGATCCGCAAAGCGGCTTGGACATCCTTGACGCTCTCGCACTGAGCGACGGCAAGAGGACGATGATCGACCGCGCCGTTCCAGATTCGGCAGGCACGCTCGTAGGCATCGTCGCCCAGCAACGCGACCTTGCCCAGCATCGCCCTGCGCAGCTCGCGTGCTAAGGCCAACCCAGACCGAACGGGCACGTTCATAGCGGTCATCGTAACCTCTTCGTAAACAGGCAAAGAGGTTGGAAGCTGCGCGCTACGGCATGATGTCAGCGATGAATAAACACGTTACGATAGTAATTCAGCCAGAATCTTTCTTTGGCTGCTGGTCGGCGCCAAGACACGCGCCAGCGCCGCCGCGGTCTCCGTCGAAACGAGCGGCCGGTGTATCACTTCCGAAACGCCCGCCTCGGTCAGCGTCAGCGCGCTGATGTCGTCAGCCGACGATGTCGCCAGCAGAATTGGCAGATTCGGGGCAGCCTTGCGCAATTCGGCCGCGAGATCGAGCGGCGCCTCGCCCGGCATCAGCTCGCCGATAAGGATCGCGTCGAACCGGTTCGGCCGGTCCCAGCAGGCCGCCAACGCCTCGGTCGCCCGCGTGAAGCCGATCGGCTCGTAGCCGAGTGCGGCCAGCATCTCCTCGTCCCTGAGTAGGCGCGCCCGCTCCTCATCGATCATTAGCACCGTCTGACCGTGGCCCAGGCTGAGCGCCTGCACGGGCTCGACCGGAACCGGCTCGGCCAGTTCCTCGGGAGAGACGCAAGGCAGCCAGACCTCGAAGCGGCTGCCCACCCCGGGCGTGCTGCGCGCCCGGATGGCACCGCCATGCTCGCGCACGATCTCGCGCACGGTCGCGAGCCCCAGGCCGTTGCCGGCCCGCCGCGTGGTGAAGAACGGCTCGAAGATCCGCTCCAGCACGGCCGGCTCCATGCCTCGCCCCGTGTCGCTGACCGAAATCACGGCATAGCGCCCGGGCACGAGTTCGCCTTGCCGCGTCCATGACGCCTCGCCGATTTCCTTGAATTCGACGACGGCTTCGATGCGGCCGGCTCCGTCCATCGCCTGAGCTGCGTTGTTGCACAAGTTGAGAATGACCTGCTGGAGCTGGGCCGGCTCGCCCAGCACGATCGCCGTTTCCGGCGCCTGCCGGACGGACAGATCGATCAAGGCGGGCAGCGAGGCGCGAAGCAGCGACGCGGCCTCCCCCACCAGAGCATCGATAGCGACCCGGGAACGGCGCGCTTCGCGGCGGCGGCCGAAGGCGAGGACCTGATCGACCAAGTCGCGCGCACGCTCGCCGGCCCGCCGGACCTCCCCGAGGTTGGCCATGATTCGGGTCCCGGGCAGAGCCAACGCCTCGGTCATCTCGACATAGCCCAGGATCGCGCAGACGATATTGTTGAAATTATGCGCGACGCCGCTGGCGAGCGCCCCCACCATCTCCATGCGGCGCGCCTGCTGTAGCCGTCGCTCCAGCCCCAACCGCTCCTGCTCGAGCCTTTCGCGGCCCACGGCATTGGCGACGGCATCGAACGCCATGCGCAACAGGCTCAGCCCGTCGGCGTGCGCGATCGCGCCGGGCTCGAGCGCATCGAATCCCAAGACCCCGCCCGCTTCGCCCGGTCCGGAGACGCAGACCCAGCCGGCCACCCCGGCCGCCGCGAGCACATCCTTGGCCGGCCCGGGCGCCAGCCCGTCGACTCTCGGCACATGAACGAGTCCGTCGGGCGTCCGCTCCAGCTCCGTTGCCGGCATCGACACCCGCTCGGGCCAGCCGGTCGGGAATTCGACGCCGGCACGGCTCCAGCGATATTGGTGCGGCACCGAGCCGGACTGCACGAAATAGGCCCGGTCGGCACCGACCCATTCCGCGAACTGCTCCAGGGCGAGCTCGACATGCCGGCCGATATCGTCGGTCCCGGCATTGATGAACCGGGTCGAGATGCCGGCGATCACATGCTCGAACTCGGCGCGGCGGCGCACCATGAGGCTGCGCGCGCGCAGCTGAAGGCCGAAATGGACCAGCAGGCCGAGCAGGAGCAGCGATGTCGCGTAGAGCAGCAGCCGGAAATGCTCGCCCGTCGTGCGCGACGCGCTCTGGCGGGCGAGAACCAGCGTACGGATGGTGCGCTGCTCCTGCTTGGTCGGAATGGCGAACAGCGCCTTGAGCACGCCGTCCGTCTCCGGCAACAGCTTATAGAGGAGCCGGCCATGGGCGAGCAGCGCCTCGACCGCTTCCTTGTCCTGGGCGGCGGGCACCTGCGTTTCCAGATGATCCAGCTTGGCCGCCACCTCATGCGCGGCATCCGGCGAGGTGTCGAGCGTCAGATGCAGCATCGCGACCGCAAGCGCGCTCACCGACGGCGCCAGCGGTCCGTCATGGGCGTCGCCGAGGCGATTGCTGAACAGGCCGAAATAGGCGAGCGCATTCTGCAGGAGAGCGTTGTCGCTCTTGAACTGCTCCGCCATATCCTCTTGCCGCTCGATCGATTGCGACAGCCGATCGAGCGCCGCCCCGGCGGCCGGGTCCACGACCGACGTCTCCTGCAATCGTATGAGCGCGTCGTCGAGGGCGTCGACCTCGCGCACCAACGGATCGTAGTTGCGCAACATGCCGGAACGCGCGATCAGGACATCGCGCTGGAACGCGCCCTCGAGCATGGCGAAGCGATCGAGTGCGGCGAGCGCCTGGTCGAAGCGCTGCGCGTCGGAGTTCATCCCGCGGATGAGCAGCCAGGTCAGCAGCACGAGCACCAGCGGCACGGCCGCGACGGTCGGGGTGAACTTCATGACGGCGGGCGGGGAGGAGCGCTGACGGGGTTGCCATGAAAGCTCCCGGTCAGGGTTTGCAGGAAGGCGACGATCGCATCGACCTGCTGCTCGGACAGATCCCGGTCGAGTTGGGCCTCACCCATCTCCCGCACGGCCTCGGCGAGGGTCGGCGCACTGCCGTCATGGAAATAAGGCGCCGTGGTCGCGACGTTGCGCAGGCTGGGCACGCGCAGGATCTCCGGCTCGGGCGACGCCAGCGGATGGAAGATGCCGTGCCGCTCGAAGAGATTGCCACCGATATTGACCCCCTGATGACAGGAGACGCAGCCGACCGATTTGAAGAGCTGATATCCCGCCTGCTCTTCCGGCGTCAGCGCCGTGGTGGCGCCACCGAGCCAATAGTCGAACCGGCTGCCGGGCGTCACCAGCGAGCGCTCGTAGGTGGCGATGGCATCGAGCAGGCTCTCGCGGTCGGGGCCGTGCCCATACGCTTCGGTGAACCGCCGAACGATGGCCGGATCGGCGCTTAGCCTGTCGACCACTTCCTTGATGGTCACGCCGAAGATCTGAGGATTTACCATCAGCGCCTCGGTCTGGGCCTCGAGCGTCCGATAATTTCCCTCCCAATTGAATCGGAAGCTCAATGCCGCATTGAAGACGGTGTTGGTATTGAGCGGCAGATCGGTCCCGTTCAGCCCGTCATCATGCGGGCGGGCGCTCGCGCCGTTGGTGCTCGTATCGTGACAGGAGAGGCACGAGCGCGTGCCGTCGTGAGACAGGCGCGTGTCCTCGAACAGGCTCTGGCCCAAGGCGAGCTTGATCGGATCGGCCGGCGGCGGCGCCGGAATGGGCGTGATCGGCTCCTGATCGAAGGTCAGGGGCGCTTCGGCAAACATGGCACCCGATCCGCCGGCGGCGGGCGCATCGCCGGTCGCGAGCAGCAGCAGCGCGCAAGCCAAGGCCGACCTGCCGCCGATAACCCGGACCCCGGCGAAACGCCGATTGCTAGTCTCTGGCATCGCCGCTCCAACTGATCGGGACCTCTTCCCGCTCATCCTCCTCGGAGTCGAGCGGCGGCCACGCGATGCGCGGATACATGCAAGCACTGTAAAGCGAGAACCCTTCGATGAACGCGTCGATAAATCCCGTCGCAATGAAGGCGATCGCAGCAGTGATCGCCCAGCGCTTGCCGTGGGGCGAGGACAGCACGGCTCCGGCACGCCGAAGCCGCCGAACTTCAACCTCAGTCCCCTGGAAAGTATCGCCGCTCGCCCCGCTCCGCAAGGGCAGGGCGTCGTCGTTTTCGGCATCCCACCCCAGCACGAGGCGAGCATGGGCGGCCCTGCGGGCGCCCACCGGTCGTTTTTGCAGCGACATCACTCCGTCCCATCGTCGAGTGGCGATCGATGGGGCGATCCTGATATCGGCGCGTTACGCCATCGTCTCGGGATCGTAGAACAGCGTTACGACCGTAACGGCACACGAAGGCGTGAAGTTACAACAGCTCCACCGGCATGGCGAACATATAGCCGACGCCCCGTTCCGTCTGGATGACGCGAGGTGCGCTCGGATCCGTCTCCAGCTTGCGCCGGAGCCGCAGGATCTGCACATCGATGCTGCGGTCGAACACGTCCTCGTGCACGCGGGTCGCCTGCAGCAGATGCTCTCGCGTGAGCGGCCGCAGCGGCGCGTCGAGGAAGGCGACCAGGAGCGTATATTCGCCCTTGGTCAGCGTGACCGGATCACCGTTCGGGTCGGTCAGCCGGCGCGCGCGCCGATCGAGCTGCCAGCCGCCGAATCGATAACGGCCACGCTCAGGGTCCTTCTGCGTCACCGGCGTCGGGCCAGCCTCGCGTCGGCGCAGCACGGCCCGGACGCGGGCCAACAGCTCGCGTAGCCCGAACGGCTTGGTCACGTAATCATCGGCACCGAGCTCGAGCCCGACCACGCGGTCGATCTCGTCGCGGCGATGGCCGGTGGTGATGATGACGGGCACATCCGACCGCGCCCGTATCTCGCGCAGGAGATCGAGCCCGTCATCCTGCCCGAGCCGCAGATCCAGGATCACCAGATCCGGCTGGCTCTCGGCGAAATGCTTGACCATCTCCAGACGGCCCGAAGCCGCGGCGACGCGCATGTCGTGCGCCTCGAGATAGTTAACGACCATATGCTGCATCGCCGGATCGTCATCGACGATTAGGATGCGAACGGGGTGGCTGATTTCTTCGTTCATGCCGTGGCTGACTTGTCCGATTATCCGACGCCCGGCGCGGTTGAGTGCGCCCACTATGTCATTCATCGCGCAATCCTGTGGCATCGCGGGTCGCCGTGAAAGACCGGAATGGAAGCCCGCGCACAAAACCAATCCCGCGACCGATCGGCGGCCTGGCTTTCAAGGCGTGTCGGCCTCACGTCAGGCAGTGCCTTTCTACCGCCCGTCAAACCGCCCATCACGCCTCCGACCCAACCGGCCATCTGTCAACGTACCTATTTAGGTCGACCTGTACGAGTTGCCAGTCCGGCATCCGACCTATCTTCACCTCAGCGCGATGAACCATCGCGGCCACAAGCCTGCGCCAATTAAGTCCGTGGCGTTATGGTTAGATGCGGATCATATTGACCATGCATTCGATCCATTCATCGGAGACGAGCTATAGTGAGTGGAGCAGCGTCTTGGCTAGGGGCAATTTCGTGGCGGGCAGCCACCCGGCCGGTTCAAGCCGGCGAGAAGAGTATGCAGAAGCGACCCGGCTCGCAATTATCGATGCCGCGCGGCGGCTTTTTAGCGAGCAAGGTTATTTCGCAACCAAAGTCGATGAGATCGCGGCCCTCGCGCGCGTCTCGCCGGCTACTGTCTATGCGGTGTCGGGGGGAAAGAATGGATTGCTGCGGACTCTGACGGAAACTTGGGCATCGGCACCAATCGTCTCGGTTACACTTGAAGAGATCGACGCTGAGCAGGAGGCTGAAAGCTGCCTCCGTCTGGTCGCCGCCAGTTGCCGGCGCATGCGGGAGGAGTTCGGCGACATCATGCGCGTCCTGCTCGCGACGGCACCCCATGACGAGGCGGTAGCCCAGAGCTTCGCCATGGCGACGGCTCGCTATCGCGAGGCTTTCCTGCCGATCGGTCGCAAGCTGGTGGAACTCGGCGCGCTGCGCCAGGGGGTCGATCTGGCTCAGACGCTGGACGTGCTGTGGTTCTATTTCGGCTATTCGGGACTGTTTACGCTCCGTGACGACAATGGCTGGACCTATGACCGCGCCGAATGCTGGCTCTATGAGCAGGCGGCCAGGGCCTTGCTGGAGCCGGCCGGGCGTGAGCCCTATCGGGCCTCCCCGGCCGGCTGATCAAGCTCGGAATAGTGCCGGAACACACCGTCATTGCTGAAGGCGAGACGGCGCGGACTGCCGAGATAGGCCTTGATGCGCGGACGCTGCGCCACGGCCGCGTGCAGCGCCGCGACCTGCGGCGCGTCCGCCAATACCTGCGTCGTCGCCCGCGGAAAAGCGAAACTCAGCCCTTCGATCGCCTGAAACAGCGACAAATCCGCGTAGGTGACGGCATCGCCGACGAGATGGTCGGGGCCAGACGGATTGCGGGCGAGGATATTCCCCAGCCAGCCGATGAATTTCGGCATCCGTGCCTCGCAGAAGGCGCGAGCCTTGCGCAGCGCCTCGGGCCTCTGATCTTCGTAGTAATCGTCGACGCTCACCGGGTGATGCGTGTCATGCGCCTCGGCGACGAGATCGGCGAGGGTGAGCTGGATCTGGTGCGTCCAGAGCCTGCCGGCCTCGTCCGCCGGCACCAGCCCGAGCTTCGGTCCGAGATAGAGCAGGATGGCCGCCGTCTGGCCCACGATCAGGTCGCCATCCTTCAGGAAAGGGGGCGCAAACGGCGGATGCTCGACATTTTCGGCCTCCATCATGCCGATCATACCGGTCACACCGCTGCTCGGCGTGCGCGCGATGTCGATATATTCGGCCCCCGCCTCCTCGAGCGCCAGGCGGACGAACTCGCCCCGCCCCTGGATGCTCGGCCAGTAATAGAGCTCGTAAGCCATAAACATCTCCCTCATCCTCGAGCGTGAACATCTGCGGGGCCGATAGGCTCACGCGCGGGATAAACAATCAGACGAGCGGCTTGAGCTCGCCCAACATGGTCGGAATCAGCTCCGAGACGGTGGGATGAATAAGCACGCCGCGCTGCAGGGTGGTATAGGGCGCGCCCGCATACATGGTCGCCAGGATGGCGTGGATCGCTTCGTCCCCGCCCGTGCCCAGGATGGCGGCCCCTAGGATGTGCCTGGTCTCGGCATCGACCAGGACCTTCATGAAGCCCTGCGTCTCGCCCTTCTCCACGGCGCGGCCGACCCGGGTCATCATGCGCTTGCCGATCAGGATCGGGCGGCCGGAAGCGCGGGCCACGGCCTCCGTCATGCCGGCGCGGCCCAGCGGCGGATCGATGAAGAGTCCATAGGTCTGGATCCGATCGCCGACGCGGCGGGGATCGCCGTCCAGCAGATTGGCCGCGACGATCTCAAAGTCATTGTAAGAGGTATGCGTGAAGGCACCCCGGCCGTTGCAGTCGCCGAGCGCCCAGATCCCGGGCACCCGGGTGCGCAGTTGGTCGTCGACCGGAATATAGCCATGCGCGTCGGGAACGATCCCGGCCTTGTCGAGTCCGAGATCGTCGGTGTTCGGCCGGCGCCCGACCGCCAGCAGGATATGGGAGCCCACGAGCTCCGGCGCGCCCGAGGCGCAATCGACGCGCACCGCGATCTCCTCGCCATGCTGCTCGAAGCTGATGCATTCGGCATTGAGGCGGATATCGACGCCTTCCTTCGCGAGAATGTCCGCGACCGTCACGGACACGTCCTCGTCCTCGCGGGCGATCAGGCGCGGCCCCTTCTCGACGATAGTGACGGCGCTGCCGAAGCGCCGATACATCTGCGCGAATTCGAGGCCGATATAGCTGCCCCCGATGACGATCAGATGCCGCGGCAGGACATCGAGATCCATGATCGAGCTGTTGGTGAGATACTTCACCCGATCGATTCCCGGGAAATCCGGGACGATGGCGCGGCCGCCGACATTGACGAAGATGCGCCCGGCCTCGATGAGCTCGTCGCCGACGCGGACCGAGCTCGGCGATTCGAGCCGCGCATGATCGTGATAGACCGTGCAGCCGTTCATGCCGCGAAGCCAGGTTTCGACATTCTTGCTGGAAGTGCCGGAGACCTTGTCCTTGCGCGCCTTTACCGCCTTCATGTCCATCTCGACGGCGCCCTTGATCACGACGCCGAAATCGGCGGCGCGGCGGGCGATATGGGCGGCATAGGCGCTGGCGACCATTGCCTTGGTCGGCATGCAGCCGGTATTGACGCAGGTGCCGCCGAACAGCTTGCGCTCGATCATGGCGACACTCATCCCCGCCTGGGTCAGGCGGCCGGCGAGCGACGGGCCGGCCTGGCCGGCGCCGATGATGACGGCATCGAACTTCTTGGTCATGGACCTTCTCCCGCCGATGACGCGAATGGCGACACGGGAGTCCCGCGCGCGCCCGACATCGTCTAACTTACCGGAACAAAGGCAAGCCCATTTTGGGCATGAAGCGGATCAGCAGGAGGCGAGCATGACCGAGGTCACCTATAATATCGTCGAGCATGACGGCGGATGGGCCTACAAATTCGACGGGGTCTTTTCGGAAACCTTCCCGAGCCACGCCGCAGCCCTCGCCGCCGCCAAGCGCGCCGCCGCGGAACAGCGTCTGCCCGGCGACACGGGCGACATCGAATATGAGGACGAAAAGGGAGTCTGGCACACCGAACGGTCCGACGGAGAGGATCGTCCCGAGACCGAAGTGACCGACTGATCGAAGCGGCGGCTTAAGGGAAAGAAAGGGGCGCGGCCCCGCCTGGCCGCCTAGAGCCCGATGACATCAAGTCGAAGCGACTTAATGTCTGAATCAGACTCTAGACATATAAGCTAGACAGCGATTCAGACTTTAGGTCGATCCGACCTAAAGTCATCGCGGTCCTGCGGCCAGGCTGGCGAGCCCCCACCTCGTCTCGGATCAGCGAACATGCACCCGGTGGCAGGCCCGGTGATGATGACGGGTCCAATGGCACCGGCGCACCCAGCGGATATCCTGCACCATCGAATGCGACGAGACCGCGGGCGCCATATCGACGGCGGGTGCCGCGGCGGCCGGTGCGGCAACCGCGCTCGACTGTGCGGCGAAGGCAAGCGTCATCGCGCCCAGCGCACCGAAAATCCAATTCTTCATATTTGTCTCCCCTGATTTGATCTCGGATCGAGATCACCCACCTGAACGAAGGGTGCCTCATCCTGGTTCCGCCGCCGCCTCGCGCAATTGGAGAGATCGGCAGCGAACGACAGTGTTTGATTGTAACACACCTCTTCTCCCGTGAAATCACGGCGCGCTCCGAAGCACTCGTTTTTCCCGATATCGAACGAATATTTTGCGGATCGGCGGTTTTCCGCCCCTCCCTCGGCCGCCGCACCGAGGGAATATTTGGCTCGAATCGGAAACGCAAAAATTCGGTCGCCGGCGCCGGCCCGTATGCCGACCGAGCCTCGGCCGGGTGGAACTTAGGCCGCCCGGCTCGGGTTGATCGAGACGAGCAGATGCTCCAGTCCTCCCAGGCACGAGAAGCATCGAGCGTTCCACGATCGAGGCCAAGAAAGGCATCATATAAAGACGAGCCCTCCCATGACGGACACCACGGATCGGATCTCGTCCGGCAGCGCCGGATTGGACGAAATATTGCACGGGGGCTTCCCCCATAACCGGCTTTACCTGCTGGAAGGAGAGCCGGGCTCCGGCAAGACCACGCTCGCCCTGCAATTCCTGCTCGCCGGCTTGGCGCTGGGCGAGCGCTGCCTGTACATCACCCTCTCCGAGACTGAGGACGAGCTCCGCGCCGTCGCCGCTTCCCACGGCTGGTCCCTGGACAAGCTCGACATTTTCGAGCTCGCCTCCGCCGATGCCGTGCTCGGCGACGGCCGGGAGCAATCCATCCTGCATTCCTGGGAGGTCGAGCTCGGCGGCACGATCCGGCTGATCCAGGAGCAGGTCGAGCGGGTGAAGCCGTCGCGGGTCGTGTTCGACAGCCTGTCGGAAATGCGGCTCCTGGCCGAGGATCCGTTGCGCTATCGGCGCCAGGTCCTGGCGCTCAAGCAATTCTTCGCCCCACGCGATGCCACCGTGATCCTGATCGATGGCATCGTGGGCGAACGCCACCAGCACGGCTCGCATCTGCACAGCCTGAGCCACGGCGTGATCACGCTCGAGCGGCTGACGCTCGATTTCGGCGCGGCGCGGCGACGGCTGCAGGTGCAGAAGCTGCGCGGGGTCGATTTCGTCGCGGGATATCACGATTTCGTCCTGCACAAGGGCGGCCTGAAGGTCTTTCCCCGCCTGATCGCCGCGGCACATCACGTGCCTTTCGTCGGCGATGCCGTGCCGAGCGGTCTTGCGGGGCTGGACGAGCTTCTCCGGGGCGGCCCCAAGCGCGGCACCAGCACGCTGCTCACCGGCCCGGCGGGCAGCGGCAAGACCACGCTTGCCCTGCAATATGTTGCCACCGCTTGCGCGCGCGGCGAGCCTTGCACGATTTTCGAGTTCGACGAACGCATCGGCACTTTGCTCGCGCGTGCCGCGGCGCTCGGCCTCGATCTGCGGAGCCATATCGACAGCGGGCTCCTGAGCGTCCGGCAGATCGATGCCGCCGAACTGCCGCCGGGCGAATTCGCCTGCTCGGTCCGCGAGGAGGTCGAGGAGCGCCATTGCCGTCTGCTCGTCATCGACAGCCTGACCGGCTACATCGCCGCGATGCCGCAGGAGCAACAGCTCATCCTGCAGATGCACGAGCTGCTGGCCTATCTGAACCAGCAGGGGGTCGCGACCTTCCTGATCACGCCGCAGCATGGGCTGGTCGGCACCATGGCGATCGGCACGCTCAACATCTCCTATGTCGCCGATGCGGTCGTCCTGCTGCGTTTCTTCGAGGCGGGCGGGCGGATCCGCAAGGCGATCTCGGTCATCAAGAATCGCGGCGGTCCTCATGAGGACACCATCCGCGAGCTGCGCATCACCGATGGCGGCCTTCGCATCGGCCAGAGCCTGACGGAATTCAAGGGCGTGCTGACCGGCACGCCCGAATATGTCGGCCCGTCCTCTCCGCTCCTGGAGGATGACGGCCGTGTCCCATAAGCGGGCACGGCACGGACACCGTGTCCTGATCACCGCCCCGTTCGGACGCGACGCCGAAAGCGTCGCCACCCTGCTGGACGGAGACGGTTACGCTTCCCGGATCTGCGCCGATCTCGACGGCGTCGCGGCGGCGCTCGACGATGATACCGGCGCCATCCTCCTGACCGAGGAGGCGCTGCGCACCGAATTCTCGCTGCTCGCCCATACGCTCGAAACGCAGCCGCCCTGGTCGGACGTGCCCTTCATCCTGCTGTCGCTGCGACAGGCCGGCTATAAACGCACGCGGGAGATCGCCAGGCTCAGGCTGGCGGAGCTCACGACCAATCTCATCGTGATGGAACGGCCGCTCGGCTCGGTCTCGCTGCTCAGCGCCGTCGCCGCGGCCATGCGTTCTCGCCAGAAGCAATTCGAGATGCGCGATCGGCTGGCCGAGCTGGCGGCGGAGCGCAATCGGCTCGACACGCTTTTGGAGAATCTGCCGGTCGGCGTCAATTTCATGGATGCGGCCGGGCAGACCGTGCTGTCGAACCCGGCCTTTCGCCGCTTTCTCCCCGACGGCATCATCCCGTCCCGGCACCCCGACGGCGAAGCGAGATGGATCGGCTTCACCGGCGACGGCCACCGGCTCGACCGCGATCAATTCTCGGCGGCGCGCGCGCTCCGTGGCGAACCGGTCGCCGGCATCGAGTTTCTTTACCAGCCGCCCCAGGGCGCCTCGGTCTGGACGCGGGTGAGCGGCGTTCCGCTGCGCGACGCGTCGGGCAGCGTCACCGGCGCCATCTCCGTCATCGTCGATATCGACGAGCAAAAGCGCGCTCAGGAAGCGCTGCGCGGCTTCAACGAAGCCTTGGAAAAGGAGGTCGGCGCGCGCACCGCCGCCCTCGAGCAGGCGCTGAGCGAGCTGCAAGCCGAAAGTGCCGAGCGCGCCCGCGCCGAGGCGGCCCTCCGCCAGAGCCAGAAGATGGAGGCGGTCGGCCAGCTAACCGGCGGCATCGCGCATGATTTCAACAACATGCTGACCGGCATCGTCGGGTCGATCGACATCATGCGGCGACGGATCGCGTCCGGCCGGATCAACGATCTCGACCGCTTCATGACCGCGGCCTCGATATCGGCCCAGCGCGCCGCGGCCCTCACCCAACGGCTGCTCGCCTTCTCGCGCCGACAGTCGCTCGATTCGAAGCCGCTCGACGTGAACGCCCTGGTCGCCTCGCTGGAGGATCTGCTGGAGCGGACGATCAGCGAGCGCATCAGCCTCGACATCGCGCTCGGCGACGATATTCCGCCCGGCATCGCCGATGCCAATCAGCTCGAAAGCGCCATCCTCAATCTCGTCATCAACGGCCGCGATGCGATGCCGGACGGCGGCCAGCTCGTCATCGAGACCGGCACCGTGGAGCTCGACCGCGAGGATGTCGCCGCCCATGCCGGCCTCAAGCCCGGCCGCTACGTGACCATCACCGTATCCGATACCGGCGTCGGCATGGCGCCCGAGCTGGTCGACAAGGTGTTCGAGCCCTTCTTCAGCACCAAGCCGCTCGGCCAGGGCACCGGGCTCGGGCTCTCCATGGTCTATGGCTTCGTGCGTCAGAGCGGCGGCCAGGTCGTGATCCGCAGCCGGCCCGGCGAGGGCACGTCGGTCGAGCTCTTTCTACCCGCGGCCGCCGCCGGCATGGGCCAGGTGCAGCCGCAAGGCGCGCCCGAGACCGTGCCCCGGGGCGACGGCCAGGCGGTGCTGGTGGTCGAGGACGATGAATCGGTCCGTCTGCTCATCCGCGAGGTGCTGGAGGAGTTGGGCTATATGGCGATCGAGGCGTCGGAGGCGCAGCTCGCCATCCTGATGCTCGCCTCGCCGCGCGACATCGATCTCATGATCTCGGATGTCGGGTTGCCCGGCATGAACGGACGCCAGCTCGCCGAGGTGGCGCGCCAGCACCGGCCCGACCTGCCGATCCTGTTCGTGACCGGCTATGCCGAAAATGCCGCGATACGATCCGGCTTCCTCGGAACGAACATGGCAATGGTGACGAAACCCTTCGCGCTCGAGACGCTGGCGGCCAAGATCGGCGAGATGCTCACTTCCGGTCCCCTGCGCATGATCGATTAGAACCCCGCCGGCGACGATTGCGCGACTCTCGGCCACCATGCGAATACTCACGCCGGCCCGAGGGCACAGAGCCGGGGTCGGACGCTTCCCGGAACCTTCGTCTTGCAGGAGAATGACCGATATGGCCGATGAAAAGATGATGGCGCAAATCTCTGGGAAGGGCGGCTTCATCGCCGCGCTGGACCAAAGCGGCGGGTCGACGCCAGGCGCGCTCCGCCTTTACGGTATCCCCGACGGCGCCTATAGCGGCGATGCCGAGATGTTCGGCCTCATGCACGAGATGCGCGTGCGGATCATGACCGCGCCGGCCTTCACCGGTGCCAAGGTCATCGCCGCCATCCTGTTCGAAGCCACGATGGACGGCCAGGCGCAAGGAAAGCCGGTTCCGGCCTTCCTGTGGGAACGCGGCATCGTTCCCTTCGTCAAGGTCGACAAGGGCCTCGAGGCCGAAAAGGACGGCGTCAGCCTGATGAAGCCGATGCCGGCGCTCGACGCGCTGCTCGACCGGGCGGCGACGCTCGGCGTGTTCGGCACCAAGATGCGCTCCACCATCAACCTGCCCTCGCCGACGGGCATCGCCGCCATCGCGGCACAGCAATTCGAGGTCGCCGCCCAGATCGCCGGGCACGGGCTCATGCCCATCATCGAGCCGGAAGTCCTGATCAAGAGCCCGGACAAGGCCGGCGCCGAAGCCATCTTGCGCACGGAGCTGGCCAAGCAGCTCGACGCCTGGCCGGACAGCAGCCAGGTGATGCTCAAGCTCACCATCCCGGAAGTCCCGGACTTCTACTCGTCGCTGGCAAGCCACAAGCGCGTGGCCCGGGTCGTCGCCTTGTCCGGCGGCTATACGCGCGCCGATGCCTGCCGGCGCCTCGCCGCCAACCACGACATGATCGCGAGCTTCTCGCGGGCGCTCATCGGCGACCTCAGGCATTCGATGACCGATGCCGAATTCGACGCGACGCTCGCGAGCGCCATCGACGAGATCTACCGGGCCTCGACCGTAAAGGCCTGATCCGGGCGCGAAGGCGCATGGATCGATCGATGAGGTCTCGACGGGGCCAAATCGATAGGCCAATAGCGCTTACAGCTCCATCGAACATGTGTCCGTAATTTCTGACATGTGATCGATGGAGCCGCTGGTTGGTTATTTCCGGGGAAGGTCTGCTCGCCCTGCCGGGAGCGTTGGCCTAACCCACGCTACGCACACTTATGGCTTCTTGATAAAACCCTGGTCGGTCAGGACGAAGCCGCGAAGATCGATATGCGCCTCGTTGCGGAACCGCTTCTCGGCCGCGGCGCCGAGCTGGGCGAGCTGAGTCTGGTCGCCGCTCTTGTGCGCCTGGATATAGGCGACGGCCTGCATCACGCCGTTCAGCATATAGATCTCGGCGACCTCCTGCCGGCCCGCCTCGTCGAGCTTCGCCAGCGCCGCATTGTCCGCGAGCATCGTACGCATCTGTTCCAGGGCGCCCAGGGCCTGGGCTTTGGTCGTGTCGCCATAGCCGTTGGCGATCACCCAGTTGGTGATCCAATAGCTGGTGATGGCGTCGAGCAGGTCGCCCTCATGCAGCCCATCGGGGTTCCAGCCCTTGTCCCATTCGCCCAGCACATTGTCCTGCTGCAGCCTTGCCAGCACCAGGTCGGACGGCTGCTTGGTCAGGCCGGCGGCGAAACTCGCATATTGCTTGAGCACGCGGGCGGAAACCTCGGGCGAGGCGTGATAGCTCGTCATCGCCGGCGCGGCCGCGCCCTGCTGCGGCGCGCGCTTCCGATCCGGCCCGTGCTGCATGTTCATGAGGTTGCGGCGCAGTGTCTCCTGCAGCATGATCCCCTGCGCCAACTGGGGCATGTAGTCGAAACTGGGCTGGATGTCGGCCCGGACCGCGGCCGGCAGCAAGATCAGGCCGCCGAGCAGGAACGCTGCCAGAACGGGGCGCTGGTTCGACATGGTCTCTCCTGATGATCGGCGGGGCGGCGTCGAGGGACGGCCAGGATATTCAGGATGAAGCCGTTCGACCAGACCGTTTCCCGGCATCGCCAGCGAAGGGTCGCATCTGCCCAACGGTCCCGGGGCTTGCCTTCGCCCGCATCCTCGCGCAAATTCCCGCGCTCGAAGGAGCTGGGCCCGTAGTTCAGTTGGTTAGAACGCGCCGCTCATAACGGTGTTGTCGTCGGTTCGAGTCCGGCCGGGCCTACCAGCTTTTTGTCATTTTCAGCAGTTATGGCCGCTCGCAACCGCTTGCGGTCGGGTGCTGGCGACGTCGCCATCATCTTCGGGATCGACGGCACGCTCGCCGATGTGTCGCATCGGCTCCATCGCGTCAAGCGCTCCCGGCTCGCAGATGGCGACAGAATTGCCTGTATTCTCCGAGACCATGCTGCTGGCCGTTGCACTTTCAGCCACAACCCGCCGATCATGTATTTGTGGGAACGAAAGCGTCCCGGCTCAAATTGATTTCGGGTCCGGTCATGAGCGGGAGGCAAACCTTAATTGTCACACTGATGATCATAACGGCATACCGCCTCTGATCACTGAGCATATTTACAACGGAAATGACCCGCGCGCACGTACGTATGTATTATCTGTTACTGCACGTGGCGAAATAAACTCTTCTGGTGAATTACAGACGAATCAGTAACATCTATCAGGACAGAACACATTATTATCGGCTGATAACTTCGCCTGAACGCCCATTACCGATTGCGTTTCGCTTAACGATTTGGCACGATACCATCCAGTCCTTCCGCGAAATCATGCGCGTGAACGGCGTATTACTGCACAACATGTACATTTAAGGTTGATGTTTATGGACAAGAGTCAGCATCTTCGCGCGATCTACACTGCCGCAAGGACTACAGATTCGAGCTCGACCAAGCTGCGATCTCTCTGCGCCGGAAAGCGCATTTTCTATGCTCGGATTCGGACGTGGGCGCGTCGGATCGATCAGCAATCCCTTACCGATGCACCAGATCGAGGTCGCGCTCGAAGCGGCGATCGAGGCTCGACGGCGATGAGCGCCCCATGTAGGGAATTTCCGACAGCAGGACAAAAGATATTTTCAGGAGAAGATGATGAAGCTCGCTTTCATTCAGGCATTTAGGGGCGTAGCAGCATCTCTCGTCGCTATAGATCATGCACTTTGCGAGATCACCGGGAATAACCCCCATCTTATATTGACTCATATAGCGTGGTCGCTCGGAAGTTTCGGTGTTTATCTGTTTTTCGTCATATCTGGATTTATTATGGCGCAGATTTCATGGGATGAATTCGGCACGGACGGCGCCTCGAAGAACTTCATCGTTCGCCGCCTAATCCGAATTGTTCCAATCTATTGGCTGACTACTATCGTTGCGCTCATCTGCCACCAGATTTCACCAAATTTCGGAATGAGCTATGGTCTCAAAGAGCTGATTTATTCATTTCTATTTATTCCAAATCAAAACCCTAATGGCGTATGGGCTCCCATCCTCGCCCAAGGCTGGACCTTAAGTTATGAGATGATGTTTTATTCGATTTTCGCTGTCTCGTTACTTTTTCGTCGTACATTGGGTCTAATCCTTGTAAGTGGGCTTCTCGCGTTAATGGTTGCGTTCGGGTCGTCCAGTCAACCGAACGGCATCATTCCCTATTTATGCTCTCCGATCGTTCTTTGGTTCCTTCTCGGCATCGCGCTCGCGGTGATTTGGAAGCTTATGAACCTTAAAGAGCCGCGATGGCTTGCCGTCATGTCGGAACCACTGAATTCTTTAGGCAATGCCTCCTATTCGATCTATCTCGCCCAGGGGTTCTTGATCAGCGCGACATTTCGCGTGTGGGAACGAGTCATTGGTTCACCTTCCCCCTGGTTTGTGCCGTTGAGCGTCGCCCTCTGCCTCATTGGCGGATCGATAATCCACATGACCGTCGAGCGGCCAATCCTGCGGATATCCAATGAACTACTGAGGTCGAAGAGAATGCCAATAGCACTGGCTCGATGAGGCGGAACAGCTCTGGAGTGTCGACGAATGACATTGAACCGCTTGAGACCAGCCACGACCGCTCCCGTGTATAGTCTGTATAGCTTCCAGAACTTTATTGCGCTGTTCTTTATACTCAACACGATGCCCGCATTCGGTGTCATCGACAATCTCGTATATGGCCATTGGCTTGGTAAGGGTAGCGATAAGATCACCCAGGTATTTCAAATCCTGATGATCCTTTCCAGTGTGTATCTGTTCTCCCGATCGTATCGAATGATCGGCATCCGTACCGGATCGACGCTCGCACTACTGACGATAACTTATCTTTTTATGACTTCGTTGTGGTCGACCGAGCCGAGCGCGACCATAAAGGAGGCCTTCGTCTATCTCATCGTCCTTCTTGGTGTCATCGGCCTTGTAGGAAGATATAGACCTAACGAATATCTCGGGATTCTTTTCATCGCCTGCTTTATATCGGGCGTAGCCTCACTTCTGTTGCTGATTGTTTCTCCTGGCAACGCCATGATGGAGGACGGGGGCGGCATGCAGGGGATATTCCCTCACAAGAACATATTGGGACAGGTCATGGCGACCGGTGTTCTTGCCGCCCTATACCACAAGACGAAGGGATCGTTCCAACGGACACTGAAGGTCATCGGCATCCTGATCTTTGTCGGGCTCGCCGCCTGTTCAAAATCCGCAACGGCGCTTGTCACGATATTCGTCTTCTGCGGCACCTACGCCTTTACGATCGGATACCGAGCTGGAGGCGGCTCACGCACGATCTCTACCGCTCTGGCGGTTGTCGCCGTTCCGATACTGATCATGGTCGTGGTTTATCCAGATGCGATCCTCGAATTGATCGGCAAGGACCCAACCCTAACCGGCCGCACCGAGATCTGGGGCTATGTCATGGACGACATAGCGCTCAAACCCCTCTTCGGATGGGGTTACTTCGGATTCTGGCTGCCAACAAATCCATACGCACTCGAGATCGCCAATATAGTGCATTGGTTCGTTCCGCAGTCTCATAACGGACTTCTTGAGTTGTTACTTACGACCGGGCTTATCGGAACGACCCTGTTTACCATTCTGTTCGTCAGAAACATCGCTCTCGCGGTCAAATGCTTGCGAACAACGGACAGCAACCTCGCCGTCTTCACGCTGGTCTACGCTGTCGGGATCCTAATGACCGGGATCAGCGAGAACGTGTTGCTGGCACCGACCGAGCCGTCCACAACGGTGTTTTTCATCACCGGTCTGATGTGCGAGAGGGCGCTTGTGTTCGCGAGGACGCGCCAGCGGCGACCGGTGGCAAGGAGCGTTCCTAGAACCCGTCCCGTTAGCGCCGCCCCAGCGGATCGGTACTCCCGCTTCAGGTGATCCGGCGTGGTAAGGCAGCCGGGATCGCGCGCCGCGCCGGGAGGCCGAAGCGGTCGCCTTCGGGCATTGGGCCCCCGAGCTCATCTCGGATCTCGTCCATGGTCCGGCCCGGCCTCCCTCAGCCAAAGGCCGGGTGACGCGCGACCCGGCCGGCCTCGGCATTTGCCGGCGAGCAGAGAAGAGGCCGTGCTGGAAGTGGGCAAGACGGCTCGGCGCTTCGCGTCGAAATATGATCAGACCGCGCCGATGCCCGTGCGCCACCCCGTCGCTCCCCTGAGGCGCGTGCATCGCTGCGGCTTTATGGGTAGATTGCTGCCCTGCATGATGAGTAGATCAGGATCACGGACGGAAAACACACGCTCGAAGATCTGGAGATTGGGTGAATGACTCCGAACCGTTTGAGCGCAACGAGGGCTGTGCCCCCATCTTTCTGGCACAATCTTGTCGTGCTCTTTTTCCTGCTCGATACGGTTTCCGCCTTCGGCATCATCGACAACCTCGTATACGGTCATTGGCTCGGCAAGGGCGGGGACAAGATCACCCAGTCCCTTCAGCTTATGATGATCGCCTCCAGTATCTATCTGTTCTCGAAATCATATCGATTGATCGGAATCCGCACCGGCGCCGCGCTGGCGCTGCTCCTCATGTTTTACCTGTTCATGACCTCGTTCTGGTCGATGGATTCCGGCGCGACCACAAAGGAGGCGATCGTCTATCTGGTTGTCATCATCGGCGTTATCGGGATCGCCGGGAAATATCGATTCAATAAATATGTCGGAATGCTCTTTTTTGCCTGTCTCGTATCGGCCGTCGCGTCGGTCTTATTGTACGTCGTCTCGCCGGCAAACGCCGTCATGGAGGACGGAGGCGGCATGGAGGGCATCTTCTCGCACAAGAACACATTGGGCCAGGTCATGGCGACCGCCGTGCTTGCGACGCTATACTACCGAACAAAGAAGCCGTCTTATCGGGTCCTTAAAATCATCGGCATCGTGCTCTTCATAGCGCTTGCCGCCGCCTCCAGGTCTGCAACCGCGCTGCTCACGATATTCGTCTTCTGTGGCGCTTCCGCCTTCACGGCCGGATACCGTGCCGGAGGTGGATCTCGCCCGATTACCGTCGCCATCGCCGCCATTGTCGTTCCGTTATTGATTATGTTCTTGGTTTACCCTGATCCCATCTTAGACCTTATCGGCAAGGACCCGACTCTAACCGGGCGCACGGAGATCTGGGGCTATGTCATGGATGACATAGCGATAAAACCCCTTCTCGGATGGGGATATTTCGGATTTTGGATTCCGTCGAACCCTTACGCGCTGGAAATCGCGAGCACGGTTCATTGGTTCGTTCCGCAGTCCCACAATGGCGTGCTCGAGATCGTGCTGACAACCGGGTTTGTCGGGTTTGTGCTGTTCGCGGTCTTATTTGTTCGAAATATCGTTCTCGCGATAAGATGCCTGCGCACGCCCGACAGCGATCTCGCCGTCTTCACGCTGGTCCATTGTGTCGGGATCGTGATGACCGGCGTCAGCGAGATGGTCTTGCTTGCCCCTATCGAGCCCTCCACGACGGTCTTCTTCATCACCGGGTTGATGTGCGAGCGGGCTCTTGTGATGGCGAGAACGCGCCAGCGCCACGCTGTGCCGAGGGCTGCTCGCGGGCCGATGCCGGTTGGGCCGTCGGCGCGCTTCTCTCGCTTCCGCTGATCAGCCGCTCGAGGTCACCGCCCCCGCTTCACCGCATGGACCAGCGTGTCGAGCGCATTCGAGAAGCGCGATCGGTCCTGCTGGGTGAGCGGCCGGGGGCCGCCGCCGCCGGTGCCGAGCTCGCGCAGATGGGCGGCGATGTCGCGCCCGGCGAGCGCCTCGCCGATGTTGGCCGTGGTGAAGCGCCGGCCGGTCGGTCCCAGCGCCTCGGCGCCCGCCTTCAGGCAGCGCGACGCGAGCGGGATGTCGGAAGTGACGCAGATATCGCCGGCGCCGATATGCTCGGCGATCCAATCGTCGGCGGCGTCGGAACCGGCCTCGACCAGGATCAGCCTGATGCGCGGATCGATCGGCACGCGGATATTGCCGCAGGTGACGACGAAGACGCCGAGCCCGTAGCGCTCGGCCACGGTCAGCGCCTCGGTGCGGACCGGGCAGGCATCGGCGTCGATATAGAGATCGAGCATGCCCGCCCGTCCGCTCCCGTTCCGATCAGGTGTCGAGGAAGCTCCTGAGCTTGCGCGACCGGCTCGGATGCTTGAGCTTGCGGAGCGCCTTCGCCTCGATCTGGCGGATACGCTCGCGCGTCACCGAGAATTGCTGGCCGACTTCTTCCAGCGTGTGATCGGTGTTCATGCCGATGCCGAAGCGCATGCGCAGCACCCGCTCCTCGCGCGCGGTCAGGCTCGCCAGCACGCGCGTCGTGGTCTCGCGCAGATTGGCTTGGATCGCGGCGTCGAGCGGCAGCACCGCGTTCTTGTCCTCGATGAAGTCGCCGAGATGGCTGTCTTCCTCGTCGCCGATCGGCGTTTCGAGGCTGATCGGCTCCTTGGCGATCTTCAGGACCTTGCGGACCTTCTCGAGCGGCATCATCAGCTTCTCGGCCAGCTCTTCCGGCGTCGGCTCGCGGCCGATCTCGTGCAGCATCTGACGCGAGGTGCGGACCAGCTTGTTGATCGTCTCGATCATATGGACCGGGATGCGGATGGTCCGCGCCTGGTCGGCGATCGAGCGGGTGATCGCCTGCCGGATCCACCAGGTCGCATAGGTCGAGAATTTATAGCCGCGGCGATACTCGAACTTATCGACCGCCTTCATCAGGCCGATATTGCCCTCCTGGATCAGATCCAGGAATTGCAGGCCGCGATTGGTGTATTTCTTGGCGATCGAGATGACCAGGCGCAGATTGGCCTCGACCATCTCCTTCTTGGCGCGGCTCGCCTCGCGCTCGCCCTTCTGAACGGTCGAGACGACGCGGCGGAACTCGGTGATCGGCAGGCCGGTCTCGCTCGCCACTTCCGAAATCTGCCGGCGCATGGCGATGACATCGTCGGCATGGCGGTTGACGAGATTCTGCCAGCCCTTGCCGGCCAGGCCCTTGACCTTGTCGAGCCAGTTGGGATTGAGCTCGCTGCCGAAATATTGATGCAGGAAGTCCGGCCGCTTGACGCCGGCCGACTCGGCTGTGCGCAGGAGCTTGCCTTCGAGCGCCATCAGCGACCGGTTGAGATCGTAGAGCTGCTGGACCAGCGCCTCGATGCGCTGATTGTTGAGGCGGATGCCCTGCATCGCCTCGACCATCTCGTCCTTGAACTTGGTGTAGCGCTTGTCGGTCGCCTTGGGCAGATCCTCGCCGCGCAGCGCCGCTTCGACGCGGCCCTCATGCAGCTTGGCGAGTTTCTTGTAGATGTCGGCGATCCGGTCGAAGGCGGCGATGACGCCGGGCTTCAGCTGCGCTTCCATGGCCGAAAGCGAGATCGAGGCTTCCTCGCCGTCGCCCTCACCCTCGCCTTCCACACCCGGCTCGACCTCGATCTCCTCGACTTCGGCCTCGCCCTCGGCAGCCGGCGCCGCCGCCTCGCCCTCGGGGGCGAGCTCGCCATTCTCGCTCTCCTCGAAGGCGTTGTTGCCGTAGGTCGCGTCGAGATCGATCACGTCGCGCAGCAGGATCTTGCTGTCGTTGAGCGCGTCGCGCCAGTTGATGATGGCTTTCATCGTCAGCGGGCTCTCGCAGATCCCGCCGATCATCATCTCCCGGCCGGCCTCGATGCGCTTGGCGATGGCGATCTCGCCCTCGCGCGACAAGAGTTCGACCGAGCCCATCTCGCGCAGGTACATGCGCACGGGGTCGTCGGTGCGGCCGATATCCTCGTCGTCGAGATTGCCGCCGGCGCGGGCTTCCGAATCCTCGTCCTCGGAACCGCCGATGCCGGCCGGCTCCTCGGTCTCCTCGCTCTCGACGACGTTGATGCCCTGCTCCGAGAGCATGGCCATCGTGTCCTCGATCTGCTCGGACGAGACCTGGTCGGGCGGCAGCGCGGCGTTCACCTCGTCATAGGTGAGGTAGCCGCGTTCCTTGCCGCGCGCGACCATCTTTCGGATCGCCTGCGCCATGGTATCGACGATCAGGCCTTCAGTCGCCTCATCCCGATTCTCGCTAACTTCCGCCGTGCTTGCCGCTTTGGTTGCCATCTGCGCCCCAATCCATGCTATGCCACGACTAACAGCCGCGCCGAGATTTCATCCGGCGCGGTCGTCATGACCCCATCTTTTGATCGAGAGATCGGCTGCCGGCTCTGCCGGAACCGTCATATTCAGCCTCATCGATCCGTCTCTGCGCCACCTCTGCCAGAATCGCGTTCGCGTGACCGACGACACCGGGCAAATCGAACTCCACCCGGGCGACGATCGCCTCACGTTCCTTCGCGGCTACCATGAAGTCCCGCCAGAAGCCGGCCGCTTCGCGCCACCCTGCCAGAACTGCGTCCGAGCCATAGCGTCGTGCGAAACGGACATGCTCAGCAAGAGCGGGACTTTCGAGGGCCGCCACTTCCGAGGAGAAGCCGTGGGTGCACAGATGATGCTTCAGGGCCGCAGCGTCAAGGCCGGGTTCACGATGGTGGAGGTTTAAAATCTCCAGACGCAACCTGTCAAGGTCGGACGCGCGCAATTCGATCTCGGCGAACTCCTCCAGCATCTCGTCGAGGAGATGCGGATTGGCATAGATCGTGAAGAGCAGGATCTCCTGGATCCGCCGCTCCTTCATGGCGAGCGGTGCCGTGCCGTCGACAGGATTCGCCGGCGCGGTGACGCGGCTTTCGCCCAGTGCGCGCGGCCGCCCGCCGCGTTGCCCACCCATGCGCGAGGCGCGCTGCGGCCGCATCCGCTCATAGAGGCAGTTGCGGAAGAAGGCGCCATAGGCGCGGCGCAGCCCCTCGTCCTGGATAAGGGCGGCACGCGCCGTGAGCCTGCGGGACAGATCGGATTTCCGCTCGGGCGTGTCCGCGGGCTTGGCGCCGGCCTCGTGCCGCCACAGCATCTCGGCCAGGGGTTCGGCCGCCACCAGCAGCTTGCGCATGGCGTCCGCGCCGAACTTGGCGATGAGCGTATCGGGGTCCTCGCCGCCGGTGAGCACGGCGAAGCGCAGCGACTTGCCCGGCTTCAGGAGCGGCAGCGCGCGATCGAGCGCGCGAGTGGCGGCACGCTGGCCGGCGGCATCGCCGTCGAAGCACAGGATCGGCTCGTCGGCGAGGCGCCACAGCTCCTCGATCTGCGTCTCGGTCAGCGCAGTGCCGAGCGGTGCCACCGCCCCATCGAAGCCCGCGCGGTGGAGCGCGATCACATCCATATAGCCTTCGGTGACGATGAGCTCGGCGCCCTTGCCCACCCCCTGGCGCGCCCAGTTGAGCCCGTAAAGCATCGAGCCCTTCTGGAAGATCGGCGTCTCCGGCGAATTGAGGTATTTCGGCTTGGCGTCGCCCAGCACCCGACCGCCGAAGGCGACGGCGCGGCCGGCGCGGTCGAAGATCGGGAACATCACGCGGTCGCGGAAATAATCGAAGGAACTGCGTTCCTCCTTCTGCCCGATCAGACCCGCTTCGAGCAGCATCGCTTCGGGGAAGTCCTTGGAAAGCTGCTGCTTCAGCAATCCGCTGCCGGCCGGCGCATAGCCGAGGCGGAAATGCTCGATCGCCGCCCGGTCGAGACCGCGCCGTTCGAGATAAGCGCGCGCCGCAGCCCCGCCCGCGCCGGCCAGCTGGGCCTGGAAGAAATTGCAGGCGGCCTCGACCGCCTCGACCAGCGTCTTCTGCTTGACCGCGCGCTCGCGCTCCTGCGGCGAGGCCTTGGGCACTTCGAGCCCGGCCTCGCCGGCCAGCATCTCGACCGCCTCGACGAAGCTCAGATTCTGCGCCTCGCGCACGAAGGTGATGACATCGCCATGCGCGCCGCAGCCGAAGCAATGATAGAAGCCCTTCTCCTCATTCACCGTGAAGGAGGGCGACTTTTCATTGTGAAACGGGCAGAGGCCGGTGAATTCCCGCCCGCGCTTGACCAGGCGCGTGCGCCGGCCGATCACGTCGGCCAGCGGGATGCGCGCGCGGATCTCGTCGAGGAAGGCTTCGGCGAAGAGCATGAGGTCCTGTTATCCCGCGCTCGTCAGGGCCTCCTTGACCATGGCGCTCGCCTTGGTGAAATCCATCTGGCCGGCATAGCGTTCCTTCAGCGCCGCCATCGTCCGGCCCATATCCTTGATGCCCGCGGCGCCGATCTCGGCGATGAGCGTCGCCACCGCCGCCTTCGCCGCCGCCTCGCCGAGTTGGCTCGGCATGAAGCGCTCGATGATCGCGATCTCCTGGCTCTCCTGCTCGACCAGATCCGCCCGTCCGCCCTGTTCATAGAGCGCGATGCTTTCGCGCCGCTGCTTCACCATGCCTTGCAGCAGCGAGAGAATGGCGCCGTCGTCGATGCCGTCGGCATGGCCGGCCGGACGCGCCTCGATATCCTTGTCCTTGATCTTGGCCAGCACCATGCGGAGGGTCGAGACCACCCGCGTATCGCGCGCCTTCATGGCTTCCTTGAGCGCGTCATTCAGTTCCTGGCGCTTCATGGTGACAATGCTACTCCGATTGACGAAACCGCCACTCTAGAGCGGCCGGCCGCAAATCGCGAGCCCTGTCGCCACCGCAGGTCGGCAATCTCGTCCTTGACGGCGGAGGGCCGCCGAGGCTACTCGACGGGTTCACCGGGTCGCATCCCGTCCGGTGACCCAGGAAGAGGTCGGTTTGCCGCATCGGCATCGTCACCCTCCGCCGCTCGAGCGGCCGGAGGCTCGGCGTGCAGGATAAGCGCGAAATCGGTCCCTCCCTAGAGTGAAGGAGCCTTTTCATGTCCGAGCCCATCGCCGCGCCGCCGCGCCCATCCGGCGCCAACGCCGCCCTGGTTCTGGGCGACGGACACATCTTCTGGGGCCGTGGCATCGGCGCCGCCGGCATCCGCGTCGGCGAGGTCTGCTTCAACACCTCGATCACCGGCTACCAGGAGATCATGACCGATCCGTCCTATGCCGGACAGATCGTCAGCTTCACCTTCCCCCATATCGGCAATGTCGGCGCCAATCGCGAGGATGTCGAGACCACGACTCCGGCGGCGCGCGGCCTCGTCATTCGCACCGACATCACCGAGCCCTCCAACTGGCGGGCGCTGCAATCCTTCGATGCCTGGCTGAAGAGCAACGACCTGGTCGGCATCGCCGGCATCGATACGCGCGCGCTCGCCCGCCGCATCCGCGACCAGGGCGCGCCCAATGGCGCCATCTGCCACGCGCCCGACGGCTCCATCGCCCTCGACGATCTGATCGCCCAGGCGCGCGCCTGGCCCGGCCTCGAAGGCATGGATCTGGCGCTCGAAGTCTCGACCCGGCAGAGCTACGACTGGACCGAGACGCGCTGGCAGCTCGACCGAGGCTACGGCCAGCTCACCGATCCGAAGCGCCATGTCGTCGCCGTCGATTACGGCGCCAAGCGCAACATCCTGCGCACGCTCGCCAATCTCGGCTGCAAGGTGACGGTGGTGCCGGCGACGGCCACCGCCGAGGAGATATTGCGCCACAAGCCCGACGGCATCTTCCTGTCGAACGGCCCCGGCGATCCGGCCGCCACCGGCACCTATGCCGTGCCGGTGGTGAAGTCGCTGGTCGAGACCGGGCTGCCGATCTTCGGCATCTGCCTCGGCCATCAGATTCTGGCGCTGTCGCTCGGCGCCAAGACGACCAAGATGGCGATCGGCCATCGCGGCGCCAACCATCCGGTCAAGGATCTGGAAACCGGCAAGGTCGAGATCACCAGCCAGAATCACGGCTTCCGCGTCGAGCCCGACACGCTGCCGCCGAATGCCGTGCCGACCCATATCTCGCTCTTCGACGGGTCCAACGAGGGGCTGCGCATGACCGACAGACCGGTCTTTTCCGTCCAGCATCATCCCGAAGCCTCGCCCGGTCCCCAGGACAGCCACTATCTGTTCGAGCGCTTCATCCGGCTGATCGACGACAAGGCGACGACGACCAAGCAGGCCGGGGGTGACGACAATGGCTAAGCGTACCGATCTCAAATCGATCCTGATCATCGGCGCCGGCCCGATCGTCATCGGCCAGGCCTGCGAGTTCGATTATTCGGGCGCCCAAGCCTGCAAGGCGCTCAAGGCCGAGGGCTACCGGATCGTGCTGGTGAACTCGAACCCGGCGACGATCATGACCGATCCGAACCTGGCCGACGCCACCTATATCGAGCCGATCACGCCCGAGATGGTCGCCAAGGTGATCGAGGCCGAGCGGCCCGACGCGCTGCTGCCGACCATGGGCGGCCAGACCGCGCTCAACTGCGCCATGGCGCTGGCCAAGGACGGCACCCTCGCCCGCTTCGGCGTCGAGCTCATCGGCGCCAAGGAAGACGCCATCAACATGGCCGAGGACCGGCTCCTCTTCCGCAACGCCATGGACCGGATCGGCCTGCAATCGCCGCGCTCGCGTCTGGTCCATTCGATCGAGGAAGCCAGAGAGGCGATGGATGCGGTCGGCCTGCCCGCGATCATCCGTCCCTCCTTTACGCTCGCCGGCACCGGCGGCGGCATCGCCTACAATCTCGAAGAGTTCGACGAGATCGTCACCGGGGGCCTGCGCGCCTCGCCGACGCACGAAGTGCTGATCGAGGAATCGGTGCTCGGCTGGAAAGAGTTCGAGATGGAGGTGGTCCGCGACCGCGCGGATAATTGCATCATCATCTGCGCGATCGAGAATATCGATCCGATGGGCGTTCATACCGGCGACAGCATCACCGTGGCGCCGGCCCTGACGCTCACCGACAAGGAATATCAGGTGATGCGCGACGCCTCGATCGCGGTGCTGCGCGAGATCGGCGTCGATACCGGCGGCTCGAACGTGCAGTTCGCGGTCAATCCGGCCGATGGCCGCCTGGTCGTGATCGAGATGAATCCGCGCGTCAGCCGCTCCTCCGCACTCGCCTCCAAGGCGACCGGCTTCCCGATCGCCAAGGTCGCGGCACTGCTCGCGGTCGGCTACACGCTCGACGAGCTCAAGAACGAGATCACGCAGGTGACACCGGCCTCGTTCGAGCCGACCATCGATTACGTCGTCACCAAGATCCCGCGTTTCGCCTTCGAGAAATTCCCCGGCGCCGAGCCGCTGCTCTCGACCTCGATGAAGTCCGTGGGCGAGTGCATGTCGATCGGCCGCACCTTCGCCGAAAGCGTCCAGAAGGCGCTGCGCTCGCTCGAAACCGGCCTCAACGGCTTCAAGGAAATGGACATTCCCGGCGGCAAGAACGCCGTGCGCGCGGCCTTGGCACGGCCGACGCCCGACCGGCTGCTGGTCGTGGCCCAGGCCTTCCGCGAAGGCCTCAGCGTCGAGGAGATCCATGCCGTCTGCAAATACGACCCCTGGTTCCTCGGCCAGATCGAGGCCATCGTCGCGGCCGAGGCCCGGATCAAGGCCGACGGGCTGCCGACCGACGCCGCCGGCCTTCATGCGCTGAAGCGGATGGGCTTCGGCGATGCGCGCCTGGCCGAGCTCACCAATACCAGCGAAGACAGCGTCTTCCGGCTGCGCCAGGCGCTCGACATTCATCCGGTCTATAAGCGGGTCGACACCTGTGCGGCCGAATTCGCCTCGCTCACGCCCTACATGTACTCGACCTACGAGGGCGACGGGCTGGTGCCGGCCGAGGACGAGGCCGATCCGAGCGACCGCCGCAAGGTCATCATCCTCGGCGGCGGCCCGAACCGTATCGGCCAGGGCATCGAGTTCGATTATTGCTGTGTCCATGCCGCCTACAGCCTGCGCGAGGCCGGCATCGAGACCATCATGGTCAATTGCAACCCCGAGACCGTCTCGACCGATTACGACACGTCGGACCGGCTCTATTTCGAGCCGCTGACGGCCGAGGACGTGATCGAGCTGGTCCGGGTCGAGCAGCGCCGCGGCACGCTGCTGGGCGTCATCGTCCAGCTCGGCGGCCAGACGCCGCTGAAGCTCGCCGCCGCCCTCGAAGCCGCCAAGATCCCGATTCTAGGCACCTCGCCCGACGCGATCGATCTCGCCGAGGATCGCCGCCGGTTCCAGAAATTCCTGCATGAGCTGAAGCTGAAGCAGCCGGCCAACGGCACCGCCCGCTCGCTCGAGGAAGCGGAAGCCGTCGCCGAGGAACTGGGCTTCCCGCTCGTCATCCGCCCCTCCTACGTGCTCGGCGGCCGCGCCATGGAGATCGTCCATGACATGACCAGCCTCGCCCGCTACATGGTCAAGGCGGTGCAGGTCTCTGGCACCAGCCCGATCCTGCTCGACCGGTATCTGAGCGATGCGATCGAGGTCGATGTCGATGCGGTCAGCGACGGCAAGGACGTCTATGTCGCCGGCATCATGGAGCATATCGAGGAGGCCGGCATCCATTCGGGCGACAGCGCCTGCTCGCTGCCGCCCTATTCGCTGTCGGACGAGATCATCGCCGAGATCACGCGCGAGACTACGGTGATGGCCTTGGGCTTGGGCGTCGTCGGCCTGATGAACGTCCAGTACGCCGTCAAGAACGGCGAGGTCTATGTGCTGGAGGTCAATCCGCGCGCCAGCCGGACCGTGCCCTTCGTCGCCAAGGCCACGGGGATTCCGATCGCCAAGATCGCGGCCCGGATCATGGCAGGCGAGAAGCTCGCCGATTTCGACACGACCCGCAGCCGCGCCGCGCATGTCGCGGTCAAGGAGGCGGTCTTCCCGTTCAACCGTTTCCCCGGCGTCGATCTCATCCTCGGGCCGGAAATGCGCTCGACCGGCGAGGTCATGGGACTCGACGCCGATTTCGGCCGCGCCTTCGCCAAATCCCAGCTGGCGAGCGGCACCGCCCTGCCGCTCGCGGGCACGGTCTTCGTCTCGGTGCGCGATCCGGACAAGGCCGCGGTCACCGCACCCTGCCGCCGCCTGGTCGAGATGGGCTTCAGCCTGGTCGCGACGCGCGGCACGGCCGAGCATCTGAAGGCAGAGGGGCTGCCGGTCGAGATCGTCAACAAGGTGCTGGAGGGAAGGCCGCATATCGTCGACCGCATGATCAGCGGCGGCGTCCAGCTCGTCTTCAACACCACCGACGGGACCCAGGCCGTGGCGGACAGCTATTCGATCCGCCGCACCTCGCTCACCCACTCCATCCCCTACTATACGACGGTGGCCGGCGCGCGCGCTTCGGTCGAGGCCATCCACGCGCTCAAGAGTGGCAGCCTTGAAGTTGCGGCCCTACAGTCCTATTTTGTTAGGCCGCCCGTCTAAAGCGGTCGGGAACGACCGCCCTAGGCGGCGTTTTTTCGTTTTCGCATCGCAGTCACTTCAGGTCAGGCCTTAACGTCGATGATAAAAGTTCCGATGACCGAGGCCGGGTTCACCCGGCTGCAGGACGAGTTGCGGCGGCTCAAGAGCGTTGATCGTCCGGCGGTGATCCGCGCCATCGCCGAGGCCCGCGAACATGGCGATCTCTCCGAGAACGCCGAGTATCACGCGGCCCGAGAACGCCAATCCTTCATCGAGGGCCGCGTCCTCGAGCTCGAGGACAAGATCGCCCGGGCCGAAGTCATCGACGTGAAGAAGCTCAACGGCGATGTCGTCAAGTTCGGCGCCACCGTGATGCTGGCCGACGAAGAGACCGACGAGGAAACCAAGTACCAGCTCGTCGGCGAGGATGAGGCCGACATCAAGCAGGGCTTGCTCTCGGTCACCTCGCCATTGGGCAAGGCGCTGATCGGCAAGGCTTTGGGCGAGAGCGTCGAGGTCGCGACTCCGCGCGGCGCCAAATCCTACGAGATCGTCAAGGTCGTCTTTCAGTAAGGGCGGCTTTACGCCGCCCACCTCGTGACCTCCTCAATGCTCCTCGGGCGCGTCGAGATCGATCGGCACGCCCGGCTCGTATTTCGAGCGCCTGATCGCGAGCGCCGACTTGACGTGGCTGACATTGGGCGCCGAGGTCAGGCGCGTGGTCAGGAACTTATGATAGCTGTCCCAGTCGGTGGCGACGATCTTCAGCAGAAAGTCGGTCTCGCCGGCCAGCATGTGCGCCTCGCGCACTTCCGGCCATCCGATCACCAGCTCCTCGAACGCCTTGAGATCGGCTTCGGCCTGGCTCACCAGCCCGACATGGGCGAAGACGGTGACGCCGAACCCCAGCGCCTCCGGATCGATGGCGGCATGATAGCCCTTGATGAAGCCCGCCTCCTCGAGGGCGCGCACGCGCCGGAGGCAGGGTGGTGCCGAAATCCCGGCGCGCTGCGCCAGGTCGACATTGGTCATGCGCCCGTCGGACTGCAGATCGCGGAGGATCCGGCGATCGATCTTGTCGAGCTTGATACGGCGCATCAGGCAAACCTCTTTAGAACAATGAGTAATTATCTTACAAAAACACCCGTCGGAGCAACCAGAGCCGTGCGGCCATCTCCGGCATGCGCAACGACCGGGTTGATGAGATGAGCGCGCCGGTGTGGGTTCTTTATGACGGCAAGGACGGGCTGCGCAGCCAGGTGATGGGCGTCGCCGAGGCGGTCGGGCTGCCGTTCGAGGAGAAGCGGCTGGAAACGCGCTACCCCTGGAAGGTGCTGCCGCCCTCGCTCTGGCCCAACGCCCGGCACGCGCCCGGCCGTGGCGGGGACCGGCTGCTGCCGCCCTGGCCGCGCCTGATCATCTGCGCCGGCGGCCGCGCCTCCGCCCCCTCGCTCTCGGTCAGGAAGGCGGCCAGGGGCCGCTGCCTGGTCGTGCAGATCCAGGACCCGAAGATCGCGCCGCGGCATTTCGACCTGATGCTGATCCCTGAGCACGACAAGGTGCGCGCCCCCAATATCATGGTGACTCGCGGCGCCCCGCATCGGGTGACGCCGCAGAAGCTGGCCGAGGCGGCGGGGATCTGGGGCCCGCGCCTGGCTCATCTCGGCACCCCGCGCGTGGCCGTGCTGATCGGCGGCGATAACGGCGCCTATCGCCTGAACCCGCCCTTGATGGCGCGCATCGCCAACCAGCTCGCGGTGTTGGCCGAGCAGGGCGCCGGCCTCATGATCACGCCGTCGCGGCGCACCGGCGAGGCGGTCGAGCAGGTGCTGCGCGCGCGACTCGCGAAATTGCCGGTCGAGATCTGGAACGGCGCCGGCGACAATCCCTATTTCGGCTATCTCGCCCTCGCCGATCACGTGCTGGCGACGGCCGACTCGATCTCGATGATCACCGAGGCCAGCGCCACCGGCAAACCGGTCCATGTGATCCCGCTCGAAGGCGGCGCCCGCAAGTTCGAGATCTTCCACCAGGCCATGCGCGAAGCCGGCGTGACGCGGCCTTTCGCCGGCGCGCTCGATAGCTGGACCTACCAGCCGCGCGACGATACGGCCGAGGCCGGCGAACGCATCCGCGCGCTGATGCGCGAGCGGGATCTGTGGCCGTGAAGGGACCGATCTTCTTCCTCTTCGCGCTGTTGGTGACAGGCTTCGTCTTCACCGCCGCGCCCGGCATCGATCTCTGGGCGGCACGCCTGTTCTGGTCGCCCGACGGCGGCTTCTTCCTCGCCGATTGGCCGCCTTTCCATTGGGCCTACAAGCTGCTGCCGACGCTCACCTGGGCGATCGTGCTCGGGCTGCTGGCGCTGCTCGCCTTTGTCATCCTCGCCGAACGCCCGGTCTGGCGCCTCGACCGCAAGATGATCCTCTATCTGCTGCTGAGCTTCGCGCTCGGGCCGGGGCTGATCGCCAACACCGTGCTCAAGGACCATTGGGGCCGCGCCCGGCCGAGTCAGGTGGTAGAGCTCGGCGGCACCAAGCACTTCACCGCCGCCATCGTCCCGTCCGGCCAGTGCGACCGCAATTGCAGCTTCGTCTCGGGCCATGGCGCCATGGCCTTCTCGCTCATCGCCTTCGCCGCCCTTCCCGCAACGCTGCGCCGCCGCCGTCAGGTCGCGGCGGCCGCCCTCGCCTTCGGCGCCTTCGTGGGATTGGCGCGGATGGCGCAGGGCGGCCATTTCCTCTCGGACACGATCTTCGCGGGCTTCCTGGTCACGGCCACGGCCTGGCTGCTTTACCAGTTGATCGTGGTTCAGGATTGGCTCTCGCATTCGATCGCGCGCCAGCTCTGGACCGGTTGCGGCCGCGCGCTCGGCGCGCTGGGCGATTTCGTCCTGCGGTCGAGCAGCTCGCCGCCGAGGCGCTGGCTCGCCTTCCATCTCGCCAGCGCCATCGCCGTCGCGGTCTCGATCCTGTGGATCGACCGGCCGCTCGCCGTCTATTTCCATGCCGGCGACGACCGGCTCAGCGCCTTCTTCGCCTGGGGCGCGCAGTTCGGGCTGGGATGGGGCTGGCTGGTCGCCTCGGGCGGTGCCACGGCACTGTTGCTGGCGCTCGCCAGAGCGCCCCGCTTCGCCGCGGCGCGCGAGCGCTTCACGGCGTGGGCGCGCGTGCCGGGCTTCATCTTCGCCTCGGTCGCCATCGCCGGGCTGCTGGCCGACATCCTCAAGATCATCGTCGGACGGACGCGGCCGAAGCTGCTCTTTTCGGACGGGCTGTTCGCCTGGGACGGGCCGGCCTGGCGCGCCGACCATTGGTCGTTCCCGTCCGGCCATACCGTCAATGTCGCCGCCCTCGCCGCCGCCCTCTACCTGCTCTGGCCGCGCCATATCGCGGCCTATGCGCTGCTCGTGGCTTTCATCGCGCTCTGCCGGGTCGGCGCCGACCAGCACTATCTCAGCGACACGATCGGCAGCGCCTGGCTCGGCATCGTCATGGCCAATTACCTTTACGGCGTGTTCGAGCGCAGCGGCATTCCACTCGAGGACGCCAAGGCCGGCGTCATTCCGCCTTTGGCGCCGGAGCCGTGGCGGCGGCGGCTGGCGCCTTATCGGCATAGCCCTTGAAGCCGCGCATCAGATAAACCCACGCCTCGCGCGGCGGGATGCCCGGGCCGATCGGCACCAGCACATGGGCGACCTGCTCATGGCTCGCGAACCGGGCATAGATCTCGTCGCGATTCTCCCGGTTCGTGATCCAGAGATAGTCGCCGCCCGGCTCGTCCGCGAGGCTCTGATTCATCTCGAAGCCGTTGCGGACATGGCCACCGGGATTCCAGATCTTCATGTCGAACGGATGCGGGCGCATGTAGTAGATGAGCCCGGCCATCAGCTCGCGCTCGTCGGCGAAGATCGGCACCGGCGCGTTCTCGGCGCGAATCCCGTTCAAGCCCTGGCCCAGCCGCTCCCAGCCGATGACGCGATGCAGCGGATCGAGGCCCGGCGGCAGGGTGATGCCGAGCTGCGCCGCCGTGCCGTGGATGCCGAAGGCGATCACGGCCAGCACGATATTGATCACGACCGACCATTGCACGATCGGCTCGCGCCCGCGCCCCGACAGATAGGCCACGACCAGGATGGTCGCCGTCAGATATGTCGGCGCCGACCAATTGGCGTTGGCGCGCGACAGCATCGCCACGATCAGCATGAAGGCGAGCGTCGGCAGCGCGAAGGCGGCCAGCATCACCGCGCGCCGATCGGCGAGCGAGCGCCGGGCCGTGACCGCGATCCAGACGAGTGTCGCGCAGAAGACCGGGCCGAACACGGCGAATTGCGAGCCGAAGAAGGCGAGGAAGGAGCCCGGATGCAGTGCGAAACCATGGACATTGGCGTCGCGGCCGGTTTCGGCGTAGCTGACGAAGCCGTGCTGCCAGTTCCACGCCAGGTTCGGCAGATAGACCAGGAAGGCCAGCAGCGTGGCGCCCAGGAAATATTTGAGATGCCGGCGCTCGTCGCGGATCGCCAGCAGGAAGCCCGCTCCCGACAGCAGCCAATAGCCCATGGCGTATTTCGACAGCAGGCCGAGGCCGGCCGCGAGCCCGACCAGGATCCACCAGCGCTCGCCCCCCGGCTCGCGCGCGCGAACGAAGCCGTAGATCGCCACCGACCAGAAGAACAGCAGCGGCACGTCGGTCGAGATGATGACCGATGACAGCGACACCGCCGGCAAGGTGACGAAGGCGATCGCCGACCAGGCCGCGATGCGCCGGTCGTAGAGCCGCGCCGCGATCGCGAAGACGACCAGGCTGGTGGCGATATAGGCGAAGGAGGCGCCGATCTTGACGGCGAGGTCGTTCGCGCCGAAGAGCGCGGTGGTGGCCGCGATCATCCAGGCGACGAAGGGCGGCTTCGAGAAGTAGCCCCAGGCCGGCTGCTGCGCCCAAATCCAGTATTGCGCCTCGTCGGGATAGAGATCGATCGGATGCCCGGCCAGCCACATCAGCCGGACCAGCGTCACGACGCCGATGCCGATGACGGCGTAGCGGAAATAAAGGTCGGGCGCGATCTGGACCCGGCGCGCCGCCGGCAAAGGTCTGGGCATGGCGGCGCGGACCCTAGCGGAGGCGGCGGCGATCAGCCATCGCATTTTGTAACGACATAACCCGGTCGCCCGCGCTGAATTGTCACAAATGAGTCGCCGACCTGAAGTAGTAACCGGCAGCGACATCGAAACGGCGGCAGACCGGGGAACCATGATCGAGATCGTCACCGGCTATTTCGAGCGTGATCCGACCCTGCCGCACCTGCTGCTGGCCGTCATCCTGGGCGCGCTCATCGGCATCGAGCGGCAATGGCGCCAGCGCACGGCAGGGCTTCGGACCAACACGCTGGTCTGCCTCGGCGCCGCCTCCTTCGTAGATCTCGCTTCCACCGTCTCGACCACGCCCGCCGGCACGATCCAGGTCATCGCCTATGTCGTCTCCGGCGTGGGATTCCTCGGCGCCGGCACGATCATGAAGGAGGGCATCAATGTCCGCGGCCTCAACACGGCGGCGACGCTGTGGTGCTCGGCCGCGGTCGGCGCCAGTGCCGCCGCCGGCGAGACGATCGCGGCACTGACCACCTGCGCGCTCGTCATCTTCGTCAATCTGTTCCTGCGCCCGATCGTGGCCCGCATCGACCGGCGCGGCACCGTGGTTCTGGTACCGGAGGAAGAGGTCGTCTACACGCTGCGCGTGACCTCGACCGCGCAGCACGAGGCCCATGTCCGCGCCCTGCTGCTGCACGGCCTCAAGGAGGCGGGACTGAGCCTCGGCAGCCTGGAGAGCGCCGACACCGAGGGGCGGCCGGAGACTGTGCAGATACGCGCCGAACTGGTGGCGCCGAACCGGGACGCCGCCGCCGCCCTCGAACGGATCGCCGGAAGGCTGAGCCTGGAGCCGTCGGTCTCGGCGGTGCGCTGGCGGCTGATGTCGCAGGCGGCGGAGGATCTGTAGGAGCGTCAAGGGTATCCGCCGGGGGCTAACGGCTCGCGCCTTCGGAGAAAGCAGGGCGGACATGCTATTTTTAGATCCCGCCTTTAAGTTGCCATGCGCAATAAATGAATAGCTGTGTCCGGACTAACCCGAATACAGACTAAAAACTCGGCAAGGTACGCACCTTCAAGTTGCGCCTTTCGACACCTTCGAGATTTGAGAATTGTTCTAACAGAAGGAGAAGCGAGCCGCTTTTCTCACTGGATTGCTGACTTTGCGTCCCAAACCACGGCGCGGCAGACAGCCGTGCTCAAAAAAACAAGGGAGGAACACGTGAAGCATCCAACCCTACACTCATGGTCGTTCGCCGGCGTTCTGCTGGCGGGAAGCACCAGCCTGCTGATCGCGGCGGCGCCGCCGGCGGCGGCCCATATCGTCAGCCTCACCAACTGCACGACGACATCGCCCTATGGCACGACCTCGTTCGGTTCGGTCGGCGCCTACGAGCAACTGGCCTGCACGGCGAACGGCGCCGTCGACCCGCGCGACCCGCTCAACGCGATCATCCAGGACATCGACCTCGCCCCGCGCGACGCCAAGGGCCTCGTCGAATATTCGATGGATGTGACGATCCTGAAGCCGGTCGATCTCAGTAAAAGCAACGAGACCTTGATCTACGACGTAGCGAACCGCGGCAACCGGGGGCTGCCCGGCTTCTTCAACACCGGCACCACGACAGCGAACCCGGCCGGCGACGGCTTCATGCAGAGCCAGGGCTACATCATCGTGGCCAGCGGCTGGCAGGGCGACGTGCTGCCCGGCAACGGCCGCGTGACCATGAAGGTGCCGGTCGCAACCAACCATGGCGCGGTGATCACCGGCCGTGTGCGGACCGAGTACACGCTCACCGCCGGTGCCGCGAGCACGCAGAATCTCGGCGGCGGCGCCTACACCGACGGCACCACCGCCAGCTATGAGACGGTCAGCCTCGATAATTCCGGCACCACGCTGACCGAGCGCGTGCATCAGAACGACCAGCGCCAGCCGATCGCGAACAGCCAATGGGTGTTTGCCGACTGCACCACGACGCCGTTCCCCGGCACGCCCAGCACCACCCAGATCTGCCTCAATGGCGGGTTCGACACGAACCATATCTACGAGCTGATCTACACGGCCAAGAACCCGACCGTGCTCGGCCTGGGCTTCGCCGCGACGCGCGACCTCGTATCCTTCCTGCACCACGACAAGACCGCCGCCAACCCGCTCGCCGGCGGCGTCAAATACACGATGATCCAGGGCAATTCCCAGTCGGGGCGCTTCGTGCGCACCTTGCTCGATCTGGGCTTCAACGAAGATGAGAACGACAAGAAGGTCTTCGACGGGATGAACCCGCACATCGCGGCGGCGCGCATCCCCTTGAATGTCCGCTTCGGCCAGCCGGGCCGCATCGTCGGGACCCAGCACCAGGAAGCCCAGTTCCCCGGCGGCGAAGCGCCGACGACCTGGAACGACCACAAGGACCCGATCACCGGCATCGACGCCGGCATCCTCGATCGCTGCCGCGCCACCGAGACCTGCCCCAAGGTGATCCAGACCGTCAGCGGCACCGAATATTGGCAGAGCGCCATGACGGACGACACGCTCAACCTCAAGACCGGCCTCGACCTCAAGATCCCTGACAATGTCCGGATCTTCTTCCTCTCCAGCACGCAGCATGGCGGGTCGGCGCCCGGCCAGACGGCGGCGACCGACGGCAAGTCCTATTGCCAGTACCTCCTCAACATCAACCCTTACGTCTATAACGTTCGAGCCCTGATCACCGACCTCCGGGACTGGATCGTCGACGGCACGCTGCCGCCGTCCAGCCGCTATCCGACCGTCGCCGACCGCACCTTGGCGCCGGCCGCCGACATCGGCTTCCCGGCGATCCCCAACGTCAACTTCACCGGCCTGTTCAACCCGCGCTTCGACTACAATCGTGGCCCGAGATACGACAAGGTCAACATGTCCGGCCAGCTGATGGAGCCGCCGGTCCGGGGTGCCGAATATCTGGTGCTCGAGCCCGTGGTCGACACGGATGGCAACGATATCGGCGGCCTCCATTCGGTCACGCTCGATGCGCCGCTCGGCACCTATACAGGGTGGAATCTCCGCGCCGCGGGGTTCAGCGAAGGCGATCTCTGCGATCTGAGCGGCAGCTTCTTCCCCTTCGCCAACACCAAGGCGGATCGCAAGGCGTCGGGCGATCCGCGGCCTTCTCTGAAGGAGCGGTACGGCACGCATAAAGGCTATGTGAAGGCCGTCACCCAGGCGGCCACCAATCTGGTCCAGGATCGCCTGATCCTGCCGGCCGACGCCACGACCATCATCGCCGCCGCGCAAGCGAGCGACGTGCTGCAGTAATTCCGCGAGGCCCCCGGCCGGCCCGACCGGCCGGGGGTAAGCTGGTTCACCGTAACGGCGGTGTCGATCGACGCAATGAAGCCGTATGATCGAGGTGGCCCGGATCGTTCCGATGCGCCGTCGATTACTGCCTTATGGAGAGCCAAATGAGCAAAACCGTCGTCCTGATCACCGGTGCCCTGACCGGCATCGGCCGCGCGACCGCGCTCGCCTTCGCCAAGGAGGGCGCGCAGATTGTCGTCAGCGGCCGTCGCGACGAAGCTGGCCAAGCGCTGGTGTCGGAGCTTCGCGCCATGGGGGCCGAGGCCGAATATCGTCGCGCCGACGTCCGCCAGGAAGACGATGTCAAGCAGCTGGTGGACAGCACCGTCGCTCGCTTCGGCCGCCTCGATGTCGCCGTCAACAATGCCGGCACCGAAGGCGAGAGTGGCCCGATCACCGGCCAGTCCGTCGAGAACTTCCGTGCCACTTTCGACACCAACGTGCTCGGCGTGTTTCTGTCGCTGAAGCACGAGATGCGGGTGATGCTGGCGCAAGGCAGCGGCTCGATCATCAATCTCTCGTCGGTCGCCGGGCAAGCCGGCTTCCCCGGAGCCTCCATCTATGTGGCGAGCAAGCACGCCGTCGAAGGCTTGACCAAGACCGCCGCCCTCGAGGGAGCGGAAGCGGGAGTCCGGGTCAATTCCGTGGCCCCCGGTCCGGTGGAAACCGACATGCTCGATCGCTTCACCGGCCGCGAAAGCCAGGCGAAGGCGAATTTTCTAGCCGGCATTCCCGCGAAGCGCGCCGGCGAGCCGGACGAGATTGCTCAGACGATCGTCTTCCTGGCGAGCGGCAAAGCCAAATATCTGACGGGCCAGAACATCGCCATCGACGGCGGCTACACAGCCGGATGACCGGGCGGCGCCGTCGCCCCACAATGGACAGGAGTGATTTCGATGACGGATGAGAAGCGTCGCGACCCGGATGCCGCGAGCAAGATTCGCGTTGTGAGCAGCTTCTACGATCACCTCGGCAAAGGCGATGTGCCGGCCGTGCTGGGGCTGCTCGACCCGGAGGTCAAATGGACGGAGGCCAAGGGCTTTCCCTATTACTCCGGCACCTGGATCGGACCGGAAGCCGTCCTCAACAACCTGCTGAAACGGCTTGCCGCGGACTGGACCGATTTTTCGGCCGTTCCGAAAGACTATCTGATCGAAGGTTCGAAGATCGTCTCCTTCGGGACTTATGCAGGCACCTACAAAGAGACCGGCAAGTCGATGCAATCAGACTTCGCGCATCTATGGACAGTGAAAGATGGGAAGATCACCAACTTTCTCATGTACACCGACACCGCGAAGCTTCTTGAAGCGCTGACACCCTAACGCCAACCCCGCTGCAAGGAGACTCGATCGTGGATCGCTGTCTCCTTGCAGCGGATTTTACCCTCACCATCGACGGAATTACTTGCTTCCCGATAGGATCCGCCTCGGCTTCAGCGGTCCATCGGCGAGCAGGAGAGAGGGCTTTCTCCTTTAACATTGCATCGGCCCACGCCGTTCACCCAGGAGACCTCGCCATGGATCGACGCTTGCTCGTCTTGGCTCTCGGCATGTTCGCGCTCGGAACCGATAGTTTCGTCGTCGCCGGCGTATTGCCCCAAATCTCGCACGCCTTCGAGGTGCCGATCGGCGCCGCGGGGTAGATGACGACCGTCTATGCGATCACCTACGCCTTGATGGCGCCGACGGTCGCCGCCGTGGCGGCGCAGGTTCCACGCAGGACCTTGCTGCTTTCGAGCTTGGCGGTTTTCGTGATCGCCAACCTGGCCACCGCAGCGGCACCCACCTTTGCCATCGCCCTGGTGACGAGGATCCTTGCCGGCCTCGGCGCTGCGATGTTCGTCCCCACCGCAACCGGTGCGGCCGCCACCATGGTGCCGCCGGAAAGGCGGGGCTTCGCGCTGTCGGTCGTCATCGCCGGCCTGACCGGCGCCACGGCCCTGGGTTCGCCGATCGGCGCCGTGATCGGCGGCCTCGGCGATTGGCGATGGACGATGCTGTTCGTATCGGTCCTGGCGGCAGCCTCCGGGCTCGGCGTGTGGACGCTGCTGGCGCACATCCCACTGCCGCCGAAGGTGACGCTGGCGCAACGAATCGCGCCTGCGGCGGATCCCCGGGTGGCGCTGACGCTGGCCTGCACACTGCTCTACATGACCGGCCAGTTCATCATCTACACCTACTTCACGGTGGTCTTCGACCGCGTGCTGGGCGGCAGCGCTCTGTTGACGGGCGCCCTGCTGGTGCTCTGGGGTTCGTCCGGCACCGCCTGCAACCTGCTGGCCGGCCGCCTGATCGACAGGGTCGGCAATCGGAAGGTCATCGTGGCGATGCTCATCGTGCTGGCGGCTGCCCTTGCGTCGCTGCCTTGGGCCGGCGGCAATCTGTGGACCGCCATCGTCGCTCTCGCCGTCTGGGGCGCCGTCGGCTGGGGCCTGCTGGCGCCGCAGCAGCACCGGCTGGTCCTCGTGGCGCCGCATTCGGCACCCGTGGTGCTGGGCCTGAACACCTCCTGCACCTATCTCGGCGTCACCCTCGCCGGCGTGATCGGCGCCTTGGGCATCCACATCGTGGACGCGCACCATCTCGGCTATATCGGGGCGGCACTGGTCGTCGCCTCGATCGGGCTCGCGGAGCTCGCCGCGCATCGCATCAACGCCGCCAGCGCACGGCATGCCGCCGCCCTCGCTTCGGCATAGGAGACAGCATCGCTGCCCGTGCAATCCTGATCCCCAGGGACCGCGCCGTCATCCGGCGCGGTTATTCGCTGCCCTTGTCTTCAAGAGGTCGAACCGGGAGAGAAACGTCTTCAGGATCGGCGAGGCGTTGGCCTTCTGATAGCCGATGACCAGATCGACGGCCGGCTGCTCGCCCGCCAGGCGACGGCTGACGATCGACGGTGGCAGATAGTCCTCGATGGAGATCGGCAGCAGGGCGATGCCGCGCTCCGACGTCACCAGCGACATCGCCATGGCGAAATTGTCGATCTCGAGATGCGGCACGATATCGACGCCGGATCTCTTCAGATAGCCGTTGACGACAGCGCGCAGCACCCGCGGGATCTCGGAAATGCCGATGAAGCTCTCGCCGACGAGATCGTGCGGATCGAGGCTTTCGCGCACCGCAAGCGGATGATCGCTCCGCATTATGGCGACGAGCGGCTCCTTCAGCACCAGCTTGTATTCGAGCGCGGGCTCCGGCTCCCGACGCAGGAACGCGACATCGATCTTGCCGCGGAGCAGATCGTCGGCAAGTGTCGTCGAGAACCCGCTCGATACCCTGATCTCGATATTGGGCAGATCGTCGCCCAGCATGCGCGTCGCCGGTGCCAGCCAGGCGGCTTCCTGCCCCGTGAGGAAACCGACGGAGAAGATCGCCTTCGCCGGTTGCGCGGCGCGCCGCGCCGCCTCGGCCGCAGCCTCCGCCTGCATGAGCGACAACCGGGCATGGTCGAGGAAGGCGCGACCGGCGGCGGTCAAATCGACCCCGCGCACGCTCCGGTTCAGCAGCGGGACGCCGACTTCATGCTCAAGGTCGCGGATCTGCCGGCTCAGCGACGGCTGCGCCGTGTTGAGCCGCTTCTCCGCGGCGAGCTTCATGCTTCCCGCCTCGGCGATCGCGATAAAGTAGCGGAGGTGCCTGAGTTCCATGCCGCCCTCTATACTCACAAGGCATATCGCTCAGCTTACAAAGTCTTTTCCCTCAACGCCAGATCGGCCTAATTGTTAGGTGAATAGCGCCTCTTCGATCGGCTTCGACTCAACCCGATCCCGGCAAGTTCGCGGACCGATCAACCTTTGAAGAATAGCTGGACTACCGTTCCGACCGCCGGTGCTCCACCGGAGCGTGCCGCCCAGATCGCGCAAACTTTCGAATGCTTGGAAGGGGAAAGCTCCATGTCGAAGAAGCTGGAAGACAAGGTCGCGTTCGTTACGGGCGGCTCGCGCGGCATCGGCGCCGCGATTGCCCGGCGCCTAGCCGCGGATGGCGCCCAGGTTGCCCTCACCTACACGAAGGGTGCGGATGCCGCGGCATCGGTCGTGGCCTCGATCGAGGGTGCCGGGGGCGAGGCGATAGCCATCCAGGCTGATGCCACCGACGCCGAGGCCATCAAGGCCGCGATAGAAAAGACCATCGCCGCCTTTGGCGGGCTCGATGTGCTCGTGAACAATGCCGGCACGGCCTTGCCGAAGAAGTTCGAGGAGACGACGCTGGAGGAAATGGACCACGTCATCGACCTCAATGTCCGCGGCACCTTCATGGCCACGCAGGCGGCGCTGAAGCATATGAACCGCAATGGTCGCATCATCATGATCGGCTCCTGCGTGGGCGAGCGCGTGATGACCCCCGGGCTCGTGGCCTATGCCGCCACGAAGGGGGCCGTCAAAGTGTTCACGCAGGGATTGGCCAGGGAAGTCGGCGACCGGGGCATCACGGTCAACAACATCCAGCCGGGCCCGATCGATACCGACCTCAACCCCGCCTCGGGCGATTGGGCGACCCCCCAGAAGGCCGTCACCGCGCTCGATCGCTACGGTACCGTCGAGGAGGTGGCGGCGCTCGTGGCGTTCGTGGCCGGTCCGGAGGCGTCTTACATTACCGGGTCGAGCCTGACCGTCGATGGCGGCACGAACGCGTAGCGGCCGCCGGATCGGCGCGCCATCGCTCGCCGCCGGTTTCAGTCCGCAGCCGCGCCTTCGAACACGGCGAGGTGGTCCGCCATGGCCTTCCTGTGGGCCGGGCGGCCCTCGCCGCGGGCGACGTAGGCGGCGAGCCCGGGGAAGCGATCGAGGACGCCGGTGCCGCGCAGGCCGCCGAGGACCGATACCATCATGAGATCGCCGACGGAGAAGACGTCGCCCTCGAGCCATGGCCCATCCCCGAGACGTGCTTCCAGGTCGCGCAGCCGCGTTTCGATATAGCCGGTTACGACCGGCCGGCGTTCGGCCGACCAGGATCGGCCGGCCTCGAACAGCTCGTTGATGGCGAATTCCATCACCGCCGGCTCGACCGTGTTGAGGGCGGCGATCACCCATTGGACGGCCTTCATCCGTTGGCGCGGGTCGGCCGGGAGCAGCCGCCCTGCCCGTTCGGCGATACGGAGCACGATCGCGCCGGACTCGAAGATCTCGATTTCATCGTCCCGATAGGTCGGCACCTGGCCGAAGGGCTGGAAGCGCCGGTGCTCGGGGGTTTTCGAATCCCGGATCAGGTCGACCTCATAGGCCTGCCCGACCTCTTCGAACGCCCAGCGCGGGCGCAGATCGCGAACGAAGCCGCGGGCAAAGATCGGGACCCAGGCGAAGGTGGTGATGCGTGGCAAGGCAGTCATCGGGCTTCCTCTCCGTTAGGGCATTTTCGACCATAATGGTTGATATCAACCTATATGTCAAAGGCACGTCCGTCAAATCATTCAACCGATCGGTTGACTTTTTGAAAGTATCCTCCTACATTCAACAATATGGTTGAATTAGAAACACCTCAGCTCGATACCGTCTTTCACGCCCTCGGCGACGCCACCCGCCGGCGGATGCTTCGAGAGCTCGCCCGGGGCGAGCGCACGGTGGGCCAGCTCGCGGAACCGTTCGCGATCTCGCTCGCCGCCGCCTCGAAGCACATCAAGGCGCTGGAAAACGCCGGGCTGATCCGTCGCGAGATCCGCGGCCGCACCCATTTGTGCCGCCTCGATCCCGGGCCGCTCGCCAGTGCCCACGAGTGGCTGCGCTTCTACGAAACTTTCTGGAACGACCGTTTGGATGTGCTCGAACGGCTCCTCCGCGAGGAGGATGCCCGCGAAACTCCCACCCCCAAAGGAGACGAATCATGACCGAACTCATCACCCTGGACGCTTATGGCGTGCTGACCGAGCCTGCGACCTTGACGATCCGGCGCCTTCTGCCCGGCCCGATCGAGCGTGTTTGGGCCTATCTCACGGAGAGCGGATTGCGCCGCCAATGGCTGGCGGCGGGCGAGATGGAGATGAAGGTCGAAGCCCCCTTCGAATTGGTCTGGCGCAACGACGAGCTCTCCGACCCGCCCGGCCAGCGACCGGCCGGTTTCGCCGAAGAGCACCGGATGCAGAGCCGGATCACGGAACTCGATCCGCCCCGCAAGCTCGCCATCGCCTGGCGGGACAGCGGCGACGTCTCCTTCGAGCTGGAGCCGAGGGGCAACGAGGTGCTGCTCACCGTCATCCATCGCCGCCTGCCCGACCGCGCGACCCTGCTGAAAGTCGGTGCCGGCTGGCACATGCATCTCGACATACTGGTCGCCCGCGCGACGGGCAAGGAGCCGGCCCCGTTCTGGGACGGCTGGAGCCGCCTGCGGCAGGAATACGACCGTCGGATCCCGGCCTGACGAAACGCAAATCGAGGTTCCGCCCCTGTCTTGCCGGGCGGAACCTCCTCCCGAACGCGTAAAACCCTTCCCTCCAAGCCGATCCGGCACTAAGAGGGCTTCACATTCCGCGCACCGATCGCCATATCCGGCGCCTGGATTTGCCCGACCTCCCTGCCCTTCGCGAGTCTCCGTTGGCGCTCAAGATCGAAACCTTCTCGTCGCTCAAGGGCGGCAACAGCTTCTTCAAGGCGATCACCCATCCGGACGCGGCCGATCGCGCCGCCTCGCTGGTCGCGCGCCTCGCCTCGGCGCGGGCGCTCGCGATCTACGATCCGCTGGGCTTCCTCGCCGGTTTCGCCGCCTGCCACGATCTGGGCGGCTCGGCGATCGCGGGCGTCTATGTCCAGTCGGTCGAGTCGGTCGGCAAGGAGCTGCTGGATCGCCCGTCCAAGCCCGTGACCGAGCTCAAGGACAGCGCCGCCGACATCGTCTTCGTCGCTGCCTTCGATGCCGAGCGGCTCGTCCAGCAGATCGCCCATCTGGTGCCGCCGGGGGCGGAGATCGTCTCGCTCGACGCCATGCGTATCGACGAGACGCTGTTGACCAACCGGCGTACCTATCTCGACCCGCTCAATTTCGCCACCAACTTCGCCTTCTTCCGCGATCGGGACGGGCTCCATACCCGCGTCGTGACGGCGAATTACTGGTCAAACTACGGTGCCGCCGGCAATTTCCTCGCCTTGACGCTGTTCGACGATGCCGGGCGCGTGCTCGCGCGCTGGCGCGAGGAGCCGGTCCAGGGCAACGGCACGATCGCGCTCGACAGCCGCACCGTCCGGGCGCGCTTCGGCTTGGGCGCCTTCACCGGCCAGCTCTTCATCCATGTCGTCGGCGCCGCCGGGCACGATGTCGTCAAATACGCGCTCGACATTTTCGACGAGCATGGGCCGAGCCTGAGCTGCACCCACGACGCCAATGCCTGGCCCGCGGATTTCTATGCCGGCCTGCCGGCGCCGCGCGCGGACGAGAAGGTCATCCTCTGGGTCCAGAACAGCCTGCCGCTGCCGATCCCGGCCGGCGGCGTGGCGCTCAATTTGATGGGCGGCGACGAGATCGTGCCTTTCGGCGAAGCGGTGCCGCCCTTCGCCAGTATTCCGCTCGACATCTCGACGCTGCTGCCGGCGGCGCGCTGGCCGCAACAGATCGAGATCCGCGCCGGACGCCATGTCGTGCGCCCGCGCTACGAGGTGGTGCGCGGGGCCCGCCGGCGCATCGCCCATCCCAATGTCGAGCGCATCGACCTCAAACCCGATCCGGTCCTCGCCAAGCTCGGCAGCACCATGGGCAAGGGCCATATCCTGCCGGCGCCGATCCTGCCGCCGTCGCTGTGGCGCAGCACCGTGCTGCCGACGCCGATGGCGACGACGCAGGCCGTGCTGCCGATCCAGGCGACCGTCTACGACCCGATGGGCCGGGAGATCGGCCATCACCGCTTCGGCCGGCTGGCCCGGCGGGATTCGGTGGCGCTCGATCTCGATAAATTGATCGGCGAGACGAAGCTCGATTTCGGCCATGTCGAGCTCACCTATGATTGGGCGAGCGGCGAGGAGGCCGATGGCTGGCTGCACGCGCTCTTCCGCTACGAGGATCGTGCGCGCGACCATGCCGCCGAATCGAGTTTCGGCTCGCACATCTTCAACACGGTGCTGACATATCGCGACGAGCCGCAATCCTATGCCGGCCGGCCGCCGGGCCTCTCGACCCGGCTGTTCCTGCGCCTGGGCGAAGCGCCGTTCGATACGCTGTGCCATCTGATCTATCCAGCATCCACGCCCTGGCATGCGCACTCCTCGACCGACCTCATCCTCAACGATGCGGACGGTGTGGAGGTCGCGCGCCGGCGGGTCGAGATCGCGTGCGGCGGATCGCTGTTCTGGCGCGCCGGCGAGATGTTCGATGCGGCGGCGCGACAGCGCGCGAGCGGCGGCTATGTGACCGTGCGCGACGCAACTTGCCGGCTATTCGGCTATCACGGCTTGCTCGGCGAGGGAGGGCGCTTCAGCTTGGACCACATGTTCGGGTTCTGATGTAGATAACATACAAGCTATTGTAGCTTGCATAGGGCACCCTACTTTAAATACTCTATTTGGGACGGCATTGCGTCGCCGGGGGGCGACCGGCCGCGGAGAGCTATGACAGAGCGTCATCATACCAAGGTCCTGATCATCGGAGCCGGCCCGGCCGGCTATACCGCGGCGATCTATGCCGCGCGCGCGAACCTGCAGCCGATCATGGTGCAGGGGCTGCAGCCCGGCGGCCAGCTGACCATCACCACCGATGTCGAGAATTACCCGGGCTTCGCCGATGTGATCCAGGGCCCCTGGCTCATGGACCAGATGCAGAAGCAGGCGGAGCATGTCGGCACCAAGATCGTGTTCGACATCATCGCCTCGGTCGATCTCTCGAAGCGACCCTTCACCGCCATCGCCGACAGCGGCGACATCTATACCGCCGACGCCGTCATCGTGGCGACCGGCGCCCAGGCGCGCTGGCTCGGCCTGCCGAGCGAGGATGCCTATCGCGGCTTCGGCGTCTCGGCCTGCGCCACCTGCGACGGCTTCTTCTTCCGCGGCAAGGATGTGGCGATCGTCGGCGGCGGCAATACCGCAGTCGAGGAAGCGCTTTACCTCACCAACCACGCCAAATCGGTGACGGTGATCCACCGCCGCGAGGGCTTCCGGGCGGAGCGCATCCTGCAGGATCGCCTGTTCAAGAACCCGAAAGTGCGCGTGATCTGGAATCACGTCATCGACGAGGTCGTGGGCGAGCAGAATCCGGCCCATGTGACCGGCGTCACGATCCGCAGCACCCTCGACGGCGGCACCCAGCACCTCCCGGTTGACGGCTTGTTCATCGCCATCGGGCATACACCGGTGACGGAGATCTTCAAGGGACAGCTGACGCTCGACGCCGACGGCTATATCGTGACGGCGCCCGATTCGACCGCGACCAATATTCCGGGGGTGTTCGCCGCGGGCGACGTGAAGGACAAGGTGTTCCGGCAGGCCGTGACGGCAGCCGGGATGGGGTGCATGGCGGCTCTCGAGGCCGAGAAATTCGTCGCGGCCAATGAGGCCGCGGGCATGTCGCGGGCGGCCGAATAGCGGCTGGTCCGCGATCGACCGTTTCAGGTCGAACCTGAGCAGGGGACGGGGATGGATTGGGATAAACTGCGGGTATTCCACGCCGTGGCCGAGGCCGGCAGCTTCACCCATGCGGGTGATTCGCTGAACCTCAGCCAATCGGCTGTCAGCCGGCAGATCAGCGGGTTGGAGGAAAGCCTCCAGGTGCCGCTCTTTCACCGCCACGCGCGCGGCTTGATCCTGACCGAGCAGGGCGAGCTGCTGTACCGCACGGCGCGCGATGTCTTCGCCAAGCTGTCGATGACCGAGGCGATGCTGTCGGAATCGAAGGACCGGCCGAAGGGGCCGCTCAAGGTCACGACCACGGTCGCCTTCGGCTCGGCCTGGCTGACGCCACGCATCAAGGAGTTCCTGGAGCTCTATCCGGAGATCACGCTGTCGCTGCTGGTCGATGACGGCGAGCTCGATCTGTCGATGCGCGAGGCCGATGTCGCCATCCGCATGTCGCCGCCGCGCCAGCCCGATCTGGTGCAGCGTCATCTGATGACCGTGCGCTCCTACGCCTTCGCCTCGCCGGAATATCTGAAGAAGCACGGCACGCCGGCCAAGCCCGAGGATCTCGACGAGCACAAGATCATCATCTATGGCGACGATGCCCGGCCGCCGACCTCGAGCGTCAATTGGCTGATGGAGGCCGGCACCAAGCCCGGCTCCGAACGCCGGCCGATCCTCAAGGTCAACAACGTCAACGGCATCTATCGCGCCGTGCAGAGCGGCCTCGGCATCGGCTCGATCCCGAGCTTCATGCTGATGGAAACCTCGGAGCTGGTCCGTGTCCTGCCCGAGCTCGGCGGCCCGACCGTCGAATCCTACTTCGTCTATCCCGAGGAACTGCGCCCTTCCAAGCGCATCGCGGTGTTCCGCGACTTCCTCATCCGCAAGGTCGCCGAGGCACGCCTCAACTGATCTCCGGCAGACGGCTCTAACGATTTGAATAGAGCAGAGTCTCGGAATGGGTGGTTCCACCCATTCCGAGACTCCAAATCTCTGTCGGGTCGAGAAAACCGACCGTTCGTCAACCCTGCGTAAAGGTTCGTGATGCATTCTCCGCAAAGGTGGGGTGTGCATATCGGAGTGGTTGGCAGGTTCTCCGTCCCCACATTTTGCATTGCGAGATGGAAGCCTCGTCGCTCCGTTCTCTCCTGTTTTCGCCGGCGTTTCCCCTTTGCCGGCACGAGTTCCCGGGCCTTTGGTTCGGGAAGGGGTCCTCGGACCCTACGTCTCCCAGACGTGAAGCCTCCCTGTTGACTTAGGCCCGGAACCGCAAGGTTTTCCGGGCCTATTTTTTTAAACCGCGATGTGTTCAGCGCCGTCCGGCCGGCAGGGCGCCCGCGTCCGGCGCGGTCGAACGAGCCGCGGCACGTGGCGATTTCCACATCTCGTTGATCGCTTCGAGGCTGCGCCCGGCCGTCTCCGGCACCAGCCGCCAGACGAACAGGCCGGCCAGGATGCTCATGATCCCGTAGAGGAAATAGGCGAACCCATGGTTGAGCCATTCATTGAGCGCCGAGTTTCCGTCCAGCACCTTGAACGACCAGGAGACCATCAGATTGGCGACCCATTGGGCCGCGACGGCGATCGCCAGCGCCTTGCCGCGGATCGGCCCCGGGAAGATCTCCGACAGCAGCACCCAGACGACCGGCCCCCAGGACATGGCGAAACCCACGACATAGACGACGACGCAGATAAGGGCGAGCAGGCCCTGGGATTTCAGACTGAACAGCAGCCCCAGCGCCAGCATCGGCACGGCCATGCAGACGGCGCCGGCGATGAGCAGCGGCTTGCGGCCGAGCCGGTCGACGGTTAAGACCGCGATAAGGGTCGCCAGCATGTTGGCCACCCCGACGACGACCGTCTGCAGCAGCGCGCTGCTGCTGCCGGCCCCCAGATTCTGGAACATCAGCGGCGCGTAATAGAGCACGGCGTTGATGCCGACGAGCTGTTGGAAGATGGACAGGCCGAACCCGACCAGGATCACCAGCGAGCCGAACGCGAAGAGCCGCGCCTGCTGGTGCCCTTCGGTGAAGCTGTCGCGGATCTCGGCCAGCGTCCGGCTCGCCGCCGGCTCGGGCGTGAGGCGGCGGAGCAGCGTCAGCGCCTCCTGGTCGCGGCCTTTCAGCACCAGCCAGCGCGGCGTGTCGGAGACGCGCAGGAGCAGCAGGAAGAACAGCAGCGCCGGCACCGCTTCCGACCCCAGCATCAGGCGCCAGCCGATGCGGTCGAGCCACGCCTCGTCGCCGCCCAGCGCGATCAGCCAATTGACGAAATAGACGCCGACGATGCCGCTGACGATCGCGATCTGATTGAGCGAGACGAGCTGGCCGCGCCGCTCCTTGGGCGCGATCTCGGCGATATAGAGCGGCGACAGCATCGAGGCGATGCCGACACCGACCCCGCACAGCACGCGATAGATGTTGAAGGCGACGAGCGCCGACGGCCCGGTCTCGCCGATCGGCGACAGCCCCGCCTCCGGCACGGCCGAGCCCAGCGCCGAGACCAGGAACAGCAGGGCAGCCAGGATGAGCCCGCGCTTGCGGCCCCAGCGATCGGCGACGCCGCCGGCGATCAGGCCGCCCAGCACGCAACCGAACAGCGCGCTGGAGATGGTGAGGCCCGAGAGCGTGTCGCGCCAGGTCTCGTCGAGACGTAGCGGATTGATGAAGTCCGCGTCGATCGATTTGACGGCGCCCGAGATAACGGCCGTGTCGTAACCGAAGAGCAGCCCGCCGAGCGTCGCCACCAGCGTCAGCCGCAGCCCAAAGCTTCCTTCGCCCATGACCTTCCTCCCAGCATTTCTTCCTTGAACGCTCGTTCATGCGCGGCGGATGCATGTTTGGCGATCAGGCCGGACCGCATTATCCGCTTGCGCCGGCGCAAGGCGCCGTCGAGTTGCGGCTGACGAACTCGAAATCCAGCATCTGATGCGGAATCGGCTCCGGCCAGCCGCGTCGACGCGGCGAATGCCGGATGATGAGGTCGGTGGCGATCGCCGCCATCGCCTTCACCGGCTGGCGGATCGTGGTCAGTTGCGGCCAGATCATCTGCGCCACCGGCGAATCGTCGAAGCCCACGACGGAAAGCTGCTCGGGCAGCTTGAGGCCGCGCCGCTGCGCCACCGAAACGGCCGCCGCCGCCATGTCGTCGTTGCTGGCGAAGATCGCGGTCGGCGGATCGGCATCCCCGAGCAGCGTCTCGGCGCAGGCGAACCCGTCGGCAAAGGTGAAATTGCCGGTGAGGACGAGACCGGGCTCGACCGGCACGCCGCGCGCCGCCATCTCGTCGGCGAAGCCGCCATAGCGCTGCTCGGTGGCGCCATGCTCGGGATGGCCGCGCAGGAAGCCGATCCTCCTATGGCCGAGATCGAGCAGATGCGCCGTCAGCGCGCGCGCGGCACGGTAGTCGTCGATCCGGACGCAGGGCGAGGCGCCCTCCACACGCCGGGGCGCGATCCGGACGATCGGCACGGCCGCGTCCTCGAGCTTGCTCAGGATGAGCGGATGATCGCTCAAGGGCGGCAGGAGGATGACGCCTTCGAGCCTAAGCTGCCTGAGCAGCGTCGCCACCTGGTTCGCCATCTCCGGGCCGGTGCCGTCCCACGGCTCGACCATCAGATGGAAACCGGAAACCCGGCAGCGCTCGACGGCGCCGGTCTGGAAATCGCTCAGATAATCGCCGGGCCGGTGGCAGAACAGGCCGATCAGAAAGGACCGGTCGCTCGCCAGGCTGCGCGCGTTGAGATTGGGCCGGTAATCGAGCTGCTCGATCGCCTGCAGCACACGCAGATGCGTGTCGGCGCGCACGCCCGGCTCGTTGTTGATGACGCGCGACACGGTCTTAGGCGAGACCCGCGCCAGATCGGCGACCTCCTGGATGGTAACGGATTGAGGCTGAAGCGTCGAAATCACGGTCGGGACCCTTTGCGACATGGCCGGTCTACCGACCAGATGTACCGTTCCGGTGGCGAGATGACCAGCCGATCGCCCATTCGGCACCAGCAAGAAAAGAAGGGCGGGCCGCGCCGAAGCGCTGCCCGCCCAGGGGCGCAAGACCGGAGGGAACGGTCGGCCTCGCGGGGACTTGCCGGAAGCTCAGAATGTCGCCTTCAGCCTCACCCCGAAGGTCCGGGGCGGCAGATACTGGGCGAGCCAGATCGGGTTGGTGAACACGCCGTTCGAAACCGGCGAGGCGTTGGTATAGGTCGAGGCCAGGGTCTTGATGTTGCCGCCTTCGATATTCTGGACGAAGGCCTCGATCGACCAGGGATTGCGCGACGGCGCCTCGTAGGTGACGTTGAAGTTGGACCGCGTATAGGCACCCTGCCGGTCGAAGGAACCGAAATTGAAGACGCTGAGATAGCTCGCCGTTTCGATATGCGTATCCCAGTGGGTCACGATCTCGCCGCCGTTCGGCAGATCGAAGCGATGGTCCCAGCCGGCCGTGCCGGAGAATGCGGGCGCATGCGGCAACTGGTTGCCCTTCAGATTTTCGAACACCGCCGCCTGCTGGATGAAGGTGTTCTCGGTGATGAGATTGCCGAGCTCGGTATGTTCCAACGCGAATTCGAGCTTGAGCGTATCCTCCGGCGTGACCCGCGCGGTCAGCTCCGATTCGAGGCCATAGCCGGTGGCCCCCTCGGCGTTGGTGGTGAAGAGCGAGGTGCCGGTCTGCTTGCCGCTGGCGTCGAACACGTTGAGCGGCTGGCTGAACTGGAAGCCTTTGAAATCTTCGTAGTAGGCGGCGTTGTTCCAGGTCACCTGGCCGCCGAACAGGCGCGCCTTGGCGCCGACCTCATAGCTGGTGAGGTTTTCCGGGCCGAACCGGCCGCCGCCGTCGAACAGGCCGCCCGACTTATAGCCGGTGCCGATGCTGACATAGCCCAGCAGGTCGGGCGTGATGTCGACCTCGCCGCGCGCCAGCCAGGTTAGCCGCTCCCACTGGGCGGAACCGGTATTGGTGAAGGATTGCTGGCCGGTCTGCGGATTGAAGTTCGAGAAGGGCGCGTAGCCGACCAGCAGCGGATTGTCGTTGGTGTTCAGCGTCACGCAGGGCTGGCCGTTCGCCTGGGTCCCGAAGCAACCGAGATCGACGCCGCCATTGTTGCTCTTCTCGTCGCGGGTATAGCGCAGCCCGCCGGTGAAGCGCAGGAAATCGGTCACGTGATAGGTCGCTTGGCCGAACACGGCCTCCGATTCCTCCTGCTCGTCCGGCTGGATAAAGGAGCCGTTGAAGCCGCCGGCCGGGCCTTGGAGCGTGCCGTCGAACTGATTGATGTCGAACCGGATATTGTTGTTCTCGTGGCTGTAATAGAGGCCGGTGATCCAGTCGATGAGATGCGTGCCGGACGAGCGCAGATTGAGCTCGTGGCTGTAGTTGAAGTAATTGGCGAAGTTCGTCCGGTCTTCCTGGATGGCGCTGCCCGGCGTGCTGATGCTGGTCGGCAGGACGGCGCCGCCGCTCTGGTCGTAATCCTCGAAGCCGTGCTGCCATTGGAAGCCGGCGATATAGCTCAGCGACAGATAGTCGTTGATGTCCCAATCGACACGGCTGCGCAGGCTATCGCTGCCGCGATCCTGCGAGGGCGGGATGCTGACCAGCGCCGAGAAGAGCTGCTGGCCCTGCCGCGGCTCCTGCATCAGAAACAGGTCGGGCGGGCTCTTGTCGGAGTAATATTCGTAGGAGACGTTCCAGGTGATGTTGCTGCGCGGCTCCCACAACATGCTGAAGCGGGCCGAGCGCTGATCCTGGCCGTTATATTTGTCGCCGCCGGAAACGAACAGGTTGCGGTTGATGCCGGGGATGTTGGGCGGCGACTGATAGCTGACATAGCCGTCATGCTGCGCATCGGCGAAGGCGACGCGAATGCCGAAGGTCTTGTCGATCGGCAGGTTGATCGCGCCCTTCGTCTCGAAGGCGTTGTAGCTGCCGCCACCGACCTCGACATTGGCATAGGTCTCGTCGAGCGTCGGCTTGGCCGTGACGAAATTGACAGCACCACCGGTTGAATTGCGGCCCCAGAGCGTGCCTTGCGGGCCGCGCAGCACCTCGACCCGGTCCATGTCGTAGAGCAGCGTCGTCGCACCCTCGGCACGCGGCGAGTAGACGCCGTCGACATAGATCGACACTTCGGGATCGGCCTGCTCGGTCTTGGACAGATCGTTGCCGATGCCGCGGAGCGTCAGGGTGATCACGTCGTGATCGCCCTGATGGGTCGCCTCGAAGCCGGGGACGAAATGGGTGATGTCCTCGACGTCCTGGACATGCGCCTCGTCGAGTGCCGTGGCACTGATGGCGCTGATCGCGACGGGCGTCTTGGAAAGCTCGGAACTGCGCTTGGTCGCGGTAACGGTAATGCTTTCGACGTTGGTGCCCTTGGCGTCGGCCGTGGCGGCCGGCGTCGGCGCCGTCGTGGACGGTGCTTCCGGCGTCGCCTGCTGGGCTAGCGCCCCCCCACACCCCACCGACAATGCCAGCGCCGCTGCACTCGCATAGAATCCGACTCCGCACTTCATTTCGCGGCCCTCCCCTTTTGTGTTTATGCCGGAGCGGCTCATGGCCGACTACGAACTCTTATGAGGTCAGGATGCGCGTCGATGGCAGCGCTGTCAATTATAAATGACAGCGATGTCAGACAACGCTGTCATTTAACCGGAAATTGTTCCGGACAACCTTGATTCCCGTGGCCCGGCACGATCGCCGCCTCACTCAAGGCAAGCTTGAAGCGGCCGTCGGTCGCGAGTGCGACCGGCATGTCGACCGCGTCGAGATCGGCGCCCGCGAGCGCGAAGCAGGCCAGCGGCAAGGTCATGGTCCGCCATTGTCCGACCGGCGCTTCGGCGAACACGCGGCTCACATCCATCGCCGGCCTGCAGCCCTTGCCGCAGCCGAGCACCGCCTCGACTCGCCCGGCCGGCGGCACATCGACGCGAAAGCGCAGCGAGACGGCGTCGCCGCGGTGTGCCGCCGCCTTGAGATCGCGCGCCCGGCCGGTGAACTTCACCAGTCCGCGCGCGCCGCCGCGCCAGTCGGCCACCGCCGTCTCGTCCTGCAGCGAGACCTCGACCGCCGCTTTCGGGCTGACCTGCCTGGCCATGGTCAGCCGCACCTCGGCCAGCGCATCCTCGAGATAGATCGACCAAGGCGCGGTGACATGGCCGGCATGGAACAGCGACCCCGCCGGCGCGCGGAAGCGGGCCGGCACCTGCGGATCCTCCGGCAGCGCCGGCAGGCTCGCATGATCCGCGTAGGTCAGGCCGAAGCCGCGCGGGAAGAGCGCGTCGACCGGACGATCCTCGGCATCGAAGCGCACCGGCATCGCCGTGCGCGGCCAGGAGAAGCCGAGCTTGCCGGTGAAATCCTCATGCACGGAGCCATCGGGATTGCGCAGCAGCACATCGGCGATCCCCTCCCCCTCCGAGCCGGGCAGCCAGGCGGCGACGAAGGCGTCGGCGGCGTTGAGCTCGGGATCGACCCAGAGTGGCCGGCCCGACAGAAACAGCGCCACGACCGGGATGCCCTTCGCCTTGAGCCGCTTCAGCAGGGCCAGCGCCCGACGGTCATGGGGCGAGAATTCGAGCGTCTCGCGATCGCCCTGATATTCGGCATAGGGCCCTTCGCCGAACACCACGATCGCGGCGTCCGGCCGCTCGGCGAAGCTGCCGTCTGCCCTCAGCCGAATCGTCCCGCCGGCGGCCTCGACCGCCGCCTTGAGCCCGCCATAGATCGAGGTGGCGCCGGGAAAATCCTCGTTGTGGTTCCGGTCGCCCTGCCAGTCGACCGTCCAGCCGCCGGTCTGGTCGCCCAGATTGTCGGCGGCGTCGCCCGCGACCAGGATGCGGCCATGCGGGTCGAGCGGCAGCAGCCCCTTTTCGTTCTTCAGCAGCACCAGCGATTTCCGTACCGCCTCACGCGCCAGCGCCCGATGCTCGGCACTGCCGACATGAGACACATCGCCGGCACCGGGCCGATCCTTGGGGGCCGGGCGCTGGAACAGGCCGGCCAGCGCCTTGACCCTCAGAATCCGGCGCACCGCCTCGTCGATCCGGCCCGGCGGAATCGCCTGGGAGCGGGCCTCGGCGAGCGTGTTGGCATAGAGCTCGCGCCAACCGTCGGGCGCCATCAGCATATCGACCCCGGCCATGATCGCTGCCGGACAATCGAGCTTGGTGCAGCCCGGAATCTCCTCATGCGCATTCCAATCGCCGACGACGAAGCCGCCGAAGCCGAAACGTGCCTTGAGCACGTCGGTCAAGAGCCCATGATCGCCGTGCATCTTGACGCCCTGCCAGCCATTGTAGGAGCCCATGACGATCATGGCCCCGGCCGCGATCGCCGCTGGATATCCGGCGGCGTGGATGCGGGCAAGCTCGCTCTCCGAGATCTGGTCGTCGCCCTGATCGCGGCCGTCGACCGTGCCGCCGTCGCCGAGAAAATGCTTGGCCGAAGCGAGCGTATGCCCCGGCGCCATGAAATCGGGCGTGCCGAACTTTCCTTGCAGCCCCGCGACCATGGCGCCGGCATAGCGGGCCACCAGCGACGGTTCCTCGGAATAGCTTTCATAGGAGCGGCCCCAGCGCGGATCGCGCACGACCGCGAGCGTGGGCGCGAAGGTCCAATCGACGCCGGCGGCCGCCACCTCCTCGGCGGTCGCCCGGCCGATCCGCTCCATGAGCGCGGGATCGTGGGCGGCCCCGAGCCCGACATTGTGCGGGAAGATGGTGGCGCCGCGGATCTTGGCGTTGCCATGGACCGCGTCGATGCCGAACAGGATCGGGATCGGCTGATGGCTGCCGTCGCCCGGCGCCAGCGAGGCGCGGTAGAACCGGTCGGTCAGATCGAGCCAGGCGCCGGTGTCGGCATGCACGTCGCCGCCGGGCGCTGCATTGCCGCCTGCGAGAATCGAGCCGAGATGGTAGGTCGCCAGATCCTCGGGCTTGATCGCATCGATATCCGCCTGGATCATCTGCCCGATCTTGTCTTCCAGGCTCATCCGGGCGAGCAGCTGGTCGACGAACGCCTCCGTCTCCGGCCGGATCAGCATGCCCGGGGGCTGCGCCGGCCAGATATCCGGATGCACCACCGCCTGGGCCCGCGCCGAAACGGGCAGCAGGCCGAGCGCGGCCATGAGCACCGCGCAACTCGCGGCATGCAATCGAGCCATCACCAGCATCTCCTCCCTTGGTCGCGACCATGCGGACGAGTTCTCGGAACGCAGTCGCGCACGACCGTTTCCCGCCCGTCATTTTCGAGCCGATTATTCAGCGATCTGAGGCGCTTATGGCTGCGCCGTCGGCGTGGGCGCAGAGCTGCCCAGACGCCGCGAATGGATTAAACGCAAAAATGTCAGCGCTGTCAATTTTCAAATGACAGCGCTATCGAGACACCGAATGGGTGTATATCGCCGCGGAAGGACTACTGGCGTTAAGCATATGGCGATGGCATGCTCGCCTTCGATCAAGTCTCACGACCGTATCGGCGCAATCGTCGGGAAACGGTCGGCCACCCGGAATGCCGGGGGCAGTGAAAAAATTTGCAGGGCAGGTGAATGCTGGGGGAAATCGGACCGGCGGGCCTCGGGACGGTCGATTGGCTCGTCGTCGGACTTTACATGCTCGTGCTGGTCGGGGTCGGACTGCTGGTCACGCGGCAGACGGTGAAGCCGGTCGATTATTTCCTGGCGTCCCGCTCCTCGACCTGGCCCCGCATCGGCCTCGCCCTCTTCGCCTCGAACATCTCGTCCACGGCCCTGGTCGGGCTGGCCGGCGCCGCCTATGCGGTCGGCATCTCGGTCTATGACTATGAGTGGGTCGCCTGCCTCATCCTCGTGTTCTTCTGCGTCTTCCTGCTGCCCTTCATCCTGCGCAGCCAAGTCTATACGATGCCGGAGTTCCTGGAGCGCCGCTACGACGGCAGGGCGCGGCTCTACTTCGCGCTCATGACGCTGTTCCTCAACATCTTCGTCGATTCCGCCGGCGGCCTCTACAGCGGCGCCCTTGTCTGCCGAATGATCTTTCCCGAGACCCCGCTCTGGATGATCGTCGCGGTGCTGGCCGGGATCGCCGCGACCTATACCATCCTGGGCGGGCTCAGGGCCGTGATCTATACCGAGATCGTGCAGGCCGTGGTGCTGCTCGCCGGCGCGCTGGTGACCTCGATCGCCGCCTTCCGCCAGGCCGGCGGCTGGGAGACGGTGATGCGGCGCGTCGATCCCGCCTTCCTGTCGCTGATCCGTCCCATCGACGATCCGGGCGTGCCCTGGCCGGGGCTGCTGTTCGGCGTGCCGATCCTGGGCTTCTATTACTGGTGCACCAACCAATTCATGATTCAGCGCGTGATCTCGGCCAAGAGCCTGGATCACGGCCGCTGGGGCGTGCTCCTGACCGGGCTCCTGAAGCTGCCGGTGCTCTTCCTCATGGTGCTGCCCGGCACTTGCGCCATCCTCATCTTCCCGAACCTGCCCAAGGCCGATCTCGTCTATCCGGCGCTGATCTTCCGGCTGCTGCCGGCCGGCATGGTCGGGTTGGTGGTGGCGGGCTTCCTGGCCGCGACCATGGCGTCGGTCGCGGCCACCCTCAACTCGGCCTCCACCCTCATCACCATGGATGTCGTGCGGCGACTGCTGCCGCGCATTCCGGGGGCCGAGCTCGTGCGCGTCGGCCGGATCGCCACGGCCGCCATGATGATCCTGGCGGTGTGCTGGGCGCCGCAGCTCGAGCTCTTTCCCTCGCTCTGGCAATATCTGCAGACCGTGCTGGCCTATGCCGTGCCGCCGGTCGTGGCCCTGTTCCTCGTCGGACTGTTCTGGCGCGGCGCCAATGCCTCGGGCGCCGCCGCGACCCTCATCCTAGGCTCGCTCTGCGGGAGCGCCATGTTTCTCTGGAACGAAGTCTACCGGCTGTCGCACCTGCATTTCCTCTATGTGGCGCCGGTGCTGCTGGCGATCGACACGGGCCTGCTCGTGCTGGTCAGCCTGTGGCGCGGGTCCCCGTGCAGCGAGGCGGCGGCAGCGACCATCTGGACGCCGGGCTACTTCCGCGAGGAAAGCGCGCGCCTCGCCGGCGAGCCGCCCTGGCGCAACTACCGGGTGCTGGCCATCCTGTTGCTGGCGCTCGCCGCCACGCTGGTGATCTGGTTCCGATAGAAGCTTCCGCGCGGGTTTGGGCGCGGGCTTTGGGTCCCTATCGCCCGGCCGCCCCGCGCCGCGCCAGCCGGGTCACGAACCGGATCTGGTCGCCCCGGTAATGCAGCTTCTCGTAATCGACCGGCCGGTGCCCCTCGGTATAGGAGGTGCGCTCGATCAGGAAGATCGGGCTGCCGGCGCCGATCCCCAGCGCCTCGGCCGCCGCCTCGTCGGCCAAGACGGCCTCGAGCTGATAGAGCGCCTCGACCAGTGGCGTCTCGTATTTCCGTTCCAGCAGCGAGAAGATCGGATCCGTCGCCAGGTCTTCCGCCATGATCTTCTCGCCCAGCGCCTGGGGCAGGTAAGTCTCGTCGAACGACAAGGGCATCCCGTCGGCCAGACGGACGCGGCGGATGCGCACCACGGGCGTGCCCGGCGCCAGGTCGAGCCGGGCCGCGACCTCCGCGTCCGCCGGCACGATCCGCTGGTCGAGCACGCGCGCGCTCGCCCGTCGGCCGAGCGCCTCCATATCCTCGACGAAACCGGTGAGCTCGGTCAGTTCCTGGGTGATCTTGCGCTCGGCGACGAAAGTGCCCTTGCCGCGCCGGATCTCGACCAGCCCGCGCCGGACCAGGCTCTGGATCGTCGCCCGGACGGTCGTGCGGCTGACCGCGAACCGCTCGATCAATTCCTCTTCCGACGGCAACCGGCTGCCGGGCGCCGTGGTGCCGTCGGCGATGCCGGCGGCGATCACCGCCTCGATCTGGGCATAGAGCGGCAGGTGGTCGCTGGGATCGAGCCTCATCAGCCCATCATGACATCGCGACCTGTCGCTGTCACGACGCCGGTATCGAAGACGGACGCGCCGGCATCGGCCCGGCCGACGGCGGCGCGGAAGAGCGCGAAAAGCTCGCGCCCGCAGCCGGCATCGCTGCCCGCATCGGCCTCGATCGGCGTGCGCCCGGCCAGGAGATCCGGCGGCGCCAGCAGCGCCAGCCGGCCCGAAGCGACATCGAGCCGGATCATGTCGCCGTCCCGGAGCTTGGCGATCGGGCCGCCATCGGCCGCTTCCGGCGTCACATGGATGGCGGCCGGCACCTTGCCGGAGGCGCCCGACATGCGGCCATCGGTCACCAGCGCCACGCGGTAGCCCAGATCCTGAAGCACGCCCAAGGCCGGCGTCAGCTTGTGCAACTCGGGCATGCCGTTCGCCCGCGGCCCCTGGAACGGTAGCACCGCGACGAAATCGCGATGCAGCTCGCCGCGCCCGAAGGCGGCGAGGAACGCCTCCTGGCTGGTGAAGATCCGCGCCGGCGCCTCGATCTGCCGATTGGCCTCGCGCACGGCCGAGATCTTGATCACCGCGCGGCCGAGATCGCCGTCGAGCATCTTGAGGCCGCCATCGGACGCGAAGGGCTTGGCGGCACCGGCGAGCACGGCCGGATCGAGGCTTTCCGCCGGCGCGTCGCGCCAGCCGAGGCGCCTGCCGTTCAGCACCGGCTCCTGCCGGTAGCGCTCGAGCCCGCCCGGCCCGGCCACCGTCGCGACATCGCCATGGAGCAGACCGGCATCGAGCAGTTCGGCGATGAGGAAGCCCATGCCACCGGCCGCCTGGAAATGATTCACGTCGGCCGAGCCGTTCGGATAGATCCGCGTCAATGACGGCACGACGGCGGAAAGATCGGCGAAATCCTCCCAGTCGAGCCGGATGCCGGCGGCCCGGGCCATCGCGATCAGATGGATCGTGTGGTTGGTCGAGCCGCCGGTCGCCAGCAGCCCGACCACGCCGTTGACGGTGACTCGCTCGTCCATCAGCTCGCCGATCGGCATGCGGTCGTTGCCGCTGCCGGCGAGCTCCACGATCCTGCGCGCGGCGGCGCGGGTGAGCGCGTCGCGCAGCTTCGTGTTCGGATTGACGAAGCTCGATCCCGGCAGATGCAGCCCCATGATCTCCATCAGCATCTGGTTGGAGTTGGCGGTGCCGTAGAAGGTGCAGGTGCCGGGCGAATGATAGGATGCGGCCTCCGCTTCCAGCAGCTCGGCCCGGTCGAGCTTGCCCTCGGCATGGCGCTGGCGGATACGCGACTTCTCGGTGTTGGGCAGGCCCGACGGCATCGGCCCGGCCGGCACGAAGATCGCGGGCAGATGGCCGAAGCTGAGCGCGCCGATGATCAGGCCGGGCACGATCTTGTCGCAGACGCCCAGATAGAGCGCGCCGTCGAACATATCGTGGCTCAAGGCCACGGCCGTGCTCATCGCGATCACGTCGCGGCTGAACAGCGACAGCTCCATGCCGGCGCGGCCCTGGGTGATGCCGTCGCACATCGCCGGCACGCCGCCGGCGAATTGGGCGACGCCGCCCGCGGCCTTGACCGCGCTCTTGATCAAGCCGGGAAAGCGCTCGAACGGCTGATGCGCCGACAGCATGTCGTTATAGGCGGAAACGATCGCGATATTGGGCTTGTCGACCGCGATCAGATCCGATTTCTCCCCGCCCGAGCAGGCGGCGATGCCGTGCGCGAGATTGGCGCAAGGCAGGCTCATCCGCCGCCGCTCCCCGCCGCCGGCGGCGCGGATGCGGGCGAGATAGGCCGCCCGGCTCGCCTGGCTGCGCTCGACGATCCGCCGCGTCACCGCCTCGACAGTCTCATTCATGGTCATGCCGTCATCTCCCTATTCAAGGGACGTTCCGAAAGGCGCGGTCCCGCCTACGCCCCTTCGTGCCAGGTCCGGCCGTCGCGCTCGATGAGCGCGATCGCGGCCGAAGGGCCCCAGCTGCCGGCCGTATAGGGCTTCGGCCGGTCGCCCTTCTCGTTCCAGGCGTTGAGCACCTGCTCGGTCCATTGCCAAGCCGTCTCGACCTCGTCGCGGCGCATGAAAAGCGTGCCGTTGGCGCGCACCACATCCATCAGCAGCCGCTCATAGGCATCCGGGAAGCGCTGCCGGAAGGTCTCGGCGAAGCTGAGATTGAGCGGCGCCTCCTTGAGCCGGATGCCGCCCGGTCCCGGCTCCTTGGCCATGAGATGCAGCCTGATGCTCTCGTCCGGCTGAAGCTGGATGACCAGCCGGTTCGGCGTCATCTCGCCCGAGCCGCCGGGGAAGATATCGTGGCGCACCGGCCGGAAATACACCACCACCTCGGAGTGCCGCTCGGGCAGGCGCTTGCCGGTCCTGAGATAGAAGGGCACCCCCGCCCAGCGCCAGTTGCGGACATCGACCTTGAGGCAGACGAAGGTCTCGGTCCGGCTGTCGGGATCGACGCCCGCCTCCTCGAGATAGCCCTTCACCGCCTCGCCGCGCACCGCGCCGGCACGATACTGGCCGCGCACGATCCGCGCCGCGGCGTCCTCCGCCCGGATCGGGCCGAGCGCCCGCAGCACCTTCAGCTTCTCGTCGCGGATCGCTTCCTTCTCAACCGCCTGCGGCGGCTCCATCGCGATCAGGCACAGGAGCTGCAGCAGATGATTCTGGATCATGTCGCGCAGCGCGCCCGCCCCTTCGTAATAGCCGGCGCGGCCTTCGGTGCCGATCGTCTCGGCCACGGTGATCTGGACGTGATCGATCCAGTTGCTGTTCCAGAGCGGCTCGAACAGCGTGTTGGCGAAGCGGAGCGCCAGCAGGTTCTGCACCGTCTCCTTGCCGAGATAATGGTCGATCCGGAAGATCTGCGGCTCGGAGAAGACGGAGGCGACCTCGTCATTGATCCGCCGGGCCGAGGCCAGATCGTGGCCGATCGGCTTTTCCAGCACGACGCGGGATTCGGCACTGGTGACGCCGGCCTCATGGAGGCGATGGCAGATCGTGCCGAAGAGATCGGGCGAGGTGGCGAGATAGAACACGCGGATGCGCTCGGGTGCCTCGCCCAGAAGGGTGGCGAGCTCCGACCAGTCCCGGCTCTCGACCACATCGATCGGCACATAGCGGAGCCGGGCGGCGAAGCGCTGCCAGACGCCGGGCTCGAACTCGCCGGGCGCCAGATGGCGTTCGAGCCCACCCTGGACCGTGTCGATGAAATCCTCGGTGCTCCGCCGTGCCCGCGACACGCCGATGATACGCGCCTCGTCGGGCAACTGCCCGTCGCGGTCGCGATGATAAAGCGCCGGCAGCAGCTTGCGCAGCGCCAGGTCGCCGGTGCCGCCGAAGACGACACAATCGAACGGTTCCGCTCTCAGATTCACCATTTGCAGCCCCCTTTATGCTGCCGACCGGGCGCGTCAGACCACTTCGCTGACCACGCGGGTAGCACCCCGCCAAGGCTCGCGATAGAGCCCCTGCAGGACGAGCGCGGCCGAGCCGCGAGCCCAGACCTCGTCGGTCCAGGTATGAAAGACGAGCTCGCAGCGCCCTTTCAGCACCGAAAGTGAATTGGCGGCGAGCGCCTCGCGCAGCGCCGGCTCGATCAGATCGGCCGCCCGCAGCCCGGCGCCGGTCAGGATGACCCGGCCGGGATCGAGCAGATTGACCAGATTGGCGATACCGAGCCCGAGCGTCTCGCCGACCCGGCGGAACAGATCCACCAGCGCCGGATCGCCCGCCCGCGCTCGGCGCGTCACGTCGCGCATGCCGAGCTCGATGGCGATTTCGTCATGAACCGGCGGTAGCCCCGCGAGGTTCCGCGCCTCGCGCAGGATGGCATAGTCGGCGGCGAAGGCTTCGACGCACCCATTCTGCCCGCATCGGCAGGGCGGCCCGTGCCGGTCGATCTTGATGTGGCCGAACTCGGTGCCCATGCCGTGATGGCCGTGATAAAGGTCGCCATGGATGAAATGGCCCATGCCGACGCCGCCCTCGACAGTCACCACGACGAAATTCTCGACATCCTGGCCGCAGCCGAACCAGCGCTCGGCCAGCGTCACCAGATTGGCGTCATTCTCGATCAGCGTCATGACGCCGAGCCGGGCTCGCATCATCTCGGTGAAGGGCACGGGCTGCTCGCCCAGGATCGGGCTCCATTGCGAGACGCCGGTGACGGAATCGACGAAGCCGGGCACGCCCAGGCCGACGCCGGCGATGCGGGTCAGATCCGTGCCCGCCTTGACGATCGCCGCCCGGATGGCGTCCTCGACCATGTTGGCGATGCCGTCCGGCCCGACCGCCCAGTTCCGCACCGGCACCACGACCGAGGCCAGGGGCTCGGCGCGTAGGTTGGTCACGGCCACGCTGATCTGATGCATCGAAAGCTTGGCGCCGACGACATAGGCGAAATTGGGGTTCATGCGCAGCAGCTCGCGCGGCCGGCCGCGGGCGCTGACGCCGCGCGGCTCGCCCTGGTCGTAGCGGATCACGTCTTCGCCGAGGAGCGACGCGGTGATCGCGGAAATCGTGGTCCGGCCCAGCCCCGTATGCCGGCCGATCTCGGCCCGGCAGACCGGCTCGAAGCGCCGGATCGCATGCAGCACCTGATAGCGATTGATGGCTCGAACCAGTTCGGTATCGCCGGCCAGCATGGCTCGGATTCTCCCGATCGGCGGCGCTCGAAAGGCCGCATCAAATTGAGGTCGTATTTATCCGATAGTCGAACATAAATAGCAAGCGCCATCCAAAGGCGAATCCCGGCGGCCCCTCTGCAATAGTTTCCTAACGTGACGGCTTCTATCATCCTCGCCGTTTCCGCCCTGCTGGAGCAGGCATGGGCGTGCAGCCGTTCACCCGGCATGATGACGCCAGGGGGAGGCCCCGGATGAAGCACGGATCGGCCCCGGCTTATCTGCTGGGCCCATCGATGGTGGCGGCGCTGTTCGGCGCGCGGATCGCGCTGCCCGAATGGTTCCAGGGCGTGCCTTACACGCTGCTCCTGGCTCCGGTCCTGCTCGCGGCATATTGGGGCGGGTTCGGCCCCGGCCTCCTGGCCCTGGCCGCGGGCGGCCTCGTCTCCGGCCTCCTCATCTCGCTTGCCGGCCCGGAGGGGGGCGGCGTCCCGGACTACGCGTCCCTGCTCGTCTTCCTGGGCGTGGCGGCGCTCGGCATCTCAGTGATCGGGCAGCTTCAGCGGCGGACCGCCTTGCTCGACGAGGAGCGAAACGATCTCGCCGCCGCGCGCGCGGCCGAAGGGCGGGTCCGGGAGTCCCTGCGCGAGAACGAGCGGCTGTTCCGCACCATGCTCGACACGCTGCCGCAGATCGCCTTCATCATCAGTGCCGACGGCAGCGCCGATTACTATAACCAGCGCTTCGCCGACTATGTCGGCCATCCGATCGGGCGCGCCCCTGCCGACCGCGCGGCCCTGCTCCATCCCGACGATCAGCCCCGGCTGACCGCCGCCCGCCGCGAGGCCGTCCCGCGCGACGCCGACTATACGATCGAGGCGCGGGTGCGCCGCCATGACGGCGTCTATCGCTGGCACAGCATACGGAACAAGCCGCTCTACACCGACGGCAAGGCCGTGGCCTGGCTCGGCACGGCCGAAGACATCGACGATATCCACCGGCTCAACGAGGTGCTGGAGACGCGCATCGCCGAACGGACGCGCGAGCGCGACGCCGCGCGCGAGCATCTGAACCATGTCCAGCGGCTCGAGGCGCTGGGCCAGCTCACCGGCGGCGTCGCCCATGATTTCAACAACCTTTTGACCGCGATCGTCGGCAATCTCGATCTGCTCGACCGCCATGTCACGAGCGAGACCGGTAAACGGCTGATGGAATCGGCCCATCGCGCCGCCGCGCGCGGTGCCCGGTTGATCCAGTCGCTGCTCGTCTTCGCCCGGCGCCAGACGCTGCGCCCCGAGGCAGTGAAGCCGAACGACCTCATCACCGAGCTGGGCGAGCTCCTGCACCGCGCCGCCGGCGACACGATCGAGATCGCGCTTCAGCTCGACCCGACGCTCGATCAATGCCTGATCGACGCCGCTCAATTCCAGGCGGCCCTGCTCAATCTGGTGGTCAATGCCCGCGACGCCATGCCGCCGGCGGGCGGGCGGATCGAGATCGCCACCGTCGAGGTCGCCGTCGAAGAAGGCGACCAGGCCGCCCGGAACGACGCCAAGCCCGGGCGCTATGCCCGCATCATGCTGTCGGACAATGGCCGGGGCATGAGTCCGTCCGTGCTGGCCCGGGCCTTCGAGCCATTCTTCACGACCAAGGATATCGGCAAGGGGTCGGGGCTCGGCCTGTCGCAGGTCTACGGCTTCGCCAGGCAGTCCGGCGGCTTCGTCGAGCTCGCTTCCGAGCTGGGCACGGGCACCACCGTCAGCCTGTATCTGCCGCGAACCGAGGAGCGGATGGCGGCGGCGGCCGAGCCCGTCATCCTGCCGCCCCCGGCCGGGGTCGAAACCATCCTCGTCGCCGAGGACGATCCGGATATCCGCGCCATCGTCGCCGACAGCCTGCGGTCGCTCGGATATCGCGTACTCACCTGCGACGACGGCATCACGGCGCTGGCGCTGCTCCAGCGTCCCGAGCGGATCGATCTGCTGTTCGCCGACATCTCGATGCCGAACGGCATGCTCGGCGACGAGCTGGCCCGGCGCGCCATCAAGCTCAGGCCGGATCTGCGCGCGCTCCTGACATCCGGCCTGCCGGCGGGCGAGACGGGGAGCGAGACTTTCGGGGACTTTCCGATTTTGCGGAAACCCTATCGGCGCGAGGAGCTGGCCTCGGCGATCCGCGCGATCCTCGACAATTGAGCAGGTGCGATAAGAACCGTGTAACCTAATTCGCCGCCACCCGAACTGAGGGGGAAGACGGATTTACCGTGACGCTCCGGCGCCGCGATCCGCTTTCATCCATCGGCGGGAGCAACCGAATGACGACGACGACGACCTTGCAACGGCTTTCCACCGTCAGCCCGGCCTCCGCACGGGTGCAGCATCTGGCGAGCTGGGTTCCGACCCTGTGGATCGCCTACATCTTCATCTGGTACCTGCAATATAAATTCACCGGCCATCCGGGCAGCGTCGACCTGTTCACCACGCTGACGGACTGGCTGGGCTTCCACGGCTATGAAAAGGTCATGCGCATCGGCACCGGCTCGACCGAGCTGGTCGCATCCCTGGTCCTGCTGGTGCCCCGGCTGCGCATCTATGGCGCGGTGATGGCGATCGGCATCATGACCGGCGCCATCTTCTTCCATCTGGCCTCGCCCCTCGGCGTCGATCCCTATGGCGACGGCGGCGTGCTGTTCAAGGAAGCGGTCTCGGTCTGGCTCTCGGGCTGGCTGATCCTGATCCTCCATCGGGACGAAGTCGCCCAGCTGCTTCTGCGGTTCACGGCCGCTCGCGCCGCAACACGATCCTGAGACCGGGCACGAATTATCGCCCTTTCCGTGTATATTCGACCCCGGCTGCCGCCTAACCACCGCGAGCTTCGATATGGCGCCTCGATCCATTCCTGATTGCCGCGGCAATGCCGTCACCAACGCGACGCCGGCCGCTATCGCCGGGCTCGACCGGTTCGGCGACATCCTGCTGCGGCGGGGGGCCGGTGCCGAGCTGATCTTCGACACCCTTGCCGAGGCGCCGGATTGCCCGCTGGGTTTCGCCTATGCGGCGGCACTGCATCTGCTCGGCGATACGCGGGCCGGCGTCGAGGAGGCCGGACGGCTGCTCACCCGCGCCGAGCGCCTGCTCCGCCAGGCGACCCCGCGCGAGATCCTGTTCGTGCAGGCGCTGCGCGCCATCGCCGAGGATCGGCCGCACGCGGCGACCGAGCGCTTCGCGGCGCTCGCCCGCACCGCCCCGCGCGACCTGCCGGCCGCCTATATCGCGCATCTGCATCTGCTCAATCACGGCCGGATGGCGGAGATGCTCGATCTGGCGCGCCTCATCCACGAGGCCAATCCGGGCGACGGCTTCGCGCTCGGCATGCTCAGCTTCGCGCTCGACCAGAACGACGAGGCCTGCGCCGCCGAGACGGCGGGCCTCGCCGCCTGCGCGCTCGACGACCGGATGCCCTGGGCCCACCACGCGCTCGCTCACGCCTATGACAGTCTCGGCCGCGTCGAGGAAGGGCTGCGCTTCATGGAGCTGCGGAGCCCGGCGTGGGAGGGCTGCGGCTCCTCGATGTATTCGCATAATTGGTGGCACGCGATGCTGCTGCGCCTCCGCCTCGGCCGGCAGGACGAGGTGCTGGAGAGCTATGACGCGCACATAGCCCCGCAGGCGCCGCATTCGACCTCCAGCTTCGTCAACGCTGTTTCGCTGCTCGCCCGGCTGGAGCTGCGCGGCCTCGATGTCGGCGAGCGCTGGCAGCCGCTCGCCGATCTGGCCGAGCCGCGCGTCGGCGAGCATGTGCTGGCCTTCCTCGATATCCATTACGCGCTAGCGCTCGGCCGCGCCGGGCGCATCGCGTCGGTCCGGACCCTCGCCCGCAGCGCCCGCCGCTACGGCGCCGCGGCGAGCCCGCAGATCCAGCCGGTCTGGGAGAGCGCCGGCGTGCCGCTGATCGAGGCGGTCTCGTCGTTCGGCCTCGGCAATATTTCAGGCTCGCTCGAGGCGTTCGCGGCCGCCGCCGGCAACGAGCGGCTGGTCGGCGGCAGCAATGTCCAGCGCGGCCTGTTCGCCGAGCTCGCGACCGGCGCGCGCGCGGCCTTCAGGCCGGCCGCCTAAGCCGAGGATCGCGCCGGCGCCATCTCGCGCCGGTTGGCGCCGTCGAAGCCCTTCCGCCGACCGCGAAGCATTGCGATGATGCTCGGCCGGCCGCCCTCGCGGCCCATGGGGGATCGATGGACGAACAATTCACCATCATCGGGCGCGAGCGCGCCCATGACGGCTTTTTGCAGCTCGATGTCTGCCAGGTTCGGCAGCGGCGCTTCGATGGCGCCCTCTCGCCCGTGCTCGAACGCGAGATCCTGGTGCAGGCGGACTGCGTCGGCATCCTGCTCTACGACCCGGCCGCCGATGCCGTGGTGCTGGTCGAGCAGGCACGCCTGCCGGCGCTGCTGCGCGGCTATCCCGCGATCCAGGCCGAGATCGTCGCCGGCCGGCTGGAGCCGGGCGAGACGGCGATCGATGTCGCCCGGCGCGAGGTGGCGGAGGAGACCGGCTGCGTCCTCCAGGGCGAGCCGGAGCTGATCACGACCTCGCTGACCAGCCCCGGCTACAATCTGGAGCAGTTCCATCTCTTCTACGCCGCGATCGACTCAACCAAGGCCGGCGGCATCCACGGCGTCGCCGCCGAGCATGAGGATATCCGCGTGCTCGTGCTGCCTTACGACGAGTTCCGGCAGCGCCAGGCCGACGGGTGCATCAACAACGTGTTCACCCTCTATGCCGGCCTGTGGCTGGACCTCAACCGCGCGCGGCTGCGCGGCGGTTGATCACGCCGCCGGCGCCGGCCGGGCGCGCTGATTGTAGAGCAGCTTCGTCCGGCGCTCGCGCTCCTCGGGCGAGAGCTTGGCCGGGTCCTCGGCGAGATCGGCGCCGACGGCCATGCCGCGCTGCACTGCCGGCCGGGCGCCCATCTCCTCGAACCAGCGCTTGAAGTATTTGAACTCTTCGATCTCCTGGCCCTGCCCCTTCCAGTTCACGGTCCAGGGATAGGAGATCATGTCGGCGATGCTGTACTCGTCGCCGGCCAGGTAGCGCCGGTCATAGAGCCGGTTGTTGAGCACGCCGTAGAGCCGGTTCGCCTCGTCGGTGAAGCGGCGCAGCGCGTAGGATTGGTCGCCCTTATCCTCGCCCAGGCGGCGGAAATGGCCGCATTCGCCGAGCTTCGGCCCCTGGTTGGCCATCTGCCAGATGACCCATTGCGCGACCTCGTATTTCGCGCGCGGCGTCTGCGGCCAGAATTTGCCGGCCTTCTCGGCGAGATACATCATGATCGCGCCGGATTCGAAGATTGCGAGCGGCTCGCCCCCGCCCATCGGCTCGTGATCGACCATCACCGGCATGCGGTGATTGGGATTGAGCTTGAGGAACGCGTCGGTGAACTGGTCGCCGCGGCCGATATTGACGGGCACGACCCGGTAGGGCAGCCCCAGCTCCTCGAGCAGGATGGTCACCTTCTTGCCGTTGGGCGTCGGCCAGTAATGGAGATCGATCATGGGTTTCCTCTCTCGCGGCGGATAGATGGCGAGAGAGCTTAGCCCGCCCGGCGGGGCGGATATATGACCGTGAGCGCGACGGGTCGGCGCAGCAACTTTTTGAAAATGCGCGGCACCACCAGCAGGACCCGAAAATGCGAGCACGCGCATTTTCAAAAAGTCCCTCAGAAGAAGATCCGCTCGCCCTTCATGTCGGCATAGAGCGAAGCCACCTGCTCTGCATAGCCGTTATAGAGCAGCGTCGGCCGGCGCTCGTTGGTGCCGAGCACGCGCTCGGTCGCCTGACTCCAGCGCGGATGCGGCACTTCCGGGTTCACATTGGCCCAGAAGCCGTACTCGCTCGATTGCAGCGCCTGCCAATAGCTCTTGGGACGGTCGGCGACGAAGCTGAAGCGGACGATCGACTTGATCGATTTGAAGCCGTATTTCCACGGCGTCACCAGCCGGATCGGCGCGCCGTCCTGCTTCGGCACCGGCTTGCCGTACATGCCGGTGACCAGGAAGGCGAGCTCGTTGGTCGCCTCCGCCATGGTCAGCCCTTCGACATAGGGCCAGGGATAAAAGAACTGCGTCTGGCCCGGTGCGATATCCGGGTTCATGAAGGTTTCCATGCGCAGATATTTGGCGCCCGACAAGGGCTTGGCGATATCGACCAGCGCTTTCAGCGGAAAACCCGTCCACGGCACCGCCATCGACCAGCCTTCGACGCAGCGATGGCGATAGAGCCGCTCCTCGAGCTGAACCCGCTTCAGCAGATCGTCGATGCCGAGCGTCTGCTCCTTCTCGACCATGCCGTCGAGCTTCACGGCCCAGGGCCGGATCGGCAGCGCCTTGGCGTCGTCGACGACATCCTTGCTCATGTTGAATTCGTAGAAATTATTGTAGGTCGTCGAGTATTTCTCGTCGGTGATCGCCTGGTCGAGCATGTAGAGGTCGTTGCGCTTGGCCGGATAGAGGCCGGCCGACGGATCGGCCGCCTCGGCCGCGTGCGCGTGCCGGAACAGACCGCGGATCGGCAGGGCGGCAGCGATGCCGCCCAGCGCCGCCGCCTTGATCAGGGTTCGCCTGTTGAGGAAGACGCTTTCCGGCGTCGCCTCGCGCTCCGGCCGTTCCCAGCCACGCGGCCGCTTGATCAGCATCGCCTTGCTCCTTCGGCGCTTATTCCACTCCAATGAGAGTTAGGAAGCGCTTCCGGTCACGGCAAATCAACAATCGGTGTTTGAGGAGATTTAAAACCTCGCTCAGCTCAGTGCCGCACAGGCGCGCTGGATGCGCGTGCAGGCATCGCGCAGCTTCTCGGTCGCGGTCGCGTAGGAGATGCGGAAATGCGGCGACAGGCCGAAGGCGACGCCCTGCACTGCCGCGACCCCCTCGGCCTCGAGCAGATAGGCGACGAGATCGCTGTCATTCTCGATGACTTTGCCCTTGGGCGTGCGCTTGCCGATCGTGCCGGCGCAGGAGGGATAGACATAGAAGGCGCCGTCCGGCGTCAGGCAATGCAATCCCTCGGCCTGGTTCAGCATGGCGACGACCATGTCGCGCCGCTCCTTGAACACGGCGTTGTTGCGCGGGATGAAATCCTGCGGCCCGTTGAGCGCCTCGACCGCGGCGGCCTGGCTGATCGAGCACGGGTTCGAGGTCGATTGCGACTGCACCTTCGCCATCGCCTTGATCAGATGCTTCGGCCCGGCGGCGTAGCCGATGCGCCAGCCGGTCATGCAATAGGCCTTGCTGACGCCGTTCATGGTCAGCGTCCGCTCCTTCAGGCGCGGCTCGACCTGGGCGATGGTGGCGAAGACATGGCCGTCATAGAGCAGATGCTCGTACATGTCGTCGGTCAGGATCCAGACATGCGGATGATCGACCAGCACCTCGGCCAGCGCCTTCAGCTCCGCCGGCGAATAGGCCGCACCGGTCGGGTTCGAGGGCGAGTTGAGGATCAGCCACTTGGTCTTGGGCGTGATCGCGCCGGCGAGCGCCTCCGGTGTCAGCTTGAAGCCGGTATTCTGGCCGCAGGCGACCGCCACCGGCGTGCCGTCGACCAGATTGACGATATCGGGATATGAGACCCAGAACGGCGCCGGAATGATCACCTCGTCGCCCGGATCGACGGTCGCGACCATCGCGTTGAAGATGATCTGCTTGCCGCCGGACGAGACCGTGACCTGATCCGGCGCGTAGTCGAGCTGGTTCTCGCGCTTGAACTTGGCGACGATCGCCTGCTTCAGCGCCGCCGTGCCGTCGACCGCCGTGTAGCGCGTGTCGCCGCGGCGGATGGCGGCGATGCCGGCCTCCTGGATATTGGGCGGCGTATCGAAATCGGGCTCGCCCGCGGCCAGCCCGATCACGTCGCGCCCGGCCGCGGCCAGCTCCAGCGCCAAGGTGGTGACGGCGATCGTCTGGGACGGCTGAATCCGATCGAGACGCTGGGCGAGGAACGACATGGCGAAATCCGCGAAATGGCTGAAACGGCCGTAGCCTAATCCCGCGACCCATGCGCCGCAACAGCGCCGGCCGCCCGGCGGGCGCAGGGCTCGGCCGATCCGGCCGCCCGGCACCACATCGTGGAGTAGCATATCCCAGTTGACCGCGCCCACTAAACGATGCATCCTAAAGTAGTGCTTACCCACGTAAGCACTCTCTCTTTAGAGCGCTTGCCGCGGTGCAAGGGGCGATCTCCGGGTGATGTCCACTCTCCCGGAACGTGCAAAATCGATAACGCCCGGAGCGGGTGTCGAGCTGGCCGCGACCGGCCGAACCTGCCCTGCACAGCCATCCGACAAGCAAGAGAGCGCGTTCCAGAGCCGGCACGATTTTCCAGTTCCTTTGGGCCTTACCGTGCGCTCGACCGCGCCGGGCTGCCCGTCACGCAACCTCAGAAAAGGTAATGAAAAATGGCCTCCCAGACGTTCAATGGCTACGATGCGCTCATCGCGCTAGCGCAGTCGAACCTCGATGCGATGATCCATTCGAGCACGACCTTCACGAAGATATCCGAAGAGATCGGCAAGGAGATCGCATCCCAGGCGCATGATGCGTCCGAGCGCGTTGCCGTCGCCAGTCGGGCGACTCTGTCGGCGAAGACCTTTCAAGAGCTGCTCGATGCGCAGGTCAGCTTCGCCACCGCCTCGCTCGATCGCTTCTTGGCCACATCGACCAAGCTGAGTGAGCTCAATTCCAAGCTCGCGCTGGATTCGGTGGTCCCGATCACGAAGCAGGTCGGCGCCCTGCTCGATAAGGCGAAGCGGACCGCCGCCTGACAGCGGATCGAACCCGGCTGCCGGGGTGGCTGCGATACAGCCGCCCCGGCTTGTTCAACGGCCGGCCATTTCGAGACCGGCACCCTGCCTGTCGACCATCGGGCGAAGATTTTATCCACAACCAAGCCGAGGCCCCGCATTGCCGGGCTTGACGCGGGACGATTCGAATGTTCACTATTTGTTCGTGAACATGACATCGCGGATAACCGCTTCGGCGGATACGGCACAAACCGACCCCGCCGGGGCTCGGGAGGAGAGTTGTGCCCGTTGCGCGCCAGCCGATCCGTCGATGGCGACGCTCGACGAGCTGAGCGAGATCGGCATGACCATCGCCCGGGCGCTGAAGGAAGAGGCCCTGGCGCGCGCCGCCATGGCGCAGGCCGCTGCCGTCCGAACCGCCGCCGCCTTGGCCGCGGGCGAGCCGCTTCCGTCGCAACCGCCAGCGGGCGGCATCGATCTCTCCCTCTCCTTCAGCCGCGTCTCGCGCGCCGTGCGCCTGACCCTGGCACTCAAGGCCAAGCTCGCTTCCGACCGGCTGGATCTCATTGGAAAGCAGCACGCCCACGCGATCGGTGCGGCCCGGCGGAACCGGCGCAAGCGGCAGGTCACCGAGGCGATCGAAAAGCTGATCGAGGCCGAGGCGCTGGAGGCTGGTCGCGAATGCGATCGCGAGAGCCTGTACGCCGATCTCAGCGAACGGCTCGACGATGCGGAAATGGAAGACAAGCTCGGCCAAGGCCGTGTCGGCGATATCCTCACCCGCATCTGCCGCGATCTCGGCGTGACACCGCGCTGGGAACTTTGGCGCGGCACCTCCTGGTATCTCGAGGAAGGCTGGAGCCCGCCGCAGGCGGAGGAGCCGGAAGACGAGGATGAGGATGAGGAAGAGCCGGACGAGGACGATGAGGCCGAGATCCGCGCGGAGAAGCTGCGTCGGGACCTGGCCAGCATCCGCGACTTCTTCGGCCTGCCGCCGCTGAAGCCGGACGAGATCGACGATTCCTGAGCGGGGCGCCGCCCCGTGCCGGATGGACCGGGCGAGGCCGCTTCCGCTCACGCGGCGGCGTGCCCGCTCGCACCCTCTGGCATAACGACACACGGGGGCCTATCTTTTGCCTATGTCCATGCCGACGCTCCAGACGATCGCCAAGCCGCTGGCCGATACGCCGGCCGATTTCCGCCTGATGTCGGAGTTCCAGCCCGCCGGCGATCAACCCGAGGCGATCACCGAGCTCGTCGCCGGGCTCGTGGCCGGCGAGCGCGACCAGGTACTGCTCGGCGTCACCGGCTCCGGCAAGACCTTCACCATCGCCCATACCATCCAGCGGCTGCAGCGCCCGGCCATCGTGCTGGCGCCGAACAAGACGCTGGCGGCCCAGCTTTATGGCGAGATGAAGAGCTTCTTCCCGGACAATGCGGTCGAGTATTTCGTCTCCTATTACGACTATTACCAGCCCGAGGCCTATGTCCCGCGCAGCGACACCTATATCGAGAAGGAAAGCTCGGTCAACGAGCAGATCGACCGGATGCGCCACGCCGCGACCCGCTCGCTGCTGGAGCGGCGCGACGTGATCATCGTCGCCAGCGTCTCCTGCATCTACGGTATCGGCTCGGTCGAGACTTATTCGCGCATGATCGTCGACCTCAAGGCCGGCCAGACGCTCGACCGCAACATGCTGCTCCAGCAGCTGGTCGAGCTGCAATACAAGCGCAACGATCTGGGCTTCCAGCGCGGCACCTTCCGGGCGCGCGGCGACACGGTCGAGATCTTCCCGGCGCATTACGAGGATCGCGCCTGGCGCCTGTCCTTGTTCGGCGACGAGCTCGAATCGATCCATGAGGTCGATCCGCTGACCGGCGAGAAGATCGCCTCGCTCGCCGAGATCCGGGTCTATGCCAACAGCCATTACGTGACGCCGCGCCCGACGCTGCTGCAGGCGATCGAGCAGATCAAGGTCGAGCTGAAGCAGCGTCTGGAGGAGCTGAACACGGCCGGCCGGCTCTTGGAGGCGCAGCGGCTGGAGCAGCGCACGACCTTCGATATCGAGATGATGCAGGCGACCGGAAGCTGCGCCGGCATCGAGAATTATTCCCGTTACCTCTCGGGTCGCAATGCCGGCGAGCCGCCGCCGACCCTGTTCGAGTATCTGCCCGAGGACGCGCTCGTCATCATCGATGAAAGCCACGTCACCGTGCCGCAGATCGGCGGCATGTATCGCGGCGACTTCGTGCGCAAATCGACCCTCGCCGAATACGGCTTCCGCCTGCCCTCCTGCATGGACAACCGGCCGCTCAAGTTCGAGGAATGGGACGCGATGCGCGGCCAGAGCATCTTCGTCTCGGCGACGCCCGGCCCCTGGGAGATGGAGCGCACCGGCGGCGTCTTCACCGAGCAGGTGGTGCGGCCGACCGGCCTCATCGATCCGGTCTGCCTCATCCGGCCGACCGAGACCCAGGTCGACGATCTGCTGGCCGAATGCCGCATCTGCGCCCAGAAGGGCCAGCGCGTGCTGGTGACGACGCTGACCAAGAAGATGGCCGAGGCGCTGACCGAATATATGCACGAGGCCGGCATCCGCGTGCGCTACATCCATTCCGATGTCGAGACGCTGGAGCGGATCGAGATCATCCGCGATCTCCGGCTCGGCGCCTTCGACGTGCTGATCGGAATCAACCTGCTGCGCGAGGGGCTCGATATCCCGGAATGCGCGCTCGTCGCCATCCTCGATGCCGACAAGGAAGGCTATCTGCGCTCGCGCACCTCGCTCATCCAGACCATCGGCCGCGCCGCGCGCAACGTCGAAGGCCGGGCCATTCTCTATGCAGACCGCATGACCAACTCGATGCAGGCCGCCCTCGACGAGTGCAATCGCCGCCGCGAGAAGCAGCAGGCCTACAACGCCGCCAACGGCATCACGCCCGAGAGCATCAAGCGGCAGATCTCCGACATCCTGGATTCGGTGTTCGAGCGCGACCGCGTCACCGTCGATCTGGGCGATGCCGGCGGCCTGCATTATGCCGGCTCGAACCTCAAGGCGGTGATCGCCGATCTGGAGAAGCGCATGCGCGAGGCCGCCGCCAATCTCGAATTCGAGGAGGCGGCGCGGCTGCGCGACGAGGTTCGGCGGCTGGAGCAGATGGAGCTGGGCATGAGCACCGGCGCGGTGCCGGCCGACGCCGAAGGGCATACCGTGCCGGTCAGCCGCTCGACCGCCGGCCGCGCCGGCTCCAACGCCAAATTCGCCGCCCGCGACAAGGCGCGCGGCCGCCGCCGTCGAGGACCCTGACTCCGTGACCCTGAAGATGACCGACAAGATGCCCCGCGCCGCCCTCGTCACCGGCGCCGGCAAGCGCATCGGCCGTGCCATCACGCTGATGCTGGCCGAAAATGGCTGGGCCGTGGCCGTGCACTACAATCATTCCGCCGGCGAGGCCGAGACCGTCGCGGCCGAGATCCGGGACAAGGGCGGCAAGGCGGTCGCCGTCCGCGCCGATCTCGCCAAGGAAGCCGAGGTCGAGACGCTCGTGCCGGCTTCGGTCGAGGCGCTGGGGCCGCTCGGCTGCCTCGTCAACAACGCCTCGACCTTCGAATATGACAGCATCGCCACGGCGACGCGGGCGAGCTGGGACCATCATATCGAGGCCAATCTGCGCGCCCCCTTCCTGCTGACCCAGCGCTTCGCCGCGCAATTGCCGGGCGAGGCCGAGGGCGCGGTCATCAACATGATCGACGAGCGCGTCTGGAACCTGACGCCGCATTTCGCGACCTACACGGTCAGCAAGGCCGGGCTCTGGACCCTGACGCAGACGCTGGCCATGGCGCTGGCGCCGCGCATCCGCGTCAACGCCGTCGGCCCCGGCCCGGCCCTGCCCAGCATCCATCAGAGCGAAGCCGAATTCGCCGCCCAGTGTGCGTCCATGCCGCTCAAGCGCGGCACCTCACCGGAGGAAATCGCCGAGGCGATCCGCTTCATCCTGTCCGCCCGCGCCATGACCGGTCAGATGATCGCGCTCGATGGCGGCCAGCATCTCGGCTGGGCGCAGCCGCGCCCGTCGGAGGAGACAATCGATTGACCCGACTGACCGAGCAGCCCGTCATGAACCGCTCACAGGCCGAGAGCCTGCGCCGCGTCTTCATCCGCGATCTGGTCATGATGTCCAGCATCGGCGTGCACGCCCATGAGCATGACGCCAAGCAGCGCATCCGCCTCAATCTCGATCTCGGCGTCGCGGAAGGAACGGCACCGATCGACGACGATCTGCGCAATGTCGTCTGCTACGACGAGATCATTTCGGCCGTCCGCCGGCTGGTCGATGCCGGCCATGTTCGTCTGGTCGAGACGCTGGCCGAGCGCGTGGCCGAGCTGTGCCTGGCCGATCCGCGCGTCCGCCATGTGCATGTTGCGATCGAAAAGCTCGACGTGTACGCCGATGTGGCGAGTGTCGGCGTGGCTATAGAAAGGTTCAATCACGCTGGATGAATCAGCTTGACAATCGGTCCCGGTCGGCGATGCCGGCCGATTCCGAGAGAAAAGTTGTTCACAGCCGCCCCTCCCGCCCGACGGGGCCATTGCGCGATTCGGTAAATCCTCCCACCCGGCTGCAACCTAACCCTGGAATCAATAAAAACACTGCGATATCAGAGACTTAAAAGATATGATTAAAAAATGGGCAGGCCCGTGGGACTCTAGGCGCGCCAACGATCGCAGCCGTCTTTCCGTGAGTTCCCAACAACCTTATCCACAGATTCCGTGGATACATGTCCGATCCGTTACGATCCTTGGGTTTCGTTCCGATTTGCCAATAAATCCCATGCGCGATGACTGATCCTGAGCTGGAGACGACTGACGTCGGTGTGCTTGCCCGCGGGGTCGAGGTGATCCGCGGCGTAGTCAAGACATTGCCGCCGTCGCCCGGCGTCTATCGGATGCTGAATGCCAAGGGCGACGCGCTTTATGTCGGCAAGGCCCGCAATTTGCGGAACCGGGTCGGCAACTATACCAATCTTGCCGGCCTGTCGAACCGCATCCGCCGCATGATCGCCGAGACGATTTCGATGGAGATCGTCACGACCCATACCGAGGTCGAGGCGCTGCTGCTGGAGATCAACCTGATCAAGACCCTGATGCCGCGCTATAACGTGCTGCTCCGGGACGATAAATCCTTTCCCTATATTTTGCTGCGTTCCGAACATCCGGTGCCCCAGCTGACGAAGCATCGCGGCGCCCGCAAGGAGGGCGGCGAATATTTCGGCCCCTTCGCCTCGGCCGGTGCGGTCAACCGCACCATCACCGCTCTCCACCGCGCTTTCCTGCTGCGCTCCTGCTCCGACAACATCTTCCAGACGCGGACGCGGCCCTGCCTGCAGTATCAGATCAAGCGCTGCTCGGCGCCGTGCGTCGACCGCATAGATCGAAAGGATTATCTGGAGCTGGTTGAGGAGGCGCGCGCCTTCCTCACCGGCCGGTCGAGCGAGATCAAGGCGCGGCTGGTCGAGCAGATGATGGCGGCATCCGATAAGCTCGATTTCGAGACGGCGGCGGCGATCCGCAACCGCATCCGGTCTCTGAGCCACGTCCAGTCCGACCAGAACATCAATATCGAAGGTCTGGCCGACGCCGATGTCGTCGCCGCCCATCAGGAGGGCGGGCAGACCTGCGTGCAGATCTTCTTTTTCCGCGGCGGCCAGAATTTCGGCAACCGGGCCTATTTTCCCAGCCACGACCGGCAGCTCGGCGCCCCCGAGGTGCTGGCGGCCTTCCTCGGCCAGTTCTACGAGAACAAGCCGACGCCGCCGCTCATCCTCATGAGCGAGGAGCCGGTCGAGGCCGAACTGCTGGCCGAAGCTCTCGGCACCGCCGCTGCCCACAAAGTGCAGCTCGCCGTGCCCCAGCGCGGGGACAAGCGCAAGCTGGTCGAGCATGCGCTCGTCAACGCCAAGGAGGCCCTGGCCCGGCGGCTCGCCGATTCCTCCTCGCATCGCAAGCTGCTCGAAGGCGTCGCTTCGGTGTTCGAGCTCGACGGCCCGCCGCAGCGCATCGAGATCTACGACAACAGCCATATCCAGGGCACCAACGCGATCGGCGCCATGGTCGTGGCCGGCCCCGAAGGGTTCCTCAAGAGCGCCTACCGCAAATTCAACATCAAGGGCACCGAGCTCGTCGCCGGCGACGATTACGCCATGATGCGCGAGGTGCTGGAGCGCCGCTTCGCCCGCGCGCTCAAGGAGGATCCGGAGCGCGCTCTCGGGCAATGGCCGGATCTGGTGCTAATCGATGGCGGCGCCGGCCAGCTCGCCGTGGCCGAGGAGGTGCTGCAGCAACTCGCCATCGAGGATCTGGCCATCGCCTCGATCGCCAAGGGCCCCGACCGCAATGCCGGGCGCGAGCGCTTCTTCGTGCCGGGCAAGCCGCCCTTCTCGCTCGAGCCGCGCGATCCTGTGCTGTATTTCCTGCAGCGCCTGCGCGACGAGGCGCACCGCTTCGCCATCGGCACCCACCGCGCCCGCCGGCAGAAGGCGATCGGCCAGTCGCCGCTCGACGAGGTCGGGGGCATCGGCCCGGCGCGCAAACGCGCGCTGCTGCACCATTTCGGCTCGGCGCGCGAAGTCGCCCGCGCCGGGCTCGCGGATTTGGAGCAGGCGCCGGGCATCAGCTCGACCGTTGCAAAAAAAATCTACGAGCATTTCCACACGGACGATTAGGATGCGCCGCAAAGCCTCCCGATATGCGCGCCCGATCGGATCAGCCTGATGTTGATGACCCTGCCGAATCTCCTCACCTTGTCGCGGATCGCCGTGATTCCGCTGGTGATCGGCACCTTCTATCTGGCCCAGCCCTGGTCGGCCTGGCTCGGCGGCGGGCTGTTCGCGCTCGCCTGCGTCACCGATTGGCTGGACGGGCATTTCGCCCGGCGCTGGCAGCAATTCTCCGCCTTCGGCCGCTTTCTCGATCCGATCGCCGACAAGCTTCTGGTCGCGGTCGTGCTGATGATGCTGGTCGCCTTCGAGCGGCTCAGCCGATCCGCCCTGTTTCCGGCGCTGGTGATCCTGGCGCGCGAGATTCTGGTCTCGGGCCTGCGCGAGTTCCTGGCCGGGCTCCGCGTCAGCCTGCCGGTAAGCCGCCTCGCCAAGTGGAAGACCGGCATTCAGATGGTGGCGCTCGGCGTGCTGCTGATCGGCCCCGAGGGGCCGGGCTGGCTGCCGATGGTCGGGCTGGGCGAGACGCTGCTGTGGCTGGCCGCCCTTCTCACCATGGTCACCGGCTACGACTATCTGCGCGCCGGCCTCAAGCACATGGATGCCGACGATCCGCCGACGGTGAAGGCGGTCGGCGGCGCCGAATGATGCGCATCTTCGGCCTCGCCGCCTGGAGCGGCAGCGGCAAGACTACGCTCATGGTCAAGCTGGTGCCCGAGCTGGTCGGGCGCGGCCTCAAGGTCTCGACCGTCAAGCACGCCCATCATGAATTCGACCTCGACCAGCCCGGCAAGGATAGCTGGCGCCACCGCCAGGCCGGCGCCACAGAGGTGATGGTCGCCTCGGCCGCGCGCTGGGCGCTCCTGCACGAGCTGCGCGGGGAGGCCGAGCCGGGGCTCGATGCGCTCGTCGCCCATATGAGCCCGGTCGATCTGCTGCTGGTCGAAGGCTTCAAGCGCGATCCGCATCCCAAGCTGGAGATCGTGCGGCCGAGCCTGGGCAAGAGCCTGCTGTGCCAAGGCGACCCGATGATCCGGGCGCTCTGCGCGGTCGAGCCCCTGCCCGATGCGATGCGCTCCGCCCTGACGCTCCCCATCTATGATGCGGAAGATATCGCCGGCATCGCCGATTTCGTCGTGGCGAACGCGGCGCCGCTCGTTGGAAAGGCACCATGAAGCTCGTTTATTTCGCCTGGCTCAGAAGCCGCATCGGCAAGGCCGAGGAGTTGATCGAGAAGCCGGCCGAGGTCGCGACCGTCGCCGACCTTCTCACCTGGCTGGAGCGGCGGGGCGGCGGCTACGCCGAGGCGCTGGCCGATCGCGCGGTGATCCGGGTCGCGGTCAATCAGGATTATGTCGGTCCGGACCATCCGGTCGCCGAGCGCGACGAGATCGCCCTCTTCCCGCCGGTCACCGGAGGCTGAGGATGATCCGGGTCCAGCGGGAAACATTCGATGCGGGCGCCGAGATCGGAGCGTTCGCGGCCGGCTGCGGTCCCGAGGTGGGCGCGGTCGCGAGCTTCACCGGCCTGGTCCGCGATGCCGGAACGGGACCGGCCCTCAAGGCCATGACGCTCGAGCATTATCCCGGCATGACCGAGCGCAAGCTCGCCGAGATCGAGGCCGAGGCGCGGCGCCGCTGGCCGCTCGCCGCCAGCCTGGTCATCCATCGCTACGGCCGTATGCTGCCAGGCGAGCCGATCGTGCTGGTCGCCACCGCCGCCTCGCACCGGCAGGCCGCCTTCGAGGCCTGCAGCTTCCTGATGGACTGGCTGAAGACCAAGGCGCCGTTCTGGAAGCTGGAAGAGACCAGCGAAGGCGAACGCTGGGTCGAGGCGAAGACGAGCGACGATGCGGCCGCCGAGCGCTGGGGGATGGCTGCGCAGCGGTAAGCGCACAGCGCCGCCCGGCAAAGGATCCACGTGCGGGAGCGTGGATCGACGGGTTTAGCCCGTTCTCGCCTGCTCATACCCCTGCGCGAATCTGACCGAAATTGGAAGATTATTTTACAGATTGAAACGCACCCGGCCTCTCAACCTATTGAATGGTAAACATTCCGTAAACAGGCATGAAAATTGCGGTAATCCACAACGCCTGCGAGCTTTCGATAAAATCAAAAGTTCAGGAATGTGAATTTCATAGGGGGTCTTTCACGATGCTGCGTTCTTCCATCCTCGCCATGACGGTCGTCGCCATGACCGCCGGCACCGCTTATGCAGACGAGTTCGTCGGCACGGCCGCGTTCAAGGACAACAACCCGAACGGCACGGTCGATTTCACCGCGGCCACCGCGTCCTTCGACCTGTCCTCGCTGCTGAATGTCGGCGACAACATCACGATCAGTGATTTCCTGACCATCACCAGCACCGATACGGCGACGAAGACCAATTCGCAGACCGACAATCTGACGGTCACCTTCAAGTTCACCGAGCCGGGCAAGGTCACGGGCAAGCAGACCGGCACGGGTGAAGAAGACGTCACGATCAAGGGCAAGACCGATAGCGCCACAGGTTTCATCACCTGGGACAATGACGGCCTGCTGGAAATCGATTTCCTCGATCACGCGATCCTCGATATCGGCCTGACGCCGGCCGTCGCCTTCTCGACCGACGGCGACAACGATCTGGTGTTCGACGTGAACGCCACCTTCACGCTCGTGCAAGTGCCCGAGCCGGCTTCCCTGGCGCTCCTGGGCGCCGGTCTGCTCGGCCTCGGCGTGCTCCGTCGGCGCAAGGCGGTCTAAAGAGCTTTCGGGGGGTTTAGGGGGCGGCCCGTTCCAGCCGCCCCTTCATTGCAGGCGAAGAGCCGGCCGGCGCGTCACGCCGGCCGGGCTTGGCTTGTGCGCCTATAGATTGGCGCCCTTGATCGCGGCGGCGACCGCGTCCGTCACTTCGCGCGTCGTCGCCTTGCCACCGAGGTCGGGGGTCAGGATGCCGGCGCCGGTGACACGCTCGACCGCATCCATCAGCACCCTCGCCGCCGCCGGCTCGCCCAGATGCTCCAGCATCATCGAGGCGGTCCAGAACGAGGCGACGGGGTTGGCGATGCCCTTGCCGGTGATGTCGAAGGCCGAGCCGTGGATCGGCTCGAACATCGAGGGAAAGCTCCGCTCGGGATTGACGTTGCCGGTGGGTGCGATGCCTAGGCTGCCGGCAAGCGCCGCGGCCAGGTCGGACAGGATATCGGCGTGGAGATTGGTCGCGACCACAACATCGATCGAGCGCGGCTTCAGCACCATGCGCGTGGTCATGGCGTCGACCAGCATCTTGTCGGTGGTCACGTCCGGATATTGGGCCGCGACCTCGGCCGCGATCTCGTCCCACAGCACCATGCCGTGGCGCTGGGCATTGGATTTGGTGACGATGGTGAGATGCTTGCGCCGCGCCCGCGCCTGCTCGAACGCCGCCTTCATGATGCGCGTGACGCCCACGCGGGTGAAGATCGCCGTCTCGGTCGCCACTTCCTCGGGCAGGCCGCGATGGGTCCGGCCGCCATTGCCGGCATATTCGCCCTCGCTGTTCTCGCGGACGATCATCCAGTCGATGTCGCCCTGCTCCACGCCGCGCAGCGGGCTGGTGACGCCGGGTAGGATGCGGGTCGGCCGCAGATTGGCATATTGGTCGAAGCCCTGGCAGATCGGCAGCCTGAGGCCCCAGAGCGAGACATGGTCGGGCACGTCGGGTGCCCCCACGGCGCCGAAATAGATCGCGTCGAAGCGCTTCAGCCGGTCGAGCCCGTCGGCCGGCATCAGCACGCCGTGCTTGCGCCAATAGTCGGAGCCCCAGGGAAAGGTCTCGACCTCCAACGTAAAGCCGCCGACGCGATCCTGCAGCACGCGCAGGATTTCGAGCCCCGCCTCGATCACCTCGATGCCGATGCCGTCGGCCGGCACGGCCGCGATCCGGTAATTGCGCATCTTCCCTCCCCATGTTGCGGAACCCTGATAATCGGGACCGCCATTCCAAGCAATTCTTAGCTGATGCCGGCATGGTCACGGTGTATCCTCGGCGAAGGCGGCGTTCCGCCGCAGCGGGAGGTGCAGCTTGTTGGAATTGCCCATCTACACCAGAAGGCTGAGCGACAAGATCCTTTGGGCGTTCGATCAGGCGATCGAGCAGAAATCGCTCGAGGTGGCGGGTCTGCTGATGCAGGCGCTCGAATTGGCGCTGACGCGCGAGGGCGGCGCCGGCCGCACCGATCGGCGGCAGGATCTGGACCATGTCATGGCGGCTTACGACAAGCTCAAGGAAGCCACGCAGCCGACCGCCTAAGGATCTAGCAAAGGCGGCACTGCCCAAGAAAACGGCGGCCCGAACACCGCTTGCCCAGCCGCGCTCGATCTAAGCGCTGTCAAAGCGCGATAGGGCCGGCATGCCGGTTGCAGTTATCCGATCTCTGGACGCGGCGGCACGGGAGATCGGAACATGGCATCGGCAGCAATCGCATCGACCGGCGGAAGCCGACAGCGCTGGATCCAGCTCGCGCTGGGCGTGGTCGCGATGATGGCGATCTCGAGCCCGCAATATGTCTGGACCTTGTTCGTGAAGCCGCTCCAAGGTGCCACCGGCGCCGAGCTCTCGACGATCCAGGTGACCTTTTCGATCCTGGTCGTGCTGCAGACCTGGTTCTCGCCGGCCCAGGGCTATCTGATCGAGAAGTTCGGCATTCGCACGCTGGTGACGCTCGGCTGCGCGCTTTCCGGGCTGAGCTGGGTCGCGGCCGCCGGCGCCACCAGCACGCTCATGCTCTATCTCACCTACGGCCTGCTCGGCGGTCTCGGCACCGGCATCGTCTATGTCGGCGTGGTCGGGCTGATGGTGCGCTGGTTCCCCGACCGGCGCGGTTTCGCCTGCGGCATGGCGGCGGCCGGCTACGGCTTCGGCGCCATGCTGACCACCTTCCCGATCAGCGACATGCTGAAATCCGCGGGCTACCAGCAGACGCTGATCGTCTATGGACTCATTCTCGGCGCCGTCGGCGTCGCCGTCTCGATGGGGCTCAAGGAGCCGACGCTCGCGTCCGGGCCGGAAATCCGCGCCGCCGCGATCCAGACCGGCGTCGCCCCGGGGCGGATGCTGCGCACGCCGACCTTCTGGCTGCTCTTCGCCATGATGACGATGATGTCGACCGGCGGGCTGATGGTGATCTCGCAATTCGCCGCCTTCAGCAAGGATTTCGGCATCACCGACATGGTGGTTTTCGGCACCGCGGCAGTACCGCTGGCGCTCACCATCGACCGCATCACCAACGGCCTGACCCGGCCCTTCTTCGGTTGGGTGTCCGACCATATCGGCCGCGAGAACACCATGGCGCTCGCCTTCATCGGCGAGGCGCTGGCGATCGCCTGCATGCTCTATCTGCGCGACAACGCGGTCGCCTACGTCCTGCTCTCAGGCGTCGTCTTCTTCGGCTGGGGCGAGATCTTCTCGCTATTCCCCTCGATCCTGAGCGACACTTTCGGCACCAGGCACGCCACCACCAACTATGGCTTCCTCTATATGGCGCAGGGCATCGGCTCGGTGTTGGGCGGCCCGGTCGCGGCGAAGATCCACGAGGTGGAAGGCAGCTGGCTGCCGGTGTTCGGCCTGATCATCGCCATGGATGTCCTGACCGGCGTGCTGGCGCTTTTGGTGCTGAAGCCGCTGCGCCGCAACCGGATGATGCCGGCAATGACGGCCGAGGAGCTTCAGCCGGCCGTCGCCGGCACCTCGATGACGTAAGTCGGCAGCTTCTCGCGCCGGGCCAGCTCTTGCGCGGCTCGGGTCGCGGCGGCGCGGCTCGGATAATGGCCGCTCCGCACGCAGAAGAGCGGATCGCCGGCCTTGTCCTTGCCCGGCGCGATCTCGGCCGGGTAGCCATGGGCCGTGAGCGTACCGAGCAACAGCTTGGCATGGTCCTCCGACTGGAACGCGCCGAGCTGTATGACCCAGGGCCCCGTTCCATCCGCCGGTGTCGGCTGCGCCTCATGCCTGGCGGCCTCATGCTTGACCGCCTTGGGCTTGGCCGCTGGCTTCGCCGCGGCTTGGGCAGGCGGCGCGCTCGCAGCCGGATCGGCCGGTGGTTCGGGCTTCGCGGCAGGTTCGGGCTGGACAGGCGCTTCCGGCTGAGCCGGTATTTGGGCCTGAGCAGTCAGAGGCGCGGTAGGCGCCGGCTTGATCGGTTCGGGTGCGGATGCCGCCGGTTCCGGTGTCTGGTCCTGCTCCTTGACGGCAGTGCTCTCCTGCTCTGGCAAGACCGGCATGTTGGTGATGAGCGGCGACGTTTCCTGCATGATCGTCGAGGCCGCTTGTTGCGCATGCGGCGCCTCGGCCGGCTCCGGCCCCGGCCCCGGCGAGCTCAGCCAGCCGACCATGATCCCGATACAGAAGCCGACGGCGAGAATCGCCGCGATGGCGATTTTCGAAAAGGACAGGCCGCGCCAAGTGCCGGGTTCCGGCTCGAAGTCACTCATGCGTCGCGAGGACCCACGGGTTGCGCGCTAGACCGTGACGACTTTAGGTCGACTCGACCTAAAGTCTGAATCGCTGTCTAGTTCATAGGTTTAGAGACCGATTCAGGCATTAAGTCGGTTCGACTTAATGTCATCGGACTCTTGGGAATCGCCCAGCCGACCGGCGTGGCAGCGACGCCGGCAGAAACCGTCTTAACCCTGTCTCATCGCGAGGTCGAGAGGATACAGTCGTATCGCGAGCATCAGTCCGGCAACGGCACGCCGGCTTCCGTCAGCGCCGCCGTCTGCCGTCTCGCCAAAGCCTCGACATCGAAGCCGGCGATGAGGTCGTGAAACAGCTCGTACCAGTTGAACTCCGCCTTGAGACGGAGGAAGACCGAGCCCAGTCCGATCGCGGCGCGATCCATGAACACGAACTCGCGCGGCGGCGTCACCCCGCCCAATCGCTTCAGCTCGCGATGCACCTTCTCGGCCGTCTCGCGGCCGTACTGCCCGCTCGGCGCCTCCTGGATGCGCCGCGTCCTGTCGTCGAGCAGCGGCGCATAGAGAAAGCGCGCCCAGACATTCAGCACGTCGATCAGCTCGCGCTTCAAGTTGGTAAAGCCCCAGTTTTCATAGGCGTGGATGGCGAGCGCCTCGTCGCCGGTCTGGAGCGCCCGGTACAGATCGATGACGCCGCCGACGAAGCGCGGCCGGAACGTCCGGATGCAGCCGAAATCGAGCAGATTGACGCCGTGGTTCGGCCGCACCGTGTAGTTGCCGAGATGCGGATCGCCGTGGATCACGCCGTAATGGTAAAAGGGCACGTACCAGGCACGGAACATGTTGTAGGCGATGGCATTGCGCGCCTCGGCGGGGGCGTCGGTGAAATCGATCAACGGCTCGCCTTCGAGCCAGCTCATGGTCAGAAGCCGCTTGGTCGAGAGCTCGTCGCGCACCTCGGGCACCACGACATTGGGCTCGCCCGAGAGCATGTGCCGATAGAGCGCCATGTGCCGGGCTTCGAGCGCGTAATCCAGCTCCTCGCGCAGCCGGGCCGCCAGCTCCGCATGGATATGCTGGGTCGAGATCGACTTGTCGTAGCGAGCATAGACGGAGAAGAGCAGTTTCAGCTGGGCCAGATCGGCCTCGACCGCGGATTGCATGTCCGGATATTGAAGCTTGCAGGCGAGCTTGATGCCGTCGAGCGCGGTCGCGCGATGGACCTGGCCCAGGGAGGCCGCGCGCGCCGCCGCTTTGTCGAACTCGGCGAAGCGGCTTTGCCACTCCGGGCCGAGCTCGCTCGCCATGCGGCGCTTGACGAACGGCCAGCCCATGGCGGGCGCGTCGGCCTGAAGCTGCGACAGCTCCGTCACATATTCCTGCGGCAGCGCGTCGGGAATGGTCGACAGGATCTGCGCGACCTTCATCAGCGGCCCTTTGAGGCCCCCCAGCACGGTCTTGAGCTCGGCCGCGTGCTGGCCGCGATCGAGTTCCATGCCGAACAGCCGCTCGCCCGCCATGCGCGCGGCGAGGCCGCCGACGGCGCCGCCGACCTGGGCGTAGCGCCGGACGCGCCCGGTCAGCGAATTCTCGTCAGCCACGGGAGATCAGCCCATCGCCTCCAACTCGTCGATGAATCCGCTGACGACGCCGAGCCCCTTGTCCCAGAAGGACGGGTCCGACGCGTCGAGGCCGAACGGCGCCAGCAGTTCCTTGTGTCGCAGCGTACCGCCGGCACCGAGCATGGCGAGATAGCGCTCGGCGAAACCGTCCGACGCGGTCTGATAGGCGGCATAGAGCGAGTTCACCAGGCAATCGCCGAAAGCGTAGGCATAGACATAGAAGGGCGTGTGGACAAAGTGCGGGATATAGGTCCAGTAGACCTCGTAGCCGGGCTCGAAGCGGAAAGCGTCGCCCAGGCTCTCGCGCTGAATCTCGAGCCAGATCTCGCCGATCCGGTCCTGGGTGAGCTCGCTTTGCCGACGTTCGTCATGCAGCCGCCGCTCGAACTCCACGAAGGCGATCTGCCGCACCACCGTGTTCAGCATATCCTCGACCTTGCGGGCGAGCATGATGCGGCGCCGCGCCGGGTCGGTCTCGCCGGAAAGCAGGCGGCGGAAGGTCAGCATCTCGCCGAACACCGAAGCGGTCTCGGCGAGCGTCAGCGGCGTGTCGGCCATCAGCACGCCATGCTTGCCCGCCAACACCTGATGGACGCCATGGCCCAGCTCGTGCGCGAGCGTCATCACGTCATGGGTGCGGCCGAGATAGTTCAGCAGAATATAGGGATGAGCCCCCGGCACGGTCGGATGCGCGAAGGCGCCCGGCGCCTTGCCCGCCCGGACCGGCGCGTCGATCCAGCGCTCGGCGAAGAAGCGCTTGCCGATCTCGGCCAGCCGCGGCGAGAAGGCGGCGTAGCTGTCGAGCACGATCCGCTCGGCCTCGTTCCAGGGGATGATGCGGCCGTCATCCTCGGGCAGCGGCGCGTTGCGGTCCCAATATTCGAGCTTGTCCTTGCCCAGCCATTTCGCCTTGAGCCGATAATAGCGGTGCGAGAGCCGCGGATATGCCGCCTTGACGGCACCGATGAGCGCCTCGACGACCTCGTCCTCGACGAAGTTCGACAAGTTGCGCGAGGAGATCGGCCGCGGGAACTTCCGCCAGCGATCCTCGATCTCCTTGTCCTTGGCGAGCGTATTGTGGATGAGCGCGAAGGAGCGCGCCGCACCGCCCAGCACCTCGGCGATCACCTCCGCCGCCTCTTGGCGCTTGCCGCCATCGGGGTTGCTCAGAAGATCGAAGGCCTCGGCATTGGTGAGAACCTTGCCGTCGATCGGGAACCGCAGCGCCGCCAGCGTCTCGTCGAACAGGCGCGACCAGGCGGCCCGGCCGGTGACGTATTTCTCGAACAGCAGCTTCTCGACCTCGTCGGAGAGCTGATGCGGCCGAAAGGCGCGGATATCGCGCAGCCAGGTCCGATAATGAGCGAGGGCCGGCGCTTCGAGCTTGGCGGCCAGATCCTCGTCGGCGATGCGATTGATCTCGAGCGAGAAGAACAGCAGCTCGCTGCCGATCGCGTTCGTGCGCTCCTGCATCGTCTGGTAGAATTGCGCGATCTTGGGGTCGCCGACATCGCCGGCATAAAGCAGCCCGGCATAGGAGCCGACGCGGCCCAGTATTTCCTCCAACGCCTCATACTGGCCGATCGCGGCACCGAGCTCTGCCCCTGAAAGTGCTGAGACCCTGCCTTCGTACCGGCCCCGGAACTCGGCGCTCCCGCGCGCCGCCCGGTCGAGATCGCCAACGAGCGCCGCCGAATCGGGGCCAGGATAGAGATCGTCGAGGTTCCAGCGAGGCAGCTCGCCCAACGCGTTGGTCGGGTTGGTTGAAGGCAACGCGGCCATGATATCTCCTGCTCGATATAAGGTGCATATAGGCCGCTCGGGGACCAGAGCCAAGCCGAACGATTCCGCCGTCGCCGGAAATTGCGAGCCGCCGGGACTGCGGGAAGCGTGGACAAGACCTCGCCATCTTAGTATGCCCAGGCGCCGGCGCCGACCGGCTTTGAACGCTCGCCGCGGCCTGGAGGCGCGGCCGAGAGCGAGAAAGCGAGGCCGGGTTGGAAAATCGCGAATGGCAGAGCCTGCCGGCCATGTTCTTCGACTGGGCGGCGCGCAAGGGCGACCGGCCGTTTCTGTGGTCGAAGCAGGATAAGACCTGGCGGCCCATCAGCTGGGCCGAAGGTGCGCGCATCGTCCGGCAGCTGGCGCGCGGGCTGAGATCCCTCGGCATCGAGCCGGGCGACCGCATCGCCATCGTCGCCGAGAACCGCCCGGAATGGGTGCTTTCCGACTTGGCCATCATGGCGGCCGGCGCCATCACCGTACCGGCCTATACCAACTATACGACTGAGGATTACCGGCACGTCCTGGCCAACAGCAATGCCCGGGCGCTGATCCTATCGTCGAACGCGCTCGGCCAGCGCGTGCTGCCGGCGGCCGACCAGCTCACATATCTGACCGCGATCGTCGCCTTCGAGAAGCTGCGGACCCAGAGCAATGCCGACGCCTATAGCTGGGACGAGATCCTGGCCAAAGGAGCGGAGGCCGAGGACGGCCTCGACGCCGTGACCGCCGCGATCGGACCGGATGACACGGCCTGCATCATCTATACCTCCGGCACCGGCGGCGTGCCCAAAGGGGTGATGCTGACCCATCGCAACATGATGGCGAATGCGCGCGGCGCCCAATTGCTGCTGGAGAGGGGATTCGGACTCGATGACGAGGAGGTCTTCCTGTCATTCCTGCCCCTCACCCATTCCTACGAGCACACGGCCGGCATCATCTTCCCGCTGACCATCGGCGCCCAGATCTATTTCACCCAGCCCGAGAGCCTGGCGGTCGAGATGATCGAGGTGCGGCCGACCATCATGACCGCCGTGCCGCGGCTGTGCGAACTGCTGCAGCGCCGGATCCAGCAGGCGGCCGAACGGTCCGGCGGGCTGCGCCTGAAGCTCTTCCGCCTGGCGCTTCGGCTCGGCACCAAACGCTACCTGGCGCGTCACACCCTCACCCTCGCCGATCGGGTCCTCGATTTTCTCGCCGAGCATCTGGTGCGCGCACAGATCCGCAAGCGCTTCGGCGGCCGGCTCAAGGCCTTCGTCAGCGGCGGCGCGCCGCTCAACCGCGAGACCGGCCTGTTCTTCGTGGCGCTCGGTATCGAGCTCATCCAGGGCTACGGCCAGACCGAGGCCTCGCCGGTGATCTCGGTCAACCCGCCGAAACGAATCAAGATCGACACGGTCGGGCCGCCCTTCGACGGCGTCGAAGTCCGGATCGCCGCCGACGGCGAAGTGCTGGTGCGCGGACCGAACGTCATGAAGGGCTATTGGAACGATCCCGAATCCACCAGCCGCGCCATCCGCGACGGCTGGCTCCATACCGGCGATGTCGGCGAGCTGGACGAAGACGGCTACATCAAGATCACCGACCGGAAGCGCGACTTCATCAAGAATACCGGCGGCGAGATGATCTCGCCGCAGCGGATCGAAGGCTTTCTCACCCTGCAGGAAAGCATCGGCCAGGCGATGGTCTATGGTGATCGCAAGCCCTATGTCGTGGCCCTGCTGGTACCGGACGAGAGCCTGCTGGCGAAGTACCGGACCGCCGAAGCGCCGGCGAGCCGGCACCCGACGCTGCTGGCCGAGGTCGCCAAGGCGGTGGCGGCGGTCAATCTCAATCTGGCACCGGTCGAGCGCATCCGCCGCTATGCCGTGATCGACGAGCCTTTCACCGTGGCGAACGGCCAGATGACGCCGACACTCAAGATCAAGCGGCACATGATCCGGCAGGCTCACGGCGCGTTGCTCGAAAGCCTCTATGACGGCAAGGCACCCGCCTGAGAGGCATATCCGGATCTTTTCAACGGGAACGGGATTTTTCGTAACACAGCCCATTTCCGTTTGCATCCGACAGGCTTAGCCTGCGACAGGGTAGTGCGCGCGTCTCGCGGTCATTGAAATCTTATTCCGGCTCCCGGATCGTGCTAACTCTTGGGACGGGCGGAGCCATTCGGATCATTCGAACGCCATGGCTAAGCAAGATCATTGGGTAAATCTGGCCGTTCGCCTGCCGGCAGTCTTCTGCCTGGCAGCCAGCCTCGCTGCGCTCGGCGTCTGGGCGACCGGTTACGATAGTCTGCATCCGTTCCTGCTCGGCTATCAGGCGATGTCGCCGCGCTATCAGCTCGGGATCGCGTTCCTGGCGGTCGGTGCGTTGCTCGGACCGCGCCGGCTCGTCGCGCGCCGCGCCCTCGTCGGAGCCGCCGGCCTCGTGGCGCTGGCATGCCTCGGCGACCAGCTCCTCCGCCTGCGCGAACCGATCCTGCGCACGGCCGGTGTAGTCAGCGACATCAGCGTCATCGAATCGAGCGTTGGATTGCTGCTGATCGCCATCGGCTCAGCACTCGGCCCGACGCGGCCGCGCACGCTTTCGCGCTATCTCCAGGAAGGGCTGACGCTGATCGCCGGTGGCTTTACGGCGGCCGGTCTCATCGAGCGCTCCCTGGACCTCGCGGCGATTTATGACTGGATCGGCATCAACCAGCTCGCCGCCCCGCTCACGCTGGAGCTCCTCCTGCTCGCCATCACGCTCTGGTACGAGAATGACGGTCCGGATGAGGACCCGCGGCGCGCGACCGCCGATCCCGCGGCCTCGCTGGTGCGCATCGGCACGGCATTGCTGGTCGCGGTCAGCCTGCTGGCCGGCGGGACCGGGCTCATCTCGATGCGGCGCGGCGTCGAATCGACTCTGCGCGCCAATCTGCTGGCGACCTTGAAGAATTTCGGCGCCGATTTCGAAGTCTCGGTCGACGAGCGGCTGACGACGAGCCGGCTGATCGCCACCCGGCCCGACCTCATCGACGCCGTCGCGGCCGTGAGCCGGGCGCCCGGGGACGATGCCGCCCGTGCGCATCTCCAGACGGTCATCGACGCCATTCCCGATCCGAATATCCTGGGACTCCGGATTGTCGACCGGAGCGGCAGGCAGATCGCCACGACCGGCCGGATCGGCGAGCACCAGACCGTGATCCGCGCGCTCGACGGCACCGGCGGCGCCCAGCTCGTATGGGGCGACCAATTGCTCCTCGACGCGCCGATGCCCTTGTCCAGGGAAGGCACCGACCTCGGCAGCATCGTGGTCGAGCAGGAGCTGCCGGTGCTCGATCGCCTGGAGGATCAGGCCGCCGCGTTCGGCGCCAGCGGGGAAGGCATCGTCTGCGCGCTCACGCCGGGTGATCCGAACAGCATGGAATGCCTGCCGAACCGCCGGCATCCGGCACCCTTTCGGGCGATCCTGCGCCAGGACGGCCATACGCTGCCGGTGGCGCGCGGCCTCCTGGGGCAGACCGGCACGATCGACGACCTCGATCTGGGCGGGCGCCGGCAGATCGCCGGCTTCGAGCCGCTGCCGCGCTTCCATATCGCGATCGGGCTCAAGGTCGACGCGTTCGACATGTTCGCGCCGGTGCGCGAACGCGTTCATGTCGCGCTCCCGATCCTGATCTGGCTGATCACCGCCGGTTCGCTGCTGCTGAGCAGCCGCGTCCGGCCGCTTGCCCGATTGTTGGTCGAGCGAGAGCGACTGGCCCAGGAGCATGGCCACGCGCTGGAGGACAGCAAGCGCAAGCTCGACGATCGCAACCGCGTGCTCGACGTGGCACTCAACAATATGGCGCAGGGCCTGGTGCTCTATGACGAGAACCATCGGCTGCGCGCCTTCAATCGGCAATATGAGCGGTTGATGGGCTATCCGCAGGGCTTCCTCAGGCCCGGCCTCAGCCATGCCGCGGTGCGCCGGCGCAGCGCCGAGCTCGGCGGCAGCGCGGTCGAGGCCGGCATCGCCCTGCTGCTGACGCTGGGCGAAGCCGAAAGCGGCCGCCAGGTCGTCGAGCGACGGTTGGGCGACGGCCGCATCATCGAGATCACCCATGAGCCGCTGGAGGAAGGCGGCGGCGTCGTCACCTTCAGCGACGTGACGATCGCCCGCGCCGCCGACGAGATCCTGCGCGGCGCCAAGGAAGAGGCCGAGGCGGCGAACCGGGCCAAGTCGGAATTCCTATCGATGATGAGCCACGAGATCCGCACGCCGATGAACGGCGTGCTCGGCATGCTGCGGCTGCTGCTCGGCACCGAGCTCAAGCCGCATCAATGGAAGTTCGCCAACACGGCGCGCGCCTCTGCCGAGGCGCTGCTGTCGATCCTCGACGACATCCTGGATTTCTCGAAGCTCGAGGCCAACCGCCTGGTTCTGGAGATCCTGGCCTTCGATCTCGACGAATTGCTCGACGGCGTCATCGCCCTGTCGCGACCCGGCGCCCGCGAGAAGGGGTTGATGCTGCAGCTCGACCGAGCGCCGGACGTGCCGCGCTGGATCGAGGCGGACGGGCCCCGCCTCCGGCAGATCCTGCTCAACCTGGTCGGCAATGCCGTCAAATTCACCGAGCACGGCTCGGTAACGCTGGGCGTCACCGTGGCCGCGGCCGAGGCGGAGGGGCTGACGCTCGCGATCGAAGTGCGGGATACCGGCCCCGGCATCGCCGCCGAGGTGCTGCCGACCTTGTTCACCCGGTTCACCCAGGCGGACAGCTCGATCTCGCGGAAATTCGGCGGCACCGGCCTCGGCCTCGCCATCTCGAAGCAGCTGATCGAGCTCATGGGCGGCACCGTCACCGTCGAGACCGCGCCGGGCCGGGGCAGCGCCTTCAAACTGGAGCTGCCTTGCACGATTGCCGAAGGCCCGGTCGCCGCGATCGAGCCGGAACTCGCCCGACCGGCCGCCGTTCCGCATCATCTGAAAATCCTGGTGGCCGAGGACAACCCGGTCAATCAGGCGGTTGTGACCGCGATGCTTTCGCCCTACGAGCACGAGATCGAAGTGGTCGAGGATGGCGAGGCCGCGATCGAGGCGGTGAAGAAGCAGCGCTTCGACCTCGTCTTCATGGACATCCAGATGCCCAAGATGGACGGGCTGGCCGCGACCCAGGCCATTCGCGAGCTGGGCGGCGAGCATGCCGAACTGCCGATCGTCGCCCTCACCGCCCATGCCATGATGGGACAACGGGAGGAATATCTCGCCGCCGGTATGAGCGACTACCTGTCGAAGCCGCTCGATCCCGCCAAGCTCGAACGGGTGCTGCGGCGCTGGGGCGGCAAGGAGATGCCGCCGGCCGAATCGGTGACCGAGCCGCCGCCGCCGGAAGTGCCCGAGGCACCGCCCGCAATCGTGGATCCGAGACGCATCGACGAACTGGCCGAGCTCATTCCGCCGGGACGCCTCGCCGCCATGCTCGACGCCTTCTTCGCGGACGCCGATATGCGCCTGACCGAACTCGCGAGCGCGACCGAAGCGCGGGATCTCGCAGCATTGCGGCGCGTCGCCCATGATCTCGCCGGCATCGCCGGCAATTACGGGCTGGCCGAATCCGAGCATCTGGCACGTCAGGTCATCGCCGCCTGCCGCATCGACGACACGGCGACCGCCTGCGCCGAGGCGGAGCGGACCCGTGCCGCCTTCCACCGCGCCGAGGCGCCGTTGCGCGCCGCCATCGCGGCGAAGCGACCGCAGGTGCTGACGGGCGCGTCACCCCGCTGAGTGACGCGTGCAGCGCAGCAGTAATTAAATTACACGATCCGGCAAAGGCGGGTTCGTTTGCCACGGGAACTTGACCGGACCGACTGAATCGTTGCTTTTTTTTTGCGGGTTCCGACAGCAATTGAGAAGCAGGGCCGGCTGATCTAACTTTCAGCCTTTAAGACTTCGAACCGAAGGGTTCTTGAATGGCGCTCGCAGCGGTTACCCTCGACGACAAATACACGCTCGAAGAAGGGCGGATTTACCTGACCGGTACCCAGGCGCTTGCGCGTCTACCGCTCATGCAGCGACATCGAGACATTGCAGAAAAGCTTAATACTGCCTGCTTCATTTCGGGCTATCGCGGCTCGCCGCTCGGCGGACTCGATCAGACCTTGTGGGGGGCGGCCAAGCATCTCAAGGAAGATCACATCAATTTCGTGCCCGGCCTGAACGAGGATCTGGCCGCGACCGCCGTCTGGGGCAGCCAGCAGGTCAACATGTACGAGGGCGCCAAATATGACGGCGTCTTCGCCATGTGGTACGGCAAAGGGCCCGGCGTCGACCGCAGCGGCGACGTGTTCAAGCACGGCAATGCCGCAGGCACCTCGCAGCATGGCGGCGTGCTGGTGCTGGCCGGCGACGACCATGCCTGCAAATCCTCGACCCTGCCGCATCAGTCCGAATACGCCTTCATGGATGCCAGCATCCCGGTGCTGAACCCGTCGAGCGTGCAGGAGATCCTGGATTACGGCCTGATCGGCTGGGCGATGAGCCGCTATTCCGGCTGCTGGATCGCGATGAAGACGATCGCCGAGACGGTCGACAGCTCGGCCTCGGTCTATGTCGCCCCCGACCGGGTCAAGATCGCCTATCCGCAGGATTTCGAGATACCGCCGGGCGGGCTCAACATCCGCTGGCCGGACGCGCCGCTGGAGCAGGAGTTCCGGCTGCACAAATACAAGCTTTACGCCGCCCTCGCCTTCGCCCGCGCCAACAAGCTCGACAAGGTGGTGATCTCGAGCCCGAAGCCGCGCTTCGGCATCGTCACCACCGGCAAATCCTATCTCGATGTCCGCCAGGCGCTCGACGATCTGGGCATCGACGAGAAATACGCGGCCGAGATCGGCATCACCGTCTACAAGGTGGCGATGTCCTGGCCGTTGGAGCGCGAAGGCGTCCGCCATTTCGCCGAGGGGCTCGACGAGATCCTGGTGGTCGAGGAAAAGCGCGCGGTCATCGAGAACCAGCTCAAGGAGCAGCTCTATAATTGGCGTGAGGATGTGCGCCCGCGAGTCATCGGCAAGTTCGACGAGCAGCGCGACTGGATCCTGCCCTCCGTCTCGGAACTGTCGCCCGCTACCATCGCCAAGGTCATCGCCGCGCGCATCGCGCGCTTCCATACCAGCAAGCGGATCGATGACCGGCTCGCCTTCCTCGCCGCCAAGGAACAGCAACTCGCCCGGCTGCAGCCGGCCGTGGCCCGCATCCCGTATTTCTGCTCGGGCTGCCCGCACAACACCTCGACCCGCGTGCCCGAGGGCAGTCGCGCGGTCGCCGGCATCGGCTGCCATTACATGGTCACCTGGATGCCGGAGCGCGAAACCTCGACCTTCACCCAGATGGGCGGCGAGGGCGTGCCCTGGATCGGCCAGGCACCCTTCACTGAGACCACGCACATCTTCGCCAATCTGGGCGACGGCACCTACAATCATTCGGGCGCGCTCGCGATCCGGGCGGCGGTCGCGGCCAAGGTCAACATCACCTACAAGATCCTGTTCAACGATGCGGTCGCCATGACCGGCGGCCAGCATCATGACGGCGGCGTGCTGACCGTGCCGGCGATCGCGCGCCAGGTCGCGGCCGAAGGCATCTCCCGGCTCGTCATCGTGACCGACGATCCCGACAAATATACCATCGGCACCGGATTGCCGGCCCATACCCCGATCCATCATCGCGACAAGCTGGACGAGGTGCAGCGGGAGCTGCGCGAGGCGTCCGGCGTCAGCGTCCTGATCTACGACCAGACCTGCGCCGCCGAGAAGCGCCGCCGCCGCAAGCGCGGCCTGATGGTCGACCCGCCCCAGCGTATCGTCATCAATGACGCGGCCTGCGAAGGCTGCGGCGATTGCTCGAAAGTGTCGAACTGCCTGTCGGTCGTGCCGGTCGAGACCGAGTTCGGCCGCAAGCGCGAGATCGACCAATCCTCCTGCAACAAGGATTTCAGCTGCGTCAACGGCTTCTGCCCGAGCTTCGTCTCCGTGCATGGCGGCAAGCTGAAGAAGCGCCGGGTCGATGCCGACGATATCGTCGGCACGCTGCCGCTGCCCGCCTTGCCGGCGCTCGATCGCCCTTACGGCATCCTGGTGACCGGCGTCGGCGGTACCGGCGTCGTCACGATCGGGGCGCTGCTGGGCATGGCGGCTCATCTCGAAGGCAAGGGTGCCTCGGTGCTCGACATGACCGGCCTCGCCCAGAAGGGCGGCGCCGTCTTCAGCCATATCCGCCTGGCAGCGCGGCCGGAGGATATCGCCGCCGTCCGCATCGCCGCGGGCGGGGCCGACCTGCTGCTCGGCTGCGACCTGCTGGTCGCGGCCAGCGCCGATGCGCTGAGCAAGATCGAGAAAGGCACGACACGCGCCATCGTGAACAAGGCCGAGACGATCACGGGCGGCTTCACGCAAGACCCCGATCTACGCTTTCCGACCCAATCGACCCATGCCGCCCTGGTCGAAGCGACCGGCCCCGCGGCAATCGATTTCGTCGATGCGTCGAGCCTGGCGGTCGGCCTGCTGGGCGATTCGATCGCGGCCAACCTCTTCATGCTGGGCTTCGCCTGGCAGAAGGGGCTGGTGCCGCTGTCGGCCGAGGCGATCGAGCGCGCGGTCGAGCTCAACGGCGTCGCGGTCGAGTTCAACAAGAAATCCTTCCTGTGGGGCCGACGCGCCGCGGTCGATCTCGAAGCGGTGAAGCTGGCGGCTCGTCCGGCGACGCCCCGAGGCGGCGATCGCGAGCTGTCGCAATCCTTGGATCAGGCCATTGCCCGGCGTGCGGCCCAACTGACCGAATATCAGGATCACGCCTATGCCGACCGCTATCTCGGCATCGTCGAGCGCGTGCGCAAGATCGAGGCGGAACGGACGCCGGGCCGGTCGGGCCTGAGCGACGCCATCGCCCGCTCGCTCTACAAGCTCATGGCCTACAAGGACGAGTACGAGGTGGCGCGGCTCTATGCCGACGGCCGCTTCGCCGCCCGGCTGGACGAGCTGTTCGAGGGCGACTACACGCTCGAATTTCACCTCGCCCCGCCACTTCTGGCCGACAAGGATGCAAAGGGCCATCTGAAGAAGCGCCGCTACGGCCCCTGGATGATGCGCGCCTTCCGGCTGCTCGCCCGGTTCAAATCCCTTCGCGGCACGAGCTTCGATCCGTTCGGACGGACGGCGGAACGACGGATGGAACGCCGCCTCATCGGCGAGTATATTGCCGTCATCGAGGAGATCCTTCAGCAGCTGTCGCATCAGAATTACGAGACGGCGGTCGAGCTGGCGCTGATCCCGGATCGCATCCGCGGCTATGGCCATATCAAGGAAGCCTCGATTGCCGCGGCCAAGAAGGCCGAGGCGCAATTGCTTGCCGCATTGCGCGCCCCGGCACATTCGGTGGCCGCCGAATAGCGGTGCCCACGGCCGCCAAAGGCGGCATTCACCTTTATGCTGACGCGTGCCGCCGGTCTGAGGCATAACGCGCGGTCAAAATCCCGGCTCGGCCGGGACCTGAGAAAAGGAAGTCATTTCGATGTTTGCAGAGCGCCCCCGTTTCGGTCTTGGTTTGGCGCTCGTCGCCCTGCTTTCGGCGGGTGGCCAGGCCCTCGCCCAGGAACTGGCGGCGGACCAGGTGCTGCGGCTCGGCAACGGCGCCGAGCCGGCGACGCTCGATCCGGCCCTCGCCGAGGCGACGACGGATTCCAACATTCAGCGCGATCTGTTCGAAGGGCTGACGCTGCTCGACGCGCACAACAAGATCGTGCCGGCGACGGCGGAAAGCTGGAGCCTGAGCCCGGACGGGCTGGTCTATACCTTCAAGCTGCGCGCCGATGCCAAATGGTCGGACGGCAGCCCGGTCACGGCCGAGGATTTCGTATGGAGCTGGCAGCGCATGGTCGATCCGGCGACCGGCTCGAAATATTCGTTTCTCTATTACCCGATCAAGAATGCCGAGGACATCGCCACCGGCCACAACAAGGATGTGGGCTCGCTGGGCGTGAAAGCGATCGATGCGCATACCTTCGAAGTGACATTGAAATCGCCGACCGGCTATTTCCTCAGCCTGATCGCCCATCCGCGCTTCCTGCCGGTGCAGAAGGCGAATGTCGAGAAATTCCATACCCAGTTCACCCGGCCGGGCAATCTGGTCTCGAACGGCGCCTTCATGCTCAAGGAGTGGACGCCGCAATCGCGCATCGTGCTGATCAAGAACCCTGCTTATCACAGTGCAGCGGGCGTGAAGCTGAGCGAGGTCGATTATTTCCCGATCGAGAATCAGAACGAGGAGCTGAAGCGCTATCGCGCCGGCGAGCTCGACGTGACCGCCGAGGTGCCGAGCGACCAGGTCGATTTCATCAAGCAGTCGATGGCGGGCGAGTTCCACACCTCGCCCTATCTCGGCACCTACTATATCGGCTTCAACATGACGCGGGCGCCCTTCAAGGACGATCCCAAGCTGCGCGAGGCGATCAACCTCGTCATCGACCGCGAGGCGATCGTCGAGAAAGTGGTCAAGACCGGCGAGATTCCCGCCTATAGCTGGGTTCCGCCGGGGCTCGAAGGCTATCAGTCGCAGACGGTCGCGTGGAAGAGCATGCCGATGGTCGAGCGCATCGCCCGGGCGAAGCAGCTCTACAAGGAAGCGGGCTACGGCCCCGACCATCCCCTGACCATCGATTGCCGATACAACACCTCGGAAAATCACAAGAAAATCATGATTGCCGTGGCTTCCATGATCAAGCAGGGGCTGGGCGCCCAATGCAGCCTGGTCAACGAGGAGTTCAAGGTCTTCCTGGAGACTCGCAAGCAGAAGAAGCTGACCGAGCTGTTTCGCGACGGTTGGATCGGCGACTATTCGGACCCCAATACCTTCGCCGAGCTGCTGCAATCCGATTCAGGGCTCAATGACCCCGGCTACTCCAATCCGGAATACGACAAGCTGGTCAAGCAGGCGGCCGTGACGGTCGATGTCGAGCAGCGGGCAGCGCTCCTGGAGCAGGCCGAGAAGCTGATGCTGCAGGATCTGCCGATGGCCCCGCTCTACCACTACGTCAAGAAAGAGATGATCAAGCCCTATGTCGTGGGCTATACGCCGAACATCCTCGGCGAAACCTACTCCAAGGACATTTATCTCACGAAGCATTGATCGCTTCGGTACCGGTGTATCGGATTCCGCGATCCCCTGCTCGTTCGGGAGCATCGGAGTCCGAATCTGTCTCTATTCCGGCTGACAGCGACTCGTTTCTGTCCGAGCGGCAATCGCTTCGCCGACATCTGTCGGGCAGGCCTCGCAAAGGGATTGCGCGGCACGGCCGGCGCATTGCATATCACCCATTCAAGAAAGCGTCACAGTTCCGGCAGAAGAGGATAGAGCGCCGATGCTGAAGCCCCGCGCCGTGATCGGCCTTGGTGCGGCCTGTCTCGTCCTGGGTCTGGCGCCGCTGCCGGCGCCGGCCGCCGATCTGGCGGCGGAGCAGGTGCTGCGGTTCGGCAACGGCGCCGAACCGCAATCGCTCGACCCGATCTTCTCCGAAAATGTCCAGGACTCCAATATCGAGCGTGACCTCTATGAGGGGCTGGTCACGCTCGACAAGGACAGTAAGGCCGTGCCGGCCGCCGCCATCAGCTGGACCGTCAGCTCGGACGGGCTTGTCTATACCTTCAAGATCCGGCCCGGCGCCAAATGGTCGAACGGCGATCCGGTGACGGCGCAAGATTTCGTCTGGAGCTTTCGCCGTGCCGTGAACCCGGCCATCGGCTCGAAATATTCGTTCCTCTACTACCCGATCAAGAATGCCGAGGCGATCGCGAACAGCAAGCTCGCCGATCCCGATGCGCTTGGCGTGCGGGCGATCGACGACCAAACGCTGGAGATCACGCTCGCGGGACCGACCGGCTATTTCCTGAGCCTGCTGGCCCACCATACCTTCCTGCCTCAGCATCGAGCCACGGTCGAGAAATTCGGCGCCCAATTCACGCGTGCCGGCAATCTGGTCACCAATGGCGCCTTCATGCTCAAGGAATGGACGCCGCAATCGCGCATCGTGCTCATGCGCAACCCGTTCTATTGGGACAGCAAATCGGTCAAGCTGGCGGAGATCACCTATCTGCCGATCGAGAACCAGAACGAGGAATTCAAGCGCTATCGCGCCGGCGAGGTCGATGTCACCAACGACGTGCCGGGCGATCAGGTCGAGTTCATCCGCCAGGCAATGCCCAAGGAACTGCACCTGGCGCCGAACCTAGGCTCCTACTATCTCGGCATGAATCTCGAGCGGGCGCCGTTCAAGGACAATCTCAAGCTGCGCGAAGCGATCAACCTGGTGATCGACCGCGAGGCGATCGTCACCAAGATCCTGCGCACCGGCGAGCTGCCGGCCTATAGCTGGGTTCCACCCGGCCTGCCCGGCTATCATCCGCAATTCCTGTCCTGGAAGGACATGCCGATGCCGGAGCGCATTGCCATGGCCAGGAAGCTCTATCAGGAAGCGGGCTATGATTCCGCCAATCCGCTGAAGCTGGAGCTGCGCTACAACACGTCGGAAAACCACAAGAAGATCATGATCGCGGTCGCCGCGATGCTGCGCCAGTCGCTCGGCATCGAGACGACGCTGGTCAATGAGGAATTCAAGGTCTTCCTGCAGGAGCGGCGCGAAAAGAAAGTGACCCAGCTCTTCCGCGGCGGCTGGATCGCCGACTATGCCGACCCCAACACTTTCGCCGAGCTGATGCAGTCCGATTCCGGTCTCAATGATTCGGGCTATGCCAGCCCGGCTTACGACAAGCTGGTCAAGACCGCGGCCATGACGGTCGACCCGGCCAAGCGGATGGACCTGCTCGAGCAGGCGGAACGGCAAGTCCTGATCGATCTGCCTGTCGTGCCGCTTTACGATTACGTCAAGAAGCAGATGGTCAAGCCCTATGTCATGGGCTTCGCGCCCAACATCATCGGGTATTACTATTCCAAAGATCTTTCGATCGCCAAGGAGTGAGTTCGGCGAATGTTGTCCTTCATTTCCAAACGACTCCTGGGCGCGATCCCGACCTTGCTCGCCATCGTCACCATCGCCTTCTTCATGATCCGGTTGGCGCCGGGCGGCCCGTTCTCGAGCGAGCGCGCCGTGCCACCGGAGATCCAGGCGAATCTCAACCGCGTCTACCATCTCGATCAGCCGCTGGTCGTGCAGTATGTGCACTATCTCAAGAGCGTGCTGGTCGGCGATTTCGGCCCCTCCTTCTCCTATAAGGATTACAGCGTCACCGAGCTGATCTGGGACGGCTTCCCGGTCTCGATGCAACTGGGCTTCACCGCCGTCTTCCTCGCCGTCATCATCGGCTCCGCGCTGGGCACGCTGGCCGCGCTCAAGCAGAACCAGGCGGCCGACTATTCGGTCATGGCGGTGGCGATGACCGGCATCACCGTGCCGAACTTCGTCATGGCGCCGCTGCTGACGCTGGTGCTGGGCGTCTATCTGCATGTGCTGCCCGTGGGCGGCTGGGGCGACGGGCTGGAGCTGCAATACAAGATCCTGCCGATCGTGGCGCTGGCCCTGCCGCAGATCGCCTATGTCTCCCGCCTCACACGCGGCAGCATGATCGAGGTACTGCGCTCGAACTATATCCGCACCGCGCGCGCCAAGGGCCTGTCGGAATGGATCACGGTGACCCGCCACGCCGCCCGCGCGGCCTTGCTCCCGGTCGTCTCCTATCTCGGCCCCGCCTCGGCCGGCGTCATCACCGGCTCGGTCGTGATCGAGCAGATCTTCTCGATCCCCGGCATCGGTCGCTATTTCATCCAGGGCGCCCTCAACCGAGACTACACGCTCGTCATGGGCGTGGTGATCTTCTACGGGGTGCTGATTATCCTGTTCAACCTGATCGTCGACGTGCTGTATGGCGTTCTCGATCCGAAACTGGCGCATCACTGAGCCGCCGAGGGTATCGTCATGGCCGTCACCTCTTTCGACGCGATTTCGCGCTCACCCGCCGATCAGGTGGAAGGCGTCAGCCTGTGGCGCAGCGCACGGCGGCGCCTGGTCCGCAACAAGGCGGCGATGGGCGGCCTGATCGTGCTGGTGATCATCTCGCTGATGGCGATCCTGGCGCCTGTGCTGAGCCAGCATGCCATGGACGATATCTTCTGGGACCGGATCGGCGCCCCGCCCGACATCGCCGAGGGCTTCTATTTCGGTACCGACAGCAACGGCCGCGACCTGTTCGCGCGCACGCTCTACGGCGCGCGCATCTCGCTCATGGTCGGCGTCCTCGCCTCGGTCGTGAGCCTGTTGATCGGCGTGCTTTACGGCGCCACCGCCGGCTTTGTCGGCGGCCGGGTCGATAACGTCATGATGCGCATCGTCGACATCATCTATTCGCTGCCCTTCATGTTCTTCGTCATTCTGCTGACGGTGTTCTTCGGGCGGAACATCTTCCTGATCTTCATCGCCATCGGCGCGGTCGAATGGCTGGACATGGCGCGCATCGTGCGCGGCCAGACCCTGGCGCTGAAGCACCGCGAATTCATCGAGGCGGCGCACGCCTTCGGCGTTTCCGGCCCGGCGATCATTCGCCGGCACATCATTCCGAACATATTGGGCCCGGTCATGGTGTTCGTGACCCTGACCGTGCCCAAGGTCATTCTGGTCGAATCCTTCCTGTCCTTCCTGGGGTTGGGCGTGCAGGAGCCGATGACCAGCTGGGGCGTCCTGATCAGCGACGGCGCCCGCGACATGGAGACCGCCTCCTGGGCCCTGCTCTTCCCGGCGGGATTCCTGGCGGTGACCCTGTTCTCGCTGAACTTCCTGGGGGATGGGCTGCGCGACGCCCTCGATCCGAAAGACCGTTGATGGGCGTTAGCGTTTCCGTACAGCCGCACTGGCAAGTCGCCGGTGCTGCCCCGCTCCTTTCCGTCGATTCGCTGGAGACTCGATTCACGACTCCCGACGGCGTCGTCAATGCCGTGAACGGCGTTTCCTTCTCGATCGCGACCGGCGAGACGATCGGCATCGTCGGCGAATCGGGCTCCGGCAAAAGCCAGGTGCTGATGTCGATCATGGGGCTCCTGCCTCAGAACGGCAGCTCCACCGGCAGCGTCAAGTTCAACGGGCGCGAGCTTCTGGGCCTGCCCAGGGACGAGCTCAACAAGATCCGCGGCACGCGGATGGCGATGATCTTCCAGGACCCGATGACGGCGTTGAATCCGTATCTGACCATCGGCAGGCAGCTCACCGAGGTCCTGACCTTCCATCAGAACATCAACGAGGCGATGGCGCGCGAGCAGGCGCGCGAGATCCTCGAGCAGGTGCATATCCCGGAGCCGGCGAAGCGCCTCAACATGTATCCGCACGAGCTGTCGGGCGGGATGCGTCAGCGCGTGATGATCGCCATGGGCATGCTGTGCCGGCCCGATCTCCTGATCGCGGACGAGCCGACGACGGCGCTCGACGTGACGATCCAGGCCGAGATCCTCAATCTCCTGGCCGAGCAGCAGGCGGCCACCGGCACCTCGATCATCCTGGTGACGCACGATCTGGGCGTGGTCGCCCAGCTCTGCGACCGGATCCTGGTCATGTATGGCGGCCGGATCGTCGAGCAGGGCAACGCCCGCGACATCTTCTACGACCCGCAGCATCCCTATACCAAGGCGCTGCTACTCTCCATGCCGCGGCTCGACGACGACCCGTCGGCGGATCTGCCGACCATCGGCGGCCAGCCGCCCAACCTCGCCCGTCTGCCGCCCGGCTGCGCCTTCGCCCCGCGCTGCCCCTATGTCTTCGATGCCTGCCTGGCCGCCGTGCCGCCTTTACGCGAGATCGCGCCCGATCGCCGCAAGGCGTGCCTGCTCGACCATCTGGACTGATCCCATCATGTCGAACTCCGCCCCGTTGCTGACCGTGCGCGATCTGCGCGTGCATTTTCCCGTTACCGGCGGGATGTTCGCCGAGAAACGCGTGGTCAAGGCCGTCGACGGCGTCAGCTTCGACCTTTATCCGGGCGAGACGCTCGGCATCGTCGGCGAATCCGGCTGCGGCAAGTCGACCTTGGGCCGCGCCGTGCTCAATCTCATCCCGTCGACGGCCGGGCGCGTGGTCTGGCTCGGCCGCGATCTGGCCGAGGCCGGCAAGCGCGGCCTGCGCGCGCTGCGCCAGGAAATGCAGATCATCTTCCAGGATCCGCTCGCCGCCCTCGATCCGCGCATGACCGTGGGCGCCATCATCGCCGAGCCGATCGATACATTCGAGCCGGGCCTGCCGAGAGAAGCGAAGCAGCAGCGCGTCAGCGAGGCCATGGAGCGCGTGGGCCTGTCCCCCACGCTCATCAACCGCTATCCGCACGAATTCTCCGGCGGACAGTGCCAGCGCATCGGCATCGCGCGGGCCATGATCCTGAAGCCCAAGCTGATCGTCTGCGACGAGCCGGTCTCGGCCCTCGACGTATCGATCCAGGCGCAGATCATCAATCTGCTGCGGCGGATCCAGCGCGAGGAAAATCTGGCGCTGATCTTCATCTCGCACAATCTGTCGGTCGTGCGCATCATCAGCAAGCGGGTGATGGTGCTCTATCTCGGCAAGGTCATGGAACTGGCGGAGCGCGACGAGATCTACCGCAATCCGCGCCACCCCTATACCCAGGCGCTGCTGTCCGCCGTGCCGGTGCCCGATCCCGACTTCGAGCGCACCAAGAAGCGGATCAGCCTGACCGGCGATCTGCCCTCGCCGATCAACCCGCCTTCGGGCTGCGTCTTCCGCACGCGGTGTCCGCTGGCCATCGATATTTGCGCGGAGAAAGTCCCAGCGCTGGACCAGGCGGCCGAGGGCCATGTGGTGGCCTGCCATCGCTGGCGCGAAGCGATCAGCCTGTTGGCCCCCACGCTGCCGGCAGCCTAATACGAGGGATGCTGTTTCCGCATCCCTGTCTCGGTTCCTTCTTTAAATAAATTTAATGTGGGGAAGGTTTCCAGCTTCCCCACCGTATTCCTTTCATGCGGTTCGTAATGACTGCGTGATGAAGGAGAGTTGATCATGACTAAGCCATCCATCCGTCGCACGATTTCCGGCGTGATCTTGGCCGCGATTGCGCTCGCGATGAGCGGCTGCGTGGTCTACCCTGAAGGCGGTTACTACGATCACCCACATCATTATTGGTATCGATAACAGGGTGACGAAGGCGGTGGATTTCCGTCTGTAAAAGACGACATACCACCGTCTTCGGTGCACCTCTCATCGTCAGGGTAATCGACGAATCCTTAACGCCGGTTAATAGTTTTGTGATGGAATCTGTAACGGAGTCTCTGTATCGCTGGTAATTGCTATTATCGCCGGCGGACCAACCGGTGCAGAGGGACCGGTGTTCAAGAAAACTCATCGCCGTTCAGGCTCGGCGCGTTTTTTCGAAGCTCTGTTCGGGCTGCGTACCCGGCTGATCTTGCTCATCATTCTCGCGGTCGCTTTGCCGACCTTGCTGTTTCTCCGGCACGCCGGCATGGAGCAGCGCAGCCTGGTCGTGGGCGCCGAGCATCGGATCCTTCGACTGACGCGCAGCTGGGCCGATCATGAGCACGACCTGGCCCAGGAGGCCCGCCTGCTGGTGGAGAGCCTGGCCGAGCGGTCCATTGCCGAGGCAGGGCCGAGCGGTTTGTGCGACGCGCTCAAATCGTTCGGCCGGCGCCGGGATGCCGGTATTCTCGGCCTGTCGGTGATCCTCCCCGATGGGCAGGTCGCCTGCAGCCAAAACGCGCCGTCGCTGCCGGCCCAGGCGCTCGACCGCTGGTCCTTCCTCAACGACCTCCAAGAGTTTCGCGGTTTCCAGGTCAGCGATTTCGTGCCCCGGAGCGGCTCGCTGGAGCCGACCTATTACGCCGGCATGGCCGTGGGTGCCGCGTCCGAGATCGTGGTGGCGCTCGATCTCGACTGGATCGACAAGCTCGCCGAGCGGGACGCCGAGGGCATCCCTTATGACGCCATGGTCGTCGATCGCGCCGGCATGATCCTGATGCATCATGCGACCGGCAGCAGCCTTTCGGGGCTTCGTCTGGCCAATCATCCGCTGATGCCGCGTCTGATGATCGAGCCGGAGGGCACCACGATCGGCGCCGGGCCGGACGGCGTCGAGCGCATCTACGCCTTCGCCCAGATGCCGGAGACGGGCACCAAGCTGATTCTCGGCATCGCTCGTTCGGATCTGCTGGGGCCAGAGATCGAGGCGGTGAACAGCACTCTTCTCGCCCTGGGCGTCGTCGCCATCCTGGCCGTGTTGATGGGGGCCATCGGGGCCGAGCTCCTGGTCTTTCGATGGATCAACGCCATGGCCCGCGCCGCGCGCGCCATCGGAACCGGCGGCCTGGACAAGCCGCTGCGCATCTCGCGCGGGGCCGGAGAGCTGGGCGTCCTGGCATCGGCCTTCAATCAGATGTCCGCCGATCTGGTCGCTCAGGAGGAGGGACGGCGCACGGCCACGGAAGCGGTCGAGGCCAAGGGCCGGGAACTGGCCGAAAGCGAGAAGCGGTTCCGCGATATCGCCGAAGTGACCGGAGATTGGTTCTGGGAGCTCGATGCCGAGCTTCACTGCGTCTATCTCTCGGGTCAATTCTCGACCGTCACGCAGATTCCCGCCGCCACGCTTCTGGGCAAGCCGCTCGACGGGCTGGCCGAAATCGGCATGACGCGGGAAAGCCTCGCGACCCTGCGTGCCGCCTGTGCATCGCAACGACGGTTTCGCGGCATCGTCTGCAGCGTCCAGACGGCCCCCGGCCTCTATCGCTATTGGCAGCTCAACGGCAAGCCGATCTTCGACGCGGCCGGCCGGTTCGACGGCTTTCGCGGCAGCGGTGCCGATATCACCGCCGTCAAGCATGCCGAGCAGGCGCTGATCGAGGCGAAGAGCGTGGCCGAGGCGGCGGACCTCTCCAAATCCGAATTCCTCGCCAATATGAGCCACGAGCTGCGAACACCGCTCAACGCCGTCATCGGCTTCGCCGACCTCATGCAGGCTGAAGCGCTCGGCCCGATCGGCGGCTATCGCGATTATGCGAAGGATATCGCCGATAGCGGCCGCCATCTGCTCGACCTGATCAACGACATTCTCGACATGTCGAAGATCGAGGCCGGCGTGGTTCCGCTCGCCGAAGAGATGATCGATCTCGCCGACACGATCGGCACCTGCCTGCGCATGGTGGTGGCACGGGCGGAATCGGCCGGGGTCGGGCTTTCATGCACGCTGTCGCCTTCGGTGCGGACCTTGCGCGCCGATCCGCGCCGCTTCTGCCAGATCCTGCTCAATCTCCTGTCGAACGCGGTCAAATTCACGCCGCCCGGCGGCTCGGTAACCCTGTCCACGACGCTCGACCCGACCGGCGAGTTCGTAGTCCAGATCAAGGATACCGGCGTCGGCATCGCCGAGGCCGATATCGCCAAGGTGATGCAGCCATTCGGCCAGGCCGATGGCGGGCTCAACCGACGCCATGACGGCACCGGCCTTGGGCTGCCCATCACCCGGCGGCTGGTCGAGCTGCATGGCGGCAGCCTGATCCTGCACAGCAAGCTCGAAGCCGGCACGCTCGTCACCATCGTCTTTCCGGCGGAGCGGGTGATCGCGGCCGCAGCGTGACCCGCCGCGTCGAGGCTGATATAAAACGAAGCACCTTGGCCCATTCCTTTCTTCCCGAGGCCGTCTCGGACGATGTATCCGAATGCAAGGCGCCGGCATGACGGCGCCGTTCCGTCGGTTTGAGCGGCGGGAATGGGCGGCGTTGCGCTTGACCGCGGCCATGCCCCCCACCACTGAATCGCTAGCCGCCCTGAGCGGCATCAACGAGCCGATTTCCCCCGACGAGGTGGCGGAGATCTACCTACCGCTCGCGGATATGCTGAACGTCCGGCTCACCGCCGTTCCCCGGCCCGCTATCGTCGCCGTCGCCGGCAGCGTCGCCGTCGGGAAGAGCTGCTTCGCCCGCGTGCTGCAGACGGTTCTCGCCCGCGGGCCGCACCATCCTCGCGTGGCCCTGATCGGTACGGATGGCTTCCTCCACCCCAACCTTGTGCTCGAAGCACGCGGCCTGATGCAGCGCAAGGGGTTTCCCGAGACTTACGATCTGCCCCGGCTCGCCGATTTCCTTTCCGCGGCCAAATCCGGGGCCGCAAAGCTCGAAGCGCCGGTTTATTCGCACCTCACCTACGATATCGCTCCCGATCGCCGGCAGGTGATCGAGCGGTCGGACATTCTCATCCTCGAAGGCGTCAACGCGCTGCAGCCGGCCGCCGGCGGCTTCGTCGATTTCTCGATCTATCTCGATGCCGACGAGCGGGATATCGAAGCCTGGTTCATGGAGCGCTTCAAGCTGCTGCAGCAGACCGCGTTCCAGGACCCCGCCTCCTATTTCTACCGCTATCGCGATGTCGCGGCCGAGGCGGCCCTCGTCTTCGCGGCGGCAGCCTGGCGCGAGATCAATCTCGTCAATCTGCGCGAGCATATAGCGCCGACACGCGAGCGGGCCGATCTCGTGCTGATGAAACGGGCCGACCATTCGGTCGGCGAGATCAGGCTGCGGCCGATCAGTGCACGATCATGATGCCGGCGGCGGTCCCGAGCACGAGGCCGAAGCTGCCGAGCAGCGTGACGACGAGTCCGCGCGTGATCTGCGGATGTGGAATGAGCCAGGTCGCGACCGGATCGGGCAGGATCTTGCCGAGCAGCCCGCCCATCAGCTCGTCGGCGAGTTGAGGCCCCTCGGAATCGCGTCCTCCGCCGCGACGCGCCTGACGGCGCTTGCGATACAGCTCGGCCGCATCCTCGGGCACCGGGAGCACGGCACGAAAAACGGTATTGACTCGCGAAGTGTTCGTAGCAGGATCATAAACATCGCGAAAGACGCGCACGGCGAGCGTGCCAGCTATCTCGTTGAAGACCCGCTGCGCTTCGAAGATGGCGGCCCTCGCATCATATTGGACGCCCGTGATCTCCCACCCCGCTTCGGAGCGGCGGTGGATCTCGTAGGTGACATCGCGCAAGAGGGCGCGAGGCTGCATGCGAACTTCCCCTTCGAACACCAGGCGCGGATGGTTAATTTAGAACGCCACTCCTTAAAGAATGGAAAATTCGCCTGCCATCGCGGCCAGGGCCAGCCTGTGCTAGAAGGCGAGGCGAAAGAGAAAAGCCAAGGAGATCGAAATGTCCGCGCCCGCCGTCCAGCGTCCTGATACCGCCGCCGTCAAGGCGAGCTTCGATTGGGCCGATCCGCTGCTCGTCGAAGCGGAGCTCGACGAGGAAGAGCGGCTGATCCAGGACAGCGCGCGGTCCTATTGCCAGGACAAGCTGCTGCCGCGCGTGCAGAAGGCGTTCCGCGAGGAGAGCTTCGACCCGGCGATCTTCACCGAGATGGGCGAGCTGGGCTTCCTGGGATCGACCATCGACGGTTATGGCTGCGCCGGCACCAACTATGTCAGCTACGGCCTGATCGCCCGCGAGGTCGAGCGCGTCGATAGCGGCTACCGCTCGATGATGAGCGTGCAATCCTCGCTCGTCATGTACCCGATCCATGCCTTCGGCACCGAGGCCCAACGGCAGAAATACCTGCCCAAGCTCGCGACCGGCGAATGGATCGGCTGCTTCGGCCTGACCGAGCCGGACCACGGCTCCGATCCCGGTAGCATGGTGACGCGCGCCCGCAAGGTCGATGGCGGCTATCTGCTGAACGGCGCCAAGATGTGGATCACCAACTCGCCGGCGGCGACCGTCTTCGTCGTCTGGGCCAAGACCGAGGACGACATCATCCGCGGCTTCGTTCTGGAAAAGGGCATGAAAGGACTGAGCGCGCCCAAGATCGAGGGCAAATTCTCGCTGCGCGCGTCCATCACGGGCGAGATCGTCATGGCCGATGTGTTCGTGCCCGAGGAGAATCTGCTGCCGAACGTGCAAGGGTTGAAAGGCCCGTTCTCCTGCCTCAACAATGCGCGCTACGGCATCGCCTGGGGCGCTATCGGGGCGGCCGAATTCTGCTGGCACGGCGCCCGGCAATACACGCTCGACCGCAAGCAGTTCGGCCGGCCGCTCGCCGCCAACCAGATCGTCCAGCTCAAGCTCGCCAACATGCAGACCGAGATCGCGCTCGGCCTCACCGCCTGCCTCCGGCTGGGGCGGCTGAAGGATCAGGAGCGCGCGACGCCAGAGATGATCTCGCTGCTGAAGCGCAACAATTGCGGCAAGGCGCTGGAGATCGCGCGGGTCGCGCGCGACATGCATGGCGGCAACGGCGTCTCCGACGAATTCGGCATCATCCGCCACGTGCTGAACCTCGAGGCCGTCAACACTTACGAAGGCACGCACGATATCCACGCGCTCATCCTCGGTCGCGCCATGACCGGGATCCAGGCTTTCAACTGATCCGACACCATGCTCAACGACAAAAATAACCACGCCCCGGGCCGGAAAGGCCCGCGGCCAACGCTCTGGGAGGAGCAGCATGAGCTTTGGAGACTATGCCGACTATGACGCCCTAGGATTGGCCGAGCTGGTGGCCAAGCGCGACGTGACCCCGGCCGAGTTGGTCGAGGCCGCGATCGAGCGAGCCGAGCGGCACAATCCGACCCTGAACGCGATCGTCTACAAGGCCTATGACGAGGCCCGCTCCGGCGCCCGCGCGTCGCTGCCGCGCGGCCCCTTCACCGGCGTGCCGTTCCTGATCAAGGATCTGGGCGTCACGGTCGCGGGCTGGCCGCGCAGCTCCGGCAGCCGCTTCGCCGCCCAGATCCGCGACACCGAGGATAGCGGCCTCGTCCGCCGCTATCGCGCCTCGGGCGCCATCCCGCTCGGCAAGACCAACACGCCGGAGTTCGGCATCACCGGCACGACCGAATCCGCATTGCTCGGCCCGTGCCGCAATCCCTGGAACCCCGATCACATCGCCGGCGGCTCGTCGGGCGGGTCGGCTGCGGCGGTCGCGGCCGGTATCGTGCCGATCGCCCACGCCAGCGACGGGCTGGGATCGATCCGCATTCCCGCCGCCTGCTGCGGCCTGGTCGGCATGAAGGTGACGCGCGACCGCAATCCCAATTTGCCGGATGGCTATGACTACGCCGCCGGGCTGGTGGTCGATCATGTCGTGACGCGGACGGTGCGCGACAGCGCCGCCATGCTCGATGCCACCGGCCATCCGGAAGCGGCCTCGCCCTATGCGCCGCCGCCCAAGGCCGCACCCTACATGCAGGAGATCGGCCACAGCCCTGGCCGGCTGCGGATCGCCTGGTCGGCGGAGACGCCCGGTGGCCGGCCGATCGATCCTGAGGTGCATAAGGCGCTCGAAGAGACGGCCGAGCTGCTGTCGCGGCTCGGTCACGAGGTCGTGCCCAAAGGGCTCGGCGTCGATTATCGCGCGCTTTACGGCGCCCGCGCGCTCATGTCCGGCGCCAATTTCGCCGCCGGCATTAAGCGGATGATCGAGCTGGTCGGCCGCGAGCCCGAGCGGCATGAGCTCGAGCCGCTGACCTGGGCCGTGCTCGAAGCCGGCCGCAAGGTCTCGGGGATGGACGCGATGTGGGCGATGCAGGAGACGCGCATGCAGACGCGTGGCGTGCTGGCGCTGTTCGAGAGCTTCGATGTCTATCTCTCGCCGGTGATGGGCACGCTGCCGCCCAAGATCGGCCATCTCGATCCGGTCGCGGTCGATCCGGGCGAGATCAACCGGCGCCAGCGCGAGATCTTTCCCTTCACCCCGCCCTTCAACTTCACCGGCCAGCCTTCGCTATCGCTGCCGCTCCATCGCTCGGCGAGCGGGCTGCCGATCGGCATGATGTTCACCGGCCGCTATGCCGACGAGGCGACGCTCTTCCGGCTCGCGGCCCAGCTCGAGAAGGAATGCCCGTGGCACGGCTTCAAGCCCGCGCACTGGAACTGAAAGAGCGTCAGCCCGCTCGATAGATGTGCCGCGTCATCCCGTCCGGACAGGCGAGATCGACGCGGCACCGATCCCCATCCAGCTCCAAAAGCCCCAGCCCGACGATCTTCTCGCCGATCCGCTCCTGCAGACTGTCGGCGAAGCAATAGGAGGTCGCCGGCAGCCAGATGTGACGGATACCTTCGATCACACGGTCGAGATATTGGTGCGTGTGACCGCTGAGGACGAGCCTCAGATCGAGGCCGGCGAAGAGCGTCATCAGCCGGCGGCGCTGGACCAGCGGCACGTATCTTATGTGCGGTTCGGCATCATCCGGCCCGTGCTGGAACAGCGGCTTGTGGCTGAGCAGCATGATGGGCCGGCCGGCGGCCTCGGTCGCGCGCGCCGTGAGCCAGTCCCATTGCGCCGCTTCATGCTCGTCACCGAGCCCGAAAAGCTGGGCATCGAGTGCGATCAGCCACCAGCCCTCGATCTCCGCGGCCCAATAGTCGGGGCCGAACGCACGGCGATAGGCCGCAAGGCGTGCGGGATCGAGCGGATGCTTGCTCGGCGTCTCCGGCCCCGGCGGATTGTCGCCGATATCGTGATTGCCGGGCAGCAGTCGCATCGGGGTCGGCCACTCGGCGATGAGCGTGGCGGCATGGGTGAACTCGCCTTCGAGATCGAAGCCGGCGGCCGTGATGTCACCCAGATGGATGGTGAGATCGGCCCGGCTGCGGCTGGTGAATTCGCGCGCCGCCCGCCAATTGGCGCTCGCCTTCGCGTCGAGCGGCGCCAGATGGCTGTCGGTCACCAGGACGATGCGCATCAGAGGCTCCGCGTCATTGCGGTTTCGAGAAGGCGGCGACGCGCGCGGCCAGGTTGGCACGCAGGTTCAGGTAGAAGAGATTATAGTCGTAGATGTGGTAGTTCCCGCCCATCGCGCCAAAGCTGAAGCTAGAAGGCGGCGTCACCCGCAGCACCCCTTGAACGCAAGCGGCGCCCGTGGCATGCGGGATCGGCGGCACGCCGACGCCGCGAGAGAAAGGCAGGCTGCCGAGATCGGCCTCGGCGCCGGCGGCATCGTCGAGCCGCCAGGTCAGCGGATTGACGCAGGTGAGCTTGCGCCCGGCAATCGGCTGGAAGCGATGATCGAGCCAGATCGTGCTGGATTCCCGCCAAACCAGCCCGTCCGATTCCGGCGACAGCGAGTTCCAGCTGATATAGCAGCGCGTCTCGGTCGGCTCCCGGCACGGCCCGATGCCGGGCAGCCCCATATCGGCGGGGATCGCGTAGCCGACCAGATAGGCTGCGACCATGCGGTCGGCGAGCTTGGTGCCGGCGATCTTCTCCTGCAGCAGCCGCATGCCGTGGAGCGAGCCCTGGCTATGGCCGGCGAGGATGAAGGGACGGCCTTGGTTACGGTGGGCGATGAACTCGTCGAAGGCGCGCGCCACATCCTGATAGGCGAAATCGAGCGCAGCCTCCTCGTCCTTGCCCTTGCCGAAGAAGGAATAGATCGTCGCCTGGCGATAGCGCGGCACGAAGACCCGGCAGCAGCCGTTGAAGGCACCGGCCTGATTGCGAAGCACGCCCGTCAACATCCGGCGGCTGATGCCACCCTCATCGAGATGGGCGTTCCAAATATGGCGGCCGAAATAGGTGGTGGGCTGGATGAAGAAGACATCGACGCCAGCCGTCCCCTCCTCGTCCCTTGTGTCGGCGCCGGGGGGAACGAACCGCGCATCGCTCGGTCGGCCGGGCAAGGCGGACCAGGCACTGTCGTCGCCATAGTTGGGATCGGGTGCCGCATCGGCGCTGCTGAACCGCCCAAAGGGCGCCAGGGGCTGAAACGGCGCGTCCAGATGGAGGACAAACGCCAGCACGACCGCAGCCGCGATCAGGCTCCAGAGGAATTTCCGCCGCATATGCGCTCCGGGCTGTTCGCCCGGAGCTTACACGATGACGGGTTACAAGATTTGAATTTTAGCCGCGCTTGTCGGCAAGGGCGGCACGGACGCCGTCGCCATATTCCGGATGGATCTTGTCGAAGAGGCCGAGCTGCCGCTGGGTGATGAAGTCAGGAACACCGTCCATCGCCGCCGCGATGTTCTTGAACAGGCGGTGCTTCTGCTCGGCATCGAACAGGTTGAACAGCGCGCGCGGCTGGACGAAGTCGTCGTTGCCGGCGCGATGGTCGTAGCGCGCCGCGTCGCCCGAGAGCGGCAGCGGCGGTTCGGCATAGGAAGGGTCCTGCACCGGCCCATTGAAGGAATTGGGCTCGTAATAGGCGTCGGCATTGCCGGTGCCGTTGCGGAAGAACCGCATCGACCCGTCCTTATGATAGTGATGGACCGGGCATTTCGGCGCATTGACCGGCAGCGCCTCGTAATGCGTGCCGAGCCGGTAGCGGTGCGCATCGGCATAAGCGAAGATGCGCGCCTGCAGCACCTTGTCGGGCGAGAAGCCGATGCCGGGCACGATGTTCGACGGCGAGAAGGCGGCCTGCTCGATCTCGGCGAAATAATTGTCCGGATTGCGGTTGAGCTCGATCACGCCGACTTCGACCAGCGGATAATCGCCATGCGGCCAGACCTTGGTGAGGTCGAACGGGTTGTAGGCGGTCTTGCCGGTGTCGGCCTCGGGCATGATCTGCACGAAGACGCGCCATTTCGGAAACTGGCCGCGCTCGATCGTGCCGAACAGCTCCTCCTGATAGGTCTCGCGCGAATGGCCGATTCTCTCGGCGGCTTCGCCATTCGTGTAGTGCTTATGGCCCTGCATGGTCTTGAAGTGGAACTTGATCCACGACCGCTCGCCCGAACCGTTGACGAAGGAATAGGTGTGCGAGCCGTAGCCGTTCATATACATCGGCGCCACCGGCAGGCCGCGATCGGAGAACAGGATCGTGACCTGATGCAGGCTCTCCGGGCTCAGTGACCAGAAATCCCACATCGCCGTGGGCGAGCGCATGTTGCTGCGCGGATGACGCTTCTGGGTGCGGATGAAGTCCGGGAATTTCAGCGGGTCGCGGATGAAGAAGACTGGCGTGTTGTTGCCGACCAGGTCCCAATTGCCCTCTTCGGTATAGAATTTGAGGGCGAAGCCGCGCACGTCGCGTTCGGCATCGGCGGCGCCCAATTCGCCTGCGACGGTCGAGAAGCGCAGGAGCAGATCTGTCTTCTTGCCGACCTCGGAGAAGAGCTTCGCCCGGGTGTGACGGGTGATGTCGTGGGTGACGGTCAGGGTGCCGAAGGCGCCCCAACCCTTGGCATGCACCACGCGCTCGGGAATCCGCTCGCGATTCTGATGGGCGAGCTTCTCGATCAGCTGATAATCCTGCAGTAGCACAGGGCCGCGCGGACCGGCGGTCTCGGAATTCTGATTGTCCGAGATCGGCGCGCCGGCGCTGGTGGTCAAGGTCGGGCGTTGGGTCATGGTTCGGCCTCTAGAATTGGAATGGCCGCAACCTATCGACAATGCGAGATGTTATGAAATCGATTGTTCGTATGGAATCGATAGGCCATAACTATCGATTATGAATCTTCGCGATCTCTCCTACCTCGTCGCCCTCGCCGATCTTCGCCATTTCGGCCGGGCCGCCGAGGCTTCGAACGTGTCGCAGCCGACCTTGAGCGGCCAGATCCGCAAGACCGAGGAGTATCTGGGCGTGACGCTGGTCGAACGCGACAGCCGGAACGTGGCGCTCACCGATGCCGGCCGTGCCATCGTCGCCGAGGCGCGGGCAGCCCTCGGCCATATCGACGCGATCAAGGATATCGCCCGGGCGCACCGCGACCCGCTGGCGGGCCGCTTTCATCTCGGCATGATCAACTCGCTCGGCCCTTCGCTGGCGCCGGAGCTGCTGACCATGCTCGACCATGACGCACCCAGGCTGGAGATCGAGCTGACCGAGAATTTGACGGACCCGTTGCTCACGGCCCTGCGCGATCGCCATCTGGACGCGGCACTGCTGGCGACGCCGCCGGACGGCGACGATCTGACCGAGATCCCCTTGTTCGAGGAACCGTTCCGGATAGCGCTTCCCGACGGCCATCCCTTGACCGCTCTCCCGGTGCTGACGACCGCGGAGATCGAGCGCTATCCGCTGCTACTGCTGGGCGAAGGGCATTGCCTGCGCGACCAGGCGCTGTCGCTGTGCGGCGCCCGCTCGGTCGATGCTCGGGTCAGGTCGGCAAGCCTGGGCACGCTGCTGAGGTTGGTGGCGAAGGGGCGCGGCATCACGATCGTGCCCGCCCTGTCGGCGCAGCCGCCCGATGGGCTGGTGTTGCGCGACCTATCGGATCCACGCGCCAGCCGGCGATTGCGGCTGGTGGCACGGCGCAACTATCCGCGCCGGGCGGCACTCGACCTGATCGCGGCGAAGGCCCGATCGATCGCCTCGTCGATCGGGCTGCCGGTGCTCTGACCGTTCGGAAGCTTCAGGCGGCAGAGTTGGCCATGCGCGGCATGATGCGGACGCCGCGATCGACGATCTGGGTCCAGAACCGGTCCATGCGCCGCAGCGTGACGTTGGCATCGAGCAGCGCCTGATTGTCGACCTGGGTCTGGCCCAGATTGGCGACGTGCCGATCATGCATGGCGTCGAGCTTGGCGCACAGATCCAGGCCCTTGGTGGAGAGCCGAACGCGGATCGAGCGACGGTCGTGGGCCGAGCGCTCCTGCACCAGATAGCCGTTTTCGACCATCTTCTTGACGTTGTAGGACACGTTCGAGCCGAGATAGCAGCCGCGCAGAGTCAGCTCTCCGACCGTCAACTCGGCGGAGCCGATGTTGAACAGGATGAGCGCCTGGACGTTGTTGATATCCTGGATACCCAGGCTATCGAGCTCCGTCCGAACCAGCTCAAGGAACTGCCGATGCAACCGCTCCACCATCGCGATGGTGTTCAGGTAGGATTCTTTCATTTCCGCCTGCCGAGGTATAACCTTGGAGTGAGTTAACAGGGGTTATATTAATTTTCGCTTAAATGACCCACGAATCACACCAAACGCGCCAAGCGTTAGACCTCGTTATTTATTCAACTTTCCCGCGAGCCAGGGGTACATGGCGGAGAAATCCTTGGCGCCAGCGCCGCTATTGGCCAATAGCTGATAGAGCATCGCCGCCTCGGCACCGAGCGGCGTCGAAGCGCCGGCTGTCTGGGCCGCCTGCTGCGCCAGCTTCAGATCCTTCAGCATCATGTCGACGGTAAAACCCGGCTGATATTCGCGGTTCGCCGGCGAGGTCGGCACCGGGCCGGGCACCGGGCAATAAGTCGTGAGCGACCAGCATTGGCCCGAGGATTTCGAGCTGACATCGAACAGCTTCTGCGCATCGAGCCCCAGCCTGGCGGCGAGCGCGAAAGCCTCGCTCACGGCCGTCATGCTGATGCCGAGGATCATGTTGTTGCAGATCTTGGCCGCCTGGCCGGTACCGGCACCGCCGCAATGGACGATGGTCTTGCCCATCTTCTCTAGAATCGGCCGAGCACGCTCGAAAGCGGCCGCCTCGCCGCCGACCATGAAGGTCAAGGTCCCGGCCGCGGCACCGCCGGTGCCGCCGGAGACCGGCGCATCGAGCATCTCGAAGCCGCGCTTCGCCGCCTCGCCTGCGACGAAACGCGCGCTCTCGACATCGATGGTCGAGCAATCGATCAGCAAGGCGCCCGGCCGCGCATGATCGAGGATACCGCCTTCGCCGGCATAGGCGGCCCGCACATGCGGGCCGGCGGGCAGCATGGTAACCACGACCTCGGCATCGGCAACGGCCTCGGCGGCACCCTTGGCGGGCTTGCCGCCAGCCGACTCGAACGCGGCGAGCGCGGCGGCGGAAAGATCGAAGCCCCGAACCCGATGCCCGGCCTTGACCAGATTCGCGGCCATGGGACCGCCCATATTGCCGAGCCCGAGCACGCCGATCCACGACATTCCTGCCTCCCTTTTTATCTTAGATGTGACAAGACAGCGATTCGGACTTTAGGTCGATTCGAGCTAAAGTCATCGCGGTCTAGAGCGCCAATTCTTCGCCGCTATCGGCGAAGGGCGCGAAATAGCTCTCGATCCTGGCCGCGCCGACATCTTCCAGCCGATCAGGCTGCCAGCGCGGGCTGTTGTCCTTGTCGACCAGGATCGCGCGCACGCCTTCGCGGAAATCGTGATTGGCCGCCGTCCGGACGGCGAGGCGATATTCGATGCGCAGCATCTCGGCGAGCTCCTTGCCCCGGCCGCCGCGCAACTGCCGCAGGGTCAGCTTGAGGCTCGTCGGCGAAGCGCGGCGGAAGGTCGCAAGCGCCTCCCGCGCCCATTCCTCGGGGGCCTCTTCGAGCGCTTCGACGATGGCCTCCACCGTGGAACCGCCGAAGAGCGCATCGACGCGCTCCGCGCGCGCGGCGACGATCGGCGTCCCGGCCTCGGCGGCATGGCGATCGAGCACGCGCTCGACCGACTCGGCGTCGAGCGCATCTTGCGACGCGAGCTCGCTGATCAGCGTCTCGATCCTGTCTGCCGCCATGACATGCGAAGCGAGGCCGAGCGCCAGCAGATCATCGGATTTGAGCCGGACGCCCGACAGGCCGAGATAGACGCCCATCTCGCCCTCAAGCTCGTTCAGGAACCAGGTGGCGCCGACATCGGGGAAAAGACCCAGAACCGTCTCGGGCATCGCCACCATGGTCCGCTCCGTCGCGACGATATGGCTGCCATGGAGCGATAGGCCGCAGCCGCCGCCCATGGTGACGCCGTCGATCCAGGCGATGAAGGGCTTGGCGAAGGTGTGGATGCGATAGTTCAGCCGGTATTCCCAGGCGAAATATTCGCGGATCCTATAGTCGGCTTCGGGACCTGGCGGCAGGACGCCCAGGACGCGGACATCGCCGCCGGCGCAGAAGGCGCGTCCGCCCGCGCCGCGGATCAGCACGGCGCCGATGCCGGGATCGGCGCCCCAGCCTTCGAGAGCTGCCTCGATGATGTCGATCATGCCGAGATTGAGCGCGTTCAGCGCCTTCGGTCGGTTGAGCGTCAGGATGCCAAGCGGACCACGCGTTTCGACCAGAACTTCCTCGGAGCCGTTCGGCTCGACCATGCTCATGCCTCCAAAAGCCGGCGCGCGATGATGACGCGCATGATTTCGTTGGTGCCCTCCAAAATCCGGTGGACCCGGAGGTCGCGCAGATAGCGCTCGATCGGAAAATCCTTGAGATAGCCGTAGCCGCCATGGAGCTGCAGCGCCTCATCGCAGATACGGTAGCAGGCGTCTGTGGCAAATCGCTTGGCCATGGCGCAGCGAAGCGTCGCATCCGGCGCCTTGGCGTCGAGCGCGGCGGCGGCGCGATGGATCATCAGACGCGATGCCTCCAGCTCCGTCGCCATGTCGGCCAGGCGGAACTGCAGCGCCTGGAAATCGGCGAGCGGCCGGCCGAACTGCCGCCGCTCACGGAGATAAATCGAGGCCGCCTCGAAGCAGGCGCGCGCACCGCCGAGCGAGCAGGCGCCGATATTGATCCTGCCGCCATCGAGCCCGGCCATCGCGATCTTGAAGCCCTCGCCTTCCTCGCCCAGCCGGTTGGCGACCGGCACGCGGGCATCCTCGAAGATGACGGCGGCGGTCGGCTGGCTATTCCATCCGAGCTTCGCCTCCTGCTTGCCGAAACTCATGCCGGGCGTGCCGGCGGGAATGACCAGGCAAGAGATGCCGGAGGGACCGGGGCCGCCGGTCCGCACCATGGTGACGTAGAGATCGCTGCGGCCGCCGCCCGAGATGAAGGCCTTGCTGCCGTTCAGCACATAATGATCGCCCTGGCGCTCGGCCCTGGTCGCGAGCGCGGCGGCATCGGAGCCGGCACCCGGCTCGGTCAGGCAGTAGCTGGCGAAATGCGCCATGCTCATCAGCCGCGGCAGGAACTCGGCACGCTGGGCCGCCGTGCCGAAGCGGTCGATCATCCAGGATGCCATGTTGTGGATCGAGAGATAGGCGGCCGTCGACGGGTCTGCGGCGGCCAGCTCCTCGAAGATCAGCGCCGCATCGAGCCGGCTCAAGCCGGAACCGCCCTGTGCCTCGTCGACATAGATGCCGGCGAAGCCGAGTGCCGCCGCCTGGCGCAACGCCGCCTCGGGGAAGATCTTGTGCTCGTCCCAAGAGGCCGCGTTGGGCAGCAGCACGTCCTGGGCAAAATCGCGCGCGGTCGCCTGAAACGCCGCCTGGTCCTCGGTCAGCTCGAAATCCATATTCCCTCGCCTCGGCCGTCACCATACAAGCAAGCTTGCGGCGGCTTCAATCCGCCACCCCCCGCCAATTTCCGCTTTCCCCATGCCCTCCTTTCCATTGTCAAGCCGGGACGGATGCGCCTAACCTTCACAATGCTTATTTTTCAATCACGGGTGTAGAGATTGTCCGGTTTTCTCCTAGGGGGCTATCCGCGCACCCGGCTGCGCCGCAATCGCCGGGATGAGTGGTCGCGCCGGCTGGTCGCCGAGAACGTCCTGACCGCCGCCGATCTGATCTGGCCGGTCTTCATCGAGGACGGTCAGGGCGGCCCGTCGCCAATCGCCTCCATGCCCGGCGTCGATCGCCTCTCGATCCGGCAATTGGTCGACGCCGCCGGCGCTGCGGCTGAGCTCGGCATTCCGGCCGTCGCTCTCTTCCCGGCGACCGACCCGCTGCGCAAGAGCGAGACCGGAGACGAGGCCTGGAACGAGGATAATCTCGTCTGCCGCGCAACAGCCGCGCTGAAGCGCCAGGTGCCCGGCATCGGCGTGCTGTGCGACGTGGCGCTCGATCCCTACACCACGCATGGGCATGACGGCATCGTCAATGAAGGGCATGTCGAGAATGACGAGACGATCGAAGCGCTGGTCAAGCAGTCGCTGGCCCAGGCGCGCGCCGGCTGCGACATCATCGCGCCCTCCGACATGATGGACGGCCGCATCGGCGCCATCCGCCAGGCGCTCGACCAGGCGGATTTCGAGCAGGTCCGGATCATGAGCTACGCCGCCAAATACGCCTCGGCCTTCTATGGGCCGTTCCGCGACGCGATCGGCTCCAAGCGCGCCTCCAACAAGCCGCTCGACAAGCGCGGCTACCAGATGGACCCGGCCAATACCGACGAGGCGCTGCGCGAGGTCGGCTTCGACCTCGAAGAGGGCGCCGACATGGTCATGGTCAAGCCCGGCCTGCCCTATCTCGACATCGTCCGGCGCGTGAAGGAGACGTTCCGCGTGCCGACCTATGCCTATCAGGTCAGCGGCGAGTACGCGATGATCCAGGGCGCCATCGATCAGGGCTGGATCGGCGACGGCGCCGTGATCGAATCCTTGCTGGGCTTCAAGCGGGCGGGCGCCGACGGGATCCTGACTTACTTCGCGATGCGGGCGGCGCGGCAGCTGAAGGCGGGCTGAGCTCGGCGTAGAGCTCGGCATAGGATGCGGCGGCCACGTCCCAGCTAAAGCGGCAGGCCATGCCGGCCGCCTGCAATTTGCGCCACAGCACCGGATCGCGATAGGCGGCACTCGCGCGATCGAGCGCGCCGGCCAGATCCGACGCCGTCGCCGCGTCGAACAGAAATCCCGTCGCCGTGCCGGCTGCGATCGCTTCCGGCGTCGCATCCGCCACAGTGTCGCCGAGCCCGCCGGTGCGGCGCACGACCGGCACCGCGCCGTAACGCAGCGCATAGAGCTGGGTCAGGCCGCAAGGCTCGAACCGCGACGGCACCAGGATCGCATCGCTGCCGGCGAAGATCCGGCGGGACAGACGGTCGTCATAGCCGATGCGCACGCCGATCCGGCCCGGATGCACCCGCGCCGCCGCGAGAAATCCCGCCTCCAGCACCGGATCCTCCGATCCCAGCAGCGCCAGCGCGCCGCCGCGCGCGAGCAGCGAAGGCAAGGCGTCGAGCAGCAGATCGAGCCCCTTCTGGTGGGTGAGCCGGCTGACCACGCCGAACAGCGGACCGGCCGGCGGCTCCAGCCCGAACTCGGCGAGCAGGGCGGCGCGATCCTCGGCGCGCGGCGCCAGGTCGCCGGCTTCGTAATGAGCGGGCAAGTTCGGATCGGTTGCCGGATCCCACACGCCCTCATCGACGCCGTTGAGGATGCCGCGCACATCGCCGCCGCGCCCGGCGATCACGCCTTCGAGCCCGCAGCCATATTCCACCGTCGCGATCTCGCGCGCATAGCCGGGGCTGACCGTCGTGACCCGGTCGGCATAGACCAGGCCGGCCTTCATGAAGGAGAGCTTGCCCCAGAATTCGAAACCGCCTGGATGGAAGGCCGACGGCGGCAAGCCGAGCGGCCCGACCGCATCGGGCGCGAACAGTCCCTGGAAGGCGAGATTGTGGATGGTCAGGATCGAGGCCGGCTTCGGCCGTTCATCATCGGCAAAGGCGAGATAGGCCGGGACCAGGCCGGCGTGCCAATCATGCGCCTGGCAAATCTCCGCCCGCCAATCCGGATCGAGCAGCCCGCGCGCGATCTGTGCCGCAGCCCAGGAGAGCAGGCCAAAGCGGATGGCATTGTCGGCCCAGTCGACGCCGCCCGGCGCCAGATAGGGGCTGCCGGGGCGATCGAACAGGCCGGGCGCATCGATCGCATAGGCCGGCACCTGCCCGTCGGGCACGATCCCCTTGAGCAAACTCACGCGCGGCGAGCCGAAGAGCTGGCCTAGCCAGGCGACCGTCTCCAACCCTTGGAGCCTCGCCTTGACCGCCGGATAGGCCGGCATGACAATCCTGGCATCGAGCCCAGCCGCGCGCTGCGCCTTGGGCAGGGCGGCAAGCACGTCGCCGAGGCCGCCGGTCCGGACGATCGGGTAAATTTCTGCTGCAGCGTGGAGTATTCGCATTCAGAGGCGGGCCAGCATCTCTTTGGTGACGAGTGTCACACCGCCTTCGCTCCGGGTGAAGCGGCTTGCATCGGCCTCGGCATCCTCGCCGATCACCAGCCCTTCCGGAATCTGGCAGCCGAGATCGACGATCGCCCGCTTCACGCGGGCATAACGGCCGATGCTGACCTCCGGCAACAGGATGGCTTCCTCCACGGCGCAGAAGGAATTGATCCGGCAGCTCGAGAACAGCACCGATCGCCGCACGGTCGAGCCGGAGATGATGCAGCCGCCGGAAACCAGGGAATCGACCGCCGCCCCGCGCCGTTCATCATCGTCGAACACGAACTTGGCCGGCGCCAGCTGCTCCTGGTAGGTCCAGATCGGCCAATCCTCGCTGTACATGTCGAGGTCCGGCGTCGGCAGGGTCAGGTCGATATTGGCCCGCCAATAGCTGTCGAGCGTGCCGACATCGCGCCAATAGGGCTCGCCCTGGTTGGTCGAGACCGAGCTCAGGCCGAAGGAATGGGCCGAGGCATCGCCGGCGGCGACGACCCGGGGGATGAGATCCTTGCCGAAATCGTGGCTGGAGCTCTCGTCGGCCGCGTCCTGCCGGAGCATGTTGTAGAGATATTCGGCATCGAAGACATAGATGCCCATCGAGGCGAGCGCCCGATCGGGCCGCCCCATCATCGAGGGCGGATCCGCGGGCTTCTCGACGAAATGGGTGATGCGGTTCGAGGCGTCCGCGGCCATCACGCCAAATTGCGTCGCCTCCTCCAGCGGCACCTCGGCGCAGGCGACGGTGCAGGGCCGGCGCTGCTCGACATGCCAGGCGAGCACGATCGAATAATCCATCTTATAGACATGGTCGCCGGCCAGGATGACGACATATTTCGGCCCGTAGCTCTGGATGATGTCGATATTCTGCGTCACCGCATCGGCGGTGCCGCGATACCAGGCGGTCTCGCCCATGCGCTGCTGCGCCGGCATCAGATCGATGAACTCGTTGGCGCCCGGCCGCATGAACGCCCATCCGCGCTGCACATGGCGCAGCAGGCTGTGAGCATTGTATTGGGTCACGACGCCGATGCGGCGGATGCCGGAATTGACGCAGTTGGACAGCGCGAAATCGATGATCCGGAACTTGCCGCCGAAATAGACCGCCGGCTTGGCGCGCCGGTCGCACAGCTCCCGCAGTCGGGTACCCCGGCCTCCGGCCAGTACCAAGGCGAGGCTCTGTCTCGGCAGCAATTGCGGGGCCATATTGGGTCGCTCCATGACAGGATCCTCCCCTGAAGCGCATGATGGCTCTTTGTTGACGCAGGGTAAGGCCGATGCGGAGCGGCGGCAAGCCGCGACATCGTGCAACCGGAACTCCCGAAGCCCCCGTTAGGTTCCCACGCGCGCCATGAACATCTCGGCAAATTGCAGGATGGCCCGATCGTGCCAGGGTATCGGCGAGGCGGCATCGTGAAAGCCGACATGGCCGCCGCTGCGCGTCAGCGCCAGCCGGACCGCCGGCAGCGCCGACCAATCGACCGTGCGGTAGGCCGACGCCGGAATCCAGGGGTCGTCGAGCGCATGGATGGCGAGCGTCGGCACCTCGATCCGGCCGACGAAGGCAGCGGCCGAGCATTTCGCGTAATAATCCTCGGCCCCGGCGAAGCCGTGGCGCGGCGCGATGAAATGCTCGTCGAATGCCCAGATCGACCGGGCGGAGGTAATCGCCTGTCGCTCGGACACGGTAAGCTGCGCGGTCGGCGCCAGCGCCTCCAGCTTGATCGACTGCAGCAGATGGCGGTGATAGACCCAGTTGCGCGGCGCCCGGATGCGGCGCGAGGCGATAGCGAGATCGGCCGGCGCCGAGACCGAGACGGCGCCCCGCACATTGGCGGTCTCCACCCGCTCGCCCAGGAACTTCAGCAGCATGTTGCCGCCGAGCGAATAGCCTACGAGCAGCAGCCCGCGCGCGCCGAGATCGGCCGGCAGGGCCCGGATAACGGCAACCAGATCCTCGCTGCGCCCGGCATGGTAGCGGCCGCCGCTGGTCCGTTGCGAGGCGCCGGCCCCGCGCAGATTGAGCCGCAGGACCGGCACGCCATGCGCCAGCAGCAGCCGCGCGGTGCTCACGACATATTCGCTGTCGGCCGTGCCCGATAGCCCGTGAATGAGGATGGCGAGCGGTGCCCCCCTCTCCTCCGCCGGCCGATGGATCATGCCGACCAGCGCCTCGTCATCGCCGAGCGGCAGCTCGATCGAGGCGCCACCATCGAGCGCGCGAGGCAGCTTGCGCAGGAGATTCCTCAGCGTTTGCAGATCGGAACCGAGCCAGGGCAGCCGCGGAGCGAATGGCGGCAGGTCGAGCGCGCGCAGGGCCGCCATGGCAGATCGCGTCACGCTTCGCCCAGAAAATTCGCGACGGCCTCGATCTGATCCTCGGCCAGGAGCGCCGGCGCGTGACCGGCGTCCGGCACCTCGAAGAGCCGCGCCTTCGGCCCGCGCCGGGTCATCTCCGCCGCCGTCTCGGCCAGCAGCAAGTCGGACCGTCCGCCGCGGATGACCAGGGTCGGACAAGTGATCCGGTCATAGACCGGCCACAGATCGACGTCCGTGAGCGAACCCTGGAACGGCAGCCCGATGGCGGGATCGTAATGAAGTGCGAGCCGCCCGCTCGGCAGCTCGCGCTTGCTGTGCTCGGCCATCTCGCGCCATTGCCCGTCGGAGAGCGTGCCGAAGCTCGCGGCGACGCGGCGCATATAGGCTTCGAGCTCGTCGATATCGGCGAAATCCGGATCCTGCCCGACATAGCTGCCGATCCGCTCCAGCGCGGGTTTGGGCAGGAACGGCCCGACATCGTTGATGACGAGCCGGCGGATCGGCGAGAGCGGCTGTGCCGCCAGCATCATGCCGATCAGCCCGCCCATCGAGGTTCCGAGGAAATCCACCTCGGCGGCACCGATACTGCCGATGAGGGCGGCGACCGCGCCCAGATAGAGCGGGTAGCCGTAATCCTCCTTATTCGGCAGCCAGTCGCTGCCGCCTCGCCCTGGCATGTCGGGGACGATCACCGGCCCCCGGGCAGCGAGCCGGGCGGCCAGCGCATCGAAATCGCGGCCGTTACGCGACAGGCCATGCACGCAGATCACCGGCCGCCCCTGCCCTTCCCAGCGCCTATAGGCGAGGCGGTAGAAGCCATGCGGACCGAGGCAGAGGAGCTTGTGGGGAGTGGGATTCATCCGGGGCTCGCTGGTGGGAAAGGTGTTTATAGCAGAATCAGGGAGCCGCAGATCAGCCGGGCCGCGCTCGGGCGATCCAGAGATAAGAGCTCGGAACCAGTTCCTCCAGCACGTAGCGTTCGCCAAGGCTTTGTTTCACGGCATCCGATGGATCGTACAACAGCAGCGACGCCGGGAGGGAGGCGGCAATCCGTCCCGACCCGTCGAGAAACAGAAGCTTGGTCTCGCGCGGCAAGGATTCCGCAAGCGATAGCAGCCCCACGCCATCGAGTTCCGGCCAGGCAATAACCATGTCGACATCGAGAAGCTGCGCCTGAACGACCGCCCGAGCCAAGATGGGAGGCCGCGACGTCCACCAAAGCGGCCTGGGAAGGTAGGTCGCCGTCGAGGTGATCCCGCATACGGCGAGGAATAGAAAGCACAAGCAGGCCGCCCAGCGGCGCATCGGTCGTCCGGCTCCCAGTCCACGGGAGAGAAAGCCGGCAATCATGACCTGGAAAGCCAACCAGCTTGGCAGCGCATAGCGTGGGATCAGCGCGTGCCGGCCGCCGGTCGTCAGATCGAGGGCGATGGCTCCGAGCAGACCAGCCCCCGCCAACATGATTCGCGGAAGATTGCCGGCCCTGGTCCGATTGCCGAGAAACATCGCCATCGCAATGATCTCGATCGCGGGGATCAACACAAGGATCAGCATGCTCGCAGGTTCCTGAAACGGCAGCGCCTGATAGCTCGGCTGGTCGATATCGAAGAACGGGCGGGACAGATTCAGGAACAGCGTTTGCGCATAGAGCGCCGGAGAGATCGGCTCGGCGCTGCCGCTGTTCATGTCGGCAATCCGGTGCAGTTGCGACAGGACGATCCATAGCCAGGGCAGGAACGCCAAGCCGGCGAGGGCAACCGACAGGCCCAGGGGCCAAAACCGGCGCGGCGTGTCGTGATGATGCCAGGCGCCATAGCAGAATTGGCACGCCAGCACGGGCAGCGACAACAGGCTGGTATAGAGCGACAGGATCGAGAGCAGCGCGTAACAGCCAAGATCCAATCGGGAATCCCGACGCTGGGCGCGGAGCAGCGCAGCCGTCGATGCCGCGACCAAAGCGGTCCATAGACCATCTTCGCGGACCTGCTGCGCATAGATGAGATGGAAGGGCGAGATCGCGAACAAGCCGGCACAAATCACGCCCGGCAAAGGTCCGCCGAAAGCTTCGCGCCCGAGCCAGTAGACCGCAGGCACCGCCAGCAGACTCAGTAGCGCGGAGAGCAGCCGCAGCGAGACCGGTGCGCCACCCTCGGCCGCGATCCAAGCCCGAGCGATGAGATAGTAGAGCGGCGGATGATGCGGATCGTCCCGGACGAGCGCGGTGACGGTATCGCCGAAACTGCCGGCGGGGTCCGGCCGCTCGATCAGATCACGCAAAAAGCCGAGTGTCAGCGTGCGGCCCGCTTCGGCTTGAAGCAATACCGCTATCTCGGGCTTGGTCTTGCCGACGGCATGGATCGAAGTATTGACCTCGTCGACCCAGTAAAATTTGTCGCCGAGATCGAGAAAGCGGCAGGCCACCCCGAAAATGACGAGCAGGCACGAGAGGATGGCGACCAACCGCGCCGCATCGCCATAGAGCCTCATGGTCCTGATATCGCCCGATCGAAAATGGTCGGCCGCGAGGACCGCAATCTACGATATCGAAACCTCACCCCCGGCACCATCCGGGCAGCGGAGATTTCTCGTCGGAGCCGGCCCCGGCGCTGCCGGAACATCTGCTGCGCGCACCGGTCCTGTTGCTCCGGTCCGACCGCATGCGCTATGCCAGGGTGCAGTTTCGCCAGTCCGCTGAATGGGATTATGCCATGGCCCAGAAGGGTCCGCTCTCCGGTATCGTCGTCGCCGATCTGTCGCGCATCCTCGCCGGCCCCTATTGCACCATGCTCCTGGCCGAGCTGGGCGCCAGGGTCATCAAGATCGAACCGCCGGAAAAGGGAGACGATTCCCGCCATTACGGCCCCTTCGTCAACGGCAAGTCCGCCTATTTCGTCTCGGTCAATCGCGGCAAGGAATCGATCGCGCTCGACCTCAAGGACCCGCAGGACAAGCTGCTGTTCGAGCGCATCCTCGGCAAGGCCGACGTGCTGGTCGAGAATTACCGGCCCGGCACGATGGAGAAGCTCGGCTATGGCTGGGACGCGCTGCATCCGCGCTTTCCGCGCCTCATCTACGCCGCCGCTTCGGGCTTCGGCCATAGCGGCCCCTATTCCAGCCATCCGGCCTACGACATGGTCGTGCAGGGCCTGGGCGGGATCATGAGCATCAACGGACATCCGGGCCAGCCGCCGGCTCGCGTCGGTGTCTCGGTCGGCGATCTCGGGGCCGGGCTCTATACCGCGATCGCGGTCAACGCCGCCCTCTATCACCGCGCCATGACCGGCGAGGCGACCAAGGTCGATATCGGCATGCTCGACTGCCAGATCGCGCTGCTGGAAAACGCCGTCGTCCGCTACAATTCGACCGGCATCGTGCCGGGGCCGATGGGTGCGCGCCACCCCTCGATCACGCCGTTCGAGCCGTTCGAGACCGCCGACGGGCTGCTGATCATCGCCGCCGGCAACGACAGCCTGTTCGTCAAGCTGGCAAAGGCGCTGGGCCTTCCTGGCCTCGCCGAGGACGCTCGCTTCAGCACCAACGATCTCAGGAGCCGCAACGCTGACGCGCTCAAGGCGGCGCTCGAAGCCGTGCTGACCGCCCAGCCACGCGCCCATTGGGTCGAGCTCTTCGAGAAGGCCGGCATTCCGTGCGGTCCGATCAACACGATCGACCAGGCGCTGGCGCATCCGCAGGTGGCGGCGCGCAACATGGTTGTTACCGTCGACGATCCGGTGACCGGGCCGCTGCGCGTCTCGGGCAATCCCTTGAAGCTCAGCAGCTTCGAGGATCCGGCGACACGGGCTTCCGCACCGGAGCTCGATGCCGACCGGGCTCGGCTATTGGTCGAGCTCGGGCTCTAAAATACAGGGAAGGAGAACGCCGATGCAACCGAACCGCCTCACCCCCAATCTCGACCCGTTCGCGCTGGCGAGCGAGCTGTCGAACCGGCTGCTGATCGACGGCGCGCTCCGTCCGGCGGTCTCGGGGCGGAGCTTCGGCGTGATCAACCCCGCGACCGCCCAGACCATCGCCGAGGCGGCCGAGGCCGGCGCCGAGGATGTCGATATCGCGGTCAAGGCCGCGACCCGCGCCCAGAAGGAGTGGCGCAAGCTGCATCCGCGCGAGCGCGGGCGGCTCGTCGGCGAATGCGGTCGGCTCCTGAACGAGCATATCGAGGAGCTGGCGCGGCTGGTGGCGCTGGAGACGGGCAAGGCGCTCCGCACCGAAAGCCGGGTCGAGGCCGGCGTGCTGGCCGATATCTTCGTCTTCTTCGGCGGGCTCGGCGGCGAGATCAAGGGCGAGAGCGTGCCCTTCAAGACCGACAGCATCACCTTCACCCAGCACGAGCCGTTGGGCGTGGTCGGCGCCATCATCCCGTGGAACGTGCCGCTGCTGCTGATGGCACTCAAGATCGCGCCGGCGATGGTCGCGGGCAATGCGGTGATCGTGAAATCGGCCGAGGAAGCGCCGCTGACCGTGCTGCGCGCCTGCCAGATCATGAATCAGGTACTGCCGGCCGGCGTGCTCAATATCCTGTCCGGCGACGGACCGGGCGCCGGCGCCCCGCTGGTCGAGCACAAGGGCGTCAACAAGGTGACCTTCACCGGCTCGGTCGAGACCGGCCGCATCGTCTACAAGGCGGCCGCCGAGAAGCTCATTCCGGTAACGCTGGAGCTGGGCGGTAAGAGCCCGATGATCGTCATGGGCGACGCCGATCTGGAGAAGGCCGTCGGCGGCGCCGTCGTCGGCATGCGCTTCACCCGGCAGGGGCAAAGCTGCACGGCGGCCAGCCGCATCTTCGTCCATGAATCGATCCATGACGTCTTCCTCGACAAGCTCAAGGCCAAGGTCGATGCCATGGTGATGGGCGACCCGCTCGACGAGCGGACCGACATCGGCGCCATCATCTCGACCCAGCAATTCGACAAGGTCGCGAGCTACATCAAGATCGGCGAAGCCTCCGCCGGCGCGGAGGCGCACCGCTGCTCCGCCATGCCGTCCGATCCGAAGCTCGCCAAGGGCCTGTTCGTGCGGCCGGTGATCTTCACCGGCGTCTCCAACGACAGCCGCATCTGCCGCGAGGAGATCTTCGGCCCGGTCACGGCGCTGATCAAGTTCAGCGATTACGAGGACGCCATCGCCCAGGCCAACGACACGGAATACGGCCTGGCGGCGACCATCTGGACCCGCGACCTCAAGACCGCCCTCGACGCCACCCAGCGGCTCGAGGCCGGCGTCGTCCAGGTCAACCAGAACATGGTCGTGCAGGCCAACATGTCCTATGGCGGCGTCAAGACTTCCGGTCTCGGCAAGGAAGCCTCGCTCGAATCGATGCTCGAGCACTTCACGCACAAGAAAACCATCATCCTGAATATGGCCTGAGCCTATATGAACGACACGCAGCTGCGCCTGCCGGGCATCGAGGATGTTCGGCAGGCGGCGAATACGATCCGGTCGGCGGTCTTTCGCACGCCCGCCGTCCCGGCCCTGGCGCTCGGCGCCGTGCTCGGCCTCGATATCGTCCTCAAGCTCGAAATTCTGCAGCGGACCTGCTCCTTCAAGGAGCGTGGCGCCGTCAACAAGCTGAGCGCGCTCGGCCCGGAGGAGCGGGCGCGCGGCGTCATCGCCATGTCGGCCGGCAATCATGCCCAGGCCGTGGCCTATCACGCGAGCCGGCTCGGCATCCCGGCGACCATCGTCATGCCGATCGACACGCCCTTCGTCAAAGTCGAGCGCACGGCCGCCTTCGGCGCCCGCGTGGTGCTGAAGGGCGCCGGCCTGTCCGAGGCGCGGCAGGCGGCCTTCGCCTTGGCCGAAACGGAATCGCTGGTCTTCGTCCACCCCTATGACGATCCGCTGGTGATCGCGGGCCAGGGTACGCTGGCGCTGGAGCTGCTGGAGGATTTCCCGGATCTCGACACGCTGATCGTGCCGATCGGCGGCGGCGGCATGATCAGCGGCACGGCCATCGCCGCCAAGGCGCTGAAGCCCTCGATCGAGATCATCGGCGTGCAGTCCGAGCAATTCCCGTCGATGCATCACGTGCTGCGCGGGCTCGATCAGCCGGTGCCGGGGCAGACGGTGGCCGAGGGTATCGGCGTCAAGGAGCCGGGCCTTTATACCAGGGCGATCGTCGAGACGCTGGTCGACGACATCATTCTGGTCGGCGAGGACAAGCTCGAACGCGCGATCGAGCTGCTGGTGACGACGCAGAAGCTATCGGCCGAGGGCGCCGGCGCCGCCGGCGTCGCGGCCCTGCTGCAGGCGCCCGATCGGTTCCGCGGCAAGAAGGTCGCCACCGTGCTGTGCGGCGGCAATATCGATCCGCGCCTCTTGGCGCAGATCCTGATGCGCGGCATGGTCAGGAGCGGCCGGCTGGTCAGGCTGCGCGCCGAGATCACCGACAGCCCCGGCGCGCTCGCTCGGGTCGCCCGCATCATCGGTGAGGAAGGCGGCAACATCGTCGAGATCTTCCATCAGCGGCTGTTCTCGGACGTGCCGGTCAAGCTCGCCGACCTCGATGTCGTGTGCGAGACCCGAGACATGAATCATGTCGGGGAGATCATGGCCAAGATGACGGCGGAAGGCTTCAAGACCACGCTGCTGTCGCATTCGGCGCTGGAGAGCAGGCTTTAGCCCGAGGGGGTCGCCCTCTTGCCCAGCAGCGTTTTCACCAGCTCTTCGAGCGCGCCCAGATCGACCGGCTTGTAGATGATGGCTGACGCGCCGAAGCGTTCGGCGGCAGGGAGCGGGTCCATGCGGGTCACCGAGCCGCCGCCGGACATGGCGATGATCGGCGGCTTGTTGGCGGAGCGGCCGAACGACCGGATGACCTCCAGCCCATCCATATCCGGCATGTAAATGTCGGTGATGATGAGATCAAAGGGCTTTTGTCGATGGGCTCGGAGCGCCTCGACGCCGCTGTGAACCTCCATCACCTCATGCTGCATGCTTTGCAGCAACGCCACGATCAAGGCGCGCACGACATCGTCATCATCAACGATCAAGACTTGCGCCACGGCGAACTCCCAAACAGCCGCCCAAACTATTCTAACGCCTATCACCGATTTTAAATCCTGACAGGTCGCAACTGACCGCGCAACCTTGAATTCGTGAGGCCAACCGAGCCAAGCGATTGTTAAATCTCTCGGTCTTGGTTAGCGCGGCGGCGGATCGAGACCCGCCAAGCCTTGACCAACGTTATGTCATTTCGGCATGGTCCGAGGCCGACATTCTACCGGATACGCATGATGACGAACTGGGTCAGGGCCGCGAGCCTTCGAGAACTCGCCGAGGATATGGTGATCGGCGTCGAGATCGGCGGCGAGGCCGTGGCGCTCTACAATCTCGAAGGTCGGATCTATGCGACCGACAATATCTGCAGCCACGCCTTCGCCCTGCTTTCGGACGGCTATCTCGGCGACGGCACGATCGAATGCCCGCTGCATGCCGCGCGTTTCGACGTGAAGACCGGCAAGGTGCTGTGCGCACCAGCGACCAAGGATATCCGCACCTATCCGACCAGGATTGAGGGAGAGGATATCCTGATCGACCTCGACTGAGGTTACGGAGGGCACACAGGATTATCACAGACATCCAGAAGGATTATTAATATCATCCTGATCGCCCTGACCCACGCGATCGGAGAGTCCCATGCGCGTCGAATTCGTCTTCGACTATCGTAGCCCCTACGCCTATCTCGCCAGCAACCAGCTGAAGAAGCTCGGCGTGGAGATCGAGTGGAAGCCGGTCGATATTCTCCCGGTTATGAAGTTGGTAAACAACCAGCCCTCGCCGGCCTGTCCGCCCAAATCGCGCTATGCTCTGCTGGATGCCGGACGGTGGGCCAAGCATTACCAGGTCGATCTCGCGCCCAATATGGCGCTGCTGCAGGCCATGCGCGAAGGCCGGATCGACAGCGCCATTCTGCCGCGCGCCGGGCTGGCCGCCTTGGAGCTAGGCGTCTTCGACCAGGTCCACGACGCTTTGTTCGCGGCGGTCTGGGCCGGTACCGACGATCTGGTATCCGAGGCCGGCCGCGAGGCGTTCCTGGAACGCCGCAATCTTTCCGGCAACGCGCTGTGGCGCCGCGCCGCCGACCCGGCGCTGCTGGCGCGCATGGAAGGGCGGGTCAAGGAATGCGCGGATCGCGGCGTTTTCGGCGTGCCGACCATGTTCGTCGGCGATGAGATGTTCTTTGGCAATGACCGGCTGAGCTTCGTTCAAGCGCGCGTGGCGGAAGGAGCAGCAGCGTGAGCGCGAAACGCGCGCTCGTCACCGGTGTCGGCCCCGGCACCGGCCTCGCGACCGTCCGGCGTCTAGCCGAGGGCGGCTATGAGGTCGCCATGCTGGCGCGGAACGAGGAACGGCTGCGCGGGTTCGAAGCAGCCATTCCGGGCACGCGGGCCTTCGCCGTCGATGTGACCGACACGGAACGGTTTCTCGCCACGCTCGGCCGCGTCGTGGCCGAGTTCGGCGTGCCGGAGCTGGTCGTCCACAATGCCGTCGGCGGCGTCTTCGGCAATTTCATGGAAATCGATCCGGCCGCGATGGAGCGGAATTTCCAGACCAACGTCATGGCGTTCCTGCATCTCGCTCGACATCTGGCGCCGGCCATGATCGCGGCCGGCCGCGGCACCATCATCGCTTCCGGCAACACCTCGGCGCTCCGCGGCAAGAGCCATTTCGCCGGGTTCGCTCCGACCAAGGCGGCCCAGCGCATTCTGGCCGAATCGATCGCCCGCGAGCTGGGGCCGAAGGGCATCCATGTCGCCTATCTCGTCATCGACGCGGTCATCGATCTCGAATGGACGCGCGCCCGCTGGCCCGACAAATCGGATGATTTCTTCATCAAGCCGAGCGAGATCGCCGAGGAGATCTGGCACCTCGCCCATCAGCCCCGAGGCGCCTGGTCCTTCAATGCCGAGGTCAGGCCGTTCGGGGAGATTTGGTAGGGTTAATACCCGAGCAGGCTCGCATACCGGTCGCGATGGAACGGCGCATCGCCGAAGCTCGCTTGCGCCACGCGCGCCCGCTTGAGGAAGAAACCGATCTCGTGCTCGTCGGTCATGCCGATGCCGCCATGCATCTGCACGCCTTCATTGCCGACCAGAAAGAAGGTGTCGCCGGCCTTGGCCTTGGCCAGGCTGGCGAGCTGCGGCACTTCCTCGGGCGTCTCGTCGAGGGCGATGAGCGCAGCGAGCACGGCCGAGCGGGTCAGCTCCAGCTCGCAGAACATCTCGGCCGCCCGGTGCTTGAGCGCCTGGAAAGTGCCGATCAGCACGCCGAACTGCTTGCGCTCCTTCAGATATTGCACGGTCCGTTCGAACGCCTCGGCAGCGCTGCCAAGCATCTCGGCGGCAAGGCCGATGCGCGCCCGGTCGAGCAACTGATCGAGCACCGCACCGCCGCCATCAGCCGTGCCCAGCACCGCGTCGGCGCCGAGCTCGACGCCGTCGAGCCGGAGATTGGCGGCGTTGCGGCTATCGACCATGATGGTACGCGTCCGGCTGAGGCCGGGCGCATCGCCGGCCACCAGGAAAAGCGTGATGCCGTCGCGCGATCCCGGCGCGCCGGATGTCCGTGCCGCGACGATGAGCAGATCGGCGACATGGCCGTCGAGCACGAAGCGCTTCTCGCCGCTGAGCCGCCAACCATCGCCGACACGCTCGGCTTTGGCGGCGATCCGGTAGGGCGCGTGATGCGGCCCTTCTTCAAGCGCCAGCGCCGTCAGCAGCTCGCCCGCGACCAGCGCCGGCAGATATCGCGATTTCTGCGCCTCGCTGCCGGCGAGGGTGAGCGCGCCGGCGCCGAGAAGGGCGGTCGAGAGCAGCGGCGAGGCGGCGAGCGAACGTCCGGCTGCTTCCATGACCAGACCGAGGCCGAGATAGCCGAACTCCGAGCCGCCATAGCTCTCAGGCACGAGGAAGCCGGCCCAGCCGAGCTCGGCCATCTCGCGCCAGAGCGACCGGGAGAAACCCGTCGGGTCCTGATCGTCGCGCAGCTTGCGGAGTGCCGCGATCGGGGATTTCGCCTTGAAGAAGTCGAGCGCCGTGTCCTTGACGAGCTGCGCATCGGAAGAAAGAACGAGAGCCATGTTGATCCGCCTTAATCAGGCAAGCCGAGCACGCGCTTGGCAATGACGTTGAGCTGCACCTCGGAGGTGCCGCCTTCGATCGAGTTGGCCTTGGAGCGCAACCATTGCCGCGTCACGGTCAGCTCGTCGGGGGCGAAGCCCTCGCCTTCCCAGCCGAGCGCCTGGGTGCCTTCGGCCGCGAGCACCAGCTCCAGCCGACGCTTGTTGAGCTCGGTCCCGTAATATTTGAACATGGCCGAGGCCGGACCGGGCGCCGCCCCGGACTTCGCCTCATCGAAGGCGCGGCGCGTGGTGAGCCCGAAGGCGCGCGTGTCGAGGGCGTGCTGGGCGATACGGTCGCGCAGCACCGGATCGGCGACGCGGCCGTCCGTAGCCCCTGCATAGGCCTTCGCCAGTTCGTCCAGCGTGCGGTCGCTGCGCTGGCGCTCGCCGGTGCCGGCGATCATCTTGCGCTCATGCTCCAGGAGCTTCTTGGCGATGGTCCAGCCGTCATTGAGCCGGCCGACCAGATTGCCCATCGGCACCCGGACATTCTCGAGGAAGGTCTCGCAGAAGGGTGAGGCGCCGCTGATCAGGCGGATCGGCCGGGTGCGCACGCCGGGATCGTCCATGTCGATCAGGATGAAGCTGATGCCCTCATGCTTCTTGGCCATCGGATCGGTCCGCACCAGGCAGAAGATCCAGTCGGCCTTGTCGGCATAGGAGGTCCAGACCTTGTGGCCGTTGACCAGGAAATGTTCGCCCTGCGGCACCGCGCGGGTCTTGAGCCCGGCCAGGTCGGAACCGGCCTCGGGCTCGCTATAGCCCTGGCACCAGCGGATCTCGCCGCGCGCGATCCTGGGGATGTGCTCCTGCTTCTGTGCCTCCGTGCCGTATTCGAGCAGCACCGGCCCCAGCATCCAGATGCCGAAGCTCTGCAGCGCCGGCCGGGCGCCGATGCGCCGCAGCTCTTCCTCGAGCACGCGCGCCTCGTGCGGCGAGAGGCCGCCGCCGCCATATTCCTTGGGCCAGGTCGGCACGGTCCAGCCGCGCGCGGCCATCCGATCGAGCCATAATTTCGCGTCCGGATCCTTATAGACGGCGCGTTTGCCGCCCCAGACGATATCGTCCTCGGCCATCGGCGTCCGCATCCCGGCCGGGCAATTCGCCTCTAACCAGTCGCGGGCTTCGGCTCGAAACATGTTCAAATCTGACATGTGAGCGCCCTCCCCCGTCCGCTATACACGAGCGGGGAAGGATCGTTCAAGCCGCGACAGACGCGGCCGCCACCTCAATCAGGCATAGCAACGCGTGTAGAGATCGACGATCTCCTCCATCGTCGGCACGCGCGGATTGTTGCCGGGCGAGCCCGAGGCGAGCGCCTGCTGCGCCATGGTCGGCATCAGCTCGATATAGCGTCTTTCATCGATGCCGTACTGGGCCGGCGTCGGCACTTCGAGATCCCGGTTGAGCGCACGCAGCCCGTCGATCAGCCGCGAGACCGAAGCCTGATCGCCCTCGGCCGAGTCGGCCAACCCCATGGCGTGGGCGCATTGGGCATAGCGCGGCAAGGCCGCCGGTGCCGAGAAGGCGGTGATTTCGGGCAGCAGCATGGCGTTGGAGAGGCCATGCGGCACATGGAAGAACGCGCCGATCGGCCGGCTCATGCCGTGGACGAGGGCCACCGAGGCGTTGGAGAAGGCCATGCCGGCCTGCATCGAGCCCAGCATCATCGCCTCGCGCGCGGCCCGGTTGCCCGGTTCCGCCGCCACCGTGCGGATGTTGCGGGCGATGAGGCTCATCGCCGCCAGCGCCATGCCGTCGCTGAACGGGTTGGCCTTGCGACTGACATAGGCCTCGATCGCATGCGTCAAGGCGTCGACGCCGGTATCGGCGGTGAGCCGCAGCGGCGCCGTGAGCGTCAGCTCGAAATCGACGATGGCAGCGATCGGCGTCACGGCGAGGCCGGCGATCAGCATCTTCTCGTCGGTCTCGGTGTCGGTGATAACGGTGAAGCGCGTGGCTTCGGAGCCGGTGCCGGCCGTGGTCGGGATCGCGATCACCGGCAGGCCGGGTTTGGGGATCGGGTTCGGCACCTTGTAGTCGCGCATCTTGCCGCCATTGGCCGCCAGGATCGACATCGCCTTGGCCGTGTCGATCGGGCTGCCGCCGCCGAGCGCCACCAGCCCGTCGAACCCGCCACCGGTCAGGATGTCGGTACCGGTCTTGACCACATCGGTGGTCGGGTCGGGCACCGTGTCGACGAAGCTTTCGGATGCGAAGCCGGCAGCGTCGAGCAGGCCGGCCACACGCGCGAGCACACCCGAGGATTTCATGTAGGGATCGGTCACGATCAGCGGCCGGCGCACGCCGACGCGTTCCAACATCCCAGGCAAATCGTTAAGGGCTCCGCCACCGATCGCCATTAATCTGGGCAGGGTTACGGTCGCGATCATCCTCTTCTCCCTATTGGCTGCGTTGCTTGTATCCGCGCGGCAACATTGGTCGGCAAAATTGCGCGAAACAAGTCCTCCTCTTGGAATATCGGGCATCCTGCGGCCGTTATACCCGCACGGGCCGGCGAGGATTCACAGATGCCGTGCGGTCGCATGGTGATGCCTCGCGCTGCCCGGTCGGAGCCTGCCTTGCACGAAGCGGCCATGCCGTCCCTCCCATCCCGATCCCCGGCTGCGCCGGTAGGGCGGCGCGCCCTGTTGCGCGCATTCCTCGCCCTAGGCCTCCTCCCGATCGCCGCCCGCTTCGCCCATGCCGCCGATATGCCCGACATCCGCTTTTTCCGCATCGGCACCGGCGCCACGTCCGGCACCTATTTTCCGCTCGGCAGCGAGATGGCCGGCATGTTGTCAAGCCCGCCGGGCGCCCGCGATTGCACCCATGGCGGCTCATGCGGCGTGCCCGGCGTAATTGCGGTGACGCAGGCGACCCAAGGCTCGGTCGAGAATGTCGGCGCCGTGTTCAAGGGCACGCTCGAATCGGCCCTCTGCCAGGCCGATGTCGCCGCTTGGGCCTATGGCGGCACGAATTTCTTCGACAAGCAGGCGCCGATGACCAGCCTGCGCGCGCTCGCCAACCTCTATAGCGAGAGCGTCCATATCATCGTGCGTGCCGACAGTCCGATCAAAAGCCTCAAGGACCTCAAGGGCAAGCGCGTCTCGATGGGCGAGCCCGAATCCGGGACGCTGGCCGATGCGCGGCTGGTGCTGAGCGCCGCCGGCATCAACGAGAAGGAGTTGAAGCCGAACTTCACCAAGCTCGCCGTCGCCTGCGACGGGCTGCGCGACGGCTCGGTCGATGCGGTCTTCCAGATCGCGGGCTATCCGGTGCCGGCCATTACGGAGCTGGCGTCCGCGGAGCCGATCCGGCTGCTGTCCGTACCGGAGGAGACGACGACCAAGCTTCGGAAAAAATTTCCCTTCTTTACCCAGGATACGATTCCGGCAGGCGCCTATCCCGGAATCAGCGAGGAGGCGGCCACCGTCGGTATCGGTGCCGAATGGATCACCACGACCAACCTCGAGCCCGACCTCGCCTATTTGCTGGTCAAGGCGTTGTGGAACGCCAATAGCCGCCGGATTCTCGATGGCGGCCACCCGATCGGCAAACGCATCGCGCTCGCGCATGCGATCGACGGGTTGGCACTGCCGCTGCATCCGGGCGCCGAGCGCTTCTATCGTGAGGCGGGGCTCGATCTCGACGCCGCCAGGCCGGGCTGAACCCTTTTGCCGCGAGCGTGTTCTCCAGGCAGATATTTTGACTGGAGAAGATCATGAGGCTTTCCATCGTCCGCTTCGCGCTCGTCATTTGCCTGATCGCCACGGTCGGCGCGCTGGCCGCCTGCGACAAAGAGGGACCGGCAGAGAAGACAGGCAAATCGCTCGACAATGCCGGTCAGAGCGTCAAGGACGCGATCGACCCGCCGGGTCCGGCCCAGAAGGCCGGCCGCGCCCTCGACAATGCGACCGGTTCGAAATAATCGGACCCAAGACCGAAGATATCGCAAGATGGTCGCCCCGGATCGGCTTGGGTCCGGGGCGATTTGCGTCACGCTTGCCGACGCGCCAGATCGAAGATATCGGCCTGCTCCACGGCTAAGTCGAAAACATAGCCTGCCCCTCGCTCGGTCCGGATGATCCGCGGCATGCTCGGATCGGCTTCCAGCTTGCGGCGCAATTTCAGGATCAAGCCCTCGATGCCCCGATCGAAGGCTTCGTCATGCGCGCGCATTGCCTGAACCAGATAGTCTCGGCTGAGGATGCGTTGCGGTACGTCGAGAAACGCTTTCAGCAAGGCGTGCTCGCCCTTACCGAGCTCAACCGCCCCGCCGCCGGGATTGGTTAAGCGCCAAGTGCTGCGATCGAGCAGCCAACCGCCGAACTGATATTGCTCGCGGCCTGAATTCCGTTGATAGGCCCGGTCCAAAGCTTCCCGACACCACAGCGCGGCTCGGACTCGGGACAGGAGCTCCTTGAGCCCGAAGGGCTTGGCGACGTAATCGTCTGCGCCGAGCTCCAGCGTGATCGCGCGATCGACCTCATCCCATCGGTTGCCGGCCGTGACGATAATCGGGACTTCCGAATGGGAGCGTATCCGGCGAAGCAGCTCCAGCCCCTCCTCACGTCCGTGCCTAAAATCGAGAATGATCACACTTGGCTTGGCCGCGACGAACTGCTGCATTGCCCCCTGCGTATCGAAGGCTGGGACAACGTCGATATCGTGCATGTCGAAATAATCGGCCAGCATGGTTTGGATCGTGAAGTCGTCATCGACGAGGAGCATTCGGGCACGCCGGTCGGCGCCGGCACGCGACGTTCTGTCGTGCCGTGGGAGCGCGAGAGGGGTACATAGAGCGTTCACCTCGGATTTCTCCTCAGGCCCATTTCAATCATCCAACTTGCGGGATAGACGGCTTGTCCACGGACCTGCGTGGAAGGAGCGGTGGGCCGTCCCGATTGTCCTTCCGCATCGCCCGCTTGAACTAAGGATGCAGCCGAGGACAAAAAGTTCGCTCTGAAGCAGATCCCGTAGAGCCGGGATCAGCCGACGCGTTCACTCTTCCAACCGAGGGGGACGAGGGGTCAGATGCAGATGCAGCCGGCAAACCTGCCCACCCTTCTGAAAGTGCACCTGCACGAACCCGGGCGGACAGTGAAAGGGATCATCCGGAGGGTTGTGGAAAATCCCCTCTATGATGGTCAGATTGCCGCTCGCCAGTACACGCTTCAGCTCGGCGCCCACGCCCACACTGAGATCGTCGTCGATTTCGGCCTCGAGATGATGGCGTCCTCTCAGTTGCCTGCCATCCCTCCAAAGAATTTCCACGTCGGTCGCATAATGCGCGATGAAGGCGTCGCGCCCCCCGTAAGGAAGAGACCGGCATGCCTCGGCATAGTATGCGCGCCGCTCCTCGGTCACGCGCTCGATGTCGTTGTCCGCGAGGCCGGCGGACTCGAGCAGGAGGTCGGCGAGCTTGACCTTGGCATCGTGCAATCGGCTGCGCACCGTCCCAATCGGCACGCCCATGATCACCGCGAGATCCTCGTAGGAATTGAAGCTGCCGAAATACCGCAGCATGACCGTCGCACGCTGGGCCTCGGGTAAATTTTGGAGCGCCGTCCAGATCCAGTTGCGCAGCTCCTGGCTCTCGATCCGGCTTTCGACCAGCGCTTCCTCCTTGAGCTCGCGGAAGCAGATCTCGGTCTCCTCCGGACCGGCGCGCCGGTGCCGTCGGCGGAGCGCCATGAGGCAGTGATTGCGCAGGATGGCATGCAGCCAACCGCCGACCGCCGCCCGATCACGCAGATCGCCGAGTCGGGTAAGAGCCGTGAGGAAGGTGTCGTGGACGGCATCTTCCGCCTCCGGCCGGTAACCGAACATCGCCAGGGCGGCAGCATACAAGCGTGGGCGGTACCGTTCGAAAAGCAGCCCGAGGCTGGAGAGATCGCCCGAGCAAGCAGCGGCAACGAGCTCGGCATCGCTCGGCCGCCAAACTGTGGAAAAGCCATCAGACGCCATGGAGCCTAGACCTTCGGATCGTCAAACATCGAAGATGCACGACAGATACGAAAAGTTCGGACGCATCCCCCGAAAAGTTAGCTCGATTCCGGAATGAACGACGAAGGCCGGTCGGACGCGTTAGACCGCGATGACTTTAGGTCGAATCGACCTAAAGTCTGAATCACTGTCTAATCATATGTTTAGAGACTGATTCAGACATTAAGTCGCTTCGACTTAATGTCATCAGGCTCTAATGCCGGCCGATCGGCGTGAAGCCCTGTTTCTCGAAAAAGGGCGCCGCTTCGGCCGAATGCAGCCAAGCCAGATATTTGGCGGTATCGGGCTGCTTGCTCGCTTTGGTGATGGCGACCGGATAGATGATCGGCTTGTGACTGTCTTCGGGGAACGTGCCGACGATCTTGACCCCCGGATCCGAGGCCGCATCGGTCGCGTAGACGATACCGAGCGGCGCCTCGCCCCGGCTGACCAAGGCCAGCACGGCCCTGACATTCTCCGCCCGCGCCAGCTTCGGCTCGACCGCAGCCCACACGCCCAGCTTTTCCAGCGCGGCCTTGCCGTAGGAGCCGGCCGGCACGGATTGCGGCTCGCCGATCGCCAAGCGCCCGTCGCCCAGGCTGGCGGCGAGCGGGAAACCCTGCCCGATGGTGAGCTGCAGCTCGCTGGCGGCCGGCGCCACCAGCACCAGGCTGTTGCCGAGCAGGTCGGATCTCGTATCAGGGCGAATGAGCTGCTTCGATTGCAGGTAATCCATCCAATCGACATCGGCCGAGATGAAGAGATCGGCCGGTGCGTCATTCTCGATCTGCTTGGCGAGCGGCCCGCTTGCCAGATAGGAGACCGCGACATGGGCGCCGCCCTTCTTGACCCAGGCCGCATCGGCGTCGTCGAGCGCATTCTTGAGGCTGGCCGCCGCGAAGACGAGAATGTCGTCGGCGCGCGCCAGGCCCGGCAGAAGCAATCCGGACAAGGCGAGAGCCGCGACGGGACCGCGCAGGAAGCGCCAGAGCGAAACGACCGGCATGTTCTTTCCCTTCATTTGAGGAGCCCGGCAATCTGATCGTCGGTCAGGGTCGCCCGATAGAATTGCCGATAGAATTCACGGAGATCGGCCGCGGCGTCGCCGGGCGTGCCGTCCAGCACATGGCTGCCCCAGATCACACCGGCCAGGCGGTTGACCGAGGGCGGCTCGTCGAGCCAGCCGAACGGTGGTGCCGAGACCGCGTAGATCTTGCCGGTAAGCGCCGTGTCGGTCTTGAGCGATGCCGCCGCATCCGCCTCGCCGACTAGGATCACCTGCGGATTCCAGGCTTCGAGCTGTTCCTTCGTGACCTTGAGCGAGCCCGGGTCGCCCTCTTCGCCGGCGACGTTCTTCAGGCGGAGCGCCTTCAGCACCTCGCCCGACATCGAGCTGGCGCGACCGGTGGCAAGCCCGTCGGCGCCGCGTCCATAATAGGCGGTCTTCTCGGCGGCGGGATGGGGGGCGGCGAGAATCTTCTCGGCGGCGGCGGCCAGCTCGTTGCCGCGCGCCTCGACGCCGAGCAGCTTGCCGAGCAGACGATAGGTTTCCGGTGTCTTGTCGAGGCGGCCGTCGATCAGGATGCAGGGAATGCCGGAAGCATCCTGGATCTTCTTCGCCTGCTCGACATAGCGCGGCGAGACCGTGCCGAAATCGAGGATGAGATCGGGCTTGGCGGCCCGGATGCGATCGAGATCGGGCTCACCATGCGACGCGATCGGGCCAATCTCCGGCAAGGCGGCGGCATCGCCGAGGAAGGGTTGGGCGGCCGGGCCGGGCTTGTGCGCCCAGCCGATCATCTTTTCCGGCGCCAGCGTGAACAGCAGGATGGAGGCCGGCGGCCCGGCGGGCAGGATGCGCGCGATCTTGTCCGGCAGTTCGACATGCCGGCCGGTCGCATCGTCGATCGCGTTCGCCGCAAAGACGGGGCCGGCCAAGCCGAGCCAGAGCGCCGCCATTGCGGCCCAAATCAAACGCATCCTAGCCCCCTCGATGTAGCGCACCAGATATAGCGGAAGCGGCGCGCCTGTCCACCGGTGCCGTTAACGCTGCACCAACCGGCGCGGATCAGACGCCGGCAAGAATTCCCTCCGCTTCGACGAAGAGCGCCGGATCGACATTCCGGCCCGAGGCGGCGGCGTTCTCGTCGACCTGCTCCGGCCGCGAGGCGCCGATGATCGCCGAGGCAACATTGGGCTCGCGCAGCACCCAGGCGAGCGCGAATTGCGCCAACGTCAGATCGGCCTTCCGGGCGATCGGCTTCAGCCGCTGGACCGCTTCGAGCACGGGCCGGCCGAGCCAGGGAGATTGCGACAGGAACCGGCCCATGGCGGTATCGGTCGCACGCGAATGGGCGGGAGCCGGCGCATCCGGCGAATATTTGCCGGTCAGGACGCCCTGAGCCAGCGGCGACCAGACGATTTGCGAAATGCCGCTGCCGCGACAAATCGGAATGACCTCCTGCTCGGGCTCGCGCCAGAGCAGCGAATATTGCGGCTGGCTGGAGACGAAGCGTTCGACCCCGGCCATCTCGATCGCCGCCAGGATCTTGTCGGCGGGCCATTCGCTGAAGCCCAGATAACGGGTCTTGCCGGCGGCGACGGCATCGGTCAGCGCCCGCATCGTCTCCTCGAGCGGTGTGTTCTCGTCATAGCGATGGCATTGATAGAGATCGACATAGTCGGTCTTGAGCCGGGCGAGCGAGGCGTCGAGCTGCTTCGCGATCTGCGCCCGCGACAGGCCCTGGTCGGTATCGCTCATCTGGCCGTAGACCTTGGTCGCCAGCACGTAGGAAGAGCGTTCCACCCCATGAAGCGCCTCGCCCAGCAGCGTCTCCGAGGCGCCGCGGCCATAGACGTTGGCGGTATCGATGAAATTGATGCCGAGATCGAGCGCGCGCCGCACGCAGGCGATCGCCTGCGCCTGCTCGACACCGCCCGAATAGGTCAGCCACGATCCGAGCGAGATTTCCGAAACGCTGAGATCGCTTGCCCCCAACTGCCGATATTGCATTTTGCCCACCTTGTGCCGTTTCGATGTCGTCCTTTGCAGAATGCGATCAGACCTGCCCGCAATTCCTCGCTTTGCAAAAATGCACGCCGCCATTTCCTGGTTTTCTCGGTCGAACGAGACTGGCATGGCGCTTGCGGAGACATCCGCATGATGCAAAGCGGCATTTCATACGAGCATTGCGGGTTGGATTTTTACAAGGCATTCGATGCTCCGCCAGGACGGCATCCTGGACACATTTGAAGTGGTGCCGCGGGCTGCGTTATTTTGACGCCCTATGTCCGCGGCACTTTTTTACTTCGATCGGCGCGATTACGGCCGCAATGTCCGTTCCCCTGACGAGGCGCGACGGACGCATCGATCGAAGGTTGCCCGCTGCATTCCCTGGATGCGGGCCTGGAACGGCGCCTTCGGGCGCCGTTCTCTTTTTCGGGCAGCCGCTGTTTCGGATTGCCGCTCGGGCCGATCTTGGCGATCCTGCGCGGCTTCATCAGTCCCGGACCGATATCACCATGCATAAGGACCGCTCCGTGCCGACCGGCACGCTCCACCGCATTGCGATCGACAGCGCAGCACTCGTCGGCAACCTGCTCGGCGACCCGACCCGGCGAATCGTCGAAATCTATGTGCCGGCCGGCCATGACGGCGCCGGCCTGCCGCTGCTGGTCGATGTCGTCGGCTTCACCGGCAGTGGCCTCTCGCATACCAGCTGGAAGAATTTCGGCGAGAACGTGCCCGAGCGGCTCGACCGGCTGATCGGGACCGGGGCGATGCCACCCGTCGTGGTCGCCTTTCCCGATTGCTTCACCCGGCTCGGCGGCAATCAATACATCAACAGCGCCGCGATGGGCCGCTGGGAGGATTTTCTAATCGCGGAAATGCTGCCCGAGATCGAGCGCCGGTTCGACTGCGGCGGCGACGGACGGCGCGGCCTCTTCGGCAAGAGCTCGGGCGGCTACGGCGCTATCGTCCATGCGCTCCGCCGCAGCGACATCTGGTCTGCCGCCGCCTGTCATTCCGGCGACATGGCGTTCGAGCTGGTCTATCTGCCGGATATCTATGGGACGCTGCGAACGCTCGGCAAGCATGACGGCTCGATCGAGAAATTCATCGCTCAATTCGAAGCGGCGCCGAAGCCCAGCGAGGGCGACATCCATGCGCTGATGATCCTGGCCATGGCCGCGACCTACGATCCCGACCCTTCGGCCTATCTAGGCATCCGCCTGCCCGTCGATATCGAGACCGGCGAGCTGATCGAGACGCGTTGGGCTAACTGGCTGGCCTGGGATCCGGTCGTCCTCGCCGACCGCCATGCCGATGCGCTCAAGGGCCTGAAGGGCCTGCTCATCGATTGCGGCACGGACGATCAATATAATCTGGTGTTCGGCGCGCGCCGCCTGCACCGCAAGCTGGAAGCGGCGGGCGTCGTCCATCGCTACGAAGAGTTTCCGGATACGCACTCCGCCATCGACTATCGCATGGATGTCAGCCTGCCGTTCCTGGCTAAGGCGTTGACGGATTAAGCCCGAGCATGTGAGGCCAAAACGGCTCTGGCCCGAGGATTTCGGGCCAGAGCGTTTGCGGATCAGAGCATGATCGTATTGGCTGGAAGCAGCCAATACGCGAACCGTACTCCAACTGTTTGAACAGAGGCGGATTCACGGAATGGGTGGCTTCCACCCATTCCGATCCGGCCCTAGGCGCGGCGGCGGATGAGGCCGGTGAGCAGCAGACCGGCACCGAGAAGCGCCACCGAAGCGGGCTCAGGCACCGCGTTCACGAACAGGCGGACGTCATTGTCCTGACCATCCTGAGCGAAGGGCGCGAAGTCGTTCTCGAAGATGGAGGGCGAGCCGAACGGGTCGTTGCCGGCAAGGATATCCGCAACGCCGTTCGCGCCGAACAGGCCCGAGCCGAACACGAGGCCATAGGTGCCGGCGCCGAGCTGCAGCGACAGATCAGCGGTCACGTCGCCGTCCTGGCCGGGCGTGAAGACCACTTCGCCGAGCGTGATGCTGGCGAGATTTTCCACGCCGGCGAGGGGCAGGCCGGTCTTCGGATCGACCCGGACGATGGCTGCGAAAATCGAGCCGCTCGACGCGGTGTTCGCCGTGTTGATGAAGTCGGCGCCGACCGAGCTGATCGTGGTCTGGCCCGACACCGAGAAATCGGCGCCGAGGAAGAAGCTGCCGCCGAAGAAGCCGTCGCCGGCCGTGGTGCCATCGCCCTGGACGACTAGGGAGTTACCGAAGGCGGCCGCGTTCGGATCTATCGTCGCGGTCTGGAAGATCTGGACATCGGCAAGGGCCGGATGAGCGAGTGCCACGGCCGCCACCAGGGCGGAAGCGCGCAGCGCCGAAGACAGGGAAAAGGACATAATGAACTCCTCGATGAAAATGCCGGGATGGACCGCCACTCCCCGCCCGGGGGAGTGGCGGGCACGCTGGATCAGGCCGTCCGGAAGCCGTGCTCGACCATCAGTTTCTGGACCTTGTCGAGATCGGCATAGTGCTCGGCGAAGGTCTTGTTGATGTAGTCGAGATCGGCCATCGGGTTGGCGGCGCAAGCCGAACCGTAGACCTGGCTCACCAGATTGACCGGCGGCGGCAGGCTGACATTCGGCGCCGACGAGAAATTGAGCGCCGTCGCGATGTTGCCGGAGGTCGTGGCCCGAACGCCGATGCCGGGCAGGCCAAAGCGCCAGGTGATCATGTTGAGGATCGCGTTGGCGTCGTACTGCCCGCTGGCGACCGAGCCGCGACGGGCGCGCGGGCCGATCAGGATGCAGGGCACGCGGAAGCCCAGATGGGCGGAGGCGGTGCCGTCGGCATTGACCGGGGTGTCGACGTTGCCGACGGTGACTTCATGGGCCGAAACCGGACCCATCGGCGGCACGACATGGTCGGCGAAACCGCCCCATTCGTCGTAGTTGATGATGAACAGCGTCTTCGCCCAGTTCGGGCTGGTGCTGAGCGCCTGATAGACCTTATTCATCAGGACCTGGCCGTTGCGGATGTCGGCCAGCGGATGATCGTCGTTGGAAGTGCCCTGTCCCTCGCCGCTAAAGCCCGGATCGACATAGCTGATCGCCGGCAGCGTGCCGGCGGCGGCGTCGGCCATGAACTGGGTCAGCGGGAAGGAGATGCCGCTGTACTTGCCGCCCCACAGCGCGGTGAAGGCGCTGTCGCTGAAATAGTAATGCGCCGGCAGGTTGGCGGCGGCCGCCAGATCCCAGATCGTCGGCAGGATCGAGAGCAGGCTGTTGGTGTCGATGGTCGGGCCGCCGGTGGTCAGGCGATCGGTCTGGCCGCTATGCATGTAGAAGCGGTTCGGCCAAGTAGGCCCAAGGATCGAGCAGAAATAATGGTCGCAGATCGTCCAATAGCGCGCGGCATTGGCGAAGAACGGCACATCGGCGGGGGTATAGTAGCCGATCGGGAAAGTGTCGCCGTTCGGCGCGGTCTTGAGGAAGCCGTCCATCGCGCCGCCATTCAACTGCGTGCGGCCGCCCTGGAAGCTGTGATCCGGATCCGCCGAAGAACAGTTCTGGAACTTGGTGAGCAGGAAGCTGTCGTGGGAGGCGCCCTGATTATCCACGAAAGTCCGGCCGGCCTGCTTGCCTGCAGCGCCGGGCAGCCAGCCCAGCATATGATCGAAGGACCGGTTTTCCATCATCAGGACGACGATGTGATCGATGCCGGAATCGGCCGGCAACGGCAGCCCGGCGGGAGCGGCCTGCGCGAAGGCGCGCGGCATCGACGAGGAAAGTGCCGCGGCACCGGCAATGCCGGCAACGCCCTTGATGACGTTCCTGCGAGACGTATCAATTGAAGAAAGGGGGGAGGCTTGATCGCTTGAAGGCTTCTCAGCCATCTCGGTAATCTCCTTAAAAGAAGCAATTTTGTGGCCCGTACACCTCCTCCTTATCGGTCTCGTAAGACAGATTGGTGTCGATTTGACGCAAAATTTACGAAAAAACCGCACAAGATCGTGAGGTTGCCGCCGCAGCGGCGCTTACCTGCGCTTGTGCCGAATCTTGCCGCGAAAGATCATTTGTCGGGTCGCGTCGCTGAGCGCCGTCTCGGCGGTCTGCTGGTCCCGTTGCTGCTCGCTCAGCGCCGCCTGTACCGACCGTTCCGCCTGAGCTCCCGGCTCGATGCGCGCGCCGACATCGGCCTCGCCGGCGCCAAGGCCTTTCGGGCTGAAGCTCATCGTCTCGCCGTCCGCCGCGAGCGTGACGCTGTCGCTCTGCACGGAGGCGACGGTCCACCCGTCGAGCTGTCGCCCCTCACGCACGACGCGCGTCGCATTTCCCTGCTCGAACAGTGCCTCGCGCAGGGAGGGGCCGACGATGGTGCCGGTTAGACGCCAGCGCCATTCGGACGCTGGCGTGGCGGCGGCCATAGCGGTGCCTGTGAAAAGCCAACCGCCGACAATGAGGCAGACGATAGGAGCGGACAGCGGACGCCAAGCATTGTGACCATCGATCATGACGGCCTCATCTAACCCTAAACTGTTACAGTTTGCAGCCTCGCGCGGGCAGCGAACGTTCAGCCGATCGAGAGGAAGCCTACATCGGGGAAGCCGCGCGCCACGAAGGCGGGAAGCCGGCGTCGCAACGAAGGTTCGTCACGCGTGAAAAGGGCGGTGTTGACCGGTTCTCCTGCGGTCGCGGCATCGCCGATAACGTGCCGGACCCGCTCCGCCACTGCCCGCCCGGAGTCGATGAATTCGGTGCCGGGCGGTGCCGCCTCCAGCATGGCGGTCCGCAGTAGCGGGAAGTGAGTGCAGGCAAGCACGATCGTATCGGGCCTCGCCTCGGGCGGTAGATCGAAGAAAGGCGCGAGCACGCTGCGGATTGCAGCGATCGGCACCGCCTCTCCCTCGAGCGCCCGCTCCGCCATCTCGACCAATTCGGCTGAGCCGACGCGGTGCACGGTACAATCGGCGGCAAAGCGTTGGATCAGATCCTCGGTATAGCGTCGCCTGACCGTGCCGGGCGTGCCCAGCAGTCCGATAATGCGATTCCGACTACGTGCCGCGGCCGGCTTGACCGCCGGGACAACCCCCACGACTGGACAGGCGAGATGAGCGCGCAATTGCGGCAGGACGACCGTGCTGGCCGTGTTGCAAGCGATCACGACCGCGTCCGGCGCGAGCCGTGCAACGGCCTCGCTGACGACGCGGTCCACCCGCTCGATGAGAACCGCTTCGGGCTTGGTGCCGTATGGAAAGAAATCATTGTCGGCGAGATAGGCGAGCTCAGCCGTGGGAAGAAGAGCCGAAATTTCCGCCGCGACGGAAAGCCCGCCGACGCCGGAATCGAACACCAGGATGCGCGTCATGCGAAAATGGGAGCGGTGGTAGACGGAACAGCTTTACATCGATCTTCGACGTGCCGACCAGCGCGGCGGGATTATGCAGCTATGCAGGCCCGTCGCTTGCCATTCCTTAATCTCGTCATCCACGGTGCTGCCGTCGGCTGTCGGCCTACCGTCCCATATCGCGATCTGCATCGGCTCGATGCCGAGCATACGGGCGCGCATCACCGCGCGGTCCATGGCGCGCCGCGCGCCCATCGCATAGGCCTTGCTCGTCGCCTCGACCTCGCCTGGCAAGACCTCGACCGAGCTCGCGCGTCGGAAGGCGGCGTCGAAACGATCGTCCCACCCCACGCCGCCGGGCGTCACCGCTTCGGCCTTGAAGCGCAGGGGGCCGAAAGGCAGGACGACGTGCAGTTCGGCACCGCGCTTCAACGCCGCTTCCGCAATCAGCAGTTCGGCACCGGCCGAAAGCGACCCGAACAAGGCACTAACCTCAAGGGTGGAGAGCGTATCGGCCAATGCCAGCGAGACGGGCATCTCATCGGAGCCAAGCAAAGGCCCCGACCGACCAAGCGGCGTCACGCGATGCCCGCAATAATGTGCGACCACCATTGCGAAGTGCTCTCCTATAGATCGACCCGAAAACCCAGAAGCATTGTGACAGGAAGATGAGCATTACTCAACCGTAACCTACACTCGATCGATAGGATTCGCCAGAGTTCGTGCCGGCGCGATTAGAACAGTTGTCTTACTGTATCAACCTAACCGCGACCGATTCAGCGACTACAATGAGCCGATCAAATGGCCGCCGTCGATCGGGATCACCGTCCCGGTCATATAGCGCGATGCATCCGATGCGAGTAGCAGCAGCACACCATCGAGATCTTCAACCTGGCCCGTGCGTCGCTGGGGTATGCGTTTGATCATGGCCTGTCCGGCTGGGCTATTGAGGTATTCACGGTTGAGATCGGTCTCGAAATAGCCGGGCGCCAGGGCGTTGACCCGAATGCGATGCCGAGCGAGTTCCAGTGCCATCGCCTTGGTGAGCTGCGTGACGCCGGCTTTGGACACGGCATAGGCGGAGACGGCGTGCGCCACGCGCAATCCGAGCATCGAGGCGATATTGACGATGCTGCCGCCCTGCCCGGCTGCGATCATCCGCCGCGCGACGGCGCGCGAGACCAGCCAGGTGCCTTTGAGATTGGTGTCCATCACCCGGTCCCAATCCTGCTCTTCGAGATCGGCGGCAAAGGCTGCCGGTCCACTGACACCGGAATTGTTGATCAGAATATCGATGGGGCCGGCGAGCGAGCCGGCAGCGGCAAGAGCCGCCTCGACGCTATCCGCTTGGGTCACATCGAGGGTCAGAGCGTGGGCATGCCCGCCTTGGGTCCGGATCTCGGCGGCGAGCGCCTCGAGCCGATCGGTTCTGCGGGCGCCGAGCAGAACGGCGGCGCCGGCACGCGCCAGCACCAAAGCGAAATGGTGACCGAAGCCGCTCGAGGCCCCGGTCACCAATGCCGTCTTGCCGTCCAGCCGGAAGAGATCGGCCGTCATGGCGTCATCGCGCCGCTCCTGTCAAAGGAACAGCTTTACCGCGTTCTCCACCGTCTGTTCGACGCCGAATATCAGCGGCACGCCGACGAGCAGCCAGAGAAGGATCATCTTGGGTCCCATAGCCATGCTCCTCACTCCGCCACGGCGAAGGAAGACCCTTCGCGATGATGATGCCGCTCATGCACGGCCGTCACCAGATAGTTGCAGATGAAGCCTACGACCAGCAAACAGGCCATGATGTACATGGTGATGGTATAGGCGTCGGCCTTGGCCACGCCGCTATCGATCTGATATTGCCGGATATAGTTGACGAGCAGCGGACCGGCGACGCCGGCGACCGACCACGCCGTCAGCAGCCGGCCGTGAATGGCGCCGACATGCATGGTCCCGAACATATCCTTGAGATAGGCCGGAATGGTGGCGAAGCCGCCGCCATACATGCTGAGGATGACGCAGAATCCCAACGCGAACAACGGGATCGAGCCCATATGACCGGTCGTCGGCACGAGCGCATAGAGCACGATGCCGAGCGCGAAGAAGATCATGTAGGTGTTGCGCCGACCGATATAGTCCGATGTCGAGGCCCAGAAGAATCGCCCCGCCATGTTGAAGAGGCTGAGAAGTCCGACGAACCCGCCGGCAGCAGCCGCCGTGACCCGGCCGGGGAACATTTCCTGGATCATCGGCGACGCTTGGCCGAGCACGCCGATGCCGGCGGTGACGTTGAGGCAGAGCACGCCCCAAAGCAGATAGAATTGGCGCGTGCGCATCGCCTGGTTGACCTCGACCGCGGCGGTCGTCACCAGCTTCCCCGCCACCATCGGCGGAACCCAGCCTTCGGGCTTCCAACCCGCGGCGGGAATTCGGACCGTGAACGCACCGATCATCATATAAACCAGATAGATCAGCCCCATGACCACGAAGGTTTCGGCCACGCCCATGCTGCTCGCGGTCTTGAAATGCGCCATCAGATTGACCGACAGCGGTGCCGCGACCAGCGCGCCGCCGCCGAAGCCCATGATCGCCATGCCGGTCGCCATGCCCGGCCGGTCCGGGAACCATTTCATCAGGGTCGAGACCGGCGAGATATAGCCGATGCCGAGGCCGCAGCCGCCGAGCACGCCGTAGCCCAGATAGAGCAGCCAGATCTGGTGGAGCTCAATGCCGATGGCCGAGACCATGAAGCCGCCGGAGAAGCACAGTGCCGCCGTGAACATGGCACGGCGCGGGCCGCCCGCCTCCACCCAGCGGCCGAAGACGGCCGCCGACAGGCCCAGGAACAGGATGGCGATGGAAAAGACCCAGCCGAGCTGCGCCAGCGTCCAGTCCTCCCCCGGCGCCGACTGGCTGATGCCGATCAATTTCGACATCGGCAGGTTGAAGGTCGAGATGGCGTATGCCTGACCGATCGATAGGTGCACGGCGAGTGCCGCCGGCGGTACTAAGAAACGATTATATCCGGGCGGCGCAATCGTCCGCTCCTTGTCCAAGAACGACGTCATACCAGGTGCTCCTCCCCTTGATGCGCCGAGCAAATCCCATTTTTTACGGGCTTTCGCTCATTGCATCCGTTTGACCGCGTCCACGACCGATGGATGCAGGCCCGTGCCGTTCTCCGCGACGTAGGCCTTGATCTGCCGCAACATACGCGGCTCCCAAAATTGTTTCAAATGAGAGACAATACCGTCTACCGCCTCCTCATGCGTGTAGGGCTGAAAGAAGAAGGCGATCTGGTTGGCCAGATGGATCATGCGCTCCGGCGTCACTCTTTTGCCTCGTCAAAACCGGTGATTCGTTCGGGATGCGTGTAGAGCGTCACGGCATCATGGCGAGCGAGCGCTATGACGGTCAGCCCGGCGCGCTCGGCCATATCGAGTGCCAGGCCGGTGGGAGCCGAAATCGCGACGAGGATGGGCATACCGACCGTGACCGCCTTCGCCACCAGCTCGTAGCTGCATCGGCTGGTCATGATCAGGAAGCCCGGCGGCCGGTCGCGCGCGAGCAGGCCGATCAGCTTGTCAAGCGCGTTGTGGCGGCCGACATCCTCGGCCACCGCGAGAATCTTACCGGTCGGATCGGCCCAGGCAGCGGCGTGCACGGCGCCGGCCGCTCGGTTGAGGGCTTGATGCGCCGGTAGCGCCGAAAGGGCCGTGCGGATCGACGCCAACTCGACGCGGAAATCGTCCTTGACCTCGGGCAGGCTACGGACCGCCTCTTCCAAGCTTTCCACGCCGCACAGTCCGCAGCCGGTACGGCCGGTCAGAGCGCGGCGCCGGTCCTGCAGCCCGGCGAAGCGCCGAGCGGTGACGCGCATGCGGATTTCGTAGCCGTCCGAGGCGGGCGCCACCTCCAGGTCGAGCAGCTCGTCCGGTGTCTGCAACAGCCCTTCGCTCAGGCTGAAGCCCAAGGCGAAGGCCTCGAGCTCGATTGGGCTCGCCATCATCACCGCATGGCTGAGACCATTATAGACCAACGCTACCGGCACCTCGTCGGCCACTGTTACGGCGACCGTCTCAGTCGCTTCACGGCCGAGCCGAAGCGCCGTCCGACGCGTAGCGCCAAACGGGCCTGGCGACGGCTCGATGGCGGCAGGACGTGCCAAGACCGTTACTCCGCAGCCTCGGGCGAAGCGATGCGTGAATGGTCCGTGCGGTCGCGCAGATACTGCTCCTGCCATTCGGAGAGATGATTGACGCGGCGTACCTGCACGGCGGTCACCTTGTATTCAGGACAGCCGGTCGCCCAGTCGGAGAAGTCCGTGGTCACGACATTGGCTACCGTCTCGGGATTGTGGAAGGTGGTGTAGACCACGCCCGGCTGCATACGCTCGGAGATCTTGGCGCGCAACGACGTTTCGCCGGACCGGCTGACCAGCCCGACCAGGTCGCCCTCGACGATGCCGCGCGTCTCGGCATCGAAGGGATGGATCTCCAGAAGATCCTCCTCGTGCCATTTCACATTTTCCGTGCGCCGCGTCTGCGCGCCGACATTGTATTGGCTGAGAATGCGGCCGGTGGTGAGCACGAGCGGGAAACGCGCCGTCGTCCGCTCGTCGGTCGGCACGAACTCGGTCATCATGAACAAACCCTTGCCGCGCACGAAGCCGCCGATATGCATGGTCGGCGTGCCCTCGGGCGTCGCATCGTTGCAGGGCCATTGCACCGATCCCAGCTCTTCGATCTTGGCGAAGCTGACGCCTTTGAAGGTCGGGGTCAGACGCGCGATCTCGTCCATGATCTCGGACGGGTGGTTGTAGCGCATCGAATAGCCGAGCGCTTCCGCCAGCATGATCGTCACTTCCCAATCGGCATACCCCGCCATCGGCGGGATAGCGCGCGTGACCCGGCTGATCCGGCGCTCGGCATTGGTGAAGGTACCGTCCTTTTCCAGGAAGGACGAGCCGGGCAGGAACACATGCGCATAAGTGGCCGTCTCGTTCATGAACAGGTCCTGGACGATGACGCACTCCATCGCCTCGAGACCGTGCGTGACGTGCTTGATGTCCGGGTCGGACTGCGCGATATCTTCGCCTTCGATGTAGATTGCCTTGAAGGACCCGTCCACGGCCGCGTCGAGCATGTTCGGGATGCGCAGCCCCGGCTCGCCGCTCAAGGAAACATTCCAGGCCGCTTCGAAGCTCTCGCGCACGACATTGTCCGAGACATGGCGGTAGCCGGTGAATTCGTGCGGGAACGACCCCATGTCGCAGGCGCCCTGGACATTGTTCTGGCCGCGCAACGGATTGATGCCGACACCCTCGCGTCCGATATTGCCGGTCGCCATGGCGAGGTTCGCCATGCCTATGACCATGGTCGAGCCCTGGCTGTGCTCGGTGACGCCGAGGCCGTAATAGATCGCGGCATTGCCGCCGGTGGCATAGAGCCGTGCCGCCGCGCGAACTTCCGACGGAGCGAGCCCGGTGATCGCCGCCATCGCCTCGGGCGAGTTCCGCTCCTCGGCGATGAAGGCCCGCCACCGCTCGAACTCCGCGGTCTCGCAGCGCTCGGCGACGTAGGCTTCGTTCACCAGCCCTTCGGTGACGATGACATGGGCCAGCGAATTGATGAAGGCGACGTTGCTGCCCGGCTTCAGCGGCAGATGATAGTCCGCCTTGACGTGCGGGCCGTCGACCAGATCGATGCGCCGCGGATCGGCGATGATCAGCTTCGCTCCCTGACGCAGTCGCTTCTTCATGCGGGAGGCGAAGACCGGGTGGGCGTCGGTCGGGTTGGCGCCGATCACCAGGATGACATCGGCCTGGAGCACGGAATCGAAATCCTGCGTGCCGGCAGAGGTGCCGAGCGTGGTTTTGAGACCGTAGCCGGTCGGCGAATGGCAGACGCGGGCGCAGGTATCGACATTGTTGTTGCCGAAGCCGGCACGCACCAGCTTCTGCACCAAGTAGGTCTCTTCATTGGTGCAGCGGGACGAGGTGATGGCGCCGACGGAATCCCGCCCGTACTTGGCCTGGATTCGCTTGATCTCGGACGCGGCATGTTGGATCGCCACCTCCCAGCTCACTTCCTGCCAGGGATCGGAGATCTTGGCCCGGATCATCGGCTTGAGGATGCGCTCCTTATGCGTCGCATAGCCGAAGGCGAAGCGCCCCTTGACGCAGGAATGGCCGTGATTGGCCTTGCCGTCCTTGTAGGGCTCCATGTTGACGACTTCATTGCCGCGCATCTCGGCCTTGAAGGCGCAGCCGACGCCGCAATAGGCACAAGTGGTGACGACGCTGTGCTCGGGCTGGCCGTGCTCGATCAACGAGTTCTCGACCAGGGTCGCCGTCGGGCAGGCCTGGACGCAGGCACCGCAGGAGACGCATTCGCTGTCGAAGAAATCCTTGCCGCCGGGCGACACGGCCGAGGCGAAACCGCGCCCGTCAATGGTCAGTGCGAAGGTGCCTTGCGTCTCCTCGCAGGCACGGACGCAGCGCGAGCAGACGATGCATTTGCCCGGATCGAAGGTGAAATACGGGTTGGACGTATCCTTGACCGCCGTGCCGAAATGGTTGGCGCCCTCATAGCCGTAGCGCACCTCGCGCAGTCCCACCGCGCCGGCCATGTCCTGCAGTTCGCAATCGCCGTTGGCGGTGCAGGTGAGGCAATCGAGCGGATGGTCGGAGATATAGAGCTCCATGACGCCGCGGCGCAGCTTGGCCAAGCGCGGCGTCTGGGTCTTGATCTTCATGCCGGGCTCGACCGGCGTCGTGCACGAGGCCGGCGTGCCGCGCCGTCCTTCGATCTCGACCAGACACAGGCGGCAGGAGCCGAACGGCTCCAAGCTGTCCGTGGCGCACAGCTTCGGGATCTGCGTGCCGAGCTCGGATGCAGCCCGCATGACCGAGGTTCCGGCCGGCACCGTGACGGTGAAGCCGTCGATCTCTACCGTGACCTGCTCGGCCGCCGACTTGGCCGGCGTGCCGTAATCATGTTCTTTCACGAGCGTCATATCCGCTCTCCTACTCGGCTGCCTGGGCGGCAACGGTTCGATCGAAATCTTCGGGGAAATGCTCCAGCGCGCTCAGCACGGGATAGGGCGTCAAGCCGCCGAGGGCGCAAAGCGAGCCGTCGAGCATGAGTTGGCAGAGGTCGGTGAGCACGACCAGATTCTTGTCGCGCTGGTGATCGGCGATGATCCGGTCGATGACCTCGACGCCCCGGGTCGAGCCGATCCGGCACGGGGTGCATTTGCCGCAACTCTCGATCGCGCAGAATTCCATCGCGAAGCGCGCCTGTTGGGCGAGATCGATGCTGTCGTCGAACACCACGACGCCGCCATGGCCGAGCATACCCTTGCGGGCGGCGAAGGCCTCGTAATCGAGTGGCGTGTCGAACAGGGTCGGCGGGAAATAGGCGCCGAGCGGACCGCCGACCTGGACGGCGCGGACGGGTCGCCCGGAAAACGTGCCGCCGCCGATCTCGTTGATGAGCTCGTCGAGCGTGATGCCGAACGCGGTCTCGAACAGACCGCCACGCTTGATGTTGCCGGCGAGTTGGATCGGCAAGGTGCCCCGCGACCGGCCCATGCCGTAGTCGCGGTAATGTTCCGGCCCCTTGTCGAGGATGATCGGCACGCTGGCGAGCGACAGCACATTGTTGACGACCGTCGGCATGCCGAAGAGCCCGACCAGCGCCGGCAAAGGCGGCTTCGGCCGGATCTGGCCGCGCCTTCCTTCGAGGCTTTCCAGCAGCGAGGTCTCCTCGCCACAGATATAGGCGCCGGCGCCGAGCCGGACTTCGAGATGGAAGGCCCTGCCCGAGCCCTTGACCGAGGGACCGAGATATCCGGCCTCCGTCGCCCGCGCGATGGCGCGGCCGAAAGTGCGGAAGGCATGCGGATATTCCGAGCGCAGATAGACGTATCCCTGCGTGGCACCGACGGCCAGCCCGGCGATGATCATGCCTTCGATGAGGATGTAGGGATCACCTTCCATCAGCATGCGGTCGGCAAAAGTACCGCTGTCGCCCTCGTCGGCATTGCAGACGATGTATTTCTGCTCGGCTTGGGCCTGCTGCACGGTGCGCCACTTGATCCCGGTCGGGAACCCGGCACCGCCGCGGCCGCGCAGGCCGGAATCGAGCACCGCCTGAACGATGTCCGGCTGCGCCATCGCGAGCGCGCGGTCGAGCCCGCGCCAGCCGTCATGGGCGGCATAATCTTCGAGCGAGAGCGGATCGGTGAGGCCGCAGCGGGCAAAGGTCAGGCGCTGCTGGCGCTTGAACAGCGGTATCTCCTCGGTCGGTCCCTGGCAAAGCGGATGAGCGCCGCCCTGGAGCAGGCCCGCATCGAAGAGCGAGGCGACATCGCCCGGCGCCACCGGCCCGTAGGCGACACGGCCGCCCGGCGTCTCGACCTCGACCAGCGGCTCCAGCCACAGCATGCCGCGCGTGCCGTTGCGGACGAGCGTGATCTCGGCGCCGCGCGCCTTCGCCTCGCGCACGATCTCCCTGGCGACGGCTTCAGCGCCGACCGAGAGCGCGGCCGCGTCGATCGGAACGTAGAGACGCGTGCTCATGGCTGTCCGCCTGTCTCAGTCAGGATCTCGTCGAAGCGATCGGCATCGACCCGGCCATAAAGCTCGTCATCGATCATCAGCGCCGGCGACAGCGCGCAATTACCAAGACAATAGGCCGCCTCCAAAGTATAGCGCCGATCCAGCGTGGTACCGCCATAGTCAACGCCGAGTCGCGCCTTGACGTGCGCCTCCAGATCGCGGCAACCCATAGATTGACAAGCCTCGGCCCGACACAGCTTGACCTTGCGCTGACCGCCTGGCTTGGTCTTGAAGTCGTGATAGAAGGTGATGACGCCATGGATCTCGGCCTGGCTGAGATTGAGTGCCTTGGCCATCATCGGTACGGCCGCCGGATCGACATAGCCGAATTCGTCCTGCAGGGCATGCAGCATAGGCAGCCCCGCGCCGGGCATATTTCTATACCGACCGATGATATCGAGAGCCAGATCCGGATCCCAGGGCGATTTATCACCCATTACTTTCCTCCCACGGGCACGGCCGAATTCCTGTGCCGAGCCGGCCTGGACGTGCTTCCAGATATTTGTCGGGAAGAGCCGGCCATTCCATTAGATTTTATCTATTACGCAATAGCGGCATTGTATGTGTGCAAATGCATAACAAAAACTTACTACTGTTTCAGTCGACCCTGATCGGCGAGAATTTGGCGAAAATCGAGCTTCGACGCCTCGTTGAACAGCGCGCGCGCCAATGGCTGCTGCAGCATCCGGTCGGCCACAACGATTCCAATTCCATGCGTCGTTTCCGGCTCAATCAACGGCAGGGCCATGGTCTGCACAGGCAGGCCGAACAGACGAGGAAAAGTACTGGGCATGACCGCGGACCATTGGCCGCTGCCCACATGGAGCGACAGGTTGATCATCGAATTCGTCTCGATCACGGCGCGAGGTTCGCGATCGATCGAACGGAAGACGCGGTCGATGATGCGACGATTCTGCATATCGGGCGTCAGCAGGCAGAGCGGCACTTCGGCCGCCTCGACCCAGCGCACCGTCTCGCGCCCGGCAAAGGGGCCGTCGACGGGAGTCAGCAGGATATATTCCTCGCGATAGAGCGGCAGCGTTCGCGCGTTCTGGAGCGGCTCGTTGTCGAGATAGGTCAGGCCGGCCTCGAGCGAGAAATCGTCGAGCCCGCTCTGAATCTCGATCGAGGTCATCGACAGGATCGTGATCGTGACCTTTGGGTGCGCGCGCGCGAAGGGAACCGTGATCAGCGGCATGGTCGTCAGAGCGGACGGCACGACTCCGATTCGTAGCTGGCCGATCATGCCGGAACGCAATTCCCCCAATTCCTGGCGCAGCGAGTCGCAGTCCGAGACGATCCGGCGTGCATAATCGAGCACACGCTCGCCTTCCGCCGTGAAACCGATGAAGCGATTGCCGCGCTCGACGATCGGCACGCCCAGCTCTTCCTCGAGCTGCCGGATCGCCGCGGACAAGGTCGGTTGCGAGATATGGCTGCGCTCGGCGGCGGCACCGAAATGCCGCTCGCGGGCGAGTGCCAAGAGATAGACGAGCTGCTTGATCACCATGATCCGGTACTCGCCTCGGTGAGAGCGGCGATGGCGACATCGATCGCCGCCGCGTCGGTGCCGCGCCCGAGCCCGATCCGCACCGAAGCGAGAGCCGCCTCGGTATCGAGCCCGATCGCCAGAAGCGTCCGCGATGGAATCCGCTCGGCGGAGGCGCAGGCCGAGCCGGCGGAGATCGCCAGCCGATTGCGCAAGCGCGCGATCAAGCTCTCGGCATCGATGCCGAAGAAACGAAGACTGAGATTGCCCGGGAGCCGTCGCACCGGATCGCCGTTGAGCGTGTAGTCGAGCCGCGCGGCATCGAGCCCGGCGAGCAGCCTCCCGCGCAATTCGGCGAGGCGCGGCCTCTCCTCCGCCATGGCGGCACGAGCTAGTTCGGCCGCCAGGCCAAAGCCCACGACTAGCGGCACCGGCACGGTGCCGGAGCGCAGCCCGCCTTGCTGGCCGCCGCCGAGAATATGCGGCTTGAGCCGTCGGCGTGCCGCCGGCCTCGCGACCAGCGCACCGATGCCCTTCGGCCCGTAAAGCTTGTGTGCCGATAGCGACATGAGATCGGCGGTCGCGGCGACCGGTATCTTGCCGAAGGCCTGCGTGCCGTCGCTGTGAAAGAGGATATCATGCGAACGGCAGAGCGCGCCGATCTCGGCGATCGGCTGAACCGTGCCAATCTCGTGGTTGGCCGCGATGATCGAGACCAGGCCGGTTTCGGATGTCAGCAGCCCCTCGACCGCGGCAGGATCGATCACGCCCGAAGCCTCGACCGGCACCTCGGTCACGGTGAAGCCCGTCCGCACGAGCTCGGCGAGCGGTGCTGAAACGCTCGGATGCTCCAAGGGGGAGGTGACGATATGGGTGAGGCCACGCGCGCGAAGATCTGCCGCCAGCCCGAACAGGGCCAGGTTGTTCGCCTCGGTGGCACCGGCGGTGAAGATCAGATCCGCCGGCTCCGCACCGACCAAGGCGGCGACTTGCCGCCGCCCCTTTTCGACGGCCTCTTCAGCCCGCCAACCCCATTCATGATCGACCGAATGGGGATTGCCGAACTGCGCCGTAAACCAGGGCAGCATTTCGGTCAGAACGCGCGCATCGGTCGGCGTGGTCGAATGATGATCGAGAAAGACGGGCTGCATAGGGCTGGTTCTTACCTCTTTTTGCCGCCGCGCGCCTCCGTCAAGGCATTTCGCATCGGCGGCTTTCAAGAGGAGGTGGCTCTCGATCCGCCCGGTATCAATGGGAAAGGCGCCGCGGCAGGACGGGAGTCCCGCCGCGGCGCCCGGTCAAGCGGCGGTACGCTCGTCCTGCCGGGTGGTCCGGCGGTAGGTCCAGACGAAGGCCGGTGGAAAATTGCGCAGAACCATCGCCGTACGCTTCGCCGCCAACCCGCGAATCCGAGGCGGCACCGGTGATTTCGCACCGTAGGTGAACTGAATCAGCGGACCGTCCGGTCCAAGCAGGGAAAATGCGCTCGCCATCAGCTTGGTCAGCGTCTCGTGGGAGAACAGCAGCAGCGGCAGACCCGACACCACGGCGGCGGCCCGATCGATCCCGAACGGCTTCAGCAGTTCCGGCAGGGCCTCGGCGTCGCCGCACAGTACATTGACGAGCGGAAAGCGGCGGCGCAGCAGCTCGGCCATCCCCGGATCACGCTCGACGACATAGAGTCGGTCCGGCGCCACCCCGGCTTCGAGCAGGCCTTGGGTAATGCTGCCCGTGCCGCCGCCCAGCTCGACGACGGGCGCTCGGTCGGTGAAGGCCGAGCGCGGAATCTGCCGGGCCATCGCCCGGGCCAGATAACGGCTCGACGGCGTGACGGCACCGACATAGCGCGGCGCACGCAGCCAGCGCACGAGAAAGGTCAGCGGCGCGTTATTGTTGATGGGAACTGTCGTCATATTCTCCTCTGCCATCCGTCAGAACGCGAATGGTCTTGTCCGAGACCGCCGATCCGTTAGGGTGCGGCCCCCATCAGAGACCGGCATCGCGCCGGGACGGCAAAAGTTGTAACGGAATTGCAGCAATAAGGCGAAGCCCTCCGCAGCACCGACGCGCATGGGTGCAGGTGTCAAATGTCGGAGCAGGCCGCGCCAACCGGGGAGATCCTTATGTCGTTGGCTTCCGAGAACGAGAAGCTTCTGCTCATCGAGCGAATCGTGGAGATGGCCGCAACCGCAGAGTCCGGCGACCGGCCGGCCGACCGATTCGTACGGGAATTCTATAGCAACGTGCCGCCCGACGACGTGCTGACGCGCACGCCGGAGGATCTGCTCGCCGCCGTCACGACGCTGTGGCAATTCATGGCGGAAAGGCGGCCCGGCCGGGCCAAGCTGCGCGTGCTCGACCCGCACGAATCGGCGAATCGCTGGGCCAGCGGGCGCGCGATCGTCCAGATCGTCAATGACGACATGCCATTCCTGGTCGATAGCGTGACCGCGGCGCTGAACAATCTCGACCTCGTCGTCCATCTGGTGATCCATCCGGTGATCCCGGTCGAGCGCGACGGTGCCGGCAATCTCGTCGGCCTGGCCCAGGGCCCTACGGGCGATGCCCGCGAATCGGTCATGCAGGTCGAACTCTCAGGCCCTGTCAACGCCGAGCGGGCGCAAGCGATCCTTAAGGCTCTCGAACCGGTGCTCGCCGATGTCCGGGCAGCCGTAGTCGATTGGGGGGCGATGCGTAAGCATGTGGACCGGATCGGCGATGAGCTCGGCAGCGCCGCCCTCCCCGTTCCGGCATCGGAAGCGGCGGAGGCGGCAGCTTTTCTCACTTGGCTGATCGACGACAATTTCACCTTCCTCGGCTATCGCGAATATGTATTCGACGAGAGTGGCCTCTCGGTCGTACCCGGCGCCGGTCGCGGCATCCTGCGAAACGACGCCTATCTCGTCTTCGACGGCCTGCGCAACTTCACCACCCTGTCGCCCGAGGTGCAGCAATTCCTGCGCTCGCCACAGCTGATGATGATCTCGAAATCGAACCGGAAATCGACGGTCCACCGAGCGGCCCGGCTCGACACGATCGGCATCAAGATGTTCGGTCCCGAAGGCAAGGTTGTCGGTCAGAAGCTTATCATCGGTCTGTTCACCTCGGCCTCTTATAGCCAGTCGCCGCGCGCCATCCCGGTCCTGCGACGCAAGGTGTTGCGCTGCCAGGAACGCTCGGGCTTCGCTCGCGACAGCCATGACGGCAAGGCGCTGCAGCATATCCTCGACACTTATCCGCGCGACGAGCTGTTCCAGATCGACGAGGCAGAGCTGTTTTCGACCGCGCGCGGCATCCTGCATCTGCAGGAGCGGCAGCGCATCGCACTGTTCGTGCGCCAGGACCCGTTCGAGCGATTCGTGAGCGCTCTCGTCTACGTTCCGCGCGACCGCCTCAACGCCGATGTCCGGCGCCGGATGGCGGCGATCCTGGAGCAGGCCTTCGGCGGCAAGCTGCAGTCGGAGGTGCCGCATCTCGAGGCGTCTGCCCTGGCGCGGATTCATTTCACCATCGCCACCACGCCTGGCCAGATGAAGCCAGTGGCGCTCGAGCGGGTCGAGCGGCAACTGGTCGAAGCCGGCCGGGTCTGGGCCGACCGGCTGGGCGAGGCGCTCGCCGCAGCCTTCGGTTCCGAGCCGGGCCAAGATCTGCTACGCCGCTTCGCCGAGGCGCTGCCCAATGCCTATGTCGAGCGCTTCTCGGCCAATGTCGCCGCCGCCGATATCCGGCACATCCTCGATGTCGAGAACGGTGCCGCGGTGACGTTGACGCTCGATCGCGATCGCCCGGGGGCGACCGCCGCGATCCGGCTCAAGACCTTCCATGGCGGCGAACCGATAGCGCTCTCCGATGTGCTGCCCATGCTGGAAAATCTCGGCCTCAAGGTGATCAACGAGATGCCGTTCGAGGTCCGTCCGGCTGGAGCGGAACGGCCGGTCTGGATTCAGGAATTCGAGATGCTGCCGCGCACCGGCACGGCCGTCGATCTGATCGAGGCGGCGCCGCGCTTCGAGGAGGCATTTCCCGCGATATGGTTGGAAGCGGTCGAGAATGACGGCTTCAACCGTCTCGTCCTGCTCGGCGGCCTGACCGTACGCGAGATCGTGGTGCTGCGGGCCTATTGTAAGATCCTGCGCCAGGCCGGCATCGCCTTCAGCCAGTCCTATATGGAGGACACTGCCGCCGCCCATGCCGGGATCGCGCGGCTGCTGGTGCGGCTGTTCGAAGCGCAGTTCGATCCAGCCCGGCCCGATGCGGGCCGCGAGGCCGAGGCACAAGCGATTGCGGACGAGATCAAGGCGGCGCTCGAAGGAGTGACCAACCTCGATGAGGACCGCATCCTGCGCAGCTTTCTGCTGCTCATCCGCAAATCGCTCCGGACCAATTTCTATCAGCATGGGCTGGACGGCGCGCCCAAGCCCTATCTCTCGATCAAGCTGGCAAGCCAGGAGATCGACCTGCTGCCGCTGCCGCGCCCGCTGGTCGAGATCTTCGTCTACAGCCCGCGGATGGAAGGCTGCCATCTGCGCGGCGGCAAGGTCGCGCGCGGCGGCATCCGCGCCTCGGACCGCAAGGAGGATTTCCGCACCGAGGTCCTGGGCCTGATGAAGGCGCAGATGGTCAAGAATTCGGTCATCGTGCCGGTGGGTTCCAAGGGCGGTTTCATCGTCAAGCGTCCGCCCGCCGCCGGCGATCGCGAAGCGCTCCATGCCGAGATCGTCGCCTGCTACAAATATCTGATGTTCGGCCTGCTCGATCTGACCGACACGATCAGCGGCGACGCGATCGTACCGCCGAAGGACGTGGTCCGGCGCGACTCTGACGACCCCTATCTGGTCGTGGCGGCGGACAAGGGCACCGCGACCTTCTCCGACATCGCCAACGGCGTCGCCCTCGATTACGGCTTCTGGCTAGGCGACGCCTTCGCGTCGGGCGGCTCGATCGGCTATGACCACAAGGTGATGGGCATCACCGCACGCGGCGCCTGGGAGGCGGTCAAGCGGCATTTCCGCGAGTTGGGCAAGGATATACAGGCGGCTGACTTCACCTGCGTCGGGGTTGGCGACATGGCCGGCGACGTATTCGGCAACGGCATGCTGCTATCGCAGCACACCAAGCTGATCGGCGCCTTCAACCACCAGCACATCTTCATCGATCCCGACCCCGATCCGTCAGTCAGCTGGGTCGAACGCAAGCGGCTGTTCGATCTCAAGGGATCGAGCTGGGAGGATTACGATCGGACGACCCTGTCCAAGGGCGGCGAGATCTATCGGCGTTCCGCGAAATCCATCGCGCTCTCGCCCGAAGCGCGCGCCCGGCTGGGCGTGGCCGAGGAGACCCTGGCCCCGGCGCAACTGATCCAGATCCTGCTGAAGCAGCCGGTCGATCTGCTCTGGTTCGGCGGCATCGGTACCTATGTAAAGGCCTCGGCGGAAAGCCATGCCGAAGCCGGTGACAGAACGAACGACGCGCTCCGGATCAATGCCGGCCAGCTCAGGACGCGGGTCATCGGCGAGGGTGCCAATCTCGCCGTGACCCAGCGGGCCCGCATCGAATTCGCGCTGAAGGGCGGCCGCCTCAATACGGACGCGATCGATAATTCCGCCGGCGTCGACACCTCCGACCATGAGGTCAACATCAAGATCGGGGTCGGCAACATGCTGGCCTCGGGCAAGCTCGACCCGAGCCAACGCGCTTCCTTCCTGGCCACCATGACCGACGAGGTCGCGGGTTTGGTGCTGGAAGATAACTACCTGCAGACCCAGGCATTGAGCCTGACCGAATCCGAAGCCTCGGCACTGCTCGACCAGCATGCCCGGCTCATGCGCGCGCTCGAACGAAGCGGCCGTCTCGACCGTGCGATCGAGTTTCTGCCGGACGACGAGACGCTGGCTCAACGGGCTGCGAGCAAGCGCGGCCTGACCCGGCCGGAGCTGGCGGTTCTGCTCGCCTATGCCAAGAACGCCGCCTATGCCGAGCTGCTCTCGTCGGATCTGCCCGACGAGCCCGAGCTCGAAGCCGACCTCGTGAGCTATTTTCCGCGCCGGATGCAGGAATTGTCCGTCGCCGATCTGAAGGCTCACCGGCTGAGGCGCGAGATCATCGCTACCCAGATCGCGAATGCGATGGTCAACCGGATGGGACCGAGCTTCGTCGTCGAGATGCAATCTCGCGCCGGCCGCAGCACGGCCGACATCGCCCGCGCCTACCGCATCACCCGCGACGTGTTCGAGCTGCCGTCGGTCTGGCGGGCGATCGAGGCGCTCGACAACAGGGTATCGGCGGCGACGCAGCTACGGCTGCTGAGCGAAGTCAAGACCGTGGCCGAGCGCACCACGCGCTGGCTGCTGCAGTCGGGACTGCCGCTCGATATTTCCGCCAGGATCAAGGAATTCCTGCCGGGGGTGAAACGGCTCGCCGCCGAGCTGCCGAAGATCCTGCCGGAAGGCGAGAAGCGGTATCTTGAGGAGCGGACGGCGCCGTTCGTCGAAGCCGGTGTGCCGGAAACGCTGGCGGCGCGCACGGCGGCACTCGCCAATCTGGCGGCTGGGCTCGACATCGTGCGCATCGATGAGGCGGCGAAGCAGATCGATGTCGTCGAGATGGGCCGGCTCTATTACGACACAGGCGAGAGGCTGGGGCTGGACGCGCTACGCGGCGCCACGCGGGCGATGCCGGTCACCAACAATTGGCAAGGTCTCGCCTGTGCCGCCATGCTCGATGATTTCTACGGGCTGCAACGGGACATCGTTCAACGCGTGCTGGACGAAGGCGGCAAGGCCGACGACCGGCTCGCATCGTGGCTGGACCGGCGGCAAGAGGCCGTCAGCCGAATTCAGGAGATGATTGCCGAGATCGGCCGCGCCGGACCGGCCGATCTTGCCATGCTGACGGTGGCGGGGCGGCAGCTCAGAGCCCTGACCGCCGGATAGACCTCGGTCTCCGATATTTGAATCAGCGCAAGGTCCGAGCAAGTCGATTCGACTTGCTCGGACCTTGCCCTAAATCAGATCAGTCGCCGTTCTGGTTCTCGAGCCGCGCCTTGTGGCCGAGATAGCCGCCATGGTGGCGAAGCGCGTAATCGCCGGCGGTGATGCCTTTCTGCTCCATCAGCACCAAGGCCAAAGCATCGCTGATCGCGCCCATCACCGCCATGCTGGCCGAGGGAGTGAGGCCGAGCGGGCATGGCTCCTCGATCACGCCCATATCGAGCACGATGTCGGCGAGCCGGCGCAGCTCCGTTTCCGGATGCGACGTGATGCCGATCACGACCGTCTTGGTCAGATGCCGGCTGAGCTCGATGAACTCCAGCACCTCGCGCGTCTTGCCGCTGGTCGAGAAGGCGATGATGGCATCGCCTTGGCCGATCAGTCCGAGATCGCCATGTGCCGCCTCGGCCGGATGGATGAACACCGCCGGTGTCCCGGTCGAGCACAGCACGGCCGCGAATTTCTGCGCGATGAAGCCGGCCTTGCCGATGCCGGTCGTGACGATCTTGCCGGTGCAGCGCAGCAGAGCCTCGAGGGCCGTCTCATAGGCGTCGCTGACATCGACGGCACTGATCGCCGCCGCCTCCGCATCGAGGATCTGACGGATCTTGCCGCGTATCTGGGTCATAGAGCTCTCAGTGCCGGAAATGCCGCATATCGGTGAAGACCATGGCGAGGCCACGCTCGTCGGCGGCGGCGATCACCTCGCCGTCGCGCTTGGAGCCGCCCGGCTGGATGACCGCCGTGGCGCCGGCCTCGGCCGCGGAAATGAGCCCGTCGGCGAAAGGGAAGTAAGCGTCCGAAGCCACGACCGAGCCTTCGGCCGGGCTCGGTCCGTCGGCACCGCCGCGCGACGCCTTGCCCGCCTCAGCCGCCTTCCAGGCGGCAATGCGCGAGCTGTCGACCCGGCTCATCTGACCGGCGCCGATGCCGACGGTGGCACCCTGCTTGGCATAGACGATGGCGTTCGACTTCACGTGCTTGGCGACGCGGAAGGCGAACAGCAGATCCTCGAGCTCCTGCGCGGTCGGCGCCCGCTTGGTGACGGTCTTGAGTTGGGGAAGAGCGATCCGCCCGGAATCCCGGCTCTGTGCCAGGAACCCGCCCGCAACCGAGCGGAAGCTCAGGCCGGGGGCCGCCGGATCGGGCATCCCGCCGGTCGCGAGCAGCCTGAGCTGCGTCTTGCGCGCCAGCAACTGGGCGGCCGCTTCCTCGATCTCGGGCGCGATCACGACCTCGGCGAAGAGCGCTGCGATCGCCTCGGCCGTGGGCGCATCGAGCGGCCGGTTGACCGCAACGATGCCGCCATAGGCGCTGACCGGGTCACAGGCGAGCGCCTGGCGATAGGCGTCGATGAGCGTCGAGCCCATGGCGACGCCGCAGGGATTGGCATGCTTGACGATCACCACGGCCGGCCGCTCGAACTCGGCGACGCATTCGAAGGCGGCGTCGGTGTCGTTGATATTGTTGTAGCTGAGCTCCTTGCCCTGGAGTTGGCGCGCGGTCGCGACGCCCGGACGCGCGTCGGCCGGAATGAGATAGAAGCCCGCCGATTGATGCGGGTTCTCGCCGTAGCGCAGGAGCTGCTTGCGCTTGCCCGCGATCGACAGGCTCTCCGGCAGCTCGTCGCCGCGCTGACCCGCCATCCAGGCCGCGATCGCCGCATCGTAGGCGGCCGTACGCGCATAGGCCTGGCCGGCGAGACGCCGGCGCGTGACGAGCGTGGTCGCACCACCATTGGCGTCCATCTCGCCGAGCACGGTCGCGTAGTCGGCGGGATCGGTGACGATGGTGACGAAATCATGGTTCTTCGCCGCCCCGCGAATGAGCGACGGGCCGCCGATATCGATATTCTCGATGCAGCTTTCCCAGGCCGCGCCGCTCGCCACCGTCGCTTCGAACGGATAGAGGCTGGAGACGACCAGATCGATCTCGTCGATCTTGTGCTCGGCCAAGGCCGCGCGGTGGGTTTCCAGATCGCGCCGCGCCAGCACGCCGCCATGGATGACCGGATGCAGCGTCTTGACCCGGCCGTCGAGCATCTCGGGGAAGCCGGTGATGCTGGCGACGTCGGCGACGGGCAGGCCGGCATCGGCGATCGCCTTGGCCGAACCGCCGGTCGAGATCAGCGCCACGCCGCGCTCGACCAGCGCGCGCGCGAAATCGACGAGCCCGGTCTTGTCATAGACGGAGATGAGAGCGCGGCGGATCGGACGATCGAGATCAGTAGCCATCATGGTCCGGGGGTTCGGGCAGAAAGAAAGGCGGGACCATAGGGCCGGCCTCCCGCCCGATCAAGCCAGAGGTGCGACCGTCTGAGGCTGGCGCAGCAGCAAGACGAGCAGACCGACAACCAGCCCCAGCGCCAGCGCCAAGCTGATCCAAGGCCAAATGACACCCAGCAGAGCCAGCAGGACGAGGCCGATATTGCCGGCAACTATGCGTAAAACAACGCCCGCATGGCTCAAGCCCTTTTGCACGGCGCGCTGATAGAAATGCTCGCGATGCCCTTCCCAGAAGCGGCGGCCGCGCACCATGCGGTAAAGGAGGGTCAGGGTCGCATCGGCCAGATAATAGAGCGGCAGGATCAGCGCGGGCGCCCAATGGCCGGACCCCGCCAGCCCGAGCAGTAGCCAGCCGAGCAGGAAGCCGAGCGGAATCGATCCGACATCGCCGAGGAAAAGCTTGGCCGGTTGCCAGTTCCAGACCAGAAACCCCAAGGCGGCGGCGGCGATGGACGCTCCCAGAGGAATGGCGCCCGAATCATTCTCCGCGGCCAGGACGGCGACGAGGGTAACGCCGAGCCCGATCATCACGGTCTCGCTGCCGGTGATGCCGTCGATCCCGTCCATGAAATTGAACAGATTGACGAACCACACCCAAAGCAAGGCGGTCACGGCAAAATCAGCGGCTTCGGGCAGCAGCCCCTGGAAGACATGCCCGGCGCCGGGGAGGAAGAACAGCGCGATCAGAATGCCGAGAATCTGCGCGCCGAGCCGCATCCAGACCGGCAGGCCGCCGCTCCGATCGTCACGCCAGGACAGCGCGGCGAACCCGACCGCCACAGCCACGGCGACCAGCGTTCCGAGCGGGGCGGCGCCGAGTGCTGCAAGGGCAATCCAGCACAGCGCCACGATCGGCACCACGGCGAGACCGCCGCCGCGCGGCGTCGGCCGGTCGTGGCTGGAACGGTGATTTGGTTCATCCATCACCTGATGCCGCCGCAGCCAAATGAGCGCGAGACCGGTGGCCGCGGCACTGGTCAGCACGCAGCCGAGCGTCAGATAAATGATGAGCATCGTCGACATGGGACCGCCTTCCTAACAGCGGGATGGGCAGCCGGCAAGCGACCGGCCCGCCTTTACAGGCGGACCAGCCGGGAAGCGAAGAAGCCGTCTATGCCGTCGAACTCGCTGAGATGGCTGGGCAAGGTCCGCAGATCGCCCTCGGGCGTGATGAACTCGCTGATGCCGCCCAGCTCCTCCGGCTGGACCGGACGACGCGCGACCGGCGCACCGCGGCCGAGCAGCTTGGCGATCTGCTGCGGTCCTTCCTCGGGCTCGAGGGAGCAAGTGCAATAGACCAAGGTGCCGCCCGGCTCGAGCATGTCGATGGCGGCGTTGAGCAGCCTTTCCTGCACGGCCGCGAGTCGGCTCACATCGTCCGGAGTCTTGAGATGCGGCACGTCGGGGTGCCGTCGGATGGCGCCCGTCGCCGTGCAGGGCGCGTCGAGCAGCACGCCCCAAGCCTTCTGCGGCGGTTTCCAGGTGACGGCATCGGCGCTGACCGTGTCGACCTTGAGCGAAAGGCGCGAGAGATTGTTGATCATGCGATCGAGCCGGCGCGGCGAACGGTCGATCGCGATCACCTTGGCCCCGCCGGAGGCGAGCTGCGCCGTCTTGCCGCCGGGCGCCGCGCACAGATCGAACATGGTCCGCTCGGCGACATCGCCGAACAGCATGGCCGGCAGCGCCGCCGCGGCATCCTGAACCCACCAGGCGCCTTCGCCGTATCCAGGCAGATTGGCGATGGCGCCGCCGGCGACGCGGCGCAACGTGCCAGTGGGCAGCAATGTCGCGTCGAGCCGCTGAGCCCAACCGGTCCGGTCGAAGCGAACCGTGATATCGAGCGGCGCCTCCCGCAGATGAATTTCGGCCACCCGGCGCGCCCCGGCCTCGCCATACGCCTCGGCCCAGGCGTTCCATAGCCATTTCGGCGTATTGAGGCGCGGCGCGTCCTGCCGTTCCACGAGCCCCGGACCATCCTGGGACAGGCGGCGCAGCACCGCGTTGACCAGTCCCTTGTGAGTCGTGAAGCCGCGCGCGTCGGCGAGATCGACGGTCGTTGCCACGGCTGCATGGGCGGGTGTGCGCAGGAATAGGAGCTGAGCAATGCCGAGCCGAAGCATGTCGTGCACCTGTGCGGCGCGCGGCGGCAAAGGCGTGGCCAGACAATGGGCGATGAGCGCATCGATCTGCCCGAGCCGGCGCAGCACGGTGGCGACCAGCAATCGTGCAAAAGCACGATCCCGAACCGAAAGGCTCGGCAGATCAGGGGCTTCGTCGATGGCATCGTCGAGTGGGCGGCGGCGGCGGAGCACAGCCCCCAAAAGGTCGATAGCCACCCCGCGAGCGGAGGGAATAGGCGAGGAACTCAACAAGGTACTGTCTGCCATCCTATGCTGGGACGTGCCATTGGCCACGGCAAACGACCAATCCCGATTAAAGTTCAACGCACGCGTCGCGTGCTCGCTGGTTTTTCTTCGTAAGGCGCCGAATCATCCCCAATCCAAATGACCGCCCCCGCAACCTTCGCTCCCCGCAGCGCCAAACACTCGATTGCTCCGATCCAGCCTTGGCAGCGATACGTAATTTATTCATATATGTTCAATGACCGAAGACACCAAGGCTTCCACTCCAATTTCCGACGTCGCCGTGCCGGCGGCCGATTCGACGCCGGTAAAGCCGCAAGCTCCGCGCGAGATCGGCGGCCCTGCAGGCCCCGAGCCGACGCGATATGGCGACTGGGAACAGAATGGCCGTTGCACTGATTTCTGACCCCATACCACGAGATTTGGGGGATGGCGCAAGAATGTCCACCCCGTCAAACACTTATTAAATCAATATTATATGCAATTCCGGTGTCATCTTTGGGACGGGTGGATCGGCCAAGATAGCAAGGCCGCTTATGTCTACATACCCTGACGCGCTGACCGGTGAGCATGCCGCCCGGCGCAACCGACGCGTGCTGCTTTCAATTTTGACCGGCCTTCCCTTTCGTATAATCCAGGTTGTCAGCGGTGTCATGCTCGTCCCGCTGGCCTACCACTATCTCGGCAGCATTCGCTTCGGCCTGTGGGCCGCCATCACCGCGCTCGCCCCGATCGTCGCCCTCGCCGATCTCGGCATCGGCAGCGGGTTGATCACGGCTGTCGCTCGTGCGGTCGGCCGGGACGATCCGGACGAGGCGCGACGTGCCGCCGCATCCGGTTTGTCCGCGGTCACCGTCATAGCCGCTCTGCTGGCCTCGCTGGTCGCTTTCGCCGGATTGCTGGGCGACTGGGCCGGTTGGTTCAATGTCACAGGCACGGAAGCGGCGCCCGAGGCCCGGCCGGCGGCGCTTCTGTTCATCGCCAGCGCGCTGGCGCTGCTGCCCGTAACGCTGGCCTCCAGGCTGCGCGCCGGCCTGCAGGAATCCTTCATCAGCAGCTTCTGGGAGGCGGCGGGCGTAATCGGCGCCCTGGCAGCCTTCGTCGCTCTCACCCGGCTCGATGCGGGGATGCCCGCCCTGGCGCTGGCGCTCGGCGGCGTGCCGGTCCTGGCCGGTATCGGCAATCTCGCCTGGCTTTACGGCCAGCATCGCTGGCTCCGTCCGCGCCTGACCGACATCGATTTCGCGGCGCTGCGCCCGGTGCTGCGGCTGGGCTTTCTCTACTTCATCCTGATGGCGGCGACGACGCTCGCCAATGCCAGCGACAGCATCGTCGCGATCCGCCTGCTCGGTCCGGACGAGACCGGCATGATCGCGATTTGCGGAAAGATCTTCGGCGCCGGGCAAGCGCTGGTGCTGGCAACGCTGACGCCCCTCTGGCCCGCCTTCAGCGAGGCGCTCGCCCGGCGCGACATGAACTGGATCCGGCGGACCATGGCGCGAGCCCTTATTGCCGGGCTTGGCGGTGCCAGCCTGTTCGCCGTCGGCCTCGCCGTCTCGACCAACGAGGTCGTCCATTTCTGGATCGGACCGGCGATGACCATGCCGACCTCGCTCCTGGCAGCCAACGCGATCTGGCTCATCCTGATCGGCGCCGGTAACGCCTTCGGCATGCTCCTCAACGGCGCCGGCATCGTCCGCCTGCAGATCATCGCGGCCCTAGGCTACGGCCTGGTCGCCTTCGGCCTGAAATTCATCCTGCCGCGCTATCTCGGACCGGCCGGCATCGTCTGGGCCACCGTCGCGGGATATGGCGGCATCGTCGTTCCGCTCTATGCCGGCTTCACCTGGCGCTATCTGACCGATCGAACCGAGCCCTAATCCCGGTTCATCCGGCTCTCGACCAGCCCGACGACCACGGCGGGATCGGCGAGCGTCGTCGTATCGCCGAGCGACTCATGCTCGTTGGCCGCGATCTTGCGCAGAATGCGGCGCATGATCTTGCCGGACCGGGTCTTGGGCAGGCCTGGCGCCCATTGGATGAAGTCCGGTGTCGCGATCGGCCCGATCTGCTTGCGCACCCAGGCGACCAGTTCCTTGCGCAGCTCTTCGCTCGGGCTTTCATCGACATTCAACGTGACATACGCGTAGATACCTTGACCCTTGATATCGTGAGGGAATCCCACCACGGCCGCTTCGGCCACCGTGACATGAGCGACAAGCGCGCTTTCGATTTCAGCTGTACCGAGGCGATGGCCCGCGACATTGATCACATCGTCGACGCGGCCGGTAATCCAGTAGTAGCCGTCCTCGTCGCGCCGGCAACCGTCGCCGGTGAAGTATCGGCCGGGATAAGTGGAGAAATAGGTTTCCACGAAACGCTTATGGTCGCCGAAGATGGTGCGCATTTGGCCGGGCCAGCTATCCTCGATGCACAGATTGCCCTCGGTAGCTCCTTCCAGCGCCTTGCCCTCGGCATCGACGATGAGCGGCTTTACGCCGAAGAACGGCTTGGTCGCCGAGCCCGGCTTTAGCGCCGTAGCGCCAGGCAGCGGCGAGATCAGGATGCCGCCCGTCTCGGTCTGCCACCAGGTATCGACGATCGGGCAGCGCTTGTCCCCGACATGCTCCCAGTACCAGAGCCAGGCCTCGGGGTTGATCGGCTCGCCCACCGAGCCCAGCAAGCGCAAGCTTTTGCGGCTGGTCCGCTCGACCGGGCCGGCGCCCTCGCGCGCAAGCGCCCGGATCGCGGTCGGTGCCGTGTAGAAAATCGAGACCTTGTGCTTGTCGATCACCTGCCAGAAGCGCGAAGCATCCGGATAGTTCGGCACGCCTTCGAACATCAACGTCGTGGCGCCGTTCGCGAGCGGTCCGTAGATGATGTAGCTGTGCCCGGTGACCCAGCCGACATCGGCGGTGCACCAATAGACCTCGCCCGGCCTATAGTCGAAGACATGCCGGTGCGTGAGCGCGGTATAGACGAGATAGCCCGCGCTCGTATGGAGCACGCCCTTAGGCTTTCCCGTCGAACCGGAGGTGTAGAGAATGAAGAGCGGATCCTCGGCGCTCACCTCAGTGGGCGGGCAATCGGCGGAGGCCCGCGCCACCTCGTCATGATACCAGGCATCGCGGCCCTCGACCCAGCCGACTTTGCCGCCGGTGCGCTTGACCACCAGCACGGTATCGACCTCCGGGCAGGAGGCGAGCGCCGCATCGGCATTGGCCTTGAGCGGAACGCGCCGACCGCCGCGGACGCCCTCGTCGGCGGTGATGAGCACGGTCGCCTTGGCGTCCTGGATACGCCCGATCAGGCTGTCCGGCGAGAAGCCACCGAATACCACCGAATGGATCGCCCCGATCCGCGCGCAGGCGAGCATGGCATAGGCCGCCTCGGGGATCATCGGCAGGTAGATCGTGACCCGGTCGCCCTTCTTGACGCCCTTGCCCTTCATCACATTAGCGAGACGCGACACCTGCTCATGCAACTCGCGATAGGTGATGTGGCGCGATTCGGTCGGATCGTCGCCTTCCCAGATGATGGCGGTCTGATCGCCCTTCGTTGGGAGATGGCGGTCGATGCAATTGGCGGCGACGTTGAGCGTGCCGTCCTCATACCATTTGATCGAGACACCATCGGTGAAGCGCGTATTCTTGACCTTGGTGAAAGGCTTGATCCAATCGACGATCTTGCCCTGCTCGGCCCAGAATTCCTCGGGCGCTTCGATCGAGCGGCGATAGAGCCGCTCATACTCGGCGGCGGAAATGGTCGAAGGGCCGGCAAAGCCCTCCGACACCGGAATAAGGGACGGGCTGGACATCTCGTTTGCTCCCTATCGGCGCCTCGGTTGACACGAGCGCCACTCTCGCTTGGCCGACCATGCTGAACGCTGGGTGATCGACCCCATTGTCTTGAATCAAATATCAGCAGATTTTCCTATGACACAAGTCGCGCCGTGCGCGGCCGAAGCCCTTCCGATTTGCGAGACGAGGAGTTGCGTCGATGTTGCTGCAGCATGCCAGCTGGCCCGAGGTCGAGACCTATCTGAAACGATCGAACGGCATCATGATGCCGATCGGCTCGACTGAGCAGCACGGGCCGAACGGCCTCATCGGCACGGATGCGCTGTGCGCCGAGGTGCTGGCCCGCGCGGCGGGCGATGCCGCCGAGGCGATGGTCGGGCCGACCATCGGCGTCGGCATGGCGGTTCATCACATGAATTTCGCCGGTTCGATGACGCTCCGCCCTTCGACCCTCATCAGCGTCGTTCACGATTATGTGCTGTCGCTGGCGCGCCACGGCTTCCGCCGCTTCTTCTTCGTCAACGGCCATGGTGGCAATGTCGCGACCGTCAATGCCGCCTTCTTCGAGATCTATGCCGAGGCCGAGGGCGTCATCGGCTCGACCCCGACGCCGCATGGCGAGATCCAGTGCCGACTCCAGAACTGGTACGAGACGCAGGGCGCCAACAAGCTGTCGAAGGAGTTGTTCGGCGAGGATGAAGGCAGCCATGCGACGCCATCAGAGGTCGCCGTGACCCAATATGCCTTTCCCGAGACGATCAAGAATGTGACGCTCGACCCGCCTCGGGCGCCGCGCGGCCGTTTCCACGGCCCGGCCGACTACCGCCGCCGCTTCCCGGACGGCCGAATCGGCTCCAACCCCGGCCTTGCCTCGCCGGAAAAGGGCAAGTTGATCCACGACGCCGTCGTGCCCGATCTGGTCCGGCTCTATCAGGAGTTCGCGGCAAGCTGAGGCAAATTCAGGCGAGATTTTCGATGAGGGGCCGGGGGAATTCATCCACCGGTCCTTGCGGCGCTTCTCCCGCGGGCCGATCCTGCCGATCTCAGCCCGCTCTCTCGGTAGCCGCCCGGACAACCATGCCCGAAATGGACATGGTCATCGGCCTTATTCTGCCTCTAGGCCGCCCGGCCTCGAGGCGGCGACCTTCATCGCAACCCCGCACGACATAAGGAATTCGCCATCGCGCCTCTACCCAAGCCCAGATTGGATCGCTCGCTGGACGAGCTCCCGCTCGCCCTACCGCCGGCGCTCCGGTTAACGAAGCCGGTGTCGACCGAGCAGGCTGGGGCAGACCCGCAATCGACAGTCCGACTGGGAGAACCTTGCGCCGGTGCCTGCTGAAGCCGCCGCCCGGCGCGCGTCAGACCCGCGAAGCCAGCATCCGCTCGATCATGAAGCGCGGCACGCTCAGGCCACGCAGGGCCGAGCGGACGACATTGTCGATCGAATGCTGCAGATCGAAAGCTCGGCCGCCTTCTTCATAGCGATAATGCGGCTGGTGCGCATCGACCAGCGCGATCGCGTCCGTGCCGAGCTGCTCCTTGAGATAATCGACGCTGGGCTGGACGCTCTCGATATAGAACTCGTAGCGTTTCAGCAGCGAGCTCTCGTCGTCGTCGATCCGGCCGCGCAACCGGGCGCGGTTGAGCATTTCCTGCTTGCTGATGCTGAGATGGAGCACTTTCAGGACCGGCACGTTGAGACGCCCCAGCGCTTCCAGCAGATGCTGGGCCGCCGCCCGCGTCCGCGGATAGCCGTCGAGGACGAAGGGCTGCGCGTCCAACGCTTCCAGCCCGCCCAGATGCGCCTCGATCAGCCCTTGGGTCCAGCGGTTGGGCACGAGCAGCCCGTGCGTGGTGCAGAACTCCAGCCAGTCGAGCTGGCTCGCCGTGCGCCAGTCGGCCTCGACCCCGCGCTTCTCGGCGAGCAAGGCCGCAAGCGGTTCGGCCTGCTGCTCGACCTTGCGCGATAGGTCGGGCGTGGAATCGAGGCAATCGAGGATCGGTACCCGATCGCTGATATTGTATTGGGATTCGAGCAGGCTCACGAATTCCGGATCGCGCGCGCGCTCGTAAGTGTGGCGAAGAATGTCACCCATCGACAGCCAGCGCTCGCGCCGGATCATCAGGAGCTCGCACAGCGCCTTGGCGACCTCGCCTTTGCCGCAGCTCGACGGGCCGGTGATGATGATGGCGCCGGGGCCGGCGATCTCGACATGGCGGATGATGAGCCGGCGACCCAGATCCGGATTGGCAGCGGGAGCAGGATTGGTCACGCTGCAATCCCGGCTTTGTCGCAGATGAGCGCCCATTCCTCGTCCGTGACCGGCACGACCGACAGGCGCGACTGGCGGATGAGACGGAATTCGGCCAGTCGCGGATCGGCCTTCATTTCCTTGAGCGTTACCGTGCGCTTCACCGGCATCACCGGCTTGATGTCGACCATGACGAACTTGCCTGTCTCATCACTTGGATCGGGGTAGGCCTCGCGCAGGATCTCGACCACGCCGACGATCTCCAGCCCCTCATTGGAATGATAGAAGAAGCCGCGATCACCGAGCTTCATCGCCTGCATATTATTCCGCGCCGTATAGTTGCGGACGCCGTCCCAATGGATTCTGCCATCGGTTACGAGCTTGGACCAGGGATAAACGAAGGGTTCGGACTTGAGCAGCCAGTGCGCCATGCTCAGGCCGCCGGCGGGTGAATGAAGCCGATCCGGTAAGGCGTGATCGTGACCTCGCCGAACAGGCCGGCGACGGCATAGGGGTCCTTGGCTGCCAATTGCTCCACCGCCGCCCAGTCCGGCGCCTCGACGACCAGCATGCTGCCGATCGGCGTCGTCTCGTCGGCACCCAGCATCGGACCGCCGATGACGATACGCGCGCCCAACATTTTCAGATATTCGAGATGCTGCGGCCGCACTTGCTGGCGCAAGCCACCCGCGTCCGTCTTGTCGATACAGCGGATGCAGAAATGCATCGATCGAGATCCTCTTCGCGGTTCGTCCTGATTGCGGCGACACGCTACCCGATCGTCCGCGCCCGATAAAGCGGAGCGAACATGATCAGCGCTCTTATGCCAGGAGCCCTTCGGGCCGGAAGGGCCGCGCGAGCAGACCGCTGATCGCATTATCGATGGCGGCGCCGTGGTGGAGAATCGCGTCGACAGCGGCGACGATCGGCATGTCGATGCCGAGCCGGCGTGCGAGTTCGGCCACGGCCGCTGCCGTGGTGACGCCTTCGGCCACCGACCGCCGCCCCCCCAGCACTTCGTTCAAGCTCTGCCCGGCGCCGAGCGCGCTGCCGAGAGAGTAGTTGCGGGACTGCATGGCCGTGCAGGTAAGCGTGAGATCGCCCAGTCCCGACAGGCCCATCAGGGTCGCGGGCCGGCCACCCTTGGCGATGGCGAGCCGCACCATCTCGGCCAAGCCGCGCGTGATCAAGGCCGCCCGTGCATTTTCGCCCAACCCGCGCCCGGCGACGATGCCGCAGGCGATGGCCAGCACGTTCTTGACCGCACCGCCGATCTCGCAGCCGATCGGATCGTCGCCGAGATAGGGGCGGAAACTGGCCGTACCGATCGTCGCGACCAGCGTTCGGCCAAGGCCGGCATCGTCGACGGCGAGCGTCACCGCCGTCGGCAAACCGCGCGCGACCTCGATGGCGAAGGTCGGACCCGACAGCACGGCCCGCGGGCGGCCCGGCATAACCGCCTCGAGCACCTCGCCCATCGTGTCGCCGGTACCGATCTCGATGCCCTTGGCGGCAATGACCACCGGCACCGAGGCCGGCAGATGCCGCTCCAGCTCGGCCGCGACCGAGCGGAGATGCTGGGCGGGTGCCACCAGCAGAATCGCATCCGCCCCGGCCAGCGCCGTCAAATCCCCGGTCGCCGCGATCGCCGGATCGAGCTTGAAGCCGGGCAGAAACAGCTCGTTCTCGTGGTTCCCGTTGATCGACGCCACCACTTGCGGCTCGCGCGCCCAGAGCGTGACATCGGCCCCGGCGCGCCGAACGGTAGCAGCCAGAGCCGTCCCCCAAGCCCCGGCGCCGACCACACCGATCGAGCGGAAGCGGCTCACGCCTTGACCCCGGCGAAAGCGACCTTGGGCGCCTCGGCATCGAGCGGCCAGCGCGGCCGGGCCGCGAAATCGAGATCATCGACGAGCCCCAGGCGCAGTCTTTCGAGCCCGGCCCAGGCAACCATCGCGCCATTGTCCGTGCAGAGAGACGGCGGCGGCGCCGCGAGCTCCAAGCCAGCCCTTTCAGCGATATCGGCCAGGGCGGCACGGATCGCGCCGTTGGCAGCGACGCCGCCGGCGACGACGAGATGCCGTCCCGCGGGATGCCGTTCACGGAAGAGAGCGATGGCGCGCGCCGTTCGGTCGGCCAGCGTCTCGGCGACGGCGCGTTGAAACGAGGCGGCGAGGTCGGCCAACGCCGAGGCGTCCGGCGGCAACGTCTCGACCGCGAGGCGCACTGCCGTCTTCAAGCCGGAAAAGGAGAAGTCGCAGCCGGGCCGGCCTAGCATCGGCCGGGGCAGCGCGAACCGCGCGGGATCGCCCTCTCGCGCCATGCGCTCGACCGCCGGCCCGCCGGGATACCCCAGCCCCATGAGCTTCGCCGATTTATCGAACGCCTCGCCGACCGCATCGTCGATCGTCGTCCCGAGCCGGCGGTAGCGTCCGACGTCCTCGACGATGAGGAGCTGGCAATGACCGCCCGAAACCAGCAACAGCAGATAGGGAAACGGCACGTCGTCGGTCAGCCGCACCGTCAGTGCGTGGGCTTCGAGATGATTGACGGCGATAAAGGGCAGCTTGCGCGCCAGCGCGATCGATTTCGCCGTGGTGACTCCGACCATGACGCCGCCGATCAGCCCCGGCCCCGCTGTCGCCGCCACGCCGTCGAGCGCTGCGAAATCAATGTTCGCCTCGGCGAGAGCGCGTCGGATCAGCCCGTCGAGCCGATCCAGGTGAGCGCGCGCCGCGATTTCGGGAACGACGCCGCCATAAGGCTGGTGATCGGCGAGCTGGGTATGCACGGCATGGCCCAGCACCCGATGGCCGCGCGACCGATCGCAGACGATGGCCGCGGCCGTCTCATCGCAGCTGGTCTCGATTCCGAGAATGATCATGGATATGGATATAGGCGGCCGGCGAAAAGCGGGCAACCTATGGCGAGGGTGGTCAGATCGCTTCGGTCAGGATGATGACGAGATCCTTGAGCTGACCCTCGGACCGAACGCTCATCTCGACCTTGGTACCGGCAGGCCGGCGAAACATCCGCTGGACCTCCAGGTAATCGATCGAAGCCGCATCGCGATTGTTGATGCGCTCGATCAGGTCATCGGGCCTGAGCCCGGCATCGGCGACGGCCCCGCCCGGCAGCACGCTCAGCACTTTGAGCCCGTCGCGCATGCGCTTCACCGTCATCAGGCCGAGCGAATCGGTTTCGCTATAGGCGGCGGCACGTTCGAAATAAACGAGGCGGTGAGCATAGTCGAAGGTGGTGTTGTAACGCAGGAACATGCCTCCGCCCACATTCCCCGCGAGTTCGGGATCATTGTAGGTGCCGTTCCGCTGGAGCGAGAGATAGATCACCGGCAATCTAAGATTGGCGTTGCCCAGCGTCAGGCGCTCCCCGCGGGTCACTTCAGCCCGGATCGAGCCGCCGATGCCTTCGCCGACGACGATGCTCATCTTCGGCACATATTTGTGCTCGATCCCGGTGCGAACCATGAAAGGCCGATAGAGCGTCAATGAATTGGCCTGTCCGGTATCGAGCGTGAAACGTCCGGGGACCATATCGATCACGCCTTCGATCGCCGGCATATGGCCATGAAGATGAAACGCGATCGGCGTCACACCGCCGCGATAGCTCCATTTCGCGGGATCGGAAAGCACGACTTCGCTGCTGTCTTGATCGACGCGCACGACGAAGCGGTCGAAGATCTCGAACCCCAGCAGCCCGCGATAGGGCAACTTTGATCCGACGCCGAGCGAGGCGAGCGGCAGGACGCGAAATAACTGGTCGCTGAGCCGCACATCGCCGATCTCAACGCTCGGAGCCCGCGTGAGCCCCAGATCGGCCGGCAGTTCGCCGGCCCCACGCCCGCTGAACTTGCCGGATACGGCGAGGCCGAGCTCAGTGGCCAACCCGGAATCGAGTGTATTCCTGGCGCCGGTATCGAGCGCGAAGGGGAAAGGCCCATGGCCGTCGATCATGACATCGACGACCAGCGCCGTGCCCGTCGGCGTCAGCTCGGATACCGACCGACCCGCATTGCTCGCGAACTGATAGTCCGGGGTTCCGGATGCCGGCACCGCGAAAGGATCGGCCTGCATTTCCTCGACATCGACCCGCCCTATATCGAGCCGCTGGTCATTGAGCGTCAACCCGTCCGAGATCGTGATACGAAACGGCAGTTTGAGCCCGGCGCCGGTGACGCGATAGTCGGCGTAGGTCACCACGAGATCGGGAACGCCGCGCACTACCAGGCGGGCCGGCAAGGCGCTTTCATCATCGACCCACAGTTCGAAGCTGCGCACTCCAGGCTGCGTCAGCTTGATCAGGTCGTAAACATGACTGCCTTCGCGCCGCTGGCCGATCGCTTCGGCCGGCATGCCGGTGCGATCGGCAAGCAGGAACCCAAAGCTCGACCAAAAGGCTATGGCGCGGATATCGCCGGCGTTGCCGCGCTCGAGCTCATGCACGCGGCCGGTGGCATCGACGGACCAGGCGACATGGCCGTTCCAGCCCTGCGCACCGCGATCCGGCCCAAGCTGATAGCGCTCGGCATAGCGCCCGTGGAGGGGATCGGCCCAGCTTTCCTGCTGACCGTCGAGGCCGCCGCAAGCGAGACCCATCGTCGCATGCAGGATCTTCGGCCTGCCCCATGCCTCGCCGCCGAGGGCCGTCCGGGCGCGAACGATCAGGGCATAGGCATCGCCGGCCGGCTCGGCAAAAGCGATGCCCGGACCGAAGAGGAACAGAGCGGTGAGCAGTATCCTGATCGTGGTGGCCATTCCCAACAAGCTCCACCCACGAAGATAGCAGATCTGCTAAATGCAGGCGACAATCAGAGCGGAGGTCTTTAAACAACGGCCATGTCGTCAGCGTCCCCTTCCCCCCTCGTGATCGGAACCCGCGGCAGCCCGTTGGCGCTGGCCCAGGCGAACGAAGTCCGCACCTGCCTGCTCGCTGCCTTTCCCGCGTTGGACATCGACATCAGCGTGATCCGTACGACCGGCGATTCGATCACTGATCGGACCCTGGCGGCGATCGGCGGCAAAGGTCTCTTCACCAAGGAAATCGAGCAGGCCCTCCTCGACGGAACCATCGACATCGCCGTGCATTCGATGAAGGACGTTCCGACCGTCTTGCCCGAAGGCCTGATCATCGATTGCTTTCTGCCGCGTGAGGATCCGCGCGACGGCTTCTTCTCGTCGAGCGGATCAAGCCTCGAATCGCTGCCGTCCGGAGCCGTGATCGGCACCGCGTCGCTGCGCCGACAAGCTCAGATCCTTCACGCTCGTCCGGATCTTTCGGTCGTGCCGCTGCGCGGCAATGTCGATACCCGCCTGCGCAAGCTGGCGGACGGCGTGGTCGATGCGACGCTGCTCGCTGTCGCCGGCCTCAAGCGCCTCGGTCATGCCGAGAAGATAACGCAGATCGTTCCGCCGGAAACGATGCTGCCTGCGGTGGCGCAGGGTGCCATCGGCATCGAGCGGCGCGAACGTGACGAGCGCGTCGCGACCTACCTCGCCGCCCTCAACGATACAGCGACTGCGACGCGCGTCAGCGCCGAGCGAACCCTGCTCGCTACCCTCGACGGCTCATGCAAGACGCCGATCGCCGCCCTGGCCGAATTCACCTCCGATAGATCATTGTGGTTGCGGGCGCTGATCGTCCGTCCGGACGGCACACGCCAATTTGAAACCGAGCGCTCGGGCGACCCTGCCGATGCGGCTCGCATGGGACGAGAGGCCGGAGAGGAATTGCGGCGCCGGGCCGGCGCCGATTTCTTCGATCTGCCGATCCCCGAGAGCCCGACAAGATGAGGTTGCTCGTCACCCGACCGGCAGCGGAGGCGGCCGCGCTCGCCGATCGCCTGCGCGCGAACGGGCACGAGGTGATGGTCGATCCGATCATCACGATCCGCGAGCGGCCGGGCGCCACGCTCGACCTCGAAGGCGTCACCGGCCTGCTCTTCACCAGCGGCAACGGTGTCCGTGCCTTCGCCGCCGCCAGCGAACGGCGCGATCTGCCCGCCTATACAGTCGGCGACCAGACCGCCCGAGCCGCGCGTGAGGCAGGCTTCGAGACGGTGGAAAGCGCCGACGGCAATGTCGAGGCGCTGGCCAACCTCGTCCGGGAGCGGCGGAAGCCGGAGGATGGCAAGCTGCTCCATGTCAGCGGCACCGTCACGGCCGGCGATCTCGCCGGGGCTTTGAGCACTGCCGGCTACAACATCGATCGAGCCACCCTCTACGAGGCCGAGCCGTCCGCGGCTCTCGCTGACGCCACTCGTGCGGCGATCGCCGCAGGTGACCTCGACGGCGTGCTCCTATTCTCGCCGCGCACGGCGCGGCATTTCGCCGAGCTGATCGGACAGGCGTCGCTTGAAGCCGAAGCCGCGCGAATGGCGATATGGTGCCTGTCTAAGCCGGTCGCGGACGCGGCAGCGCCATTGAGGCCGCAGGCTGTCTATATCGCCCCTACGCCCACTGAGGCCGCACTTCTGGAACTGATCGGCAAAAAGGAGATAGGCGTGAGCGCGACACCGGTCGAGCCGACGGTCGAGAGGGATGGCGCCCCCGCCCGCCGGCGCAGCACGCTGCCGCTGCTCGCCGCCGTGACGCTGGTCATCGTACTGGCAGGCGGCATCTGGTGGGCCAATCCAACCCTCAGATCGATGTTTGCTGGCGGCGAGGACAAATCGACCTCGTCCGACACTCAGTCTCCAGTGCCCGTCGCCGCTCCCGCGGCGGACACGCTGACACCTCGCCTCGACCATCTGGAAAACGCGCTCGACGGACTGGCGCCGAAATCGGCGGTTGGCGCGATCGACGACAAGGTAAGCGCTCTCGCCCAAAGGCTGACGACGCTTGAGGCGGCTCCGCCGGCCGAGGGAACCAGCGGGCCGGATCTGACGCCTGAGCTGCAAAGACTCTCGGCCGATCTCGCCCAATTGTCGCGTCGTGTCGCGGTGCTCGAATCCCTGGCCAGAGAACGAACGGACGCGGTTCGGACGGAACGCACGCTGGTGCTGGCCGCAGCAGAGATTCGAGCGGCGCTGGCGAGTTCCGCTCCGTTCGATGCTCCGGTCGCGCTGATCCGCTCCGAGACGCCCGACGACAAGGCACTTGCGGCGCCACTCGCCGTGCTCGAAAGCCACGCCAAGGCCGGCGTCGCGAGCCGGACGGAGCTCGCCCAGCAATTGAGCGCCCTGCCCGCCCGGTTCGCCGATCCCGAGCCGGTCGCCGCCGATGCCGGCCTCTGGGACCGCATCTCGGCGCGCGTCGGCGGTCTCGTTCGAGTTCGCCGCATCGATGACGGACCCGGCGACGCCGCCAAGCCTGCGGGGGCCGATCGTCTGGTCGCCGATGCCGAAGCAGATCTCGCCGCCGGCGACCTTGCCGGTGCGGTCAAGAGGATCGGCACCCTCCCTGACCGGCCGGCAGTCGCGGCCAAAAGCTGGCTCGCCGCAGCCCAGGCGAGGCTCGATTGCGAGCAGGCCGCGATGGCGCTCGAAGCGGAGGGAGTGCGCCGCCTGAGCGCGAACCAGCCGGCGACGGCCCCATAATGCGCGGGCTGCTTCGCCTGGCGGCTGGTCTCGCCCTCATCGCGGTCGCGGTGGCCGTGGCGCTGTTTTTCGCCGGCCGGCCGGGCAGCGTGCATCTGATCTGGCTGGGTCACAGCATCGACACTTCGGTTGCGGTGCTGGTCGTCCTGCTGCTCATCCTCGTCATCTTGCTTTGGGTTCTGTCCAGTGGCTTGTTCTGGCTGCTGCGGACACCGGCCCGCGCCTCTCAGCGCCGCCGCGACCGGCGCCGGCTTTCCGGTTATCGCATCCTGACGGACGGTCTCGTCGCCCTTGCGGCCGGCGATGCGCGTCAGGCGGAAAAGCTTAAACAGCGCGCCGAACTGCTGTTCGAGCAGAGCGATCACGCCGTCCCGCCCTTGGCCCGATTGCTTGCCGCTCAGGTGGCGCTGCTGAGGAACGATGAAAAGGCGGCCAAGGCGGAATTCACCGCTATGCTCGACAGCCCGGAAACGGAGTTCCTCGGCCTGCGCGGGCTTATCGTGCAAGCGATGAAGGCGGGCGAGGATGAAGAGGCGCTGAAGCTGACGGTACGGGCCAACCGGCTGCGGCCGCGCACGCCCTGGGTCCTGCAGAGCCAACTGGCGCTGGAGACCCGTGCCAGCGATTGGCGCGCCGCACAGGAGACGCTGAAGACCGCGGTGAAGCAGAATATCCTGAGCCCCGAACAGGGGAGGAGCTTCAAGGCGACGCTGCTGATCGCCCATAGCCGTCAGGCGGCCCGGGACGGCTGGACTCGCGACGCGCTCAGCTACGCCGCACAGGCTCATGGGCTCGATCTCGGCTTCGCGCCGGCCGCCATCCACTATGCCGAGAGCCTCGGCGCCTCGGACCGGCGCACCAAAGCTTTGAAGATCCTGGAATCCTCGTGGTCGGCCGGCGGCCATCCAGCGGTCGCGGCCGCCTATGACCGGCTGCTCGGTGCGGAGGCGCCGGCCACGCGCTTCAAGCGTTTCGAACGGCTGACGGAGCTGCGTCCGGGGGACGCCACCGGCCATATCGCCGCCGCCGGCCTGGCGCTTCAAGCGCGCCTCTGGTCGGAAGCGCGGCAGCATCTCGACCGCGCCGGCGCCGCTGGTCCCGGTCCCTGGCCCAAGCAGCTTTGCCATCTGATGGCCGAGCTCGATACCGCCGAGCGCGGCGATGCCCGGGCGGCCCGGCAGTGGCTGGAGCGCGCCGCTCATGCGCCGGAAGACCCGCTCTGGGTCTGCACGACCTGCGGTGCGGAAACCCACGACTGGACCCCGCTTTGCGCCAGCTGCCATAGCTTCGATTCGCTGAGCTGGCGCACGCCCGACCGGGCCGCAGCCAAGCCGATCGAACCGATCCGGGCGATCGGTCACGATACGCTGCTGGATATCTCGTCGGCCGGCGGTTCCAGCGCCGCGCTCGCCGCCGGCGAGGCTGCCGAAGCGGCAGCGCGTGGCGGCCCCTGAATTCGGCAATTGCGCATGGCGGCGCCTTCTGGCATGTTCCGCGCCGCCTCGAACGAGGCTGGCCGGAGATCCCGGCCCTGGATGCCGCCTTAGCTCAGCTGGTAGAGCATCGCATTCGTAATGCGAGGGTCGCGTGTTCGAGTCACGCAGGCGGCACCACTATTTTCATTGGGGAATTTGACCTCAATGAGCGGTGCTCGATAGCCAAAGCTACTGAACGCCACGCTACGGCTTGTGACGGCGGATAGCCGCGCGTAGGCCGTCATCAAGGCGATTCGCCGCATCCCCTGCATCATCACCGTGAGATGGCTGTAAGTATCGAGCATCAGGTGGTTCGTGGAATGCCCGAGCCGCTTTTAGATGATCTTGGCACGAGCACCAGCGACCGGGAACTCAGGCGCGTGGCTATATCGCGGTCGTGGAAGCGAATCCGCGGAACGCCCTTCACCTTCGTGGACAGCCGGGGGAACTGAGCCGATAGCGAGTGCAGCGGCAGCGGTGCGGCGGCGAGTCTGCCTCTTCTTCAGCTATCAGGGTCAAGGTCGGGAGCGAATATTGCTCACCACCCGCGCCGGGTGGGAGGCTCTGCCGCCCTGTGACCAGTGGTCCGGGCTCGGCATCCTATCCGCTATCCTATTCACTACCTACATGAGGTGCGCATGGGGCTCCCGCGCCATCTCATCGAGTAGGTTCTGCGTCGTGACGAAGAGCGAGATCGAGTTCCTGATGACGCGGCGGCCGGCGAAGCGGTCTCACCAGTTTGATAGAACGGAGGAGCAGCTCGGACCTCGACCTTTCCACGAATAGACATTTCGACGCTCACGCCGCGTCCTTGAACATCCGAATGGTCTCATCAAGAGAGTTAATGTCGTTAAGTAAATCAATCAGATCTGCTTTAATCTGTTTATACACCGACCGCTTTTCTCCGGGCGGCCCAAGTACGATGGCATGAGCCTCATTGCTGAGTGTGGGATGAGGGGAAATGGTGACGCCCCTATTTAGCCTTCGAACGGCTAATGCGTCAAACAGGGCGACCTTGTCGACCTTTAGCTGAGGCCTCTTGCGAATGCGATCCTCAGCGACGATCCGAATCAGATGCGGCGAGCATTGGACCCGCTGCACCGACCATCCCCGATCCGGATCGGATAGATCCTGCGTCGAAATGGCACGAGGGGTAAGTTTGCCATCAAGCCAGTCATCGGGCTCGAAGAGGATACGCCCCAATATTTCCTGATCCGCGACCGGATCTAGGCCGAAGAGCTCCATGTTAGAATCAGCATACGGCTCGAATTACCTTTGCCAATCTGGCAGATATAAAGGATTCTGCTTGTATACCATCAATCAGGATATCCTCATCATCGGGAGATTTTGCGAAGACAGATAGAGTGCCATCCCTCTGAACGCCGATATCTAAATAATATCCACCACTTCTTCCGAAAAACAGAATTTCACCATCATCTGCAATAGAGATGTGCGGCATAGGAAGAGAGTGCTTATACAGATGATGGACAAACAAGATCGCCGCTCGAAACTGCTCTTTTGTGGCCTCAATTCTTCGCCCACTTCTTCTTGCGCTCGCAAAGAGTGAGTTGAGGCGTGCAATTGCTGCGGCAGACGACGGCAAATCAACGGTTGTTGGCGTCGAAATCATTGTGCGATAGTCTGTCGAGGGCGGAATGCTCGCGAAGGCTACGATCGCCAGAAATGATGCGGCCACCGATCTGCTATAAGGCGCGGTGAGAACATTGTCGGGGCGCTCTTCAAACGCCGACGCGGCAGAAACCGGACGAGCAGGTGAAAGCCCTGAAACGGGCTGGGACAGACTTGGGATAAAGTTCATTTTTTGGCTCCTAGGCCAATTTTCTTGCACATGTCGTCGGTAATCAGATCTCTTAGGATGCCCTTGTTTCGATCATGCAGCTCCTCCACAACGGCATCGAGCGCGGCTCCGTCATCCTTGCGAAACAAATCCTCATAGCTCAATACATTGTCAGCGCGTATTAAATTGTCAACCGCTATCGCCAGTTGCGCAGCCTCATCAATGCTCTCTGGCGACAAAGGGCGCTGTCCTTCGGGATAGGAGGTAATGTTAAGGACAGTAAGGCAATTTGTCCCAACGTGCGAGTTATCAAGAGTTTCGATCCACCCCTGATGGATGTGCCAAAATATCGATCCGGTGAATATCCTTGAGCTAAGATAAGAGGACCTCTCCTCAAAGAGGAGCGGCAATGCTAGTGGTGATACTGGAAGGTCAGCAATAAATTTATCAACATATTGGACGCCAATATGGGTGATATTAAGATTGCTATCGGCAGATAGGCAGGCAGCAGATATACATTCCAATGATTCTTGCAGAGTTTTGCGAGCAGATGGCCAAACCTCATGCCATCGGGTGTATTTCAGGTAGTTTACGGAAAAATACGATGGTGTAAAAAGTATAGTACGACCAGGATCTTGGGGTTTATCTTGAAGTGACAAGGGACCGGATTGCGAGCCTTCTAACCGCAGCCCACGAAGTGCGTCTACGCTGAACTGTATATTGAAGGCCGGCCGTGGGTGTGGGAAATCAGCATCGAGCGTGCTCTTTAACCGTTCCGAGGCGAGATGCATCACAGTGGCAGGAAGCTGATCCTTGAAGTGGATCGCGAAAGCCGCCTCGGCAATTGCGTGATCGTTCGCGATCGGTCGAAAATCACCCATTGAAGCCCCCGACTTGGGCTGCGCTCGCTCCAGCACCGCCCACTACCATAGATTGTTCCATACTTCCCGTCCATGCGGTTTTTCGCGCCCACGGCGTCCCACCAAGCTAGCCGCTGACTCCGCGTCTAACCATAGGAATGTACGCTCTATAGCACGCTTTCCGATAAACTTTCGGCGCGGGTCGGCTTGCCGGCGCAACAGGATCTTTTGATCCTGGCGAGGCCTTCACCTCCACATCCACTTCCCGATCATGCGCCATTGATGATCACCTGCTCCGCCGGCAGCTCGCGCGGCCGATACACTGGGTTCCTTCACCCCTCTTGCTCGCTTCCGGCCTGAATTTCGGGGGCGATGGCGGCATGGTTTAGAATGGCCACCAGCGCCACGCCGCCGATGATGTTGCCGATCAGCGTCGGCACCATGAAGGCGAAGAGATAGTCGGCAAGCGGTGCTAGCCCCGAGAGCACGGCATAGGCACCTTCCACCGATCCGGCGATGATGTGGGATAGGCGGCCGATCGCCACGACGTAGGTGATCAGCAGCACGGTCAGGAGCCGAGCCGATCGAGCACTCGGCAGCAGCCAGACCATGAGCGCGATGAGCCAGCCGGCAAATATCGCTCGCAGGACCGTGGCTTCGAACGGTCCCTGCATCACGAGCAAGGACTGTTCCTGAAGGGCACGCGTTACCTCCGCGGAAAAGGTGCCCTCGGTCAGCAGCAACGCCGCGAAGATCCAGGTGCCGATCAGATTGACGCTCAAGACGATCGCCCATAGCCGACAGGCAGCCCCCAACGTCTCAAGGGAGCGATCGGTCAGAACCGGCAGCACGGCCGTGAGCGTGCTCTCCGTGAAGAGCTGCTGGCGGCCGAGAATGACAATCACAAAACCGATGCAATAGCCGAAGCTATCGACCAGATGGTGCCAGGGAGCGTCCGGCAAAGCCGCGCGCAGGATGGCTTGGGCGAGGAAGGAAAAGCCCATCGATAGGCCTGCAGCGAGGCTCGACCACGCCAATGCCCCCGCCGTGCGGCCAAGGGCTATCTGCCCTTCCTCGCGAATGATCTCGTGGAGGACGAGCGCATGGGGCGACGAATGCGCCGCCGCCTGATCCTGCTCGCTCGAATCGAGATGAGGAGACTTCGCTCCTGCCGAATCGGTGTCAGACACCCGGCATCTCAGGCGCCGCCCCGGTCGGTGTCGACCGGCCGCGCCTTTTCGGTGGGGGCATGATTCTTGACGCCGGCCGGCTCCCGCGCCCGTTCCCTGGCATGGGTATGCGTCGCATCGTGCGGGGTGTGACCCGAGGGTTGCCCGCGATCCGGTGTCTTGGCGTGCTGTCGGCTCAGCTCGCGATCATGTTCTTCCGGCTTCTTGTTCAAGGCAGCCTCCTGTTCGCAGTCTTGGACCTGCAAACACGGTGGCCCTTGGACACGTTCCGGCCTCAGCCGCCGGCCCTGAGCAGCTCGCGGGCGATTACGAGCTGCTGGATCTGTGAAGTACCCTCATAGATCCGGAAGATCCGGACGTCACGATAAAGCCGTTCGATGCCGTATTCGGCGACGTAACCGGCACCGCCGAAGATCTGCACCGCACGATCAGCCACACGGCCGACCATTTCGGAAGCGAAATATTTGCTCGCCGCCGCTTCGAGTGTCGTGCGGGCGCCACTATCGCGCTTGCGCGCACTTTCGAGCATCAAGGCGCGCGCGGCCAAGGCCTCGGTCTTCGAATCGGCCAGCATGGCCTGCACCAGTTGGAAATTGGCAATCGCCTGGCCGAACTGCTTGCGCTCGCCGGCATAGGCGACACAATCGGCGATAAGCCGCTCGGCCACGCCGACGCAAATGCTGGAGATGTGGAGGCGGCCGCGATCGAGGACCTGCATCGCCACCTTGAAGCCTTCGCCTTCGGCGCCGAGGCGATTCTCCACCGGCACGCGCACATTGTCGAAGACCACATCGGAGATATGGGCGCCCTGCTGCCCCATCTTCTTTTCCGGTCGCCCGATGCTGAGCCCAGGCAGATCGCGCGGTACCAGAAAGGCGGAGACGCCGCTGCCGCCCTTCACCTCGGGGTTGCTGCGCGCCATCACGGTGAAGAGACTGGCCTTGTCGGCGTTGGTGATGAAGCGCTTGGTGCCATTCAGCACATAGAACTCGCCATCGCGCTGGGCCCGCGTCTGGACCGCGGCGGAATCGGATCCGGCCTCGGGCTCGGTCAGCGCAAAAGAAGTCACGACCTCGCCGGATGCGATGCCTGGCAACCACTTCTCCTTCTGCGCCTCGGTCCCGAACATCACCAGCCCTTGGCTGCCGATGCCGACATTGGTGCCGAAGGCGGAGCGGAAGGCCGGCGAGGTTCTGCCGAGCTCGATCCCGACCAGGCATTCCTCCTCCATGGTCAGGCCGAGGCCACCATATTCCGGGGGGATCGAGAGGCCGAACAAGCCGAGCTCGCGCATCTCGCCGACGATCTCGGGCGGAATAGCATCTTCTTCCGCCACCTTCGCCTCGATCGGCCGCAGTCTTTCGGCGACGAACCGACGCACGGTCTCGATCAACTGGTTGAGTGTCTCGGCGTCGAGGGCCATCTCCGTGAATCCTCCGGCTTATCGGCGGTTTCTCGGCCCGCCGCAAACGGCAATTAGTCCGGGGCCGTAGCCGGAATGCAAGACCGATCATCGCCGTGCTCCGCCTCGCACGGAGCAGCCAAGACGACGCCCCAATCCTTAAGCACACGTTACTTCTTAACGTCGATTAACACTTATATCCCTGAGGGTTACGTAGGAATACCTAAGGTATAAACCGAATGGTGGGCACTGCCGAATTGGCGCCTTATCCTCTCACTTCGTTCATTGAACGAGGTTCGGGGAAGGAGAAAGCCATGCTCGACCGTTCCGCTACCGTCGCCCTCCTAGATAACAGCGTCATGCCCGACCATCTCGGCAACGCGATCCAGGAAATGGGCGCGCAGTGGCAGGCCCTGAAGGTCTGGTGGGGCTATCGGCCCGAGCGCCATTACATGCGCGGTGCGCAAGCTTCCGTTCAGCGGCCGGCCCGGCCGCGGCTCAGCAACTAGCGACAGGAGATCTCATCATGATGATCGTCGGCCCGGTACTGACCCACCAAGGCGGTTATGCGTTCGATACTTGGACGGAGACGTTGGGGCGTCGGCCCGGCTTCGCCTATCGGCGGATCGAGGATGCCTACTACGCCCGCAACAGCGAGATCGCCGTCGAATCACGCAAAGGCGGCATCGGCGCCGTCATCTGCAACACGCTGGCGGATTTCGTCGCCGAGATTGCTGACAACAACGCCGCGCAGAATGCCGGCTGGGCGATGGCGGCGGAATAAATCAGCTCTCTCTTTAGATCACGCCGCTTTCACGCAGTTCGGTGATCGCGGCCGGCGCATAACCCAGTTCCGTCATGATCCGGTCGGTATGCTCGCCGACCGTCGGCGGCCGGCGACGAACTGATCCCGGGGTTCCCGATAGCCAGACCGGCGCCTTCGCGACAGGTGCCGGACGAGGCAGGCCCGGATAATCTACCGGTTGGAAGAACTCCATGGCCTTGACCTGCGGATCGTCGAGCACTTGCTGCGGCGTCAGCACGGGACCGGCCGGCACCCGGGCCTTGGCGAGGATATCGAGCGCTTCCGCCACCGTATAGTCGGCGCACCAGCGCGACATGCGTTCGCTGATCACCAAGCTGTTGTCGCCGCGGGAAATATCGTCGGCGAAGCGCGAGTCGGTCAGCCAGAATCCCTCGCCCATGAGCTTGGCCCAGCGCTTGAAGAGCGGGTTGCCCACCACCTGGCAGAGGATCCAGCCATCCGCACATTTGAAAATATCGACCGGTGCTGACGTCTGGCCGCGATTGCCGGTCGGCACGCGGTCGGTCTTGATCACGGCCTGCTCGATCAGCATCGTGTTCATGAAGGTGACTGCGGTTGCCAGCAGCGCACCTTCGACCTTCTGCCCTTGCCCAGTCTGTTGGCGCGCCATGAGCGCCGCCATCGTGCCGAAGGCGAGATGGAGTGCCGTGCCGAAATCGACCCATGGCGCCTGCGCGCGCAACGGCTGGTCGGGCGGCCCGCTCAGATAGGCCGAGCCGCACATGGCCTGGCCGATGCCGTCGAAGCCTACGCGCTCGGCATAAGGCCCGTGCGAGCCATAGGCGGATGAGGTCGTCAGGATGATGTCGGGCTTGATCGCCTTCAGGCTTTCATAATCGAGCTTCATCGCGGCCAGAGTCTGGAACGGCAGGTTCGCGACCACGACATCCGCCGTCGCCACCAAGCGCCGCACGATTTCCTGCCCGGCCTCGGTCATCGGATCCAAAGTCATGGACAGCTTGTTCCGGTTCATCTGCAAGAAGCCGGCCCCCTCGCCCCCGTCCGTCACCGGCGTCGTGTAGCGATCCTCGCTCCCCTCGCGCTTCTCTATCCTGATGACTTCGGCGCCATGTTCGGCCAGAAGTGCTGCACAATAAGGGCCGGCGATGAAACGGCCGAAATCGAGAACGCGGATGCCTTCGAGAACTCCGGCCATGCTAGCCGCGCCCGACGAACGGCATCTTCGTCGCCATCACCGTCATGAATTGGACGTTCGCGTCGAGCGGCAGGCTGGCCATGTAAACGACCGCTTGCCCGACATGATCGACATTCATGGTCGGCTCGACCTCGACCGTTCCGTTCGCCTGCGGAACGCCCTTCTTCATTCGGGCGGTCATCTCGGTCGCGGCGTTGCCGATATCGATCTGGCCGCAGGCGATGTCGTATTTCCGCCCGTCGAGCGACGTCGATTTGGTCAGGCCGGTGATCGCATGCTTGGTCGCGGTGTAGGCGACCGAAAAGGGACGCGGCGCGTGGGCCGAGATCGAGCCGTTATTGATGATCCGCCCGCCCATCGGCGTCTGGTTCTTCATGATCCGGATCGCTTCCTGCGTGCACAGAAAGGCGCCGGTCAGATTGGTGTCGATGACGAGCTTCCACTGCTCGAACGGCAGATCCTCGAGCGGGACCGGCGGCGCACCGGTGCCGGCATTGTTGAACAGCAGATCGAGCCGCCCAAAACTTTCCAAAGCACGTTGAAAAAGCGCCTTCACCGAAGCCGGATCGCCGACATTGGTCGGAACGGCGATCGTACGTCCGCCGAAATCCTTGCCCGCCTCGGCGGTCGCCTCCAGCGCATCCTGGCGTCGGCCGGCGAGAACGACATCATAGCCTTCGCGCAGCAACGCCAAGGAGACCGATCGACCGATGCCGCTGCCGGCCCCCGTGACCAGCGCAATCTTTCCGTTGGAAGCCATCGAATGCGATCCCTATCGGTGCTCGTACGGTGGCCATTTACGGTCGCGCGGCCCGGAGACGTCAATCCCGAAATCCCGCCCTCGACGCTGTTCCGAGGGCGATCGGGGATTGCCCACGCCCCTCGCATCACTACATTATTCGAGCATCATGAATGATCCCTACGCGACACTCGGTATTCAAAAGGAAGCCACGGCGGCACAGATCCAGTCCGCCTATCGAAGGCTCGCCAAGAAGCACCATCCCGATCTCAATCCCGGAAAACCCGAGGCGGAAGAGCAGTTCAAGGCGGTCGGAGCCGCCTATGCGCTGCTGTCCGACCCGGAAAAGCGCGCGCGTTTCGATCGTGGAGAGATCGATGCGAGCGGCGCCGAGCGCCCGCCCGGACGGCCCTTCTATCGAGATTTCGCCGATCATGCGGAGGCGTCGAAATATGGCGCCGAGGCTGCCTATGGCGGCGAAGATCTGGACGATCTGCTGAAGCAGTTCTTCGGCCGACGCGGTGGTCGCGGGCGCATGGCCTCCGGTGCGGATCTCCATTATTCCCTGACCGTCGATTTCCTCGAGGCGGCGAACGGTGCCGTGAAACGTTTGGCGCTGCCCGATGGCAAGACGCTCGACGTGACGATTCCGGCCGGTTTCGAAAGCGGCAAGAGTTTGCGGTTGCGTGGGCAGGGTGAACCCGGCGCCGGCTCGGCGCCTGCCGGTGATGCGCTGATCGAAGTGTCGGTGGCGCCGCATGCGTTCTTTCGCCGTGACGGCAAGAACGTCATCGTCGAGCTGCCCGTCACGCTTCAGGAGGCGGTGCTCGGCGCCAAGGTGCGCGTGCCGACCATCAAGGGACCGGTCAACCTGCAGATCCCGGCGCATTCCAGCACCGGGACCCGCCTGCGCCTCAAGGAGCGGGGCATCGCCGGCGGCCATCAATATGTCGAGCTGCGAGTGGCCGTACCGCCCGAAGAGGAGCCTGAGTTGGAAGCGTTTTTACGCGGTTGGGCGCCCGCGCATCCGTTCGATCCTCGAAAGGGAATGCCGACATGATGCGGCTTCAAGCCATCGTGGCTCAATATGCCGACCTGGCGCCGGCCGAGCTGGAAAGCTGGATCGAGCGGCGCTGGATACAGCCGGAACGCGCGACAGACGGCTGGGTCTTTCACGAAGTCGACATCGCCCGTATCCGGCTCGTCTACGATCTTCGGCGCGATCTCGATGTCGGCGAGGAGATCTTGCCGATGGTCCTGGGGCTACTCGATCAGATCTACGAGTTGCGCAGCGGGCTGAAAGCCGTGAGCCGCGCGATCGCGCAGCAATCGCCTGCAACGCGGCAGGCGATTGCTGCGGCTCTGGAGGCGAGTCGGGACTGACCCGCCGCCCCGGTCCGAACGGTCAGGCCGTGGTGCCGGCCGTCTTCGGTTTCGAGAGAGTCAGCAATTGCCCCGTGATCTGCCCGATCCAGGCGGCCGTCCCCGCGTCGGTGGCGGGCGCCGGCGTCGAGCAGATCGAGTCGCCGTAGATTTCGAGCGAGGCGATGATCGGGGCGGCGTCCGGCGCCAAGACACCGACTGCGGCACCAACCGGCTTCGCCGCCTCATAGTCCGTGCAGGCGAGGGTGACGCCCTGATCGAGGTCGGTTTCGGCCGCCCCGATTTCAGCACTGGTGCAGCCGGCAAGATTGCCTGCGACGATCAGCATCGCCAGCAGACCCAGGACCGAAGACGTACTCGAGGGCGCCGGGGCATCGGCCTGCTTCACGGCAGGCGGCGACGCAGAATTTGCCTGCAGAGCCGGAAGCAGCGGTTGCAGGACCCGGGCCAGCCACGTCGAAAGTTGAGGCTGCGTCCCATTCGACGCGTTCCAGAAATTCGCCGCGACAAGAGAGATCGCCTTGCGCAAGGGCAGCCAGTGCGAGCCGGGCGCCGGTTGCGGCAGCATGGCGTCCAGCACGGAAGCCGCCGCGATCAAGGCTGTCACATAGGGGATGGCGCCGGACAAGGGAGTAGCGGCCAGCGCCGCGAGCAGCGTGGATAGATCCATTCGAGAGTTCCTGTTTTCAGGGAAGCCGGCTTCCGCAGGGCCGGCAGTGAAGCGAAGCGCTCAGGCGGCGGCGCGCCTGAGCCAAGCGCCGAGATATTCGGCTTCTTCCGGGTGTCGCTCGACGACGGCGCGGTAGTGCGCCGCCATCTGGTCGCAAAGGGCGCGATAGAGAGTTTGCGGATCGCAAGCTCGGGCCGCGGCGACCGTAACAGGCCCGATCAGGGCATCCACCGCGACCGGCATGCCACAGGCAGCGAGCGCGCGTTGCAGAGCGGTTACGGCCGGTGTTCCACCGCAATTGACCGCCATATCCATGACCTTGGCACTCGCGGGCGCCGGCAGTTCATCGATATGAAAACGGCGCCAGAACTCCGCTTCATAAAGAGCGCCTGCCTGCTGCGGCGTCAGGTTGGCAATGTCGAGAGTGGGAAAGGAGGCGGCGGAAATTCCGTATTTCGTCCCCTTGAGCACTCCCGCCCCCACGGCGCCGCCGGTCCAGTTGCCGCGATCGCGGGGATCATTCTGATAACCGCCTTCATGCATCATCACGAGGGCGAGTGCCGCGGCGAAATCAGCGCCCGGCACGACCTACTCGCTGATGCTGAGATGGCGCTCGATCTTCTCGAGCGCGTCGTGGACGCCGTCGAGGCGTGTCTCGATGACCGCCAGGCGGCTGTCATTGCCTTGATTGTGCCCGACCCAGCTCTCGAGCGCGCTCAGCCGCGTCTCGGTCCGCCCGAACCAGGATCCGGCAATCAGCATCTGCACGGCAGTCGCGACCAGAAGCGCCACGGGAATGCGCTTGTCGAGATGCCAAGGACGAGAGGTCTCCGCACCGGAACGTTCCGGCGGGAATGAAGGAGCCGTCATGGCAAGAACTCCGATGGGTTTTTGGGTTTGGGGAGGGGAGAAGCACAGAGCACGTGCATCTTGCAACGTTGTGGCGGCAGTGTTTGAGTCGGCACATCTAGGGCTCTTACGGTTGCAGAGATCTTGTCTCGTTCTGCAGGCTATGCGTGTCGAAGAAGAAGGCTTACACCGAATGAAAGGCACAACTGTAGTGCCAGAACTCAAGACAACGATCAGGATCAGGCGCTTTAGCCCCGCACCGACTTCTTGGGACTCAGTTGAAGTCCAGAGATAGGCATCACGATATCGTCAGCGGCTGTACCGGAAGCGTAGTAACCTGGCCGAAATTCGCTTCGTAAAGATGCGCGACATAGTTCGCAATCGCTGAAGCGAATTCGAGGAAGCCTTCAGTGGTCGTAAAGACATGCGGCTGCATCGCCATATCCATCCACGCGATCGATGCTGAGTTGCTGCCAGGGAACTTGCCGTTTGTATTGATGAAGGTCGTCGTTGCGGCCAGCCGTGCCTGTGCGGTTGCATCGCACGGATAGGTACCGCTGATTGATGGCATGCTCGTCGAGACGATCCGACATCCGGCCACTAGAGCCGCGGTCGCCTGATCTGCGAGGCTCGGCTTACGCGGCGACTGCGGCATAAAGCTGGAAGGCGCCGTGAACAGCCATCCCTGCTGGACCGATACATCGCAGGCGATGCACGACTCGACAAAGTCAGCCGAGAAGCATTGCGCAAGGGTAAAGCCTTCAATGGGCGAGACGATCTCGCGGACGATCCCGTCGACGATATGAGCGTAGAACTGCATGTCGACCTCAGAAAAAGACGTTGATCTGGCCGCGGGCGCCGGCGCCGCCGCCAGTGGGTGTGCTACCGAAGCCCGGTCCGCCGCCACCGCCTGGCGCGTTACCAGCGATACCGCCAAAGCTAGAGAGATTCCCGCCAGCACCGCCTCGAGGCGCAGATCCACCTGCGCCAAATGCGCCGGCGCCAGAGCCGCTGTTGGGAGCAACTGTGCCGGGAGCTCCGCCGCCAGCGATCGCAATGTCGGCCGTCGGTACTACACCAGTCGGTGTGCCTGAACCGCTGGTCGTGACACCACCTTGGCCGCCTGATATCGAGAGGAGCGAGCCGAACGAACTCGTCCCTCCAGTCTGGCCGTTATTTGCACCCGCCGCGCCACCATTGCCGGCCGCCCCGACGATCACCGCAATGATTTGTCCGGGTGCGACCATGATAAGGCGCGCGCCATAGGATGCACCCGACCCTCCGGAACCCGCCGTATTAGCGGGATTTCCAGAGCCACCACCACCGCCGCCCCACCCTTCAACCCAGAGCTTGGTGATACCAGGCGGAACCGTGAACGTCCCGGAGGTCGTAAAGACCTGAATATTCGAAAAGCCCGGCGTGAGATTCGGCAGCTTGAACTGGATAAACGGCGCCGCCGGAATCACCGAAATATTGGCGCTCGTAATCGAGGTCGTCGATTGCGCGACCGTGACCACATAGAGCCCGATAAATCCGGTATCCGCCGCCGGTGTGGTCTGGGTGCCCGTGGTTGCCGCGACACCAGCTTTCACTTGGACGACGCATTGGCCCTGCCGGACGGTGGACTGCGAGAGCCCCGTGTTGTTAGGGCCGGAGAAAGGTTGGGCCGGATTGGCCGAGTTGAAGTAAGGCAATACCGTGGCGCCGGTATCGGCGTCCTGGTAGGCGGCCTCGATCAGATAATTGATCGACTGGCCGACGCCGGCAGGCGCCGGGCAGGACAGCAGAATCGGCGCGGTGAGCAGTCCCTGCTTGACGATCTGATGGTTGCTCGACGTGTCGGCAGGCAGGGAGCCATAAGCGTTGCCATCGAGATTTTGGAGCGAGTATATCGCGCCGGTACCTATCTGAACCTGCATGGTCGCGGGCGAGGTCGGCGTGCAAGCCAAGCCGTCGATATTGGGGCCGGTCCCAAGCATCGCTTGCAGCACGAAGCCGAGGGCCGTCATCACGCTTCGGTTTTGCAGCAATTGATCCGTGTCGAGCGGAATGGCGCCCGCATAGACGATCTGGCGGTCCATGAAGATCTCCAATGGTAAAGGGGCGTCAGTTCGAGACGCGTACCCAGATGACGGTGCCGGCGGCACGCACCGAGTTGATCGCGGCGTAGATTTCAGTGTCCGTGACGGTGCCAGGCACGTCGTCGAGGTTGGCATATTCTGCGGTGCCGCCCACCACTGAGCCCGGCGATACGCCGGCCCGACCGACGGCCCCCGCCCCCACGCCATTCACCACGCCGTAAGGCGCAACATTTGGCAGGCCGGGCACGCCGATCGGCCGGAACGCCACGACGAAGGACTGGTCCGGCAATGCCAGCGAACCATAGGCGCCGGCCGTGCCATAGCCGAGCGAGGCGCCGACATTGTAGGCGCCGGTATCCGCCGGTCGCGATGGCTCGAATATGACCGGCGGCCGGCCCGTCAGATCCCGCAACGCTTTCACGACCGCGGCACGCGTGCCCCGTGGCCGAAAGATCTCTGCCTGTATTCTGGTACGAAACGAGGCATCCGTTTCGGCGAAGCCGCGCGGCATCCGGCCGCCGAAGAAATCTCCCGAGATCAGGTCGAGGAAACCGTCCGAAGCTGTTGCTATCCGCACCTGCAGAGCCGCGTAGCGCACCATGCCGTTGGTCAGCGATAGGCCCGAGGCGAAGCCCGCAAGCACGGCCGTGAGAACGGAGCCGGTGTCGGCAAACCATCTGGCCGGCAGCCAACGGGCGAGGCGAGCGGCGATGTCTCGAGGGTCTCCGGTCGCCATGATCAAGACACCACCACAGTGCCGGCTTTGACGACCTTGTCGACCACGCCGGCGATGTCCGCCGTGCCGCCATTCAGGGTCACAGCCGTCACGTTCGAGATATTGGACGACGCGTCATAGACGATCTGCGCGAGCCGGCTATAGGCAAGGCCGGATCCGAGCGGAACGGCGTTGAGGAAGACGGTCAGGGCGGTCTTCGCCGCAGTGATATCTGCAGCGTGCTGGGTCGTATCGATCGAGGTCAACGTCATCGAGACATTCGCAGTCACAATCGTCGGGCCGATGACGGAGAAGGTTACGCCCAATGCCCGCGCCGCATCGATCGCACCGCCAACGGCCGAGAGCAGGCCTGGTGGCGGCGCCCCCGAGCCATCATCGACGATGACGATGAAGCCGCCCGGCGCCGTTGCACCGGCGAAGGTCTGGTTCTCCAGCACCTGAACGGTGAGCCCCGGCTGGACGGACTGCGCGGCAAAAACGATCGCCGCCCGCGTCGATTTGAAGAGCTGCAGGATGAACGCCTGGAACCGAGCCCGGAACGCCGCGTCGCTCTCGGGATCGGCCCCGCCGCCAAAACTCGACAGGTTCGTCACCGTATCCACCTGCGAGATCGGCTGCAGGATAGCGGCGAGCGAGCCCGGCACGATGTTCCCGGCACTTCCCGCAACGACGGCTGTCGCTAGAACGGCGAGCGAGTTCGTGCCAGCGGGGATGACGAAGCCGCCTTGTCCCGCCCCGAGCGCATTTGCGCTATAGGCCGGGTTCGTCGGGTCCGCCGTGACCGCGAACTGCACGCCGCCGACCTGCGTGGCGATCAGCGCGCCGACCGGAATGATCGCCTGGTTCGTCGTCTGGAACCTGGCGAAGGTCGCCTGGCCCTCGGCGAAGGTCGCCGTCAGGCGGACAAAGCCGTAATCGGCGCACCAGCTGTCGAGGTCCGTTCCCTGGCTGGTCGAGGCGCGGGATTGCGCCAGGACCTGCAACACGAGTGCCTGCAGCCACAGGCACGCGCCCGCGACCGCTTGGATGAGGGCCAACGCTATCGATCCAACGGAAGTATCGAGCGCCACCTGCGCCGAGGCACGCGCCGCCGACACCATGTTGGCGACGAACGTGCTGAACCCCTGACCCGAAACGGCCATGGTCGCTCCTTGAATTCGAGGTCGAAAGGAATCAGCCGGTCAGGCTGAAGGCGAGCGGCGTGCCGTTACCGGCATTGTCGTAGATGACTGCCGAGATCGAAAAGCCGCCGGAAATCTGCATCACCGTTACTTGCGGCGCCGGATTCCGTGCCACCGAAGGCTCGAGCGCGATCTGGCCGGTGACGATCGCCGTCACCTCACCCACCGAGATGTTGGTACCGATCTTGGCCGGCAATCCCGCGCCATAGTCGGGTTGCCAGATATAGTCGCCCGGATTGGTGAGCAGGCGCCTGAGAATACGCTGCAGGGTCCGGTCCGATCGGAAGACCGGCGCCAAATTCTGCGTGGGACCGAGCGTCAGATCGCCTCCCCAGAAATGCGCGAGATCGGCAAGGTCGGACATGGCTCAGCTCCCGGCAGACGGCGGCGCGCCGTTCGAAGGATGGACATGATGCTGCACCGTGACCTGATCCGAGCCGCCCTGGCCGGCGGTGACACCGCCCGTGGCCGTCAGATTGCCGGTCACGGCCACATTGCCCCTCAGATTGATCGTCGAGGCGGTGATGGTGACGGTCGGCGCGGTCAGATCGAGCTCGGCATCGCCGCTGACAAGCACTTTTCCGTCATTGGTGAGCTCCAATCGCGATCCGGATCGATGCACGAGCACCAGTTCACCGGCTTGTATCGGCTCTCCGTCCGCGCGCACCGGCGGCACGTGCTTCGCGTCGAACAGGCGGCCGACGATGACGCCGCTATCGGCATGGTCTTGAGCGAACACGACCAGCACCTGATCGCCCTGCTGCACCGGCGCCACCGCACCCCAGCCGTTCCCAAGCCACTGGGTGAGTACCGGCAGATAGCCGGTCATCGGTGTTGTGCCGTTGGCCGAAGGTTGCAGCACCACGCGGGCGCGGCAGGTGGCCGGATCATAGCGGTCGACGATGCCGAAGCGGGTCAGCGCGCGCAGCCCATTGAGCCGCTCGACAGCAAGTCGCACCGCGTTGGAATTGCTCATTCGCTGGTGACGCTGGCAGAGTTGGACCGATTCTTGGCGCTTAGATGCATGGTGAAGCCTCGTCCGAGCGACAGCTCGCGTTCGATGCGATCGATGAAATAGCTCTGATCCCAGCCCGTCCCGGTCCCGGAGAGGATAAGCGGCGAATCGATCGTCAGCAGCGGATCACCGGGCATCTCGACGTCGACCAGCCGCTCGTGCCGACCGAAATCCGAGATCAGCTTTTGTGCGCGGGCGGCCGCCTGTGCCGCGGTCAGGCCCGGAATGTCCACGACATAGAGCTGCGGCCCGACGATGGCCGCGCTGCCGGCCGACGGTCCCGTGAGGGCGGACCTCGCCGTTTGAGTGATCGCCGTTCCGCTTGCCGAAGCATGCGAGGTGACGGTGACGATCAAGTCTCGCGTCAGCGGCACCATCCGGGTCAGCCGCAGATTCTTGACGCTCGCCTGCGGCGCCAGGCCCAAACCCGCGGCAGGAGTCCAACCGAGCGGATAAGGTTGTCCGGCAGGATCCGCCGGCGGCTGGAAGAACAGTGTCCTGCCCCGAACGAACACGTCAAAATTCTCGGCCTGCGCCAGCCGGGTCAGCAGGTCCCATTCGCTCTGACGCACCGTCGCCCCGGTATAGGCGTTGTCATGTGCGGAGAATTGACCTATCGGCGTGGTCGTGGCCGTCACCCTCGGTGTAAGCCCGTGACGCTCGGCGATGAGGGTCGCGACCTCGCTCGCCAGCTTGTTCTCGAAGCTTTCGAAGCTCTGCGTGTCGATCAGCACGGCGGAATAGTCGCGGCCGGACAAGACGACCTGATTATCCGGCTGCTCGACCTCGATCTTGTCCACCGGCCCGATGATCGCGGATTGCAGCGCCACCCGCTGGCCGGTCGCAGGGTCGGCCAGGCCGAACAGCACTTCGATCTCGCTCCGCGTGTTCGGGCCACCCCACGCCGCCCAATCGGCGTTCGAGGGTTGTTGCTGCAGGGCCAGCCTGACCTCAAAAGTATCGGCGGCGCGGTGCGCGCTGTTCGCGACCTTGACGCTGCGCACGCCCTGGAGTTCCTGGCCGTCGAGCCGGACGACCGCGATCGGCTGGCGGAGCGTCTTGGCTGCAGGCGGTACCAGAGGGCTAATCGCCGCCAAGGACACCTCCATTGGTCGGCCGCGTCGAGGGAGCGGGTATCGACAAGGTCGCCGGTCCCGCAACCAAGGGATCGAAAAGCTGGTTGGCAGCGGCGATTCGATACCACTGCGTCGCATCGCCATAATATTGCACGGCCAGCCTGAACAGATCTGCGCCGGCGACCTGGATCTGATTGCTCATGGTCCTTGCCTCCCAATCGCCTTGACCATGTTGGCCAGGGCATTGCCGACCTGGATCAACTGCGGCAGCTGCGCGGCTGCAGCGGACGCTATGATCATGGACGCCGCATTTGCTGCGGGCGTGGCACCGGGCACGACGGCCCCCAACGCCGGCAACGAGCCTAAAAATCCGTCTTGCGCATCGGCGAGCGGGGTCAGAGCCGTCTGGCCTTGTGCGATCACGCCGGAGATCTGGCTCAACTGCGCCGCACCGGCGCCGCCGATCGACCCCGCGACGCCGAGCACGGTACGTACCGTGTCCAGTCCCGGCGAAACGACTGAAGCCAAAGTCGACGTCGCCTGCTGCACGGTGCCGAAACCTATCTGCGCGGCCGGGGAGGCGTTTTGTATGAACCCTTGGATGCCGGTTACCGCCTGGTTTCCCGGAAGAGCGGCGCCGGCGTCGGCCAGGCCGGTGTTAAAATCGGCATCCGGTGATTCCGGCGGTTCGAGGGCCGGTTGGGTCTGATCCTGGATGATCTCGCAAGCGATTCTGTAAGGAACTTCCGACGCTCGTCGATAGACCGGGCTGAAGCTCTGGATCACCACCAGATAGCGATGGGCGTTCCAGACGAGTGCCAACGGCGCCCCGGCAACGCGCAATGCGTCGAGCGAGCGGGCGCGCAGATCGGCGTCAGGCGAGAGGAAGGTGCCGGACCAAGCGAGCCTGGCATCGTCGCGGCCCATCGCATCGATGACGCGGCCGCCACCGATCAGCTTGTGGGTCGTGATGGCCTGCGCGCCGCCGAACGGCAATTCGTTCGGTACCTCGAAATTCTGGAAGGCGAAGCCGCCGAGCGTGACGGTAAAATCGGGCATGATCACTCCGTCCTTGCGCCATAGGGCGTGAAGCCGGCCGATGAATCGAAGGCGCTGGTGCTCCCGAGCGGGCCGTTGCTCCCTCGGGCATTGTGGCGGTTGACGATGTCGGTCACGTCGCGGCCGTCGAGGAAGGCGTTGACCGGCCGTTCGCTCAGCCGCTCGCCGAGCTGATCGATCGCCGCGATGATGCGGACGATGCCAATCGGGTCGGCGATGCCGCTGCCGGGCGACTCGCCAGACCCGAAAGAAAGATCCGGCAGGACATCCCTCCGGGCGTCGAGGAAGGAGCTCGTCGTCCCGTTCTCGAACAGGCGCTCGCCCGCCATCGGCCGCGGCAACTCGAGAGGATCGAGATTGAAACTTCCGGATGGACCAGGAGAACCCCTCGACAGCGATGGAAATGCCGAACCTGAGAGCCCGAGCAGCAGACGGCCTCCGTTCACCCGAGGCGATTTCAGAGCGGGGACGGCATCGAACTGCACCTGCGCCTTGCCGTCGCCGAAGCCTGGAAAGCCGTCGACACCGTCCAAGCCGTTCATGCGGAGATTCTGAAGCCATGCAGGCTCGGGATCGGGACCATCGAGCATGAAGCGGGTGAACGCGTAGCTTCCGTGCGGAACATCGTTTGGGAGCGCCAGGCGCGACTGATCACCGCTCCTCGCGCCGCTTCCAGCCATGCCATCACCGAAGCCGCCGCCTGTCCCGCTCTTCGACATGGGAGAGCCGAAGCCGGGGGAATCTCCCGCCGCGCCATCGCCGGACACCGTGATGACGATGCCCGATCCCATATTGTCGGCCTGCGATATCGGCGGTTCTCCGAGAAACGGTGCCAGAGCGGACTGATCTAGCTCGGCTCCCGATAGGGGTCCTGGAATGGAAAGATCGTGCAGCGCATCCGGGTTCATCTCCAACGTCGGCGTCTCGGCGGCTGAAGGAGAGGGAGCGCGGCGGACGAAATCATCAAATATTGAATCTCCGACAAGCGCGCCAACGGTCGGAGCGATCAGAGCCGCGGCCACAGCCCCAACAAGCACAGGAAGTCCAACTGTCGAAGCAGCTACCACAAGACCGGCACCTAAAAGCGCCTCCGCGACCACGGAAGTGCCGAGATTTATTGCCACATGCTCCGCGATTTCTTCTCTGGAAAGCCTTTTTGACGGGTCGAGCTTCCCTTCGACAACATCGTCGACCGCTGTTCCGACCCCCGTAAGCAACATGCTAGGACCGAATTTCACCGCTTTGAGGACCAATCCGGGATGGTGGGCGAGCAGGTGATGGGCGGTCTCTATCAGGCCGGACCTGGGCGTCTCGAACCAAAGGCTCGGATGGGTTTTCAAGAACTCCTCGATGTTCTCGATCGCGTTTCCGACTGGTCCCTTATCCTCTTCGCCGCGCGGTCCATTTGTTTCAGCCATCGTCACGCTCCTCGTACTGGGCTGAACGGGGCAGGCCGCCCAGGTCGCGGCACTCGCAATCGTCACAGACGTTCTTGTTATGTATCGATTCTTCTGGTAGGGGAGAGTCCAGGATTGTATATCCTCTATTTCCAATAGACCGCCGCGACCGCGGGATTCGGAGAATTCATATGGACACCGAAGGAGCAGGTTCAGTCGATGAAGAGCTGGTCGTAAAAATCAATCGAAAATTTTTGGCATTTTACGCACTTCTTTTTGCGATGACATTTGCAATTACTGTTTTTTTTACTCAATCGACGCTGAAGGAACGCGGATATGACCTCATAACGATTCTAATGATTTGTATGTGCGCGGTCGCTTTGCTCGCACTATCGTCAAGTTTGGCTAAAGCATGTTACTCAGGGGACGTCATCAGAATTAACAGAGACGGATTTTACAGCTCGTTCCAAAACCCCCAAACCATTCCCTGGAACATGGTCAAGGAGGTCGATTATTGGGAAGTGTTTGAGAATCTGTTGCTAACATTTCGCTTTGTATCTCTGAAAATAGATCCGAATATTCGGTACAAACGTAACAGCATATCGGCACGTTTCATCTTTCCTGGAGATTTTTCGAAGCACTCTTTAAAAATTCACGCTCAATTCCTTGATCAACCTCCGAAGAAGATTTTCGATGTTATCTCTCATCACCTTCATGTAGCGCGTGAAGAGGCCGCTCAAGGCCGGCACCACGCCATTTCTTGATAGTCGAAGCGGCGGCCTGAGAATTCTCCGAATACGATACTCCAGGCCGCCCGATCGAACGGATCGAGCGCTTCGGCGACATCGAATGGGACGCCGTGCTTGACGAGCCACAAGATCTCGCGAAGCTCGGCGTCCCCTACCCTTTTTTTAAGGAAGCCCCCTGTCGGTTCGTAAGGTTGAAAGCTTCTCCATAGCGTTTGGCAATCTCAGCCAGCGTCTCTTCCTCCAGCCGGTCGAGCAGCGCATCCAACTGCAAACGGCTGGCCGGCAAGGGAATTGGATCGCCGGCGAGCTCGACGACGCTGCACGCGATCATCGCGTAGTATTGGATGATGTCGCTGTCGCCGGCCTCGCCCAACAAGCCCAGCACATGCAGCCGCCGCGATAGGGTAAGCCTACGGAATGCGACCTCTCGGCCGCGTCCATCGGTAAACCGGATGACCCGCTTCGGGTCTGGCGGAGCAGTGGCCGAAGCGGCTGCCCCGTCCGAATGGATCGTGACCTGAACCTCGCTCATCACTGCACCAGCATGCGACGGCTGCAGCGGAAGGACAGCTTCATATCGACCTTGCCGTCGCCCTTGAATATACCGCCGCTTTCGAGCTTCACCGCCATGTTCTGAAAGCGATATTGCGAGATCGAGCCGTCGACCTCCTGGATGGTCTCGGTGACCGAGAAATTAAACAGCTGCCCGCTCGCCCAGTAGCTCTGCTCCATCTGAGCGAAGAGATCGTCGAGCTGCCGTCCGACGCGGTCGAACGAGAAGCTGCCGCTCCAGCCGTCCGGGATCTCGGCATAGATCGGCGGGCTGTTGAGCGGCCGGCTTTCGACGGGCTTGGTCTGCTGCTTATACTCGCCCTGCGTGACGGGATAGTTGAGGATTCCGAGCGGCCCGATGATGGTGAAGACCGCGTCCTTGCCGAAATTGAATGCGTTCGGCGCGCCGACATTGACCGGCATGAGCTGGCTCTCCTGAAGAATATCGGATCAGTTCTGATTGACGGCAGCGGCGATGGTGACCGAGCCGCCGCCCTGGAAATTCACCAGGAATTTCTCGACGACGTTGAGATAGGTCACCTGGATGTCGGCCTGCTCGTATCCCAGCGCCTGGCGCGATTGCGGATTGTTGCTGGCGTCGAGCGTCACCTTGAACGCGCTGATCTGCCCCTGCCCTTCCAGGCCTGAAAAGAAATCGTCGAGCGACGCCTTGGCGTCGAGCTGTTGCTGGGGTGTCTGCAGTTGGCCGACGAAGCGCCCGGTCGCGGCTCCCAACGAGGCCGCGATGAAGTTGGTCATGCGGGTATAGGCGTCCGTGTTGCGCGCTGGGTCGCTCGAGCTGTTGTGCCCCGCCTGCGCGCCGAAATAGGCGCCGCCCGGGGAGGGATTGGCGATCAGGTCGAACCCCGCGCCGATCAGGCTTTGCAGCTCGGCATAGGCATAGGTGCCGTTCGCCGGGCTGGACGAACGCTGCGTACCGACCACGCCGAAGAGTTGTTTGTTCAGCGTCGAATTCTGCGGCGACAGATTCCCAAGCAGGCCGCCGACGAAACCCTGCGGACTGACCAGGCGCAGCACGTTGTTGACGCTGTCTTGCCAATAGATCCAGTCGCCAAACATCAACTTGAACCAAGGACTGTCGATACCGGCCGTCTGCTTGGCGGTGATAGCGTTGGCGATGGTGTCGCCGACCGGGCCGGTACCGATCATATAGATGCCTTCGGAGATCCCGAAGGCGAGCTGGCCGGCCCATTGCGTGCTGTCGTCGGCATCGGCGAGCCACGCGACCGAGACGCCTTGGGACCGAAGGGCGAACATTCCCTTGCGCGGGATCGTATCCTGGCCGACGAGCGTCGTGGCCGTGATCGTGCCGGCGCCGTCCGTGCCGCCGGTAAGGGGCGTGGTTGCTGGCACCGGTGCGGCGGCGCCGGTCCCGGCCGTGGCGACGATCAGCGCCGACGGTCCGCGGATGGCACTGATGCCGTTGTTGACGGCGTTCGCCATGTTCGCCCAGAGTGCCGCGCCGGTGCCGCCGATATTGTCGAACACCTCCTGCACGCCCGGCATCGCCACGGTCAATTTGAAGGTCGGCATTGCCGCGGTCGAGCTCGAGCCGGGGCTGATCGTCACCTGGGCGCCATTGCCGTAGGAGCCGGTATATTTCGACGCGAAGGTGATGTTGACCGGGGCCGTATCGAGCGCAGCACTGGCGGCCGTATCGGTGCCGTCGGTCACACGTACGCAGCGGAAATTGCCCGCCCCTTGCTGCACGGCTGTCGCAACCTGCGTGCCGAGATCATATTTGCGCGGCTGGATCGGACCAAAGAGCTGAGCGAAGCCCTGCATGCTGCCGACGATCGCCGGCTGGTTCACCGGTCCCCAGCTGGCGGTGCCGACCACGCCCAGGACGTTGGTGGGTTGCCCGTTGAAGACATTGACCGAAGGCGGCACGATCTGAACATAGGCGTCCGGCACGATCAGTGCCGTGGTGTTCAAGGCGCCGGCTTGAGTAATCACGGCTGGCATTGGAAAGCTCCTGGAAGCGGAAAATCAGATCGCGTCGTGGGCGCTGGGCGCCGGGTCCGGGCGCCACAGCCGGATCAGGTGATGATCGAGGTCGCGGTCGCCCTCGGCCTCGAGCTTGGCGACGGTCTCGGCCGGCAAAACATCGCCTTTCGCGAAACCGGCGAACGGCTCGCGGACGGTGTACACATGCATGGCTTGTCTCTTTCGTGGTTCGGTGGAATAGCTCTGCTTTCGATGAAACCAAGATAGGGTCCGCGCGATGCCGATTAGTTCCAAAGCCCTGCGAAGCCTCGTTCCGGCAATCGGGCTCGGGGTAGTCCTTGCCCTGCCGGCGGGCGCCCAGGAGGCATCGCATTTCACGACCGACGCTTGGCGGCACGCCGCCGATCCCCGATCGCAGCAATGGTCGCGCGAAGTGCTGTTGGATCGCTTCCTCGCCGAGACGAAGCTCGACAATCTCGATCGCCAGCGGCTGTTGGCACTGCTTGGCCAACCCGGCTACGCCAGGGAAAGCTATGCCCCCGGCCAGGGGCTGGTTGGTCGGCTCGACATCTACCGGCTGTCCGCGAAGAACAACCGTTCCTTCCATGTCAGCTACCGCCCTTCCGGCCAATTCGAGGGCAGCCTGGTCGATCCGAATCCCTGCGTCTGTCCTCTATGCAAAGAGCTGCCACCGGGCACGGACAGCACGCTCCAGGACGCGGTGGTGACCGATCTTCTCACCGTCAGCCTGGCTCAGGATCCTTTCGTTTCGACGCGGATACCGGAGCTGGAGCAGCTCGTAGGCCATCCCGGCAAGCGATCGTCCGTCAGCGAGCGAACGATCGGCCAAGCCTGGGTCAGCTATAATGTCGCCTGGCGTGTCGCCGGAGGCGGCGGCGATCATTTCCTGAGCGCTAGCGGCCGCGTCCCCGGCCGTGACTGGCAATCCTTCGACGATGCCAGGTTGGAGGCCTACGACCTCATCACCATGGAGGCCGAATGCCTGGCTCCATAAACTTTCATCCCGCCAGCATCACCGCCGGCGCCGCCCCGGCCGCGACGTTCTCCGTGAAGCTCAGAATCTGCGACGCGGTGCCGGCGATCGTGCTGGCATATTCGAGCTTATAAAGCGCATTGCGCCGATAGAGCGCCGCCTTCTCCAGCCGATCCTCGTCATTGCTCCGCTCCGCCCAGATTTGGGCAATCGAGTCGTCCGGCAGGGGAAAGCGGCGCAAGTCGCGCAGATTGGGCTCGAATGCGGCGGCCGCCGCCTGCCGCAATGTCGGCGAGGGCGCCCAGACCGAAACATGCACGGTGATGATCTCGCGCCCGACTTCCCGCAAGGTCCGTCCGACCGTGCCGATCCGACCGACGATCCGATGGCTGTTCGGCATGACGATAGTAGCGCCTTCGGCGCTGGCCGCCTGATCGACGGCAACGAGAGCGGCCAACGCGGCACCGATCGTTTCGAGCGTATCGGCCGGCTGCACGGCGTAGAGATAGGCCTTGCCATCGACCAGCAGCCCGGCATTTTGCGGGGTGGCAACGGCGCCGCAGAGTGTGGCGCCGATGCCCGCCACCACCCAGGACAGGCTCGGCGGCTCGACCGAAATCACCTGATCGACCGCCGGAAAACGCGTGGTGTTTACACCGTCCTGGCCGGTCTCGACCGTGATGTTGACGATGCCGGCCGCCAGATCCGCATCGAGCGCTTCACGTTCCGGACTGCCCGCGTAGATCCTGACAGGAGCGCCGATCACCGCTGCGGACGGCATGGTGCCGGCCGGCACGCCGGCTGGGTAGATGAGACCGGCGATGATTTGAGCCAGTGCCTGCCGCGCATCCGAGATATCTGCCATGGCTCAGCTCTCTGCCTGGTGGATCGTCAATCGCCAGCCGAAACTGGTCAGCTCGGCCGACGCAATCGTGTAGCGCCGCCCCAACTCGTCGGAGACGACATCGGAGGGGCGCAGAACGACGCCCGGAACTTGAGGCAGCAGCATGCTCCAGCCCAGCGCCCTGACCTCGTCGGGCAGTGCGGCGTTGGCGCTGTCGCCGCCGCCGCCCTGCAGGATCGAAGCCGGCCATTGGCGCATGATGACGGTCTCCAGAGCCGGTATCGTACCGCCATAGATCGGCGAGAAACCGATTCGCGTTTGATGGAACGGCCGGCTGACATCGACGGTGCGCGGCGCCTCCACCGCAAGGATCGGGAGCAACGGCTGCTGGGCGACGATGAAGAAGGTTCGATCGCCGATGAGAATATCGGCAACCTCGGTCGCCGTGCCGTCGATCCAGACGTGCCACACCGCGTTGCCATAAAGGTTCGGCGATTGAAGTCGGTCGTCCTGGCCGAACAGGACCGGCAGGATGCCGAGCGGCGGACCGCTCATCGGGTCGAACGGCCCGGCCGGCCGGAATTGGCGATAGGGCAAACCGGCCTTGGCCGCGAGAGAGGCATAGCCGCGCCGGTAGATCAGGCTCTGCAACCGATCGCCGCTCATGCCGCCGCCGCCACTCAATCCAGTCCCATTGATCATGCTCGAAGTACCGATCAAGCTTCCGGCACCGACGACAGGGCTGGCCGAACTCTGCCCGATGCCCAGGACTGCCGTCGCGACCAGCGTCATGGTGCTGCGCCCCACAATTTCGAGCCGGCCACTGCCCGACACGAAAGAAGAGCCGTTCGCGACGAAGCCGTTACCACTGAAGCCGGGCGGAACGGCGCTGCCGAGTCCCGAGAACCGAGGTCCGGCGTCGATGAGGCTGGCGCTGCCGGTTTCCCCGAGCAAGCCTGTGCCGGCAGCGCCGGGAGATGCGGCGATCAAAGCGCTGGCGCCGCCCACTCCAGGCGGCGATGTGTTGCCCGCGCCGGCGAACCTACTAAGCGCACAGATGGATACGCCGGACCCCGTCACGCCGAGCAGGCCGGCACCGTTCGCCGTTACTCGCCCAGCCGCACTTGCCGCGGCGGCGCTCTCATCGAGGCGGCCTGCCCCCAGAATCCGTGTGACCGGCAGAACCGCTGATCCGCCTCCGGCGAAAATCGATGCGCTGAAATTGCCGGTCCCGGCGGCCGTTGGCGCCGCCGAGCCCGCCTTGCCCGAGCCTGTGACGCTCGTCGCGGCACCTGCCGGCGCCGTGCCGAAGGACGACAGGCCGAACGCGACCGCGCCGAAACTCATGGCTTACCCTCCGTTGGCCGGCCAGCCGGCCGTCACATCGATCGCCTGCGCGGCGGCAGCACTCGTCGCGGCAAGGATCTGATCCTTGAGCGAGCGATGATAGAGGATGCAGGCGCTGACATAACCGCCCGCCGCATAGGTGAAGGCATAGGTTTGCGGCGCCGTCATCGGCACCCGGCTATTATCCACCGCGATCCAGTCGAAGGCGGCAGGCCAAGGATTCGAGGCCGGATTAGTGATCGAACCGAGCGCCATGGCACCAGCCGCCGCCATATTCGCCTGCGATGCCGGATCGATCTGGAAGCTCTTGCCCTGGTAGAAAAAGCCCGCCGCGATGATCGCGTCGTAATGGGCTTGAGCCGCAATCATGGCGGCACTCTGCACTGCCGGCAGCGGATTGTAATTGTCGATAATCTGTTGGACCGAAGGATCGGAGGCGAACCATGCTCCATCGATCTGGCGCAGCAAAAATCCGGCAGCCGCGACTGCTGCATGCAGCCCCAATCCCTGCTCGGTATATCTGACGGGGAACGGTACGAGTGGGTCGCTCATCAGTTGTTGATCCTTAACCCGACCGCGAGCATTCCGAGGCCGTCATTCATGTTGCCGAGCACGTAGGTTCCGCCCGTCTGGGACGGCACGCCGGTCGGCAATCCGGTCGCGTAGCTGTTCTGGGCGGTCTTGCGGACGCTCGTGCCGAAGCCGTAGCCATTGACCCGCCCGGTCGGGGGATAGATCAGGGCGCGGCCGGAAATGCCCTGAAACATCTGAAGCTGTGCCGTGGCGTCATTGACCATCGCGCCGATGTAGAACCAGCCCGGCGTCAACCGTATCGGCCCGGCGTTGACGCCCCAGCTCGCCGGCGTGGCATCGACGGCCGGTCCCGTCGCCGTCAGCGGCAGCGCATTGGCGAGCGTGATGCAAGGGCCGGGCAGCCCGTCGGGGCCGACCTCATAGATCCCGAGCTTGGCACCGGCGTTGGCCGCACCGACCGATCCGATCCCGATCAGCACCGCATCGATCTTCCCCCGAATGAGGTTCAGATAAGGGAAATAATATTCGATGCCGGTCGAGAGCGCCGCGTTGCTGCCGTTATTGTCCGTCGCGATAGCGCCCGAAAGCTGATATCCGAGGAAAGAGTCGCTACCGACCGTCCGCTGGATCGCCGACGGCACGGGCAGCGCGAAATCGCTGGTCGGGGCTAGGCGGATGACGATATTTCCCACCGTCGGCGTCGAGCCGAAAGCCAGCGCCGATGGGTTACCGGAGAGGTAGGTCGCCCCGTCATAGGTCTCGTGGATGCTCGAGCGTGTAAGAACATTGCCGGCGACCGAGCCGAAGCCCTTCTCCCATTTTCCGGCCACGCCGTCGATGATCGTATAATCGACCATCCTCGCGCTCGAACCGAAGGCTTGGCTGAAGGTCGGCACATTCACCGGCGCGGTGACCTGCACCAAGGTGACGGCGCCGTTGCCGCCTGTGCCGGCGATGGCGCTCGCTGTCATCGAGATGAAATCGGCGCGGCTCATGTCATGACCCTTCCGACCTGTTCGAGCCCGGGGCCCCAATCCTCGGTCAACCCGCGCAACCATTCGAGCGGAATGCCATCGGCGGTGAAGGCGGCAGGATCGTGCAACCCATTCTCGCGCCGGATCTCATGGCGGCAATCGAGCACCGTATCTGCGGCCAGCGGCAGCACCCGGTGCCGCCGATGCGCCTCAACCAGATATTCGTCGCCCGGCCGCAGGATTCTTGCATCGCCCTCGATATCGACCCAGGCCAAGCCGGTGATGCAGCGCATCCAATGATCGAAACGATGGCTATGCAGCCGCGTATGCGCGCCGGGCAGATCGTAGCTCAGCCGCACCACGATCCAGCCGGGCTCGTCCTGCCGATAGCTCACCGCGGCCCCGTCTTCGTGGAGCCTCAGCGCTTGATCCATCTCTCGCCTCCTTGCTCCGACGGCTCAATCGACCGGGTTGTTCCAAGCCAGCGAGGTGAGCGTGACGTTGCCGCCGCTGGTGATGGCGGTGCTGTTGAGATTGATGTCGGCACCGCTGGTGCCGATGGTGAGATCGGCGATCACCGTGGTGCCGTCGCTCTTAGTGATGCGGGCGAAGACGGCGGTACCGGTCGCGACCGCCGTTACCGTCGAAGCGGTGAAGCTGGCATTGGCGCCCTCGACACCCGAACCCAAGCTCGGGCTGCCGAAGGCCGTGGCCGCGAAGGCGAAGGTGGCGAGCAGCGTCTGGGAGCCGAGCGCCGTGTCGGGATTGGTCGGCTTCGGACCGGTGTAGAGCTTGAGCGTGCCGCTATTGGCGAGCGCCAACAGGGCATTGAGCATGGCCGTGCTGGCCACCTGGCTGATATTCATGTCGGTGCCTTTGCTATGGGGTCAGACGATCAGCGGGGTCATGCCGCATGGCGGCAGCCCCTCGCCCGGCGGGACGCCGAGAAAGGCGCAGAGCCGCCGGCGCCAGCTGTCGAAAAGAGCCGCGCGATCGCGCGGCTCCTGCGGATTGCGGGTCCAGACCGCTGCCGATTGGGTGTCGAGATTGCCGCCGCTGGACGGGATCGCGGCCTCCAGCGCATAGAGCTGCGCCAGATAGACGGTCTCGATCACGGCTTCCTCGGCCGGCAGCAAATTGTTCAGCTTGTATTCGAGATTTCCGTACGCCTGGAAGAAGCGGTAATCGACGAACTGGTTCGGGCTCTGGCCGAACACGGGATAGCCGCAGAAGCGGCGGATATCCGTCTTCTGGGCATCGGTGAAGGACATGGTCGCCTCAATAGGTCGTGCCGTTGCCGCGGCTGAGATAGACCGTGCCGCTGCCGCTCTCGATCAGCACCGAAGCGGCGAGCGCCAGGAAGCCGATCGTGAGGAGCCGCGAGCCGCCCACCGGGATCGGCAGCGACGTGGCGCTGGCCGTCCCGGTGACCGAGAGATGGGCGATGCTCGGCGCGGCATTGAAGACGAGCAACGCATCGCCCTCGCAAGCGGGCAGCGCCACGGACTGGGCGCTGGTGCCGGCCGCGACCGGCACTGTGTAGGATTCTTGGAACGCCTGCTGGATCGCCATCATCGGCCTCCTGGGAAAGAGTTAGCCGACATGCTCCAGCATCACGGCGCGCTTGAAGGCGGCATTGCTCGCCGTCGGGATGATTGTGGCGTTGGTGGTGATGTCGGTCGGTGCGGTGAAGCCGCCGATCCAGTACCAGGATTGGGCGATGATCTGCTGCAGCCGGTCGAGCGGCTCGCGTGTCACCATGGCGATGCTGTCGATGATGTCGATGACGCTGTCCGCCGGCGTGGCGCCGTCGCTCTTGCCCATGCCTTCGAAATCGCCCTCGATCAGCGCACCCTGGCCGCAGATGATCGGGCGCCGGATCTTGAGGCCGGCGACGGTCGGATGCGGCTGCAGGAAGGCCTCGGTCGTCGGCATGAAGCGCAGCCCCAGGAAGTCGTTGACCATGCCCTTGCGGAACACGTCGTTCGAACTCGTGGCGCCCTGGAACAGCAGCTTGAAATCCGGGTCGGCGAAGAGCTGGCGGCCCGAGATCGGGTCGAGATAGCAATTATAGGCGCCGTCGATATCCGGCACATTGTTGGCCCGGAGTGCCGCCACGGCGTCGAGCAGCGGCGCCATCGCCAGCACGTCGGTGGCGACGAGCTGGGCGGTATTGGCCCGGCCGTTCGGGCGTAGGATGACGCAGGCATTGGCGGCCTGGATCGTGTTGCCGGCGGTGCCGTCCGAGACCGAGACATTGCCCGAGAAGGTGAGCGTGCCCGAGACGCCGTTGGGTGCGGTCGAGATGTTGGTGCCGTCGGGCGTGGCGGCCACCAGCGTATAGGCATTGGCGCCAACCGTGACGGTCAGCGTGTTGGTGCCGCTGATCGGCGCCATGACGCCGTTGACCGGCGCCGTCTGGAAGCCGCGGATATCGTCGACCGCGACCACCGCCCCGGCCGAGCCGAGGGTGGTGCGGACGCGGGTATTGCCCGAGAAGTAGGAGGTGAAGAGCTGGTTGCGCGCCAGCCGATCGAGCGTCTGCGCCGCCTGGACGCCGTTGACGATGGCGTTCTGGATGAATTGCTCGGCGATGCCGACCCGGCTTGTGACCGTGTTGAGGTCGATCGTATCGGCATAGAGGTTGAGCGTGACGCTGTACTGCTCGACCGTCCAGGTGGTCGGCGTCAGGCCGTTATCGAGATTGGTGTTGGTCGCGGGATTGAGCGGGCTGGTCGCCGGCGCCTTGAGGCCGCGCCTGGTCTTGGTCAGCGTCTCGCCGATCTTCTGTGGGAAGAGCTCGCGGTCGGCCACGTCGCGATAGCCCAGCTGCGAATGCAGCGCCTCCTCGAACGCGCGCTCGAGGAAATTCTGCTGAATGATCGGCTGCAGCGACGGCGGAAAATTGTCGATGCCCATGCGGGAATCCTTTCGGTTCGGTGGTTCGATGGAACCCCTGGCCGCCTGGACCCGATGGGTGGTGATAGGGACGCGCGCTTCAAAGCGACAATCGTCAAGCTATACGCCGGAAGGAATGTCACCCGTTCCAGCGTCTAATCTTTCGGCGGATGCGTTCCTCGCCGACGCGGTTCTTGTATTCAAACCCGCGATCTTCGAGGCCCACAGAGCGCGACTTTATCGGCTCAGGATCTTCACTGTGGCGCCGTCATCAGCAGCACATTTCGTGCATGACAATTTGGGCATTCCATCACGCGTTCGAATTTATTCGACCCTTGGATCGGAATATCCTTCACGGTCAAATCCGCCTCCCCGCATACGGGACACGGGACCTTGGTCGTGGGGTCGGCAGCCAAGGCCTTCCCGGCAGCAATCCATCTTGCGGTGATATCGGGTTCTTTCATCGGATCAATCCTGCCGCGCGCGCAGCAAAGCTCGCCGCCGCATGCGTCTCCTGGGTAGCCAACTCGCCGGACACACCACCAGCCGCCCTGCTAAAAGTCAATCGGTACAACTCATGGAGGATTGTCTGCTTGAGCTCGGACGTCGATGCGAATGCTTCCGGGCCAAGTAGAAATCCATTTTCTCCGAACAAGCTCATGCCGGACGCTGGAAGGTTCGGCTCATATTGAATCAAGCGACCGCCGATATGCACAACCAACGAGTCTCCGGCTTCGTGTGCGGCTGCAAGCTGTGCGAATTCCGGGGCCTCCAGGATGGATTGGGTTTCGCTAACAATCGCGATCTCCGCGGTGGAGAAGCTTCCCAACCCCAAGATAGCCGCTCGTCCCAAAAAGACCGCCACTCCACCGCCAGCTGCTCCAAGCGCCAGAGCCCCCGCACCCAAAGCCACATCGGAGGCGGCCTGACTTCGGAAGCTAAGGGGATTTCCCATAATATCGACATCGGTCATGGGATCATCACCGAGCACGTGCTCCGTCTGCTTAACTGTCGACTGGTCCGCGCCGTCGTCAGCTACCCGAGCCTTGGCCTCCATATTCCTCAAAAAGTCCGACCACCGGTCTGCGCCGATCATCCGCATGGCGGCAGCAAGATGATCTGCCGCCTCCGCCATCTCCCCGGCTGTTCGCGCCCGCAGCGCACCTTGAGCGGCGGTTCGCAGATCGTGGGTAACGTCCGGATTTGTATCGTTTCCAAGAAAGACGGCTTGGAACGCTTTGTCGTCCAACCCCGAGGCAGCGTCCCAGCGATCGATCAAGCGACCCAATCGCTCTGCCATTTCCGGCTCAGCCCAACCCGGCTGGCGTCGGAACCGTGCAGGAAGCGAGAGAAGGGCATTCATGACCAACGCGGCAGCGCGCCCCGAGCGGCTGTTATTGACGAGCGTCTTGTCGCGCCAATTTCCCGCAACGGCCTGGACACCGCCCGTCCAACGGCCGCGCTCATCCCGCGGCTCGTCGGCATTGAAATTCATGATGTTTCAACCTCCCTAGCCGGCACATCCCCTATCGCGGCAGCTTAATCCCCTGCTTCGCCAGTGCCGCCCGGAACTCGCTCGACGACATGTCGCGGGCGTTGCGGGCCTGGCGGCTGCCGGGGCGTGGCGGGGTGCCGGTGCCGCTGGTGCCGGCGGCGGCCTTGAACAGATACGGCTTGGATTGCCTGAGCTGGGCGATGAGGTCCGCCGCCCCTTCGAGCTCGCCGGCCTGGCCGAGCTTGAGGCCGGAGATATCGACCAGCTTCAGATCGGCCGGATCGTTGATGCCGGCCTTGAGCGCCTCGGCCTTGAGCTCGGCACGGATGATGCGCTCGTCGGCCTGCTTCAACGCGGTGGCGATCCGTTTCTCGCCGGTCGTGCGCAGCTCGTCGCGCTCGCGCTCCGCCTCGGTCTTCTGCCGCCGGTAGCGGCCATTCTCCTCCCGAAGCTCCTTCACATACTCATAGGGGAAGCTCTTGCGCGTCTCGTCCTCGCCGCCCGCCTGGGGCTCGATCATCTCGGGCATCAGCCACTCGCCTTCTGGTTTTGGGAATCTGAGCGGATCGCCGCCAGCTCGGCCGGCACATCCTCGATCGCATAGTCGGATGCGATGGTCTTGACCGCGGTCTCGACCGAAAGCGTGCCGCTGGCAATGTGGGTCTGGAGAGCGGTCGCCATCTGCACCCGGTCCTGTGCCGTGGGCGCGTACCAAGCCGGCCAGCGCAGCGTCAGCGGGCCGGTCAGCCGGATCGTCCGGGCTGTGCCGCCCGCGAGCGAGAGCGGCAGCTTCTCGCTCGCCCTCGCGATCATCTCCAGAAGCACCAGAAGCCCGCCGTCGCCGTAGGTAATTCTCTTCCGTCCGGCAAGCCAGATCAGCGCCAGATTCATCATTTCCATGGCTCGGCCGGACGTGGCGGCCGCCAGCCGGTCCGGGTTGGCGCGATTGCCATGGAGCGATTCGAGCGCGATCTCGCGCAGCGCCTTGCAATAGTCGATCACCGCCGAGGCGGCCGAGCCGTTGATCTCCAGCAGCCGCGCATCGCCCTGGGCATCGACCGTGATCGCATTCGAGGCCGAGCGGATGAACGGCCCGTCGCCGCCGGCCGGCTCCTTGATCAGCAGCAGCGGGTCCTGGCTGTATTTGAGGCCGCGCCCGCATTGGCTCAGCAGATAGTCGATCTGAATGATCGTCTCGACCGCCTCCATGGTCAGGGTCGAGGTGCCGTCGATCTCGTCGCAGCCGGGCAGATCCTTGATCCAGACCATCGGCACGAAGCCCAGTTCGTGCCGTACCGTGCGGCCGGGCGCATCGTCGACCTGGCGGATACGCGCAGGATCGGTCTCGCCCAGCTTCCAAGGCAGATACCAGGTTTCCGCCATATCGTCCCAGACGCGCTCGAACCAGAAACGCTCGCCGAGCGCGCCGTCATCGACCGTATAGCCGCGCTGCCGGAGCTCGTCGCCGGTGACCTTGTAGCATTCGGTCACCTTGATCAGCGTGTCGGGCGCCGCCGGGTCCCATTCCGGCGTCAGGTACATGGTGTTCATCACCTTGACGAAGGGCCGCAACCCTCGGGCGCCGCCGAGAATGCGCAGATGCAGGCAGACCGAGCCGACGGCGCCGATGGTCGCCGCCGCCATCATGATCTCGTTCAGCCGCATCTGCCGGGCGAGTGCCGCGAGCTGGCCGCGCGCCTCGATATCGGCCTCGGCGGTCTCGAGCGCGGGCCAATGATCCTCGTCGAACAGCAGCGACACGCTGTCGTCGACCACCGTGCGGAGGAGACCGGTACGCACGCTCGGCCGCCGCTCGGCGATCGGCACATATTGGCCGCCCTCGCCGCGCGTCTCCTGATGGAACTCGTAGCTGAGCCCATCATAGAAGGAGCCGTCGAGCAATCTGGTACGCACGTCGATCCACCAGCAGCGCTCCGGGAAATCCGGGTCGCGCGGAATGGTGCGGGCTATCGTCTGGAACAATTGGCGAGGCCTCCTCGGCTCAGCGCTGAAGGAAGGGAACGGTCGTGGCCCGGGCCCGCTGGTGGCCGCCGATCGGGAATTCGCGCTCGACGTAATAGCCCAGCGCATCCGAGAGATGGCTGAGCGTTTCGTCAGCCCGCTTATCGATCTCACCGGCACCGCCCATAAGCAGCCGGACACCTTCGAGATCCTTGACCAGATTCGGCGCCTTGGCGCCGTCGACCTGCAGGCGGATCACGCCGTCGCCCGCCTTGAGCCGGGTATTGACGGCATTGACCCTCGCCCGCTCGGCGGGATTGGCGGGCGGCACCTTGAAGGACAGACGGTCCCTGAAAACAGACTTCAGCTCCGCTCGGATCAGATCCCAATCGGAGCCTGCGATTTTGGCCGAGCCACCGGCGCCGCCGGTCGCATCGCCGTAGCAGCTCACCGGCCCGGCATGGCCGCCCCATTCCGCCGCCAGCTTCCGACAGACTGCTGGCGTGTTGCTGTTGCGCGGAATATGGACTTCGCCGATGACGCCCGTACCGAGTTGCCCGCAGGGCAGCGCCTGCTCCTGCACGATGACGGCCACGCCGGGCGAAATGTTGAAGTCGAAGCAGAATGCGAGCGGCTGGTACGGATCATAGGCCAGCCGCGCGCAATGAATCCGCTCGTCGAACGGATAATAGGCGCGACCTTCGAAATTGACGAAGCTCGCCTCGAATTCCTGGGCGAAGGTGAGCTCGTCGAGATCCCGCCGCGCCGCCTCGATCTCGCTCGCCGGCAAGATGTCGGCGGAGACCCAGTGGAACGAGGCCCATTCGCTCGCATCCCCCAGCTCGTTATAAAGTGCGCGGGCGGCCCGGTCGGTCTCATAGAAATGATTGCGGCCTTCCGGCACGCCGATCATGTCGCACCAACCGTTCCGGTCGGCCAGCGCCGGCCTGATATGCGCGCTCCAGGCCTCCGGCCGGATATTGGCGTATTCGTCGAGCACGCCGCCGTCCCAGGGCGAGCCTTCGATGCGTTCCGGCTTGTCGAGCCCGACGATATGGAGTTCCGACTGGTTGACGAGGCGGATGATCAGATCCGTCTCGCTCGGCTTTCCATCGAGCAGTTCTGCCGGAACCAACGCCTTGAGGTCCTGCCAATAGATCCGCTTGGCCTGGTCCCGCGTCGGCGCCGCGGCGAAGAAGCGGGGATCGGGAAATTTCGTGCCCTCAAGTGCTTTGCGCACCAGCTTGCGCTTGGCAAGCTCGGTCTTACCCGATCGCCGCCCCGCCGGGACCGTGTTGAACCGGTGCCTGCTGTTCCAATAGGCGGCCTGGATCGGATGCGGGGTCAGTATTGTCCATCGCCGCATTTCCATGGGTCGCCATTACCTCTTCGATATGGAGAGCGACGGCGCGGATACGCTCGTCGATCCCCGTTTCCGCCTCGGTTTCCGTCTCCGGTTTGGGCTTTGCCTTGGTCCGGCTTTTGCTGCGGGGGGCTGCCTTGGCGGGCCGCTTTCCGCCCTGTTCCAGTATCAAAGCTGCCGCACGCAGTCGGACGACCCAGGGCGCGTCGTCACTGTTGATCGCCTTTCCGAGAAAGTTGAGGGCATCCTTGGGTGAGGGCGGCGGCGTATTGCCACTGTCCGGCGCCTGCTCGCTCTCGGCGGTCGATGAGCCCTTGTCAGCCATGGTCGACCTTTCGCTATAGACCAAATAAAACGCCCGCCACCGGCGTTGCCGGGGCGGGCGGAATTCTTCAGCGTGGCTAAACTCTATCGTCGAACCGCGCGGACCGTCAATCCGCCACGGCGAAGACTGTGGATAACTTATCCACAGCCTCTATCGCACCGCCTCAGCGGCGCGAACCCAATTCTTCAGCATGTCGAAAACATACCGCCGAACCGCGCGGAGGGTCAATCCGGCGCTGTTCGGCCGCCGACACAGTTATCCACAATTCCCTCGCATTCCCCGGGGAATCCCAAAAATAACGCAACGGAACAGTTGCGTTTCGTTTTCGACACCCCTATCTTCATCATCGTCTCGTGCGTCTCAGCACGGCTCTTTCGGGAGTGCCCATCGTGAACCGCAAGCTTGCCGCCATTAGCGGCGTCGCCGCCCTCGCCCTCGCTGTCGCCCCTCTCCAGCCGGCCTCGGCCCATCGTTTCCATGGTGGGCTGATCTTCGGCCTCGCCGCCGGTGCCGCCGCCGTGGTAGCAGGCGCTGCGGTGATCGCCACCGCGCCGATACGGGCGATCGCGGCCGCTCCCGTTTATGCGCCGCCGCCGGTCTATGCTGCGCCCCCGGCCTATTACTATGCACCGCCGCCGGCTTACTATGCGCCGCCGGCCGGCTATTATTACGGTCGCTGAGGAAGAGGTGCCGCGCTCTTGAATGATCTGACAGAACCGGTCCGGCGCGGCGGCCGACCATCGAAAGAGCAGGCGCAACAGCTCGGCGAGCACATCCTGGATGTCGCCACCGAGCTGTTCCTGGCCCAAGGCTACGGCACCACCAGCATCGAAGCGGTGGCGCAGCAGGCACGCGTGGCTAAGCGCACCTTCTATCATCGCTTCGCCGACAAGGCCGCCCTCTTCGCCGCCGTCGTCCATCGGATCGTCGAGCGGCTGCAGCCGCCCGAAATGGCGCGTCTCTATGAGGGCGGCAGTTGCGAAGAAGTCCTGCTGCGGCTGGCCAAACTCATGCTTCGGGCCGCCTTGACGCCAAATGCCCTGGCGCTGAACCGGCTGCTGCTGGCAGAAACTGCGCGCTTCCCCGAGCTCGCCGCCGTCGTTGCGCGCGAAGGCGCCGCGGTCGAGGCGGCGAAGCGCATCGCCCAGATGCTCGAGATCGAGACCAGCGCCGGACGCCTTGCGGTCGAGAAGCCGGCTTTTGCGGCTCAGCATTTTCTGCAGATGGTGATCGGTCAGCCGCAGCGCCGCGCCCATGGGCTGGGACAGCCGATGACCGACGGCGAGCTCGACCGCTGGGCCGAGGATACCGTCGATCTATTCCTGAACGGCTGCCGCGGACGGCAGCGCTGAACGACGGGAAGCGCCCGGCCGCCGAACGGCTGGGCACTTGATGCACCCGAAGGCGGCGTTCGGGTCAGCCGCCCACCTGATAGGAATATTCGTAATTTGCGGCGGCCATCTGGGCCGGCGTCGCGACATTCGCGCAAGCAGCCAGCGCCAGCATGGCGGAAACGATGGCGACACGGGTCAAGACCGGGACAAACATCGGCATCTCCATTTCGAGGCATAAGGGATATTTTCGGCCGTGGAAACATTCGAACGTCCCAGGCGGGGCAACACGAATTTTCAGGTCAGAGTGAAATAGAACTGCAGTCTTCTAGACTTAAGAGGCCGGTCAGTTGCCTTCCTGATAAGAATACTCGTAATTTGCCGCGGACATCTGGGCCGGTGTCGCGACGTTCGCGCAGGCGGCAAGTCCGAGCATTGCAGCGAGCACCAGAAGGCGGGGCAGAGCGTATTTGAACATTTTGATCTCCATGTGGGTGACTATGGTGATCAGACTCCCGACCCGGCGATTAATTCCGACTGACCGCGCATAGCCGGTATTCGCGGAAATCGGCACGACTCCGGAATAAATCGAAAAGGCGCATGCCGGCGCACGCTCTGGCACCGGCTCTGCGGCCAAAAAACTCATGAAAAATTGCTGTCGTCGCAGTGGCATGACCGGCCATTCGCAGGCTATAGCTCATCCAACCGCTGATCGCGGCGGTCGATCTTGTAGGGAACCGCTAATGCTTGCTCAGACCGAGGCCGCCGCGCCGGCGCCCGCCGAAATCCCGGAGCCGGGACGTTACGTTACCAATCACCGCGGCACCTTCAACGGCAGGCAGATCGATTATACCGCCATCGGCGCCGACCTCTATCTGCTCGATCCCGCAGGCAAGCCCCGCGCGACGATCTTTTCCTATTCCTACCTGATGGACGAGCCGGGCGATCCGAGCACCCGGCCGGTCACCTTCCTGTTCAACGGCGGGCCCGGCTCGGCCTCGCTCTGGGTGCATATGGGCGCCTTCGGTCCGAAGCGTGTGATCGTGCCGGGCGACGGCACCGCGGCCGGCGCCGGCCCTTACAAGGTCGTGCACAATCCGCTCTGCCTCCTGGACGCGACCGATCTCGTCTTCATCGACCCCATCGGCACCGGTTACAGCCGCCCGCTCGGCGAGACCAAGGCCGAAGATTTCTTCGGTGTCGACGCCGATGCGGAAGCGATCGGCGAGTTCATCACCCAATGGCTGACGCTCCACCGCCGCTGGGCCTCGCCCCGTTTTATGGGCGGCGAGAGCTACGGCACGACGCGGTCGGTCGCCGTCGCCGGCAAGCTTCATGGTGGGCTGAACGGCGTCGCCTTCAACGGGCTGGCGCTCATCTCCGTCATTCTCGACTTCCACACGGCCCGATTCGAGAAGGGCAACATCCTGCCCGACGTCTCATACCTGCCGACCTATGCGGTGACCGCGCTCTATCACGGCCGAATCAAGGCGCCTTCCGACCAGGCCGCCTTCATCGACGAGGTCCGGCATTTCGCGATCGAGGAATACGCCACGGCTCTCCTCGCCGGCAGCCGGCTCGCCCCGGCGAAGCGGCGGCAGGTGCTGCGCAAGCTCGCCCGCTATACCGGCCTCAGCGAAACCTGGCTCGACCGCACCAACCTCCGGATCGATCCCGGCCGCTTCCGCAAGGAGCTGCTGCGCGACAAGGGCGTCACCGTCGGCCGTCTCGACACCCGCTATCTCGGCCAGGATTTCGACGATGCCGGCGAGATGCCCGATGACGATCCCGCAGGCCATATGATCGCCGGCGCCTATACCGGCGCGGTCAACGACTATCTGACACGCGAGCTCAAGATCGACCATGGCCGCCCCTATCAGATCTTCAACCGCGACGCGTTGGAGAAATGGAAGTGGCACGGCGCGAAGAAGGACGGCGGGCCGAGCTGGCCCGGCTACGTCAACGTGGCGCCCGAGCTGGGTCGGCTGCAGCGCGAGCTGCCGGACATGAAAGTCTGGATGGCGAACGGCCTCTATGATTTGGCCACCGCCTTCTTCGCGGTCGAGAACACCATAGCCAACAACGGCATCGATGCCTCGCGCATCGCCATGACCTATTACCAATCAGGCCACATGATGTATGTGCACGAGCCCTCTTTGGAGTCCCTGCTCGCCGACTTCCGCACGCTCCTGGCCAGCTGATCCCGAGAGGCACCCGACATGACCGATAAGCCCGAGGCACCGGCGATCCCGGAGCCGCAGCGTTTCGTCACCGAGCATGAAGGCACCTTCAACGGCCGGAAGCTCGCCTACACCGTCACGGCATCCGACACTTATCTCAAGGACGACGAAGGCAAGCCGCGCGCGACCATCTTCTCCTTCTCCTATGTCGAGACCGGCGTGCAGGATCCCGCGAAGCGCCCGGTGACCTTCGTGTTCAACGGCGGTCCCGGCTCCGCCTCGCTCTGGCTGCATCTGGGCGGCATCGGGCCGAAACGCGTGGTCGTGCCGAGCGAAGCGGCACCGGCCGGCACCGGCCCCTACGAACTCGCCGACAATCCGCTCTCGATCCTGGATGCGACCGACCTCGTCTTCGTCGATCCGGTCGGCACCGGCTACAGCCGCGCCCTCGGCGAGGCCACGCAGGAGGAATTCTGGGGCGTCGACAGCGATGCCGAATCGATCAGCCAATTCATCACCCAATGGCTGACCACCAACCGCCGCTGGGCCTCGCCGCGCTATCTCAGCGGCGAGAGCTACGGCACGACCCGTTCGGTCGCGATCGCCGCCAAGCTGCACAGCGGGGTAAAGGGAGTCGCCTTCAACGGCCTCGCCCTCCTATCCGTGATTCTCGATTTCCATCACGCCAAGTTCGAGAAGGGCAACCCCTTCCCCGATATCGCCAACCTGCCCACCTACGCCGCGACCGCGCGCTATCACGGGCGGATCAAGCCGGCACCCGCCGATGGCGACGGGTTCCTCGACGAGGTGCGCAGCTTCGCGCTGGAGGAGTATATGCCGGCGCTGCTTGCCGGCAGCCGGCTCGAGAACGGGCGCCGGAGCCGCGTGCTGCGCAAGCTCGCGCGCTATACAGGCCTCTCGGAGGCGTGGCTCGACCGCACCAATCTGCGCATCGACCCGTCGCGCTTCCGCAAGGAGTTGCTGCGCGATCAGGGCGTCGTGCTCGGCCGGTTCGACACACGCTATCGCGGCACCGATCATGACGATGCCGGCGAGGTGCCGGAGAACGACCCCGCGTCCTACAGCGTCGTCAGCGCCTATGTGACGGCGATCAACGACTACCTGAGCCGCACGCTCAAGGTCGAGACCGACCGTCCCTACCGGCGAAGCATTCGCGAGGCCAACGAGAAGTGGGACTGGCTCGGCCCCAAGCGCAACGGCGTGATGAGCTGGCCCGGCTACGTCAATATCGCCCCCGAGCTCGGCCGGTTGCAGCGCGAGCTGCCCGACTTCAAGGTCTGGATGGCGAACGGACGTTACGATCTGGCGACGTCGCTGTTCGGCGTCGAGAATACGATCGCGAGCAACGGCATCGACGCCGCGCGCGTGACCATGACCTACTATGATTCCGGCCACATGATGTATCTGCACGAGCCCTCGCTGGTACAGCTGACGGGCGATTTCCGCCGTTTCCTCGGATAGGCGCGCCGGCATCGGGACACGGCAGGCGCCTGCCCGCGGTTTCGATGCCGATATTTTTCGTTAGGTGGAGTGCACACCCCGGTCCGGCGTTCTCCCTCGTCGCTATGGAGGGGTTGAATGGCTGAGATTATCGCGTCGCGCATCAAGGAAGGCCTGCCGCATCCGCGTGGCGCGACCTGGGACGGCAAGGGCACCAATTTCTCGCTGTTCTCGGCGCATGCGACCAAGGTGGAGATCTGCCTGTTCGACGGCACCGGCAAGCGCGAGACGGCGCGGATCGAGCTGCCCGAATATACCGACCAGATCTTCCACGGCTATCTGCCCGATGTCGGGCCCGGCACGTTCTATGGCTACCGAGTCCACGGCCCCTATGAACCCGAGGCAGGCCATCGCTTCAATTCGAACAAGCTGCTGCTCGACCCCTATGCGCGCGCTCATGCCGGCGCGCTGACCTGGGATCCGGCCATCTTCGGCTATCAGATGGAAAGCGGCGACGACACCACGTTCGACGAGCGGGACAGCGCGCCCTTCGTGCCGAAATGCGTCGTCGTCGATCCCAATTTCGACTGGAAGGGCGAGCCTGGGCGGCAGGCGGTGCCTTGGGACCGGACGATCGTCTACGAGACACATGTGAAGGGCTTCACCAAGCTCCATCCCGCCATCGAGGAACGTCTGCGCGGCACCTATGCCGGGCTCGGCACCAAGGTGGTCGTCGATTACATCCGCTCGCTCGGCGTGACCTCGGTCGAGCTGCTGCCGATCCATTCCTTCGTCAACGACAGCCATCTGCTGGAAAACGGTCTCACCAACTATTGGGGCTACAACACCATCGGCTTCTTCGCCCCCGACCCGCGCTATGCCGCCGATGTCCCGAACAGCCTGCGCGAATTCAAGGAGATGGTGGCCTGCTTCCACGAGGCCGGGATCGAGGTCATACTCGACGTGGTCTACAACCACACGGCCGAAGGCAACGAGCGCGGCCCGACGCTCTCCTTCAAGGGCATCGACAATGCCAGCTATTACCGGCTGATCCCGGATCAGAAGCGCTACTACATCAACGACACCGGCACCGGAAACACCTTCAATCTCAGCAATCCGCGCGTCATCCAGATGGTGACGGACTCGCTGCGCTATTGGGTGCAGGAGATGCATGTCGACGGCTTCCGCTTCGATCTCGGGACGATCCTCGCGCGCGAGCCGGACGGGTTCGATAGCCAGAGCGGCTTTCTCAAGGCATGCGGCCAGGACCCCCTGCTCGGCACCGTCAAACTGATCGCGGAACCCTGGGATTGCGGCCCGGGCGGCTATCAGGTCGGCGGCTTCCCACCCGGCTGGGCCGAATGGAACGACAAGTATCGCGACACGGTGCGCGATTTCTGGCGCGGCGAGGCGCCCGCGACGGCGCTCACCCCGCGCCTCTGCGCCTCGGGCGATCTGTTCAACTATCAGGGGCGCCGCCCCTGGTCTTGCGTCAATTTCGTCACCGCCCATGACGGCTTCACGCTGAACGACCTCGTCACCTACAACGACAAGCACAATGAGGCGAACAACGAAGATAATAAGGACGGCAGCTCGGATAACCGTTCTTGGAATTGCGGCGTCGAAGGGCCGTCCGACGATGCCGAGATCAATGCGATTCGGGAGCGGCAGATCCGCAACATCCTGGCTACCCTGCTTCTGTCCCAGGGCACGCCGATGCTGTTGGCCGGCGACGAGTTCGGGCGCACCCAGCAGGGCAACAACAACGCCTATTGCCAGGACAATGAGATCAGCTGGCTGGATTGGGATATCAAGGAGAAGGGCCAAGGCCTCACCCGCTTCGTGCAGAAGCTCACGGCCTTACGCCACAAATATCCGATCCTGCGCCGCAATCGCTTCTTCACCGGCGAGCGCAACGAGGCGCTGGAGGTCAAGGACGTCACCTGGATCAACGCCAACGGCGCCGAGATGCAGGCGGCGGACTGGGCCGACGACAATATGCGCTGCTTCGGCATGCTGATGGACGGCCGCGCCCAGGCGACCGGTATCCGTCAGCGAGGCCAGGACGCGACCATGCTGATGATCCTCAACGCGCACCACGACATGGTCCGCTTCACCCTGCCGGAATGCGTCGGCGGAAGGCGCTGGTCCTTGCTGATCGACACCAATATCCCGGATGGCGAGGGCGAAAGCTTCGAAACCGGCGATAGCTACGACGTCACGGCCCGGTCGCTGCTGCTCTTCGGGCTGGAGCCCGATCGAGCGTAATATCCGGCCGGTTACAGCGGTAGCTCTATTCGGCGACGGCCGCCGCAATCCGGTAATGAACGCGGATAACGATGTCCCCCAAGCCGAGTGGGCAACGATCGGCCGGTTCATTCGGCCCATGCCATGATGGCTGTTGCCCGCGGCTTGGACCGACGAGGAATACCCATGAAGGATTTCAATCTGCTGATCGATGGTCGGCTGGTGCCGGGTGCCACCACCATGACCGTGCTCAATCCGGCCACGGAAGCGGTTCTGGCCGAGATTCCACGCGCCGACATGGCTCAGCTCAACGCCGCCGTCGCCGCCGCCAAGAAGGCGTTCAAGGCCTGGTCGGCGCGGCCGCTGCGCGAGCGCGGCGCGCTGCTGGGCAAGCTGGCGGATGCGCTCGAAGCGCGGCAGGACGAATTCGCCCGCCTGCTGACCGAGGAGCAGGGCAAGCCGCTGCCGCAGGCGCAGCACGAGATCGCCGGCGCCGTCGGGATGATGCGTTACTTCGCCTCGCTCGACCTGCCCTTCAAGACGCTCAAGGACAACGATACCCAGACGCTGTTCGAGCAGCGCACACCGCTCGGCGTGGTCGCGGCCATCACGCCCTGGAATTATCCGCTGCTGCTGCTGGTCATCAAGGTGGCTCCGGCGCTCCTCGCCGGCAACACCATGGTCGCCAAGCCCGCGCCGACGACTCCACTCACCACGCTCCGCCTGGGTGAGCTCTGCGCCGAGCTGCTGCCGCCCGGCGTGGTCAACATCATCACCGACCAGAACGATCTGGGCGGTGCGTTGACCAGCCATCCGGATGTGGCGAAGGTCGCCTTCACCGGCTCGACCGCGACCGGCAGGAAAGTGATGGAAAGCGTGGCCCCCTCGCTCAAGCGGCTGACGCTGGAGCTGGGCGGCAACGACGCGGCCGTGGTGCTCGACGATGTCGACCCCAAGGAAGTGGCACCCAAGCTCTTCGCCGGCGCCACGATCAATTCCGGGCAGGTCTGCCTTGCCATCAAGCGGCTCTATATCCATGACTCCATGTACGACGTGATCTGCGACGAGCTGGCCAAGCTCGCCCGGGAAGCGATCGTCGATGACGGCATGAAGCAGGGCACGCAGCTGGGCCCGCTGCAGAACAAGGCGCAGTTCGAGAAGGTGAAGGAATTCATCGAGGATGCCCGCCGGAACGGCAAGATCATTGCCGGCGGCGAGGCGCTATCTCGCAAGGGCTATTTCATCGCCCCCACCATCGTCCGCGATATTCCCGACGATGCCCGCCTCGTTCGCGAGGAGCAGTTCGGCCCGGTGTTGCCAGTCCTGCGCTACAGCGACGTGAATGACGCCATCGCCCGCGCCAACGATACGGATTACGGCCTCGGCGCCACCGTCTGGTCGTCCAATCCCGACCGCGCACTGGAAGTGGCGCGCCAGCTCGATGCCGGCGTGGTTTGGATCAACACGCATCTCGACATCACGCCGGACATGCCCATGGCCGGCGCGAAGCAGTCCGGCCACGGTGCCGAGCTCGGTCAGCAAGGGCTGGAGGAATATACCCAGCTCAAGATCATCAATGCCGCAAAGGTGCCTGTGGGCAACGTACCGGCGTAAATCGAAACCTGCCGGCGAGCGCACCGCTCGCCGGCAGGTTTCCTTGCTATTTCTCGCTGTCGAGATGGGCCATCTGGACTTCAGCGTAGCGTGAACCGACGGCAGCGCCCTTGGGCACTGCGCGCTCGATAGCGGCGAGATCCTCACCACCGAGGATGACGTCGAGGGCTCCCAGCGCCTCGCTCAGCCGATCTCGGCGTCGGGCACCGACGAGCGGCACGATATCCTGCCCGCGTGACGCCACCCAGGCGATCGCCACCTGCGCCACGCTGGCCCCCTTCGCTTCGGCGATGGCCCGCAGCGCCTCGACCAGCACCAGGTTTCGATCGATATTCCCTTCCTGGAAGCGGGGGCTCATGGCCCGGAAATCGCCGGGCGCCAAAGCCGTCTTCTGCCAATGGCCGCTGATCAAGCCGCGCGAGAGCACGCCATAGGCCGTGACGCCGATGCCGAGCTCGCGCAAGGTAGGAAGAATCTCATCCTCGATGCCGCGCGAGATCAGCGAATATTCGATCTGCAGGTCGGCGATCGGATGGACAGCCGCCGCGCGGCGGATCGTGGCCGCCCCGACCTCGGACAGGCCGATATGGCGGACATGGCCGGCCTTTATCATGTCCGCGATGGCGCCCACCGTTTCTTCGATCGGCACGTTCGGATCGAGCCGGGCCGGACGGTAGATGTCGATATGGTCGAGCCCTAGCCGCTTCAGCGAATAGGCCAGGAAGTTTCGGACCGCTGCCGGCCTGGCATCGATGCCGACGAAGGCGCCGGCCGGGTCGCGCATGCCGCCGAACTTGACACTGACCTGGAAACGATCGCGCGGCATGCCCTTCACAGCCTCGGCGATGAGCATCTCGTTATGTCCCATGCCGTAGAAATCGCCGGTATCGAGCAGCGTGATGCCGGCTTCCATCGCGGCATGGATCGTTGCGATGCCTTCCTGGCGATCGGAAGGGCCATAGAGGTCCGACATCCCCATGCAGCCGAGGCCGAGGGCAGAAACCGTGGGACCGCTGGTCCCGAGCCGGTGATGTTGCATTTCGCTTCTCCAATGTTCACGGCGTATCGCCCGTCGTGCCCCCTCTTTATGGCGCCTAATGCTTCGTGCGATAATCCGTCCGAGACTGGATAGGCTGTACGGGATTTCGAACAATGGCCGAGCTGGACCTTGCCGACCTCGACGCCTTCAGTGCCGTCGCCCGCCACCGCAGCTTCCGGGGTGCGGCTTCCGTGCGCGGCGTGTCCGCCTCGACCCTCAGCGAGTCAGTGCGCCGGCTGGAAGCGCGTCTCGGCGTCCGGCTGCTGAACCGCACGACGCGCAGCGTCACGCCGACCGAAGCCGGCGCGCGCCTGCTCGATCGGCTCGTGCCGGCGCTCAGCGAGGTCGCGGCCGCCCTCGATGTCGTGAACGGCTTCCGCGACAGCCCGACCGGAACGCTTCGCTTGAACGTGCCGACCATCGTGGCGATGCATGTCCTGCCGCCTCTGGTCGCGCGTTTCCTCGCGAGCTACCCCGGCATCACGCTCGAGATCGTCGGCGAGGATAATTTCATCGATGTACTGGCCGCCGGCTTCGATGCCGGCATCCGTTACGACGAAAGGCTGGAGCAGGACATGATCGCGGTGCCGATCGGGCCGCGGCGGCAACGCTTCGCCGCGGCCGCCGCGCCTTCCTACCTGGCAGCGCACGGCGAGCCGGTCCATCCCCAGGATCTGCTGCGCCACGCCTGTATCCGCCATCGCTTTCAAAGCGGCGTCATCCCGCCTTGGGAATTCGAGCGGGACGGCGAGATGCTGCGCGTGAGCGTCTCCGGTCCATTGGTCGCCAACACGCCCGCGCTGCAGCTGAACACCGCGCGCGCGGGGCTGGGCATCATTTTCACCTTCGAGGAGTTCCTGGCTCCGTCACTCGCTGACGGCACCCTGAAGCCCATCCTCACGGACTGGTGGCAGAGCTTCTCCGGCCCGTTCCTCTACTATGCCGGCCGGCGCCATCTGCCGGCGCCGCTCCGGGCCTTCATCGATTTCATCAAGGCGCAGCCGAGCAGCCAAGCCTAGCCGGCGAGCTCCACCGAGACGGCTTCGCGCCCCTTCGGCGTCTCGGCGACGCGCATGGAGACCGGCTGCCCTTCGGCCAGATCGGCGAGACCGGCTGCGTGCAGGACGGAAATATGGACGAACACGTCCTTGCCGCCATCCTCGCTCGCGACGAAACCGAAACCCTTGTCGCGATTGAACCATTTCACCGTGCCGGCCATGGGCACGGCAGTCGACGGATCGGGGCCGCGACGCGGGCCGCGCGGTGCGCCGAAGCCGCCGGCACCACCGGAACGCGGCGCGGGGGCTGCCGCCGTGCTGTCGTCGATCTCCAGCACCTTGGAGACCTGCGCGCCCTTGGCGCCGTGGCCGACCTGGACCCTCAGCTTGGCACCGGGCAAGACCGTGTCGCGCCCGGCCGCCTGCAAGGCGCCGATATGGAGGAAGGCATCGCCGCTGCCATCAGCCAGCTCGGTGAAGCCGAAACCCTTTTCCGCGTTGAACCACTTAACCGTGGCATCGACGATCGGTCCGTCCGACGGCGCGCTGCTGCCGAAAGATGGGGACGGCCGCATCGGCGGCGGATCATAAGGCTGCGGCATATCATCATCGAAGCCGCGCCGCCGTGGCCCACGGAAATCCCTGCCCTTGCCCATCGTATCCGCCTGTCTCCGTTGCCTGCCCCCGGCCCCCTGGTCTTATGGCATCGCCCAAAAATTCATCACGTGCTATAGCCTCTTCTACCCTAACACGTTGACCACGATTAGTGAATTAGGTCAGGTGATCGGGTATCGTTCAGCTTATCAGCCCGGCATGACAAATAGAATACAAGCGGCAACACGACCGAGCCTTGGGAGAGAGCAATATGAGCGCCATCAAGTCCGATACTCCGCAGCCCGCAGCGCCTTCGATCACGTTCAATCCGCTCTCGCCCGAATTCATCCGCGACCCCTACCCCTTCTTCCACCAACTCAGGACCATGGCGCCCCTCTTTAAGACGCCGATGGGTTTCTACCTGGCGAGCCGCAACGAGGATGTCGCGCTCATCCTGCGCGACAAGCGCTTCGGCAAGAATTTCCTCGGCAACATGGAGCGGCGCGGCGGCCTGGACGCGTTGAAGGAGCCGGTCTATGCCAGCGTCCGGCACTGGATGCTGGTCGCGGACCCGCCCGACCACACGCGGCTGCGCGGCCTGGTGGTGAAGGCCTTCACCGCCCGCCGGGTCGAAGACATGCGGCCGCGCATCCAGGCGATCGTCGACGAGACCATCGATCGCATCGCCGATCGCGGCCGGATGGATCTCATCCGCGATTTCGCCTATCGCCTGCCGGTGACGGTGATCTGCGAGATGCTGGGCATTCCCGATGCCGACCGAGAGCAGTTCCTGGACAATCCCGGCGTCGGCGGCCGGCTGCTCGACCCGGTGCCGCTGAGCCGGGCCGAGATCGATGCCGCGAACGAGAACAACCTCAAGCAGGCCGCCTATTTCCGCGGTCTGTTCGAGCTGCGCCGGCGCGAGCCGGGCGACGACCTCACGACCCAGCTCGTCCAAGCCGAGGAAGAAGGCAACAAGCTCACCGAGGAGGAGCTGACCGCCAACATCATGCTGCTGTTCGGCGCCGGTCACGAGACCACGGTCAATCTGATCGGCAACGGACTGCTGGCGCTCCATCGCAATCCCGACCAGCTCGACCGGCTGAAGCGCGATCCGGCGCTGATCCACAGCGCCATCGAGGAATTCCTGCGCTACGATTCCTCGGTCCAGCTGACCGGCCGTTCGGCGCTGGAGGATGTCGAGCTCTCCGGCGTCACGATCCGCAAGGGCGAGACCGTGCTGAGCCTGCTCGGCGCCGCCAATCGCGACCCGGCCGCCTATCCGGATCCGGACCGGCTCGACATCGCCCGGCCGAACGTCCGGCCGCATTCCTTCGGCGGCGGCATCCATTTCTGCCTGGGGGCGCAGCTCGCCCGCCTCGAAGGCGAGATCGCCATCAACACGCTCCTCGCCCGCCTGCCGGACCTCGTGCTCGACGATGCCGAAAATCCGGACTGGCGGCCGACCTTCGTGCTGCGCGGCCTCAAATCCCTGCCGGCCCATTGGGGCTGACCGGCCGCCCTGCAAAAACCGGATGAGATCCTGCGCCGGCGGCTATGGACCGGCGCGGGACGGCCCGGCAGTATCCTCCCGATAGAAAATGGGAGGATGAGAGACATGAAGAAGCTCTTCGATATCGAGGGAAGGGTGGCGCTCGTCACCGGCGGCTCGCGTGGGATCGGCGAAATGATCGCCACCGGCTTCGTCGAAAATGGCGCCAAGGTCTATATCTCGTCGCGCAAGCGGGATGTCTGCGAAGAGATCGCGGCGAGCCTGTCGAAACGCGGCACCTGCATCGCGCTGCCCTTCGATCTCGGCACCATGCCGGGCATCCTCGGCCTGGCCGAAGCGATCACCGCGCGCGAGCCCAAGCTCGACATTCTGGTCAACAATGCGGGCGCCACCTGGGGCGCGCCGATCGACGAATATCCCGAATCCGGCTGGGACAAGGTCGTCGACCTCAACACCAAATCGGTCTTCTTCATGACCCAGAAGCTGCTGCCGCTGCTGCGCAAGGCCGGCACCGCCGAAGCGCCGGCACGGGTCATCAACATCGCCTCGGTCAACGGCATCGAGCCGCCGGGGCTCGAGACCTACGCCTATTCGACGTCGAAGGCCGGCTGCATCATGCTGACCCGGCACCTAGCCAAGCGGCTCGCTGGCGAGCATATCCTGGTCAATGCCATTTCCCCCGGCCCGTTCCCGAGCCACATGATGCGCGCGACGCTGGAAGCGCATGGCGCCGACATCGCCGCCCGCAACCCGCGCGGCCGCATCGGCCAGCCCGAGGACATCGCCGGCGTCGCGATCTTCCTCGCCTCGCGCGCCTCGGCCTACACCACCGGGGCCTGCATTCCCTGCGACGGTGGATCAGCGGAGATATGAATATGACGGCGCCGGTTCGGATCGAGCCTTCGGATGAAAATCGCTGGGCCGAGATCCGCAAGAATTTCGAGGTCGCTTCCGGCTACATCAACCTCGAAAACGGCTATTTCGGCATCCAGCCGGCGCCGGTCCTGGCCGCGTTCCAGCGCTACACGGCGCAGGTGAACGCGGAAACGTCGCATTTCCTGCGGCTGCGCTTCCCGACCCTGCTGGAAGAGGTGATGGCGGCGCTCGCCGCCTTCACCGGGGCCGCGGCGGACGAGCTGGTGCTGACGCGGAACGCCACCGAGAGCATGAACATCATCGCCCAGGGCTACCCCTTCCAACCGGGCGACAATGTGCTGCTGGGCGCCCATGACTATGATCATGTCGTGCCGATCTTCGAGCAGATCGCCGAGCGCAAGGGCATCACCCTCACCCGCCTGGTGATGCCGCTGCATCCGCGCGACGATGACGAAATCGTCCAGCTCTACGAGCGGGCGATCGGGCCGCGCACCAAGGTCATCCTCGCCACCCATATGATCCATCTCACCGGCCAGATCATTCCGGTCGCCAAGATCTCGAAGATGGCCAAGGGCTACGGCGTCGACGTCATGGTCGATGCCGCCCATTCCTTCGCGCATGTCGAGTTCAAGCTGCCCGATCTCGCCAGCGATTTCGCCGCCGTCAATCTGCACAAATGGCTGGGCGCGCCGCTCGGCGTCGGCCTCGCCTACATCAAGCGCGAGCGCATCGGCGAGATCGAGCCGCTGTTCGCGGATTCCGTTTTTCCCAAGGGCGACATCAGGCGCCTCGCCCATTTCGGCACGACACCGCCCGCGACCATCCTCGCGATCCGCGACGCCATCGATTTCCACAACGGTATCGGCGGTGCCAACAAGGAGGCGCGTCTGCGCTACCTCAAAAATCATTGGATGGAACGTGTGCGCGATTTCGGCCAGATCGAGCTGCTGACACCTCTGGACCCAGCCCGCTCCTGCGGCATCGGCGCCTTCCGCGTCAAAGGGCTGAGCTCGGAAGCGGTCTATGATTATCTCTGGGACGAGCACAAGATCTTCACGGTCGCCCGCAATGTCGATGACGGGCCGGCCGTGCGGGTGACGCCGCATCTCTACAATACGGTCGAGGATCTGGACCGGCTGGTCGAGGCGCTGGGCAGATATCGCTAACAAGGAGTGTCCATGGCCGACATCGTTCTGGAAACGGCTCGACTGCGGCTTGAGCCCTGGTCGCCGGTGCATCTCGATGGGCTCAGCGTCTTGAACGGTGATCCGCTGGTGATGCGCTATATCGGCGGCGTGCCGCAGACGCGCGATGAAACCACGGCCGCGATCGAACGGCAGCGCGGCCGATGGGATACGCACGGCTTCGGCTGGTGGAGCTTCATCGACCGCACCAACGGCAAGCTGATCGGGGCCGGCTGTATTCAGCATCTGGCCGGCGGCATCGGCAATCCGCTCGAGATCGGCTGGCGCCTCCGCCCCGATTGCTGGGGCCAAGGCTTCGCCAGCGAGGCCGCCCGCGCCATGGCCGCCTTCGCCTTCGACCGGCTGAGCACCCCAACCCTGCTGGCGGTCGCCGATCCCGAAAACACCGCCTCGCGCCGGGTCATGGAGCGGCTCGGCATGCGTTATCGCGGCATCGAATATTGGTACGAGCAGGATGTCGCGACCTATGAAATCACTGTCGAGGAATGGCGGGCGGGGCTCGGACGCTTCTAACCTCGGACGAGCGTGCAGACTGATCCGCCGTAGATCGAAACCTCGACACATTTCGATCCATCCCATCGCACGACGACAATCGGAGCTTGACTCCCGATCGCCGGATTGTTTCAGCCCGGACCAAGTGGCTTGAATGTAATTCGACGCTCGCAATGTCGGCCCGGGCCTCTGCACCGACGAGAACTGTCAAAAGCCTTTGTCGATGCACCGATTTACTAACGATAATCAATCTACTTCTACTAGAATCTCAATATCCCTTTACGGGCCGACGATATACAGGTAGTATATGACTGGTAGATATGCACGCATCAGGCGTCCTATCGCCCGACTTTGGCCATTAGAGCCGCCAGCGGCTGCGCGGGAACATCCTATCGAAGGCCGACCCGACGGGGTCTTAGACAAAATGATGCCGTGACGAACGGCAACAGGAGAGTCGAATGACGCGAGCCGGATCAATATTTCGCCAATTTGTGAAGCGTACGCTGGAGAAATGCACCGCAAGCGCCCTCACCGGTGCAATTCTCTTCGCCGTGCATGGCCCTGCCGCCGCCGCATCGCAGACCGTCTGCGTCCCGACGTGGAGCACATCGGAGACGGCGAATACGACCGCCCTCCAGAGCGCTATCAAAAAATGCTCGGCCGCCGGCACCGCGTCGCTACCGGCGCTGGTCGACCTCAAGCCGATCGGCAGCATCGCCACCGCGCAGATCACGACGGTCACGCTGAGCAGCAACATTGTGCTCAAGCTCGAAACGGGCTTCACGCTCATGGGGCCGGCCCCGGCCGATGTCGGCTATACTGGAGAGGGGAGCGGCACGCCGGCTTCCATGCTCGTCGGCTCAGGTCTGTCGAACGTGACGATCACCGGCACCGGCACTCTCGATGGCAATGGCGCCGCCTATTGGAACATCTTCAATCAGGGCGGCAGCTTCACCAATCAAGACCGGCCGCGCATCGTCGAGATGTCGGGGAAAGCGCTCAATGTCGGCGCTAACTTCAGCGATATTGGCGCAAATCTGACCGGTGTTACCTTCCCCACGGCCACCAACGACACGACTCAGACGCTCAAGATCAAAAACTCACCTAAGGAGCAGCTGACCTTCGAATCCGGATCTAGCAATGTTCTTGTCGACGGCGTCTGGATTTTTGCGCCGCCGGGGCGCGCGAACCTGGGAACCGGCAACAAGAAGAATGTCGCTCCGAACACCGACGGTATCGATCTGACCGGCCTCACTACGGCAACCGTCCAGAACTGCCTGATCGATACCGGCGACGACGATATCGCCATCAAGTCCAACAAATCGTCGGCCCCGACCAATAACGTTACGGTCAAAAACTGCGTCTTCGGCGGCGGCCACGGTCTTTCGGTCGGCGGCCAGGAAACTGGCGGCGTCAACACCGTCACGGTGTCCAACGTTTGGTTCAAAGGAACGGATTTCGGCTTCAAGGTTAAGACCGACAATTCGACGAAGGACAGCGGCACGACCAATGGCGCTTCCTACACGAATTCCTGCATGCTCAATGTCGGTGAACCGATCCAGCTCACCTATCTGTTTAGCGGCGGCACCACCTCAGGCGGCGTGCCGCCGACCATCGAGAATATCTCCTACAACAACATTATCGCCGTCGCCGCATCGACGGCCGGCCAATCGGCCCTCCTCGGTGAAGTGACAGGCCTGTCCGACGATGCGCTGAACAAGAACATCAAGATCCTCAACAGCAAGATCACCGGAACCGGCGCCAAGAATTTTACGGTGACGAACGGTAGCCTGTTCGTCGGCTCGAAGAGTACCGTCGCGACGACATCGGGCAGCGGCGGCTCCGTCGCCGTCACGACGGACACGGGGCCGACCGTCTCCTGCCCAACCTCCATCACGATTCCGGAACAGCTTTAGAGCATCATTCACCAACGAGGGCGCGGCACTGAACGACCGGCACGCCCTCGGTCATATCGCTTGCACCCTGAAGCCGGTCCCGACGATACTTCGGCCGAGTGACGTAGATCCACGATACCTTGCGGTTTCGTCCTCGCCCACAGCTAAACAGAAGTGCAAGTATTCGCCGTCCGGAGTTCACCATGCCCGACACGCCGTCCGCCGCCTCCAACCTGGCCACGCTCGATGCCGAGGAGCTGCTGGACGGCATCAGCCGTTGGGTCGAAGCCGAGACGCCGACCAGCGACGGCGCCGCCGTCACCGGCCTCATCGCCGCGGCGGAGGGAGAGTGGCGGCGGCTCGGCGCCAAGACCGAACGCGTTGCCGGCCGCGACGGCTTCGGTGATCACCTGATCGCCCGAAGCCCGTGGGGGGAAGGCGAGAAGGGCATTCTCGTCCTCAGCCATCTCGACACGGTCCATCCGCACGGCACGCTTGCCCGCGCCAATCCGCTTCGGCGCGAAGGCGACAAGATCTACGGGCCGGGTATCTACGACATGAAGGCCGGCGCCCATCTCGCTTTCGCCGCCTATCGTCATCTGGTGCGGACCGGCCATAGGACGGTACTGCCGATCACCTTCCTCATCGTGTCCGAGGAGGAGGTCGGCAGCCCGACCTCGCGCGAGATCATCGAGCGCGAGGCGAGCAAGGCCAAGTACGTGCTGGTGACCGAACCGGCACGCGATGGCGGCCGCGTGGTGACCGCCCGCAAGGGCGTCGGCCGCTTCACGCTCAACCTCACCGGCCGTGCCGCCCATGCCGGCGGCCAGCATCAGAAGGGACGCAGCGCCGTCATCGAGCTGGCGCGGCAAGTGCTCGACATCTCGGCCATGACCGATTATGCCCGCGGCATCACCACCAATGTCGGCGTCATCAGCGGCGGCACCGTCCCCAATACGGTGGCGCCGGAAGCCTCGGCCGAGATCGATCTGCGCGTGCCGACGCCGGAGTTGGCGGACGAGTTGACGGAACGTCTGCTGAGCTTGAAGCCCTATGATCCCGAGATCGGGCTGGAAATGCTGGGCGGCATGAACCGGCCGCCCTACGTCAAGGATGCGGGCGTCGAGGCCCTGTTCAAGCAGGCCCGGCGCTGTGCCGCGGAACTGGGGTTCGAGTTGGGCGATGTCCATAGCGGCGGCGGCAGCGACGGCAACTTCACGGCGGCCCTGGGCGTGCCGACGCTGGACGGGCTCGGCGCCGACGGCGACGGCGCCCATACGCTGCACGAGCACATCCTCTATTCGTCGCTGGTGCCGCGCACGGCGCTGATGCTGCGCCTGCTGGAAACGCTGCGCTGACCGTCGGCTAATCGTCGCCGGGCGCCGGCGATGTCCGGTTCAGCCGATGCCCGCTCACGGCGGCACCGGCCGCCGGCTCCAGCCTTCGGAACAGCAGCACGGAAATCACAGACAGCAGTGCCACGCAGCCATAGGCAAAGCGGAAATCGGTGGTGCTGAGCGTACCGCCGACGGCGCCGCGCCAGGCTAGCGTGACGTGGAGAAGGATCGCGCCGAAGGCGACGCCCAGCGCCAGCGCCACCTGCTGCACCATGCCGCTGAAGCTGGTGGCGGCGCTCATCTTCGCGACCGGAATATCGGCGTAGGCAATCGTATTGAGGCTGGTGAATTGCAGCGAGCGGAAGAAGCCGCCGAGCAGCAGCACCGCCAGCATCACGATCGCCGGCGTGCCGGCCGTGAAGAAGCCGGTCGCAAGCATGGTCACGGCACTGATCAGCCCATTGACGACCAGCACCGTGCGAAAGCCGAAGCTGCGCAGGATCGGTCTCGCCGTCGTCTTCATGGCGAGCGCGCCGATCGAAGCGGCTAAGGTCAGAAGCCCCGAGACGAAAGGGGTATAGCCCAGCGTCACCTGGAGCATGAGCGGCAGCAGGAAGGGCAGCGCGCCGACGCCGACGCGGAAGAGCGAGCCCGCGAAGATGTTGCTGGCGAAGGTCGGCAGGCGCAGCAGCGACAAATCCGTCAGCGGGTGAGGATGCCGCCTGGAATGGCCGACGGCGGCGATGCCGAGCGCCAAGCCTAGGGCGATCAGGCCGACGGGCTGCCAGCCCGCGACATCGTCCCGGCCGACCGCCTCCAGCCCGTAGATGAGCACGCTCAGCGAGGAGCCGGTCAGCAGAAAGCCCAGCCAATCCAGCGGCGGCGTGTTCTCCTCTCGGAAATTCTCGATATAGATCGTCGCCAATACCATGCCGAGCACGCCGATCGGCACGTTGAGAAAGAAGATCCACCGCCATGTGGCGAAGGTCGTGATGAAGCCGCCCAAGGGCGCGCCCAGCACCGGCCCGATCAGCGCCGGCACCGTCAGATAGGCCATGGCGCGAACGAGCTCGGACTTGTCGACGCTGCGCAGCATGGCGAGCCGGCCGACAGGCACCATCATGGCGCCGCCGATACCCTGCAGGATGCGGGCGGCGACGAATTCCGGCAGGGTATGGCACAGGCCGCACAGCATCGAGCCGAGCGTGAAGACCCCGATCGCGGCACGAAAGATCGTGCGCGCGCCGAACCGGTCGGCGACCCAGCCGCTGATCGGGATGAAGACGGCAAGGCTCAGCATATAGACCGTGATGCCCAAGCTGAGCCGGATCGGACTCGTACCGAACGACCGGGCCATCGCCGGCAGCGCGGTCGAGATGACCGTGCCATCCAGATTTTCCATGAAAAGCGCGCAAGCGACGATGAGCGCCACGAGCATGGGCCGAGGGTTCGAGGGGGGCATCGGAGACCGGATACGGCGGGAATGCTTCATCAACGTAGGATGGAGCGCTTTTATTTCAACCATATAGATCATGCCACCGTCCCGGCTCGGACATGGCTCGGGCGCGGTTTTTCGGCAGGTCCAATGGTAACGGCTGGTTTATTGTTGCAGTGCAACATGAGCCTGGATGGATTTGAGAGACCGTTCATGAACCACCCCACCCCGCAGGCGCCATCGCGTCGCGACGGCTTCACCGCGACCTGCGCTGCGCTGCAGCCCGGCTTCTCGCGCTTCGTCCTGCCGGTCATGCTGGCCTGTGCCGCCCTGCTCGTGCTGGACTGCACGACGCTCCGGCATTACCTGGCTCACGCCCCGCTCGTAAGCTCGATCGCCGCCCCCATGGCCGAAGCGGTCGAAACCAACGCGCCCTGGATCCCCGGCGACATCGAGTTGCAGACGGCCGATCCCGTCACCTCGGCCAAGACGCTGGCGACCTTATTCGGCCTCATCATCTTCATGACCGCGACCTCGGTCTTCCTATGCGATACCACGCTCCGCATCGGCGGCGCCTTGCATAAGCGCAACCAGCCCAAGCGGCAGGGATAGTCGCCTCGCCCGGGAGGGCGTGCTAGACTTGGCTCCCATGAGGGAGCGAGTCATGAACGAGATCAGTCCTGTCGTGCAGGATGCGGCGACATCGCGGGAGCGTAGCGTTCCTTCGAACGATATCGAAGTCTGGGAAAATGTCCGGGCGGAGGCAACCCGCGCGGCCGCCGGCGAGCCGATGCTGCGCGATTTCCTCGATCTCGCCGTGCTGCGACACGACAATCTGCGCGGCGCGCTCGGCGCCATGCTGGCACGCAAGCTGGCCGAACGCTTCATGCCGCAGGAGCGGCTGAACGACATGGTCTGCGCGACGCTGAGCGAGGATGCGTCGATCATCGCCGCGGCCACCACCGATCTCATCGCCATCCGCATGCGCGACCCGGCCTCGGAAGGCTATCTGACGCCCTTCCTCTATTATAAAGGCTTCCATGCGCTGCAATGGCATCGGGTCGGCCATTCCCTGTGGCTTCGGCAGCGCAACGACCTCGCCCATTTCCTGCAGAACCGGGTGTCGGAAGTCTTCGCCGTCGACATCCATCCGGCCGTGCCGATCGGCACCGGCGTCTTCATCGATCACGGCACCGGTGTGGTGATCGGCGAGACCTCGGTCATCGGCAATGATGTCTCAATCCTGCAGGAGGTGACGCTGGGCGGCACCGGCAAGGAGCGCGGCGACCGGCATCCCAAGGTCCGTGACGGCGTGCTGCTGTCGGCCGGTGCCAAGGTGCTCGGCAATATCGTGATCGGCCGCGACGCCAAGGTCGGCGCCGGCAGCGTGGTGCTGCGCGACGTGCCGCCCTGCGCCACCGTCGTCGGCGTACCCGCCCGCATCGTCGGCTGGTGCCGCGAGACCATACCTGCCCATGCCATGGATCAGAGCCTGCCGGAGTTCGATTACCAGATTTGACACGACCGATCCGGCCCGGCCGACGGAATGGGCCGGATCGAATGCCTTCCCGACATCGTTGCCGATTCGCCACAGGCGGCTTATCCTTCGATCAGCCGAGGCTGGTGCGCCCGGGGCGGGCGCGCAGCAGCTCGGCCGGGAGAAATAATAATGACCACAACGGTTGCTCAGGTTCTACGCGGCAAAAATCCGCGCGTCTTGACGGTGTCGCCGACACAGGATGTTACCTCGCTCGTCACCTTGCTGGCGGAGCACCGCATTGGCGCCGTGCCGGTCGTCGATGATGCCGGCAAACTCGTGGGCATCATCTCGGAACGCGACATCATCCATGGCATGATCAAATATCGCGAGGCGTTGCCGGGCCAAACCATCGACAAGCTGATGACGCGACAGGTCAAAACCTGCACGCCGAACGACGCGGTGGTCGAGTTGATGGAGCTCATGACACGCTCGCGCATCCGCCACGTTCCCGTGCTGGAGAACGGCCGGCTTACTGGCATCATCAGCATCGGCGATGTCGTGAAGCAGCGGTTGGACGAGGCGCAGTCCGAGGTCGAGGCGCTGCGGAGCTACATCACCGCCTGAGAGCCCGAGACGCCGCCGCTCCGCGCTGGCCCGGCGCGGCGGCGGCGTGTATCTCTGGCGCATGACCACCCTGTGGCGCCATCGTAATTTTCGGCTGCTCTGGGCCGCGCAATCGATCTCGGCGCTGGGCGCTCGGGTCACGCGTGCCGCTGTGCCGTTGACGGCGATTCTGCTGCTGCAGGCCCGGCCGGACGAACTGAGCCTGCTCGCGGCCTTTTCGGCTTTGCCGGCGATCCTGATGGGGCCGATCGCGGGTGTTCTGACCGACCGCTGGCCCCGGCAAGCCTTGATGATCGGCGCCGATCTCGGCCGGTTCGCAGCCTTGATGACGATCCCCATCGCGGCGTTCCTGGGCAGGTTGACGCTCACTCAGCTCATCCTCGTGCTCGCTATCATGCGGTCGCTGACCCTGCTGTTCGAAGTGGCCGACCGGACCCTCCTGCCCTCTCTTGTCGGGCGCGCGCAATTGCTCGAGGGCAACGCGAAGCTCGGCACCACCGAGGCGATGGCCGAGATTTTGGGGCCTGCGCTTGGTGGCGCATTGGTGCAAGCGCTGACGGCACCCTTCGCCATCCTGGCCGATGCGCTGAGCTATCTCTGGTCGGCCGTCCTCCTCGCTCGGATCGACACACCCGCCATGCCGGCCGTGGCCGAGCCGGAACCGGCCCTTGCCGCCACCCTTGCCGGCATCGGTACGATCATTCGGCATCCGATCCTCCGACCGGTAGCGCTTTGCCTGGCGACGCAGAGCTTCTTCGGCAGCTTCTTCGAAGGCACTTACGATTATTTCGCCATCCGGGAGCTGGGCCTGACGCCGGCATTGCTTGGCCTTGCCATCGCCGCGGGCGGCATCGGCGCGCTCATCGGGGCGAGCCTGGCACCCGCGCTCGATCGCCGTCTGCCGATCGGACTGTCGCTGGTGGGCTTGCGTCTCGGTGCCGGCCTGTGCCAATTGCTGATCCCGTTCGCTGGCGGCTCGATGCTCCAGGCCACGCTCATCCTGATGGCGGCACAGATCACCGGCGATGCCGCCTTTACTGCCTTCGCCATCGGCGAGATCAGCCTGCGCCAACGGATCGTGCCCGATCGGCTGCTCGGCCGGGTCAATGCCAGCCTCGGTCTCGTCGGCAGCCTCGCCGGACCGGGCGGGGCCCTGATCGCCGGCATGCTGGCGACGCGCTGGGGCGTCAGGCCGGTGATGGCGATCGCGGCCGCCGGTCTCGCCGCGGCGAGCTTATGGCTGCTCGCCAGCCCCGCCATTCGCCGCCTGCGCCAGCCGCTCGACGCTGCGGCGCCGGCCTGAATCATCAGCAAGGGAGGTTTCGATGAACGCCAGACCCGATTTCATCAAGCACTATACCGAGATCGAAGAGCCCGAAGCCGGCTACTACGAAGGCTCGGATGAACTGTTCTCGATCGGTTCACCCTTCGGACGCGCCTTCGGCTTGACGCGCATCGGCATTCACCACGAGACCCTGGCCCCCGGCCGGCGCACCTCCCTACCCCATGCCGAATCGCTGGAGGAGGAGTTCGTCTATGTGCTCGAGGGCACGCCCGATGTCTGGATCGACGGCGTGCTGCATCGCCTGCAACCGGGCGACGGCGTCGGCTTTCCGGCCGGTACCGGTATCGCCCATAGCTTCCTCAACAACACCGGCAACCTGGTTCGCCTGCTTGTCGCCGGCGAACGGTCCAAGCCGGAAAATAAGGTCGTCTATCCGGTCGATGAATGGCAGAAGCCCTACCGGAAAGATTGGTGGGAAGACGCGCCGGAACAGGCGCTCGGCCCGCATGACGGCAAGCCCGCGTTGGATTAACGACGATGCGCCAGAGCCAGCCCGATGCCGGCGCCGACCAGTAGGCCGCCGGACAGGCGCTGGCGCAGCCTGCCGCGCCGGGCGATGAAGCCGCGTGCCCGGCCGGCGAGCAGCGCCCACAGCCCGTCGATGATGAGGGCGAGCATTAGGAAAGTCACGGCCAGCAGCGCCAGTTGCGCGCCGGTATCGCCGGGCCGAACGAACTGCGGAAAGAAAGCGCCGTAGAACAGCAGCGTCTTGGGGTTGGTGAGCGAGACCAGGAAGGCCCGCCCATAGATCACGCGCGCCCGCGGCGGCTCCGGTCGGGTCCGCGTCAGATCGACCGGTGGCATCCGCCACTGGCGGATGCCGAGATAAAGGAGATAAAGCACGCCGGCCCAGCGCAACCACTCGAACCACTGACCGAGCAATCCCAGCGCGGCGCTCATCCCGAGAATGGTCAAGCCGAGCTGCAGCACCATCGCCGAGGCGGTGCCGGCCACGGTCATGAGACCGTAGCGTGTGCCGTGGCCGACACTGTTGGCAACGATCAGCGCCACATTCGGGCCGGGGATCAGCATGAGGATTGTAACGGCACCGACAAAAGCCAGATATAGCGCGAGATCGATCACGGCGGGCTCCGAGCTGAAGGGCCTCAGCATACATGAATGCAACGCCGCTTTGTTCCACGAGCATTTGACAGAGTGGCGCGAGCGCGCTGCACTCATCGCAACGGTAAGGCGAGGATAGCGATGACGAAGCCTACGGTCTTCATCGATGGCGAAGCGGGCACCACCGGCTTGGAGATCCGCGCGCGCCTGGCCACCCGCGACGATATCGAATTCGTCTCGATCGACCCTGCCAAGCGCAAGGATGAGGCCGCCCGGAAGCGGCTGCTGAACGAAGTCGATCTGGTGATGCTGTGTCTTCCGGACGAGGCGGCGAAGCAAGCCGTGGCGCTGATCGACAATCCCACCGTGCGCGTGCTCGACGCCAGCTCCGCTCACCGTGTCTCGGAGGGCTGGATCTATGGCTTCCCGGAGCTGCTACCAGGTCAGGCCGAGCGGATCGGTGCCGCCAAGCGCCTGACCAATCCAGGCTGCTATCCGACGGGTGCCGTGGCGCTGATCCGGCCGCTGGTCGATGCCGGGCTGGTGCCGGCCGACCATCCGATCTCTATCAACGCCACTTCCGGCTATTCCGGCGGCGGTCGCCAGATGATCGACGCGTTCGAAGGGCGGAGCCCCAACCCGATCACCGACCGCTGGCGGATCTATGCGCTCGGCCTGCAGCACAAGCATGTGCCGGAGATGAAGCTCTATGGTGGCCTCACGCACAAGCCCATCTTCTCGCCCGCCGTCGGCGTCTATCGCCAGGGCATGATCGTCGAGGTTCCGCTGGCGCTCTGGTCGCTGCCCAAGCGGGCGAGCGGGCGCGACCTGCACGAGGTTCTGTCGACCCGGTTCGAGGGACAACGCTTCATCCGGGTCATGCCGTTCGACCATCGCCCCGAGGTGCTGGCGCCGGAAGCGCTCAATGGCTCGAACCTGCTCGAACTCTACGTGTTCGACAATGCGGCCGAGGAGCAGGCCTTGCTGGTGGCACGGCTCGACAATCTGGGCAAGGGCGCCTCCGGTGCCGCGGTCCAGAACCTCGATCTGATGCTGGGGCTTGCCGGCGAGCATTCCTACGCGCTCGCCGCCGCGGCCTGATCGCCTCGCGTCCTACCGCACGAAAGGTCCGGCCTCCTTCACATCGCCGGCCCGCGTCGGCCCGGCCAGCAAGGTCCAGTGGACGTTGGCCGCGTCGATCTTCTGAAAGGTGAGCTGCAGTGTCTTGGCACCCGGGCAGAGCTGAGGCGCCGGTTGCCCGTCGGTGCCGAGCCCGCCGGTCGGAGGCGCGTTGTAAGCGGAGGCGGCGATATCCTTCAGCTCCAGCTCCTCCGTGACGCCAAGCCCATGCACGACGAAATAGTCGCGCTTGGTGACGCCTATGCCGGCCGGATTCCTGGTGACGCTGCCGGCGTAGAGAGCGTTTTCCCCGTTGGTGTTGCCGCCCGGATGCCAGATCTCGTAGTCGGGCGGATTGCTGAGATAGGCGTAATCGCCCGGCACCATGTCCGCGGCGGTGATCGGCCGCTGCTGGAAGCTGAGATTGCCACTGACATGGGCGATCCAGGGCCCATGCGGCCGGCACGGATTCACCGGCAAAAACATAACCGGGACCATGTGGAAGCCGAACGACGTATCGCGATTAGCCGTGACCTTGGCGGTAAAAGCCGTCTCGTTCTGGCCGATGACGACCGACGTGTCGGCCAGCGGAATGCCGAGACCCCAGAGGGCATGGGGGCCGGGCCGGTGCAGCGTATCGAAATCGGTGCCCAGCGTGCGCCTGATGCCGGCCAGGACCGACGCCTCCAGCCCGAGTTGGCAATCGAGCGTCCCGCCATTGGCGAGGAAGGAATCGACCGCCTGCGTCGCCGAATCCCCGCTGACCGAGCGGAAGGCGAAATGATCGGTCGCCTTTTGTCCGGTGGAGCCCCTGATCAGGCTGCCACGCGGATCCGGATAGGTTTCCCAGACGCCCCCGCCGATGCCCGGCGTCTGATTGAGCTGCGGGAACCGGCAGCTGCTGGCCGTGGTCGAGAGAGCGACCACGGAATTCGCCCGGATCATGATGTTGATCTCGAGATCCTTCACCGTCTTGAACTCGAACCGCCGATGCGGATGGCAGGCCATGGCGACGAAGATCTGACCGCGAAGCGGCAGATGTGCCCGCTGATAAGGCCCCCGCGTATTCACACCGCCGAGGAAGGCCTGAAATCCCGGAAGCTGCGAGGACATCCAGACCTGCGCGCCGCCGACCCACAGGCCCGGCTCCGATCCCGACGATCCGGCCTGCACCGGTATCAGCGGCGACCGCCCCTTTTCGTCTCGCCCCGGATGGAACGCGGCGAGCCGGATGCCGGAGCGATCCTCCAACGCGCCGGTTCGGCGATGGCAGGCCTGAACCTGCTTATGCGGACCACGGAAGGCGTTCTGGCAGGCGGGATTCACGAGATCGGACAGCATGCCGAGAAAAGTGCTGCTGCCCGGGCCCGACCAGGCTTGGCCTTCCAGCGCATTCATGCCGCAAGGCAATGGCGGCAGCGGGTAGGTCTGGCCGCCGCCATTGCTATTGCTGCTGAACTCGTCGGTGCCGGTCGGCACACCGCCGTTGGAGCTGAAGACATCGCCCCCGTCGTCATCGCCGTTCGAGGCGAAGACGTCACCATAATCGTCGCTGCCGGAGCTGAAGACATCCTGCGCCGCCGCACTGCCGACGGACAGCAGCACACCCGCGAGCACGGCGCAGATCGTGACGAACACTCGAACTAGGTGCCCCGGCCTATCCATGAGCGCCTCCTCGATCTCCCGGCCGAACCGGAAAGGTCTATTCCAGGAAGCTTAGGCCTTCGGCCGGGCCGGTCAATGACCATCGGTGCCGGTCTCCGCCATGTAGGCGTCACGCCGCTCGCTCGCCTCGTGATGGGCGCGCAGCGCCGAGAGCGCGCCGATGACGATGCCGCGGGCGACCGTATGGTGCAGGGGCCGGCCGTTGCCCCAGCGCTCGCGCCGGGCCCATTCGTCGATCGAGAGCCCCGTGCCGATCACGTACCAGATCGCCCGCGCGGCCGGCGAGCCGGTCCCGCCCAAGGCCGACAATGCTTGCCAGACCTGATCGCGTGCCGTCTCGATCCGTTCGCTGATCGGCGGGGCACCGCTGCCCTTCACCGGCACCTTAGCGAAATCGAACGCTTTCAGCGGATCGAGCTGGGCGCGGTGAAAGGCACCCTGGAAGCGCCGCGCCGCCCGTGCATCCTCGCCCGGCACCTCACCGCTCTTGACCATCCGGGCGAGCGTGTCGATCGCGCGCGGCGCCGCAGCCGCCCATCCGTCCGGATCGCGTCCCTGCCAGCTCTCGAAGCCGTCGCCCTGCCGAAGGCGCTCCGGACTCGGGCTGCCGCCTTCCACCGTCGCGGTTGCCACCGGACGTTCCGCGCGCAGAAGCCGGTTGAGTCGGGCTACCTCGGTCCGATCGAGCCGAGCGCTCGGCGTCTCGGCCAGACGGGCGCGCAGCTCCAACAGCTCGGCACCGTCGCGCGCCAACCGATAATGACCGGGCCGCACGCATTCGGCGATGCCCAGGCGGGCGAACGCGCCGCAGAGCCGTCCGGCACGGCCATGGGCCAGGCCGAGCTCGGCGTCGAGCATCGTGCTGGCCAGCCCCTCGCCCTCGGCGGCGAGCCTGCCCACCAGGCGCAGCTCGATCTCGCCCTCTCGCCACAGGAACAGCAAGCCGCGGCGGCTCAGCCGGGGAATCTCGTTCTCGCTCATGACCGACGCCCCCAATGACGATTGGCATAGTTGCGGATGGCCTGGGCGAACCAGGGGTCGCTCGGCTCGATCTCGTCGGGCCGGAGCAGAACCACGCCCTGGCGGTGCCAGGCCGCGGCGCGCTGCCGATCGATCTCCTCCTCCGTCGTCGGGCCGCTCGCGACACGCGCGCCGAGATTGCTCCGGGGTCTCATGGAAAGCCTCCAATGATTATTCACGCCGCTCGCCGGCGGCCTTCGAGGCGACGAAGCGCTTGGCGATGCGCTTCGATCAGGTGAAAGAAGACGACCTCCCAGGAGCGCGTATGCAGCACGCCGAGCATCCGGCAGGCATCGTCGGGACCGACGCCGCGCCGTTGCCAATCGCGGATCTGCTCGGCCGCGACGAGGCCGCTAGGATCGGGAGAGGGATCGAATCGTTGCAACATGATGTGCGATCTACAACATATCGTTGCCACACGAGTCAAGCCGTTGTACGAAACTAATGGACTGGATTATGGCAACGATCTGTTGTAGGATAGCGCATGGCCGATCTCATCCCCGACCGCCTCAAGCAACTCCGCCTCGCCCGCGGCTGGTCTCTCGCCAAGCTCGGCGAGATGATTGGCACATCAGGTCAAAATGTCAGCAAGCTCGAGCTCGGCAAGGCCCGATTGACGCTTGACTGGATGAATAAGTTCGCTCAGGCCTTCGGCATCGAACCGTTGGAATTGATGCAAGTAGCGCCTCGGTCATCGCCGCCCGATCCGCGCCAAGCCGGGCCGGATCGTTTCGACATTCCGCAATATTCCGTTGATCCACGCGACATGATCCCTGTCCGCAGCGCCGGGCGCGGCGGCAATGGGCAGAGCATGTTCCTGGAAGACGGCCCGATCGAATGGACTCCTCGGCCCAACGTGCTCAAGACCGTCCGCGACGCCTATGCCATCTACATGGTCGGCGACAGCATGATCCCGCGCTACCATCCGGGCTGGCTGATCTACGTCCATCCATTCAAGCCGCCGGCCCGCGGCCGTGCCGTCGCCGTCACGCTCGCCAACAACGAGGTGCTGGTGAAGGAGTGGCTGGGCCAGGATGCGACGCACCTGATGCTGCGCCAGTACAATCCGGCCGAGGAGCTGCGCATCCCGCTCGCCGAGGTACGGGACGTGCACCTCATCGTCGGCAGCGCCGAGGAGTAGGGAGAAAACCCCGTCTCCATCCGAGACGGGGCGCTCTCGCTCACGCCGCCGGCAACCTCCTCAACGCGCGGTCGCGGGTCTCCGCAACGCCGGCCCTGGGCAGGCTCCACCCCTTGACGATCGCATAGATCGCGGGAATGACGAGCAGGGTGAGAATCGTCGACGAGACCATCCCGCCGACCATCGGCACGGCGATGCGCCGCATCACTTCGGAGCCGGTTCCCGTGCTCCAGAGAATGGGCAGAAGACCGGCCATGATCGCCACAACGGTCATCATCTTCGGCCGCACCCGCTCGACCGCGCCCGACATGATGGCTCCTTGCAGATCGGCGCGGCTGAGCGGCATGCCTTCCGACCGCCGTCGCTCCCCGATTTCCGCAAGGGCGTGGTCGAGATAGATCAACATCACCACGCCGGTCTCGGCCGCGACGCCGGCCAGCGCGATGAAGCCGACCGCTACGGCCACACTGAAATTATAGCCGAGCCACCACATCAGCCAGACGCCGCCGACGAGCGCGAACGGGACCGAGAGCATCACGATCAGCGTCTCGGTCATACGGCCGAAATTGAGGAAGAGCAGCACGAAGATCACCACCAGCGTGGCCGGCACCACGATCTGCAGCTTGGCCTTGGCGCGGTGGAGATACTCGAATTGGCCGCTCCACTCGACATGATAGCCCGGCGGCATCTTCACCTGTTCCCCGACGGCCCGGGCCGCGTCGGCGACGTAGCCGCCGAGATCCCGCCCCTGCAGATCGACATAGATGTAAGCGACCAGTTGAGCGTTCTCGGTCCGGATGCTCGGCGGCCCTTGCGTGACACGGACGCTGGCGAGCTGACCGAGCGGCACCATGGCCCCGCTCGCGGTCGGCACCAGCACCTGGCCGGCAATGCCGGCCGGATCGTCGCGCAGGCCGCTGGGATAGCGGACATTGACGCTGTAGCGCTCGCGGCCCTCGACTGTGGTGGTGACGGTTTCCCCGCCCAGCGCCACCGCCACGACCTTCTGTATGTCGTCCACCGACAGCCCGTAGCGCGCCGCGGCGTCCCGATCCGGAACGATTTCCACATAGTGGCCGCCCTCCAGCCGCTCGGCGAATGCGCTGGTCGTACCCGGCACATTGTGAATGACCCGCTCGATTTGGGTCGCGAGCTTGTCGAGCTCGCTCAGGTCCGGACCGAACACCTTGACGCCGACCGGCGTCCGTATCCCCGTCGACAACATGTCGATGCGGGCCTTGATCGGCATGGTCCAGGCATTGCTGACGCCGGGAAGCTGGAGCGCCGCATTCATGTCGGCAACGAGCTTGTCGATTGTCATGCCGGCCGGCCACTCGTTCTCCGGCTTGAGATTGACGACCGTCTCGCTCATCTCCAGCGGCGCCGGATCGGTCGCGGTCATCGCGCGCCCGGCCTTGCCGAACACCGACGCGACCTCGGGGAAGCTCTTGATGATCCGGTCCTGCGTCTGCAGCAGCTCACCCGCCTTCGTCACCGACAGACCGGGCAAGGTCACCGGCATGAACAGCAGCGTGCCCTCGTTCAGGCTCGGCATGAACTCGGTGCCGAGCTTCGACATCGGCCAGACCGATACCGCCAGGATGACGGCAGCGGCGAGCACCATCATGACCGGGACACGCAGTGCCAAGCGGATCAGCGGGCGATACAGCCAGATGAGCACCCTGTTGATCGGGTTTCGGCCCTCGGGAATGATGCGGCCGCGCACGAAATAGAGCATGAGCACGGGCACGAGCGTGACCGACAGCAACGCGCCGCCGGCCATCGCGAACGTCTTGGTATAGGCGAGCGGCTTGAACAGCCTGCCTTCCTGGTCCTCCAAGGCAAAGACCGGCAGGAACGCGACGACGATCACGAGGAGGCTGAAGAACAGCGAGGGGCCGACCTCCTTGGCGGCGGCGATCAGCGCCGGGCCGCGCGGCTCGTCCGGCTTGAGTCGCTCGACATGCTTATGCGCGTTCTCGATCATGACGATGGCCGCATCGACCATGGCCCCGAGCGCGATGGCAATGCCGCCGAGGCTCATGATGTTCGAGCCGATGCCGAGCGCATGCATGCCGGCGAAGGCGATGAGCACACCGATCGGCAGCGTCAGGATGGCCACGAGCGCGCTGCGGAAATGCAGCAGGAAGATCATGCAAACGGCGGCGACGATCAGGCTCTCCTCGACCAGCGTGTGCTTGAGCGTATGGATCGCGCTGTTGATGAGCTGCGACCGGTCATAGACCGGTTCGACCGACACGCCCTCGGGTAGCCCGGGCTTCAACTCGTCGAGCTTGGCCTTGATATTGTCGATGGTGGTCAACGCGTCGGCGCCGTCGCGCTTCAGCGCGATGCCGCCGACCGCTTCGCCGGTGCCGTTCAGTTCCGTGATGCCGCGCCGTTCGTCCGGCCCGAGCTGGATGCGGGCGACATCCTTCAACATGACCGGCGTCCCGTTGGGGGCGGCCTTCAAGACCACGTCGCCGAGATCCTGGACGTTGCGCAGATAGCCCCGGCCACGGACCATGTATTCGGTCTCGCTCATCTCGATCGTACGGCCGCCGACATCGCGATTGCTGTCCCGCACCGCGTCGCTCACCCGGTCGAGCGGGATGCCGTAGGCCTGCAGTTTCCGGGGATCGACGACGACCTGATATTGCCGCTCGAAGCCGCCGACGCTCGCGACCTCGGAAACACCTTTGGCGGTGACGAGGTTGTAGCGGACGATCCAGTCCTGGATGCTGCGCAGCTCGGCCAGCGTCCGCTCGGCGCCGATGACGACATACTCATAGACCCAGCCGACGCCGCTCGCATCCGGCCCGAGCGCCGGCGTCACGCCCTGCGGCAGGCGTTTAGCCGCGAAGTTCAGATATTCCAGAACCCGCGACCGTGCCCAATAGAGGTCGGTGCCGTCGTCGAACACGACATAGACGAACGACAGGCCGAAATTCGAGAAGCTGCGCACAACCTTGGCGTGCGGCACCGCCAGCAGTGCCGTCGTCAATGGATAGGTGACCTGGTCCTCGACGACCTGCGGCGCCTGGCCTGGGTATTCGGTGTAGACGATGACCTGCGTATCCGAGAGATCGGGCAAAGCGTCGAGCGGGGTATTGGCGACGGACCACACCCCGACACCGACCACGATCAGGGCGGCGAGCAGCACCAGCATCTTGTTGCGAGCGCAAAGCTCGATGAGGCGGCCGATCATTGGACACCCCCCTGTTCGACAGTCCCCGAGCCGCCGGCGAACCCCTGCAAGGCAGTGCGGAGATTGCTTTCGGCATCGATGAGGAAGTTGGCGCCGGTGACGACCTGATCGCCCGGCTTGAGCCCGTCGAGAATTTGGACCCAATCGTCGCCGCGGACGCCGAGCCGGACGGATCGGGGCTCGAAGCGGCCTTCGCCGGCCGCCACCAGGACGACTTGGCGCGTGCCGCTATCGAGCACCGCCGAATTCGGCACCGACAGCATCGGCTCCCCTCCGGAAGGAGCGTCGATCCGCACATCCGCATACATCGCGGCACGCAGCGCGCCGTCGGCGTTGGGCAGCACGATCCGCACACGCGCGGTTCGCGTTTCGGCAGACAGCGTCGGATAGATGAAATCGACCTTGCCCTCGAAGGCGCGGCCGGGAAAGGCCACGAAGCTGGCCCTCGCCCGCTCTCCGGACCGGATTGTGCCGAGATCCTGCTCCTGCACCTCGGCGATCAGCCACATCGAGGAAAGGTCGGCCGTCCTATAGAGCGCCTCGCCGGCATCGACCCGCATACCCTCCTGTGCCGGCTTGTCGATGACGACGCCGTCGGCCGGCGCCATGACGGCGATGCGCCGGGCGGATCGTCCGGTTTTGCGCAGCCGGGCGATTTCGTTCTCGGGGATGTCGAGGGCGCGCAGCCTTTGATCGGATGCAGCACCGATGGCGCCGCCCATCCGGGATGCGACCAGATATTCCTCCTCCGAGGCGACCAGATCGGGCGCGTAGATCTCGGCCAGGACCTGGCCGCGCCGAACCGCATCGCCCGTCGCCGCCACGTCCAGCTGTTCGATCCAGCCGGCCACCTTGGTGGTGACCGTCGCCAGGTGCCGCTCGTCGAATTGCAGGATGCCGGTCGCCCGGACGGCACGCGCGACAGCCGGCCGCATCTCTGCGGCCTCGGTCCTGACGCCCAGGGTCTGCAGGCGGCCGGGGTTGATCCGGACGGTACCGGGCGGGTCGCCCTGCGCCCCCTCATCCGCATAGACGGGCAGGTAATCCATGCCCATCGAATCCTTCTTGGGCTTGGGCGAGGTATCGGCAAGACCCATCGGATTGCGATAGTAAAGGACGCGATGTTCGCCGCTTGCCTGCGGCTTGACCGCCGCTACCGGTTCACTCGGGGCCCGAGCGGGAGCGGCATCCTCGAACACCGGCTTGTAGTCGCGTCCGTCATTCGTCTTCTTCGGCGTGGGCGCGTAATCCGGCCTTCCGTCCGGGTCCTGATAGTAGAGCGGTTGGCGCGCGTCGTCGGCGAAGGCGGCACTCGAAACGGCAAGGCCGAATGCCGTGCAGGCTAGAAGAAGCGCACGCATCAGAGATCGCCTCCGATCAGACGTTCGATCGCGGCGAGCGCCATCTGTTCGTCGAGCTGGGCTTGGAGCTGGCGAAGATCGACCTCGTGCATCTGATGCTCGGCGGCGATCGCCGCGGTAAGGTCGCCCTTGCCCTGGCTGTAATTGGCCAGGACCGTTTGAAACGTCGCACGCGCTTGCGGCATCGCTTCTCGCTGCAGCAGCGCCTCGGTCGCCCGAGACGCGTGCAGCCTGGCGACCGCCTCGCCCAAGGCGCCCTCGACCTCCTGCATCGCAGCCTCGTATCGCATCTGGGATGCCCCCAGTTGCGCCGCCGCGGCGTGCTGTCCCGAAGCTTCGCGGCCCCAAGGGATCGGGATGTTGAACCCGATGGTGGCGGCGAACCCGACCGGCCGATCATTGGTCTGGATCAGCGGTCCTCCACCGATGGTGAGATCCGGATACCAGGCCTTGTCCGCGAGGCTGCTCCGCGATCGGGCGGCGGTGATTGCCGCGTTGTTCATCGACAAGGTCGGGTTGGACGCGGTGGCGCGGTCGACCAGCACCGCGAGGACCGGTTCGCCAGCCGGCATCGGCCTCAGCCGCTGCGGTTCGGCCAGCGTGGCATCTCCCCGACGGCCGACAAGGGCGTTGAGCCGTGCGCGGGCAGCGTCCCTCTCCCCCTCCAATCTGGCCGCCTCGGTCTTGGCGGCGGTCTCCTCTCCCTGTCCCCGGATAATGGAAGTCTGATCGCCGCCGCCTTGGCCGTAGCGGGCGGATGCCGCCTCGCGCATGCGGCGCCCCAGATCGCCGACCTCCCGGTTCACCGCGATCTCGCGGCCGGTCAGATAGTATTGCGCAAAGGCAATCTTGATCTTCTCGTCGAGCGCGTCCTGGGCCGCCCGCTCCTGCCCGCGGGCGGCATCGACATCGGCCAGCGCCGCCTCGCGGCGGAGGTCGCGTTTGCCCCATAATGGAAAAGATTGCGTGATCGTGACCGTATGCGCGCTGAAGACGCCGGGGTCCTTATAATATTGATAGCTGTCGCTGACCGTGGGGTCGTCGAGCGCGCCGGCGCCCTCGGCCTTGGCCGCTGCCTCCGCCGTCTCGAGCGAAGCCGCTCTCAGGGTGGGGCTCAATTGCCGCCCTGCCGCGATAAGGCCGTCGACGGTTGCGCCCAGCGGACCGTCGGCGGATTGGGCGAAGGCGGGTGTGCACGCGATCAGGCCGGCCGCCAGCATCCCGCCGGCACCGAGCCGCATCCGCTGGGCGCTCACGTCACTTCACCAGATCGGTAGTGACGGTTCCCCGGACGGTCTCCGGCTCGCCCTGGATCTTGGCCGTGAGATGCAGCGCGAAGGTGCCGGCCATGCCAGGATCGACCTCGAAGCTGTAGAGGCCATCCCGGCCCGGCAACGCCTTCACGGGCGCCGCCATGCTCGCCATGCCCATCGGCCCCATGTCGGCCTTGCTTTCGAAAATCACGGCATCAGGCACCGGCTTGCCGTCCGCGACATGGACGAGCCTGACCCGGACGATGTTCTTCTGACCGGAGATCTCGGGCTTGCCGACCAGCTCGAACCGATAGTCGGTGGCGGCGGCGAAGCTCGAGAGGGCGGAAAAAGCGATGCCGAAGGCGAACGCCGCGGCGCCCGCAACAATATGATTGCGATTCATGGAAAGACCCTTCGTAGCCGGCCAGCGGCACAGCCGCTTGGCCGGCGGAAACAACCTGACTGTCGAGGAGGCGCACTTCGAGCGTGCGCCGGCTCACTCAGGCCGTTCGGGGCGGAAGGGGCTCGGGTTCGCGATCCAGGCCGTCGAGCTCGAACACGGAAGTCCAATAGTCGATCACGCTATATTGCATAACCGCTTCATGGATCAGGAAATGGCCCGGCAGGGCGCTCACGGTGACGCAACCCATCAGCTTGATGCATTCGGGTGTCATGCCCTTGCAAGGCGGCATCGGCTTCGCGTCGCCGGAAGCCGATGCCGCCATCGCCATGTCGCACGGCATGTCGGCCGAGACCAGGACCGAGCCATAGGACGCCGAATGCGCAAGCTCCAGCGTCGTCCCGCCGATAAGGGCGCCGGCGACGATCAGGAACAGCATGTTGCGCAACCACCGGCACATGACCCTTAACGAAAGCTCCTGCATCCCTTGCCATCGGCACCAATGACGGCCACTCCCGCAGTTAGCGGCCTGTACGGATCGTAGATGGACCTTCCTCTTGGTGGAAGGTCAAGCGCCCTCTCGCTTCTCGGCGCCATTGACGGACTCCATCGCGTCAGGCTGACTGGCGGTAACAAGAAGTCGGGAGATGGGGATGGAATCGGCGAAGAAGGTAGCCATCGTTACCGGCTCGGCGACCGGCATCGGCGCCGCCGTGGCGCTGCGGCTCGCCGGCAAGGGCGTCAATGTCGTGATCAATTACAGCCGCAGCGTCGGCGAGGCGGAGGCGACGGCGGAAGCCTGCCGGGCGCTCGGCGTCGAGGCGCTGCTCTGCCGCGCCGATGTCGCCGCCGATGCGGATTGCCGCGCCATGGCCGAGGCCGCGATCGGGCGATGGGGCCGGATCGACTATCTGGTCAACAATGCCGGCACCACGGTCTTCGCCGATCACGCCGATCTCGACGCGGTCCAGGCCGAGGATTTCCGCCGCATCTACGATGTCAACGTGATCGGCGCCTATCAGATGGTCCGCGCCGTCGCCGCGCAGATGAAGCGCCAGGGCCAAGGATCGGTCGTCAACATCTCCTCGATCGCGGGCCTCGCCGGCATCGGCAGTTCGATCGCCTATGCCGCCTCGAAGGGGGCCTTGAACACGCTCACTCTGTCGCTCGCGCGCGCGCTCGCTCCCGAGATCCGGGTCAATGCCGTCTGCCCCGGCCTGGTCAAGACGCGCTGGCTGAAGCAGGGGCTGGGCGACGAGAAATATGAGCGCAGCGTCGCCGCCAACGACAGCCGCACGCCGCTCAAATCCAGCTCGGGGCCCGAGGAGATCGCCGAGCCGGTCGTCTGGTTGCTCGAAGGGGCCGCCCATGTCACGGGCGAGCTGATCTCGGTCGATGCCGGCATGCATCTGGGTTTCGGTTGAAGCATCTGGAATAAGTTGCGGTCAAGGTGACTAGATAACGAAAAGCAAGATCCTTAGGGAGGATCCATCATGACGACGAGCGATCCGGCGGCGGCATTTCTGGCGGCACGAGACTTCCTGTTGCGTCATCGTGAGGATTACGACACGGCCTATCGAGACTTCCGTTGGCCGGTGCTCGACCGCTTCAACTGGGCGCTCGATTATTTCGATCGCCTCGCTGCCGGCAATGATCGCCCGGCGCTCTGGCTCGTCCATGAGGAAGCCCCGGACGAGATCCTATCCTTCGCCGAAATGAAGCGGCGCAGCAACCAGGTCGCGCGCTATCTGCAGGGGTTGGGAGTTCGGCGCGGCGACCGGGTGCTGCTCATGCTCGGCAATGTCCGGCCGCTTTGGGAAGCGATGCTGGCGATCATGAAGCTCGGCGCCGTGATCGTGCCGGCGACGACGCTCCTAAGCAGGGCGGACCTCGGCGACCGCTTTGCCCGCGGCCGTATTCGCCATGTCGTCACCAGCCGCGAGCACGCCGGCAGGTTCGGTTCGCTCGATGGCGACTATACCAAGATCGCCGTCGGCGGCGCCGAAGGGTGGCAGCGCTACGAGGATGCTTATGCGCTACCGCCGGATTTCACCCCGCAAGGCGAGACCCGGGCCCAGGACCCGATGCTGCTCTACTTCACCTCGGGCACGACGGCACGGCCGAAGCTGGTGCTGCACAGCCATCAGAGCTATCCGGTCGGCCATCTCTCGACGCTCTATTGGCTCGGCATGCGGCCGGGCGACATCCATCTCAACATTTCCTCTCCGGGCTGGGCGAAGCATGCCTGGAGCTCGTTCTTCGCGCCTTGGAACGGCGAGGCGACGATCCTCGTCACCAACCAGGCGCGCTTCAACGCCAAGACCCTGCTCGACACGATCCGGCGCTGCGGCGTCACGACCTTCTGCGCACCGCCGACGGTCTGGCGCATGCTGGTCCAGCAGGATCTGCACGCGTGGCAGACCAGCCTGACCGAGCTCGCCGCCGCCGGCGAGCCGCTCAACCCCGAGATCATCGAGCATGTCCGACATGCCTGGGGCCTGACGATCCGCGACGGCTACGGCCAGACCGAGACGAGCGCGCAGATCGGCAACAGCCCCGGACAGCCGCTCAAGGTCGGCTCGATGGGCCGGCCCCTGCCGGGCTACGCGGTGCGGCTGCTGGATGCCGGCGGCGAGGAAGCGGGAGAAGGCGAGATCAGTCTCGCCCTCCGGCCGGCGAGGCCGCTCGGCCTGATGATGGGTTATCAGGCTGATGACGGCGGGATCGGAGCGCTTCAGGGCGAGGCTTACAGAACCGGCGACGTGGCGATGCGCGACGCCGACGGATATCTGACCTATGTCGGCCGCGTCGATGACGTGTTCAAAGCCTCCGACTACCGCATCAGCCCGTTCGAGCTGGAAAGCGTCCTGATCGAGCATGAGGCCGTGATCGAAGCGGCGATCGTGCCTTCGCCCGATCCGGTGCGGCTGGCCGTGCCCAAGGCCTTCATCGTGCTGACGGACGGTCAGGTGCCGGACCGTGTTACCGCGCTCGCGATCTTCCGGCATCTGCGCCAGCGCCTGGCGCCGTTCAAGCGGGTGCGCCGGCTCGAATTCAGCGAACTGCCCAAGACCATCTCGGGCAAGATCCGCCGGGTCGAGCTCCGCACCGTCGAGGCGCAGCGGCGCGCTGCCGGAACGCGCGAGATCCTGGAATTCTGGGAGGAGGACTTCCCCGAACTCGGCCTATAGGAGGAAACATGGATCTGCTCGCCCGGCTCCAAGAGCATCCGCTGCCCTTCGCCAGAACGCTGGGTATCGAGTTCGTCAGCGCCGCCAAGGACAGGGTCGTCGCCGAGCTCCTGGTGCGCGAGGAGCTGTGCACGCGCCCGGCCGTGATGCATGGCGGCGCGGTCATGGCCTTCGCCGACACGCTCGGCGCCACCGGCACGATCCTCAACCTGCCCGAGGGGGCCGGCACCACCACGATCGAAAGCAAGACCAACTTCCTCGGTCCCGCTCCGCTCGGCGCCAAGCTGATCGGCGAAGCGACGCCGGTGCATCGCGGCCGGCGAACCCAGGTCTGGCAGACGCGCATCACGACAGAGGCCGGCAAGCTGGTGGCCCTGGTGACGCAGACCCAACTGGTGCTGTAGGGAGCTACTCCTCCTTGGCCCGGCGCTTGAAGCTGTCGAGGATCTTCTCGGCCAGCCCCGTGTAGTCGCCATCGAAATGATGGCCACCGCTGGTCTTGATGATCTCGGCCGAGGAAGGCAGCGTGGAGCAGATCGAATCATCCTCCTCCTCGCCATAGAAGCATTGCAGCAGCACAGGCGGGATCTTGGCCAGCTCCGGCCCGACCGGCAGGGCCTTCTCGCTCGGCGGCGAGCCCAGCCAGCCGGTCAGCGTGATCTCGAAATCGGCACTCTTGGCGAAGCCCAGAAACGACATCAGCACGATGCGCGATTTCAGCGTCTCGGGCAGGCGGTTATAGGCGAAGGGCAGTACATCGGCGCCGAAGGAATATCCCACGAGAGCGACATGCTGATCGGGATGCTGCTGCAGCACCTGCTCCAGCGCCTCGGCCAGTTCGTCCGGCGTCTTCTCGCTCCAGAAATAGCGCAGCGAATCGAGCCCGACGACGGAGACGCCGTCCTTTTGCAGCGCTTCGGCGATGGTCTTGTCGAGGTCGCGCCAGCCGCCGTCGCCGGACAGCACCATGGCGAAGAGATCGCTCGGCGGATCGGCCGGCAGCTCCACCAGCGGCAGCGCCGTGGCGGTCGCCGGCAGATGCGCCACGGCGGGCGCCGCGAGATCCGGACCAGCCACGTAAAAGCCCTGCAGCGGTCCGGCCGGCGCATAGACCCAGCCGGCCGGGGTCGAGCGTGCCGGCGGGGTCGTGCAGGCCGGCGCCTTGCCCGGTATCGCCGAAGCCGGGGCATCGACGACGGCACCGGAAATGGTCGCGGGCGGCGCGCCGGCGAGCGCGAGCCAGGCGAGCGTTCCGCCGATGCCGCGTCCGACCAGGATCGGGGTGAGGTAGAAGGTGAAATGCCGCTCGCGCTGGATCGCGCGGCTGAGCAGCTCGGCATCGTATTCGACGTTGTGGCAAGCCTCCTGAATGCTGTCGAGCCGCGCGAGATAGGCGTCGGTATCGACCTGCACCACGATGGCGCCAGCGGCGGCCAGTGTCTTGACGGTCTTGGCATCCGCGGGCTTGAAGCCGCCATGCTCGGCATAGAACACGACGATGGAGCGCGCCGGCCCGTCCGGATCGGTCAGCGTGACCTCGCCCAAGCGGCCGCCATCGAAGGCGAAGGCCGGCCTCGCGAGCAGGCAGACGGCCAATGCGAGCCCGCACCACAATATTCTCATCACCCCCCGCCTCCCGTCAGGGCCGCCACGTCGGCGAGCGTCACATAAGGTCCGATCGTGCCCGAGGCGGCCAGGTAGCGCGGCGTCCATTCGGGCTGGAACTTGTTCTTGAAGGTACGCAAACCCTCGAAATTATAGACACGGCCGCCATGCTCGACGAGCAGCTCCGCGATCCGATGCCATTGCGAGCTCAACGGCCCGCGCTCGACGCCGGCGAGCGGCGCCATGCCCAGGCTGAGACAATCGAAGCCGGCCGCCTTCAGTTCCAAAGCGAGCTTGGTGAACAGGAACTCCATGGCGTAGCCCGAAGCGCCCGGCGTCTGGCGCATCACGCCGATCGTCGCCTCGCTCTTGGCGTCGGTCGCCATGATGGTGACGAAGGCGACGGGTTCGCCTTGCTGACGGACCAGTGCCACCGATTGCACGGCGAGGAAGCCGGGCGACAGGCCGGCAACCGAGAAGCTCTTCTCCTTGGCCTTGTGCGTATCGAGCCAGGCTTGGGAGATCGCCGTCAGGCTGCCCTGCTCGCGCCAGGCCGTCTCGGGCGACAGCAGCTCGAAGCTCAGCCCGTCGCGCTCGCCGCGCTTCAGCGCATAGCGCAGGCCCGACCGGCCGCCGCCTTCGAGCCCGAAGCTCTTGAGCGGGATCCGCGCCTCCTCGCCCAGCTTCAGGAGCTTGAGGCCGGCTTCGAGATAGAGCGGCAAGCTGTCGGCGCGGACCTGGTAGAAGGCGGCGCGGCCGCCGTGCGCGTCGGCCAGCTCGATGAAACGCCAGATCAGCTCGGTCCATTCCTCGCGCGGGCCGACGGGATCGAACAAGGCGATCCAGCTGCGGCCGCGCTTGCCGTACATCAGGAGCGCCCGGCCGGAGGCCGAGAAGAGGAAGCTCTTGTCGCCCATCAGTCCCAGCAGGACATCGCTGCGGTCCTGCGCGCGGATGATCGCGGCGGCGCGGTTGATCTCGGCCAGAGTCGGCCGCTCGATCCGGCCGGCGGCCGGGCGCAGGAGCTGCCAGACCGCCACGCCGCCGGCCAGCACGATGGCGCCGAGCACGGCGCGCAACGCGCGCGGCGCCTGGGCATCGAACTCGAACTGCCACCAAAGATCGTGGGTATAGGCCACGTCGCGGAAGGCGAAGAACAGGATCCAGGCGGTCCCGGCCAGCACGATCGCCACGGCGGCGAACCAGCTGGTGGTGAAAGGCTGGCGCAGCAGCGAGGTATGCCGGGTGAATTGCCGGCGCGTCGCCAGCAGCAGTCCGATCAGCAGCAGGATCGCCGCAATCTCGCCATAGGCCAGCCCCTTGAGCAGCGAGAAGAAGAGGCTGAGCACCGCCACCCCCAGCGCCAGCCACCAGGCGCCGTCGAGCCGGTGGAACAGGCCGCGTGCGATGAACAGCAGGAACAGGCCGGCGAGCGAGCCGAGGAAATGCGACACCTCGACCGCCCAGAGCGGCACGCTGCCCTGCAGCAGCGCCAGCCGGACACCGAAAGCCGGCGTCGCACCCGAGACCAGCAGCATCGTGCCGATGACGAAGGTGACGACCGAGAGGTAGGCGGGCGCCAGGCGCCCGGCGCTGCGGATCACCATGTCCGAGGCCGGCACCCGACGCAGCTCGGAGAGCGCGAGCAGCACCGCCGCGATCAGCAGAGGCGCCAGGAAGTAGACCGCGCGATAAGCCAGCAGCGCCGCCGCCGCCAGGCTGGGCGAGACGCGGTGGCCGAGGGAGGCCACGACCACCGCCTCGAACACGCCGAGCCCGCCCGGCACATGGCTGATGACGCCCAGCGCCGTCGCCGCGGCAAAGATCGCCGAGAAGCTGGCGAGGTCGACCCGGCCGACCGGCAGCAGCACCCAAAGAGCTGCCGCGGCGCCGACCAGATCGAGTGCCGTGAGGAGGATCTGGGCGAGTGTGACGCCGAGATGCGGCACGGTCACGGCGAGCCTGCCCTCGCCGATCGATTTGCCGCCGCGCAGCACGGTCCCGACGAGCGCCAGCGCCACCAGCGCCAGGGCGGCACATCCGCCGACCTCGACCCAGTCGGACTGCCAGCCGAACAGCCGTCCGATCGGCTGGGCGGCGAGAAGCGCGCTGCCGCCGGCGAAACCGACGAGGCCCAAGCCGAACCCCGCCGTGATGAAGAGCATGATGCGCCCGACCGCGTCCGGCCCGACGCCTGCGGCGCCGTAGATGCGGTAACGCACGGCCCCACCGGTCAGCGCCCCGAAACCGACGGCATTGCCGAGCGCCGATCCGCAGAAGGAGGCGAGCAGCAGGGCCGGCAACGAGACACGGCCGCCGGCGTAGCGCAACGCCGTCACATCGCGCAGGATGAGTGCCGCGTAGCTCGCTGCCGTGCCGAGGGCCGACCACCAGAGCAGCGATACCGGAGTCGCCCGCAGCGAGCGGATCATGGCGTGATAGTCGATGCCGCGCGACAGCCCATGCAGCAGCAGCAGCACGATGCCGCCGACGGCCAAGGCTGCGATCGGTGCCGCCGCCCGGCGCAGGAGCGCGCCGAACCGGCTGGGCGGATCAGGTATCGGATCCAGGGTGCGTGAGCTTTCGTCGTCGATCGATGACATGTCGGGGCGAGACAATCGAGGATGGTGCAAGGGGCGTCAATCGAGGACGGGGTGATATCTCTCGTCCAAAAAACGGGAGCGCGCACCCGAAGTTGCGATCATAACGTCACGACCGGAGCAGGCATTCCGCAACGGCTATGTTTGACACGGACACCGAACGTTTCCATTCCTCGCCGCCGAACAAGGCAAAACCGTCAATGCAGATCGAACCTTTTCGCTGGAGCCCTTCCGGCACTTATATCGCTCATTTGTGGAAAGCCGCCACGCAACAGCATCACAGGGAGCTGCTGCCGGCCTTGCGACGCCTCATCCCACGAGATGCGGTCATCTTCGATGTCGGCGCCCATGCCGGCCAGTTCGCCAAGCTGTTCGCGTCTCTTGCGCCGGATGGGCGCGTCTGGTCGTTCGAGCCGGGCAGCTACGCCCGCTCGATCCTGCGCGTGGCGCTGTGGCTCAATCGGGTCCGCAACGTCTCGGTCGTGCCCATGGGGTTGGGCGAAACACAGGGCGTGGCGAGCTTGAGCCTGCCGGTGAAGCGGCCGGGCAGCTACGGGTTCGGCCTGGCCCATCTGGGCGCCGCCGAGGCGCGCTGGAGCCGGGTCGCGGTCGAGCCGATAGCCCTCACCACGCTCGACGGCTTCGCCGCGGCGCAAGGCATCGATCGGCTCGATTTCATCAAAGCCGATGTCGAGGGGTGGGAGGGGGCGATGCTGCGCGGCGGGATCGAGACGCTGTGGCGCCTCAAGCCGCGTCTGCTCCTCGAACTCGATACCGGCCATCTTGCACGGGCCGGCGATACGCTCGGCGGCACCTTCGAGCTCCTCGCCAAGCTCGGCTATCGCCCCTATTCGCTCGATCCCTCCGGAGGGCTGGTTCCGGTTGCCGACCCGGAGGAGGGCGATATCTTGTGGCTGCCGCAGGGTGATCCGCTCGCTTAACCTCCTTCCGACTGCCCTTCCGGCATCGGTTGGGCCGCGACGGACTTCAGCGGCAATTCAACATGCGGCCGCAGCCAGAAGGAAAAGAAGCCGGCAAAGACCAGCACCGGCACACCCACGAAGAACGGCACCTGCCACATGCCGGTTAACTGGCCCAAATAGTAGGGCGACAGCAGCCGCCCGATGGTGATGCCGACCCCGATGAAGGCGGCGGCGATGCCCGGATAAGCGCCGCCCACATCCATGGCGACGACCCAGATCAGCACGCCGGCCGCGCTCAGCCCGAACAGGGCGAGGCCCAACCAGAGTGCTATAGCCATCTCGTTCTCGCCGATCGGCATCATCAGCAGGCTGAACGCGGCGAGAAAGAAGCCGACGCCGGGTGTCAATTGGTGCGCCGAGCGGATATTGCCGCTGTGCCGGATCGACATATCCGCAGCGAGGCCGCCGGCGAGGCAGCCGAGAATCGGCGCGATGACGCCGATCGCGGTCACGGTCGGCGACAGCTTGATGTCGAAATGCCAATAATCGATCAGGAAGCGCGGCAGCCAGCGCCGGCAGAGCTCCATCCCCCAGCTCTGGGCAAAGGCGAGACCGCAGGGTAAGGCCATGATGCCGAGCGCCGCACGCTTCGAGAGCGGAGGCTGGGTCATCTCCTCCGCCCCGAAGCCCGCATTGGGTCGGCTTTCGAACCAGGTGAACCAGGCCATGACCCAGGCAGCGCCCAGCAAGCCGAAGAGAGGGAAGGCCGCGCGCCAGGAGCCGCTCGCCTCGGCCAGCGTCACGATCGGCCAGGCCAGGATGCCGCCGGCCGCGAGCCCCGCCTGCACCATACCTTGCGCCCAGCCGCGTTCGGGCGGCGGTATCCAGGCCAAAAGGGCGACGACCGAGGCCGGCACGATCGCCCCCGCGGCCAAGCCGAGCGTCAGCCGGAACAGCATCAGCGCGGTCAGGCTCCACGCAAAGCCGGTCAGCGTCGTGGCCGCCGCGGCCGTGATGCCGCAGATCAGCAGCGTCCGCCGCGCCCCCAGCCATTGAGCGAGCGGGCCGCCCCCGATCAGTGCGAGATAGAAACCGAAGCCGAACGCGCCGAAGGCAATCTCGAGGTCGTCGTTGGGCATGCGGAGAAAGTCGCGTACGCCGCCCACGGCATCGACGAGCCCGTCGCGGTCGAGCCCGGCCCAAAGCCCGGCCAGACCGAGCAGCACGACCACCCGGCCGCGCCGGCTGAGAGGACGGGTCAGGAAAGTGAGTGCGGCCATGTTCCCTTATACCGCTTTGCACGCGAATTGAGCCGCAGATTCATGCCGGCCCCCCGATGCTCGCCCCGATCCGAGGAGATTTGCTGCAATGCAGCGGTCACGAGAACAGGAAACCATCATGCATAGCAGCCCCGCGTATGCTCAAACCCACAGAAATCCTAGATTTCCCAGCGTTTTACCAGACAGAACGGTGAAGTTTTCAAATTCTTGCTTGATTTCCCTATGTCCGGGCGGCATATTTTGCAGTGCGGCATGAGCCGGTCGTTGACCCGTTCTGCCGTACGTCTTCTTAGGCGTTTCCTCCCTAAACTTGGGCCGTGCGGCAACGCACGGCCCTCTTTTTATGCGTGACGGGCGTATGCGCCCGTGCCGCGATGCAGCACGCGATCGGCATCGATCACCGAGCCGGGCTCATATTCCGGCCGCTGTCTCAGCTCCTCATAATAGCCGGTGAAATCAGGCCGCGTCGCCTCGAACAGTTGGTCGAAGCTGTCGATGACGAAGTAACTCTCTTGGAAATCGTCGATCCGGTAGGTCGTCTGCATCACGCGCAGCAAATCGAAACCCAATCTGTTGGGCGACGGATCTTCCAGCGAAAAGATGGATTCGCCCTTGGAAGAGGCGATACCGGAACCGTAGATGCGCAATCCCGAAGGCGTCGCGATCAAGCCGAACTCGACCGTATACCAATAGAGCCGGGCGAGGTAATGCAGCGCGTGCTGGCCGGACGCCTTGAGCCCGCCCTTGCCGTAAGCCTCCATGTAGTCGGCGAAGACCGGATTCATCAGCAGCGGCACATGGCCGTAGACATCGTGGAAAATGTCCGGTTCCTGCAGATAATCGAGCTGCTCCCGACTGCGGATAAAGCAGGTCGAGGGAAAGCGCCGATTGGCCAGATGCTCGAAGAAGGTGACGTCGGGCACCAATCCCGGCACCGCGACGATGCGCCAGCCGGTCGCCCGCATCAGCGCATCGGACAGGCGGCGGAAATCGGGAATGCCCTCGGCCGCGATGCCGAGCCCGTCGAGCCCGGCCAAGAACTCGGCACAGGCGCGCTCCTTGAGGATCCCGGCTTGGCGCTCGAACAGAACGCGCCAGATCGCATGTTCTTCCTCGGTATAGCTCGACCAATTCTGGTCGATGGTAAAATCGTCCCGAGTTGACGGTTCGCGATGCGCAGGCTGTATCTGCGTCATGCACGCGCCCCTTTAGTTGGTTTCAGATGAAACCATCATTCTCCGGCACTTCCCCCTTGTCCAGGCGTAATCAAGCGGCCTTCAACTGCGCTGGGTTGAGCTGACCCAGGGCAGCGAGCAGCTCGGCCATATCGATGCGCAACGTGTCGAGATAGGGCTTCGGCGCAAGGCTCCGTTCATCCATATAGAGCGCCCGGTTGATCTCGATTTGCAGGCAGTGCTGCCCTTCGATCGGACGGCCGTAATGGCGGGTGGTGAAACCACCGGCATAGGGTGTGTTGAGTGCGACCGAATAGCCTTTGGACTTGAGACAGGCCTCTGCCGCCCGTGTGACATCGCCGTGGCAGGATGTGCCGAGCCGGTCGCCCAGCACGAAATCGACGCGCCGCCGTCCCGCTTCCGCCCGCGTGCTGGTGGAGGGCATGGAATGGGCGTCGATGAGCACGCAGCCGCCAAAATGCCGCACTGTCTCCTCGACCAGCCGTTCGAGTGCCGCGTGATACGGGCGATAGAGCTGCCGAATGCGAGTTTCGGCCTCGGCGAAGCGCAGCTTGCGCCGATAGATCGGTTCGCCGTCCGCGACGACGCGCGCGATCGTGCCGAGCCCGACCGCCACGCGCGGCGAATGGGAATTGACGAAAGCTGGCAGCTTGTCTTCGAACATTACCGGATCGAGCTCGTAGGGCTCGCGATTCGGGTCGATATAGGCGCGCGGAAACAGTGCATGGAGCAACGGAACACCCAGCGCCGGCGCGCCGGCGAAGATGAGCTGGACGAAACAATCTTCCGATTTTCGGAGCGACAGCGGATCGAGCCGCGAGGCCTCGATGAGATCGTCGGGATAGCAGGCGCCGCTGTGCGGCGAGGCCACGACCAGCGGCAGAAGCTGCCGGGCGGGAGCGAGGATCTCGAAAGGCGACGCGCACGAAGGTGAAGCATCCATGGCGACCATGTAACGCTATTCCGGCCTTGCCGCCAAGATCGCGGGAGAGGCTTGCGTCGGACGAGGAAAGCTTGTAACAGGACCGCCCTGCGGTGATATTCCCACCGCATACAGCCGGTCCCCACCCTTTCGGCCGGCTTGGTAAGGGCGTGTAGCTCAGCGGTAGAGCACTACGTTGACATCGTAGTGGTCACAGGTTCGATCCCTGTCGCGCCCACCATACCTCTCTCATCTTTCCGATAGCCTCGCCGAGTTTACGGACCGATCGATGCGGCAGCGTTTCGCGGCCTCGGGAACCTCGATGCGCACTCGCTGGTTATGATCGACCCTATCGGAGGAACGATCATGACCAGACGCAGCCCATCATTTTCCATTCGCCTGGCGCATCTCGCAGGCGCCGCCGCGATCGCGCTTCTCTTGGCCTCGGCCAGCACCGCCGCCCTGGCCGCAGGCGGCGGCGGTGCTGGTGGCGGTGGCGCGGGTGGCGGCGGTGCGGGCGCAGGTGCTGGCGGGGCCGCGGGCGCTGGATCGGCTGCCGGTCCGGGCGCGGCGGGACGCGCAGGCGGCGTCGGCTCGCCGGGCAACGCTGGCGCCGGTATCTCTCCCGGTTCGACGCCGAATTCCGTAGCGCCCGGACAGAGCATCAATCCCGCGGGCACCGGCGGAGCGAACCCGACGGGATCGCTCCCCTCTCCCGCCAGCCCCAGTTCGGGCGCCGGGACCGGCCTTCCCGCCAACGGATCGGGCGTTGGCAACGGCCTCCCGACCAACGGATCAAGCGTCGGCACCGGGCTTCCGAACAATGGAACGATGAACGGCTCCAGCAGCCCTTCTCAAGATCCCGGAATGCCCCCGGTTACGACCGGTCGATCTGGGCAACCAAACCAGCAGTAGGTGTAGGCAACCAGAGACTGGTCAAGATAGACACAACACATTGCGGGAGTGAAAACCCGCCGGGATCGCTTCCGGCGGGTTCTCTTTTTCACCCGAGCAAATTAAGGGCGCCGAACGACGAAGCCGGCGAAATAAAGGCTCGTAATTAGGGCCGGCATACCCACATATAGTGCGCGCAATCGAGCCGGGCAGACATTAATTCGAGAGAAAATACTGGTCGTTGAGCCGATTTCTATGTCGGGCTTCTCGGCTTGATCGCTGATCGAATAGTGACGCCTCGCCCATTTTGATACGGCCTTGCCGACCGCGAAGATAGTCCCGGGGCCCGTGTACGAGGATAGGATGGTCATCTACCCAATCAGATGGCACCGCGAAACGTCTCGGTCGCCATCGGGCGTGCGACGGCTTTCACCCGATTCTCCAACCAACCTTGTGGATTTTGCGGCCCTGAATCAGCTCATGCCGTCGATTCCTGGCAAGGAGCATGGGCGATCCGTGATGTTGCGTTTACTGGTATCTCGACAAGCACCCGCCTGTCCCATCGGACACGAAGACCCGCCACTATCGGATACGTTGACTCCGGTGCCGTTGTGAATGCCGCTCATGCGACCGGCGCCGCCCACCGCTTCCCAGTCGGGCTGTCCGTATATCTCGTGAGACCGGTCCCATATTCCCCGACCGCTCCAGGCCTTTACGCTATCGTAGCCCAATTGCCGAGTTGGAATGGGGAGTTGCAATACCGCATCAAAAGCGAGCAAGAACCCTATGATCGAGTCGTTCGGGAGGATGATCTGGCACAGCCCGCCACGGGCACCAGCGCGGGGGATCCGGATCGCTCGCTTATCGATCAGACTCAATCCAGCGAGGCGGATACCGCTATGCCGATACGATCGAGAGAACTATACCAAAGCTCCAACGGGGATCGTTGGTCGCTGGTATGGGACGACGACGCGAGCCAAGTCTCGGTGCTGCATGAACCGATTTCCGGCGGACGCTCTTCGCATCTCGATATTGGCGAATTCCTCGCGCGCAGTGGTCACAGCCCGGAACGCCAGGCGCTGCTTCGCCTGATCGGCACTCTGGCGGAGACTCCCGTCCCCCGATCGTGACCATTCCGCCAATATCCGGAGAGATGCATGGCAAGGAATCCCGCCGTTTCCGACTTGCCCGACGAGTATGACAAGTTTCTGTTCGCCAACATCGGCGAACAGAAAAATGGCGCGCCCTTGTCGATCGTTACGGCTTTCGCTCGGCTGGAGCTCGATCCATGGGACGAAGCGGCAAGATTGGCAAAGATGCCGGCCGCCAGTGCTGCGGCTGCCTTGGGGCTGATCATCACGAACATGTCCGATTTCGCCGGCGCTGCCGAAATTCCCAAGCTGTCGGCACAGTTGATCGAGCTTCTGCCAAAGCGCAATCTGGAGATCGCCCAAGCGGCGAACGCGCTCGCCGTTTCTTCGCGACGGCTGAAGCCCGACTGGGAACAGGCGTTTCGGGTGGCCGGACGGATCAACCCTCGATGGAGCTGGGGCATTCTATTGACTGTGGTTGCCCTCATCGCGTGGCGGCTATTCTGAACCGCGTCTCGGGTGTGCTTCCGTCCTCTCGCTAACCCTTCCGATTCGCCTCTCGTCGCACCCGCCCACGTTCCGCCCCTTTCCCAGTCCGGCCGCCGCCACCAAGGCGCTGCCGAGCGAGCGATCTCGTCCGAGCACACGGCGCCGTCGAGATCAACCCGGGCCGCGAGCGCTGTCCGTCATGCAGTTGCGTGAGTTTTGAGCTCCACTCCATGGGAATCCCCGGGCGATTTGGCCCGCCTGATTCGCCAAAGCAGCCCTAACCGGACGGCTCTGGCTTGCTATCAGCGGCGACACTCTCGGAATTGGCGAAATCTTAGCGGTTCAGATCGTGCGGTTAGTATCTTTCTATTAATCTCTGATGCGGTTAAATATGTCCCTCTAGCTGTTTGGCTATGTCGATTCGGTCGATTCCGCGTCAGGCACCCTTGAAGGCTCCGCCAATCCCGAACGAAGAGGGCGCAAAGTATTAAGGTCGAGCAATCGTATTGGACGTAAAGAATATTAGCGGGGGTATTTGCTGTGGCTGCATCCGTTTCGAACATGTTGGTCGGTTGCCACTATGTGCTGAAGAAGACGGCAGGTACGGCAGTCCACCACGCCACGAAAGCCATCCATCAAGGCATCCGCCACATTGGCCACTTCGCCGCTCGCCATCCGGGCGCGATCAAGGCGACTGTGCTCGTCTGTACGGTAGCGCCGATGAGCGGCGATCTCGGCAGGTCTTCTCCCGCCGCCTTCCCGCAACTGGCGCAAGGACCAGCCGGCCTGCATGGACCCGCCTTCGCGGGCGGCCTTGCGCCCTTGCCGGGCGAGTTCGGGCCTGCAGGTCCTGAACTGCCGGGAGGGACGGGCACTATTCCGGGCGGCCCCTCCGGCGGCGGTACCGACAGCCATCCCGACACGCCGACGGCCGTGCCGGAAGTAGGTACCTTGCCGATCGTTGCTCTCGGACTGATCGGGCTCGGACTTGTGCGGCGACGCCAGGCCGGCAGCGATGAGAAGCGTTCCGGATAGAGCTTCGTTCGAGACGATGGAGGCCTGTTGCTCGATCCCTTTCAGTCCAGCTCTTCGCCTGCGGACGGCCCTCAATAAAGCCGGTTCGAGCTGATCAGACCGATCGGAACACTATGTGGTGTGACAGCGCCTATCCCTTGAACGAACTGCCTGAAGAATGCCGCAGGTTCTTCGCCTATTGGGACCAGCTTCGCGGGAACCAGATCGTACCGCCGCGCAGCGCTCTCGATCCCGGCCAGATCAGAACATTGCTGCCGCTCATCACGATCGTCGAGCTGTTGAGCCGATCCAGATTAATCATTCGTCTGGCCGGAACCGGCGTGCGGAACATTCTCGGCTTCGAAGCCACGGGCAAGAACGCGCTCAATCTGGCCGAGGAATCGCGCCGCCCGATCCGCTCGTATCGCTATTGGGCGTCGGCCCTGCAGCCGTGCGGCGTCGTCTATTCCCGCGAGATCGCCTTCTCGAGCGGGGTCACGTCGCGCTTCCTCAGCCTGGTCTTGCCGATGCAGCCGGACCAGCCCACCCAACCGCCGATCTTCGTCAGCATCATCGCCTCGCCGGAAGGTCATGACTGGACCAACACCTCAGTGCCGGCCCTCGATGTCGCGCAGGATTTCCGCTTCATTGATATCGGCGCCGGCGTGCCCGCTTCGATCTTTCCATTGAATCCCTGGCCGCTCGACGACACGGTGCCGACCCATTCGCCTGAGAAACACCGACCCGATCGAGCATAGGAACCCAACATGGCGAAGCGTCGTCCCGTCGAGCCGGCATCCGCAGCCCCGCCCTCGTCATCCGTCCAAACCTTCGCCGAGCGGCGCGGCATCGGGCGGCGCCTTCGTACCGAAACGCCGCGTGAGAGCCACGCCGGATGGGATCCGCCGGCCGACCGGCGCGATCCGATCGATATCCTGATCGAGACGGGACGAGCGCGCGTTCAATCACTGCTGCCGGTCCGCTACGCTCGAATGCTGGATTCCTCCTTCGCCTTCCTGCGCGGCTCGGCGGCGGTCATGGCCGCGGATCTGGCGACGACGGCCGATAGCGGCATCCGCGTTCAGGCTTGCGGTGACTGTCACCTGGTGAATTTCGGCGTCTATGCCTCGCCCGAGGGGAGGGCGATCTTCGACATCAATGATTTCGACGAGACCTTGCCGGCGCCGTTCGAATGGGATGTGAAGCGGCTTGCCGCCAGCATCGTGCTCGCCGGCCGACATGCCCAGCTCGGTGAGCGCGCGAGCGCCAAGGCGGCACGCGCAGCAGCGCGCATTTATCGCGAGCGCATGGCCGAGCTGGCGCGGCTCGATCCGCTCGCGGTCTGGAGCACGCGCGTCGATGTCGCCCAGCTCGTGTCCGAGATCGAGGATCCGAAGCTGCGCGCGAGCCAGGAGCGGCGATTGGCCGAGGCGGCGCAAACCATGCCGGCCTTCCAGGATTTTCCGCGACTTGCCGCCCTCGCCGACGGCATCTGGCGCATCCGTGACAACCCGCCGCTCATCTATCATTTCGACCAGGAAGCGGACAGCGCCGATCGCCTTCGCATCCATGACGTGTTCGCGCAATATCGCGAGACGCTGCCGGACGAGCGGAAGCTGCTCTACGACCGCTACCGGCTGATCGACACGGCCTTCAAGGTCGTCGGTATCGGCAGCGTCGGGACTTTCTGCGCGATCGGCCTGTTCATGACCCCCGATGAGGCGCCGCTCTTCCTGCAGATCAAGGAGGCGCAAGCCTCGGTGCTGGAAGCCTATGCCGGCAAGAGCCGCTACGACAATGAAGGCCAGCGTGTCGTGGTCGGCCAGCGCGTCATGCAGTCGGCGAGCGACCTGTTCCTCGGCTGGACGCACGACGGCGATGCCGGGCGGCATTTCTATGTGCGCCAGCTCAAGGATCGGAAACTCGCTTCCGTCGCCGCGATCATGGAGCGCGAGGCGTTGCGCTTTTATGCCGAGCTGTGCGGTTCGACGCTGGCGCGGGCGCATGCGCGCTCGGGTGACGCCGCCCTCATCTCAGGCTATCTCGGGTCGAGCGAGGCTTTCGACGCGGCGATCCAGGAATTCGCCGTCGATTATGCCGATCAGAGCGAGCGCGATCATCGGCTGCTGACCCAAGCGGTGCGCTCGGGCCGACTGGAAGCGCGGCTCGATCCGGCGACGAGGTAACAGGACGCTACGCCTGTTCAATCCCGGACACCGCGCCCGCCCGCGAGGTTGGGCACCGCGCCTTGCGAGCGCGTGCGTTCCGAGAAGATCCGGTTCTGCCGCTCGAACGCGGCCCTGAGCGCATCGGCGTCGCGGCTCGCATGATCGGCCTGGTTCAGCCAATCGAGTTGCTGCGTCGGGTCGGCATCGAGCATCGTCTCACGCTTCTGCCGCAGGCAATGGCGATAATCGGCGAGTGCGTCGATGAAGGCCTGGAGCGCCCGGCGCTGAAGCTGCATATCGGCCAGGTCCGCGATGCCCCCGTTCGGCAGCGTCGGCGCCGGCCCCGGCTGCAGGCATTCGGCGGGCGCCACGGGCGGGAGTGCGACCGAGGCCGAGACTCCGGCCGGCTCCGGTATCGGCCCGAGCGCTGCGAGAACAGCGATGACGAGCATCGCCGACAGGACGACCAGGATGATCGCCGCCTTCAGAAGCTTCATATGCGACAGCCCGCCACCACACCATCAGTTGTGCATGAACAGATAGCTCAATCGCGTTCCGCACGGAAGGTGACGACCAGCACGTCGCGATGGCCCGGCAATGACGGATCGAGAGGCTCCACGGCCGTGACACCGTGATAAACCCGCGCATCCTCCACCAGGGCCGCATCCATCGGGTTTGTCAGGGTAAAGCTGCCGAGCGGCCGGTGATCGAGGGCTTCGATGGTGGTGACGCCGCTCTTGATGTTCTGCCGATCGATCAGCAGCACCAGCACATAGTCGACCCCATCGCGATGGGCACCCTCCGGCGTGGGCTGGCCGGCCTCGCCCGACCGCGCCTCGATGCGGAACTGATGGATCTCGACATGCCATGCGAGCTTGGCGCCGGCGAGCCGATCGAACAGATCGTGGCAGAAGGCGAGGATAGTCCGTAGGCTCGGCCCCCCGCCGATCGCGGGCAAGACCGGCTCGAACCAGCGCTCGACGCCGCCATTGAGCGGATTGTAATCGAGGCCTTGATAATGCGGCTGGTGCGGCTGGCGGACGAGGCCCTCCTCGCCGGTCGCCCGGTAGACCGCATGGCGGCGCCGGCGGTAGCGGCCCCGATCGGCCATGTAGGTGTCGAGCGCCAGATCGTTCCAACTCGCGGCGAAATCGGCCCAGTCGGCGAGATCGCCGGCCCGCTCCAGCAGCGCACGCATTTCGGGAGCCGAGACGAAGGCGAAGCCGGCGCCTTGCACCTGATCTTCGAGCAGCCCGGCGGATATGAGGCTTTCGTTCATGCCGAAAGCTTAGCAGCCCGATAGCCTCCTGTCGGCCCCGGGATTGTCACGCTGACAATGTTGTCGGAAGGCTCGGTTCAGCCGGGCGTAGCCGTCGGCACTGGATCGCCCGCTTCCGGCACGGGCTGGACGATCTCGACATCCGCCATCGGCAGCATACCATGCGCTGCGAGCGCGTCGCGCAAGCGGAGGTCGGCCCTCTCTTCGTCTCGTTCGGCGTCGGCTGGTTTGGCGAGCATCGTTCGATCCTGCTGCAACGCCAAAACTCTATATCGCGATGCAATAATTTGGCAATGATTGAATCATAGGGCAAATTCCTGAACCGGCGAAAATGGTCGCCGAATGAACCCATTCCCGTCGCGATCACGACGCAATCGGGCGCGCCGCCAGCAAGGGACCCAGCACATTCTCGATGCCGGTAACCAGGATCTGCGTGCCGACGCAGAGCAGCAGGAAGGCCGCCAGCCTCGTGATGATGCGGCCGTTGGCGGCACCTAGGAAGGCCACCAGCCCGTCGGCCGAGCGATAGGCGACCCAGACAGCGGCGGCGATCACCAGGGCCGCGGCGGAGACACCGAGAAAGAAGGAGAGCAGATCGAGGCCGCTCGCCGGCCGGGTCGAGCCGAGCGCAATCGCCACCGAGATGGTGCCGGGCCCGGTCGTGAATGGCATGGTCAGCGGAAAGAAGGCGACATCGTCGCCATCGCTGGCGGGTGCCGCCTGCTCCTGCTTGTTCGCTTCGTTCACCTCGGGCGTGGACAGCAATTCCCAGGCGCGAACCGCGACGACGAGCCCGCCGGCGATGCGCAGCGCGCCCAGGCTCACGCCGAAGAAATTCAGCACATAGGCCCCGCCCCACAGCGCCACCAGCATCACCAGCGCCGAATAGAAACCGATCCGCCTGGCTAGTCGGGTCCGCTCGGCGTGACTTCGGTCGGCGGTGACCTGGCTGTAGATCAAGGCGCCGCCGATCGGATTGACGATCGAGAACAGCGCCGGAAAGGCCAGCAGGAAACTGTTGATGGCACTGCTCCAGGTGATCATGCCCGATCTTCCTTCCTTTCCAGACCCCGACAGGTCTTCTATTCGAAACGCTGCGCGAAGTGCTACAAGGAGCAGCATATCGAGCGCGGTGATCAATTACAGGAAGCCCGATGCCCGACGACGAAATCCCACCCGAGCTCCAGCCCAACCCTCACGATGTGGCCTTCGATCTGGCACGCGCGCTGCGGGCGGTCGTCGGGGTCCGGTCCCATGTTCCGGCCGACGCCTTCACGGCGCCGATCCTGGGGACGGAACGAACCGGCAATGGCGTCCTCATCCGTGAGAATGGGCTGATTTTGACGATCGGCTATCTCATCACCGAGGCGGAAACGGTGTGGCTGACCACGGCCGACGGCAGAGCGGTCCGGGGTGATGCCTTCGCCTATGACCAGGAGACCGGCTTCGGCCTGATCCAGGCGCTCGAGCGGCTCGATCTGCCGGCGCTCGAGCTCGGCCAGTCGAGCGACCTCGGCATCGGCGATTCGGTCATCCTCGCCGCCGCGGGCGGCACGGCCGAGGCGGTCAAGACCCAGGTGGTCGGCCGCGAGACCTTTGCCGGCTCTTGGGAATATCTGCTGGATGACGCGCTGTTCACGGCACCGGCCCATCCTTCCTGGGGCGGTGCCGGGCTGATCGACCGCGACGGCAAGCTGGTCGGCATCGGCTCGCTCATCCTGCAGCAGCAATTGGCCGAAAGCCGAATCGCCAACCTCAACATGGTCGTGCCGATCGACTGTCTGAAGCCGATCCTGGACGATCTGAGCAGCTACGGGCGCGTCCGCCGCCCTGCCCGTCCCTGGCTAGGCCTCTATGCGGCCGAGCTCGATGATTCGGTGCATATCCGCGGCTTCGCCGATGGCGGCCCGGCCGAGTTGGCGGGCCTGCGCGCCGACGACCGGATTCTTGCCGTCCAGGGCGAGCCGGTCGAGGATCTGGCCGAGCTGTGGCAGGGCATCTGGAACGTCGGCACGGCCGGCGCCGTGGTCAAGCTGCGCATTGCGCGCGGGCGCGAGGTTCTGGAGGTTCCGGTCCGCTCGACCGACCGAAATACGCTGCTGAAGGCGCCTCGGCTGCAATAGTGCCGCCCTTTCGCTCAACCCCCGCAAGTGTCCAGCATCGCCCGATCGCATAACGGCAATCAGCGACTCACAGGATAATCCGCGACAGCGATCTTGCCAGCGCCCCGGCTATTGCCATACTAAGGACTGTCAAATCCCGCTTGGGTTCGGCTTGCTCTTCCCGCTCTTCAACCAGCACCGGACCTGCTTCCCGCGCCTTATCGACGTTTTGACCCGCCGAGCATTCCTGCTCGCGGCCTCGTTTCTTGGAGTGACGAAATGTCCGTAGGCACGGTAAAATGGTTCAATTCTCAGAAGGGCTACGGCTTCATCCAGCCGGATGACGGTTCGAAGGACGTCTTCGTGCACATTTCCGCTGTCGAGCGGGCCGGGTTCGAAGGTCTGAACGAGGGCCAACGCGTGAGCTTCGAGCTGGAGCGCGGGCAGCAGGGCCGCACCTCGGCGGTCAATCTCAAGCAGGCGTGAGGCGATATCGGGGGCGGTATCGCCCCCGACAGGACATGGAGGATTGATGGCAAAAGAAGATCTGATCGAATTTGAAGGCACGGTCATGGAGCTGCTGCCCGACAGCAGGTTCCGCGTTCAACTCGATAACGGCCACGAGGCCCTTGCCTATACGTCTGGCAAGATGAAGAAAAATCGCATCCGTGTGCTGGCCGGCGACCGCGTCACGGTCGAGATGACCCCCTACGATCTGACCAAGGGTCGGATCAATTTCCGACATAAGGAAGAGCGCGCCGCCGCTGCCGCTCCGCGCGCCTCGTCGCGCCCGCCGATCCGCCGCCGCTGACCTCGGTCGACCCGGACGAAGCCTATCCGACGCTGGCCGGCATTTTGCCGGCCGGGCGCCGCGGCTCTTTGTCGGCGGATCCGGGATTGCGACATCCGCATTGTGAATCGGGATAAATATCAACCCTCTGGCCGCGATCTTTCCGCGCCGTAATGTCCTCGCCGCACTGCAATATTAATCTGTCATCAACGCCCCCCGGCTAGCGTATCGCCGCAAGAACAGAGCCCGAGACAGAGCACGCGCGCCGAGTATTTCTCGCCATCGCCGCTCTCTAGTGGGCTTGTTCAATATCGGTCAAATGCCGACAGGATCGGCAGCGGGGGTTTTCCAGACCATGAAGCGATTTGTGGCATGCGGGTTGGCGTTTCTCGCCGGCTTGGCGGCAGGACGCGCGGAAGCGACGCCGCGCGTCGTTTCCGTCGTCTTCAATGGCGGCCCGGACAGTCCTCAGCAGATCGGCGCCGAGGCGTTTCGCCAGGCGATCCGGGCCCATTTCGGCGACAAGCTGGCCGTGGATCTGCGCGGCGGCAGCACGCTCGGCAGTGAGAACAGCCTGATCCTCGCGGTCCAGAACGGTGCCGCCGATTTCGCCGTGCTCACCGGGCCGGCGGTCGGGCCGGTGGTGCCGAATTTCGGCATTTTCGACGTGCCCTTCCTGTTCCGCGACACGGCGCATGTGCAGCATGTCGTGGACGGTCCGATCGGCACCTCGATCGCATCCAACTTTCCCGCCAAGGGGCTGGTCCTGCTGGCCGTCGGCGAGCAGGGCTTCCGCAACATCACCAACTCCAAGCGCCCGATCCAAACCGCTTCCGACGTGAAGGGGCTGAAGATGCGGGTCGTGCCGAACGAGATCTACCAGATGACCTTCCGCACGCTGGGGGCGGATGCGGTCCCGCTCGACCTGCCGCTGCTCTATGCGGCGCTCAAGGACAACCGGGTCGATGGCGAGGAAAATCCGGTGGCGACGGTGGCGGTCAGCCATTTTCAGGACGTGCAGAAATATATGAGCCTGACCGGCCATTTCTACAGCGCGCTCGCCTTCATCGAGAATCTGGAGACGAGTCAGAAATTCTCGCCGGCCGACGCCGCCGCCATTGCCGCCGCCGCCAGGGAAGCGGCCGAGACGACGCGCACGGCCTCCGCCGCGGCCCGGCAGAAATATCTGGACGAGCTCAAGAAATCCGGAATGCAGATCGTCGAGTCGGTCGATCGCGACAGCTTCGTCGCGGCGCTGGCGCCGCTGGAACCGCAATTCGAGGAACGGTTCGGCAAGGACAAGCTGGCCGCCATCCGCGCCACTCCCTGATCAAGCGAAAGCAAGCAGCACCATGGCTCATCAGCTCATCCTTCTGCTGTCCCGGCTCGGCATTCGCGCCCGCGTGCTCGGCGGCTTCGCGCTCACGCTGGTCTTCCTGATCGGGCTCGCTTCGCTGGCCGTCACCCAGATGGGCCTGCTCGGCGCCACCGTCGACACGCTGGTATTGAGCGCCGAGGGCGACGCCGGCATGAGCGGCGTCCGGCTGGCGATGGTTTCCGCCAACGTCTCGGCCGAGCATTTTATCCGCACGCGCAATCTGGGCGACCTCTCCGCGGCCAAGAGCTCGATCGATCGGCTCGAAACCGCGTTCAAGGATGCCGCGGCCAAATTCGCTTCGCTGCCGGCCGTAGCGTCGAGCAAGGACGGGTTGGCCCAGCAGATCGCCGATTATCATGCGGCCTTCGACGCGGTTTCGGCCGCGGTCGACAAGGTGCGCCTGGCCACCGCCAAGACCGAGGCGGCGGGTGCTGCGGCCGGGCTGCAGGCGGCCGCCATCACCGCCGGCCTGGTCAACGAGCCCTCGCAGGCCGGCGCCCCCGAGGCGGCCCTGCTGCCGCCCGCGACCGACACGCTGCGCGCGGCGCTCGCGCACTACACGCTGACCGGCGCCAAGAGCGACGCCAACGAGGCGCATCTGGCCCTGGGTTTCGTCACCAGTGCCCTCACCTCCTACCAAAAGCAGGGCGGCCAGCTCGACGCCCGCATGCAGAAGCTGACCGGCCTGCTCCAGGCTTCGGCCGGCGATGACGACAAGGCGCTGACCGATCTCGAGGCGGCGAATGCCGGCCTGACCGAAGCGCAGGCCCGCTTCACCAAGGCCAGCGACGCGATCGACAAGGGCATCGCCGGCATCTCGTCCGGCCTCAGCGCCTCGCGCACCGCGCAGGGCGTCAAGACGGCGCAGGAAGTCGACGGCACGCGCGGCCTGGTCATGATGGTCGCGGCCGGCGCCGTGATCGTCGGCGCCTTCCTCGCCTGGCTGATCGGCCGCAGCGTTTCCGGCCCGCTCCTCAAGATCACCGCGCGCATGCAGTCGCTCGCCGCCGGCGATCTCGACCGGGCGATCCCGGGCGGCGATCACCATGACGAAATCGGCCGCATGGCGACCGCGATCGAGGTGTTCCGCGAGAATGCGCTGGCCGTCCGGCGCATGGAGGCCGGCGCCGCGGCCGAGCGCGAAGCCGCCGAGGCCAATCGCCGCCGCCTGATGCTGGAACTCGCCGACCGGTTCGAGCGCGGCGTCGAAGGCGTCATCCACTCCGTCACCGAAAGCACCCGGCATATGGGCGTCAGCGCTCATGAGCTGGCGAAGCTCGCCGACGAAGGCCGCCGGCTCGCCGAATCGGTGGCGGCGCGCTCCGAGCAGGCATCGGGCAACGTCCAGACCGTCTCGGCCGCGACGCAGCAACTCAGCGCCTCCATCACCGAGATCTCGTCCCAGGTCAGCCGCTCGGTCGCGGTCTCGACCAAGGCCAAGGACGAGGCCGGCAACTCGGCGGAGCTGATGCGCGGCCTGTCCGAGGCGGCGGAGCGGATCGGCAATGTCGTCCAACTCATCCGCACCATCGCGAGCCAGACCAACCTTCTGGCCTTGAACGCCACCATCGAGGCGGCGCGCGCCGGCGATGCCGGCAAGGGCTTCGCCGTCGTGGCATCCGAGGTCAAGGCGCTCGCCAACCAGACCGAGAGCGCGACCGGCGAGATCGCCGGCCAGGTCCAGGCCATCCAGGACGCCACCGGCCGTTCGGTCGCGGCGATCCAGATCATCGGCCAGACCGTCGGCGAGATGACCGAAATCGCCACCACCATCGCCTCCGCGATCGAGGAGCAGAGTGCCGCCACCGGCGAGATCGCCCGCAATGTCGATGCCGCCGCCCAAGGCACCGCCCGCGTCTCCGCCGATATCGCCGCCGTGCAGCAGGTCGCCGGCAACACCGATGCTCGCGCCGAGGCGACGCTGACGGCGACCGGTCAGCTCGAGCAGCAGGCAGCGCTGCTGAAATCGAGCGTCGGCGAGTTCCTGCGCAGCGTGCGCGCCTAACCTGGTTCCACAGGCCAGGCGATCGGTCCGCGCCAATTTTCGTAGGCGCGGGAGAGTTGCAGCACCAGAAGGTCCGCGAAGCGCGGGCCGACGATCTGCATCCCGATCGGCATGCCGGAGCGCGAAAAGCCGCAATTGATCGACGCGGCGGGCTGCTCCGACATGTTCCAGGGCACGGTGAAGGCGATATGCTCGAACGGACGGGACGGATCGTCGGTCGGCGAGGCGCTTTCGGCCGGGAATGAGACGACCGGATTGGTCGGTGACAGCACCGCATCCACGGTTTGGAACAGCGCGCCGCAGGCGCGGCGCATCGCCATGGTCTGGTCGAAGCCCCTCACCGCCTGGACGCCCGAAATACCCTGCGCCCCCGCCGCCCAGGCCTGGATGTAGGGCAGGATCAGGCCCCGGCGCTCCTCGGGAAGCGATGAGATTTCCCCCCAGAACCGGGCACGCCAGAAATCGTTCAGGCCGTCGAGCATGGCGCGCGTCAGGACCGGCGGCACCTCTTCGATGATAGCGCCGGCGGCTTCGAATTGTCTCGCTGCGGCGCTGACGGCATCCCGGATCTCCGCGTCCGCCGGCAGGCCGCAGCCGGCATCGAGCATGAGGCCGATGCGCATGCCGTCGAGATCGAGGTCGCGGCTGAACCAGTCGATCTCTGCGGGCGGCAGGCTCATGGCGTCGCGCCGATCGGGCCGCGACAGGACGATCATCATCAAAATGGCATCATCGACCGTCCGCGTCATCGGACCGGCGCAGCGCCCGACGTAGTATGGGTCGATCGGGATACGCCCGTTACTCGGCTTGAACCCGAAAAGCCCGGTCCATCCGGCCGGAATGCGGATCGAGCCGCCGATATCGGTCCCGACATGGAACGGACCATACCCTGCGGCGGCGGCGGCAGCCGCCCCGGCACTCGACCCGCCGGGATTTTTGGTCAGATCCCAGGGATTGCGCGAGAGCGGATGGAAGCTGGACAGGCCGGACGACAGCATCCCGTAGTCGGGACAAGTCGTCTTGGCGAAGATGACGGCGCCGGCTTCACGCAGGCGGGCGGCCGCGGGCGCGTCCTGCGCGGCGGGCACGAGGTGCGTGGCGGCGGTGCCGAGAGGAACGGGATCGCCCGTCGTGGCAATCAGTTCCTTGACCGTGGCCGGCAAGCCGTCGAGCGGCCCGACCGGCTCGCCACGGCGCCAGCGCTCGGTCGAAGCGGCGGCTTCACGCCGCGCCCGTTCCGGGTCGTAGGCATAGAGCGCCGAGATCCGGGGCTCCACCGCCGCGATTTGGTGCTCGACCGCCCGCCAGCAATCGAGCGGGGTCAGGGAGCCGCGCCGAAATCCGTCGAGCAGCGTGTTGGCCGCCCAATAAGCGACAGGTATCGTCATGGCTTCTCCAACAATGCCGGAGCCCGGCGGTTAAGCGGGTTTCCGCCACTCCATCATGAGAAAATACGGCACGCGGCGATAGCGCGCAGCCGTGGCCGGGTCGCCGCCCTGCGGAGCGGGCTCGGCGAAATGCGTCAGCACCAGCCCCTGATCGAGCAGCAGCGACATGTAGATACCGAGCGGACGGTGCCAATTGCGGATATTGATGCCGCGCCAGCTGACCCATTCGTCTCGCTCTTCCAGATAGTGATCGATGGAAAAGCGGAAATCGGCCTCATTCTCTGGCGTGAACTCGTCGGGCCGGCGAGCCGTGCTGAAGCTGGTCAAATTGGCGATCAGCAGCGTGCCGCCCGGCTTCAGCACTCTCGCCATTTCCGCGATCGCGCGGCCGACATCGGTGATGTCCATGAGGGTCAGGTAGCTCACGACCAGGCCGAAATGCCCATCGGAAAAATCCAGGGCCTCGGCCCGGCCGAGCCGGTAGTCGCTCGCCGGATCGCGCTCCCGGGCGCGCCGGATGAGCGCCTCGGTCGGATCGACTCCGACGGTCCGCACGCCCAGCCCCTGCAGCATCCGGCAGAACCGCCCCTCGCCGCAGCCGACATCGAGCGCCGTCTCGAAGCCCCGTCCCTCGATGCGCGCCATCATGGGTGCGTCGAGCACGAATTCCCGACCGTAATCGCCGCGCTCGCCCATATCGGCGATCCACGCGCCTGCCGACTCCTCCCACCCGTTCCCTGCCATGCCTATTCCCCCAGCTCGCGCGCCATCGCCTCCCGCATCAGGAATTTCTGCACCTTGCCGGTCACGGTCAGCGGGAAGGCATCGACGAAACGGATATGGCGCGGGATCTTGTAATGCGCGATCCGGCCGCGGCAGAAGGCTTGCAGCTCCTCGTCGCTCATCGCCTCGCCGTCGCGCAACCGGATCCAGGCGCAGACCGCCTCGCCATATTTCGGGTCGGGCACGCCGATCACCTGGACGTCGAGGATCTTCGGGTGGCGATAGAGGAACTCCTCGATCTCGCGCGGATAGATGTTCTCGCCGCCGCGAATGATCATGTCCTTGATACGCCCGACGATCCGGCAATAGCCATCGTCATCGAGGGTGGCGAGGTCGCCCGTATGCATCCAGCCGGCCGCGTCGATCGCCTCCGCCGTCCGTTCCGGATCGTCCCAATAGCCCAGCATCACCGAATAGCCGCGCGTCAGCAGCTCGCCCGGCATGCCGGGCGGCACGATCCGCCCCTCCTCGTCGACGATCTTCACCTCGGTATGGGGCATGATGGTGCCGACCGTGCCGACGCGGAGATCGAACGGCGTATCGGTCGATGACTGGAAGCTGACCGGGCTGGTCTCGGTCATGCCATAGGCGATGGTGATCTCGCCGAGATGCATCTCCTCCACGGCGCGCCGCATGATCTCGGCCGGGCACGGGCTGCCGGCCATGATCCCGGTGCGCAGGCTGGAGAGGTCGAAGCGGGCGAAATCGGGATGATCGAGCGCCGCGATGAACATGGTCGGCACGCCGTGAAGAGCCGTGCAGCGCTCCGCCTCGACCGCCGCCAGCACGCTCTCCGGATCGAAGCTCTCGCCCGGAAAGATCATGGCCGCGGCATGGGTTAGGCAGGCGAGATTGCCCAGCACCATGCCGAAACAATGATAGAGCGGCACCGGAATGCACAGCCGATCCTCGGGGCCGAGCCGCATCCGTTCGCCGATGAAGAAGCCGTTATTGAGCACATTGTGGTGCGAAAGCGTGGCGCCCTTGGAAGCACCCGTGGTGCCGCTGGTGAACTGAATGTTCATCGCATCGTCGAATTGCAGCCGCCGGCCAAGCGCGCGCAGCCGATCGAGCCCACCGGGATTCGCCCGCTCCATCACATCCTCGAAACGGTCGGCACCCGACGCCTCGCCGCCGATCACCACGACATGGCGAAGTTCCGGCACCGCTCCGTCCCGCTGCAATTGGCTGAGCATGTCCAGATAGTCGCTGCCCTTGAAGGCGGCGGCGAGCACGAGCGCCCGGCAGCCGACCTTGTTCAGGCAATAGTCGAGCTCGGCCGTGCGGTAGGCCGGATTGATGGTGACGAGCACCAGCCCCGCCTTCGCGGCGGCGAATTGCGTCACGACCCATTCGGTATTGTTGGGAGACCAGATGCCGATCCGATCGCCCGGCTCGAGCCCGAGCGCCAGCAGCCCGACCGCGAACCGGTCCGCGGCCTGGGCGAGCTCGGCATAGCTCCAGCGCGTCCCCTGATGGCGCTCCACCAGGGCTGGCCGATCGCCGTGCGTCTCGGCAACCCGATCGAGCATGGCCCCGACCGTCTCGCCGATGAGCGCGACATCGCTCACGCCATGGACATAGCTGCGATCAAGCATCGCACCGCCCTCGCCTTTGCATGGCACCGATCCTATCCTGCGCCGCCCCGCTGAAACAGTATCCATCCGGAGACCATCATGTCGCGTCGCCTTGTCGATCTGTCCGTGCCGATCGAGAATGATGTGAAGTCGGACCCGCCCGGCGCCACGCCCACCGTCACCTATTTCAATCACGATCAGACGGCGCCGCAGATCCTGGGCTTCTTCCCAGGCCTCACGGCGGATCAACTGCCCGAAGGCAAGGGCTGGGCGATCGAGCGGATCGAGCTCACCACCCATAACGGGACCCATCTCGATGCGCCCTGGCACTACCACCCGACCATGAATCGCGGCGAGCGCGCCTGGACGATCGACGAGGTGCCGCTCGATTGGTGCTTCCGGCCCGGCGTGAAGCTCGATTTCCGACATCTGCCGGACGGCCATGTCGTCACTGCCCGGGAGGTCGAGGCCGAGCTCGACCGGATCGGCCACAGGCTGCAGCCGCTCGACATCGTCATCGTCAACACAAGCGCCGGCAGCCGCTACGGCCATGACGATTACCTCGCCAGCGGCTGCGGCATGGGCCGCGAGGCGACGCTCTATCTGCTGGAGCAGGGCGTACGGCTCACCGGCACCGACGGCTGGAGCTGGGACGCTCCTTTCATCCACACGGCGCGCCGCTATGCCGAGACCAAGGATGCCTCGCTGATCTGGGAAGGCCACAAGGCCGGCGCCGAGATCGGCTATTGCCACCTGGAAAAGCTGCATAATCTCGAATCGCTGCCCGCCAGCGGCTTCACCATCGCCTGCTTCCCGGTCAAGATCCGCGCCGCTTCAGCCGGCTGGACGCGCGCGGTCGCCATCATCGAGGAATGAGCCAGCACTACGATAGTAACGCAATCGGTTGCCGGCGATATCGTTCGGCAACAAGCGGCCCATAGCGTGGCGTCATCCTTTTACTGCGATGAGTGACGCCCGATGCAGACCGACGACAAGGATTTCGCCGCCCGAGCCGAGGCCAATCAGCGGCAGCTCGCTGAGGCGCTGAAGCCGCAATATGATTTCATCGTCTGCGGCTCGGGCTCGTCCGGTTCGGTCGTGGCGCGTCGCCTGGCGGAAAATCCGTCGGTCAGCGTCCTGCTGCTGGAGGCCGGCGGCTCCGACGACGTACCTTCCGTGATGGAGGCCGCGCGCTGGCCGGAAAATCTCGGCAGCGAGCGGGATTGGGCGTTCAAGACGCGGCCGAACCCGCATCTCAACGGACGCTCGCTCGTCTGGGCGATGGGCAAGGTGCTGGGCGGCAGCTCCAGCATCAATGTCATGGTCTGGGCGCGCGGCCATAAGAACGACTGGGACTATTTCGCCGCCGAAACCGGAGACGAAGGCTGGAGCTATGAGCGGGTGCTCGGCATCTATCGGCGCATCGAGGATTGGCAGGGCGCTCCGGACCCGATCCGGCGCGGCACCGGCGGTCCCGTATTCGTGCACCCGGCGCCGGCCCAGATCCCGATCATGCCGGCCATGCTCGAAGGCGCCCGGTCCGTGGGCATCCCGACCTATCCCGACCAGAACGGCGCCCTCATGGAGGGCGACGGCGGCGCCGCCGTCGCCAATATGCGCATCCGCGACGGTAAGCGCGTTTCCGTGTTTCGAAGCTATGTCCATCCGTTTCTCGACCGGCCGAACCTGACGGTGCTGACCGGTGCGCTGGTGACGAAGCTGATCCTCGCGGGCCAGCGCGCCGTCGGCGTCGAGGTGCGTTTCGGCGGTCGGTTGCATCGATTCGATGCGGAGCGTGAGATCGTGCTGTCGCTCGGCGCCATCAACACGCCCAAGCTGCTCATGCAATCGGGCATCGGCGACGAGGCGGAGCTGAGTCGGTTCGGCATCCGCACTCGCCAGCATCTGCCGGGTGTCGGCCGCAATCTTCAGGAGCATATCCTGATCGGCGGCTGCGTCTGGGAATACGCCCGGCCGGAGCAATTCACCGGCAGCGGCTCGGACGTGACCCTGTTCTGGAAGAGCGATGCCCGCCTCGATACGCCGGACCTGCAATTCTTCGCGATCGACGGCTCCTACAACAGCGCGGAGACGGCCCGCTTCAGCCCACCCGCCGCGTCCTGGACGCTGCTTCCCGGCGTCGTGCGGACGCAGAGCCGCGGCCGTCTGCGCTTGACCGGTGCCGGCCCCGACGATCCGCTCGATATCGATACGCAGGTGCTGAGCGACCCGGCCGATCTGAAGGCGGCGCTGGCCGGCATCGCCCTCGCCCGTGACATCGGCAATTCGGCGGCACTTCGCCCCTTTGTCAAACGCGAGGTCATGCCGGGCGGCATGCGGGGCGCGGAACTGGAGAATTTCGTGCGCGAGGCCGTGGTCCCGTTCTGGCACCAGACCTGCACTGCGAAGATGGGCCGGGACGCCATGTCCGTCGTCGATGGCTCGCTCAAGGTCTACGGGATCGACGGGCTGCGCATCGCCGATGGTTCGGTCATGCCGCGCGTCGCCACCGGCAATACCATGGCGCCGTGCGTGGTCATCGGCGAACGCGCCGCCGACCTCATCCGCAAAGCCCACGGGCTGTAGCAAGCTCGGCGGATAAAGCACCCTGACCGCCTCGGTTTTTCCCGAAGCTGTCATGGAGGCTTGGCATTTTCGTCCTCCGGCGCTGGCTTGATCGCGGTTGGTAGTGGATAAAGACCCCATTACAATCCGCTTGACGGTCAGTTGTCGGACGGTCTCGACTGTGCGCGGCCTTATGCTGGGGTGGGTGAAAATGAGGAAAGGTCTGTTCATGATGCGCCTTCGCGCGCGGAAATCGGCTCATGGCCCGCGCGCCTAGCGGTCTGCTCGCCTGGACGGCGACCGCCATGGCGGCCGTCTCGCTGGCCCTCGTCGTCGTCAACGGCGCCATGTTCACCTCGAACCAATCGGCCCAGGCCGAGGTCAACAACCGTCAGCAATTCATCAATCAGAGCGTCCAGATCGCCCGGGTCGAAGAAGGCTTGGCCAAGGCATTGGCGGCCGTCGCGACCAATGGCGACGACAAGGTTCGCGACCTCCTCGCCGAACAGGGCATCACCTATACGGTGACGCCGCCGGCCGGAAAGTGACAGCATGACGGATGATCGCAGCGACCCGTCGCACAGCGGCCCGCGCCTTGAAGTGACGCTGGCGCTGCTGGCCCTCGCCTTCTTCCTGATGGAAGGCTTCCAGAGCTTCCAGCTCGTCCGCGAAAGCACCAACCTCGCCAAGATGCACGAGGCCCAGGAGCCGACGATGCAGGAAGGTCAGCGTGTTCGCAAACTCTTGGAAACGCTGGTGACCAAGACAAATCAGCTGGCCGAATCCGGCGATGCCGGCGCCAAATCGGTGATCGAGGATCTGCGCCGGCAAGGCGTCGTGTTCAAGCAGTAGCCGACGCCTTCTTCAGCGCGCTCTTCGGCAGCATGGCATGGACGCCCTTATTGCCGTCGACCAGTTGCGTTACCCGCATGTCGCAAGTGAGGCTGCACAGCATGTAAGCCTCTTCCGGCTTCAGATCCGTGCGCTCGGTGATGAGCGCGATCATCTGGCGCAGCGCGATCTTGGCGGCATCATCGAGATCGGGATCGAAGCCGAGCGTGATCCAATGTCCGTCGGTCTCGGCGCGCGGCAGGCGGAAATCGAGATCCTTGCGCACGGTCAGGCGGAAGGTGCCGGAGAGCGCCGTTTCCAAGGCGGTCAAGCAGACCTCGCCGTCGCCCTGCATGCCGTGCCCGTCGCCGATCGAGAACAGGCCGCCTTCGTTGAAGACCGGGAGATAGAGCGTGGTGCCGGCGACCAGTTCCTTTAGATCCATGTTGCCGCCGAACTCGCGCGGCTCGATCGAGCTGATGGCACCGTAGAATGCGGGCGGCGCCGTGCCCATGACGCCGAAGAACGGGGCCAAGGGCAGCTCGGTCCCCCATGGCAAGGTCGCCGTGCCGCGCTGCCGGTCGATCGCGGAATGCCACAGCCGCCGCATCGGGAAATCCTCGGGCAGCGTGCCGAGGGTCGGGCCGATCGCGGTGTAGCCCCAATTCTGCGAGGGCGTGATCGCTTCAATCCGGATCTCCAGCACGTCGCCGGACTCCGCCCCTTCGACGGCAACAGGCCCGGTCATGATATGGCCGCGCATCCGCTGGGTGAGCTTGGTCACCACCTCGCGATGCGCGTCCAGCACCTCGCATTCCGGCGGCAACCCCTCGATCGAGCCCGAGACGGTATCGATCGTGACCGTATCGCCCGAGGCGATGGTCAGCACCGGCGGCAAACCTGCGTCGAAGAAGCCCCAATGGCAGGTCTCGGCCCCGGCCGGCAGCGTGTGGTGGGCGCTCATCGGCCGAGCTCCCGCTCGATCGCGTGCCCGATCTCGAGCACCCGCCGATCGTGGCCGTTCGAGCCGACGATCATCAGGCCGACCGGAAGCTCGCCCGGCTCGAAGCAGGGCACGCTCAGCGCGCAGCAATCGAGCATGTTGAAGATCGTGGTGTTCCGCAGCACGAGCGTGTTCTGCATGGAATAGTCGCCATCCTCGGTCAGATCAGCGATGCGCGGCGGCACTACCGGCACGGTCGGGCAAATCACCGCGTCGAACGGCCGGAAGGCGCGATCGAAGGCGGCAACGGCGGCGTGCCGGGCGGCCAGCGCATCGATATAGTCGGCCGCCCCGATCCGGGCCGCCGCCTCGAGCCGCGTGCGGATGCGCGGATCGTAGAGATCGCCCTTCTCCGCCAGCAGGGTACGGTGCCAGGCATAGGCCTCGGGCGCGGCGATCCCGCCCCGCTTCGCGACCTCGCCGAGCAGCCGGAACTCCGGAAAGGCGGCATCGATCACGACCGCGCCGGCCTGCGATAGCTTGGTCGCGGCCCGGCCGAACGCCCGCGCGACGGTGGCGTCGAGCCCCTCGGTCAGGACATTCTGCGGCAGGGCCAGCCGCAACCCTTTGAGCGGCCGGTCGGCGAGATCGGACGGCTCCTCGCCGGCCATCACCGCATCGATAAGCGCGCAGCAGGCGACCGACGGCGCCAGCGGACCGATCGAGTCGAGCGAGGTCGAGAGCGGCACGGCGCCGTCGCGCGTGATGCGCCGCTGGCTCGGCTTGAAGCCGGCAACGCCGTTGAAGGCGGCGGGGATGCGCACCGAGCCCCCGGTATCGGTGCCGATCGAGGCAGCGGACATGCCATAGGGCACGACGACGCCGGCGCCGGAAGACGATCCGCCGGGCACGCGCGCCTTGTCGTGCGGATTGCCGGGCGTGCCGAAATGGGGGTTGAGTCCGAGCCCTGAATAGGCGAACTCGACCATGTTGGTGGTGCCGAGGATGATCGCGCCGGCCTGACGCAACCGGCTGACGATCGGCGCGTCGCGGGTGGCCGCCGCACTGCCGACAAGCGCTTTGGAACCGGCGGTCGTCACCTCGCCGGCGATATCGAACAGATCCTTGACCGAGATCGGGATGCCGGCGAGCGGCGACGGTACGATCGATTGCGCGCGCAGCCGGTCCGACGCCTCGGCCGCGACCAGCGCCTGCTCGCGATGGAGCCGGATGAAGGCCCGGCCGCCCTCCCCGGCCGGATCGTCGATCCGTGCCAGGCACGCTTCGGTCAGGGCCCTGCTGGTGGTTCGTCCGGAAGCGAGGTCGGCGGCGAGATCGGCAAGGTTGGGGGCGGCGAGCGGCATGAACGACTCCGAATGTCCTGCCGGCGATCTTGGCGGCGCCTGCCGCGAAAGGCAATCCACCCAACGGTCGCGGAATCTTCGACCGAACGTGCGAGGTTTCTCATGTTCGCTTAAGGACTGCCGTGTATAGAATAGCTCGATAACAAGACGGGAGATCGGTTATGAGCGTTGTTGGACTGACGCTGGTGAACGATGATTCGGTCTATATCAACCCGTCCCAAGTCACCTGCCTGAAAAAGGGCGAGGGGCCGGACGGCGATTCGATCACCCAGATCCTGCTCGGCGCTTCGGAGCGCCTGGTGGTCAAAGGCGATATCGACAATATCGCCTTCCAGCTCTTCCCTAACGGCGTGCGCTGAGCCAGACGCTCATTCGTAGCGGAGTGCTGCCACCGGCCGCGCCCGCGCGACCGCAATGGCATGGTAGCCGGTCGTGAGCAACGCGACCGCCAACGCCGCCAGCCCGGCGAGCACGAAGGGCATGAGCGGCAGCTCGATGCGCAGCGGGAACCCGTCGAGCCAGCGCCGCATCGCCAGCCAGGCGACAGGCCAGGCCAAGGCGTTGGCAAGCAGCACCGGCAGCGTGAACTGCCACAACATCAGCGCCAGCACATCGGCCGTCGAGGCGCCCAGCGCCTTGCGGATGCCGATCTCCTTGGTCCGTCGCTCCGCCGTGAATCCCGCGAGGCCATAGAGCCCGAGACCGCCGATCAGCACCGCAATCGCGGAGAAGACGCCGAAGATCTGGCTTTCACGGGCGAGATCGAGATAGAGCGCCGCCACCCGCTCATCGAGGAAGAACCGGCGGATCGGCTGGTCCGGCGCGATCTCGTGCCAGATCCGGTCGATCGCGGCGACGGTATCGGCAAGCCGGGCGCCGTCGAGCTCGACGCTCAGGAACTCGGTGCTGCCGGTCGCCTGAGTGAACATGATCGGCTCGGGCGCCTCGCGCACCGATTTGACGATGAAATCCGGCACGACGCCGATGATCCGGGCAGGCAGGTCGGGGTCGGCGCCGCCCGAACCGCTCGCGACCATGATCTCCTCGCCAACCGCCGCCTCGGCCGATGGAAACCCCAGGAAACGGACACCCGCCTCGGTCAGCACGACCGGATTGTCGGATTCCCGGCGACGATCCGAGGAGAATCCGCGGCCGGCGATCGGCCTCAGCCCGTAAAGCTCGAGAAACTGGCCATCGATCGAGATGCGGTCGATGGCGAGCTGCGGATCCGCTTCGTGACCGGCGCGGTGAACGGAGCCGACCGAGGTCGAGAAATTCGTCGGCACCAGGCTCGACGCCGCCGCGCGCCGGACGCCCAAGACGCCGGCCAGCCGGTCCCTCAAGGTCTCGAAGCTCGTCTCCGGAAAGGGCGGCAGCATGTTCGAGATCAGCAGGATCGGATGAGCCGCATCGCGCATGCTGACGCCTGTCGCATAGGCGGTCTGGCGCTGGATGATCGCGGTGGCGACGATGAGCCCGATCGAGACGGCGAATTGGAGGATCACGAGACCGGCGCGCAGCCTGCCGCCGCTGGGCAGTCGGGCCGCCTTGAGTGCCACGGCCGGGCGATAGGACGACAGGACCAGCGCCGGGTAGATGCCGGCGAGGCCGCCGACCAGCAGGGCCAGCGCCCCCAATGATGCGAGACTGCCCGGCTCGCGCCAATAGGCGAAGAGAATGGTCCGGCCGAGAAACGCATTCATGAAAGGCAGCGTCAGCTCGACCGCGCCGAGCGCCAGGATCAGCGCCAGGACGGCGCTCGCCACCGTCTCCGCCATGAATTGCGCGAAGAGCTGCGAGCGGCTGGCACCCGAAAGCTTGCGCACGCCGACCTCGACCGCTCTGCGCGTGGCCCTGGCGGTCAGCAGATTGACGAAGTTAAACGAGGCGGCGAGCAGGATCAACATGGCGACGCTCGCCAGCGCCCGGATCGTCCGCAGATCCCCGCCGGGCTTCGGTTCGCCCAGATTCACCGGATGGAGATGCAGGTCCGCGATACGCCGCATTTCCAGGACGGGCGCCAGGGCGGCATAGGTGTCCGGATCGGTGATGACCCGGTGGCGAATGAAATCGTCGAACCGGACCGCGAGCGCTGCCGGGTCGGCGCCGGGGCGCAAGCGCAGATAAGTCAGGAAGTAGGCGGGGCTCGGCCCTGCCCGCGCGTCTTCCTTGCCCAATTCGGTGAAGCCGGCCAGCCCCGACACGATGATGTTCAAATCGAAATGCGTCTCCGACGGCGGATCGCGCAGCACCGCGGTCACGCGCATCGGACGTCCATGGCCGATTTCGATCGTCTCGCCGACCGGGTCGCGCCCGCCGAAATAGCGAAAGGCGGCCGTCTCCGTCAGCACCACGGAATCGGGAGTCGCCAGCGCCCCCGCCCTATCGCCGGCGAGGACCGGAAAGCGGAAGAGATCGAGGAAGTTCGGATCGGCCGAAAGAACCGAATCGCTGCGATCGATATCGCCGCGCCGAACCCCCAGAATCTCGCGCTTGAGCCGGGTCACCGCCTCGATTTCGGGAAAATCGAGCGTCATGAACCGCGATACGGCGGATGGTGTCTCGGCGATGCTGATCTGCTGCTGGCCGGGCGGGGTTATGATCCAGTTCGTCCTATAGAGGTTTTCCTGCCCGGGCAGGAAACGCTCATAATTGAGCTCGTCGCGAATGAAGAGCCCGATCAGGATCGCCGCCGCCAACCCGAGCGCGAGGCCGCCGATATTGATCCCGGCCTGGAACCAGTCGCGGCGGAGACCGCGCAAAGTGGTGACGAGGGCGTTCCTGAACATGGCCCGGCTACTCGTATCTCAGCGCGCTGATCGGCTTGGCACGCGCGACCTGGATGGCGTGAAAGCCCGTGGTCAGGACCGCGATGGCGAGCGCCACGACGCCGGCCAGCAGGAACGGCTGCCAGGAAAGTGCTACGCGATAGGCGAACCCGTCGAGCCAGCGCTGCATGATCCACCAGACGATCGGCCAGGCGATGGCATTGGCGATCAGCACCGGCTTGGCGAATTGCCAGATCAGCAGCCGGACGACATCGAAGCTCGACGCGCCCAGCGCCTTGCGGATGCCGATCTCCTTGGTCCGCCGCTCCGCCGTGAAGGCAGAGAGGCCGAACAGGCCAAGGCAGCCGATGAGGAGCGCCACCCCGGCGAAACCGGCGAAGATATGGCTCTGCTTGGTGATGCTCACATAGAACTCGTTGATCTTGGCATCGAGGAAGAACCGCCGGATCGGCCGGTCGGTCACGGTCTCGTTCCAGATCCTGTCGATGCCGGCGAGGTCTTCGGGCACATGGGCGCCGTCGAGCTTGACGCTGAGCAGGCCCCAGATCGACGGGTCGACATAGAAGGCCGTCGGCTGGATCACGTTGCGGATGGAGCCGATCGGAAAATCGGGCACGACCCCGATGATCTGCGACGGCGCCTTCTTCTCCCTGACGCCGGTCAACGTGACTTGCTGGCCGATCGCCGCCGCCGGGCTGGCGAAGCCATAGACCCGAACCGCCGTCTCGTTGATCACCAGGGGTGCCGACATCTCCGCATCCTTCGCAAGCGGCACGGCATCGGCGGGACGCGCGCGATCGAACAGCCGCCCGGCAAGGGGCCGCAGTCCATAGAGCTCGAAGAAGCCGAAATCGATGCCGGTGCTGTCGACCTCGACCGTGCGCCCGTCCGGCAGGATCGAAGTGCTGTCGCTGATCGAGAAATCGAGCGGGGCTGCGCGCGAACAGGCAACCGCGCGAACCCCGACAAGGGCCTCGATCCGATCCCGGACAGCGTCGAGGCAAGCTTCCTTGCCTTGGACCAGCATCACCAAATCCTTGTCGAAGCGCAGGCTTTCGCCGGTCGCGAAATCGGTCTGCCGGACAATAACCAAGGTCGCGACGGCGAGACCGATCGAGACGGCGAATTGCAGGACCACAAGCGCCTGGCGCAGCCAGCTTCCGCCGGCGCCGCCCGATCGGCCGCCTTTCAGCACCGATACCGGCCGGAAGGAGGAGAGCACCAAGGCCGGATAGATACCGGCCCCGAGCCCGACGACCAGCACAAGCCCGGCGATGCCTGCGGCCAGCGGCAGGTCATGCCAGTAGGCGAAGTCGATATTGCGATCGAGGAAAGCATTGAACGAAGGTAAGGCCAGCTCGACCAGCGCGATGGCGATCAGGGCCGCCACGGCGGCGAAGGTGAGCGACTCGCTCATGAACTGCACGACCAGCTGAGCGTGAGTGGCGCCCAGCGCCTTGCGCACGCCAACCTCGACCGCGCGGCGGGCGGCGCGTGCCGTCATCAGATTGATGAAATTGATGGCGGCAATGATCACGATCAGAATGGCGACGATCGAAACCGCGGTGATGACCCCGACGTTCCCGCCAGCCTTTATGCTTCCGACGGCCTGCGACAAGTGAATATCGGTCAGCGGCTCGAGGTTGAACGCCAGCTGTTCATTGCCTGGATCACTCGGATTATCCAGCGGAAAGTGCCGTTTGATGAAATCCGGGAATCGTTGGTCTATCTCCCGCGGATCGATTCCGGGCTTCAGCCGGACATAGAGCCAGCCGCTGAAACTGGTTTCGCCGGACTTCCACTGCGAAGCGTCTTCCTTGGCGATATCCGAGAAGGGCGCGCGGCCGGAGGCTAGAATGCTGCTATCGAATTGGCTGTTCGCAGGCGGATCCTCGATCACTGCCGTTACCCGCATCGGATCCTTGCGGAAGAACTCCAGCGTGCCGCCGATCGGGCTGTCGGTACCGAAATATTTGCGCGCGAAGCTTCGAGTCAGCACCACGCTGTCGGGAGCGTCCAGTGCCGTCGCGGCATCGCCGGCGACCAGTGGCAAGCCGGTGACTCGGAGAAAGGACGGATCCACCCAATAGATGTCTTCGAGCGCTTCGACGTTCCCGTGACGGACGCCGACGCGATCGCTCACTACTCTGCTCACCCCTTCGAATTCCGGAAAGTCGGTGACCAGCGCCGGCGCCGTATGCTCCGGGGCCTTGCCATACCAGACCGGCGTCCGACCCGGAACGCTCAGATGGGTGGTGACCCGGAATACCCGGTCATGACCGGGAATGAAGCGGTCGGCGCTTAGCTCGTCACGGACGAAGAGCGCGATCAGGATCGCCGCCGCCAGACCCAGCGCCAGACCCAGCACATTGATGGTCGCGTGCAGCCGGTCGCGCACGGCGTTGCGCCAGGCGGCCGAGAGATAATTTTTCAGCATGGCCGGTCACGCCGCCATCTGCGAGGCGGCGACGATATTGCCGTCGAGCAGATTGAGCGTCCGCTCGGCATAGGCGGCATGGGCGTGGCTGTGGGTCACCATGACCACGGTGGTGCCGGCGCCCGCGATCTCGGTCAGCATCGCCATCACGGCATCGCCATTGGCCGTGTCGAGATTGCCGGTCGGCTCGTCGGCCAGGATGAGCTTGGGCTCGGCGACGAGGGCGCGCGCTACGGCCACACGCTGCTGCTGCCCGCCCGACAGCTGCTGCGGCAGATGACGGGCGCGGTGGGGCAGCCCCACCCGTTCGAGCGCCGAGGCGACCCGCCGCTTGCGGTCGGCCGATTTGACGCCGCGATAGATCAGCGCCACCTCGACATTCTCCTCGACCGTCAGCTCGTCGATCAAATTGAAGCTCTGGAACACGAAGCCGATATGGGCGCGGCGTAGAAGCGTGAGCTTGCGCTCCGGATAGCGCGCGATCTCCTCGTCCAGGAACCAGAACTCGCCGCCGCTCGGGCTGTCGAGCAGGCCCAATATGTTCAGCAGGCTGGATTTTCCGCAGCCCGACGGCCCCATGATGGCGACGAATTCGCCTCGGCCGATGTCCAGGCTGACCTGGCGAAGCGCCGTCGTCTCGACTTCGCTGGTGACGTAGGATTTCGATAGGTTAACGAGCTTGAGCATCGGTTCCGCCTTTCGGGCTCAGTTGCTGATGACCAGCCGATCGATGCGATCGAGGCCGGTATAGTCGGAGGTGACAACGCGTTCGCCGGGCTTGAGCCCGTCCAGCACCTCGACCGCGTCGGTGGTGCGGCGACCGAGCTTGACCGGCCGGCGTTCGGCCTGATTGCCGTCGCGATCGAGCACGAAGACCCAGGCGCCGCCCGAGGCTTCGAGGAAGGGGCCGGTCGGCAGCACGGTCGCTTTTACGTCGCCGCCGAGCTCGAGCCTGCCCTGCACCGCCTGGCCGCGGCGGAGTCCGTCCGGCGTCGGGCCGTCCCAGGTCAGATCGACATCGAACTTGCCGTCCTTGACCTGGGGATAGACCTTAGCGACGACCAGCGCGCTGGGCTTGTCGTCGACCGTGACCGAGACCGCCTGGCCCGGCCGGACGCGCGCCAGGTAGAATTCATCGACCTGAACGGTCACCTTGTAGCCGCCGTCGCGATCGACCTGCCCCAGATTCTGGCCGCGGATCTTCTGCTCGCCGACATGGGCGTCGAGCCCGGTCAGCACGCCGTCGGTCGGCGCGCGCACCATCAGCACCTCCATTTGCCGCTTGGCGATGGCGAGATTGGCATCGAGCCGCTCGGCGGTCTCGTGGATCAAATCCTCGCTCTTCTCGATCAGCGCCGTATCGCGCTTCTGCGCATCGAGCGCGATCTCCTTCAGGCGCTTCTGAAAGGCCAGCTCGTCCGACGACTGATCCAGGATCTCCTGCGACTCATAGCCCTTGAGCGCCATGGGCTGGCGGCGCGCGACCTGGCGGCCGAGCCGGATGATGTTGTATTCGGCGTCGTTCACGGCCTTGGCATCGCCGGTCCGGGTCTGCTCGAAGGAAAGCTCGAGCGAACGCTGCTCGTTGATCTGTTCGATCACCTGCGTCTCGCGGGCGATCGCCTCCAGCTCCAGCGACGGATCGGACAGGCGCAGAAGCGGCTGCCCCTTGGTCACGCGCTGACCGGCCTCGGCCAGGACTTCCTCGACCCGTCCACCCTGAACCGTGTCGAGCACGACGCTTTCGAGCGGCTTGACCTGGCCCCGCAAGGGAATGAAATCATGAAACGGTGCCGAGGCGACCAAACTGATGGTGATCTGCTGAGCCTCGACCCTCAAGCTGCGCTCGGCGGGCGTCATCATCACGAATCCCGCTGCGGCGGCGACGGCAAGAACCGCGGCGGCACCGAACAGCATCGGCCTTGAGAGACGCCGGCGCCGCCGAACCGGCCGATCCATTCCCGAAACGAGCTTTGGCGCGCTCACAACTTCCATCGGCGAACATCCTACATTGACCTGGCTTCCCCTTCGCAATCGGCTTGCCAAGAGAACTACCAAAGCAAAATCAGTCGCTTACCTGGAAGTTGCCCTTTCCCCCTTGTCCGCTCCCGAACGGCTGTGTACGAATTCGGACATGCCAGACATGCTCGTTTCCGATCTGAAGCCGCGCATCCTGATCGTCGATGACGATCCTGACGTGCTGACCGCTGCCCGCCTGCTGCTCCGGCGGACCGCCGAGACGGTCGAGACCGAGCGGCGCGCGGAGGCCGCTCTTGCCCGGCTCGAGGCCGGCACTTGGGACGCGATCCTGCTCGACATGAACCTGACCGACGGCAAGCGCGACGGGGCCGACGGCTATAATTGGCTGGAACGGTTCCGCTCGGTCGATCCCTCCGTCTCGGTCGTGCTGATGACGGCGTTCGGCGGCGTGCCCGTCGCGGTCGAGGCGATGAAGCGCGGCGCCACGGATTTCGTCCTGAAGCCCTGGCAGAACGAGCGGCTGGTCGCAACCGTGCTGGCCGCGACCAACCTCTCCCGCTCGCGCCGCGAGGTCGGGCGCCTGGAGACCGAGAACCGCGCCCTCGCCGACATCGCCGGCCCGTCGGACGAAACGATCATCGGCAATGCGCCGAGCATGCGCCGCGTGTTCGAGCTGGTCGCACGCGCCGCGCCCACCCGCGCCAATGTCCTGATCCTGGGCGAAAGCGGCACCGGCAAGGAAGTGATCGCGCGCGAGATCCACCGCCGTTCCGACCGGGCCTCAAAGCCCTTCGTCTCGGTAGATCTCGGCGCCGTGTCGGAAACCCTGTTCGAGAGCGAGCTGTTCGGCCATAAGAAGGGCGCCTTCACCGACGCCAAGGCCGACCGGCCGGGCCGCATGGTGGCGTCGAGCGGCGGCACCCTCTTCCTCGACGAAATCGGCAATCTGCCGCTTTATCTGCAGCGCAAGCTGCTGACCGTGCTGGAGCGGCAGGAGGTCGTCCCGGTCGGCGGCGACCGACCGGTCTCGATCGATCTACGCCTGGTCACGGCGACCAACATGCCGGCCGCGGAATTGGCGCGCGAGCAGGTCTTCCGCCAGGATCTGCTCTATCGCATCAACACGGTCGAGCTGACGCTGCCGCCATTACGCGAGCGCCCCGGCGACATCGCGGCCCTCGCCCAGCATTTTATCGCGATCTATGCTCGTAAATACAATGTACCGCGCCGGCGGCTGGGGGCCGAGGGGCTGGCGGCACTCGAAGCCTATCCCTGGCCCGGCAATGTCCGTGAGCTGCGCCATGCGATCGAGCGGGCGACCATCCTCGGAACGGGCGATCATTTCCTGCCGGACGACTTCCCGGCCGCGCACGGGGCGCGCGACGGCGGTCCGGCGGAGGCCGAGACCTACAATCTCGACGAGATCGAGCGCCGCGTGATCCGACGGGCGCTCGCCGACCATGACGGCAACATCAGCCGAGCCGCCTCCGCGCTCGGCCTGACCCGTGCCGCTCTCTATCGCCGCATCGAGCGGCACGGGTTGTGACGGCAGTGGCCGGCCTGCGCGACAGCTGGCCGCTCGGCCTCGCCTGGCGGCTCGCTCTGCTGGTCGCAGCCTTGATCGGACTCGGCGAGCTTGTAATCGGAACCCAGTTCTACGCTTCGATGCTGATCGCGGGACTGCTGGTGGCGATCCTCTTCGCCGAGATTCTGCGCTATACGACCGCATCCGACCGCGAGCTGGCTCGCGTCATCGACGCGATCGGCCAGGGCGATTTCGCCGACCGGCCGGTGCGGGTCGGCCGGCACGGTGCCGCCACGCCGCTAGCCCAGGCCTTTACCCGCGCCCTCGACCTGCTGCGCCAGCGCAACAGTATCGCCGAGGCTCACCGCGCCCGCCTCGCGACCGTGGTCGAGCATGCGCCGGTCCCGCTGCTGGCGATCGAGGAAACCGGCTCCGTCGAGCTGCTCAATCGTGCCGCGCGCCGACTCTTCGAAGGCGCCGAGGTAACGAGGCGCAGCCATCTGCTGGCCCTGGCACCCGAGTTGGAAGCAGCACTCATGGGACCGCCCGGCCGGCATATGCTCCGGCTGGCGCTGCCGCGCGGTCCGCAGCGCTGCCTCGTCTCGGTCGCGCGCAGCATCAGCGTCGGGCGCAGCGCCGCCATCGTCTCGCTGCAGAATATCCAGGACGAGCTGGAAGCGATCGAGATCCGCGCCTGGGAGGATCTCGTCCGGGTGCTGGCGCATGAGATCATGAACTCGCTGACGCCGGTCTCGTCGCTGGCGCAGACCGCTTCCCTGCTGGTCGAGGATCTCCGCGCCGAGCATGAAGGGGCAGCACTTGACGAGCTCGACGAAGCGGTCGGCGCCATCGCCCGGCGCAGCGGCGGGCTGATGCGGTTCGTCGAAGGTTATCGACGCTTCGCCGAACCACCGACGCCGATCAAGCGCCAGATCCCGGTCGAGCAATTGTTCGATCGGGTGCAGCGCCTGGCCGCCTCGCTGCTGGCCGACGCCGATGTCCGGATCGAGACCGAGATCGTCCCGCAGAGCCTCGCCGTCGAGGCCGATCCGGACCTGATGGACCAAGTCTTGCTCAATCTTGTCAAGAACGCCGCCGACGCGGCCCGGGGCGGCAACGAGGCCCTGATCCGCCTCTCGGCCGCGCTGGATGCGCGCGGCCGGGTCGTGCTCGGCGTCACCGACAACGGCCCCGGCCTGACGCCGGAACTGATCGAGCACATCTTCGTCCCTTTCTTCACGACGAAGCCCAAGGGCTCCGGCATCGGCCTGCCGGTCGTGCGTCAGATCATGCTGGCCCATGGCGGCTCGGTCGAGGCCGTGCCCGGCACGCCCGGCGCCACCTTCCGGCTGGTCTTTTAACCACTTGTAACCGCACGGGCGCGACTATCGGGCCTTCGACCGTTTGCGGGCCACCGGTTTCAGGATGAAGCAGAACGTTTCGGTGTACCTCGACCTCCTGCGCGTCTCGGCGGCGCTCACCGTCGTGGCCGCGCATCTGCTGACCTATCTGTGGCCTCATGGTCCGTTCGGGATACAGGCGCACGACGCGGTCATCGCCTTCTTCGTGATCTCCGGCTACGTGATCGCCCTCGTCGCCGACAAACCGGGCGCGACGGTGCGGGGGTACATCCTGGACCGGCTGTCCCGGCTATGGTCGGTCCAGGTGCCGGCGGCTTTCATCGCGGGTGCCGTATTCCTGATCGTCGATCGGGATGCCGCTTCCGAGCTGCCCGCGGCAATCGCCACATGGCACCAGCTATTCTGGGACACGCTGATCAATCTTCTGTTCCAAGGGCAGGGCTGGTCCGCATCGGTCGATGCGCCTTTCAACCAGCCGCTCTGGTCGGTCAATTACGAAGCTTGGTACTACGCCATCTTCGGCGCCTGGATTTTCCTTTCCGGCCGCGTCCGCTGGATCGCCGCCGCCGTTCTTTGCGCCGTGGCCGGACCGAAGATCCTCGCATTGCTGCCGTGCTGGCTCGCCGGCGTGGCGCTCTATCGGTATGGGGATCGGGTCAAGTTCCCCGAACGGAGAGCGTTTGCGCTGTTCCTGCTGAGCATCGCGCTCTACGCGGCCGCCTATATCGCCGATATCCAGCATATCTCGGTCGACTGGCTGCAGAAATCCGTGATGGGACAACGCTACGATCTGGAATGGTCGTCCGCGATGCTGTCGGATTATCTGACCGCTCTGCTGGCGGCGGCGAACATCTGCGCTTTCGCCAACATGCCGTCTTTCGGCGTCGACCTGCTCAGGATCGGAGGCCCGATCCGAACCGCCGCCTCCTACACGCTATCGCTGTACCTCTACCATACGCCGCTGGCGTTCCTGCTGATCTTCGGTCTCGGGCTTGGCAAGGCGGGGATCGCGGGCGCGGCGGTCGTCATCCTGGGGATCACGGCTTCGATCGTCCTTCTCGGCAAGCAGACTGAGCATCGGCGCGCGGATTGGCGGCGCTGGCTCGCCCGTCTCATCCGATCCAGAGCGATCCGGCCGGCTTAACGCGGCGTCGCTTCAAGACTCATCGCATCCATGGTGAAGCTGCCATCCGCCTCGATCTCGAAATGGCGGCGCACCTCGTCGGAGGCCAGGGATTGCAGCGACCGGATGGCGACGGCATGTTCGGGCGCAGTGCCCATGCGCTCGATCCAGGAGGCATAATCGATCCTGAGGCGCCGGCGCGTCACGCGCTGCGGCATGAAGCCGGCCGCGGTTACCGCCTCCAGCCATTCGGCCATCGTATAGTCGCGCACATGCGACGGATCGCGCAGCAGCTCGATCGCCTGGAAATGCGTGTCGAGCAGCCCCGGGCCGGGCGAGACGATATCGATGAAGAACGCCACGCCGTCGGGCTTCAGCACCCGCCGCGCCTCACGCAGCGCCGCCGGAAAATCGAGCCAGTGATGGGCGCTCATGCGCGTCGCCACGATATCGAAGCTCGCCGCCTCGAAGGGCAGCGTCTCGACCGGACCTTGCCGGGTCGCGATGTTGCCGATGCCTCGCTCGCTCGCCGTCGCGGCGACGGCGCCCAGCATCTCGGCCGAGAGATCATAGGCGACAACCTCGGACGCATGAGGGGCGGCCGCGTAGCTCAGATGCCCGCCGCCGCTGCCGAGATCGAGCAGCCGCGCCCCCGGCCGCGCCCGCACTAGCTCGGCAAGCTGCTGCAGATCCTCGCCTTGAGCATGAACAGCGCTCGCGACGTAGGCGGCGGCGCGCGGGCCGAACTGGCTGGCGACCCGGGAATGGTGGCTGACGCTGCTCATCGGACCCTCTCGGTGATACCGGCCCAGGGGACACCTTCGTCGATTTTCTGGCAAGTGGGCGATGAAGGGGGCCAGAAATAGGCCAGCATCATTAATCGGGCCTCTCCGTGAACACGGGTGCCGCCTGAGCCCCCATGCGGGCTCACGCCTTCGAAGGGGGCCGCAAATGAGCGTTCCTGGCCACGCTGTCCTCCGCCCCGCTATCCTGCATGGCTGCCAAGAGCCGGTTAGTTGAATACGAAGCACCCTTTTCGTCGTTATCGTCAGGGTGCCAGAATCCGCGAGGAGACGCCAATGACGCGCAGCACGATGAAATTCCTTCCGATAGTCGGCTTCGCGGGTCTCGCCCTCGCAGCCGCGTCGCTACCGGCGCCCGCTTCGGCGCAGATCGCCTGCCCGGCCGGCTATTACTATTCCTACGGGTATGGCTGTGTACCGGCGGCGCCCGGATATGGCTACGCCTATGGGCCGGGCTATTCCTATGCCCCGCCCTTCTACGACACCTTCTCGCTGGGCTTCGGCTTCGGCGGCGGCGGAGGCCATCGCGGCGGACGTGGCGGCTTCCACGGCCGGCCCGGCGGCGGCCATTCCGGCGGTGGTGGGCATGGCGGTGGCGGGCATGGCGGTGGTGGTGGGCATGGCGGCGGCGGCCATCGCTGACCGGCTGCGTCAGATCTAAGCGGAAGGCGTGGGCGAATCGCGTCCGGTCTGCTGGCGCCGATCGCGCCAGCGGATGCGGTCGTTGCGCCGGGGCACGGCCCAGCGGCGCGGCGCCGGCGGCTTGATCAGCATGACCACGAGCTGACCGTCGGCGATCGCCCGTGACGCGGCTTCCGGCATCGGCCGGCCCGGCTCGGTCAGCGGCAGGCGATGCGCATCGCGGCGCGCGAATTCGAGGATCGAGGCCGGGACCGCCGGATCGTGCAGCACCAGATCGGCGGATTGCAGCAGCCGTACCGCGCGCAGCGTCAGCGCTTCCGGATCATGCGGCACGTCGATCCGCGCGAGCTTGCCCTGTGCCGGCCCGAAGGCCGTAAGCTCCGTCTCCGGGTCGGGCAGCTTGCCGTTGAGAATGCGGGCGGTGAAGGCGCCGCCGAGCAACGCTTCCCAGAAGCGCCGGCGCGAGGCGCCATCCGGCAGTGCCGCCTTGACCCGCGCGCGCCAGGCAGCGGCAAGATCGGCCAGCCGGTCGATGCCCCGCGGCAGCGCCAGCTCGATCCGGCCGCGGATGATCCGGGCCAGCACCGGCGAAGCGCCACCGGTCGAGATCGCGACGACGACGCGGCCACGATCGACGATCGCCGGCATGATGAAGCTGCAGAGTGCCGGATCGTCGACGACATTGACCGGCAGATGGCGCAGGCGCGCCTCGGCGGCGACGGCGGCGTTGACCGCGCGATCGTCGGTCGCTGCGACGACAAGCTCGACCCCGTCGAGATCTTCGATCCGGAACAATCCAGCGCGGTATTCGATGCCATCGAGACCGACGAGCGACGGCGTCAATGCCGGCGCCACGACACGGATGTGTGCCCCGGCCCGGCGCAGCAGCTCAATCTTGCGGGCGGCCACATCACCGCCCCCGACCAGCAGAACCTGCCGACCTTCAAGCTTCAGGAAGATCGGCAGAAACTCCATCCGCTCCTACTCCGCCGCTTGCGAGGCCACCACCAGATCGGCCAGTCGCTGCGTGCCCCAGCGCTGGCAGAAATTGCCGAAGCTCTCATGGCCTTCGCGATGACGGGCCCAGAGCGCGAAGACCGGCTCCAGCGTCCGGCCGATCTCGGCGATCGGAACCCGCTCGAACACGCGCTCATTGAGGCGAGTGCCCTCGAAATCGCCGCCGAGGAAGATAGCATAGCTGCCGGGCACCCGGCCCACCAGACCGATATCGCCGACATAAGGCCGCGCACAGCCATTGGGGCAGCCGGTGACGCGCAACGCAAGACGCTCCTGGCCGACGCCCTGGCGCGCCAACGCCGCCTCGATGTCGGAGACGATGTCGTCGAGCACCCGCTCCGCCTCGGTCAGCGCCAGGCCGCAACTCGGCAGCGCCGGGCACGCCATGGCCCAGCGACGCACCGGCGTCTGCTGACCCGGCAACTCGACGCCTTCCTCGGTCAGGATCGCCTCGACCCGCTCGCGGTCATCGGCCGCGATATCGGCGAGGAAGACATCCTGGCTCGGCGCGAACACCGGGCGCATTGCGATTTCCTGCATCAGCCGGCGCAGCGCGGTCGCGAGCCGGTGACCGATCCTGTCCTCGATCCGGCCGCTCATGATCGGCAAGCCGAAATACCAGCGCCCGTCGCCCTGAGCGTGCCAGCCCTGGTGGTCCTGAACCTGGAAGCCCGGCATCGGCCGCGCCGGCTCCAGCGGCCGACCCAGACGCCGCTCCAGCTCGGCCTTGACCCAGTCGAGGCCCATCGCATCGACGACGTATTTCAGCCGCGCATGCTTGCGGTCGCTGCGATCGCCATTGTCGCGCTGAAGCGCGATCACGGCCTTGACCGATTCCAACAACTCGTCCGGCCCGATGAACACGACCGGCGAGGCAAGGCGCGGGTAGGTCTGCGCCTTGTTGTGGGTCATGCCGAGCCCGCCGCCGACGGCGAGGTTGTAGCCCTCCAGCCGCTGGCCGTCGAAGAGGGCGATGATCGCCAGATCGTTGGTCAGGACATCGATGTCGTTGTCCTGGGGCGTGGCGATGCCGATCTTGAACTTGCGCGGCAGATAGCTCGGGCCGTAGAGCGGATCGACCGCCGGCTCGGACGCGGTCGCGACATTCGTGTCGCCGATCCAGATCTCATGATAGGCGCGGGTCTGCGGCAGGAGCGCGGTCGAGAGCAGCTGTGCATCCTCGCGCAGGCGCCGATGTACCGAATCTTCGATGGGGACGGCCGTGGCGGTGACGTTGCGCACGACATCGCCGCAAGCGGCGAAAGTCGTCAGCAGCGCCTCGTTGACGCCGTGGATCGTCGCCCAGAGATTGCCCTTGGCGATTCCGTGGAATTGCAGGCCCTGCCGCGTGGTGATGCGCAGCTTGCTGCCGGCGTAATGCTGCGCCAGCGCATCGACCGCCAGATATTGCGTGGCCGTCATGAGGCCGCCCGGGGCGCGCACGCGCGCCATGAACTCGGTGCGCTTGTCCTCGCCGCGCTGCTTCAGCTCGGTGGCGCTGTCGCGATCATAGCCTTGATAGATACCGTGCATCTTGAGCAGCTGATGATCCGCCTCCTCGAAAGCAGCAACGTCAGATCTCAGCTCGGCGGCAATGGTCCCCCGCAGCTTGTCGCTGGCAAGCTTGATCTCTTCTACCTTGGATGGCTTACCATGAGCCATGTTATGCTCCGAGCTGCGGATGGTCTCGATATCTAGGTGTGGTTCATATAGAAACCAACCAGTCTGATTTGTAAATTGCAAAGATTGCCGTCAGGTCTTTGTTGTTTGGCTGTGCTTACCACGCCACGGACTGGGAAAATAGACCCCGCGCAGGGAGGGTGGAATGCGATCGAATGTCTGGCTGAGCGCGCTGGCGGCGTTGATTTCCGCCATTCCGCCGGCCCATGCGGAGACGGGCGAGATCCGTATCGCCCAGCAATACGGTATCTCCTATCTGCCCTTCGCCGTGATGCGTGCCCGCGGATTGCTCGAATCAGCCTTGCAGAAACAGGGGCTGCCGCCGGCCCAGATCAGCTGGGTCGATTTGAGCGGCGGCCCGGCGATGAATGACGGGCTCCTGACCGGCAGCCTCGATTTCGTCTCCGGCGGCTCCGCCCCGATGCTGACCATCTGGGCCAAAACCCGCGACAATCTCGGCGTGCGCGCCGTAGCTGCCTTGAGCTCGTTCCCGCTCTACCTCGCGACCGACAATCCCGACGTAAAGACCATCGCCGATTTCAGCGACAAGGACCGAATCGCTTTGCCGGCGGTCAAGGTCTCGATCCAGGCGGTCGTGCTGCAGATGGCGGCGGAGCAGACCTTCGGCGCGGGCCAGCAGAACAAGCTCGATTCGCTGACCGTCAGCATGGCCCATCCGGATGCGACCGTGGCCCTGCTGGGTGGCCGCAGCGAGGTCACGGCCAGCTTCAGCGCGTCGCCCTATCAGGAACAGCAGCTTGCCGACCCCAAGATCCACAAGGTGCTGTCGAGCTACGACGTGATGGGAGGCCCGCACACTTTCAATCTCGTCTACGCGACCACCCGCTTCCACGATGCCAATCCCAAGACCGTCGCCGCCTTCCGCAACGCGTTGGAGCAGGCCGACGCGCTGATCCAAGCCGATCCGTCGGGGGCGGCCGACATCTATATCGCCGCCGAGCATTCGAAGCTGCCGCACGAGCTGGTCGAGCGGCTGATCCGGGACCCCGAGCATATCTATACGACCGAGCCGCAGCAGATCATGAAGTTCGCCGCCTTCATGCAGCGCGTCGGCCAGATCAAGACGGCGCCGGAGAAATGGAGCGACCTGTTCTTTCCGGAACTGGCCGGCCGGTCCGGCAGCTAGATGGGAGCACCTCTCGCAAGGCCGGCCGAGCATCCGATCCTGCTGACGCTCGATCGGGTCAGCCTGACCTATCGTGCCCATGACCGGATAGTGACGGCGGTCGAGCAGATCGATCTTTCCGTCGCGGCCGGCGACCGGCTGGTCATCCTCGGTCCATCGGGCTGCGGGAAATCGACTTTGCTCAAGGCCGTCGCCGGCTTCGTCAAGCCGAGCGCCGGCCGCGTCACGCTCGACGGCCGGCCGGTCGATCGGCCCGGTCCCGACCGGATGATGGTGTTCCAGGATTTCGACCAGCTCTTTCCCTGGCAGACCGTGCGCGACAACATCCTGTTCGCGCTGAAGACGACCAAGGCGGTGGCGCCGGCCGAGCGGATGCAGGTCGCCAATGCCGTGATCGAGCAAGTCGGGCTGACCGCCTTCGCCGGCGCCTATCCGCACACGCTTTCGGGCGGCATGCGCCAGCGGGTCGCCATCGCGCGAGCGCTCGCGGTCAGGCCGCGCGTGCTGCTGATGGACGAGCCCTATGCCGCTCTCGATGCGCTGACCCGGCAGGAGATGCAGGACGAGCTCGTCCGGCTCTGGCGCGAGCGCAACTTCACCCTGCTGTTCGTTACCCACTCGATCGAGGAGGCGGTACGGATCGGCAGCCGCATCGTCGTGCTGAGCCCGCATCCTGGACGGTTCCGAGCCGAGTTCGACGGTCTGCCGGCCGGCGCCGCGCCGGCGGCGCGCCAGGCCCTGCAGGAGCAGCTCGAAATCCTGCTGTTCGAGCGGAGATCCCGTGAGCCTCATTAAGCAGTTCTGGTCGCACGGGCAGCAATGGGCGATCCTGCTGGCCCTGGCCGTGCTCTGGGAGGCCTATGGCCGTTTCCTCGGCAACGAGCTGGTGCTGCCGAGCCTGAGCGCCACCCTCGTCGCGTTCAAGGACGGGTTCGTCAGCGGCGAGCTGCCGGCAGCGATCTGGACCAGCCTGCGCATCCTCGTCGTGGGCTATCTGATTGGTCTCGTTGGCGCCGGGCTGCTCACGACTTTCGCCATGGCGAGCGAGCTCGGGCGTCAGCTGCTGGTCACCCTCACCGCCATGCTCAATCCGCTGCCGGCGGTCGCCCTGCTGCCGGTGGCGCTGCTCTGGTTCGGCATCGGCGAGAAGAGCCTGATCTTCGTGATCGTGCATTCGGTACTGTGGTCGGTCAGCCTCAACGCCCATTCCGGCTTCCGCGCGGTCAGCCCGACCCAGCGCATGGCCGGCCATAATCTGGGCCTGCGCGGCTTTCGCTACGTGGCGCTGGTGCTGGTGCCGGCCGCCTTCCCGGCGATCCTGACCGGCCTCAAGATCGGCTGGGCCTTCGGCTGGCGCACGCTCATCGCGTCCGAGCTGGTGTTCGGCGCGTCGTCACGCCAGGGCGGGCTCGGTTGGTTCATTTTCGAGCACCGCAACGAGCTCGACATCCCCGATGTCTTCGCCGGGCTGCTGTCGATCGTGCTGATCGGCTTCCTGGTCGAAGGCGTGCTCTTCCGACTGATCGAAGCCCGAACGGTGAAGCGCTGGGGCATGGCGTGATCGTTAGATCACGAAATCCACCATTCCGTCGCATTTGCTGGCGAGGCCGGCGAGACGGCTTTCGCGGCAGAGGTCGCCGAGGCTGATCCGGTCGAACTCTGCGAGCATCAATTGATGCACGCGCTCGACCATCGGCAGCACGACCTTGCGCATGGTCTGCGACGGCGACTGTTCCAGCGGCGTCGGCCGGTCGGGATCGAGCACAGCGCGGCAGATGGCGCCGACCGTGATGGCGCCGCGTTCGTCGCCGAGCAGATAGCCGCCATTCGGCCCGCGCAGGCTCTTCAGCAACCCGGCGCGCGACAGGCGCTGGAGGATTGCTTCGAGCTTACGGGTTTCGAGGCCCTGCCGCTGACCCAGCTCGGCCGCGGGCAAAGGCCCGGCCGCACCGTTGAACGACACGTCGAGCATGATGTCGACGGCCAACAGGAAACGGCGCGGCAACCAGGCGGCGAGACCGGTCAGTAGCGTCTCGCCTTCGCTCGTTATGTGAGCTTCCGCCGGTGCCGGCATCGCGTCACCCCTTTCTTGCTTTATCATCCAGACATAATGAAACGAAGTGACGCAATGTGGAAGCGTGCTGCACGAGTCAATCGGCGGGCGGGGTCGTGCCGAACCATTTGTCCTTGACCGCATCAAGATGCCGGGACGGATCGTAGTCCGGCACATCCAGGCCGAGGGCGCCCGGGGTGAAGCGGCCGATCGCCGTTTCGAGCTGGAAGCTGGCCGCGAAGATGTCGCGCTCGGCCGAGACCAGATTGACCTTGCTGCCGAAAAGCTCCTGCTGCGCGTTGAGCGTATCCAGCCGCGTGCGGGTGCCGGCCGTCACCTCCTTCTCCGTGTCGCGAAGGGCCACCTCGTTGGCCTTGATCTGATCCTGGAAATTCTGCCGCTGGGCACGCGCCGCGACGAGAGCGGCCCAGGCCGTGGTGACCTGCTGACGGACCTGACGCTCGGTCTGGAGCAGCTGCTTTTCCGCCGAAGCCACCGCCTCGCGCGCGGCCCTGACCTGGGCATAGGCCGCTCCGCCCTCGTAAAGCGGCACCGTCGCCGCGAGCCCGACCGTGGCCGAGTTGAGGCGGACACCCTTCGCGAAGAGCTCGTCCTCATGCTCGGCCTGGATGACCCCGTCGAGCTTGGGCAGGAGCTGACCGCGCACGACATCGACCTGATGCTTGGCGGCTTCGAGCTGTTGGTGCGCGCTGCGCAGCGCCGGGCTCTCGGCGATCGCCGTGTCGGCGGCCTGATCCTCGGTGCCGGGCACCTCGCCCAGCACGACCGGCATATCGAGCTGGCCGGCTTCGTCGCCGACGAAATTGCGGAAATTGGCGAGCGAGGTCGCCAACTGCGATTCGGCGCCGAGCCGGCCGGCAATGGCGCCCGACAGACGGGCGGCGGCCTGCGATGTATCCGTTTCAGTGGCGGCACCGACGCGGAAGGTCGAATCGACATTGCCGCGATTGACGGTCAGCACCTCGACCAGGTTGCGATTGAGCTCGACCACGTTGCGGTCGCGATAGACATCGAGATAGGCGGTCGCGGCCGCCAGCAGTTGGGTTTGCTCGACCGAGGCAAGCTGCGATTGGCCGCCGGCGATCACCGCCTTGGCGCGGTCGATATCGGCATCGACCGCCCCGCCGCGATAGAGCGGCTGCGCGATCGTGACCGCCGCCGTCTTATTGGTCAGCATCGAAACCGCCGAGCCGCCGAAATTGAAATACTGCCGGCCGCGCGTGACGTCGCCGGTGAGCGTCGCGGTCGGCCGCCAGCCCGACAGGGCCTGCGGCAATTGCTCGTCGATGGCGCGCTGGCTATAGCGCTGGGCCGCGATCTCGGCGTTGTTGGCATAGGCTCGGCCCAGCACATCCTTGAGTGATTCCGCCCGCGCCGCCCCCGACAGCAAGCCAAGCCCCAGCATGGCCGCCGCCATTTTCTTGTTCATTGCACTCAACCCCCACCACATGGACCCGCCCATTTACGACCATAGGGCACTGCCGAAAAAGGGGGCCCCGCGCAGTGCAGGGTGGCGCTGCCGGCAAGGAAGCGGGGGTTGGGCGGCAGCCTGTCCTCAGACCCGTTCGATCAGCATCGCGATGCCCTGGCCGACGCCGATGCACATGGTGCAAATCGCGCGCTTGGCGTTGCGGGCTTCGAGCTCGAACAAGGCCGTCGTCACCAGGCGCGCGCCGCTCATGCCGAGCGGATGGCCGAGGGCGATGGCGCCGCCATTGGGATTGACGTGCTCGGCATCGTCGGCGAGGCCGAGATCGCGGGTGACGGCGAGCGCCTGGGCGGCGAAGGCCTCGTTGAGCTCGATCACGTCGATGTCCTTGAGCGACAACCCGACCCGGTCGAGCAGCTTGCGCGTCGCCGGCGCCGGTCCCACGCCCATGATCCGCGGCGGCACGCCGGCGACGGCGGCCGAGACGATGCGTGCGCGCGGCGTCAGCCCGTGCCGATTGGCCGCCGCCTCGGACGCGACGATGACGCAGCAGGCGCCGTCATTGACGCCCGACGCGTTGCCGGCCGTGACCGTGCCGTCTGTACGGAATGGCGTCGGCAGCTTGGCGAGCTTTTCCAGCGCGGTGTCCGGACGCGGATGCTCGTCGACGGCGAAATCCATGGCCTCGCGGCCGTGCTGGATCTTCACCGGCACGATCTCGCGCTCGAACCGACCGCTCTTCAGCGCCGCCCCGGCGCGCTGCTGGGAACGCCACGCGAACGCATCCTGGTCGGCGCGCGAAACGTTGAACTCGGCCGCGACATTCTCCGCCGTCTCCGGCATCGAATCCGTGCCGAAGGCGGCATGCATCTTGGCGTTGACGAAACGCCAGCCGATGGTGGTGTCGTAGATCTGGGCATCGCGCGAGAAGGCGCTTGTGGCCTTGCCCATGACGAAGGGCGCGCGCGACATGCTTTCGACGCCGCCGGCCAGGAACAGGCTGCCGTCGCCGGCCTTGATCGCCCGCGCGACATTGGCAATCGCCTCCATGCCCGAGCCGCACAGCCGATTGACCGTGGCGCCCGCGACGGTCTCGGGCAGACCCGCGAGCAGCAGCGACATGCGCGCGACATTGCGATTATCCTCGCCGGCCTGGTTGGCGCAGCCATAGACGACATCGTCGATGGCGGCCCAATCGATGCCGGCGTGGCGCGCCTTCAGCGCCGCGATCGGCACCGCGCCCAGATCGTCGGCGCGCACACCCGCGAGCGATCCCGCATAGCGTCCGATCGGCGTCCGCACCGCGTCGCACAGATAGGCTTCGACCATGGTATCCTCCCTAGATTGTGGGAGAGACCATAGGAGCAGGCAGCACCTCTGTCACCTGAAGGCGCCGTTCGAGCATCCGGCTTTTTCACGATAGTGAATCATTTAGATCTTTGGCGTTATCAAGCTGCGACGTATTTTCGCTTGCCCTTGAATTCAACTCGAGGGGTGGCCCGACTGGATGGACGCGGCTTCGGGCGCCGCGAGGGGATGCGGATGCGGCACGCACTGACCTTGTCGGCCTTGACGGTGGGCGTCTTGGCCGGAAGCGCCTATTGGATCGGCTTCAACGATCGGGCACAGGCTCAGTCGAGCCCGCCTTCTATAACCGTTCCCGTCACGATCGATATCGCGCGGCGCAACGACGTGCCGATCTACCAGACCGGCATCGGCACCGTCGTGGCATTCAATACCGTGACGGTTCGCGCCCAGATCGACGGGCCGCTGGAGAAGATCGCTTATACCGAAGGGCAACTGGTGAAGTCCGGCGACTTGCTGGCGCAGATCGACGCCCGGCCTTATCAGGCGCGCCTGGCGCAAGCCGAGGCGGCCAAGGCCCGCGACGTGGCGCAGCTCGCCAATGCCAGGCTCGATCTCGTCCGCTTCCAGAACCTCAAGGACTACGCGACCCGGCAGAGCGTCGATACGCAGAAGACCCAGGTATCGATGATGGAAGCCGCGATCCAGGGCGATCAGGGACAGATCGACGATGCCAAGGTCCAGCTCGGCTACACCGCCATCACCGCGCCGATCTCCGGACGGACCGGGATCAGGCTGGTCGATCAGGGCAATATCGTCCACGCGTCGGACTCGACCGGCCTCGTCGTCATCACCCAGCTGCAGCCGATCTCGGTGCTCTTCTCCCTGCCCGGACCCATCCTGCCCAAGCTCAGCCGCGCCCATGCCGCAGGGCCGCTCAAGATCGAGGCCTGGAGCCAGGACGACAGCGAGAAGCTCGATGACGGCGAGCTCACGCTCATCGACAATCAGATGGATCAGAGCACCGGTACGGTGAAGCTCAAGGCGAGCTTCCCGAACAAGGCCGAGACGCTGTGGCCGGGCCAGTTCGTCAATGCGCATCTGCTGCTGGAGACGCGGCGCGACGGCATCACGGTGCCGGCCCAGGCGATCCAGCGCGGCCCGTCCGGAACCTATGTCTGGCTGGTGAAGCCGGACGATACGGTCGAGATGCGGCCGATAACGCTCGGCCGGATCGTCGGCGACATCGCCCTGCTCGACAGCGGCGTGACGGCCGGCGACAGGATCGTCACCGGCGGCCAATACAAGCTGGTGGTCGGCATCAAGACCGAGCCCCACATGCAGGAGCCGCCGCAGACCGCGGACCTGCCCGTCGCCAAGCCCGCCGGCGCGGTCCGATGAGCATCTCGACGCCGTTCATCGAGCGGCCGATCGCTACGTCGCTGCTGATGGCGGGGCTGCTGCTGGTCGGCCTCGTCACATACCCGCTGCTGCCCGTGGCGCCCTTGCCGCAGGTGGATTTCCCGACCATCCAGGTCTCGGCCGCCCTGCCCGGCGCCAGCCCGGAGACGATGGCCTCGTCGGTGGCGACGCCGCTCGAACGGCAATTCGCCCAGATCGCCGGCGTGGCGCAGCTCACTTCGGTGAGCGTGCTCGGCACGGCGCAGATTACCGTGCAGTTCGACCTCAACCGTTCGATCGACGCCGCCGCCCAGGATATCCAGGCGGCGATCAACGCGGCCGGCGGTGCGCTGCCCAAGAACCTGCCGAGCCCGCCGACCTATCGAAAGGTCAATCCGGCGGATTCGCCGGTGCTGGTGATGGCGGCGCAGAGCAAGAGCCTGCCGATCACGGTCGTCGACGATTACGCCGACACGATCATCGCCCAGCAGATCTCGCAGATCGACGGGGTCGGCCTGGTCTCGATCAATGGCGAGCAGAAACCATCGGTCCGCGTCCAGGTCGATCCGCGCAAGCTCGCCGCCATGGGGCTGGCGCTCGAGGATGTGCGCGCCGTGCTGCAGAGCGTCACTGTCGATCAGCCCAAGGGCAGCTTCGACGGGCGCTATCAGAGCTTCACCATCTACGACAATGACCAGCTGACCGCGGCCTCGCAATATCAGGACGTGATCATCGCCTATCGCAACGGCGCGCCGGTGCGGATCAAGGATATCGGCCAGGCCGTCGACGACGCCGAGAATCTGCGCCAGGCGGCGTGGCAGAACGGCACGCGCGGCCTGACCATCGCCGTGTTCCGCCAGCCCGGCGCCAACGTCATCGGCGTGGTCGACCGGGTGAAGGCGGCTCTGCCCCGCCTCCAAGCCGCCGTGCCGCCTGCGGTCGAGATCCAGATCCTGACCGACCGGACCAAGACCATCCGCGCCTCGGTCGACGATGTCGAGTTCACGCTGGTGCTGACCGCCTGTCTGGTGGTGGCGGTGATCTTCCTGTTCCTGCGGAATTTCTGGGCGACGGTGATCCCCGGCGTGACCGTGCCGCTGTCGATCATCGGCACCTTCGCGGTCATGTATGTGCTGGGCTACAGCCTCGACAATCTGTCGCTCATGGGCCTCACCATCGCGGTGGGATTCGTCGTCGACGACGCGATCGTCATGATCGAGAACATCGTCCGCCATCTCGAGGACGGCATGGCGCCGCACGAGGCCGCGCTCAAGGGCGCCAGCGAGATCGGCTTCACCATCGTCTCGATCAGCTTGTCGCTGGTCGCGGTGTTCATCCCGCTCCTGCTGATGGGCGGGATCATCGGCCGTCTCTTCCACGAGTTCGCCATCACCGTCACCGCGACCATCGCGGTTTCGGCCATCGTCTCGCTGACGCTGACGCCGATGATGTGCGCCCGCTTCCTCAAGGACGAGAAGCACGCGAGCCACGGCCGGTTCTACCGGGTAATGGAGAGCTTCTTCGACGGCATGCGCGACCTCTATGCCGCCGGGCTGCGCTGGGTGCTGCGCCACCAGTTTCTGACCATGATGGTGCTGATGGCGACGATCGCCAGCACCGGCGCGCTCTATGCCGCCATTCCCAAGGGCTTCTTCCCACAACAGGACACCGGCATCATCTCGGCGACCTCGGAAGCGGCCCAAGATGTCTCGTTCCAGAGCATGGTGCGGAGCCAGGCGGCTATCGCCGACATCGTCGGGCGCGATCCCGATGTCGAGAGCTTCACCATGTATGCCGGCCAGGCCGGCTCGCCGCAGAACAACGGCAAGGTGATCATCAATCTCAAGCCCAAGCCGGGCCGGACCGCCTCGGCCGACGAGGTCATCACCAGGCTGCGGCCGCAGCTCGCCAAGCTCGAAGGTGTGTCGCTGTTCATGCAGTCGGTCCAGGACATCAATGTCGGCGGCCGCAACGCCAAGACCCAGTATCAGTACACGCTGCAGGACGCCAATCTCGACGAGCTCAATCATTGGGCTCCGATCCTGCTCGACCGGTTCCGGCAGCTGCCGGCGCTGGCCGACGTCGCGACAGATCAGCAATCGAACGCGCCGACCGTCAGCATGACCATCGATCGCTCCACCGCCTCGCGCTTCGGCATTCTGCCGCAGGTGATCGACGACACGCTCTATGACGCCTTCGGCCAGCGCCAGGTCACGCAATATTTCACCCAGCTCAGCCAGTACCACGTGATCCTGGAGGTCGATCCCAAGCTCCAGACCGATCCCGATTCGCTTGACAAGATCTATGTGAAATCGCCGATCACCAACGGGCTGGTGCCGCTCTCGACCTTCGTGAAGCGCGATTCGACCACGACCAACTATCTGTCGATCAGCCATCAGGGCCAGTTCCCGGCGATCACCCTCTCCTTCAACCTGTCGCCGGGATCGGCGCTGGGCGACGCCGTGCGGCAGATCCAGCAGGCTGAAGACGCTATGAGCGTGCCCTCGACCGTGATCGGCACCTTCCAGGGCAATGCCCAGGCGTTCCAATCCTCGCTCGCGAGCCAGCCCTACCTGATCGCGGCGGCGCTCGTCGTCGTCTACATCATTCTGGGCGTGCTCTATGAAAGCTACATCCACCCGCTGACCATCCTGTCGACGATCCCGTCGGCCGGCGTCGGGGCGCTGCTGATCCTGATGATCTTCCACTACGATCTGAGCGTGATCGCGCTCATCGGCATCATCCTACTGATCGGCATCGTCAAGAAGAACGCCATCATGATGATCGATTTCGCGCTCGCCGCCGAACGAGAGCGTGGGCTCGAGCCCGAGCAATCGATCTATGAGGCCTGCCTGATGCGTTTCCGTCCGATCATGATGACGACCATGGCGGCCCTTCTGGGCGGCGTCCCGCTGATGCTCGGCACCGGCACCGGTTCGGAGATCCGCCGCCCCCTGGGCTTCGCCATCGTCGGTGGCCTTCTGGTGAGCCAGGTGTTGACGCTCTATACGACGCCGGTCGTCTATCTCTATCTCGACCGGTTCAGTCAGTGGCTGGCCAGCCGGCGCGGCACCCGGTTGCAGCGAACCGTGCCGAGGCTGCAAAGAGCGCTGGCCGGCGAGGATTGAGGTCTCAGGCGGTTTCTAGAGCAATCAGGCGGTTTCTAGAGCAAGATGATTTTCGGCCCGTTCGGTCTAAAATCTGAATCTTGCTCTATTTCTCATGGTTAGAGCCCGATGCGATCATGTCGAGCCGACATGATCGCATCGGGCTCTAGAAGCTTGTACATCACGCTCGTCGATTCGAGCACGCCCTCAATCGAGCGGGCATAAGCCGGCACGACTCCCACCAGCGCGAACCCCAGCGAGCGATAGAGCGGCTCGGCCTTGTCGCCCGTCCGCGTATCCAGCACGAGCAGGCTGCGGGCGGCCTGCCGGGCCGTCTCTTCCGCGCGCATCATCAAGGCGCGGGCAATGCCGCGCCGGCGCGCCGAGGGATGCACGAGCATCTTGGCGATCTCGGCCCGATGTCGTCCGTTGGCCGGCATACTCAGCACGACCTGCACCGTGCCGACGATGCGCTCATCCAGCCGTGCTACGAGCAGGCGTCGATCGCCTGTCCGTACGGCGGGGATCAGGCTGCGCCAGAAATCCGCCGCCGCCTCGAATGGGAAGGGCAGGATGAAGCCGATGCTGGCACCGGCCAGCACGCAGGCCCGTAGCGTCTCCGCCAAGTCCGGGACGGCGCGGTCGAATGCATCCGCATCCAGCTCCTCGATGACAACCGTCGCGTTCATGGCCGGCACTGCGCGATGACGTAGGAAGCTGCCTCCGGCCCAGGGCAGGAAAACCGCGTGGCCCCGAACAAACGGAAGCGCAGGCAGTCGCCGGTCGCGAGGCGGTGCGTCACGCTGTCTAAGGTCAAATCGAGCAACCCCGCCAGCATCCAGATGTGCTGCTCAAGACCCGGAATGGAAGGGGCGTCATAGGCGATGGCCGCGTGAGCCGGCAGCTTGCCCGCCATCAACTCGGCCCGATAGCCGTGCGCGGGCGGGGAGACCGTACGCCGACGAAAGCCGGTTTCCGGATCGGTCCAAAGCGGCTGGTCGAGCCGGCGCATCAGCTGCGGCGGATCATTCTCGATCTCGGCCAGAAGCCGAGACATGGTTCGCCCGTAGGCGGTACATAAGCGTCCTAACAGCGAGGCTGTCGGGCTGGTATCGCCGCGCTCCATTCGAGAGAGCGTGGCCCGGCTGATACCACTCCGTTCAGCCAGCTCCTCGAGCGACCAACCCTGCTCTTGCCGCAATTCCGACAAGCGTGCCGCCAAACGGATATCGATCGTCACGCTATCTTGACCAGGCTGGTCGGAGGCCGAGGACGATATGAGGTTATTTCCCATATATAAGAACGTGTCTCATATATGGGAAGCCGTCAAGAAGGACCAATGATCGAGCCACCTTCGCGCCGGGACGGCGAGGAACCACGCGCAGCCATGAGAACCGGCCGGTGATCCATTGCCAGCGCCGATCGATCATTTGTCGGACTGTCGCTACGCTCGACCGGGAGATCGAAAATATAGCCGATGCCCCGCTCGGTTCGGATGATGCGCGGCGAGCTGGGATCAGTTTCGAGCTTGCGCCGCAGCCTCAGCACCTGAACGTCGATGCTGCGGTCGAAGATATCCTCATGGATACGCGTCGCCTGCAACAGCTGCTCGCGCGAAAGCGTTCGCTGAGGTGAATCGAGGAAGACGGTCAGCAGCGTATATTCGCTTTTGGTCAAGACGATCGGCTTGCCGTCCAGGCCCGACAGGCGCCGCGCGCGCCGATCGAGCTGCCATTCGCCGAACCGGTAGCGGCCTTGCTCCGGATTCTGCCGGGGGGCGCCTCCAGCGTTCTGTCGGCGCCGCAGGATCGCCCGAATCCGCGCACGCAATTCTCTGAGGCCGAAAGGCTTTGTGATATAATCATCGGCACCGAGTTCCAATCCCACGACCCGGTCGATCTCATCGCCGCCGTAACCGCTGGTGATGATCACGGGAACGTCCGAGCGCGAGCGGATCTCTCGCAGGAGATCGAGCCCATCATCCCGGCCGAGCAAATCCGCAATGATCAGGCTGGGTTCGACTAAGGCTATTTGACGCACCGCTTCCTGCCGCCCCGAGGCGGTGGAGACCTGCATGCCGTGTTCCTCGAGATAGGTGACGACCATATTCTGAATTGTCGGATCGTCATCGACGATGAGGATGCGCGCCGGCCGGACAGCCTCCATCGCGTCGCAGTTGCCGACGCCCTTTCGAGCATCGAGCGGCGGCGCCACGCTTCCGACGCGAGGGACGTGCGGAAAAGCAACGAGCGTACCGGAGGCGGAGACCGGACCGTGCAGGGTATCGGACCTGAAGCGGCCTGTGTCGGATTGGGGAAGGCTGACCATACTTCCGTATTCCCCCTAAGGCGGGTTCGACATCATCTTAAGTTGAGTCCTTTACCCCCGGTCAGGGTAGGCAAAGATACAAAACCTAATTCCACGCACCTCTCCGCATCTCACCACGGCTAGCCATAGTCTCGTTATGCGAGAGAACGAGGCTTGGCCATCCGCTTGCAATCACGGCAAGCAACAGACGGTGCGCAGGATCTAACTTGACCGAACCCGGCCCCTGAAGTCCTTGGCGTCGCGCTCAAATTTTCCTCAATACTTCCTCAAGCAGGCCGCTCGACGGAGCGGTTTGATCGAGCTAAATTATCGCCAGACAATCAGGCAGGCTGATGACGAAGCACGAGCATGTGATTGGCCGGTATCGGTTACAGCCCGGCCGAGGCTTGCTGGCGAACGGCGTGCCGGTGCCGCTGAGTGCGAAGGCACTCGATATCCTGACGGTTCTGGTCGAGGCGCGGGGCGATCTCGTCACCACCGACGAGCTTTTGGCTCGGGTCTGGCCGAAACTCATCGTCGACGCCCACAATGTTCAAGTCCATATCTCGGCGCTTCGCAGAGCGTTGGGCGACGATGCGCACCGGATTCAGACCGTCTCCAGACGCGGCTATCGGTTTATCGACCCGGTAGAGACAGAGGCGGCACCTGCGGCATTGCTCCTGCCGTCATCCGCTTCGCCGCCGCGGCCGCTCGGCCGCCTGTTCGGCCGCGAGAAGGATCTGGCGACGATCCGGTCCTTGCTCGAGCGATCGCGCCTCGTGACGATCGTGGGACCGGGCGGCATCGGCAAGACACGGGTCGGCCTCGAGCTTGCCCATGAGCTTCGCGGCCGCTATCGCGAAGGAGTCGTCTTCGTCGACCTTTCGGTGCTGCAGGATCCGTCCTTGACAGCGAGCGTGGTCGCGACAGCGATCGGGATCGAATTCAGGGGAGATACGCCACAGGCCGAGCAACTGGCACGCCGCCTGAAGGAAAAGGAACTGCTGATCCTGCTCGACAATTGCGAGCATGTCGTCGATACGGTCGCACTGCTCGCCGAGCGCGTATTGACCGAGGCGGCCGGGATCAGCCTGCTCGCCACCAGCCGCGAGCCGCTCGCCTGCCCGGGCGAGCAGGTCTATCGCCTGCCGCTTCTGCCGGTTCCGACCGGCAATGTCGACAATGCGCAGGCCGCGATGTCGTCGCCATCCGTCGCACTGCTGATCGATCGCGCTCAGGCCGCCGATCTGCGCTTCGCGTTGACCGACGCTTCGTCCGAGACGGCAAGCGCCATCTGTCGCCGACTCGATGGTCTCCCCCTCGCCATCGAAATGGTCGGCGCTCTCGTTCCGGGTCTCGGCCTTACGACGCTCGCCGCTCAGCTGGAAGAGAAATTACGCCTGCCCTACAGCATCACGCGGACTATCGCGCCGCGGCATCAGTCGTTGGCGACGACGCTTGACTGGAGCTACGCGCTCTTGTCGCCGACCGAACGGGTATTGCTGCGCCGGCTGTCGGTATTTCCCGGCTCATTCTCGTTGGCGACGATCGAAGCCGTCGTTTGCGACGAAACCTTGCCTCGCCTGCGATGCGGCGAGGTTCTAGCCGGGCTCGTCCGCAAGTCGCTGGTATCGACCGTGCCGGCGCCCCCGTCATCTTACCGACTGCTCCAGACGATCCGGGCCTATGCTGGCGGAAAGCTCGACGAGTCAGGGGAGCAGAACCTGCTGAGCCGACAGCACGCTCTTCACGTCGCCGACATGTTGGAACGCGCGATGCAGGAATGGGAAACGACCGCCGATACGGACTGGCTCAACCGCATCGGTTGGCTGCTGTCAGATCTTCGCGTTTCGCTGGGTTGGAGTTTCGGTCCGAATGGAGATAATGCCATCGGCCTGGCCCTCGTCGGACGGATGTGGCCGCTTTGGCAAATACTCAACCTTATCGGAGAGGGACGGCGCTGGGCGGATGTGGGTGCCGAGCGCCTGACCGACGAGACGCCCGCTCTCGTCGCCGCGCGCGTGTGGTTCGCCGTGGGATATCTCAACGGCGTACGCTCCCTCGAACGCTCCGTTTCGGCCCTGCGCAAGGCCGAAACTCTGTTCGTCCGCGCAAATGATCCGATCGAGCGGGGCGCAGCTCTGGCCGTGCTGGGACAGATGCTCGCCTTTTCCGACACAGCGGCTGTGGATTCCCTGATCGAGGCCAGAGCGCTGCTCATGCGCGGCACCCACCGCCGCTGGCTCGGCACCTGCGCCATGGCGTTCGGCATGCAGCACACCAATACCAAATCGTGGTCCGAGGCGCGGCGAGAATATAAGCTGGCCCAGGACTTGTTCCGGAGCGTAGGGGCCAAGCGACTGGAGACCGCGGCCTTGAGCAATCTCGCCAACGCGATGTGGGCAGAGGGATCCTTGATGCAAGCGATCGAAACCACGCGCGAAGCTCTTGCCATGGCAAGGCGCGAAGGCCAGCCGCGCCATATCGGCCATACTTCCGGTAATCTGGCCGGGATGCTTACCGACAGGGGCGATCTCGACGAAGCCCTCGCCATTGCGCGAGAGGCGGTGCCGCTCTGCCGCGAGGACGAGTATCTCTACTGGCTGTTTCCACATTTGGCCCTGCGCGTCGGCAAGGCGGGCCGGCCGCAGGATGCGGCTCGTCTCTTGGGCTATACCGAGCATCTCGGGACCGTCCGGCAGATTAATGAAAGACGGGCTCTGGAAACGTTGAAAACGCTCCTGAACGATCAATTGACGCCCGACCGGAACAAGGAACTGTTGGAGGCTGGGCGCTATCTCAACGAGGACCAGGCCATTGCCCTCGCGCTCGGTTGACAATTGCGTCGAGGACGACATGATAACTAGATACCACAATGACAAAGCATGAGCATGTGATCGGCCGGTATCGGTTGCAGCCCGGCCGCGGCCTGCTCGCGGACGGCATCACTGTTTCGATCGGACCAAGGGCGCTCGATATCCTGACGGTCCTGGTCGAGGCAGAGGGCGCGCTCGTTACCAAGGACCGACTGATGGAGCGGGTTTGGCCCGGTCTCATCGTCGAAGAGCACAATATCCAGGTCCATATCTCCGCGCTGCGCAAGGCGCTGGGCGACGATGCGGGCTGGATACTGACCGTGCCGCGGCACGGCTACCGCTTCATCGGCCCGACCATTCAGGCGGCGGATGCGCCGCTGTCTGATCTGCCGCGGCCATTCGGCCGTTTGTTCGGCCGCGAGGAAGAGCTGGCAACCATCCGGTCCCTGCTCGAACGGACGCGCCTTGTGACGATCGCAGGGCCGGGCGGCATCGGCAAGACGCGGATCGGCCTCGAACTTGCCCACGAGCTTGGCGGCCGCTATCGCGAAGGTGCCGTCTTCGTCGATTTTTCGGTGCTGGAAGATCCCTCTCTGGTCGCAAGCCTGATCGCAACCGCCCTTAGAATTGAGCTCAAGGGCGACAGGCCGGCCGAGCAGCTGACACGCCGTCTGGGGGATAGGGAGCTGCTGATCCTACTCGACAATTGCGAGCATGTCGTCGATGCGATCGCACCGCTCGCCGAGCGCATTCTGGTCGAAGCACCGGGAATCAGCTTGCTCGCCACCAGCCGCGAGCCGCTCGCCTGTCTGGGCGAGCAGGTCTATCGCCTGCCGCTTCTGCCGGTTCCGGCCGACGATGCGGGATCTGCGGACGAAGTCCTGTCCTCGCCCGCCGTCGCTCTTCTCGTTGATCGGCTCAAGGCCGCCGATCAGCGTTTCAAGCTTACCGAACTGTCGGCGAGAGCGGCGAGCATCATCTGCCGCCGTCTCGACGGGCTGCCGCTCGCCATCGAGATGGTCGGAGCACTCGCCCCCGGGCTCGGGTTGGAAACTTTGGCCACCCGATTGGAAGAGACGTTCCGCCTGCCCTATAGCGTCACACGGACAGTCACGCCGCGCCACCGCTCTCTGGAGGCGACGCTCGATTGGAGCCATGCGCTGCTGTCGCCCGCCGAGAAGGTCCTGCTGCGCCGACTGTCCGTATTTCCGGGGCCGTTCTCGCTGGCGGCGGTCGAGACCGTCGCCAGCGGCGGAACGCTGGCCGAAGCTCGATGCGGCGAAGTTCTGGCCGGGCTCGTCCGCAAATCCTTGGTCTCGATCGAGCCGGTCGCGGCTCCTCGTTCCTATCGGCTGCTCGAGACGATCCGCACCTATGCCGGCGAGAAGCTCGTCGATGCCGGCGAGCAACCCGCCCTGTCCACTCGTCACGCCGAATACGTCGCCGGCATGCTCGAGCGGGCAGCACGGGACTGGGCAATGACGGCCGACGAGATGTGGCTCGATCGCCATCGATGGCTGCTCGCCGATCTGCGCGTCGCGCTGCGCTGGAGCTTTGGACCGGGCGGGGACAAAGCCCTCGGCCTACTGATTGCCGGACGGGTGGATCCTCTCTGGCAGATGCTTGGACTCATAACCGAGGGTCGGCGCTGGGCCGCTACCGCCGTCGCGGCGCTGACCCGGGAGACGCCCAATCTCGTCGCGGCCCATGTCTGGTATGCCGCCGGCTGCCTCACCGGAGGGCGCGTTCTCGACCTATCTATCCAGGCGTTGCGCAAGGCCGCGTATCTGTTCAGCCGGGAGAATGATTCGATCGACCGCGGAATGGCCTTGGCTCTGCTCGGTCAAATGATGGCTCAGTCGGGCGAGGCGGTCACGCTCGACATTCTAACCGAAGCGCGCGCGTTGCTCGAGCGGGGCGGCGGCAATCGCCGCCTCGGGATTTGCGCTACTTCCTTCGGCATGTTCTACGCCTCCGGGGAAGCATGGTCCCAAGCACGGCGGGAATATGAGCTTGCCCGCGCTTTGTCCCAAGCTGCGGGAGCCGATCGACAGGCGGCCGCGATCTCGATTTCCCTTGCCGATGCGACATGGGCCGAGGGCGATCTCGCGACCGCGATCGCAACCACTCGAGAAACGGCGGATCTGGTCCGGCGCCAAGGGCATTGGCACCATCTCGGCCATGCCGTCGGAAATCTGGCCGGGATGCTCACGGCACAGGGCGACCTCGAAGGGGCGCTCGTCGCTGCGCGCGAGGCTGTACCGCTCTGCCGGGAGGATGGTTTTCTGGACTGGCTGCTCTATCATTTGGCCTTGCGCGCTGCCAAAGCCGGCCGGCCGGAGGATGCCGCCCGCCTTCTAGGCTATGCGAAGCATGTGACGACGAGCGGCAGAGCGCTTCATGTCAACGAGCGGAAAGCGGTCGAAGAGCTGATCGCGATTTTGGACGACCGGCTCGGGCTCGGCCGGATGGAGGTGCTGCTGGCAGCGGGACAACATCTCAGCGAGGATCAAGCAATCGCTTTGGCGCTCGCTTGACGGTTGTCACAGTGGTGCTTAAGGTAATTCGATACCGCAATGACGAAACAAGATCATATAATTGGTCGGTATCGATTGGAGCCGGGCCGCGGTCTGTTCGTGGACGGCGACGCCGTACCGATCAGCGCCAAGGCGCTCGACATCCTGGCGGTCTTGGTCGAAGCGGGTGGAGATCTCGTCACCAAGGATGAGTTGCTGGATCAGGTCTGGCCCGGCCTCCTTGTCGAGGAACACAATATTCAGGTTCATGTCTCGTCGCTGCGCAAGGCACTGGGCGACGATGCCGGATGGATCGTGACCGCTCCGAAGCGAGGGTATCGTTTCATCGGGCCTTTCGGCGTGACGCCTGCGGCGGTTCCGTTGCCCCCGTTTCCAGCCTCGCTGCCCAGGGCATTCAGCCGCCTGTTCGGTCGAGAGGAAGATCTGACGACCCTCCGCTCGCTTCTCGATCAGGGTCGGCTGGTGACGCTCGCCGGACCGGGAGGCATCGGCAAGACCCGTGTCGCTCTCGAGCTCGTCCGCGAGATCGCGGACCGCTATCGCGATGGGACCGTCTTCGTCGATTTCTCGGTGCTGCAGGACCCCTCATTGGCAGCGAGCCTCGTGGCGACGACGCTCGGGATCGATGTCAAGGGCAGCATGCTGCCAGCCGAACTGGTGGTCCGCCGGCTGAAGGACCGGGAATTGCTGATCCTGCTCGACAATTGCGAGCATGTCCTCGACGCGGTAGCACCGCTCGCCGAGTTCATTCTGGCCGAGACACCCCGGATCAGCCTGCTCGCCACCAGCCGGGAGCCGCTCGCCTGCCGTGGCGAGCAGGTCTATCGACTGCCGCCTCTACCGGTCCCGCCCGACAGCGTCAGTAACAAGGAAGAGGCGCTGGCATCTCCCGCCGTCGCCTTGCTGGTGGATCGAATTCAGGCCGCCGACCTTCATTTTGACCTGTCCAACGCGTCAGCCGAAGCCGCGAGCGCAATCTGCCGCCGTCTCGACGGACTGCCGCTCGCCATCGAAATGATCGGCGCGCTCGCTCCCGGGCTGGGGCTGGAAGTCCTCGCTTCCAGGCTGGAAGAGACATTCCATCTGCCTTACAGCTTCTCGCGCACGGCCACGCCGCGGCACCGCTCTCTGGCAGCGACCCTCGACTGGAGCTATGCGCTCTTGCAGCCGCAGGAGCGCATATTGCTGCATCGGCTTTCGGCCTTTCCGGGACCATTCTCGCTCACGGCGGTCGAAATCGTCGCCAGCGACGATATGATACCACCCTCTCAATGCGGCGACGTACTGGCCGGGCTCGTTCGAAAATCACTAGTCTCGGTCGATCCGGCCGCCAGCCCCCTCTCCTACCGGTTGCTCGAGACGATTCGCACCTATGCGGTCGAAAAGCTCGAGGAGGCTGGAGAGCAGACATTGCTGCGCGCGCGGCACGCCCGTTTTGTCGCAAGCGTGCTGAGCGACAGCCTCGTCGACTGGGACGTGATGATCGACCCCGCTTGGCGCGACAGATACAGATGGCTGCTCGCCGATCTGCGCGTCTCGCTGCGCTGGGCCTTCGGACCGGAAGGAGACACGGCTCTCGGCGTGGAGATCGTGAGCCAGACGGAGCCGCTCTGGCAGATGCTCGGGCTCATCGGCGAAGGCCGCCGCTGGGCGGACACCGCCGCGACGGCGATGACCGAAGAGACGCCCGACCTCGTCGCGGCCCGCGTCTGGTTCGCCGTCGCCTTCTTGACGCTGGCACGCTCGCTGGAACGCACCGTGATGGCGTGCCGCAATGCAACCGAACTATTCGGGTGGGCGAACGACCCGACCGAGCGCGGCACGGCGATGGCCATGCTCGGCGCCACTCTTTCCCTTATGGGCCGGACGGACGAAGCGGCGGACACGCTGACCTCGGCAAGGGCGCTTCTCGGGCCGGCCACCAGCAAGCGTCGCCTCGGACTTTGCGCCATGGCCTTCGGCATATTGCATGCCTGCACGGCGGCATGGCCTGACGCCCGGCGGGAATACGAACTGGCCCAGATCCTGTTCCAAGCAGCGGGAAGCAAGCGATGGGAGACGGTCAATCTGATCAATCTCGCCGACGCGGCCTGGACCGAAGGCGATCTGCCGACGGCGATCAAGACCATAGAGGATGCGGCGGATCTGGCGCGGCGGAGCGGCCAGCTTGATCTGTTCGGGATGACGACGGGCAATCTGGCTGGAATGCTCACGCTCCAGGGCGATCTCGACGGAGCGCTCGCAGCCGCGCGCGAAGCGGTTCCGCATTGTCGCGAGGACGAATATCTCATCTGGATGTTTCCCCATCTGGCTCTTCGCCTCGCCAAGGCCGGGAAGATAGAGGACGCGGCGCGCGTCTGGGGCTATGCCGAACCTACCGGTACCGTATGGCAAACCAACGAAAGGCGCGCGATCGAGTCGATGGAGGCGCTTCTGCGCGAAGGACTGACGGCCGAGCGGCTGCAGGAGCTGATGGAGGCCGGACGGCATCTCGGCGAGGATCAGGTGATCGCTCTGGCGATCGGTTGATCTCACGGAGTCAGCGATCGGCGGGCTCCGCCGAAGGCCGCAGCCGAACCGCCTCGAGCGCCTGCCAGCCGAGCAGGCCGGGCACGCCGATGGCGAAATCCGGAATGCGCTTGATCAGCGACAGGGCAACCGCCGTCGAAGCGCCGAGACCGAACATCGATCCCAGCAGGATGAAGCCGCCCTCTTGGATGCCGAGTGCGCCCGGGACGGCGAAGGCGGCGCTGCGCACGGCCTGGCCCAGGCTTTCCAGCACCAGCGCTTCGGTAGCGCTGGGCTTCACCCCCATCCGGCCGAGCGCCAGCCAGATCTCGATCGTGCCGGCCAGCCAGCCGACGAAATGAATGATCGCAGCCTGACCCAGCGCGGTACGGTCGGTATAGAGCCGCCGCAACGCCGGTTGGATGTCGATCGGCCGATCCGGCAGCATGCCGGGGCAGAAGCGCCGCATCGCGACTAGGCCGCGATCGACGAGCGCGAAGGCGCCGAGCCGCTGCACCATGAAGAAGCCGCCCAACGCCGGCACGGCAATGAGCAGGCTGGCGCCGACCTCGCGCACGACCGGGCCGTCGCCGAAGACGAGCCAGAGGGCGGCGAGACCCGTCACCGCGAACAGGCCCTGGGTCACGGTCTGCAGCAGGATGTCGACGAGGATGCTGGCACCGGCGAGGCCGGCCGGCACGCCGAATTGCGCCAGCAGCCGCCCGCCGATCAGGTCGCCGCCGACCTGCGCCGCCGGCAACAGGCAATTGATCGCCTCGCGCACGATGCGCAGCCCGATATAGAGACCGGCCGGCCGCTGGACGAATCCGCCGAGAACGGTTCCCCAAGCCAGGCCGGCAAGCGAAAGCGAGATGAACCGGATGCCGATGATGAGGACCAGCCCCCAGCCGACCGTCGCGACGCCGCGCATGATGTCGCCAAAACCGTTCGCCACCAGAAGGGCAGCGAAACAGGCGATTCCGACAGCCATGGCGAGGAATAGCGACCATCGCAGCAAAGCATCCTCCCGTCCCGATTGTGCGCCGCACATTCGATGAACGCGGCGGATCGGAACCTGCTCCACACGATAGGCGAAGATCGTGGAAGGGGAAATCCAGGGCGTCCGGTGATGCGCGGAGAATGCCCGAAATCCTCACGGCCGCATTGGCGACGGCCATGCTCCCACCATCCCACGCGTGCAACCGGCCGCGTCGGCCCGATCCGGAAGGGTGCTCCTAAGAGTTTGATTGAAAGCGGATATCGACATGAGACGATCCTAGGCGATCCTTCCGCCCCGGCACCTCGGCACTGCCGAAAACTTTCAAGTTGCGGCATATGCGCGCGCTCTTCGACAGCCGGCTCTCGAAGAGCGCGCGTTGCTCAGTCCGCCGCCTGCGGATAACCAGCCGCTATGGCCTGATGCGGCTTCGCCAGGAGTGCTGCCACCAGACTGAGCACGGCCGCGACCGACAACCAAGCGCCCGGAATCGCCTTGTCGCTCGTCTGCTGGATCAGCCAGGTGCTGATGAACGGCGTAAAGCCGCCGAGCGTCGTCGCCAGGCTGTAAGCGAGCGAGAAGCCCGATGTCCGAACCTCGGGAGGCATGATCTCGGTCAGATAGACGACCATGGCGCCGTTGTAGCTGCCATAGAGGAAAGACAGCCACAATTCGACCATCAGCAGATGGGAGAAGCTGGGCGCGCCGACCAGCCAAGTCATGGCCGGATAGGCCGTCAGCACGCCGAGCAGCGTGAACAGGATCAGCAGCGGACGCCGGCCGACCCGGTCCGACAAGGCCCCCATCACCGGCAGCCAGAACAGGTTCGAGACGCCGACGCAGCCGGTGACGAACAGGCTGTCGTAGCTGCTGAGCTTCAGCACCTCGCGCCCGAAGGTCGGGGTATAGGCGGTGATCATGTAGAAGGAGACGGTGGTCATCAGCACCATCAGCATCCCCGTCACGACAATGGCCCAATTCTCGGCGACGGATTGGAAGATCTGGCTGATGGTCGGATGGCTCTTATGCGAGAGGAACTCATCGGTCTCCTGCAGCGACGCGCGCAGCAGGAAGATCAGCGGAATGATCATGCAGCCGATGATGAACGGGATGCGCCAGCCCCAGCTGGTCATCTGCTCGATCGGTATCATGCTCGACAGGATGACGCCGAGCACAGCCACGAAGATGACCGCCACCTGCTGGCTGCCCGACTGCCAGGCGACGTAGAAGCCCTTGTGCCCCGGCGTCGCGATCTCGGACAGGTAGACCGAGACGCCGCCGAGCTCGACGCCGGCCGAGAAACCCTGCAGCAAGCGGCCCAGCACGATCAGGAGCGGCGCGAAGAGCCCCAGCACCTCGTAGCCGGGGATGAGCGCGATCGACAGCGTGCCGATCGACATGATGGCCAGCGTCAGGATCAGGCCCTTGCGCCGTCCGTGGTGATCGATATAGGCGCCGAGCACGAGCGCCCCGATCGGCCGCATCACGAAGCCGACGCCGAACACCGCCAGCGTGTTCAGCAGCGACGCCAGCGGGTCATCGCTGGGAAAAAAGGTCTTGCCGATGGCGCTGGCATAGTAGGCGAACACGAAGAAATCATACATCTCCAAGAAATTGCCGCTGGAGACGCGGATCACCGACATGATCTTCGAGGAGCGATCGGAAGCTGTGGTCACGGGACCTCTCAGTCGAGGGCAGAGCGGGAATCGATGCGAGCAGCCTTCTTCATAGCATTCGACCGCCGCCTGTGAGAACTTTTTGTCGCTCTATTGGCCGGTCCGGGATCTATATTGCACCGCACAATGAAACGCTCATTCCCGGATGGTCAGCGTATCGTTGCGGATCTCGATACTGCCCAACCGTTCGAGCAGTCGCATGCCGAGCAGCGATTGCTTGAGCTCGCCCTCGTTCACCGTGGCGCCGACATGGTCGAAGCGAATCGAGCCGATGCGGATCTGGCGCAGCTCGACCGGGGCACCGCGCGTGGTGCCGTTGGCGGTCTCGAAGATCTGCGTAAAGGCGAGCCTGTTCCAGCGGAAACCCAGCCTTTCGGCATCGGCGCGGCTGAGCACCACGCCGCTGGCGCCGGTATCGACGAGGAAATGCACCGGCTCGCCATCGACCACGGCATCGATCCAGAAATGCTGGTCCTGCGCGCGCGTAAAGCTGACGGCGCCCGGCGCGCCCTGCCCGCGCGAGGGCAGCAGCTCGGCCGTGATGCGATCGCCGATCGCCCGAAGCTCGAAACGGTAGGAATATCCAGCGACCAGCACGAGCATCAACGTAAACCAGAGGCCGAGTTCGCCCGCGATCCGCGGCAGGCTCTTCTGCGACGCAGCCAGGAGCAGCACCACGATGAAGGCGATCAGCGCGTACCGGATCAGGATCATTTGATCGATCCCGTCCCACTGGCGGGGCGGCGCCAGCGAGACGATGCAGAACAGCAGCAACGTGCCGATCGCCGCCAGGACGAAGAACCGACGCTGAAAGCGTGACGTTGCCGGGGCGGCGCGGCCCCAGGGTGCTAGCGGCTTCCGTTCAGGCTCGAAACCCATCGATCGTCTCCCGTCGAGCTTCTTTACCGCGCCGGTTGCGGCGACGCCATTGCGTCGCGATCCGACCGCCCGCACAATCGTCGGGATGAGCCTGCATCTCGATCCCGGCGAGACGGATATGCTGGCCGGCGCCGCCGGCCCGGCCGTCGCCATGGCGCTCCGGATCGTGGCCGAGACGGCGCGCATGCTGGGCGCCCGATCGCTGGTCCGGATCCATTCCGCCCATATCGACGGCTGTCTCTATCACGGCGACAGCGGCACGCTCTTCGCCGAAAGGCTCGTCGCCGACGGCGCGCGCGTGACGGTGCCGACGACGCTCAATGTCGGCGCCCTCGATCTGATCCATGCCGGGCGCGTCCGGCTGGGCTCTCGCGGGAGCGCCATGGCGCGCCGCATGATGGAGGCCTATGCCGCGCTCGGCTGCCGCCAGAGCTGGACCTGTGCGCCCTATCAGGCCGGCCATCGTCCGGGCTTGGGCCAGGATGTCGCCTGGGGCGAAAGCAACGCTATCGTCTTCTGCAACTCGGTCCTGGGTGCGCGCACCGATCGATATGGCGATTTTCTCGATATCTGCGCCGCGATCACCAGCCGGGCACCTCGTCACGGACTGCATCTGCCGGAAAATCGCCAGGCCCGTCTGCTGATCGACGCGTCCGGACTGCCGCCGGCGCTGCTCGCCGAGGATGCGCTCTATCCCGTACTCGGCGCTTGGCTCGGTCGCCATGTCGGCAGCGCCGTCGCCGCCATCGAAGGGCTGCCGCACGGCTTGTCGGAAGACCGGTTGAAGGCGCTCGGCGCCGCCGCGGCCTCGACCGGTGCCGTCGGCCTCTTCCATGTGGTCGGTGTGACGCCCGAGGCGCCCGATCGCGGGACGGCCTTCGGCGGTCGCGAACCGCAGGAGATCATCCGGCTGGACCCGTCCATGCTCGACACCGAGCGGCGCGCGCTCTCGACCGGATCGGGCGGCCGGATCGACGCGGTCGCGATCGGCAGCCCGCATCTGTCGGTCGCCGAGTTCGAGACGCTGGCCCGGTGCCTGGCCGGACGCAGGGTCACCCTGCCCTTCTATGCCTGCACCGGACGGCACACGCTCGAGGCCATGAAGGCCGGCGGCCTGCTCGAGACGATCGAGGCGGCCGGCATCACGCTCGTCGCCGATACCTGCATCGTGGTGACCCCAATCCTGCCGCCGGGCGGCGGGCTGCTCATGACCAATTCGGGCAAGTTCGCCCATTACACGCCGGCCATGACCGGCTGGGACGTGCTCTATGGCGGGCTCGGCGACTGCGTCGAGAGCGCCGTCGCCGGCCGGATCGTGCGCGACGAAAGCCTGTGGCGATGAAGGCCGAGCCGATCCTGCCCGGCCGCGCCTGCGGTCCGGCGCTGCGCCTCGACGCACCGCTCAGCTTTTGGGGCGGCATCGATGCGGCATCCGGGCGCATCCTCGATCCGCGTTCGCCGCAGCATGGTCACAGCATAACCGGTACGATCCTGATGGTCCCCGATACGCGCGGTTCCAGCTCTTCGAGCGCCGTCCTGCTGGAGCTGCTGCGCAACGGCCGGGCGCCGGCTGCCCTGGTACTGGGGGCCGTCGACGCTATCCTCGGTCTCGGCATCCTGGTCGCGCGCGAGATGGGCTGGCCGACGATCCCGCTGCTGTTGTTGCCGATGGCGGCGCAACGCACATTCCGATCCGGCGAACGGATCGCCATCGACGAAGACGGTACGTTCCAGGGAGAGGATTCATGACCGGCGCAATCGAGCTTCACGGCAACGGACTTTCCGCCGTCATCGAGCCGCGCGGCGCCCAACTCACCTCGCTCAAGGCCGATTGGAGCGGCGAGCTGATCTGGCAGGGCGATGCCGCGATCTGGCCCTGGCATGCGCCCAACCTGTTCCCGATCGTCGGCGCCTTGGCCGACGACAAGCTGATCCATCGCGGCCACGCCTATCCGATGAAACAGCACGGCATCCTGCGCCTGAGCGATTGCGAGCTTGTCGAGGCCGTTCCGACGCGTTGCGCCTTCAGGCTTGCCGACAGTGACGCGACACGGGCTCACTATCCCTTCGCCTTTGCGCTCGCCATTAGCTTCGCCCTCCAGGACGGCCGGCTGGTGCAGCAATTCGAGCTGACCAACACCGGCACGGAGCCCTTGCCCGCCAGCCTCGGTGCCCATCCGGCGTTCCGCTGGCCGCTGGAACCGGACGCGTCGCGCGACGCCTATCGCGTGAGCTTCGAGCAGGATGAGCCCGCACCGATCCGGCGGCTCGAAGGTCGCGGCCTGGGCGGCGAGCGGCCGAGCCCGGTCGAAGGCCGAATCCTCGCCCCCCGCGACGAGCTTTTCACCGAAGATGCGCTGATCTTCGACAAGCTGCGCAGCCGGCGCGTCCGGTTCGGCCCGGCGCAAGGCCTGTCGATCGAACTCGACTTCGCCGACTTTCCGCAATTCGGCATCTGGACCAAGCCCGGTGCCGGCTTTCTCTGCCTCGAACCCTGGCAGGGCTATGCGAGCCCGGCCGGGTTCGCCGGGGAATTTACCGAGAAGCCCGGCATCGTCACGCTCTCTCCCGGATCGACGCGGCGTTGGAGCCTGTCGATCCGCCCCTTCCGCGCCAATCAAGAGGATCATCGATGACCGAGCCGCGTATAGCCCCCTTCGGCAGCTGGGAATCGCCCGTCACGACCGAGCTGATGACCGGCAAGACGGTCGGGCTGGGCAGCCTCATGGTCGATGGCGATGCGATCTATTGGCTCGAATCGCGACCGAACGAAGCCGGTCGCTCGGCCCTGGTGCGCTGGACGCGCGCCGGCGGCCTGGAGGAACTGACGCCGCCGCCGGTCAATATCGGCAGCCGCGTGCATGAATATGGCGGCGGCGCCTATGCCGTTTCGGCGGGCCGTATCGTCTATAGCGAGAAAAGCGACGGCTCGCTCTGGCTGATCGAGCCTGGTGCCCGGACGCGGCAGATCGCAACTGCTGCCGGTTGCCGTTATGCCGATTTCACCTTCGACCTTGCCCGCAACCGTCTGCTGGCGATCCGCGAGGATCATCGCGACCGGCCTCCGACCGACCCCAAGACCACGATCGTCGCCCTGTCGCTCGATAGCGACGAGCCGGCGCGCAACGAAGGCGAGATCTTGGTCGAAGGCGCCGATTTCTATAGCAATCCACGTCTCTCGCCCGATGGTGCCAGGCTCGCCTGGCTGGCCTGGGATCACCCGAACATGCCATGGGACGGCACGAGGCTGCTGCTCGCCACGCTCGATTCGGCCGGACGGCCGGGGGCCGCGCGCGTGGTCGCCGGCGAGCTTCCCGAGTCGGTGGTGCAGCCGCTCTTCGCCCAAGACGGCACGCTGTATTTCAGCTCGGACCGGACCGGCTGGTGGAATCTCTACACCTTCCAAAACGGGCGGATCGAAGCGCTCCATCCGATCGAGGCCGAGCTCGGCGGGCCGTGCTGGCTGTTCGGCAATCGCTACTTCGCCTTCACGGCCGACGGACTGGTCTGCTCGATCGTCGAATCCGGCCTGCGCCACGCCGCCCGTCTCGTTCGAGGCACGCTCACCCGCCTCGATATCGGCGCCGTGCAGGAATGCCCGGTGCCGTTCGGCGAGGGGCTAGCCTGGATCTCGACCGAACCCCAGGCTCCGCCCGCCGTTCAGCTTCTATCCGGTGGCAAGATCGAGACGCTGCGCGCGTCCGGGCCGGCGGTCCTCAGCGAAGGCAATATCTCGGTCGGCGAGCCGATCAGCTTCCCGACAGAGGGCGGTATCAGCCATGCCTTCTTCTATCCGCCGCGGAACGAGGGCTTCGTCGCCCCCGGCGGCGAGAAACCGCCGCTGATCGTGACGCTTCATGGCGGCCCGACCAGCATGACCACCAACGGCTTCTCGCTCACGGTGCAATGGTGGACGACGCGCGGCTTCGCCGTGGTCGACGTCAATTACGGCGGCTCGACCGGCTTCGGCCGGCCCTTTCGCCAGCGGCTCTATGGCGAATGGGGTGTCGTCGACGTCGTCGATTGCGAGGCGGCGGTGAAGGCGCTGGCCGAGCGCGGACTGATCGACCCCAGTCGAGTCGCGATTCGCGGCGGCAGCGCCGGCGGCTACACCACGCTGGCCTGCCTCGCCGCATCGACCGTCTTCAAGGCCGGTGCCAGCTATTTCGGCGTTGCCGACCTCAAGCTGCTGGCCGAGGACACGCATAAATTCGAATCGCGCTATCTCGACAATCTGCTGGGGCCGCTGCCGGCGAGCGAGGCGATCTATCGGGCCCGCTCGCCGATTTTCAACGTCGGCAAGATCGAGGCGCCGGCGATCTTCTTCCAGGGGCTCGACGACAAGGTCGTGCCGCCGAACCAGGCCGAAACCATGGTCGAGGCCATGGCGGAGCGGCAATTGCCCGTCGCCTACTATGCCTTCGCCGGCGAAGGCCACGGCTTCCGCAAGGCCGAGACGATTCGGCGGACGCTGGAGCTGGAACTGGGCTTCTACGGCCGGATCTTCGGCTTCGACCCGCCGGGCCTGACGGAACGGGTCGAGCTGCGCAATCTGCCATAGACCGCGATGACCTTGGCTCGATTCGAGCTCAGGTCTGAATCGCTGTCTTGTCCAAAAGCCTATTTGGGCAGCTTGGCAAGGTTGGCCGCGGCCAGGTCGGCAAGGCTCTTGCCGTCCGCGTCGCGGGCGTCCTTGCCGCTCTGCAACACCTTTTCATAGATTGGCCTGGCTTTGTCGAACTGTCCCAGCCGCTCGTAGGCCGCGGCCAGATCGAGCTGGATATAGGGATCGTCGGGCTTCGCGGCGTTGGCCGCCTGCAGATGGGTGATCGCATGCGCCGTGTCGCCGTCCCGCAGCATGTCGAAGCCCTTCTCCGCCTCGGTGCGCTGATCGATCCAGGAACAGGCAGAGAGCAGAAGTAACGCCATCAGGAAGCCGTGCGAACATCTAGTAATTTGATCGACCTCGTCCGAGCAAATGGGTCAAGGGGCGCAGGATGACGCTTGGCCGGCGTCGGAGCAAGGGTGCGAGACCGCTTCCCCCCGCTTCCGATCTGTAACATTGTTGCTGCACCATCCTTGGCGGGGAAGAGATGGCTGAATTAGGGGCTCCATAGGCATGCGCGGCAAGAGCAGAACCCATCATCGCAGTGGCCGCGTGCCGTTCGACTGCGTCGCCTTGCTGCTGCAAGGCGGCGGTGCGCTCGGCGCCTATCAGGCCGGTGTCTACGAGGCGCTGAGCGAAGCGGATTTGCATCCGGACTGGGTCGCCGGCATCTCGATCGGGGCCATCAACTCCGCCCTCATCACCGGCAATGCGCCGCAGGAACGCGTGGGGAGGCTCCGCGCCTTCTGGGAGCAGGTCACCACCGATCCCTATCCGGGCTGGAGCGCCTTGATCCAGCCGGCCGTCGCGGGCGACATGGCCCACAAGCTCATCAACCAGTTCAGCGCCGGCCGGGCCTTGGTCTCGGGCGCGCCCGGTTTCTTCGTGCCCCGTCCGGTGATCCCGCAGCTGGCGCCCCCCGGCTCGATCGGCGCCACCAGCTATTACGACACGACCCCGCTCAAGGCGACGCTCGAAAGGCTGGTCGATTTCGACCGTCTGAACCATGACGGCACCCGGCTCAGCGTCGGCGCTGTCAATGTCCGGACCGGCAATTTCGTCTATTTTGATACTACCACGCACGTGATCCGGCCCGAGCACATCATGGCCAGCGGCGCCCTGCCGCCCGGCTTCCCGCCGGTCGAGATCGAAGGCGAATTCTACTGGGATGGCGGGCTCGTCTCGAACACGCCGCTGAGCTGGGTGATGAACAGCGAGCCGCGCCAGGACACGCTCGCCTTCCAGGTCGATCTGTGGAACGCCCGCGGCGATTTCCCGCGCGATCTGGCCGCGGTCGGCGTGCGTCAGAAGGAAATTCAGTTCTCCAGCCGGACTCGCGCCAATTCTGACAGCTTCGAGCATATGCAACAGATGCGCTCGGCGCTTGCCAGCCTGCTGCACAAGCTGCCGCCGGAGCTGAAGCAGACGCCGGAATACGAGTTCCTGGCCGGCGAGGCGGACCAGAAGGTCTACAACCTGATCCAGCTCATCTATCGCGCCCAAAATTACGAGGGCGATTCAAAGGATTACGAGTTCTCGCGCCTGACCATGGAGGAGCATTGGCGCGCGGGATATCACGACGCCGTGCGGACGCTGCGCCATAAGGAGGTGCTGGAACGTCCGCACAACCTCGAAGGCGTCTTCACTTTCGATCTCGCGGTGCAGGGCCGCGAGTAAACCCGTCTATCCCCTAGGAGACCCGAGCATGAAAGAGCATGACGTCGTCGAGCAGGCTTTCGCGATGCCCTTGACCAGCCCGGCTTTCCCGATCGGGCCCTACCGCTTCGTCAATCGCGAATATCTCATCATCACCTACCGGACCGACCCGGAGAAGCTGCGCGCCCTCGTGCCGGAGCCGCTGCAGATCGAGGAGCCGCTGGTCAAGTATGAGTTCATCCGCATGCCCGATTCGACCGGCTTCGGCGATTACACCGAAAGCGGCCAGGTCATCCCGGTCAGCTTCGAGGGGCGCAAGGGCGGCTATACCCATGCCATGTTCCTCAACGACCATCCGCCGATCGCCGGCGGGCGCGAGCTCTGGGGCTTTCCGAAGAAGCTCGGCAATCCGATGCTCCATGCCGAGATCGACACGCTCATCGGCACGCTCGATTACGGCTCGGTCCGCATCGCCAATGCCAGCATGGGCTACAAGCACCGCGCGGCCGATCTCGATGCGGTCAAGAAGTCGCTGGAAGCGCCCAATTTCCTGCTGAAGATCATCCCGCACGTCGACGGCACGCCGCGCATCTGCGAGCTGGTCGAATATTATCTCGAGGACATCAACCTCAAGGGCGCCTGGACCGGGCCGGCCGCCTTGGCGTTGATGCCGCACGCGCTGGCCCCGATCGCCGAGCTGCCGGTGCTCGAAGTCGTCTCCGGCATGCACATCCTGGCCGATCTGACCCTCGGTCTCGGCAAGGTCGTGCATGATTATCTAAAGTGAGCTGGATCTGGGCCTATGGCGACCGGCTGAGCGCCGCGCCGGGCGAGAGCGTCGCTTTCTTCATGAGCGCCACCTCGCCCCGCTGTTCGGTCGAGATCGCCCGGGTCGGCCGGACGCGCGAGACCGTGTGGCGCAAGGACGGGATCGAGGTCGGTCGGCACGGCACGCCCGACCGGCCGCACGAGAATGGCTGCGATTGGCCCGAAGCGTTCCGGCTGAAGATCCCGGCAGACTGGCGCAGCGGCTATTACGAGCTGCGCTTCGAGGGCGAGGACGGCGCCGTCGGGCGCCACATGCTGTGCGTCAAGCCCGCGACGCCGACGGCGCGCGCGGTCCTCGTGCTCGCGACCAATACCTATCACGCCTATAATTCCTGGGGCGGCGCCAACTCCTATGCCTGGGTCGGCGGTCCGGAGCCGGCCCTCGTTCCCCCCGACCCCGCGGATCATACGATCGCGCGGCGGCTGTCGACCCGACGACCCTTTTCGCCCGGCATCCTCCAGCCTTCGAGCCCGACCCATCGCATCGTCAATCCGCACCGGCGCGGCTTTCGTGAGCGGGCCTCGACCGGCGAGGTCTCGGACGAGGTCAAGGCCGGCGGCCAAGGCTGGGATTGCCCGGCCGGCTTCGTCGATAAATGGGAGCATGCTTTCGTCGCCTGGGCCGAGGCAGCCGGCTATGCGCTCGACTATGTGATCGACGCCGATCTGGAGACGGAGACGCTGGACGGCTATCGGGTCGCGCTCTTCGTCGGCCATAGCGAATATTGGAGCTGGCATCAGCGGGCGGAGGTCGAGCGCTTCGTCGATGCCGGCGGCCGAATCGCCATCCTGTCCGGCAATACCTGCTATTGGCAGTGCCGTCCGGAAGGCACCGAGATCGCCTTCTACAAGCAGTTCGCCGAGAATGAGGACCCGGTCGCGGGCACGCCGGCGTACCGGCATCTGACCTCGGGGCTGTGGGCCAGCCCATGGGTCGGCAAGCCGGAAGCGCAGCTTACCGGCCTCTCCTTCCTCTATGGCGGCTACCACCGCTTCGGCATGTGCGTGTCGCGCGGCGTCGGCGGCTACACGGTGGCGCGTGAGGATCATTGGGCACTTGCCGGCACGGATCTCTATTGGGGCGACGTGTTCGGCGACGAATGCCGGCTGGTCGGCTACGAGAATGACGGCTGCCTCTTCACCATCGGCGAGGACGGTCTGCCGCGGGCGCTCGAACGGGGCGGTGTGCCGGCAGGGCTCGAAATCATCGCGACCGCGCCCTGCACGCTGTTCGAGCCGGTGCAGTCGGAATTCTCCGGCCGCGTGCCGCCGGAGCCAATCGCGACGCTGACGCGCGCCGTCGCCGGCTATGACGGGCCGGAGATCCGTACCCGGCTTCGGCGCGGTCATGCCGTGATGGCGTCGTTCCAACGCGGACAGGGCGAGGTGTTCAATGCCGGCACGACCGAATGGGCCTACGGCCTCGCCGCCGGCAATCCATTCGTCGACCGCATCACCCGCAACGTGCTCGACCGGTTCCTGGCCGAGTAGCCCGTCCGATGGCAACGAACATGGCACGGGCTGGATATGGAGGCGGTTTGCCTCGATCGACTCGCCCGTCGCTGATCGGACTCGTCATCGCTCTCGGGCTTCCGGCGTTAGCGATCATTGGGTCCCATTTGACGGCGGGAATTTCGGACCGCACTGCGGCGATCATCCTGAGCGCAACGCCATGGTTGACGTTGGGATGGGTCGTGCTGGCGGAGCGTCGCCCTCTGGCGAGCATCGGGCTCCACGGGCCCGATTGGCGGACTCTCGCCTTCGGGATGGCCGGCATCGCCGTGAATCTCGCTATCAGCCTCGCCGTGGGGACGCTGAACGCCGCCTTGGGTTTGCACGAGACGCAAAGCGATCTTATGGCGAATCTTCTTCAAGGGCCCGGCTGGATCCTCGTGCTGACGGTCACGAACGGAGCGGTTCTGACGGAGATCGCATTTCGCGGTTACGCCATCGAGCGCCTCGGCGAAATCGCGCGCGACCGGTTGTGGATCGGCGCGGTCGGGCAAATAGCCGTCACGACCTGCCTTTTCGTCGTGTCGAGGGGGTTTGCGCACGGCCTCGTCTGGCTGATCGATGACATCGTCTTCAGCCTCTTTTATCTCTGGCGGCGCGACACGCTCGCTTGCCTCGCCGCGCACGCAGTCCCCAATCTCGTCGCCTCGGCACTGGTCGCGATGGGCGCTGCGCGCTGAGGGTCCCGCGTCTTTTCCAATATGAGCGCAAGAGTCGGAGCGCTCGGCTCGCTGCGAATCGCCATTCTCCTCTCGTCAACCAACCGAGGAGACATCATGAGCTTTCGTATCACCGGCCTGCCGGCCGAGCCTTTCACCGGCCTGTTCCACCTGTCGGACGAAGAGCTGCAAGCGCGGGGCGCCTTGCGCCGGATCGCCGACGGCAATTATCCCTGCCGGGTCAGCCTGACCGATTCAAAACCGGGCGACGAACTGATCCTGCTCAATTACGAGCATCACTCGGTCGATTCGCCCTATCGCATGCGCTTCGCGATCTATGTCCGGCGCGGCGAGAAAACCTATGACGCGGTCGATCAGGTGCCCGAACAGCTGCGTACGCGCACGCTCGCCGTGCGGTCCTTCGATGCCGACGCCATGATGGTCGGGCGCGAGCTGGTCGACGGGCGGGAATTGGAAAGCGCGATCGGCCGTCTCTTCGCCGATCCTCGGGCGGCCTATCTGCATGTCCATTTCGCCGCGCCGGGCTGTTATGCCGCACGCATCGATCGCAGATGAAATCAGGCTGCAATCCGGGTCGACCAGGCTTATGAAAACGACCGAGTATCCGGAAAGGGCAGCCGATGAGCATCGAGGGGATCTACGACGACGCCAACATCTTCGCCAAGATAGTCCGCGGGGAAGCTCCGGCGGTGAAGGTCCATGAGACCGAGTCGGTCATCGCCTTCATGGATATTTTCCCGCAATCCACAGGGCATGTGCTGGTGATACCGAAGGCGGGTGCCGCTCGGAACATTTTCGATATCGAGCCCGCGGCGCTCAGCGACCTGATGCATGTCGTCCAAAGGGTCGCCAAGGCGGCACGGGCGGCACTCCAGCCCGACGGCGTCATCGTGCTGCAGGCCAACGGCCAGGCCGCCGGCCAGACCGTCTATCACCTGCATTTTCACGTCATTCCGTGCTGGGCAGGACAGCCCTTGAAGGGGCACGGCCATGGTGAGATGGCCGCCATCGACGACCTCCGCAAGCTGGCGGAAACCATCGCCGCCAGCCTGGAAGATTAATAGACCGGGGCTCCTTCCCGGCTGCTACACGCCGTGCTCGCGGATCGTATCTTCCCAGCCGCGCTCGATTCGACGCAAGGTCCGGAGCGCTTGGCCGATATCGTCACCCTGAAGATGCGCGCCGTAGGTCGCCTCGACCTGGACCAGGCGCTGCCGCACATCGTTGCAGATCTTGGCGACCTCAGGCGTGAGCTTGAGGCGCACGGCACGCCGGTCATGACCGGCGCGGCTCTGCTCGATATGCCCGCTTTCCGCCAGCTTGCGCACCTGGTTCAGGACGGCCGACCGCTGATAATGGCCACGCATCAGCAAATCCTTGAGGCTGATCTCGTCCTCGCCGATATCCAGCAGCAGGAACATCTGCACCGCCGCGAGGTCCTGAATGCCCATGCTCGTCATTTCGGTCTGAAGAAGATCGAGAAACAAACGGTGCATGCGCTCCAGAATCCGGGGTATCACGGTCCAATTGTCGCTCACCTCAACCTCCCCTTGCAGATCCGGCGCTTCCCCCCGCAAAACCTGATCAGCATTGCAAATGCCTCGACAAATTACGTCTATTTTGCATGCAAATTGGGCAGGCACTACTTGACATGATAGCAGATTCTGCACCGAACACTTGCACTAACTTTGACGCTTACCGTGCGCACTGTCTGCTTAATACTTTATAAATGACCAGACAGTCGAGCCCTATCGCTAGGCCGCTTCGCTGCGGCCCCCTTGACCTTCCAGCGGATGGAAACCTTATCTGATAATCCGTTCGCGAGAAGCTTCGGAGCAAGGGAAATCATGACGTTTGATCCTTCGACAGGCGCCAGTGGCGTCACTCTCAAAATCTCGGGGATGAGCTGCGGCGGCTGTGTCAAATCCGTGACCCGCATCTTGTCTGCCGTCCCCGGCGTGTCGCGGGCATCGGTCGATCTGGAGAGCGGCCGCGCCGAGATCCAAGGTAGCGCCGGCTGGGAACGGCTGACGGCGGCCGTCCAAGCGGCCGGGTACGGCGCGGAGCGGGCCTGAGGGAGACGATCATGAGTGTCGCCCATCTAATCCTGCCGATCGAGGGCATGAGCTGCGCCAGCTGCGTCGGTCGCGTGACCAAGGCGCTGGAGGCGCTGCCCAAGGTTCAGGCCTCGGTCAATCTGACCAGCGAGCGGGCCGACATTTCCTTCGATCCGGCCGAGACCGCTCCGGCCGAGCTGGCCGATGCGGTCGAACGCGCCGGCTTCGGCGTGCGCCGCGAGATGCGCGAGCTCAAGATCGAAGGCATGAGCTGCGCCAGCTGCGTCGGCCGGGTCGAATCGGCACTGCGGTCGGTGCCGGGCGTGCTCGAAGCGAGCGTCAATCTCGCCACCGAGACGGCACATGTCGCCGGTCTTGGCGGAACGCTGCGCGCATCCGATTTGCTGGCGGCCCTGCAGCATGCCGGCTATGGCGGCGACATCCTGACCGGCGATGCCGAGCGTGACCGCCGCATCGACGAGGCCGCGGCCGCGCGGGCCCGGCGGGAGGCGCGGCACCTCGGCTTCGCTATTCTCCTGAGCCTGCCGCTGCTGGCACCGATGGCCGGGATCATGCTTCCCGGCTGGGCGGCGCTGGCGCTGGCGACACCGGTGCAGTTCCTGCTCGGCGCGCGTTTCTATGTCGCCGCTTGGAAGGCTGTGCGCGCCGGCGCCGGCAATATGGACCTGCTGGTGGCGCTCGGCACCTCGGCCGCCTACGGCTACAGCCTGGCGCGGCTGGTGCTGGGATTGGGCGAACCCTTCTATTTCGAATCGGCCGCCGTGGTGATCACCTTGGTGCTGCTGGGCAAATGGCTCGAAGGCCGGGCCAAGCGCTCCACCCTCGCCACCATCCGGGCGCTGATGGCGCTTCGGCCCGACAAAGCGCGGGTCGAGCGCGCGGACGGCGAGATCGAGATCCCCGTTGCGGCCTTGGCAGTGGGCGACATCGCCATCGTCCGGCCGGGTGAAAAGATTCCCGCCGACGGACAGGTGCTGTCGGGCGAGAGCGAGGTCGATGAGAGCCTCCTCACCGGCGAGAGCCGCCCGGTGCCCAAGGAGACCGGCGACCACGTCACCGGCGGCGCGCTCAACGGCACCGGCCTGCTGCGGGTCGAAACCTCGGCGGTCGGCGAGCAATCGACGCTGGCGCGGATCATCGCGCTGGTCGAAAGCGCCCAGGCCGGCAAGGCGCCGGTCCAGCGGTTGGTCGACCGCGTCGCCGCCATCTTCGTACCGGTCGTGCTCGTCATCGCGGCCCTGACATTTCTCGGCTGGTGGCTGGCAGGCGGCGATTTTGGTGCCGGCCTCGTCACCGCGGTGTCGGTGCTGGTCATCGCCTGCCCCTGCGCGCTCGGCCTCGCCACGCCGGCCGCGCTCATGGTCGGCATGGGATCGGCCGCGAAGGCCGGCATCCTGATCCGCGACGCCGAGGCGCTCGAGCGCGCCCATCGGCTCGATACGGTCATCTTCGACAAGACCGGCACGCTCACCGAAGGCCGCCCGTCGGTCACCGAGATCGTGCCGCTCGGCCTTCCCGAAGCCGATCTGCTGCCGCTGGTCGCTGCGGCCCAGACCGGCAGCGAGCACCCGCTGGCGCGGGCGATACTGGCCGAGGCGGAAGGCATCGCCCTGCCGCCGCTGGACGAGTTCCAGAGCCGGCCCGGACGGGGCATCCTGGCTCGCGTTGCCCACCGAAAGCTCGCGATCGGCAATCGCCGGCTGATGACCGAGATGGGAATCGAGACGGCGGCCGGCGACGGCGCCGCCGAACGGCTGGAAGCATCGGGACAGACGGTGATCTGGGCCGCCGCCCTGGAACCGGCCGAGCTGCTGGGCCTGATCGGCCTTGCCGACCAGATTCGGCCGACCACGGCCGCGGCGATCAAAAGGCTGCGAGCGCTCGGCATCGAACCGGTGATGCTGACCGGCGATACCGCGCCGGCCGCCGCCGCGATCGCTACGGCGGCCGGCATCACGCGCTACGAGGCGGGCCTGCTGCCGGAGGAGAAGGTGGCGGCGCTCAAGCGCCTGCAGGCCGAAGGCCGCCATGTCGGCATGGTCGGCGACGGCGTCAACGACGCGCCGGCGCTGGCGGCCGCCGATATCGGCATCGCCATGGGTTCGGGCGCCGATGTCGCGATCGCGGCCGCCGGCATCACGCTGATGCGGCCCGACCCGCTGCTGGTCGCGGATGCGATCGATATCAGCAGGGCGACCTACGGAAAGATCCGCCAGGGCCTGTTCTGGGCCTTCATCTACAATCTGGTCGGGCTGCCGCTGGCGGCGACCGGGCTGTTGAACCCGATGATCGCCGGCGGCGCCATGGCGCTGTCCTCGGTCAGCGTGGTGACCAATGCGCTGCTGCTGCGCCGCTGGCGCAGCCATGCGGGAGGGTATTGAAATGGTGACGATCGGCGAGGCGGCCGCCCGCTCCGGCGTGCCGGCCAAGACCATCCGCTTCTATGAGGAATCCGGCATCATCAAGCCGGCTGTGCGCGGCGAGAACCGGTACCGCGCCTATAGCGACTCCGACATCGAGACGCTCCGCTTCATCCAGCGCTCACGCGCGCTCGGCTTTCCGCTCAAGGACATCGCCGGCCTGCTGGAGCTCTATCACGACCGGCATCGCGCCAGCCGCGACGTGAAGGAAATGGCGCTCAAACATGTCGCCGAGTTGGATCGCAAGTTGCGCGAGCTCACGCAGATCCGCGATACGATCGCGACACTGGCCGAGCGCTGCCACGGCGATCAGCGGCCGGACTGCCCCATTCTGGACGAGCTGGGCGCCGCCCGCCGCTCGAATGAAAATATGCAGTGATCTGAGCAGCCGTCCCAACGGCGCACCGGGCTCTGTCGGCGCGCCGCCACGGCGAGATCAGACGAGCTTGGCCGTCATGCCGATTTCGACGGAAGCGAGCGCCTTCGAGACAGGGCAGTGAATCTTGGCCTGCCCGGCGAATTTCTCGAAGGTCGCGGCATCGATGCCCGGCACCGCGCCCTCGGTCTCCAGATCGATCCGGGAAATCGCGAACCCGTCCGGCGCCGGCCCGAACTGAACGACGGCCTTGGTATGCACCTTGGTCGGCGGATGGCCGGCCTGCGAGAGCCCGAGCGACAGCGCCATGGAGAAGCAGGCCGCGTGAGCCGCGGCGAGCAGCTCCTCGGGATTGGTGCCGGTGCCGTCCTCGAAGCGAGATTTGTAGGAGTAGGGGCCGCTGAAGGCACCGCTGCCGAGGGCGACCGAGCCGCCGCCGCTCTGCAGATCGCCACGCCATTCCGCGTCGGAAATTCTCTTGACCATGATTGCTCTTCCTCTTGTGTGACGCTATCGGCCGATGACGAGGACCATTCGGAACCTCGCCTCGTTGCGCATCCAGCACGCTGAAGGCGAGGGTTATCTTCGTCCCGAGCATCGTTCGATGCCGTCGATTTTCGGGAAATCCGCCGCTTCAGCCTTGAAGGTTCCCGCACCTTTTTGTGCGCTTATGCGCCAATCATCCGGATACGGATGCCGGCCTAATCAGCATTTCGCGCGGCGAGATCCGCCGCGATCTCCCGGATCGAGCCGACCAGATCGTCAATGTCCGCGGATTTGGTGCGGTAGTTGAGAATGGCGATCCGGGCCGCGACCCGGTCGTTGATGCTCGTGCTGGACAGGTAGAAGCGACCACCGTCATTGACGCGTCGAACCAGCTCTTCCGTCGCGCGATCGCCACGCTCGATGGAGACGCACCGAAAGGAGAGGATGGAGAGATCGGGCGAACCCATCAGCTCGATGCCCGGAATCTCGCTGAGCGCCCTATAGGCCTCCTGCGCCAGATCGAGCATGCCGTCGGTCGCCTTGCGGAAAGCGCCCACACCATGGAGATGCAGGGGCAGCCAGAGCCGCAGCCCGCGATTGGGGCGCGTCAGCTCGGGACTGACATCGGCAAAATCGACGAGGCCGGTATCCTCCACATCCCGCAGATAGGCCGCGTCCTCACCGCTATGAGCCCGACGGAGCCAGCCGGCATCGCGGACGAGCAGGCAGCCTGTGCCGAACGGCAGAGACAGTCCTTTGTGCGGATCGAGCACGATACTATCGGCCCGCTCGATCCCGCTCAGGCGGCGCCTGCCCCGTTCGGTCAGCTGGAAGAACCCGCCATAGGCGGCATCGACATGCAGCCAGAGCTGCTCGGTCCAGGCCAGATCGGCGATTGCATGCAGCGGATCGACGACGCCGGTATTGGTTGTGCCGGCGCTGGCGACGACGCAGAAGGGCCGGCTACCGCTCGCCCGATCCGCCTCGATCATCGACTGCAGTGCCGCGACATCCATCCTGAGCGCGCCATCGACGGGCACCACGCGCAGGGCCCGGTCGGGGAAACCGGCGAGACGGGCGGCCTTGGCGATGGAATGATGGGTCTGCTCGGTGAGATAGAGCGTGCCGGCGCTGAAATCCTCCGGCAAGTGAGCGGTCCGCGCGCACAGCAAGGCCGAGAAGGCGGCCATCGAGCCGCCCGAGGTCAGGATGCCGCCGGCCGCCTCCGGCAGCGCCATCAGATTGCAGAGCCAACGGATGACATCGAGCTCGAGGGCCACCAGCGCCGGGGCGACGAAACTGACGCCGGTATAACGATTGAGCACGCCGGAAATGAGGTCGGCAACCGCCGACACGGAAAGCCCGGCGCTCGGGACATAGGCCAAACAGCCCTTGGAAGCGGGATTGGCACCGATCTCGCCGGCGCGGCCGATGATCTCGATCAGCTCGGACAGGGCCCTGCCCCCTTCCGGCGGCGGTTGCCGCATGGCGGCATCGCGGAGGAACGCCTCGGCCCCCTCGTTCTGCAATACCGGCGCTCGCGGCAGGCGATCCAGATATTGGCCGAGAAAGTCGGTGACGACCCTCATGATCTCGGAAAATTGCGCGCCTGACAAATCGAGAGGGATGTCGGTAGCCGTAGAAGCCGTCATCAGCTCACGCGCATTGACAGAAAGGTCTCCATCCGGCGTGGCAGAAATCGATAAAGGAAGCGTCATACCCTACCTTCCACATATTTTGGCCATGCCGGGACCGATAGAAGAGATCGGGACTTTCTATTCCCGTCTCAACCGGCAGAACTTCAGATCAGGACTGAGCAGAACGGACTTGATCATAGTCGCGCCGGATCAAGATATTGCAGAATGCGCCATTGATCCGATAGATTACGCCATATGGACGACGCTGTTGCGAAAGCCCTCGTATGACCGGGATCGCCACGATCAGGGCCTCGATCTTTCAGCCCTTGCTGCATGAGCTGGATCGGAAGAACCGCGATGCCGGCGGGCTGCTGGCGGCGCACGGCCTGTCCCGACGGCATCTCGAAGATCCCTATGCCGCCGTCCCGATCGCGCGCTACATCGCATTTTTCGAAGGTGCGGCCCGGTTGCTCGACGATCAGACGCTGGGCTTGCGGCTCGGCAGCAGCATCAAGCCGGTCGATCTTGGACCCCTCGGCCTGCTCTTTTCCGCAGCACCGACGCTGCGCAAGGCCTTTGCGCGCATGTTCGAATTCGTCTCCGTCCTGCAAGGGGCGACTCAGGCGGGCATGCAGCGCCAGGAGGATTTCACCAGCCTGATCTACCAGATCGAAGATCCGGCGATCTGGCCCCGTGCCCAGGACTCGGAGCTGACCGTGGCCGGCATCTGCCGGCTCTCGCGTTTTTGCGTGGGCTCGTCCTGGCGACCGCTGGAAGTCCATTTCGAGCATGACGAGCCGCCGCACCGTGCGGCGCTGGAGCGCTTCTTTCAAGCGCCCATCCGTTTCGGACAACCGACCAATCGGGTGCTGGTCAGCAATGCCGACTTCGATCGTCCCTTTCAGATCGAGGATCGCGGGCTCTCGCTGATCCTGGAGCGCCATGTCCGGGATCTGCTGGCGGAGCGGCGCCAGGAAGCCGATATCGTGCAGGGGGTGGAGAAGCTCATCGGCCTCAGCCTCGGCCAGGAGCCGGTGACGATCGAGCGGCTCGCCGCCGATCTGCGCATATCGCCGCGTACCTTGCAGCGACGGCTCCAGCAGGCGGGCACCTCGGTCCGGCAATTGCTCCGCGCCCATCGCCGGACCATGGCCGAGGCACGCATCGCCTCGCCGCACATTTCCCAGGAAGCCATCGCGCACGGACTCGGCTATTCCGACGGCACGGCGTTCTGGCGAGCGTTCAAGGGCTGGACGGGAACGACGCCGACGGAATTCCGCCGCCGGAGCGTCAAAGGGTAGCGCAAGCGGTCATTGATGGCCGCAGGCGACATCGCCCTCCTCGCAGTGCGATTGCTGCTCGATATCCTTGATCCGCGCCTCGGTCAGGCGCTGCCGGCACTGCGCGATCACCATCGGCTGAACCGAACCGCCCGCCGAGCCCAGGGATTCGAACGCGCACTCCTTGTCGCGGAAAGCGAGCCACGCCCGTTCCGCATCGCGCAGGCTGGTCTTGCCGTCCGCGGAAATCGTGGCCAGCAGGGCGGCATAGGCGGCGTTGAGCTGCTTGTCGGCCCGCGCAAAGTCACGGTCCGCCTGCGTGTTCATCTCTGCCTGGCTTTGGGCTTGGGCAGGCATGGCAGTCGCCAGCATCGCCATGGCCAAGCCGGCGCATAGGGCGGATTTCAAGCATCTCTCCAAGGGCAGGTCGTCAACGGAGCGTAAGCTAGCCATCGGCGATACCGCCATCAAGCCCGTCACGCCGTGGCCTCAAAAGTGCTATGCGGTCCCGTCGAGCGTGTCGCGCACCGCGCGGGCCAGTTCCTCGCGGCGATAGGGCTTGGTCAGGAGCCGCCAGCCATTCGGCCGCTCCGCCGCATCCAGCACGGTGTCGGGGAAACCGGAGGTCAACAGGATCTTGAGCCCAGGATGCCGGACAAGCGCATCGGCCGCGAAGTCCCTGCCTTTCACGCGGCCCGGGATGACGAGATCGGTGAAGAGCAGATCGACCGGGCCAGCCTCCAGGCTGCGGGAGGCCGCGTCCGCATCGGCGGCTTCCAGCACTCGATAGCCGAGGCCGGAGAGCGCGCGCATGGCGACGCGCCGCAGCTGCTCGTTGTCCTCGACGACCAGCACCGTTTCGGTGCCGCCGGGGATCATGACGGGCAGAGCCGCCTCGCTCTCGATCTCTTCGGACGCGGCGCGCGGCAAATAGAGCCGGAACACCGTGCCCTTGCCGGGCTCGGTATAGAGGCCGATGCGTCCCCCGGTCTGCTCGACGAAGGCCGATACCATGGCGAGGCCGAGACCGGTGCCCCGGCCCTTTTCCTTGGTCGTGAAGAAGGGCTCGAAAATCCGCGCCGCCACGTCGGGCGGCATGCCCGAGCCGTTGTCCGCCACCTCGACCACGACATAGTCGCCCGGTGTGATCGTGCCGAGCTGTTCGGCTGAATCCTCGTCGACCGTTCTATTCGCGGTCGCGATCGCCAGGCGGCCGCCATTCGGCATCGCATCGCGTGCATTATTGGCGAGATTGACGATGCTGGCTTCGAGCTGCGCCGGATCGACGATGATCGGCCAGGCCTGCTCCGAAAGCTCGAGCGTGAGCTTGACCCGTTCGCCGAGCGTACGGCCGAGCAGCGTCCCGATACCGCGGATCAGTTCGTTGATACGCAACAGCTTCGGTTGCACCGGCTGGCGCCGCGCGAAGGCGAGCAGGCGGCGGATGAGATCCGCCCCCCGGATCGCCGCGTCGAGCGCCTCACCCGACATCTGCCTGGTCTGCTCGCCGAGATCGGTCCCGGCGACCATGAGATCGAGATTGCCGATGACGATGCCCAGGAGATTGTTGAAATCATGCGCCATGCCGCCGGTGAGGTTGCCGATCGCCTCCATCTTCTGAGCTTGGCGCAGCTGTTCCTCGGCCTTGCGGCGTTCCGCATTCTCCCGCACCGTTTCGTCGTAGAGACGGCCGATCTCGGCCGCCTGGGCCGTCGCCTGCTCGGCCGCGTTGCGCAGCGAGGTCTGCAAGGTGACGTTCGCGATGGCCGTCGCGGTCGCGCGGGCGAGGTTCTGCAGAAGCTCCGCTTCTTGCGCATCCGGCTCGTGCTCATGCGCCCAATAGGCACCGATCGCCGCGAGCGGATCCTCGATTCGCACCGGCACCATCATCAGGCTCTTCACGAAGGTCGGCCGATACACGTCGTGCGGAATCCGCGCATCGAGATAGATATCGGGTACGATGGCGGCGCGTTTGTTCAGCATGGCCCAGCCCGAAATGCAGCTGGTCATGGGAAATTTCTGGCCCTTCCACAGCGGGCCGATCGCGTCCTCGTCGACATAGAAGCATCTGTCGCCGTCGCGCAGCACGAAGGTGATGCCATCCGCCCCCGAGATCTCGCGCGCTCGGCGCCGGACGATCTCGATCACCTGCTCCATGGTACTGGCGCCGGAAAGCGCCTCGATCGCATCGATCAACACGGACCAGGCAGGCCGCGCGGCTCCTGAAATCCCGACTGCCCCGCCCCCCATGCCCCTCAGACCTCCTTCCGGCGTCGAGAGAAATGAGCCGGCCGGCGACAGCGTGCCCGAATTGGCCCGGTAGCAACAACCCTTCGCATCGGCAACCGGATGATCTGAAGCGCCATTAAGCCGGATCTTCCATATGCCCCGCCTTCGAACGCCTACTTTTAGTAGAGCCGTATGAATAAAAAGTTGCAGGCCGTCCCTTCCCGCGGCTCAATCGCTTTCCGCCGCTGGACGCTGCAGCGCCGCCACCCATCTCTCCTCGCTTCGCCCGTATTTCCGGATCGCCATGCCCGCCGCCCAGGCCGCGACGAACAGGCCGACGACGATGAAGCCGACGCTATTGAGATCGATATTGGCGAGCCAGCTCCAAAATGCGCCGCGCAGGCTGAGCTTCTCGCTCACGAGCCCGAGCAGTTCGACGGTGCCGATGACGAGGGCGACGGCGACGGAAAGTCCCGTGACGATCAGGTTGTAATAGATCTTGCGGACGGGCTTCGAGAACGCCCAGCCATAAGCGAGGCACATGAAGGAACCATCGATCGTGTCCAGCAGGGACATGCCGGCGGCGAACAGAACCGGCAGGCACAGCAGCGCATACCAAGGCAAGCCGGATGCAGCGCCCGAGCCGGTCAGGGTCAGAAGCGCGATTTCGGTGGCGGTGTCGAAGCCGAGGCCGAAGAGCAGGCCGACCAGATACATGTGCCATGGCTTGCTGACGAGCCGCATCGCCGGCCTCAACAGGCGGTTCACCAGGCCGCGGCCTTCGAGCTGGCGCTCCAGCGCCGCTTCGTCACAGTAGCCGTCGGCACGCAGTTGGCGGAAGACCCGCCAGATGTTCGCCAGGATGACCAGGTTGAGTGCTGCAACGAGATAGAGGAAGGCACCGGAGACAAGGGTGCCGATCAGCCCGGCGACGGCGTGCAGCTGGGATTTATCATCGATCACCGGCTCGGCGAGAGCTCGGATGCCGAGGGTGAGAAGAAATGTCAGCCCGAAGACGATGCTCGAATGGCCGCATGCAAACCAGAACCCGATCGACAGCGGGCGCTTGCCCTCCCCCATCAGCTTCCGGGTGGTATTGTCGATGGCGGCGATATGATCCGCATCGAACGCGTGCCGCATTCCCAGCAGGTATGCGGTGAGGCCGACCCCGACGCCGAAAACCCTGGCGCCGGCGCTGAGATGCTGCGGTGCAACGACGGCGACGAGCGTGAACCAGCCGACGATGTGAAGCATCGCGATGAAGGCGATCATCCCGATCAGGCTTCGCTTGTCCGCCATCGACCCGACGCCGCGGAGACGCCGCAAGGACGGGCGACTGGCGGACATGGCGGTCTCCTCGGCAATGATGATCGTTTCCGCCGCCCCGCATGACGGGCCCCGCGCGCCTATTCGCGCACGGGGCATCGCTCTGCCTTTCGTGACGGCGAGATCGATTAAGCGATTGGAACGTATGGGAACGTCGATCGCGGCTTCGAGGAGACCGACTCCTTGCCGATACCGAGATGGATGGGCGAATTCGACGCGATGCTGAACATCACGTCGGGTGCGCTGTCCGTGAGCGAACGACCGTTCCACTCGACGAAGCCGAACGCCGCCGGCGTGCCGACCGTATAGGGGAGAATATTGGGGAAGAACCGGTGCGCAACCTTCTCCGCATAGGCGCGGGGGTCTTCGGCGGTCCCGTTGGCGGCGACGACGCCGGAAATCGCCTTGATCACGGTCTCGCCATAGGTGGCGAAATCATCGGCGGGGCGGCCGGCATTGAGGCGATTGCCGAGATCTTCGTTATACTGGGTGAACAGCGGGTGGATCATCGGCAGACCGACGCGGTTGATCGATCGCCACCCGCCGGCGTCGGTGGCAAGCGTCGCTACCGCCCAAACGCCGATCCGGCGACCGCCGCCCGCCGTGGCCAGCAGCTCCGCGTCGGGCACCTCCAGCACCATCGAATATACGGTATGCCCGGCAAAGAGATTCTTCGCCTGGCTGGGTGTCCAGCCGGAGAGGTCGACGGTCGTGCCGTCCTGGAAAGCGTGGCCGACCGCGTGCAGCACGTCGGGCTCGATCCAGAACGGGTCGCCCGCCTTGCCCGCCCAGAAGCGCACGCCGGCTGCCGTCGCGACGGTCTCGCCGGTGGCGCCTTCGGCGATGACCGATCCGGCGGCATGGGGATCGGCGGCTTCGGCACCCGAGATCCGTCGTAGCACGAAGCGCTGCTTGCCGCCGGCATCGCGCTCGTCGAAGGTGATGCGATAGGTGAGCTCCTCGATGGCATCGCCGTCGAGATCGACCTTGAACTCGTACATGCCTTCCGGATGGTAGCCCGGCACGGGAATGTCGCCGACGATCGAATGGCAGACATCGATCACGAATACAGTGCCGGTCTCGCCGCGGAAGACATACAAATCGGTGATATCGAGACGGATGTCCTGCCGGGCTATCGGCGAGTCGAGATGATGGGACACGATAATCTCACTTTCGCGAACAGAGGTTGAGCTCGGAAGGCATGGGCGCGCCTTCCGAGGTCGCGGAAACTGGGCGTCTAGAGCCGGATCGGAATGGATGGAATCCACCCATTCCGTGAATCCGTCTCTATTCAAATGGTTAGAGAACGATTCACGCATTGGCTGTTTCCAGCCAATGCGATCGTGCTCTAGCGGAACAGAACGGCCTTGAGCTGGTCGCAGGCCTGCTGGATCGCGGCCTTCGGGCCGGGATCGTCCTGGATGCCGTTGAGCAAGACGAAATCGTGGATCATCCCGTCGTATCGCGTGGCGATCACCGGAACGCCCGCGTCCTTGAGCTTACGGGCATAGGCTTCGCCTTCGTCGCGCAGCGGGTCGTTTTCCGCGGTGATCACCAAGGCCGGCGGCAGCCCGTGCAATTGCTCGAGCGTGGCGCGCAGCGGCGATACGTAGGGAAGATTCCGCGTCTTCTCGTCCGGTGCGTAGATGTCCCAGCCGAACTTCATGAAGTCCCGGGCGAGGAACCGACCGGTCGCGAACTGATGATAGGAGTCCGTGTCGACGCTCGCGTCGGTCGCCGGGATCAGCAGCACCTGATAGCGGATGCTCGGACCGCCGCGATCCTTGGCCATAAGCGTCAGCGCCGCCGACATGTCGCCGCCGACCGAATTGCCGGCGACCGCCATGCGGCTGCCGTCGAGGCCGATCTCGGCGCCATGGGCGGCGACCCATTTGGCGGCCGCATAGCTCTGCTCGACCTGAGTCGGGTAGACGGCGTCGGGAATGGGCGTGTATTCCACGGACACGGCTGCAGCACCGGTACCGACCACGAGATCGCGCACCAGGCGCTGGTGGTTTTCGAAATCGCCGGCGATCCAGACGCCGCCATGGATAAACAGGATCACCGGCAGGGCCGCGTGCGCCTTTTCCGGCTTGGTAACGTAGAGCTTCACGGTCTGGCCATTCTCGGAGATCGTCTTCTCCGTGGTGGCCACGCCCGACATATCGACCTTGGTCTTGTTCTGCAGTCCGGTGAGAACGGCACGGACCTGCGGACCCGGGAGCGTCCAGAAGGGGCTCGGATCCTTGTTCACGTTAGCCAGAAATGATCGGATCTGCGGATCAATGCGCGGGTCGGTCGCGGCGTCGGGGACGGCATCGGAGGCAGCGATAGCGGGATGCGCCAGGATGCCGGCCATGAAGACCAACGCTGCGGATTTGAAGAAATGTCTCATTATTTGTGCCTCTTGCCGTGAAGAGCCGCCCTTTGGGGAAAACTCTCCGAGACGGCCAGCCACTAAGCCGAACGCTTCCGTTGAGTTTGCTGCGGCCAACCGGGTCTATCTGCCCGCTTCCAACCGCGTCGGAACTCATGCTTAGGTATTAATTGCCGCCGGAAACGACAGGCGGCATATGGATGATCTTGTCCAGGCACCTTGGACATTTCGGAATTTCTGCGATCGGCGCCGCCGACGAGCGCCGCGCCGAACGGACGGTTCTTTTTCTTGCTCGAGTTGCATCACGGGGAGCGCAGGCGCCGTTCAGCCGCGCGCGGCTCAATAGGCTAGACGATAGCGCGTAACCGAGGTCTCTCGCGTGCCGAGGATTTCCGCCATGCGAACGAGGTCGGCGAGAGATTGCGCCTGCATCTTCCGCATCAGATTTCCCCGGTGAATCTTCACGGTGATCTCGCTGATGCCGAGCCGGCCGGCGATCTGCTTGTTCATCAATCCGGCCGCAACCAGCGCCATCACCTCCCGTTCGCGGGGGGTGAGCGCCTCATAGCGCGGCCGAAACCCCTTCTCGCCTCGCGTCCGGGCTCGGCGCTCACGGTCGCGCTCCACCGCCTCGCCGACGGCGGCGAGAATGTCCTCCTCGGCAAAGGGCTTCGACAGGAAATTGATCGCGCCGGCCTTCATGCCGCGGACGGTCATCGGAATGTCGCCCTTCCCGGTAATGAGGACGACCGGAACCTGCACCTCGTCTTCCACCAGCGACTGCTGGAAATCCAACCCGTTCGCCTTCTGAAGCCAAATGTCGAGGATCAGGCAAGCCGCCTCGTCGATCGCCTTGCGCGCGAAACAATCATCGGGCGTTGCGAAGGCCCGCACATCGAATCCCGCCGATCGCAACAGGCTGTCGAGCGAACCCCTTACCTCTTCGTCATCGTCTATCACGCAGATCAAGGCCCTGTTCGCTGATCCGCTTTGCTCCGGCATCCGGCCGCTCCTGCTCGACGTCTTTCGAATGTTGATGCTATCAGGACAGCGCCGGTCCCACGACCGTCCCGGTGCCCGTCAGCTTAGAACCAATTCGATCTGATCGAGAAGCCTATCCGGATCGACCGGCTTCGGCAGCAGGGCGGCGGCACCGAGATCGGCCGAGCTTTGCCGGGCGGCGGGCGTCGGATAGGCCGTCATCACGATGATGGGGGCCGTGAAGCCGATGCTTCGCAGATGGCGCTGCAGCGCCACCCCGTTCATGCCCGGCATGTGGAGGTCCGTGACCAGGCAATCGGTCCGGGTGAGCGAGGGCGATGCCAGAAAGGCTTCCGCTGTACGGAACCCTTGGGCGCCAAACCCTGCCGAGCGCAGGAAGCTCACGACGCTGCCGAGAACAGCGTCGTCGTCATCGACGATGCTGATCGTCGGGATTCGGCGCACCAAGCCCACCCTCCTGCGACCCGGCGATGCCCGGTCGGAAAGGCGGTCATGATACCGCTCCGCTGCATCCTTCCAACAGCGTATTGGCAGATCCGTTAGGTGGCGCTTTCCGCAGGGCGGGCCCCGGCAGGCAAGGTGAAGGAGAAGGTCGCGCCGAGGTCGGGGTTGTTGGCAGCACTGATCTCGCCGCCTTGCGCTTCGATGATCGAGCGGCAGATCGACAGTCCCATCCCCATGCCGTCGGCCTTGGTCGTGAAGAAAGGCGCGAAGATCCGCTCCGGATCGCCGCTGATTCCCGGCCCATTGTCATGGACGGCGATATGGACCATGCCGTCCGCTCCATCGCCGACCGAGATGCGCACCTCCCGCGGCCGCCCGACCACGTCTCGCATGGCTTGGATGGCGTTGATCAGGAGGTTGACGATCACTTGCTGGATCTGCACGCGGTCGCCGAACACCGGCGGACGATCGGCCGCGACCTCGCGACGCACGCTGACTTGCGCCACGTTCGCTTCACGCCGAACGAGCGCGATCGCTTCATCGATCAACTCGGCAAGGTCCATTGGCTGGTATCGGGGCGCTTCCTTGCGCGCGAGCGAGCGCACCCGCTCGAGCACCTCGGCCGCCCGATTGCCGTTCGCCACGATATGGTCGAGGCAGTCCGCGACTTCGGCAAGGTCCGGCACCTCGCGCGACAACCATCTCTTGCCCGATCTGCCGTAATTGATGATGGCCGTCAGCGGCTGGTTGACCTCATGCGCGATCGATGCGGCGAGCTGGCCGAGCATGGACACGCGGGCCGCATGCGCCAGTTCGGCCGAAGCCTGCTCCAGCTTCGCGCGGTCTTCGTTCCGCTCCGTGATGTCATGGACCATGACGAGCACGCGAGACCAGGGCTCGCCCTCGTGAAGGGGGGTGGCCCACACCAATACATCGACGATGCCGTCCGCGAGGGTGTGGAAGCGCGCTTCCGTTTCCACCACCTCCGCCCCTCCGGCCAGCGAGGCGATCATTCCTCCGAAAGCCGCCTCCGATTCCGGCAGATAGCGGCCGATAATGTTGCCGCCGACCAGCGCCTCTCGACTGGGTGCCTGAAACACGGTCACGGCGGCGAGGTTCACGTCGCGGATGGCCGTCCGGCTCGCCGCCGATCTGACCGCGTCCGGCCGTGCCGCAAGCCAGGCGCGCAGGTCCGTCGTGTCGCGGTCGGCGCCTTGCACCAGCCGCCACAGTTCCGACCAGTCGGATTCCCAAGTGGCGAAGCCGGCGGCATGGAAAATGGCGCTGTACCGCCGCTCCAGCACTTGCCGCTCGAGATCGGCACGGCGCTGCGCGGTCAGATCGGCACTCGTTTCGATGATGCCGATGGCCCTGCCGTCCGGGTCCCTGCGCTGCAGCCATCGGCTGGAAAGAATGATCCGCCGGCCGTTGCGGCAGCTCCGGGCCAGCTCGCCCGACCATCTCCCGTCCTCGCGCAGCGCCCGGGCGACATCCGCGGTCGGAAAGTCGCAATGGAGCAGTTGCTGGCAATGTTTTCCGACCGCTTCGTGGCGCTTCCAGCCATAGAGCGCCTCCGCGCCGTCGTTCCAGTAGATGATCACGTCCTCGATATCGCGAATGATGACGGTATCGTGCGTGAGCTCCAGAATGCGTGCCTGCTCTGCAAGCGTCGTGCGCTTGGCGCGGTCGTGCAGCGAAAGCAGCGTCGCGGCGGCGATCGCGATCAGCCCGATGCCGGCGCCGGCGAGAGCGCCGCCCGTCGGGCCGGTTCGGATGTGCAGGATGAATCCGATCGCCGTCAGCAGGGCGCATCCGGCACCCGTCCACAGGATGAGGCGGCCGCTGCCCGTCTGGGCGACCAGCAGGATCGTCACCACATAGAGCGTTGCCGCGGTGCCCTGAAACGGACCGAGAAGATCGGCGAGGCAAATCGCGCCGGCGATCGCGATCGCGCCGATGCCCTTGAGATGCTCTCGATTGGTCAAGAACGGCATTGCTCCAGCCCCGGTCATCCGCGTCGACGCGCTTGGGTAGGCGTTTATCGTATCTCAAATCGTCACCATCCAAGCGCGGCCCGATCGGAGCCGTCCATCCCGAGAGGCACGATCGATGCCGCAACCCGACCGGTTGGGCTTCCCCTATGTTCGTATGATTGAAGAGGCCGGGCGAAGGACGGACAGGGGGTTCTGCGGGCTTTCAGCCGGATTGGATGGCGCTCGGACGACAGGAATGTCGGATTCCGCCCGGCGGCAGCCGGATGAAATCGATATCTACGTCATCTCGGCACGAATGAACGGCCGCCCGTTCCACGACGCCGAAGCCTATGACCGCTTTTGAAAGGTGATTTTTATCGGTGCGAGCAGCGCGGAGGATAAACCGCCGAAGTCGGCATCATCTTCGGCCTTCGGCCCGCACAGTAAGCGGACGTTGAACAACGCCAAGATATGCCGAGCCGAAGAATGGTGCCCAGGGGCGGAATCGAACCACCGACACTGCGATTTTCAGTCGCATGCTCTACCAACTGAGCTACCTGGGCTCCGGGGCAACCGAAGGTGCGCCTGTATAGGCAAAAGCTTTTTGGCTGTCCAGCACCCTTGCGAGGGCCGGCTATGCCTTTCCGTCAACCTTCGGATTCGCCGCGCCGATTGATGCGGACGTCGCGGTGGATATAGACGCTGATCAGCAGGCCGAACCCGTACATCACGGTCAGCATCGCGGTGCCGCCATAGGAGATGAGCGGCAGCGGCACGCCCACTACCGGGATCAGCCCCATCACCATCGCCGTGTTGATGAAGACATAGAGGAAGACGTTGAGGGTGATGCCGAGCGCCAGCAGCCGGCCGAACTGGTTGCGGCAGCGCAGCGCGATCGCGAAGCCGTAGGCGAAGACCAGCGTATAGAGCGCCAGCAGCACGATGGCGCCGGCCATGCCGAATTCCTCGGCGAACATGGTGAAGATGAAGTCGGTCTGCTTTTCCGGCAGGAAGTTCAGATGCGACTGCGTGCCCTGCATGAAGCCCTTGCCCCACATGCCGCCGGAGCCGAAGGCGATCTTGGACTGCATGATGTGATAGCCGGCGCCCAGGCTGTCGTTTTCCGGATTCATGAAGGTGTAGATCCGGTTCTTCTGATAGGGGCGCAGGAACTGCCAGGCGATCGGCACCAGCCCCGCCCCGCCCGCGATCACCAGCGCGAATTTCCAGAAGCGCACGCCGGCCAGGAAGAACATGCCGCCGGCGCTCAGCATCAGCATCATGGCGGTGCCGAGATCGGGCTGCTTCATCACCAGCGCCGCCGGCACCAGCACCAGCATCAGCGGATAGACCAGGTGCAGCGGGCGGCCGATCTCCTCATGGGTGCGCGAGTTGAAATAGTGTGCCAGCACCATGACGAGGCCGATCTTCATGATCTCGGACGGCTGCAGCGAAATCGGGCCGAGCTCGAGCCAGCGTTGGGCGCCGAGACCGCGCACGCCCTTGAAATCGACCAGCACCAGCAGCACGGCCGCGAAGATGTAGATCGGGTAGGCCGCTCGATACCAGAACCGGATATCGACCACGGCCACGGCCAGCATCAGTGCCAGCGCCACGCCGTAGCGGATCATGGATTTGAGCGCCCAGGGCTCGAAGCTGCCGTTGGCGGCCGAATAGAGCACGGCGAAGCCGATGCCTGAGATGACGGTCAGCAGCAGCACCAGCCCCATATTGATGCTGCGGATCTTTTCCACGAGCCCGGCCGGGGAATGGTTGGTGGCGAAGCTCAGGCTCAATCGCTGACACTCTCCGGATCGGGATCGGGCGTCGAGGGCGGCGCCGGCCGGTCGAGCGCCACCACGGCGCTGTCGGGCACGATCAGCGGGCCGGGCGGGAACTGCCTTGCGGGATCGCGCTTCTGGCACTCATGCAGCACGTCGCGCACGATCGGACCGGCGGACGAGGCGCCATGCTTGCCGTGCTCGACCACGGCCGCCGCGACATAGCGCGGATTGCCGACCGGCGCGAAGGCGATGAACAGCGCGTGGTCGCGATCCTTCCACGGTATATCCTCCTGCTTGCGCAGCCCATGCTGGCGCTCGGCCTCGGAGATATGGCGAACCTGGGCCGAGCCGGTCTTGCCGCCCATCTGCATGCCGGCCTCGGTGATGCGCGTGGCATAGCCGGTACCGCCGATCTCGTTGATGACCGCATCCATGCCGTTCAGCACCGCCGCCAGATTCTTCGGATCGACCTCGAGCATCGAGAATTCCGAGGCCCCGGCGTCGGGATCGAACGGCTTGTCGGGCAGGATGAGGCCGGACCTGCGGATGATCCGGGGCTGCACCGCCCGCCGCGTCACCAGGCGCGCCACCATGGTCGCCAGTTGCAGGGGGGTGGTGTTCACATAGCCTTGGCCGATGCCGACGCTGTAGGTCTCGCCATTCTGCCAAGGCACGCCGTATGTGGCGAGCTTCCAGGCACGCGTCGGGATGAGGCCCGAGCGCTCGCTCGGGATCTCGACGCCGGTCTGCTTGCCCATGCCGAGCAGATGCGCCATCGCCGCGATCTTGTCGACGCCCAGGCGGCGCGCGACCTCGTAGAAAAAGACGTCGCAGGAATTCTTCAGGCCGCCGCGCAGATCGAGCGAACCATGCCCCTGCTTGCGCCAGCAATGGAACTCGGTGGTGCCGACTGTGATCTTGCCGCTGCAGCTGATGCGCGTATCCGCCGTGATCGCGCCGGATTCGAGCCCGGCCAGCGCCACGCACGGCTTGAAGGTCGAGCCGGGCGGATAGATGCCCTGGATCGCCTTGTTGTTGAGCGGCCCGTGCGGATCCTCGTTCAACCCCTGCCACAGCTTCGCCGGCAGGCCGTGGGTGAAGGCGTTGCCGTCATAGCCGGGCGACGAGCCCATCGCCAGAATGTCGCCGGTGACGGCGTCCATCAGCACGCAGCTGGCGCTTTCCTCGGCGGTAAGGCGCCTCTGGGTGAAGTCCTGCAGCCACATGTCGAGGGTCAGCACGACATCCTGGCCGACCACGCCCTCGTCGCGGTTGATCTCGCGCACGACGCGGCCCAAGGCATTGACCTCGATCTGGCTGGCGCCGGCCTTACCGCGCAGCTCCAGATCCTCGCTCTTCTCGACCCCGCTCTTGCCGATGCGGAAATCCGGCAGCTCCATGATCGGATCGCCGGTCAGCTCCTTCTCCGAGGGCGGCGCCACATAGCCGACGACGTGGGTGACGCGCTCGCCGAAGGGGTAGAAACGGCTGGAGCCGACCTCGATATTGACGCCCGGCAGGTCGTTGACGTTGACCTCGATGCGCGAGACCTCTTCCCAGCTCATATTCTCGCGCACGATCACCGGCACGAAACTGTGCTTGCGATGGATGTCGCGCAGGACCCGGCGCTTGTCGGCATCGCTCAGCGGCACCAGCGTGCCGATGGCGTCGAGCGTGGATTCGATCTCGCCCGCCTGCTCGGCGACCAGCACCACGCGGTAATTCTGATCGCTGGTGGCGAGCGTCACGCCGAACCGGTCGAGCAGACGGCCGCGCCGGGGCGCCAGCAGGCGCAGATTGATCCGGTTCTCCTCGGCCAGCACCTTATAGCGATCGGCCTCGACCACCTGCAGATAGTAGACGCGGCCGACCAGCGCGCTCAGGAGCAGAGCCTGGCCCCCGGCAAGCAGGGCCGCGCGCCGGGTCAAGCCCTTGGTTCGATCCTGCTCGCGCTGGGTCGACACGGGTTTAGGCGCCGGCTGCCGTGACGCGTTGGATGCGCGCGAACAGCAAGGTCAGAATCGGGAAGAAGGCGATGGTCAGCACCGCCTGGAAGGCGAAGCCGCGCGGCTCCAGCACCGTCCCGCCGAGCGCGCTGCCGCCGCCCCAGAACGCGGTGTCGACCACGATCGCGGCGATGGCGAAGCCCCACCAGACGACGGGGAAGCTCTTACCCGCAAAGAACCGGCGCTGGTCGAGCACGACCGATCTGACGAGCAGGAATACCAGCGGGCTCAATCCCACGACGCTGCCCGGCGCGCTGGTCAGGAGATCGACGAAGAGCCCGATCAGGAAGACCGCGACATAGGGCATGTGCTCGGGCCGATAGATGGTCCAGTGAAAGATCGACATCAGCACGAAGCAGGGCGTCACCGCGGCATAGCCGGGGATCTGCAGCGGCACGACGGACAGGATGGCCAACAGCACGGTCAGCGTCACCGGCACCAGCTTCGGACCCAGCCCTTCGACCGTCTCGGCCTGCTTCGCCTTCACGGCTTCGCCGCCGGGTCCGCGGGTGTGGCGGCCGCATGGCGCGCCGGCTTGGGCATCGGCACGGCGCTCTGCGGCAGCACCCCGCCCAGACCGAAATCGATGATGCGGGTGTAGTCGATGCGCGAGAGGTCCGAGGCGGGCTCGACCCGCACGCCGCCATCGATCGAGGTGACGACGCCGACCGGCAAGCCGGGCGGGAATACACCGCCATCGCCCGAGGTCAGGATCTTGTCGCCGACCGCAACCTTGGCATGGACCGGCAGATAAATCAGCTGCGGCAGGTCGGTATTGTCGCCGGCCAGGATCGCCCGCTCATGGGTGCTTTCGAAAGCGACCGGAATGCGGCTGTTGAGATCGGTCAGAAGCAACACGCGCGCCGCCCGCTCGCCGACCTCGGCGACACGGCCGACCAGGCCGCTGCCCGACACCACCGCCTGTCCCTTGGCGACCCCGTCGCGCTGGCCGCGATCGACCAGGAGATTGCGGGAATAGGAGCCGCCGGAGGTGCCGATCACCTCGGCGGTGACGAACCAGCCGGCTCCTTCCGGCTGATAGTTCAGCAGCGAGCGCAGCTCTTGATTCTCGCGATCGAGCCGGTGCGCCGCCTGTTGCCATTGCATCAGGGTCGCATTCTCGGCCTTGAGCGCCTCATTGTCCTGATAGAGCCGGGTCATCGCCTCGACCTTGTCGACGGCGCCGCTGACGGCCGCGACCGGCTGCGACAGGGTCGAAAGGATCGGCACCATGACGTCGGCGACGGCGCTGCGGGCGCGTTCGACCAGCGACACGTCGGCCTTCCCGATGACGATGACGGCGAGCGACGCCAGCACGAGCGCGGAATAGGTGAAGCGCTGCGCGACCAGGCGCAGCGGCCCGATGAACTGAAGGACTGGTGCCGAATGCGACTTCACCGACGGGCCCCCACGGCCGAGCAACAAGAAGGTGCGACGCGCTGTCTGACCACCGCTCGCCACCGGATCCATGGCGAACGATGAAGGATCTCCTGAATACCGCTAAAATTGGTTACCAAATCGTAACCCGGCACCCGGATTGCCCGTCATAATGCCGATTTTTCAAGGAAGGCCAAGCACTCGTTGCAAGAATGAAACGATTTTCGCGAATAGCGGCAATTCGGCTCAATACATACTGATCAGCACGTTCTTGAGCGTCTTCATTTCCTCCAGCGCGCGGCCGGTGCCGAGCGCCACGCAGCTCAGCGGATCGTCGGCGATCGAGACCGGCAGGCCGGTGGCGTGGCGGAGGATGAAATCGAGATTGCCGAGGAGCGCGCCGCCGCCGGTCAGCACGATGCCCTTGTCGACGATGTCGGCCGCGAGTTCCGGTGCTGTGTGCTCGAGCGCCACCTTAACCGCCTCGACGATGGCGCCCACGGGCTCGGCCAGGCTCTCGGCGATCTGCCGCTCGGAGATGACGAGTTCCTTGGGCACGCCGTTCATCAGATCGCGGCCCTTGATCTCCATGACCCTGCCCTCCCCATCCTCGGGCATGCAAGCGGAGCCGATCTCCTTCTTGATGCGTTCGGCCGAGCCTTCGCCGACCAGCAGATTATGATTGCGGCGAATATAGGCGATGATCGCCTCGTCCATCTTGTCGCCACCGACGCGAACCGAGCGCGAATAGACGATGCCGCCCAGGGACAGGACCGCCACCTCGGTGGTGCCGCCGCCGATATCGACGACCATCGAGCCCGTGGGCTCGGTCACCGGCAGGCCGGCGCCGATCGCGGCCGCCATCGGCTCCTCGATCAGGAACACGCGGCGGGCGCCGGCGCTTTCGGCGGATTCCTGAATGGCGCGGCGCTCGACCGCGGTCGAGCCCGAGGGCACGCAGACGATGATCTCGGGGGAGGCGAAGCTGCGCCGGTTGTGCACCTTGCGGATGAAATGCTTGATCATCTCCTCGGCGACTTCGAAATCGGCGATGACGCCGTCGCGCAGAGGCCGGATCGCCTGGATGTTGCCCGGCGTGCGGCCGAGCATGAGCTTGGCCTCGTCGCCGACGGCGAGCACCTGGCGCTTACCCTTGACGTTGGCGATAGCGACGACCGAAGGCTCGTTCAGCACGATGCCGCGCCCTTTGACATAGACGAGCGTATTGGCTGTGCCCAAATCGATCGCCATGTCCGCGGACATCCAACCGAGAAGTGATCCGAACATGAGTCTCTACTCGATCCCAAGGTAGCAGGAGCCGCCATCGGTCGAGCAGAGCGCCGCTTCGCGCATGACCCGAGACCGGTTTGGCATGCTCATTCGATCGCGTGACTGCCCGGCCGCCTCAGCCGAGGTTCGGCGGGCCAGAAGAGCCTAGTCCTAGCGGGTCGGATGAGGAGTCGCAAATGGATTTTGACCAGTGCCGGATTGGACGCCTGTCCGGCGGAGCGAGTTCGGAAGCCCGCTCCGCCGCGTTTGTCAATTCTTGGTCTTGTCGACCAGCCGGTTCGCGGCAATCCACGGCATCATCGCGCGCAGCTTCTCGCCCACCTGCTCGATCGGATGCTCGGCGCTGCGGCGGCGCATCGCCTTGAAGCTGGGCAGGCCGGCACGGTTCTCCAGCACCCAGTCGCGGGCGAAACGGCCGGACTGGATATCGTCGAGCACGCGCTTCATCTCGGCCTTGACCCGCGCATCGACGATCCGCTCGCCGCGGGTATAGTCGCCATATTCGGCCGTGTTCGAGATCGAATAGCGCATGTTGGCCATGCCGCCCTCATAGATCAGGTCGACGATGAGCTTCACCTCGTGCAGGCACTCGAAATAGGCCATCTCCGGCGCGTATCCCGCCTCGACCAGCGTCTCGAAGCCGGCGGTGATGAGCGCCGTCAGCCCGCCGCACAGTACCGCCTGCTCGCCGAAGAGATCCGTCTCGCACTCTTCCTTGAAGGTCGTCTCGATCACGCCGGCCCGGCCGCCACCGATCGCGGCGGCATAGCTCAAGGCGATCTCGAGCGCGTTGCCCGATGGATTGCGATCGACCGCGACCAGGCAGGGCACGCCGCCGCCGCGCAGATATTCCGAGCGCACCGTATGTCCAGGCCCCTTGGGCGCGATCATGAACACGTCGAGATCGGGCCGCGGCTCGATCAGGTTGAAATGGATGTTGAGGCCGTGGGCGAAGGCGATCGCCGCCCCTTCGCGCATGTTGGGCTTCAGCTCATTTTCCCACAGCTCGGCCTGCAGCTCGTCCGGCGTCAGCACCATGATCACATCGGCGCTCTTGGCCGCCTCGCCGGCGCTCATGACCTTGAAGCCGGCGGCGGTCGCCTTCTGCGCGGTCGGCGAGCCGGGCCGAAGGCCGACGATCACGTCCTTGACGCCCGAATCCTTGAGGTTGTTGGCATGGGCGTGGCCCTGACTGCCATAGCCGATGACGGCGATCTTCTTCGCCTTCACCAGATTCACATCGGCATCGTGGTCGTAATAGACGCGCATCTCAACAGAGTCCTCGGCATAGGCTCCGCACCGGGCGCGGAGCCGGGGTTAAAGGAGATTAGATGGTTTCGCTGCCGCGGGCCATGGCGGCGACGCCGGTCCGGGCCAGCTCGACCAATCCCAAGGGCACCATCAGCTTGACGAAGGCCTCGAGCTTCTCGGGCGAGCCGGTCACTTCGAAGACGAAGGAGTCGATGGTGGAATCGACCACGCGGGCCCGGAAGATGTCGGCGATGCGGAGCGATTCCACGCGCCGCTCGCTGGTGCCGGCGACCTTGACCAGCGCCAGCTCGCGCTCGATATGCGGCCCTTCCTCGGTCAGGTCGCGGACGGAATGGACCGGCACCAGCCGGTCGAGCTGCGCCTTGATCTGCTCGATCACCATCCGCGTGCCGGTGGTGACGAGCGTGATCCGCGACAGGCCTTCCGTGCGGTCGATCTCGGCCACCGTCAGGCTTTCGATATTATAGCCGCGGCCGGAGAAGAGGCCGATGACGCGCGCCAGCGCGCCCGGCTCGTTGTCGACGACGACGGCAATGGTGTGGCGTTCGATGATGGGCATGGTTCGCTTTCCGGGTAGGAATGGCATCGCGTCGTCAGACGAGCACCATCCCCTCTTCCGAGGTTCCGCTTTTGGTCAACTGATCGTGCGGGCCGAGCAGCATCTGGTTATGCGCGGCGCCGGACGGGATCATCGGGAAGCAGTTTTCGGTCGGATCGACCGCGACATCGACGATCACCGGTCCCGGCACCTCCAGCATGCGCCGGATCACCCCATCGAGCTCGTCCACCCGGCTCGCGCGGAATCCGGTAGCGCCGAACGCCTCGGCCAGCTTGACGAAATCCGGCAAAGCCTCCGAATAGCTCTCGGAATAGCGGCCGCCATGGTTCAGCTCCTGCCACTGGCGGACCATCCCCATATACTGGTTGTTCAGGATGAACAGCTTCACCGGCAGCCGGTACTGCGCCAGCGTCGACATCTCCTGAATGTTCATGAGGATCGAAGCTTCGCCGGCGATATCGATGACGAGTGCGTCGGGATGAGCGATCTGCACGCCTATCGCCGCCGGCAGGCCATAGCCCATCGTTCCCAGTCCGCCCGAGGTCATCCAGCGATTGGGATGGTCGAACTTGAACAGCTGGGCCGCCCACATCTGATGCTGGCCGACTTCGGTGGTGATGAACACCTCGCGGTGCTGCCGGGTCAGCGCATAGAGCCGCTCGATCGCATATTGCGGCTTGATCACGGCGTCGGTGCGCTCGTAGGCGAGGCAGTTCCGCGCCTGCCACTGCGCGATCTCTTGCCACCAGCGGCCAATCGCCTTGGTCTCGACCGGCCGGCCGCGCGCCGCCCAGCGTTCGAGAATGGCCTTCAGGGCCTTGGTGCAATCGCCGACGATCGGCACGTCGACCCGGACATTCTTGTTGATCGAGGACGGATCGATATCGATCTGAATCTTCGTGGAATTCGGCGAGAAGGCGTTGAGCCGTCCGGTCACCCGGTCGTCGAAGCGCGCCCCCACGGCCAGCATCACGTCGCAATCATGCATGGCATGGTTGGCTTCGAAGGTGCCGTGCATGCCGACCATGCCGAGATAATGCCGGTTGCTCGCCGCCAGCGCGCCGAGGCCCATCAGCGTGAGGGTGCAGGGAAAGCCGGTACGGTCGACCAGTTCGGTCAGCAGCCGGCTCGCCTCCGGGCCGGAATTGATCACGCCGCCGCCGGCATAGATGATCGGCTTCTTGGCCGATGCCAGTAGTTCGACCGCCGCCTCGATCGCGGCCTCGTCCGGTTCGGTGCGCGGTCGGTAGCTCTTATGCTCGACCGTCTCGGGCGGGGTGTAGGGACCGGGCGCCACCAGCACGTCCTTGGGCAGATCGATCACGACCGGGCCTGGCCGGCCGCTGCGGGCGACCAGGAACGCCTCGTGCAGCGTGCGGGCGAGCCGGTTGATGTCCTTGACCAGGTAATTGTGCTTGGTGCAGGGCCGCGTGATGCCGGTGGTATCGGCCTCCTGGAACGCGTCGTTGCCGATGAGGTGGGTCGGCACCTGCCCGGTCAGGCAGATGATCGGGATGGAATCCATGAGCGCGTCGGTCAGGCCCGTGACGGCATTGGTCGCCCCCGGCCCGCTCGTCACCAGCACCACGCCGACCTTGCCGGTCGAACGGGCATAGCCTTCGGCGGCATGAACGGCCGCCTGCTCGTGCCGGACCAGAATGTGACGCAGCCGGTTTTGCTGGAACAGCGCATCGTAGAGCGGCAGCACGGCGCCGCCGGGATAGCCGAAAATGACCTCGACGCCCTGATCGACAAGCGCCTTCAGCACGATCTCCGCGCCGTTGAGTTTCGCCTGTTCGGTCTCGGTCCCGGTGGTCATGGAAGCTCCTTGCTGCAGGAGCGAAAACCTACTGGCGCTTCCGTGCGCCGGTCAAGCGCTATTGCATATTATCTGACAAATCAGACCCGTCAAATTGACATAATATTTCGCTTCGATGATTTCAGCCGCCGGCAGCTGGTGCCGAAACCAGGTATATTGCCTTTTGGCGTAACGCCTTGAGGCCTGTTGCGCCTCGGCGATCGCGGCGTCGAGCGATATCGCGCCCGCGAGATGACGGGCGAGCTCGGGCACGCCCAGCGCCTTCATGATCGGCAAGGCCGGATCGAGATTACGCGCGATCAGCGCCCTAACCTCGTCGAGCGCCCCGGCCCTGACCATGGCGGCGAAGCGGCCGTCGATCGCGGCGTAGAGCTCCTCGCGCGGCGGCAGCAGGGTGAAAATGAGCGGATCGAGATCGCTCTCGGCCGCCGCTTCGCGCTGCCAGTCGCCGAGCGGACGGCCGGTCGCCGTCACGACCTCGTAGGCGCGAACCAGGCGCTGGCTGTCGCCGGCGTTCAACCGGGAGGCGGCCTCAGGATCGATCCGACCCAGCGCGGCCCGGAACGCCTCGCCGCCCAATTCCGCATGCAGCGCCCGCGCGGCCTGCCGGACCGGGTCCGGGATCGGCGGCACCGGCGCGATCCCCTGCAACAGCGCACGCAAATACAGCCCGGTGCCGCCGCACAGGATCGGCAGCTTGGCCATGGCGATCTCGGCGCGCGCGAGATCGATCCAGCTCGCGACGCTCGACAGCTCGGCCCCGTCGAGCACGCCATAGAGCCGGTGCGGCGCGCGCGCCACGGCGGCGGGATCGGGCCTCGCCGTCAGGATTTCGAGGTCGCGATAGATCTGCATGCTATCGGCATTGATCACGGTGCCGCCGAGCCGCTCGGCCAGCTCCAGCGCCAGCGTCGATTTCCCGCTGGCGGTCGGACCGGCGATGACGATGATCCGCTTGCTCATGACGATCCGGCATACAGGCTTGCCAGCGGCTTGGCGAGGACGGATAAGTCGGCCGCCAACACAGGGGCCGTCATGACCGGGAATGTCGTCACCCTCATCGCCGAGACGCTCGACGCCGAGCTCGTCAGTGAATTGCGCGCGGCCCTCGACCGGCTGGGCGCCGAGGTCGGGCCGCCGCGCTGGCTCGCCGAGAATGTCGCCTGCGATCTCGACTTCATCGACCTCGATCCGGACCAGGCCGATGCGGCGGCCCGCCTCGTCATCGGCGAGCGCGCGGTCGATGTCCTGGCCCAGCCGGCCGGCGGCCGGCGCAAGCGCCTGCTGGTCGCCGACATGGAATCGACGCTGATCGAGAACGAGATGCTCGACGAGCTGGCCGATTTCGTCGGGCTGCGCGCGGAGATCGCCGCGATCACGGCGCGGGCGATGAATGGCGAGCTGGATTTCGAAGGCGCCATCGTGGCGCGCGTGAAGCTGCTCGCTGGGCTGCCGGTCTCGACGCTCGAGACGGCGGCCGAGCGCATCACCCTGATGCCGGGCGCCCGGGCGCTGATCGCGACCATGCGCGCGGCCGGCGCCCGCACCGTCCTGGTTTCGGGCGGCTTTCGCTTCTTCACGCGCATCGTCGCGGGCCAGCTCGGCATGGATGCCGAATTCGCCAACGATCTCGACATCGCCCAGGGCAAGCTCGCCGGCACGGTGGCGAAGCCGATTCTGGGCCGGCAGGCCAAGTTCGACCGGCTCGTGCAGGAGGCGGCGGCGGCGGCCCTGCCGCTGGCCGCCACGCTCTCGGTCGGCGACGGCGCCAACGATCTCGACATGATCCTCGCCGCCGGCCTCGGCATCGCCTATCGCGCCAAGCCCGCGGTCGCGGCACGGGCGCAATGGCGGATCGAGCACAGCGACCTGACGGCGCTCCTGTATGCGCAGGGCTACCGCGCTGACGAGATCTTGAGCGGCTGAGACCTTCTCAACCGCATATACGTTCCCCACATCACAGATCTCGAATCCATCGAGAGTTCGGAGGCTCCATGACACCGGAAGAACGTCAGCTTCTCACCGCCCTGTCCGACCGGCTGAAGGCAGCGCAGTCCCAGCAGCGCGACCCGGAAGCCGAACAGATGATTCGCCAGCTTCTGCAGGATCGCCCCGATGCGCCCTATCTGATGGCGCAGACCGTGATCATGCAGGATTTCGCGCTCCGCAACGCCCAGGCGCAGATCACCGAGCTGCAGCGGCAGGCCGGAGCCGCCCAACAGGATCAGCCGCGTCAGGGCGGCAGTTTCCTCGGCGGATTGTTCGGCGGCGCGCAGCAGCCGGCCCCGCCACCGGCCGGCCCGTGGGGCCGCCCCGCGCAGCCGCAACAATATGCGCAGCCGCAGCCGCAGCAATATGCGCAACCGCAGCCCGGCCCCGCTTACGGCGGCCCGGTGATGCAGCCTTCCCAGACCTCGGGCTTCCTGCGCTCGGCCGCCCAGACCGCGGTCGGCGTCGCCGGCGGCGCTTTGCTGTTCGAGGGCATCCAGTCGCTGTTCTCCGGCCATCAGGGCTTCGGCGGCGGTTGGGGCGGCGGCGGCTTCACGCCGACCGAAAGCATCAGCGAGACGACCGTCGTCAACAACAACTACTATGACGACGACAAGCAGACGGCCAGCGATCAGTCGGATCAGGGCAGCGGCACGCAGGATGCGAGCTGGGATTCCGGCCAGGACGACGACGACGTCGCGGATTTCGACGACAATAGCAGCAACGACGATTTCGTCTGATGGCCTCTCTCGAGGGGCAGGTCGCCTGGATCACGGGCGCCGGGACCGGCATCGGCCGGGCCGGCGCCCTGGCTCTGGCCGAGGCCGGCGCCACCATCGTGCTCTCCGGCCGGCGGCTCGAGAAGCTGGAGGAAGTGGCGCAGGCGATCGGCGGTTCCGCCCATAGCCTGCCGCTCGATGTCGCCGATGCGGCCGCCGTCGAGGCGACGGCGGAGGAAATCCGTCAGCGGCACGGCCGCATCGATATCCTGATCAATTCTGCCGGCATCAACACGCCGCAGCGCTTCTTCAAGAACCTGACGCTCGAAAGCTGGAACCGGGTGACGCGCGTCAATCTCGACGGCGCGCTCTATTGCATCCATGCCGTGCTGCCGGGCATGCGGGCGCAAGGCGGCGGCCTCGTCATCAATGTCGCGTCCTGGGCGGGCAAGGACCATCTCTATTTCACCGGCCCCGCCTATACGGCGAGCAAGCACGCGCTGGTGGCGCTGACCGTGTCGCTCAACATGGAGGAAGGGCGCAACGGCATCCGCGCCACCGCCATCTGCCCGGGCGAGGTCGCCACGCCCATCCTCAAGGACCGGCCGAAGCCGCCCAGCGACGAGGAGATCGCCCGCATGCTGCGACCCGAGGATCTCGGCCGCACGATCCGCTTCGTCGCCGAGATGCCGCCGCACGTCACCCTCAACGAGATCCTGATCGGGCCGACCTGGAACCGCATGTATCTGGGCGGCGAGGATCTGCCGCGCCCCTGATCTCGGCCGCTCGGCGGAGATCAATGATCGGCACCGGATTACGCCGGTAGCCGAAAAGAATTGCGGCGAAACCCGCCGGTAACGCGACCGTTCGAAACTTTCCGGCGGCTGGCTGTCCGGCCGATTCTCCCCATATCCGAAGGCGCTCGAACAGGATGCGAATCTACCCTCTCGCCAGCTGGGCGCTCGCCGTGTTCGCGTTGATGACATCGCCGTCGGCGCATGCGGCCCAGCCGGCGCTCGTCATTACCCACGGCAAGGTCGAACACCAATTCAACGCCGCCGAGTTGCTGGCCATGCCGGACACCGCGTACGTGACCGTGCAGACCGATGTTTTCGACCATCCGACGACCTATCGCGCGGTCCCGCTGCTGTCGCTTCTGGGACATGCCGCTGGCGACCAGTTCGATACGCTGGAAACCCGTGCCCTCGACGGCTTCGTCTCGCAGATCCCGCTGGCTCTGATCGAACGCGGTGCCAAGGGCGGCGCCGTCGCCTGGATCGCGGTGGAGGACCCGCAGCATCCCTGGCCGCCGCTGCCGAACAAGACCGTCTCCGCCGGCCCGTTCTATCTGGTCTGGGAGCATCCGGAACGCTCCGGCGTCAGCACCGAGCAATGGCCCTTCCAGCTCGCGAGCATCGCCTTTACCGAAAGTCCGGTGCACCGCTGGCCGCAGCTGGCGGTGCCGGCGGATCTCCCCGACGCCTCGCCGGCGCGGCACGGTCAGGAAGTCTTTCTCGTCCAGTGCCTGCCCTGCCATCGGCTGAATGGCGGCGGCACCGGCGAGGTGGGACCGGATCTCGCCCGCCCGATGAGCCCGACACAATATCTGACGGATGCCGGCCTCCGCGCGATCATCCGCAACACGCGGGCGGTCCGCACCTGGCCCGGCCAGCAGATGGACGCGTTCGACAAAACCGCCCTGCCGGATGCCGACCTCGACGCGGTAGTGGCCTATCTGCACGCGATGGCGAGCTCTGTGGCTAGCCCCGCCAAGCGGTAGCTACACGCGGCCGTGGCAGTGCTTGTATTTCTTGCCGGAACCGCAGGGGCAGAGCGCGTTGCGCGCGACGCGCGGCCCCTGATCCGGCTGAAGGGCCGCTGCCTGGTCCGGGGCGGTCAGCACGCCCACATCGCCATCCATGTCGCCGCCGTCGAAGGCCGGATGGCTCGCCTGCATCGGCGGCAGCGGATCGTGCATGGGAATCTCGGGTGCTGCCGCCATGCGCAGCTCGATATTGGAGAGCACGCGCGTCACCTGCTCGCGCAACCCTTCGAGCATCTCCTCGAACAGCTCGAACGCCTCGCGCTTATATTCGTTGAGCGGGTCGCGCTGCGCATAGGCGCGCAGATTGATGCCCTGGCGCAGATGCTCCAGCGCCAGCAGATGTTCCTTCCAGGTCTGGTCGAGGATCTGCAGCAGCAGGCTCCGTTCGACCATGCGCATCGTCTCGGCGCCGTAGGACACTTCCTTGGCCATCTGCTTGGCGTCGGCCGCCTCGGTGATGCGGGTGCGGATGGCATCCTCGGCGATGCCCTCCTCCTTCGCCCATTCCGCCACCGGCAGCTCCAGGCCGAGCACCGAGCGGCACTCCTCGTCGAGGCCGGCGATGTTCCACTGCTCGGCATAGGCATGCTCGGGAATGGCCCGGCGCACCATCGCCTCGACCGTCTCGTGACGCATGTCGACGATGGTCGACGCCACATCCTCGGCGGTCATGATCTCCTTGCGCTGCTCATAGACGACCTTGCGCTGGTCGTTCATGACATCGTCGTATTTCAGGAGATGCTTGCGGATTTCGAAGTTCCGCGCCTCGACCTTCTGCTGCGCCTTTTCCAGCGCCTTGTTCATCCAGGGATGAACGATCGCCTCGTTCTCCTTGATGCCGAAGCGCTGCAGCCAGCTATCCATGCGCTCCGAGCCGAAGATGCGCATGAGATCGTCGTCGAGCGAGACGAAGAATTTGGAGGCGCCGGGATCGCCCTGGCGGCCCGAACGGCCGCGTAGCTGATTGTCGATGCGGCGGCTCTCATGCCGCTCGCTGCCGATGACGTAGAGGCCGCCGGCGACGCGCACGATCTCTCGGTCGGCTGCGATCTCCTGCTTGATCTGCTCGATGCGGCGCAGCCGCTCATCCGGATCCATGACATCGCCGAGCTCATGCTCGATGCGCATGTCGAGATTGCCGCCGAGCTGGATGTCGGTACCGCGGCCGGCCATGTTGGTGGCGATGGTGACGCCGCCCGGACGGCCGGCCTGCGCCACGATATAGGCCTCGGCCTCGTGATGGCGCGCATTCAGCACCTGATGCGGGATCTTGGCTTCCTTGAGGAAGGCCGACAGCGTTTCCGACTTCTCGATCGAGACCGTGCCGACCAGCACCGGCTGGCCACGCGCATGGCATTCCTCGACCTGGGTGCGGATCGCCGTGAACTTTTCCTTCTGGGTCCGATAGACCTCGTCGTCGGAATCCTTGCGCAGCACCGGCAGGTTGGTCGGGATCTCGATAACTTCGAGCTTGTAGATGTCGGCGAACTCGCCGGCCTCGGTCATCGCCGTGCCGGTCATGCCCGCGAGCTTGGGATAGAGCCGGAAATAATTCTGGAAGGTGATCGAGGCGAGCGTCTGATTCTCGTTCTGGATATCGACATGCTCTTTCGCCTCGAGCGCCTGGTGCAGGCCCTCGGAATAGCGCCGGCCTTCCATCATGCGGCCGGTGAACTCGTCGATGATGATGACCTTGCGGTCCTTGACGATGTAGTCGACATCGCGCGTGAACAGCTTGTGGGCGCGCAGCGCCTGGTTCGCGTGATGGACGAGCGAAACATTGTGGATGTCGTAGAGCGTACCGGCGGTGAGCAGGCCTGCCTCGGTCAGATAGCGCTCCATGTTCTCGACGCCGATCTCGGTCAGCGTCACCGAGCGCTGCTTCTCGTCCTTCTCGAAATCCTCGGGGACAAGCAGGGGGATGAGCGCATCCACCTTCATATAGAGCTCGGAATTATCTTCGGTCGGGCCGGAGATGATGAGCGGTGTGCGCGCCTCGTCGACCAGGATCGAATCGACCTCGTCGACCACGGCGAAGTTGAAGGGCCGCTGGACCATATCCTCCAGGCGGAACTTCATATTGTCGCGCAGATAATCGAAGCCGAACTCGTTGTTGGTGCCGTAGGTGATGTCGGCGCCATAGGCCTCGCGGCGCTGATGATCGTCGAGATCGTGCAGGATGACGCCGACCGTGAGGCCGAGGAACTTGTGGATCCGGCCCATCCATTCGGAATCGCGGCGGGCCAGATAGTCGTTGACCGTGACGACGTGCACGCCCTTGCCGGTAAGTGCGTTCAGATAGACGGCGACGGTCGAGACCAGGGTCTTGCCCTCGCCCGTCTTCATCTCGGCGATCATGCCCTTGTGGAGCACGATGCCGCCCAGCAGCTGCACATCGTAGTGGCGCTGGCCGAGCACGCGCTTGGCCGCCTCGCGCACCGTGGCGAAGGCGTCGGGCAGGATGTCGTCGAGCGTTTCGCCCTGGGCGAGCCGCTCCTTGAGAATTCGCGTCCGGTCGGCGAGCGCCGCATCGTCGAGAGCAACCAGTTCCGGCTCAAGACGGTTGACCGCCTGGACGTCGCTGTCGAGCCCTCTCAGGAACCGATCATTCGCAGAACCGAAAATTCGCCGGGCGAGCGCACCAAGCATCAAGACCTCTGAACAGGGGGAGCCAGGACGCGTCCCAGGACGGCCTGACAGATAGGCAGGACCGCCCGCAAAGTCAATCGGCCGGCCATTGTCATACAGGCTTTGCTTGTTCGTCGCTCGGGCTTGTGCTTTATCACGCGCACCTGGCCGAAACCGGTGAAAGCCGCCCCTGCCGGCAGGGCGCGCCTTCCGCCCCGGATGCCCATGTCGCTCCGCTCATCGCCTACCACAAGGATTTCTCATGCATCGCACGCCGTCGCTTTTCGCGAAGTCGCGACCCGCCTTCATCGCGCTCGCGCTCGCGCTGCCGCTGGTCGCGCAGGCGGCCAGCACGAAGCAGGCTACACCGCCGGCGGCCGCGCCGGCCGGTCAGGCAGCCACCAACGATCCGGTTGTGGCCAAGGTCAATTCCTCCTCGATCCATCTCTCGGACGTGGTCGCCGCCCAGCGCAATCTGCCGCAGCAGGCGCAGAGCCTGCCGCTCCAGCAGATCTATCCGCGGCTCCTGGACGAGGTCGTGAGCACCAAGCTGGTGGTCGACGCCGCCAAGGCGAGCAACATCGCCAACGACGCCGAATATAAGGAGAGGGTGGCCAAGCTGCAGGAGCAGATCATGGCCCAGGTCTATATCCATCATGCGGTCGAGAAGGCGGTCACCGACGACGCGGTGCACAAGCTCTATGACAGCTCGATCAAGACCCAGCCGCCGAAGCAGGAAGTGCACGCGCACCATATCCTGGTCGCGAGCGAGGACGAGGCCAAGGCGATCATCGCCCAGCTCGACAAGGGCGGCGATTTCCAGAAGCTCGCCAACGAGAAGACCACCGACAAGTCCGGGTCCGGCAATGGCGGCGACCTCGGCTGGTTCTCCAAGGACATGATGGTCCCCGACTTCGCCAACGCCGCCTTCGCGCTGAAGAAGGGCGAATACACCAAGACCCCGGTCAAGACTCAGTTCGGCTGGCACGTCATCATGGTCGACGATCAGCGCGAAGCACCGCCGCCGAGCTTCGAGGAATCGAAGCAAGGCCTGCAGCAGCAGCTCGCTCAGCAGACCATCCAGAAGACGCTGGCCGATCTGCGCGCCAAGGCCAAGGTCGAGGAGTTCAATCCCGACGGCACGCCGCTCGAGGCGGAGCCGAAGCCGGACGCGAAGCCCGAAGCCAAGCCGGATGCGAAGCCCGAGGCGAAGCCGGACGCGAAGCCCGCCGGGAAGTAACCAGATGACCGCAGCGAAATCGCCGCTGGCGCCGGCTGGTTTTCCAGCGCTGGAACCGATCGCCGGGGTGCGCCTCGGCGGTTTCAGCTGCGGCATCCGCTACAAGGGCCGCGACGACCTCATGATCGCGGTGCTCGATCCGGGCACGACGGTCAGCGGCGTCTTCACCCGCTCGAAGACGCCGGGCGCGCCGGTCGATTGGTGCCGCAAGATCCTGCCCAAGGGCAGCGCGCGCGTGCTGGTCGTCAATTCCGGCAATTCCAACGTCTTCACCGGCAAGGCCGGCCGCCAGCTGGTCGAAGATACGGCCAAGGCCGCCGCCCACGCCGCCGGCTGTGCCGCGGACGAGGTCTATATCTCCTCGACCGGCGTCATCGGCGAGCTGCCGCCTGCCGACAAGATCCTGAACGCGCTGCCGGATGCGGTCGCCGGTGTCAGCGCCGACGGCTGGAACGTCGCCGCCGGCGCCATCATGACCACCGACACTTTCCCCAAGGGGTCGACCCGCAAGGCCGTGATCGAGGGCGTCGCCGTCACCATCAATGGCTTCTGCAAGGGCTCGGGCATGATCGCGCCGGACATGGCGACGATGCTCGGCTATGTTTTCACCGACGCCAAGCTGCCGGCCGCCGTGCTGCAGACCCTGCTGACCAAGGGCGTCGACAAATCCTTCAACAGCACCACGGTCGATGGCGACACCTCGACCAGCGATACGGTGTTGCTGCTCGCCACCGGGGCCGCGAAGAATGCGGAGATCGCGTCCGCCGACGATCCGAAGCTCCGGGATTTCCGCCGGAAGCTGGACGAGCTGCTGCTCGACCTGGCGCTCCAGATCGTGCGCGACGGCGAGGGGGCGGAGAAGCTGGTCGAGATCCGCGTGACCGGTGCGGCATCGCGCGCGGCTGCCCGGCGGATCGGCCTCACCGTCGGCAATTCGCCGCTGGTCAAAACGGCGCTCGCCGCCGGCGACGCCAATTGGGGCCGCATCGTCGCCGCGGTCGGCCGCAGCGGCGAGGCGGTCGATCGCGACCGCCTGTCGATCTCGGCCGGCGGCATCCGCATCGCCGAGAATGGCGGCGCCGTGCCCGGCTATGACGAGGCGCCGGTCGCCAAGCACATGGCCGGCCGCGAGATCCTGATCGAGATCGATATCGGGCTCGGACGCGGCAAGGCGAGCGTCTGGACCTGCGATCTTACCCACCGCTACATCGACATCAATGGCAGCTATCGAAGCTAATCCCCAGAGGCTGGTGCTGGTCGCGGCCGTGGCGCTCGTCGATGCCGACGGGCGTGTGCTGCTCGCGCGCCGGCCGGAAGGCAAGAGCATGGCCGGCCTCTGGGAATTTCCCGGCGGCAAGATCGAGCCGGGCGAGACGCCCGAAGCGGCGCTCATCCGCGAGCTGGCCGAGGAACTGGGGATCGACACCAAGGCGAGCTGCCTTGCCCCCCTCACCTTCGCCAGCCACGGCTACGAAAGCTTCCATCTGCTGATGCCGGTCTTCGTTTGCCGGCGCTGGACGGGCACGCCGACGCCGCGCGAAGGCCAGGAGCTGGCCTGGGTTCGGTCCGCACGGCTTGGGGACTACCCGATGCCGCCGGCGGACAAGCCGCTCGTCGCGATGCTGCAAGACCTGCTCTGATCCGGCCCCTTTCTCAATCCTCCGGTCATCTGGTCTCGCTAAGGTAAGGCGGAAAACCTCGACTTCCGGAGACCGCCTTGTTTTCCCTGGTGTATGTGAGCGCTGCCGTACCCGGCTTCAGCGATGTCGATCTCGCTCAGCTTCTGCACCAGTCCCGATCCAACAATGGCGCGCAGGGCGTGACCGGCCTGCTGCTCCACGTGGGCGGCAATTTCATGCAGGTGTTGGAAGGCACTCGGGCGGCCGTCGAGCAGACCTTCGAGCGTATCGCGGCCGACACGCGTCATCACAACCTGCTCGTCCTGCTGCGCTTCGATCTGCCCGAGCGGCAATTCCCCGACTGGTCCATGGCACTCTGCAGCCTGGCCGATCTGCCGCCGGCGGAGCGTGCCGGTTTCGCGCCGGCGCTCGAACGCTGGCGGGCTCAGCCGGCCGACCGGGCAGTCCCGGACCAGGTTCAGATCATGATCGGCTCGTTCATTCGTTCGATGCGCTGAGCGAACCCGGCATCGCCGCCTCGCCCAGGACCGACTCGCCGTCGAGCCAGCGCTGCTCGGCCGCCGGATCCGCCCAGGCCGCGACCAGAGCCGCGGTCAGCTCCAAAGCCGGCGTCGCGAGCCCGGCCGCCGCCAGCACCCGGCGCCGAGCCTCCAGGACGATATCGCGCAGCAACGCCGCGACCGTCGGCTGCGGGATCAACTCGGCCGATGTCTCGTGATTGGCCAGGCAGCGCGCCAGATTGAGCGAGAGATAGCCCTGGCAGCCGGTGGGACGGGCGGCATGGCCGAGGCAATCCTGCGTCTCCGGATCGAGCACGGGGCATGAGATCTTGAGCCGGTGCCGCGCCAGCGCCGGCACGCCATGGCCCTGCGCATCGGCCGTCCGCGCGCGCTCCTTCAAGGCCGCGAGCGCATCGGGCGGCAAGGACGCCTCCAGATGCCGGATCAGCCCGAACACCTCGTCGGGCGTGGTGTCGATGGTGAGGGTGCAGCAGGAACCACAGCCCTTGGCGCAGGCGACCGGCGTGCCCGCCGCCGCCATCGCGGGAAAGATCGGCGCCATCTCGTCGCCGAGTGCTGCAAGGCGTTCTGCCGCCAGCGCTAGCGCCAAGCCCGGCCGCTTGCCATGCTTCGACGGCACGGCGTCGAGCCGTGCCATCGCCCGTTCGCCGACCGCGGTCAGATAGGCTCGCTCCGCCTCCGAAAATGTCGTGCTCACGATGTCGCGCTCACAGGGCTGCCCTCAAATGAACCCGAGCCGCCGACCGATCCGCCGTTGGAACCGGGGGCGCCGTTTCTATACTCTCATCTGGAAGCTACTAAAATCCGAAGGAAATGCAGCATGGCCGGCGAAGAGATCCAGACTGTACGGGCGATGCTCGCCGCCTTCCGTGCGGGGGATCCGCCGGAGCTGCCCGAATTGCGCGCCCGGTACGACAGCATCGGCTCTTCCTTCCCCTTGTCACCGGGAACCACGGTGGAGACGATGAGCCTGGGCGGGGTGCCGAGCGAGAAGCTGTCCATGCCGGCGAGCCGGCCCGACCGGGCGGTTCTCTATCTGCATGGCGGCGGCTATGCCATCGGCTCCAGCGCCTCGCACCGATCGCTGGCCGCGGCCATCGGCGAGGCGGCGCAAGCGACCGTGTTCGTCGCGAATTACCGGCTGGCGCCCGAGCACCCTTTCCCGGCTGCGGTCGATGATGGCGTCGCCGCCTATCGCGCTCTGCTCGGGAGCGGCCTCTCCGCCGGCAACATCGTCATCGCCGGCGATTCGGCGGGTGGCGGGCTCGCCGTCGCGACGATGCTGGCCGCGCGTGAACAGGGCCTGACGCTGCCGGCCGGCGCCGCGCTGCTCTCTGCCTGGGTCGATCTGGCCGAAGTCGGTCCGGCGATGGACGAAGTCAGCGAGCGCGACCCGGTCCTGCAAAAGCAAGGGCTGCTCGATATGGCTGCCGCCTATCTCGGCGACCGGAGCCGCGCCGCCCCCCTCGCCTCGCCGATCCATGGCGATCTCGCCGGGCTGCCGCCGCTGCTGATCCAGGTCGGCACCGACGAGATCCTCCTCGATGATTCCCGGCGCCTCGACCGGCGCGCCCGCGAGCAAGGTGTCGTCACCCACTACGAGGAGTGGGACGAGATGTTCCATGTCTGGCACTTCTTCCATCCGATGCTGCGCGAAGGACGAGACGCCATTGCCCGGATCGGCGACTTCGTCAGAAGCGTCGCAGGGTGAGTTTGTCGCTTGCGACGCGGTAGAGGCAACGCCATCTTCCTCGCAGCGCTGGGTTGAGGAGCAAGATCATGGGAGCGAAGCTGCGGCAGATCTGGGGGGCCATTCGCGAGCCCACGCTCGCCATCCTGCTGGTGGTATTCGCGCGTACGGCTTTGGCCGACCCTTTCTATGTCCCCTCGGGATCGATGGAGCCGACGCTGCTGATCGGCGACGAGTTGCTCGCGACCAAATACGCCTATGGCTACAGCCGTTATTCCCTGCCGCTCGGACTCGGCAACAGCCTCGGCGCGCCGGCCGTGGAACGGTTGATGGGCAAGCTGCCGGAGCGCGGCGATATCGTCGTTTTCAACTTGCCACGCGACCCGTCCGAGACTCTGGTCAAGCGCGTCGTGGGATTGCCGGGCGACAAGATCCAGATGCGTGCCGGCCATTTGACCGTGAATGGCGAGACCCTGCCGCTTCAGCCCGATGGCACGGGCGAGATGGAGCTGGAAGATGGCCGGGCCATCGCGGCGCCGCGCTACATCGAGACCCTGCCTGGCGGCAAGACGCACGAGATCTTCAAGCTGAGCTGGGCCGGCCCGCTCGACGACACGACCGTCTATGAAGTGCCGCCCGGTCACCTGTTCATGATGGGCGACAACCGCGACAATTCGCTCGACAGCCGCGTGCGCGAGGATCGTGGCGGCGTCGGCTTCGTGCCGGTCGAGAATCTCGTCGGTCGCGTCGACCGGCTGCTGGGCTCCGACGATTACAAGGCCGCCGAGGCCAAATCGATCTGGTCCTGGCCGGGCACGCTGCGCCTGTCGCGCTTTCTCGCCAGCGTCGGCTGATCTATTTCAGACGGAAATCATACTGCAGGCGGCAGAAGGACTCGCGCATCTCGGTGCCGTCGGGTGCTGCGCCGGCCGGCTGCTCGGCGAACGGACGAATGATCGATTCCTTGACCCCGAAGACGGCGTCCGAGTCGAGATAAGGGTCGCCATCGACGAAGATATGGGTAACCAGCGTCTCGCGGCCGGGTGACGCGATCATGAAATGGATATGAGCCGGCCGATAGGGGTGCCGCCCCTGCGCCGCCAGCATCTGGCCCACCGGCCCGTCATGGGGAACGGGATAGAAGGACGGCCGTACCGTCCAGAAATGGAAGCGCCCCGCCGCATCGGCCGTGAAGCGCGCCCGCCCGGCCGGGCCGCCTGATCCCTGAACGTCGTAGGTGCCGCCGGGATCGGCATGCCAGACATCGACGACGGCACCGGCGAGCGGCGCGCCCTCGACATCCGAAACCGTGCCTTCGACGAACAGCCGCATGCCGCTCATGCCGGCCGAAATGTCGGCGCCGAGCGGAAAGACCGGCGCATTCTCGACATAGAACGGGCCTAGCACGGTCGTCTCGGTGGCGCCTGCCGGCCGGCGATGGTTGATCGCATCGACCAGCATCGAGACGCCGAGCGTGTCGGACAGCAGGATGAATTCCTGCCGCTTGCCGTCGCACATATGGCCGGTGCGCGTGAGAAAATCGATGCCGGCCGCCCATTCCGACTGCGTCGGCTCGACCTCGCGCACAAAGGCGTGCAGGTGCCGCACCAGCGCCTCGCTGATCTGCCGGACGCGCGGATCCGGCGCCTCGGCGAGCCGCGCCAAAACCGCATCGGTGAGATTGAACTCGTTGAAATCACGCATCGCCCGCCTCGCCTGCTCTATCTCCGCCTCACCTGATAGAGCAGGCGCCGGGGCCTGGATCGAGTCAATCCAGTGGCGCGGACGCTAAGAGCCCGATGCGATCAGGTCGATTCGACCTGATCGCATCGGGCTCTTTTATGTTGAAGTAGAGCAAGATTCACCGACCACGTCGGTCCGACCTGATCGGATCTTGCTCTATGCCGCGGCACCCCGCTTCATCAGGGCATGACCCGGCCAGAGCGCCGGCTTGCTGCGCTCATATTGCGGCGGATAGGCGAGATCGGCGCCGAGCGCCTCGGCCGCGCGCCAGACCCAGCGTGGCTCGTCGAGGAAGGCTCGCGCCAGCGCTACCTGGTCGGCCTGGCCGGAAGCGACGATCTCCTCGGCCTGATGCGGCTCGACGATGAGGCCGACGGCACGGGTGGGAATGCCGGTCTCGCGCTTGATGCGGGCGGCGAACGGCACCTGGTAATTCGGCCCGAACGGCACATGGATGCCCGAGGCGATGCCGCCGCTCGACACGCAGACATAATCGATGCCGACGCCCTTGAGCTCGTTCAGGAAGGCGATCGTGTCGTCGAGCGACAGCCCTTCATCGGACCAGTCGACGGCGCTCACCCGGATGCCCAGGATCTTCTCGCGCGGCCAGACGGCGCGGACGGCGGCCGCGAGCTCGATCGGGAAGCGCATCCGCTTGGCCGGCGAGCCGCCATATTCATCCTCGCGCCGATTGCTGATCGGCGACAGGAACTCGTGCAGCAGATAGCCGTGCGCGGCATGGAGCTCGATCGCGTCGAAACCGATGCGATGGGCCCGGCGTGCGCCCGCGACGAAGGCCTCGCGCACGCGGACGAGCCCGGCGGCGTCGAGCGCTTCGGGCGTATGCCAGCCCGGGCCGAACGGCACGGCCGAGGGCGCCACGGTCTGCCAGGGATGCTGGTCCGGCCTCAGCGCGCCGCCACCTTCCCAGGGCCGCTGGGCCGAAGCCTTGCGGCCGGCATGAGCGAGCTGGATGCCGATCGCCGGCGTGGTGCCCCAGCGCCGGACGGCCGGCAGCAGACGGGCCAGCGCCGCCTCGCAGGCATCGTCATAGATGCCGAGGTCGGCCGGCGTTATCCGGCCGATCGCCTCGACCGCGCTCGCTTCCAGCACCATGAGGCCGGCACCGCTCATCGCGATCGAGCCCAGATGCATCATATGCCAGTCGGTGGCCACGCCGTCGGTGGCGCTGTATTGGCACATCGGCGCCACGGCGATCCGGTTGGGCAGCGTCATGCCGCCGAGACGCAAGGGGCTGAACAGCTTGGAGGTCATCGGCCGGAATCCTCGAATCTTCGAAGCCCTCACGCTAGGATGGCCCCGGCCCCGACAGAAACGGAATCACCGCATGGCCCCTGCGCTCGATTGGGAGGCCGTTCGCCGGATCGCCCTGGCCCTGCCCGGCGTAGTCGAAGGCACCTCCTACGGCACGCCGGCCTTTAGGGTCGGCGGCAAGTTCCTGAGCCGGCTGCATCAGGACGGAAATTCGCTGGTGGTCAGGATCGGCATGGACGAGCGCGAGATGCTGATGGCGGCCGATCCGGAGACCTACTACATCACCGATCATTATCGGGATTACCCGTCGATGCTGGTGCGGATCGACAAGGTCGCGGCTGAAAGCCTGCATCGGCTTCTGGAACAGAGCTGGCGGGCGATCGCCCCCAAGCGGCTGGTCAAGGAGCATGATCGGCTCGCTACTTCCTGAGCCGCCGCCCCGCCCGCACGACGCTGGCGACCAGCACCAATGCCGCCCCCAGGAACAGGACCGGGCCGCCGATGCGCGACAGCCCGAGCGCCGGCAGGCCGAACCCAACCAGCGCTACCCACGCCAGCAGCCCGAGCGCCAGCAGCTCGTCATCGAAGAACAGCCCCCACAGCTCCCGCAAGATGCCGGCGACAAGCTTCATGCCCGCTCTCCCGCCGGCAACGGCCGCAGCAGCTGCACCAGAATGCCCGCCAGCGTCGCCCAGCCCGCGGCCAGGACGAGGATCGCCCAATCGCCGCCCGGCCAGCCGAGTCCCAGCCCCTCGCCGACCCAGAACAGACCGAAAGAGGACAGCATCACGCCGACGATGAATTTGAGCGCGTTTTCCGGCACCGCGGCGAGCGGGCGATGGAGCGCGAAGCCCAGCACGATGACGACCATGAGCGCGAGGCCGGCGCCGATCCCGGCCGGGACCAGCAGATTGCCGGCCGCTCCCACCGCGATGACGATGAAGATCACTTCGAGCCCTTCGAGCGCCACCGCCTTGAAGGCGGTCGCCCAGGCGAGCGCCTGCTCGGCTCGGGCGCGCTCGGCCGCGACGGCATAGGCGGCCGTCTCGTCATGGAGCGCCAGCAGTCCGGCACCTCGCAGGATCGCCTTGCGCAGCCAGCGCGCGCCGAACAGCAGCAGGAGCACGCCGATCACCAGCTGCAGCCGGTCGAGCGGCACCAGTTGCAATGCCGGGCCGAGCACGATCACCAGGATCACCAGCAGCGCGCCCGCCGCCGCCGCCCCGCTTAGCGCCGGCCGCCAGCCATTCACCGTCCCGACCGCGAGCACGATCGTCAGCGCCTCGACGAACTCGACCAGCGAAGCAAGGAAAGCCGCGAGCATGGGCGGCCCGGCCTGGGCAAGATCGGTGGTCAAAAACGGCATGGGCAATCCTCGGCGGTGGCTTGGACCTTATCCCATGGCCGACAGTTGACGCGCAATCGAGGCTGGGCGATGGATGAGCGTGAAACCTTGACCGGAGCCGGGCGATGGACGGGCGATCGATGGCCTTCCTGCAGAAGAAATCGCAGGAAGTCGTGACGAGCTGCTTCGAGAGCGGCATCACGCGCGACAATTTGCTCCGGTGCGCCTTGACCGAGCTGGAATTCTTCGAGGCGATCAGCCAAAGCCTGATCGAAGCGGCACCGCCCGAACGCGCCTTCGCCTGCGCCCAGGGCTGCGACGCCTGCTGCCATCAGCGCATCGCCTGCACCGTCCCCGAGGCGATCGGGATCGCGCTCGGCCTGTCGGCGCGCAGCGACGAGGAGATCGCGGGAGTCGCGGGCCGCGCTCGCGAAGTGCACGAGAAGAGTGCCACCCTCGACCCGTTGGCGCGCATCCGGACCGGCCTGCCCTGCCCGCTGCTCCAGGATGGCGCCTGCAGCATCTATGAGATGCGTCCGCTGGCCTGCCGTACGGTCAATTCCTACGACCGCAAGGCCTGCGACCGCTTCTTTCGCGCTTTCGCCTTCGACAAGCCGCGGCCGCAATGGGGAACCATCACCGAGGCGACCGGACAGATGCTGCTCGGCTTCGGCCGTGCGCTCGATTCGGTCGGGCTCGATGGCGGACTGGTCGAACTCAGCTCGGCCCTGGCGATGATCCTCGCCGATCCCGGCCTGATCGACCGTTACCTGGCCGGCGAGCGGGTGTTCGAGGCGGCACGGCCCGCACGGCACTAATCAGGAGCGAGCCGCTTTCGCCAGCCCGCGATCGGCCCGCGCCTCGGCCCGGTCGATCGCGGCCAGCGCCTTGGTCCGCTCGGTATCGTTGAGCGACGGCAGGTTGCGGATCGCCTCGCGCGCCTTGTCCAGCGAGCTCTTGATCATCGCCCTCAGCTGTTCGCCGCAGGTCGCCAGCACATGCCAATCGGCGTCGGCCGATTGCGGCGTCCCCGATGCTTCGCACTGTGCCGCGAGTTCGGCCTTAGCCGATTCGAGCACCTGCTGCGTGCGACCCAGCGCTTCGGCCGCTCGCTTTGCCGCCTCGACGCGGCGCGCCTGCTCGTCTGCCCGGCGCGCCTCGGCATCGGCTTGGCGCACCTCCGCTTCGGCCTGGCGCTGCACGGCCTCGATCTGGCGTTCCACCGCTTCGGCCTGACGGTCGGCCGCCTCCTGCTCACGGTCCTCCGCCTCGCGGGTGCGGTCTTCGGCTTCCTGGCGTCGATCCGCCTCGTCCTGAGAGGCAGGCAGCCCGATCGCCTCGGCCATGCGCGAGGCCGAGGTGTCGGCGGCTCTCGCCCCCTCGCCCGTCGCGGTGGCGAGCAGGCCGATGGTCACCGCCGCCGCAACAACGATCCCGCCGCAAACCAGGCGCGGCAGGCTCGCGGGCTTCGCCGCCATCATGCGCAGCCGCTGCTTCAGCTCGGCCTTGTGATTGAGGGCGCAAGCGAAGCCCGGCATGCGCGCCGAGGCCGATTTCAGCATGGCGACGCCATAATCGTGGCGCTCCTGCGCCCGCGCCTTGGCGAGCACGGTTGCATCGCAGGCCAGCTCCTGATCGGTGCGAAACACCCGGTAGGCCCGATGTGCCAGCGGATTCCACCAATGCAGCGCGACCAACACCAGCCCGGCCAGATTGGCGAATATATCCATCCGGTCGTGATGCGCCGCCTCGTGCAGCAGCGCCAAGCGTCGTTCCTCAGGCGCGTAGCGGACCATGAAATCGGCCGGCAGGAAAATGCGGCGCTTCAATATGCCGGCGGCCATCGGGCCATCGACCGCGTCGCTCATGAGGAAATCGACGCCGCCGAGGCGCGAGAGCAGCCGGGACGAGCCCACCGCCTCGTCGAGGAAGAGGAAATAGCGCCGCATCTGCCAGCCGAACCACAGGACGGCCCCCGCGAGCCAGAGCAGTGCCAGGACCGGCACGATCGAGACCACGACCTCTCCGGCCAGGCGCACCAGGGCGGTCAGCATCGAGACGGCGGCCGTGCCGTGCGCGATCGCGAGCGCGGGGGCGGCCATGATGCCGCCCGACGGCTCGGCGAGATCGATCCCGATCGGGCCGGACGGGAGCGCCGCCAAGGGAACATGGAGCAGGTCCCAGCCCGGCAAGGGCGGCAGGATCATACGCAGCGCCGGCAGCAGCCACAGCGCATAGGCGGCGCGCGGACCGAAGCTGCGCATCACCGGCACGCGCAGCACGAGCACCGCGCCCATCAGCAGCGTCGTCGCCAGCAGCATATGAAGAGTCCAGCCGATCATGACTTCAACTCCTTCAGCAGCGCCTCGAGCTCGGCGATATCCTCGGGTGAAAGGCCGTCGCCTTCGGCCAGATGGGCGACCAGCGGCGCGGCCCGGCCGCCGAACAGGCGATCGACCAGCCGGCGCGATTCGCGTGCGACATAGGCGTCGCGCGCCACGGTCGGACGATAAAGATACCGCCTGCCGTCCTCTTCATGAAGGATGACGCCCTTGGCCATGAGACGGCCGAGCATGGTCTTGACGGTGCGGTCGCTCCAGCCGCGTACAGGGCCGATCCGTTCCGCCACGTCGAGGGCCGTGAGCGGCGACTGCGCCCACAGCACCTCCATCACCGCCAGCTCGGCCTCGCTGATTCTTTCGGTCATGCCGCGTCTCCGACTACACTCGTAATCGTTATCGCTTACGTTTGTAATCGTCAAGCCACGTCGATCGGACGCGGGTCGAAAATCTCGACCGGATCACGAGCGCGGGTGGTAGCCCTTGTCGACCATGCAGCTATAGAGGACGTGATTGGCGTATTCATTGTCGCCGCCAGACGTGGAGGCGACATTCATGTCGTAAGTGCCGCTCTGCCGCCAATCGCTGCCGCGCGCCGACTGGATATCCTGATCGATGGCGAGCTTGTTGCCGGAGAGCGATCGCATCACCGATTTGCACTCGGCATAATCGGCGTCACGGGTCGCGTCGGGGGTCTTGCTGCGCAGCCAGCCCGTCGCCGGGTTGACGCAGCCCGCCAGCACCAGGGCGGCCAGCGGAAAGAGGCGGCCGAGGCAACTAAAAGTTAACAGATCCGAGGGCTTCATTTGCGCATGCATCGATCCAAGCGGCTCACCGCACTCATCTTCCTTACGGCGCTGCTCGGCGGCTGCGAGAATGCCGTCACGCCGTGCGAGGAATTCGCGGCGCCTCAGGCCCGCCAACCGGCCGGCAAGGATTGTCCGCCGAAGCCCGTCACCGAGAAACCGTCCAAGCCGGCCCGCTACTGCTACCGCTCGCTCGCTCAGTCCGAATGCTTCAGCGAGCCGCAGCCGGGCCGATCCAACGATTTTCTGGGCTCCTACTAAAGCAACCCCCCGAAGATTGCGGTGATCCCGCCTCTTCAAGCTCTCCGGTCCGAAGCTAGCCCGCCCCGCCCGGACGAGCAATAGGATGCAGGCCGTGACGCCGTGCCTTGAGCGCGTTGGCCACCACCACCCGCTCGGCCCGCCCCATGGTGCTCCAGCGCGCGATCTCCTCGATCGTGCGGAAGCAGCCGCGACAGAGACCGGTCTGATCGTCGAGCTGACAGATCCCCGTGCAGGGCGAGAGAGCGCCGGCCTCGGCCATGATCAGTTTCCCTTCCTGCCCTTGGCCGGCGGCGTCGCGGCGGCGGTCGGCGCTGGGGCCGGGGCGGCCGGCGGCGGCTGCACCAGATCCGCGAGCTTGGTCTCCAGCGTCTTCTCGCGCGTCTCCGGCACCTTGTAGGCCCAGCCTTGCGTCCGCTTGGCGATCTCGTCCGCGATCTTGGCGGCATCGCCGGTGCCCTTGGCGGTGATCTTGAGCCAACCCGCCCCATCCTGCTCGGCGATCGCGATGGATACGTCGAGCCCGTCGAAGGTGGTGAGCTCGACCGTCGAAGCGGCCACCGCCGTCACCTGCGCCGCCGGGCGAACATCGAGCAGATCCAGAAAGCGGAAGCCGGCGGCGAGCTCGGAGCCGGGATTGTCACCCTTGAGCTTCGCATCCTTGGGCAGATCCTTGATGTCGAGCTTGTCGGCCGCCTTCTCGCGCGTCAGCACGAGCGGCTTGCCGCCGGTCTCGGTCAAGGTCACGGACTGGATCTTGTCGGGCTCGACATCGAGAATCTTGCGGTCGATCCAACTCGTCGCCTCGCTCGGCACGTCGAAGGCCGGCACCGCCGACCAGGAACGTGCCTCGTCCGGCTTGCGGACATAGATCGAATCGACGCCCGTCCCGCTCGGATCATATTTGCGCCGGCCGACGATCAGCTTGACGATGCTGGCACCGTTGGCATCGGCAAGCTCGATCAGATGCCCCTTGGCAGCCTTGTCGGCCGAAGGGTCGGTCAGGTCGAGGCGGCCATAGAGCTTCGCCCGCTCGGTCTTGGGCTCGGTCTCGCGCAGCTTCAGCATGCCGGCGAGAAGCTGGCGGACCACACTCTCCTGCACGGGATAGCCGCCCTTGTCGGCAAGGGTCCAGCCGGTGGCGGGAACGCCGTCTGCCGCCGGCTTGGCATCGGCCGGAGCCGGCTGCCGGACCAGATTGATCGTACCGTCGGCACTGGTGATGGTGAGCTTCGTCGCCTTGCCGAGCCAATCCTTGAGCGTCGGGAAGACCGGGCCGGCCTCGGCCGGCTTCGAGGCGTTGCCGCCGGGCGCCGGCACGAAGATCGCAGCCAGCAGCACCGGCACGGTCACGGCGGCCAGCGCGATCAGGGTTTTTTGACGCATGATGCTTCTCCCTCGCCGGCTCAGGCCGCGCGCTGCTTGCGGCGGCGCAAGCGCAGCAGGCCGGTGACGAGCGCTACGATGGCGACGGCGAGTGGAACCGCCCCGACATCGAGAATGACCAGCTCTTCCTTGAGGTCGTCGATTTCCTGGCGCAGCGCCAGCTGAACCTGGCGCAGCTGCTGCCGCGTCTGGATGATGGTGGCGCGGAACTGGTCGATCGCCTGCTGCTGCTCCGGCGTCGTCGTGTCCTTGCCATCGTCGCTCTGCGGCTTGATGCCGGCCAGCTGCGCCTCGGTATCCTTGAGCTTGCTTTCGAGCCCCTTCTCCTGGGTCTGATACCGGTCCTGCGCCTCGCGCTGGATATTGTCGACCACGGTGAAGGGCCGGACCGAGCTGCCGCGCGAGCGCAGATTGATGAGGTCGCCGGTGCCGCTCAGGCTATCGACCGCGTTCTGGACGAAGTCGCCGTTGCCGGCCTCCGGCACGAGGTTGTGCTGGCCGAAGAAATCCTGGCTGCGCGCCCAGAAACGGTCGTCGAGGATGTCGCTGTCGGCAACGATGATGACGTTGATCGGCTGCTTTGCTACCTTGATCTGGCCGGCCGCGGCCGGATCGGCCTTCTTGTCGTCGACAGGCTGCTTGTCGTCCGGCTTCTCGTCCTTGGGCGGGCCGTCGGGGAAGGCAGTATCGGCCGGCCCGGTGATCCGGGCCGCCAGCACATAGCGCGTACCCGACGGTTTGAAATCGCTGAGCAGGCTCACGACATCGGGTAGACGCGCGAATTGCTTCTCGTCGATCAGCTCCGAATCCGGCGTGCTCTGCAGCAGCGGCTCGAACTTGGTCTTGGCGCCGGCGATCGAATTGAGCGCACCCGCCGTGGCGAGATTGATGGTGCTGAGCCGACCGGTGACGGGATCCTCGCGGTTGATCTGGTCTTCCTTGAGGCTGATCCAGCCGACATAGTCCGCCGATTGCGGATGGGCGCCGGTGCCGGCGTTGACGCGCCGCGCCAGCTGCCGGTCGCCGACCACCTTGTCCTTGACCAGCTCCACGCCCCAGAATTTGAGCAGCGTGTCGAAATCGGCGCTCAAGGGCGAGCCCGGCGGCGACAGCTTGCTCGGATGGGTCTGCTGGAGCTCCGAATGCGGATCGACGAAGACGAGCGCATGGCCGCCGCCCATGACGTACTGGTCGATGGCGTACTCGGTCTTGGCCGGCAGCTTCTCGGGCTGCACCACCATCAGCACATCGACATCGTCCGGGACCTTGTCGAAATTGACGGTGAGGTCATGGACGTCGAAGGTCTGGCGCAGCTGGTCGATGACCGCGAGCGGATGCGATTGCCTTCCCTGCATCTGGGCCATCGGATCGCCGTCGACCGGCAGCGCCGTCACCAGCCCGACCACCTTCTGCTTGGGAGCGGCCAGCTTCTGAACCAGCTTGCTCAGGTCGTATTCGAGGAATTTCTCGCGCTCGACCTGGAAGAACGGGATGGTCTGCGCATCGTCGGTGGAATCGTTACCGACCAGGCCGAAATAGACCTGCTCGCCGCCATCCTCCAGCGGCACGCCCTGCAAGCCCCCGGCCGTCGCCTGATCCTCGGTATCCGAGAACGGCACCGGGTCGTAGATCTGCAGATCGATCTTGCCGTGCGAGAGCGACGCATATTCCTGCAGCAGCTCGCGCACGCGCTGGGCATAGACGCCGTAGGCTGGCAGGGCTTCGCCGAGCCGCGAGGAATAGTAGAATTTGAGCGAGATCGGCTCGTCGATCTTGTCGATGATCGCGCGCGTGCCGTCCGACAGCGTGTAGAGCTTCTGATCCGTCAGATCGAAGTGCGCGTTGGGCAGGAAGCGGTTGGCCAGCACGTTGGCCGATACGAAGAGAACAGCGGCGAGCGCGATGCCAACCGCGGTCATTCCGGAAGCGGAACGGATCATGGTGCGGTCCCTAATCGGCTTTCTTGAGCTCGATGATGACGGTATTGGCGAACAGGAAGAGCACGATCACTGAGCCGAAATAGACGAGATCGCGCAGATCGAGCACACCGCGTGAGATCGCGGTGAAATGGGAGAGGAAGCTCAGCCCCGCGATCGTCTCGACCAGGTGGCCCGGCAGCCTGCCGGTGATCGGGCCGAGCACGATGGCCGATCCGCTGACGGTGAAGAGGAAGCAGACCGTGGCGCTCAGCACGAACGCGATCACCTGGTTCTTGCACGAGGCCGAGATCGCGGCACCGATGGCGAGGAAGGCGCCCGCCATCAGGAAGCTGCCGACATAACTGGCGAAGATCACGCCATTGTCGGGATCGCCCAGGTAATTGACGGTGATCCAGAACGGGAAGCTCAGCGCGAGCGCGATCCCCGTGAATACCCAGGCCGCCAGGAACTTCCCGATCACCGCCTGCGTCGTGGTGACGGGCAGCGTCAGGAACAGCTCGATCGTGCCGGTCTTGCGCTCCTCGGCCCAGAGCCGCATCGACAGCGCCGGGATCAGGAACAGGTAGAGGAAGGGATGGAAGTTGAAGAAGGTTTCGAGGTCGGCCTGACCGCGCTCGAAGAAGCCGCCCATGTAGAAGGTCAGCGCCCCCATCATCACCAGGAAGATGACGATGAAGACATAGGCCAGCGGCATGGTGAAATAGCTGGTCAGCTCGCGTCGGAAGATGACGCCGATCGTGCCCATGACGGTTGCTCTCCCGATCCTGCTCAGGCGGCGTTGGTGGTGATGTCGCGGAACACGCCGTCGAGACGGCCGCGCTCGAGCCGCAGCTCGTCGAGCGTGATGCCGTAGCGGGCCACCACCTCGTTCACCGGCGCTATCAGATCCTGGCCGTTATTGGGCAGGACATAGAGGCCGATATCCTGGACCCGCCCCGTGCCCTCGACCGATTGCACGCCCGGCAAGGCTGCGAGCGCATCGATGAGCGGCTGCGGCAGGCCGCCATTGGCGCGCAGATAGACGGCATTGTGATAGCGCGACCGGCTTTCGAGCTCAGCGGGCGTGCCGTCGGCCAGCACCCGGCCCTTGGCGATCACCATGGCGCGGGTGCAGACGGCGTCGACCTCTTCGAGGATATGGGTCGAGATGATGATCGCCTTGTCCTTGGCCATGCCCTGGATCAGCGTGCGCACCTGATGCTTCTGGATCGGATCGAGACCGTCGGTCGGCTCGTCGAGGATCAGCACCTCGGGATCGTGGAGCAGCGCCTGGGCGAGGCCGACCCGGCGCTTGAAGCCCTTGGAGAGCGTGTCGATCGGCTGATGCAGCACGCCGCCCAGCTCGATCCGCTCGACCGCGGCGGCGATTCGGCGGCGGCGCTCGGCGCCGCTGAAGCCGCGGATCTGGGCCACGAAATCGAGGAAGGAAACGACGGTCATGTCGGGATAGGCGGGAGCGCCTTCGGGCAGATAGCCCAGGCACCTCTTGGCGGCGATCGGATCGTCGACCACGTCGTGCCCGCAGATGCTGGCCCGCCCCTCCGACGGCGCGAGAAAACCCGCCACCATCTTCATCGTGGTCGATTTTCCGGCACCGTTGGGGCCGAGAAAGCCTAAAACTTCGCCACGATCGACCGTGAAGCTGATGCCGCGAACCGCCTGAATAGGCCCAAAGCTCTTCGCTAGCCCATTGATTTCAATGAGATGTGTCAAGGCGTCGGAACCCCCCATCGAAAGTGGTGGTCCCATTAGCAGAAAGCGCTCCGAATGGAAACCCCATGCGTGGGCATGAGCAAAGCGACGGAGCGTCGCGCCCGGTTGTCGACTCGCCGCTCAGCCGCCCAGCGCGTGCAGTAAAAGCTCGAGCGCGGCACCGGAGAAAGCGCGCATGTTGGCGAAGCGATCGGTGCTGCCGGTCTCGATGGTCACGGCGCGTTCGACCGGCCCGACGATGGCGAGGCAGCTTCGTCCCGGAGGATCGCCATAGGGGCTGCCCGACGGGCCGGCGGCGCCAGTCTCGGCCAGCCCCCATTGCGCGTGGAAGCGGTCGCGCGCCGTCCGCGCCATCAGCAGCGCGAAAGGCTCGGTCTCGGCCCGCATGCCGGCGACCGCCTCGTCCGGAATATCGAGCAGCAGACGGCGCGCGCGCCGCGTGTAGACGACGGCACCGCCGAGGAAATAGGCCGAGGCACCCGGCACGGCGAGCAGCGAGGCGGAAATCAGCCCGCCGGTCGAGGATTCGGCGATAGCGAGCTTCTCGCCGCGTTCCTTGAGGCGCGCGGCGACGATCGCCGCCTGTTCGAGCAGCTCTTCCATCATGATCCTCTCGACCGGATGACCGGCACATGGGCCGCGGCACCGGGCGGGGCATCGCCGGTCAGCCGCGGATCGTCGTCCACCTCGACCTGCTGGCGGAACGGCACGAAGCCGGACCGCACATAGAAGGCGAGCGCCTTCGGATGGTCGAGCGTGCAGGTATGCACCCAGAAACGCCGGATCGGCCGCGACCAGGCGCGTTCGACGGCATGGTTCATCAGCCAGCGTCCCGCCGCCGTGCTGATCATCGGTGCCGTCACGCCGAAGAAGGCGAGCTCGCATTCGCCAGGCTCGCGGTAATCGAGTTCGACCAGCCCCTCGGCTACACCGTCGACGGTCAGCGCATAGATCTCGACCGCAGGATCCTCGATGATCGCGGCAAGAGCGGCGTCGCCGAGACGCAGCCGGGAAAACCAGAGCCAATCCTGCCCGACCCGGCGATAGAGATCGCGATAGAGATCGGGCGACGGCCGCTCCATGCGCTGCAAATCCCAGCGCCCGCCCGCCGATACCGGCCGGCTCGGCGCTGGCGACAGCATTTCGAGCGAAGTGACGATGGTCGCGATTTTTCCGGCCGGCACGTCCGAATAGCCGTCAGGGAGGATCATCCAAACTGCCCGAAACAGGTTCAGCCGCTATTGTCGGCTGACGCCTCGCTCTCGGTCAATGATCGCAGCGCACGGGCGGGCGCCACGCCACGCGTCGATTCGACGATGAACCCGATCAGCGCGCATACGGATGGGCAGGTACCGAGCTCGTTCCGGGCCGCGGCGATCCTATCGGCCCGCACGCCCTCGCCACGGAAGATCCGGCGGAAGGCCCAGCGGAGGGCGCGGATGTCATCGTCGGCGAAGCCGTGCCGGCGCAGCCCGATCTCGTTGATGCCGATCAGCGCCGCCCGGTCGCCCTGGGCGAGGCAGAAGGGCGGGATATCCTGCGCCACCATGGCGCCGCCGCCCAGAAACGCATGATCGCCGATGCGGGCGAATTGATGAACGGCACTCAGGCCGCCGAAATTGACATGATCACCGACCGCGACATGGCCGGCGAGCGTGGCGCAGTTGGAGAAGCAATTGCCGTCGCCGATTTGGCAGTCATGGCCGATATGGGTCGAAGCCATGAGCAGATTGCCATGGCCCAGCCTGGTCGCGGCGTCGGGACCGACGCCGGGCTGGATCGTCACATATTCCCGTATGATATTGTCGCTGCCGATCACAAGGCCGGCGGTCTCGCCGCGCCATTTCAGATCCTGCGGGGGCGCACCGACCGAGGCGAATTGATAGATCTGGTTCCGGTCGCCGATGCTCGTCGTGCCGGCGAGCACGACATGCGGTCCCACGATATTGTCGCGGCAGAGCCGGACATGCGGGCCGATCACGCTGTAGGGCCCGACCCTGGTGCCGGCGCCGATCTCGGCGCCGTCAGCGATGATGGCGGTCGGATGGACTGCGCCGGCACCCCATTCACCGGCTAAATATAGAAGCGCGGAAGAATTCACCTGACCACCCGGACGTAATTGACCGGGTGCGATCCTCATCCGCGCTTGCGTACAGGTAAAATCAAAGATTGTTACTGAATGTTGCTTCCTGCCGTTATTGCACGGTCGCGAGCCTTTCCTGCTCAGCCGCCATCTCTTCCATCAACTCGGCCATCTCGACGCATTCGCGCCGGGCACTGCGGGTCGATTCCAATTCGGCGGAGCTACGATACCAAGCGGCCAATTCGCGATAGTCCTGCTGCATTTCCATCATAGAAATCTCCTCACTTCGAATGGAAGGAGAAAAGCAGAAATTCTACGCGGGGGAGTTGATCCAGATCAGTGGATCGACGCTTTCCGCCCTACCGCAAGCATCTGAATTCGTGCAATTTTATCCAGTTTCAATTAACCTTTCGGAAACCATCACAGCACCGGCCCCTCGATCTGGTCTTGCAACCATCCGGACAGAGTCGCCACAGCCGGCGTCGGCTCGGCCGGATAGACTAGGTACCAAGCCGTGCCCCGCACCATTTCCAGTGGCTCCAGCGGCGCCACCAACCGGCCGGACTGAAGCGGCTCGGCGATGAGGGCGCGGTCGCACAGCGCCAGGCCGAGACCGGCGATCGCTGCCTCGACCGCAAGGCGCTCGTCGCCGAAGCTGAGGCGCGCGACCTCCTGCGGTGCGCGCCCCTGCACCGACATCCAATCCGCCCAATCGCCCGATCCCGGCAAGCTCTCGAGCAAAATCTGGTCGTCGAGCCCGTCCCCGAACGGGTGGGCGGCCAGGTAGGCCGGGCTGCACACCGGCATGCGCCGTTCGATGAACAGGAAGTCACAGCTGAGCGTGCCGGGCCAACCGGCCCGGCCGAAACGGATGCAGGCATCGATGCCGGCCTCGCCGGGCTCGACCAACCGCTCGGTCGCGCTCAGGCTGAGCGCAATGCCCGGATGCGCGCCGCTGAAGGCTTCGAGGCGCGGCAGCAACCAGCCCGAAGCGAAGCCCGCCGGACAGGCTATCGCAAGCGGGACCGTAGCGGCGGCCGGCGCGCGCAGCCGCCGGATCGCGGCATCCATCGCGTCGAACGCACCGGTCAATACCGGCAACAGCTCGCGGGCGGCCGGCGTCGGCACCAGCGACTGCGGCCGCCGGTCGAACAGTATGAGGTCGAGCTGCCGCTCAAGCGCGCGCACGAGCTGGCTCACCGCTCCCGGCGTCACGGCCAGTTCGGCCGAGGCAGCCGTGAAGCTGCCCAGCCGCGCCGTCGCCTCGAACGCGCGCAGCCCATTGAGCGGCAGCAGGCGTTTCGCCATGGCGAACCTATAGAAAATCTATTGCTGAGCCTGATGATAAATCGTTTGCGCCGATGGTCGCTAGCGGAGAACGATCGAATCCGTCGTTTTCCTCTTCGCGAGACGATCGATGGACCAGAAGAATTTCTTCCACCTGCGCGACGCGGTTGCCGGCGATGCCGCCGAGTTCGCCCGGATCTACGGCCATTACGTCCAGACCAGCTACTACACCTTCGAGGAGGTGCCGCCCGCGCCCGAGGAGATGGCGGCGCGGCTCGACCATATCCGCACCGCCGGCCTGCCCTGGCGGGTGGCCGAGGCGCGCGACGGCGCCGTGCTCGGCTATGCCTATGCCGGCCGCTTCCGCGCCCGCTCCGCTTATCGCTACACGGTCGAGAATTCGGTTTACGTCGCCGCCGACCGGGTCAGCCGCGGCATCGGCGTGGCGCTGATGCAGGATCTGATCCGCGAATGCACGGCCTTGGGCTACCGCCAGATGCTGGCGGTGATCGGCGACAGCGCCAACGAGGCCTCGATCCGGCTGCACACGCGGCTGGGCTTCCGCACCATCGGCCAGGAAGTGGCGGTCGGGCTCAAATTCGGCCGCTGGGTCGATGTCGTGCTGATGCAGATGGCGCTGGGCGACGGCCGCTCGTCGCTACCCCAGGCCGAGCCGGTCGGCTATGTCCGACGATGAGGGCGGCTGGCCGCTGGTCTGGGCGCTCGCCCTGGTTCAGCTGATCTCCTGGGGTTCGATCTATTACAGCTTCTCGCTCTTCACGGTGGCGATGGAGCAGGAGTTGGGCTGGAGCCGCAGCACGATCGAGGGCGCATTGTCTTTCGGGCTGCTGATCGCCGGGCTTGGCGCCTATCCGGTCGGCGCCTGGATCGATCGCCATGGCGGTCGTGGCGTCATGACCGCCGGTTCGATCGTGGGTACCTTGTCGCTCGCCGCCTGGTCGCGGGTCGAGAGCGTGGCGGGGTTCTATCTCATCTGGGCGGGCCTCGGCCTCGCCATGGCGGCGACGCTGTACGAGCCGGTCTTCGCCGTGCTCGTCCGCCGCTTTCCTATAAGCTACCGTCGGCGCATCATGGCGCTGACGCTGATCGGCGGCTTCGCCAGCACGGTGTTCATGCCGCTGACCCAGCTCTGCATCGGTCGCTTCGGCTGGCGCGATGCGACCTTGGGGCTCGCCCTCTGCAATCTCGCCCTCGCCGTCCCGATCCACGGGCTGACCCTGCGACGGGAAACAACCCGGACGGCGCCGGTGGAATCCGCGGCACAAGCCGCGAACAGGACGGCTCTTCGCCGTGCCCTGCGGCATCCGGTCTTCTGGGGGCTCGCGGTCGCCTTCACGGCCTATTACGCCGCCTTCACCGCGATCACGTTCCATCTGATCCCGCTGCTGATCGATCGCGGCGTCTCGATGACGACCGCGATCGCCGCCGTGGCGCTGATCGGCCCGGCCCAGGTCGCCGGGCGCATCGGCATGCTGGTCTTCGGGCGGCGCCTGTCCACCGTCGCGGCCGGCCAGGCGGCGATGACGCTGTTCCCGGCTTCGCTGCTGCCCTTGCTGGCCTTTCCCGGCTCGACGCCGGGCCTGTTCCTGTTCGCGCTCACCTATGGGGGCGCCAACGGCATCGTCACGATCGTGCGCGGCACGGCTCTGCCCGATTTGCTCGGGCGCCAGGCCTATGGCGCCATCAGCGGCGCGCTCACCGTCCCGGCCAATCTCGCCAAGGCGGCAGCGCCCTTCGGCGCCGCGCTGATCTGGAGCGGCTTCGGCGACTATCGGGCAGTGCTGTGGGCGGTGCTAGGCGGCGGCCTGCTCGGCGCCGCCAGCTTCCGCTATGCGGTTCGGCGCGCGGCTGGGCGGGTTAGCCGATGAGATCGGCAACGGTGCAGCTCTCCGGCGCGCTCGTCGCCTTCTGCAGCAGCTCGGCCAACCCATGGGCCTCGGCCTTGGCCAGAAAATGCGGGCGCACGCCGGTCGAGACGAAGCGGCCGACCACCTCGGTGCCGTTAACGTGCGGCTGCGCCTCGAAGGTGAAGAGGTCGTGCATGGTGATGACCTCGCCTTCGCTGCCGACGATCTCCGCGATGCTGATGACGCGCCGCTTGCCGTCGCGCATGCGGCTGACCTGCACGACGAGGTCGACGGCCGAGGCGATCTGACGGCGCAATGCTGCGGCCGGAATTCCGGCGGTCGTCATCATCAGGATGCTTTCGAGACGCGTGAGGGCCGCCCGCGCGGTGCTGGCATGGATGGTCGCGAGCGAGCCGTCATGGCCGGTATTCATCGCCTGCAGCACGTCGAACGCCTCGGCGGACCGGATTTCGCCGAGGATGATCCGGTCCGGCCGCATACGCAGCGCGTTGCGGAAGAGATCGCGCATGGTGATCTCGCCCTCATCCTCGAGATTGGGCGGACGGGTTTCGAGATTGACGACGTGCGGCAATTGCAGCTGCAGCTCGGCCGCGTCCTCGATCGTGACGACGCGGTCGCCGGGATCGATCATCTGCGAGATGGCGTTGAGCAGCGTCGTCTTGCCCGAGCCGGTACCGCCCGAGATCAGGATATTGAGCCGGCTCTGCGCCGCGACCTTGAGCAGCACGCCCATCGCCGCCGAGATGTTCTGGGCCTTCACCATCCGATCGAGCGTGATCTCGTTCGTCGGAAACTTACGGATCGAGATGATCGGGCCGCGCAGCGACAGAGGCGGCAGGATGATATTGACGCGGCTGCCATCCTCCAGCCGGGCATCGGCGAGCGGCATCGATTCATCGACCCGGCGCCCGACGCGCGAGACGATGCGGGTCGCGATGTTGAAGACGTGCCGGTCGTTGGTGAATTTGACGTTGGTGAGCTCGAGCTTGCCGCGCCGCTCGACATAGACCTGGTTGCTGCCGTTGACGAGAATATCGGTCACCGTCGGATCGGCGAGCAGCGGCTCCAGCGGGCCGAGGCCCAGCATGTCGTTGATGACGAGCTGGGTCACGGCCATCTGCTCCGGCGCGCTCAGCGAAATGCGGTTCTGGACCGCGATGTCATGAACGAGCTTGCCGAGCTCCTCCACGAGCTCTTCTCTGCTCAAGGCGGTGATCGCCTCGGAATTGATCTGGTTGATGATCTCGGGAAGGATCACGGCGACGGCCGCGGTCACGATCGGACTTTGGGTCGTCTGCGTCCGAGTCGGCATCGGTTGGGGCGTCCGCGCCTGCCGCGGCGGCGCCTCGGGCGCCATGCGCGCCGACAGCGCCGCCGCCGGCAACTCGACGGCGCGGATCGGTTCGGCCCCCATGCCGGGCTCGATCGAATCCGAACCTCTCGCCCGGGCTCGGAGCGAGATCATCTGAACGCGCGACAGGGCGCCGCCCGCCGGCGCCTCGCTCGCGGGCAGGCGCGTGAACTGGATGCCGATGTAGCTCTTGGTCTGCCAAACCACCGTGCCGTCGAAATTGCCGAGATGATCGATGGCGAGCCGGACTTGATTGGTGCCGGTCAGCGGCCCCTTGATCCGGGCCTTGGCACCGGTCGGCGAGAGATCGATGACTTGGCATTCGACCCAACCGCCGCTGACTTCGAGCTTGGCCGGCCATGAGACTTGCTTGCGCGTCGCCCGACGGCGCTCCTCGGGACTCCCGCTCGGCACCAACTGAATCGGAACGGTACCGGCCATAACGCGCTACTCCTGCCAACACATCACACGAACTCTGCAAACTCTAAGTCTCGACGATTTAAGACCAGATTAATCCTGTCTCAGCGGGCGCCTATACTTTCGAATATTAGATAATATTTGAAGCGATTTTTCCCCGAACCGCCCGTCGCCGCGATTGACTCAGAACCTTCCGGATTGTATGGTTGATCCGATACACTGGTACAAAATATGCGATCGGAAGAGTTTCTCGACGGGCTACGGATCGAAGCGGGCGGCGTGCCGATCTATGTGCAGCTGCGCCAGCAATATCTGCGCGCGATCGGCGCCGCCCTGCTGCGGCCGGGCGAGCAACTGCCGACCATGCGCCAGGTGGCGGTGACGCTGCGGGTCAATCTCAGCACCGTGCAGCAGGCCTACGCATCGCTGGAGCAGGACGGCTTCATCGTCACGCTGCGCGGGCGCGGCACCTTCGTCGCCGACCATCCGCCGCCGCAGGATCCGTTATTGGAGCAAGCCCGCATCGACAGCCTCGCCCATCAGGTCATCGCCACCGCAACCTCCCAAGGCCTCAACCCCGCCGCTGTCGGCCAGCGCATCCTGGACCTCGCCCGCGGCCCGCATTGAAAGTGAGCGCGCCATGTACAAGAACGTCGTTCCCCTCGCCTCGCTGCTGTCGATACTGTGCTTCGCTGCGGGCTTCGTCCTGATCGCCCTGACGCGGGGGCAGATGATCGGGCCGGCGATCCCGCTGTTCCTGATCGCCTTTCTCCTTCCCTCATCGCTGAAGATGGCGAATCAGTGGGAGCGCGCCGTGCTGCTGCGCCTCGGCAAGTATCAGGGGCTGCGCGGCCCCGGCTTGTTCTTCATCATCCCCTTCATCGACACGGTGCCCTTCTATATCGACAACCGTATCCAGACGACCGAGATCACCGCCGAGGCGGCGCTGACCAAGGACACGGTCGCAGTCAACATGGATGCGATCGTCTTCTGGCAGGTTCATGACGCGGAGAAGGCGGCGCTGGAGATCGCCAATTACCGCCAGGCGATCGAGCGGGTGGCCCAGACCTCGCTGCGCGAGATGATCGGCTCGAACGACCTCACCACGCTTCTGTCGGACCGCAAGACCGCCGATATCGAGCTGCAGCGCGTTATCGGCACCAAGACCGCGGAATGGGGCATCGACGTCACCTCGGTCGAGATCAAGGATATCGCGATCCCCGCCGGGCTGCAGGATGCGATGAGCCGGCAGGCCCAGGCCGAACGCGAGAAGCAGGCGCGGGTGACGCTGGCCTCGGCCGAGATTGCGGTCGCCGAGCAGATGGTCCAGGCAGCGGATCTCTATGAGGCGCACCCGGCCGCCATGCGCCTGCGCCAGATGAACCTGCTCTACGAGATGAACAAGGATCGGGGCACAACCATCCTGATCCCGACCGAGATGGCGAGCAGCTTGAGTGGCGGGATCGCCGGCGCCATCGCGGTCAAGGATCTGTAGCGCCGGACGGTTGACCCGGCCGGGCCTGTCCGCCTAGGCTCTTCGAGGTTTAGACGGCGGGCGATTGGCATGCTCAAGTTTCTCGCGCGCATCTTCGATGACCGGTGCGCGAATTTGCGCGGCAGGATCATCGGCATCTATGCGCTGCTGCTGGCCGCCAACGCCGCTGCCTGGATCTGGGCCTTCATTGCTTTCAGCGACTATCCGATCCTGCTCGGCACCGCCTTGCTCGCCTATGGCTTCGGCCTGCGCCATGCGGTCGATGCCGACCACATCGCCGCCATCGACAATGTCACGCGCAAGCTGGTGCAGGAGGGACGGCGCCCCGTCGGGGTCGGCCTGTTCTTCTCGCTCGGCCATTCGACCGTGGTGGTGCTGGCCTCGATCGCGGCTGCCCTGGCGGCGAGCGCACTGCAACGGCATGTCGAGGCGCTGCGCGACCTCGGCGGCCTTCTCGGCACCGGCATCTCGGCCTTCTTCCTGCTCGCGATCGCGATCCTGAACATGGTGATCCTGCTCGGCACCTACCGGACCTTCCGGCGGGTGCGAGCCGGCGGCGCTTTCGAAGAGGCCGATCTCGACCTGCTGACATCCCATGGCGGGCTGCTGGCGCGACTGCTCCGGCCGTTCTTCCGCATGATGAGCCGCAGCTGGCACATGTATCCGCTGGGCTTCCTGTTCGGGCTGGGCTTCGACACGGCGACGGAGGTGGCCCTCATCGGCCTCTCGGCAACGGAAGGGGCACACGGGCTGCCGGTCTGGTCGATCCTGGTCTTCCCGGCGCTCTTCACCGCCGGCATGTCGCTCGTCGACACGACCGACGGCATCCTGATGCTGGGCGCCTATGGCTGGGCGCTGATCAAGCCGATGCGCAAGCTCTACTACAACATGACCATCACTTTCGCCTCGGTGGTGGTGGCCGTGCTGGTCGGCGGGATCGAGCTCTTGGGGCTGGTCGGCGATCGGTTGGCGCTGAGCGGCCGCTTCTGGGACGCGATCGGTGCGCTCACCGACAATTTCGGCAGCCTCGGATACCTCATCATCGCGATCTTCGCGCTGAGCTGGATCGCCTCGATCCTCTTCTACCGGATCAGGAATTACGGTTCGCTGCCGGTCAAGGACGCGGCCGGCTGAAGGGCGCCCGCCCCTCCGCCGAAACGGAGGGGACGCGGCAGGTTTGCCGGATCAGGCGCGCGAGCCGGTGAGCGGGGCGTTGCCGAACATGCCGAGCTTGACGCTGCCCGACAGGCTGCCGCCCTCGACCGTGGCCGAGAATTCGAGTGTAAGCGGCATCGGCTGGGTGATGTCGGTCTTCCAGAACAGCTTGTTGCCGTCGACCTTGCCATCCGCGATGGGGGTGCTGCCAGCATCCCCGGACATCGTGCCGGTGAGCGTGCTGCCTTCCTCGGTCAGGTTGAGCTGCGCCTTGCGTGTCCCCATCGGGGTTTCCATCGAGATATTCCAGGCACCAGTAGCGGACATGGAAGGTTCCTCCTCGGTCTATATTCGTTAGGCTTGCTCACCCATAAATTATCTTGACGCGTGAGTCACCCAGAACTGCCCGCTCAGGTTCAGGTAACGCGGCGGCGATAGGGATCGAACAGAGGAAAGACGGCGAGGCCGGCGAAGAACCCGCCGATATGAGCGACCCAGGCGACGGCGCCGACATTGATGCCGCCGATCGAATCCTCGCCGGTGACGATGTTCATCACCAGCCAGATCGCCGCCACCACCCATAGGCGCTGTGGATGCACGCGAAAGCGCAGGATCGCCCCGAACAGGCCGCTGATGCCGCCGGAAGCGCCGATGAGCAGGCCGACCGAGCGCCCGTCCACGATGAATTCGGTACCTGCGGCGACGACACCGCAACCGAGATAGAGCAGCAGGAAACGCCAAGCTCCCAGCCGCGCCTCGACCCCGGCGCCGAACGCCACCAGGCTCAGCATGTTGAGGCCGAGATGCGCCCAGCCGCCATGCAGGAACTGAAAGGTGATGGGCGACACCCAGGCCGGCCAGAACGCGGCGCCGTCGCCGAAATAGCGGGCCGGGATGAAGGCGAAGGTCAGCAGCACATCCTCGTCGACCGAGGGCGGCAGCAGCAATCGGACCAGATGGACGCCGACATTGGCGAGAAGCAGCGCCAGGGTCATCGGCGGAATATTGAAGATGGGCTGGTCGGTGCGCTGGGCGAGGTCGGTCATGGCCTGACCCTGCCATCGCTCTCTTTCTCCCGCTATAGCGATCGGCGGCGACGCCGAAGAAATCAGACGGATGACAGCCTGCCGGATCGTCCCCTTGCTCCCGGAATCACATGGCTTTTCCGCGTCAAGCGGCGCCGGCGGGCCCTTCGTGCGACGTTTCCGCGCGTATCAGCAACGCGTCCACCGCCACGATCCGGTCGCCGGAGCAGATCAGCGGATTGACATCGATCTCCGCGATCTCGAGCGCGAAATCGGCGGCCAGCTCCGAGACGCGCACGACGATTTCGGCGAGCCGGTCGAGATCGGCCGGCTTGGCACCGCGATAGCCCGTGAGCAACGGATAGGCGCGCAAGCTCTCGATCAGACGGCAGGCCTGCGCCCGATCGACCGGCGCCAGATCCGATGCCGTGTCGCGCAGCACCTCGACCAGCACCCCGCCCATCCCGACCACCACGAGCGGCCCGAATTGCGGATCGACCCGAGCGCCGACCACCAGCTCCAGGCCGGCGGGGATCATGGGCTGCACCAGCACGCCGCGGATCTTCGGCCGGGGTTCGACCCGTGCCGCGGCGGCCATTATCTCGCGATAGGCGCGCCGCACCGCTGCCTCGTCGCGCAGATCGAGCCGGACCACGCCGGCCTCGGTCTTGTGCGCGATCTCCGGCGCCTCGACCTTGAGGACAATCGGATAACCGAGCGCCGCCGAGGCCGCGACGGCGGCATCCTCGTCCTCTACCAGCCGCTCGCCGGTGACCGGCACGCCATAAGCGGCCAGCACCGCCTTCGCCTCCCGCTCGGTAATGCGCGGCCCCGCCTCGGCCAAGAGCCGACGCGCCGTCTCGACCGACGGCCCACCCGGCGCCCGACGCGCTCGATCGGCGGGCGCATGCAGCCTTGCCGCCCGCCAATGCCAGGCGGCAAGCGTGCGGAAGCAGCGATCGGTCGAGCGGAACAGTGCCACGTTCGGATCGGCCTCGTAGAGATGGGAACCCGGCCCTTCGAGCCATTCCGTCATCCAGGCGATGCAGATCGGCTTGCCCGCATCGCCCGCGAGATCGGACACGGTCTGGACGCGGCTGGCGGTGTATTCGCCCACAACCGTCTGCGGCAGCACCAGCGCGCCATAGACGGGATCGGCCAGCATCGCCTTGGTGCATTCCGTGAAATAGCTGGGATTGTTGATGACCTGGGCGGTGACATCGCACGGATTGCGGGCCGAACCGAAATCGGGCACGACCGCTTCCAGCACCGCCTGGGCCGCCGGCCCCGGCTGCGGCATCGGTACGCCGTGGAGCTCGGCCTTGTCGGCCGCCAGCACGCAGGCGCCGCCCGAGGTCGCCATGACCGCAACACCCGTGGATTTGGGCATTCCGGCCTTGGCGAGGAACGCCGCCGTTTCGTAGACCTGCTCCAGATTCTCGACCGCGATCATGCCGTAGCGCCGGAAGACCGAGTCATAGGCGGCGTTGGAGCCGGTGATCGAGCCGGTATGCGACATCGCCGCCTGGGCCGCGGCATTGCCGGTCGCCATCTTGTAGATGACGATCGGCTTGTCCGCCCCGGCCGCCTTCTCGCCGACCTCAATCAGGCGCTCGCCATCCTTCAGCCCTTCGACCAGGCAGGTAACGACCCGGCAATTCTCATCATCGACGAGGTAGCTCATATAGTCGCAGACATCGACATCACAGGAATTGCCGGCCGTCAGGTAATGGCTGAAGCTGCCGCCGCGCTCGGCCGCCTGCGCCAAGGTGAAGCCCAGAGCACCCGACTGCGAGATGAGCCCGATCGGCCCCGGTCGCCACGGCGTCTGTTCGTAGGTGCCGAGGAACAGCATGCCGGCGCGGGTGAAATTATTGACGATGCCGATGCAGTTCGGGCCGATGATGCGCATGCCCGACGCGCGCGCGATCGCGGCCAGCCGCTCCTGCCGGGCGATGCGGTCCTCGCGCCCGGTCTCGGCATAGCCCGAGGCATAGATCACGCAGCCGCCGATGCCGGCCTCGGCGCATTGCTCGACCAGCGGCTCGACCGCATCCTGCGGTGTCGCGATGATGGCGCAATCGACCGTCTCCGGCAGCTCGCCCGGGCTGGCGAAGCACGGCACGCCATGCAGCTCGGAAGCCTTGGGATTGACGCCGTATTTTCGCACGTCGCAATGCTGGAGATTGGCCAGCGTGCGCGCCCCGAACGAGGCGGGGTTCTGCGACAGGCCGACGATCGCGATCGATTGCGGCTCGATCAGCCGCTTGAGATCCGCCTTGCCGTAGACCGGCCGGTGGTTGCGTCGCCAAGGCATTGGCGATCCCTCCCTATATGCGCCGCCTGAGGCGGTCGCTCTTGTTGGTTAGGTCAACCATACAATGGGGATGGGAGGATGACGAGAGGCCGTGATCGGGCCGACGACCTCCATAATTCGGGCTTTTCGTCCTTCGCCGCCTGTGATCCAGTATCCGGTTCCGGAGGAAGCAACAACGAATGAAGATGGAATTCTATTATCCGAGCCCGGACGAGACGGTCTGGGAAGCGGCAACGGCCGAGCAAGCCGGGTTCGATCCTGCGAAGATCGAGGCGGCCGCCCGCTTCGCTTCGGAGCAGGAGACGACATGGCCGCGCGACCTGCGCGCGCATCTCGAAGCCGGCTGCTTCGAACCGCCGCCCTGGAACGAGATCATCGGGCCGGTCGAGCCGCGCGGCGGGCCGAACGGGCTCATCCTCCATCGCGGCCGGATCCTGGCGCAATGGGGCGACACGCGCCGGGCCGACATGGTCTTCAGCGTCGCCAAGAGCTGCCTCGGCCTGCTGACGGGTCTCGCCCTCGCCGACGGACTCATCCGCGATCTCGACGAGCCGGTCGGGGCCACGGTCACGGATGGCGGCTTCGACGGCATCCATAACGGCGCCATCACCTGGCGGCACCTGCTGCAGCAGACCTCGGAATGGGAAGGCACGCTCTGGGGCAAGTCCGACATCATCGACCGCAACCGCAAGCTCGGCGGCGACAAGCCGGACGCGCAGAAGGGCCAAGCGCGGCCGCTGCAGGCGCCGGGCAGCTTCTGGGAATATAACGATGTCCGGGTCAACCGGCTGAGCCTGGCGCTGCTGCGCCGCTTCGGCCGATCCTTGCCCGAGATCTTCCGCGAGCGGATCATGGCCCCGATCGGCGCCTCGGATAGCTGGCGTTGGGCCGGTTACGACAATTCCTTTGTCGAGATCGGCGGCCAAGAGGTGCAGTCGGTCTCAGGCGGCGGCCATTGGGGCGGCGGCCTCTTCATCCATGCCGAGGACCTGGCGCGGCTCGGCCTGCTGATGCTCGCGCGCGGCGCCTGGGGCGCGCGGCAAGTATTGGCGCGGGACTGGATCGACGCCTCGGTCGAGCCGGCCGCCCTCAACGCCTCCTATGGGCTGCTCTGGTGGCTCAATACCGGCCGGCGCGATTATCCGAGCGCGTCGGCCGCCAGCTATTTCGCCAAGGGCGCCGGCGGCAACTATATCTGGGTCGATCCGGAAAGCGAGCTGGTGGCGGTCATGCGCTGGCTCGATGCGGCACAGCTCGACCGTTTCATCGGCATGGTCATGGCGGCGCGGCGATGAGCAAGGCCTTCACCAAGGAAGACGAGAACGCCGCGGAAGAGGACGCGCCCGAAGGCGCCAGCACGCTGCCGAGCGGGGTCAAGAACTACATGACCCCCAAGGGTTTCCAGCAACTGCGCGATGAGCTGCGCGAATTGAGCCGGGTCGAGCGGCCGAAGGTGGTCGAGATCGTCTCCTGGGCCGCCGGCAACGGCGACCGTTCCGAGAATGGCGACTATATCTACGGCAAGAAGCGTCTGCGCGAGATCGACCGGCGCATCCGCTTCCTGACCAAGCGGCTGGAGATCGCCGAAGTCGTCGATCCGGCGCAGCAGAAGCGGCGCGACCAGGTCTTCTTCGGCGCCACCGTCACCTATGAAGGCGAGCGCGGCGAGAACACCATCACCATCGTCGGCGTCGACGAGGCCGATCTCGATCGTGGCCAGGTAAGCTGGATCTCGCCCATCGCCCGCGCCCTGCTCAAGGCCCGAATCGGCGATACGGTCGAGCTCCGCAGCCCGGGCGGCACCGAGATGATCGAGGTAATCGACATCGGCTACGGGGACGAGCCGGCGTGAAGCTCAATCTCGGCTGCGGCCTCAACAAGCTGCCGGGCTTCGTCAATGTCGACCGCCATGGCGAGCCCGACGAGATCTGGGACCTCGAAGCCTTTCCCTGGCCTTGGCCCGACGATGCCGCCGAGGAAATCCATCTCATCCATGTGCTTGAGCATCTGGGTCGCGATTCCGCGACCTTCATCCGCATCATGCAGGAGCTTTATCGGGTGGCGGCACGCGGCGCCCGCATCCGGATCGTGGTGCCGCATCCGCGCCATGACGATTTCCTCAACGATCCGACCCATGTGCGGCCGATCACGGCGGACCTGCTGACGCTGTTCTCGAAGAAATATAATTTGAAATGGCAGAAGCTCGGAGCCGCCAATTCGCCGATGGCGCTCTATCACAATGTCGATTTCGACATCGTCGCCGTCGATTCCGAGCTGGACGAGCCTTATGCCTCGGCCTTCCGCAACGGCCAGATGAGCGAGGAGCAGCTCAAGACCGCCATCCGCGCCTACAACAACGTCATCCGGGCGACCGTGGTCGATCTGGCGGTGGTGAAGTAGCGGGCTTGGTCAGCTGCGGCGAGATCGGATCGGCCGCCCCCAGCGGATCGGCCGAATCCAGCGCGGGGCCGGTCGCGGGCTGGGCGGACGGCGGACTTTGAGCATGCGGGTTTGGCGTCTCGACAGCGCCGGCTGGCGTGCCGTCGGTCGAACCGCCCGTCGCAACCGGCGGCGGCATCGTCACGGTCGGTGGCGCATCCAATGCCGGGCAGCCCGGCTGATCGGTGAGTGCCGCCAAGCCGCAGGCCGAGGCGAAGATCTCGCCCGGCTCTGCAATCTCGGCCAGTCGCTGGACCGGCGCCCCCGCCTGAACCGCGAGCGCACCTAGATAAAAGCGGCCGCGCTCCACGATCGAACCGCCCTGCGCTGCCGCCGCACATGAATTATCGGCAATGCCGGTCACGGCATTGGTCAGTAGATAGCGCACATCCCGCGCCCGGTAGCGATCGTCGATGCCCTTGAGCGAACGACTGGTAACGTAATCGGGCGCGCCGCTCAGGCCATAGGGCCATTGATCGACCTCGGCGCAGGCAGTACCGGGCGGCACCGGCCGCGACGCGCCCAGATAGAGATAGTTCGGCGCGTCGGCCACGACATAGCGAATGGCGATGCCGCGCGCTTCGACGGCATTGAGCCCCCAGCCGATGACGGCATAACGCTGGACCAGCGCACCGCTCGCACCCCTGCCGGCGATGACGATCTGCTTCAGATCCGGCAGCAGCTCCGGCGCCGCCAGCCATCTCACCAGCGCGTCCAGGGCCGAGAAGGTGCCGACCGGCGCCGTGGCGACCGATGGTGCGCCGAACTGCCAGTCCGCGCCGTGCCAGCGTAGCCGGTCGGAGGATAGCTGCCATTGCGTGGCATCGGCCTCGTCGAGGAATTGCGGCGCCACGATCAGGATATCGGTGGATTGCTTGGCCGCGGCAACCCCGAGCGCTTCGGCCTTCTCGGCATCGCGGTCGGCACCGGGGATCATGACGATCACCCGCTTGATGCCCGGAAGACGCGCATTGAGAGCGTGGGATGCGAAGACCGGCAGGCTGCCGTCGCCGCCCTCCGAAGCGACACTGATCAGCTGGTCGCCAAGCTTTGCGACCGGCTGATCGGCAGGATCGGCCCGCGCGCTCCCGGCGAGCAGCAGGACCGCCAGGCCGGCGAGACTATTTCGCCAATGCCGTCTGGATCGCCTGGGTGAGCTCATGGGCATCGGGCGACACCTGGCTCGGGAACACACCGGCCACCTGACCGTCCTTGCCGATCAGATATTTGTGGAAATTCCATTTCGGCGCCGCCCCCTCGCCCAGCTCGTCGGCGACCCATTTATAGAATGGGTGCGCTTGGCCGCCGATGACATCCTCCTTGGACGCCATCGGGAAATCGACATCGAATTTCGAGGTGCAGAATTTCTTGATCTCGGTGTTGGAGCCCGGCTCCTGCTCGCCGAAATTGTTCGCCGGCACGCCGATCACGACCAGGCCCTGATCGCGGAATTTGCGATAGACCGATTCCAGCCCCTCATATTGCGGCGTAAATCCGCAGAAGGACGCGGTGTTGACCACGAGCATCACCTTGCCGCGATATTGATCGAGCGGCATCGGCGCGCCATCGATGGTCTTGAACGAAAAATCATAGGCGCTCACGGCGTTGCTCCCGAATGCCTGACTCGCGGCGACACTGACGAGCAGCAGAAAGGCGAGAAGGGTCTTGGCCATATCATTCGCTCCGAGCACTGGCATCAGCGTGGCGGTGATACAAGACCCGGAATCCCGGCGCAACCTTCGTGGCGGCAAAGCCTAGGCCAATTCGACCGAGATCGCCTCGAGCCCGCGCCGGGCCTCCTGCACCATGGCCCGGACATTCTGGCCGGTCGTCAGGGTTTCCAGGCCGGAACGACGCAGGACGCTGACATGGATGAAGACGTCCTTGCCGCCACCCTGCGGCGAAATGAAGCCGAAGCCGCGAACGATATCGAACCATTTGACCATGCCGTCGAGTGTCTCGGCCGAACCGGACGGCGTTCGATCAGCGTGCGGGCTGCGCTGCCGCGGTGTCCCCGTCGTCTCGTCGATCTCGACGATGCTCGTGACGGCGCGGCCTTTCGGTCCCTCGACCACGTCGCAGGTGATGGTGGCGCCTTCGCCGACCTCGTCATGGCCGGCCAGCCCGAGCACCGCGGCCGGGAGGAAGATATCGCCCGAGCCGTCGATCGCCGTGATGAACCCGAAACCCTTGCTTCGGTTGAACCATTTTACCGTCGCGGTAACCCGCTCCGCATCACCGCGGTCCATAGCCCGCGGGCCTCGAGAATAATCCATCGGAACCCAGGCACTGATTTCGCAAGTCGGCGAAACGATTCATAGCACTCTTCCGCCGCAATTAAAACGGGCGCCCATGGAATAATTCCATTCAAGGTTTTGGATGCTTCCGGAACGCCATGACCTTCGTCAGAAAGGCGATATCGACGCTTTCGAGGCCGAAGCCGGCTTCGGCGAAGATGGCACCGAGATCTTCGTGCAGATAGCCGGCGTAGTACGGTTCATGGAACCGCGCCGGGAAGACCTCCAGGAGCGCGTCATAGTCGGGAAGATCGCCGGTTTGCAGGCTGTCGACCAGCACCAGCAGCCCGCCCGGCCTGACCAGCCGGCCGAGCTCGGCCGCGACGCGGCGGCGGGCCTGGGGCGGCAGTTCGTGGAACAGGAAGATGGAGGTGGCGAGGTCGAAAGCGCCCTCCGGCTCGGGCACCGCCTCGGCCGGTGCTGCGATCGTGCGGACGCCGGACCAATCGGCCAGATTTTCGCGCGTCTTGTCGAGATAGAACGGACTGAGATCCAGCCCGGTCACCTCGAGCCGCGGCCAGTTCGCCTTGACCTCGCGCAGGAAGAGACCGGTACCGCAGGCGATGTCGATGAGGCGAGCCCGGCGCTGGCCGCGCGCGGCGATCTCGGTGCCGAGCGGCACCAGCGCCTGGCGGCGCATCGTGTCGGCACAGCCCATGAAGAGCACCTCGACCTGGTGATCATAGAGCTCCGCCGACTCGCGAGAGAGCCAGCCATCGGTCTGATAATGAAAATTCTGCAGGTAGTAGCGCGGGAATTCGCCCGCTTCGTCCCGGGGCACGTCCTGATGCCGTTCGGCATGGCGGCGCTCATCGACGACGGGCAGATCGCGGAAGAAGGCCCGCGCCCGCTTCAAGGCCCCGATCGGTCCGGCCGCCGGCTCTTCCGGTCGGGCATAGAGGCCGGCGGCAATGTTGTCGAAATCCCGAATCAGCAGGGCCCGCATATCTTGGAGGAGGCGCCGGGTGCTGGGCATGCGCGCCCGGATCTCGGGCGAGACCGGCTCGGCCGGCTTGACCAGACGCTCGGCCAGCAGCCTCTGGCCGAAATACCAGGAGAAGCGCGCGCCGCGCGCGGCGCCGAAGGCGAGACGATCGAGCGTATCCGACATCGACACTGCTATCCTTTCGATGAGGTCGAAACCGAGCGGGCCGCGAGCGCCGCCATCAGCCGCCCCGGCAACAGCTTGAATGCCATGGTGATCGCCTGATTGCCGGCACCGACGACATGCACCCGGCGCTTGCCGAGCGCCTCCAGTCCCTCGCGCGCGACGCGCTCGGCGCTGTGCGCGCCATTCCGTCCCGACCCCGCGCGTTCGGCGAAGCGCGTTTCGGTCCCGCCCGGGCAGAGCGCCAGAACATCGATCGGCTCCCGCCGCAGCTCCTCGGCCAGCCCTTCGGCAAATCTCAGATCGAACGCCTTGGTCGCGGCATAGGTGGTGAGGAACGGCACCGGTCCGAAGCCCGCGATGCTCGAGACGATGATGAGCCCGGCCCGACCGCCGCCGGCATGCGCCCGGTCAAGCATGCCGGGCAACAGGGCGCGCGTGACGACCACCGGCGCCAGCACGTTGACGGTGACCATCTCGGCCTCGGCGTCGGGCGCATTGCGGTCGAACCGGCCGGCGCGGCCGATACCGGCATTGTTGACGAGGAGATCGACGCCGAAAGCCAGGCCGCGCTCGGCGAGCGCCTCGGCCGCACCCGGCTTCGCGAGATCGATCGCCACCGTCTCGATCCGCCGGCCGCTCCGCGCAACCGACGCTGCGACGGCGGCGAGTCTCCCCTCGTCCCGCCCCTGCAGCAGCAGATCCGTGCCGACCGGCAGGAAGCGGGCGATCGCCTCGCCGATGCCGCTCGAAGCGCCGGTGACGAGAGCCGATCGAAAAGTCATCTTCGTGTCTCCGGACCCAACCCATACGCGGAACGTTGACAGTGCGCCTCGGGGCGCCCTATGCCCCAAGGCTCGAATGATGCGCTCGGGGGGAAAGCTCACCATGGCCGCCTACAAGACGTTGAACCAGCTCGTGGTCGCCGGCAAGCGGGTGTTGATGCGCGTCGATCTCAACGTCCCGATGCAGGACGGCAAGGTCAGCGACGCGACCCGGATCGAGCGGCTGGTGCCGACTATCGAGCAGCTCAGCAAGGCCGGCGCGAAAGTGGTGCTGATCTCGCATTTCGGCCGCCCCAAGGGCAAGCGCGTGGCCGAGGATTCGCTCGCCCAGCTGGTCGAGCCGCTGAGCCGCGCGCTCGGCGGCAGACACGTCGCCTTCGCCGATGATTGCATCGGCGAGCCGGCGCAGAAGGTGGTCGCATCCCTCGGCAATGGCGATGTGGCACTGCTGGAAAATCTCCGCTTCCATGCCGAGGAAGAGAAGAACGATGCCGGCTTCGCCCAGGCGCTCGCGAGCTTGGCCGATTGCTACGTCAACGACGCCTTCTCCGTCTCGCATCGCGCCCATGCCTCGACCGAGGCGGTGGCCCGGCTGCTGCCCAGGGCGGCGGGACTGCTGATGCAGGCCGAGCTCGACGCGCTGTCGGCGGCACTCGAGAAGCCGGCCCGCCCGCTCGCCACCTTTATCGGCGGTTCCAAGGTGTCGACCAAGCTCGATCTCCTGAACTCGCTGGTCGCCAAGGTCGATCTGCTGATCATCGGCGGCGCCATGGCCAACACCATGTTGCTGGCCAAGGGCGTCGAGGTCGGTAAATCGCTGGTCGAGCGCGACATGCTCGATACCGCCCGCTCGATCTTCACGGCCGCCGAGAAGGCGGGCTGCACGATCCTGCTGCCCGAGGATGCCGTGGTCGCCGACAAGCTCGCCGCCGGGGTCGCGACCGAGACCGTCGCCATCGGCGCCGTGCCCGCAGACAAGATGATCCTCGATATCGGGCCGAAAAGCGTCGAGGCGGTGGCGGCCCAGCTCGCCCGGGCCAAGACGCTGGTCTGGAACGGCCCGGCCGGCGCATTCGAGTTCCCGCCCTTCGATGCCGGCACCAACGCCATAGCGCTGCGCGTGGCGGCGCTGGTCAAGGAGGGCAAGCTGCTCGCCGTGGCCGGCGGCGGCGATACGGTCTCCGCCCTCGCCCATGCCGGAGTCGAGGACAAGCTCAGCTACGTTTCGACCGCCGGCGGCGCCTTCCTCGAATGGCTCGAAGGCCGCGAGCTACCGGGTGTCGCCGCCCTCTCTAGCTGACGCGGGTCCGGGCCTTTACCTGCCGAACCGCCGCGAGTTGCCCTTCGAGCACGGCGAGTGTATCGCGCTCCGCCGGGGTCAGCCCGTCGAGCTCGACATGCTTCAGCAGCACTTCGAGCGCGTCGCCGATGCGCCCGAGCTGCCGGCCGTAGCTGCCGACCTCGTCGAGGATCGCCTGTTCCGTCTCTGGATGCGGCGTCTGGCCCAGATCGATATTGACGAGCCCGAACTGGGCGCCCTGCTGGTAGAAACTCCAGGGATTGATCGCCTGCCAAAGCTCCTGGGGTGCGAGCGAAAGCTGGAAGGATTTCGACATGGGCCGCCTCCTGCTTGCAGTGAAACAAGGCTGACACCCGGCAGCATAGCATCTTCGCAAGTGCAAAAAGGCGATAAGATCGGCGACCCGGTCGCCCGTCTGGTTGAGAAACCGCCATCTCCGCGCCCAATGGACGCAGATCCGCAGATCCGCCGATGCCGCCGAACTCTGCTTCGCGCGCGACCGGCGCCCGTATATGAGAAGGCCGTTCGACATCAAATCTCGGGGCGGGACGCAGCATGACCTTGAAAGACAAGCGGCTCGTTGTTCTCGGCGGCACCTCCGGCCTGGGCTTCGCCACGGCGGCGGCGGCTGCGCGAGAGGGTGCCCACCTCGTCGTCGCGTCGGCCAAGGAGGAACTCGTCTCGCAGGCGCTCGTGCGCCTGCCGGCCGGCACGGAAGGGCATGTCGCCGACTTCACCCATGAAGACCAGGTGCGCGACTTGTTCGGCCGCATCGGCGCCTTTGATCATCTGGTCTATACCGCCGGCGATGCCCTGCTGCTCAGCGATTTCGCCGAGACGAGCATCGCCGATGCGCGCCGGGCCTTCGAGGTCCGCGTCTGGGGTGCGATGACGGCGGTCAAGTACGGCGCGCCGCATATCCGTGCCGGCGGCTCGATCGTGCTCACTACCGGGATCGCCTCGCAGCGGCCGGCCAAGGGCTGGGTCGTGCCGTCGAGCCTGCTCGGCACGATGGAGGCGATGACGCGGGCGCTCGCGGTCGAGCTGGCGCCGATCCGCGTCAACATCGTCTCGCCCGGCGTGGTCAAGACCGAGATGTGGAACCAGCTTTCCGAAGAGACGCGCGAAGGGCTCTACCGCGATGTCGGCGCCAAGCTGCTGGTCGGCCGCGTCGGCGAAGCGTCGGAAGTCGCGGAAACTTTCCTCTACCTGATGCGCCAAACCTACAGCACCGGCCAGGTCGTCACCGTCGATGGCGGCGGGGTGCTGGTCTAAGTCCGCGGCGGGAGCGAAGCGCGGGTTTCATTCCTGCAACCCTGCCCCTGAAAGCTGGCGGCTGCGGCCCATGGCGGGTTGAGGCAGGTTAGGGCGTCGCCGCCGCCCCGGTAGGAATCCGCCGCCATGTACGTCCTGAGGACGCTGCAGCATCCGCTGATCCGCAAGATCTGGTTCGGCCAGATCTTGGCGGCGACCGGCGGCGAGTTCTACACCGTGGCGCTGGTCTGGATCGCGGTCGATCTGATCGGCAGCGATGCCGGCTACCTGTCGGCGCTGCAGGCCGGCGCCCTCCTCGCGGGCTCGCTCTTCGCCGGCATCGTGACAGATGGCTGGCCGCATGGTCGAACCATGATGACGGCGGATTTCGGCCGGGCCGCCATCATCCTGCTGCTGCCGATCGCCTGGGCCTTCAACGCGCTGTCGCTGGGCCTGCTGCTCGCGGTCGCAGTCTCGTCGGCGGTGGTCGGCTCGACCTTCGATCCGGCCTTGCAGGCGACTATTCCGGTGCTGGCCAAGGATCCGGATCTGCGCTTCGGCACCAACGGCCTTTTCGACGCGACCCGCCGGATCGCCCGCATCGTCGGGCCGGGCCTGATCTCGGTCGCCGGCGGTCTGCTGCCCACTGCGCAATTCTTCACCGTGACGGCGGCGGCCTTCGTCGCCTCGGGGCTGGCCGTGCGCGCGGTCACGCGCAAGATCGACGAGGCGCCTCCGGCCATCCGCTCGCGCAGTCTGGCCGGCGCGATCGAAAGCCTGACCGGCGGCTTCCGTGCGGTGAAAGGCCATCCCGTCGTGATCTACGGCTTCATCGCCAGCGCCGTCACCAATGGTTGCTGGGGCGTCGGCGTGATCCTGGGCATCGCCCTGCTGATGCGCGAGACCGAGCCGGAGCCGCTCAAGGCCTATGGGTTGGTGATGAGTGCCTATGGCGTCGGCAATGTGCTGACCAACCTCGTCGTGGTCAGCTTCAAGGCGAGCCGTCCGGCCTGGCGCATCACACTGGGCCGAGTGGTCTTCGGCGTCGGCCTCATGGGCATGGCGATCTCGCCCAACCTCCACACCCTCATGATCGTGGCGGCGCTTACCGCCATCAACGGGCCGGTGACCGAGCTCGCCATGCTCAACCTGCTGCAGGCGAGCTTTCCGCTCCATCTGCTGGCGCCGACCTTCCGGGTTCAGATCGCCTTGGCGGTGGCGGGCATCTTCGCAGCCTATCTGCTGGCGCCGACCCTGTTCCAGCTTTTCCCGGTGCGAAACGTGATCTTCGGCTGCGGCGTGGTCTCGACCGTGGCCGGCAGCCTCGGCGTCGCCTATTTCGCGTGGCGCCGCGCGATGGCGACGGCCACGAGCTAGCCGCCCACCGCCTTCCGGACGGCGGCGATCACTTGCGCCACCGCCTCGTCGCCGAGCTGCGGATACATGGGCAGGCTCAGCACCTCGCGGGCCGCCTTCTCGGTCTGGCCCAGCCCCGACGGGCCGCAGAGCAGCCGCCCGGCATAGGCCGGCTGGAGATGAACCGGCACCGGGTAATGGATGTTGGTGCCGATCCCAGCCTGCTTCAACCGCTCCTGCAGCGCATCCCGCTCGCCGCTGCGCACGACATATTGATGCCAGACATGGCTGGCGCCCGCCCTGGTCCCGGGGAGCGTCAGCGGCAAGCCGCCCAACCCTCGCCCATAGGCGGCGGCGATCTCGCCGCGCCGGGCATTCTCGGCGGCAAGGCGCGGCAGCCGCACGCGGAGGATCGCCGCCTGCAGCTCGTCGAGCCGGCTGTTGTAGCCGGTGGTATCGCTGACATAGCGCTGCTTCCAGCCATATTGCCGAAGCTGATGGAGCCGCTCGATGATGGCGGGGTCCGAAGCGGTGACGGCGCCGCCATCGCCGAAGGCGCCCAAATTCTTGGTCGGATAGAAGCTGAAGGTGGCGGCGTCGCCGAAGCCGCCGACCGGCCGGCCCATGAACGCCGCGCCCTGGCACTGGGCGCAATCCTCGACCACCTTGGCGCCGTGCCGCCGGGCGGTCGCCATGATCGCCTCCATCTCGGCGCTCTGGCCATAGAGATGCACCGGGATGATCGCCTTGATGCCGGGGATGGCGGCGAAGCTGCGCTCGAGCTCGGCCGGGTCCATCGTGCAGGTCGCGGGCTCGATATCGACCATTACGGCCGAGGCGCCGATGAGCTCGATCGCGGCCACCGTCGCCACCGCCGTATGAGCGACCGTCGCGACCTTGTCTCCGGGGCCGATGCCGACCGCGCGGAGCCCCAGGATCAGCGCGTCGGTACCGCTGGCGACACCGACCGCACGGCCGAGGCCGAGCATTTCCGCGAATTCCCGCTCGAAAGCGGCAACCTCGGCGCCGAGTATATACCAGCCGCTTTCGAGCACGCGCGCCACGGCGGCGTCGAGCTCCGCCTTCTGCGCGCGATAGACGGCGGCGAGATCCATTTGCGGGATCGACATCCCCATTCCCTCAATGTTCAGACATAATCGGCGAAATTCGCCTTGAAATAGTCGAGCGATCGGGCCAGCCCCTCGCGCAGCCCGACCCTCGGCGCCCAGCCGGTCGCGGCACGGAAACGCCGGTCGTCGGCCCAGTAATCGCCGATATCGATCCGCTTGCGCTCGGCCGGGAAGCTCTTGGTCTCGAAGCTGCCGGCGCCGGCCGCCTCGATCACCAGCCGGGCGAGCTGTTCCAGCGTCACGATCTCGGGCGCGCCGATATTGAACGCGGCGCCAAAGCAGGCTGGCGTCACAGCCGCCATGAGGAACGCCTCGACCGCATCGTCGACATAGGTCAGGTCCCGCTTCTGCGCACCTTCCCAGACTTCGAAGCTGCCCCCCTCGATCACGCGGCGCAGCCAGATGCCGAGGAAGGTCTGGCGCGCATCCTTGATGCGCATGCGCGGACCGTAGGTGTTGGTCAGCCGGAGCGACGCCGTCTTCATCCCGTAGACGCGATGATAGAGCAGATGATAGGCCTCGCCGGCCTGCTTGTTGATACCGTTGATGTCGACCGGCCGCACCGGATGCGCCTCGTCGACCGGGAGATAATCCGGCCTGCCGTAGATCTGCCGCGTGGAGGCATAAACGATCGTGACGTCAGGATTGAGCGCCCGGCAATCCTCCAGCAAGGCCAGTTGAGCCGCCGCATTGATGTCGAGATCGACCAGCGGCTCGGTCATCGAGGCGAGATGCGCGATCTGGGCCGCCAGATTGAAGATGAAGCGCTGCCCCGGCACGAGTGCGCGGATCGCGGCGCGGTCGCGCAGATCGGCTGGGCTGACCGTCAGCCGTTCCCGGAATCCTGAGAGATTGGCGGGATTGCCGCCATAGTCCGGCATCAGGCTGTCGACGACGAGCACTTCCGCCCCAAGATCGACCAGGCGCCGGGCCAGGGCCGATCCGATGAAGCCCAGCCCACCGGTGACCATCACCTTGGCACCGGCATAGACGCCGCCATAAGGCTTCACAGTTTCTTCGCTCGGTGGCATTGCTTCGGACGAGTTCGAACAGCGCGGGACGATGATGGCCTCGCATCCCGATCCTGAAGTCCGAGATATCGAGCTTCAGAAATTCGCCCTGCGCGACATGACGGATTTCCAAGCCATCACACTAGTGGCGAAGCGACGAGGAGGGAAGCCCCAACTGCCGCCGGAGATACAGCGCTGGTCACGAGTCGCGGCACTCGCGCTCGCCCTGCTGTGCGCGGCCTGCGGCGGCGGGCCCGTGCCGTCGGCGCCCACGCCAGCACCGCCGCGCTCGGGCGAGATGTGCCTGGCCGACCTCAGGACGAAGGGGGCATTCTTCGAGCTCGCCGCCGCACCGGCCGCCAATGCCTGCATGGTCGACACCCCCGTCTCGGCCGAAGGGCTGGCCGCGGCCTTCGCGACTCCGGCGACGATGAGTTGCGCGCTAGCCGACCGGCTGATGGATTTCGACCTGAATGTCGTGCAGCCGACGGCGCTCCAGATGTTCGGCCGCAAGGTCGTGCTGCTCCGCCATCTCGGCGCCTATGCCTGCCGGCTCGAAGCGAGTCGCCGCCATGACCGGCTGAGTCAGCACGCCTACGGTCTCGCGATCGACCTCGGCGGCTTCACATTGAGCGACGGAACGCGAATCGACGTCGAGAAAGACTGGACTCGCGACGACGCTCGCGGCAGGTTTCTTCGTGCGATCGCAAGGGGGGCTTGCTCGTATTTTTCAGTCGTCCTGACGCCGGCGTCCAACAGCCTGCATCGGGATCATTTGCATCTCGACATTGGGCCGGACCGGCTATGCAGCGTCGCCTGACGACCGAAAAATGCGGACATACGCATCGAAGATCTTGCGTCTAAACTGGATCGTGCTACCATATTTGGTAGGTTTTAGGTCTGAGCTACACTTTTATCCGGTGGGGACCCGATGGACAATATCTGGACTCAGGATCGCATCGACGCGCTCGCCTCGCTCTGGGCCGAGGGGCTGTCCACAGCCGAAATCGGTCGACGCCTCGGCATCACGAAGAACTCGGTCGTCGGCAAGGCGCACCGCCTTTCCCTGACCCCTCGCCCGTCTCCGGTCAAGATCACGGGCAAGCCGCGCGTGAAGCCCTCGCCGAAAGTGGTCGAGCTGTCCGGCCCGACCTGCTCATGGCCGCACGGCCATCCGGGCGAGAAGGGCTTCCATTTCTGCGGTGCCCGTGCGGCCCAGGGCAAGCCCTATTGCTCCGAGCATGCCGCGCTCGCCTATGTGCGGCCGAAGAGCAGCTCGTCGAACGCAGCCTGATCGCGATCCCGAGTCGCAATCGTCGGACTCGGGACATCTGGCAGGGGGTCGGTCGTGGCCGGGGGGCGCGGCCGGCCTCCGGGCTGGAAGCTCGGCGTATCGAAAGGCTCAGTGCATCAATCGATGCATGGCGCGGTCGAGGCCGTTCAGGGTCAGCGGGAACATCCGGCCTTCCATCAGCTCCTCGATGAGCCCGATGGTCATCGTCCCACCCCAATATTTCTCGGCGATCGGATTGAGCCAGACGGCACGCGGATATGTCGCCAGCAGCCGCTTCAGCCAGATCTGCCCCGGCTCGGCATTGAAGCTGTCGACGGCGCCGCCGGGCTGGATCAGCTCATAAGGGCTCATGCTGGCATCGCCGACGAACACCAGTTTCCAGCTTTGGTCGAAGGTGCGCATGATGTCGGCCACCGGCATGCGGTAGGCCGGCTGGAAATTGGCGTTCTTCCACATGAGATCGTAGGGGCAATTGTGGAAGTAGAAATGCTCCATATGCTTGAACTCCGCCCGCGCGGCCGAGAACAGCTCCTCGCACAGCTTGACGTGATCATCCATCGAGCCGCCGATATCGAGGCATAGCAGCACCTTCACGGCATTGTGCCGCTCCGGCACCATCTTGAGATCGAGATATCCGGCGTTCCTGGCGGTGGCGCCGATCGTGCCCGGCAGGTCGAGCTCGCTCGCCGCCCCTTCGCGCGCGAACCGGCGCAGGCGGCGCAGCGCCACCTTGATGTTGCGCGTGCCGAGCTCGACATTGTCGGCCAGATTCTTGAATTCCCGCTTGTCCCAGACCTTGACCGCGCGCCGGTTGCGGCTGCCTTCCTGGCCGATGCGGACACCCTCGGGATTATAGCCGTTGGCGCCGAAGGGCGAGGTGCCGGCCGTGCCGACCCATTTCGAGCCGCCCTGGTGTCGCCCCTTCTGCTCCTCCAGCCGCTGTTTCAGCGTCTCCATCAGCTTTTCCCAGCCGCCGAGAGCCTCGACCATCGCCTTTTCTTCGTCGGTCAGGTTCTTCTCGGCGAGCTTGCGCAGCCATTCCTCGGGCAGCTCCACGATCTCGACCGGCGGCTGACCGGGACTGGCCGCCGGGCCTTCGAGCCCCTTGAAGCATTGTCCGAATACCTGGTCGAACTTGTCGACATGGCGCTCGTCCTTCACCAGCGCCGTCCGCGCCAGATAGTAGAATTGCTCGATATCGTACTCGGCGAGACCCGCCTGCATCGCCTGCTGCAGGGTCAGGAACTCGCGCAGGCTGACCGGGACTCCGGCAGAGCGGAGCGCAAGGAAGAATTGGATGAACATGGCGCGGCCTCAGCGCTGCTGGTTGCGCCGGTGCAGGAAGGCCAGCCGTTCGAACAGATGGACATCCTGCTCGTTCTTGAGGAGTGCCCCATGGAGCGGCGGGATGAGCTTGGCCGGATCGCGGTCGCGTAGCGTCTCGGGCGAGACGTCCTCGGCCATCAGCAGCTTCAGCCAATCCAGCAGCTCGGAGGTCGAGGGCTTCTTCTTGAGGCCGTTCACCTCGCGGATCTCGTAGAACAGCGTCAGCGCCTCGCGCACCAGCAGCTTCTTGATGCCGGGATAATGGACCTCGACGATCTGCTCCATCGTCTCCCGGTCGGGGAAGCGGATGTAGTGGAAGAAGCAGCGGCGCAGGAACGCGTCCGGCAGCTCCTTCTCGTTGTTGGAGGTGATCATGATGATCGGCCGATGCTTGGCCTTCACCGTCTCGCGCGTCTCATAAACGTAGAATTCCATGCGATCGAGCTCGAGCAGCAGATCGTTCGGGAATTCGATGTCGGCCTTGTCGATCTCGTCGATCAGCAGCACCGGCGGATCCTCGGCCGTGAAGGCCTCCCACAGCTTGCCGCGGATGATGTAATTGCCGATATCGTGGACGCGAGCATCGCCGAGCTGGCTGTCGCGCAGGCGCGACACGGCATCGTATTCGTAAAGGCCTTGCTGCGCCTTAGTCGTGGATTTGATATGCCAGGCGATCAGGTTCTTGCCGAGCGCGCTCGCCACTTCCTGGGCGAGCACGGTCTTGCCGGTACCGGGCTCGCCCTTGATCAGCAAGGGCCGTTCGAGCGTCACCGCCGCATTGACCGCGACCTTCAGGTCTTCCGTCGCGACATAGGATTCGGTCCCGGTAAACTTGGCCATCAGGGCGACTCTCCAGCAGACGAAGCGAGCAACAGCCTCAAACCCTATGGGGTTTCCGCCGCCATTGCCATCGCCATGCGGTCAGGATTGCAGCTCTCTCCCGTCCCGATCGAAGGCGATATTGCCGGTGACGATCCGGATGACGCCATCCACCTCGGTGCCGAAAGGCAGCATCAGCCTTTCCCAGAAGGCGGCATAGCGCGCCACCGGCTTGTAGCTCGACAGCACCGGCACGCGCTTGATCAGGATCGCCCGATAGAGCGCCATGTTGAAATTGACGATATAGGCGGAGGAAGGATGGGTGGAGAGCAGCTTGCCGGTCATGTCGAAGCCGGACACGGCGGTCATGACGGTGCCGAACAGGCGATAGCGGAAATCGCGGCCGCCCTCGACCGCTTCCAGCACGGCGACGCGGCCGAGCGCCGGCTGAATGCGAACCGGATCGACCGCGCTGATCGGCGGCATCGCCTGATCGCCGCGGCTCTCATGCCAATATTCCAGGAGAATTTTGTTCTCGCGTCCCCGCACCGCCTCGCGTTCAGGCGCCCACGAGGCGTCGGGCCCGACCGCCCCGCTCTCAACGAAGCTCGCTCGAATATCGTCGAGGCGATCACGCAGGATCGCATCCTGCCAAAGACTTACCGTTTCCCACTCGACCGACATTTGGACGCGTCCCAGACCCGCTTCGCTGCGCAACTTCACCGATACAATGCCCGGACGCTATGACCTTCGGAATTTAAACTGGATTAAGATGCAAGTGAAGGCGCGCCTGTCGCAAGCTTGCCCCACATCCGAGCCCGCTTGTTGCGCCCTGCCCGTGGGCGAGCCAGGATGGAAAGCCACTGGCGAAGGAGACCATGTTGGATCAATTGGTGGAAAAGAGTGCCGTCGAGCTGCGCCGCCTGATCGGCCGCAAGGAAATCTCGCCGGTCGAGCTGCTGGAAGCGAGCATCGCCAGGATCGAGCAGGTCAACCCCGCCATCAACGCGATGGTGGCACTCGATCTCGATCGCGCCCGGGATTCGGCGCGCGCGGCCGAGCGGGCGGTGCTGCGCGGCGAGGCGCTGGGCCCGCTCCACGGGCTGCCGCTCGGCGTCAAGGATCTGTCCGAAACGGCGGGGCTGCGCACGACCTTCGGCTCGCTGCTCTACAAGGATCATGTGCCGGCCACCGACGAGGCCGTGGTGGCGCGGATGCGCGCGGCCGGCGGCATCGTGCTGGGCAAGACCAACACGCCCGAATTCGGCGCCGGCGCCAATACCCGCAACCGCGTCTATGGCGCCACCGGCAACCCGTTCGATCCGTCGCTGACCGCCGCCGGCTCGTCGGGCGGTTCGGCCGCCGCGGTAGCACTGGGCATGGTACCGCTGGCGAGCGGCTCGGACATGGGCGGCAGCCTGCGCACACCGGCCGGATTCTGCGGCGTGGTGGGATTGCGCCCGAGTCCCGGGCTGGTCCCGAATGATCGGCGCCTCACCGGCTGGTCGCCGCTTTCGGTCGATGGCCCCATGGCGCGTTCCGTACCGGACGCGGCCTTGCTGCTGTCGGCCATGGCCAGCGCCGATGCCGCCGATCCGCTGGCCGGACCGGTCGATCCGGCGAGCTTCGCCGCCTTGCCCGAGATCGATCTCGCCAGCCTCCGCGTCGCCGTCTCGGAGGATCTCGGCTTCGCCCCGGTCGATGACGGGATCCGCCGCACCTTTCAGACGCGCTGCGGCCAGTTCGCCGATCTCTTCGGCGAATCGGTCGAGCGCGATCCGGAACTGGGCGATGCCGACCGCATCTTCTCCGTGCTGCGCGCCGAGGGCTTCCTCGCCAATCAGGTCGAGAATGTCGAGCGTTCGCGCGACCTCCTGGGCATGCCGGTCATCGCCAATGTCGAGCAGGCGCTGACCTTCACCTATGCCGACCGGGCCAAGGCCCATGTCGAACAGACCAAGCTCTACCGGCGCATCCAGATCCTCTTCCGCGAGGTCGACCTGCTGATCTGCCCGATCGCCTCGGTCAGCCCCTTTCCTCACGCGCAATGGGCGCCGGAAGAGATCAACGGCGAGAAGCTCGCGCATTACTTCCACTGGATCGCCCTCACCTATGGGCTGACGCTGACCGGCCATCCCGTCGTGGCGCTGCCGTGCGGACGCGACCACAAGGGACTGCCCTTCGGCATCCAGATCATGGGGCCGCGCGGCGGCGACCGGTTCGTGCTGGGTGCCGCGGCGGCGCTGGAGCGCGCTTTCGCCGAACGCGCGCCGCTCAACCGGCCGATCCCGGACATCGCCCGGCTGGCGGGCGCGCGCTGATGCATCCCAATGAATCATTGATCGGCGCCGCCGACGCACGCCGCCGGCTCGATACGCCGGCGCTCCTGATCGAGCTCGGCGCGCTCGACCGCAACATCGCCCGCATGGCGGAATTCGCCCGCGCCCAAGGCCTGGCGCTCAGGCCGCACGCCAAGACCCATAAGTCCGACGAGATCGCCCGCCGGCAGATCGAGGCCGGCGCCGTCGGCATCTCCTGCGCCACGCTGGGCGAGGCCGAGATCATGGTCGCGGCCCGCATTCCGGGCGTGCTCGTGACCTCGCCGCAAGTGACCGAAAGCAAGGTCGCGAGGCTGATCGCCCTCGCCCGCGCGGCCGGCCCTGACGGGCTCATGGTCGTGATAGACCATCCCGACAATCTCGCGGCACTCGACCGGGCCGCAGCGTCGCTGCCCCATCCGCTGGCCGTGCTGGTGGATTGCGCCGCCGGGCTGCAGCGGACCGGCTGCGCCACGGCCGAGGCGGCGCTGGCGCTCGCCCGCGCCGCGCACGCGGCCCCGCATCTGGCCCTGCGCGGCATCCAGCATTATTCCGGCAATCTCCAGCACATCCCGGTCCGCTCCGAACGGGCGGCGCTCGCCAAGGCTCAGCGGGACGGCCTCGCGGCCCTGGTGGCACAAGGCCGCGCCGAGGGGCTGCCGCTCGACATCGTCAGCGGTGCCGGCACCGGCACTTTCGATCTCGACCCCGAGGGCGGCGTCTTCACCGAGCTCCAGACCGGCTCCTACATCTTCATGGATGTCGATTATCTGAAGGCGCTGGCCGACGGGCGCAACGAGCCGCCGTTCGAGACGGCGCTGCTGGTCCAGACCAGCGTCGTCAGCACCAATGCCGAGAAATGGGTGACCACCGATGGCGGGCTCAAATGCTTCGCGACCGAAGGGCCGCGCCCATCCGTGCTGAGCGGCGCCGATACCGCCAGCCGGTATGAATATTTCGGCGACGAGCACGGCATGCTGGTGTTCGCGGGGGCCAAGCCGCGATTGGGCGACCGCGTCGAGGTGGTGACGCCGCATTGCGATCCGACCGTCAACCTCCACGATTTCTATCATGTGATGGAAGGCGACAAGCTGGTGGCGCTGTGGCCGGTCGCGGCGCGCGGCAAACGCTGATTGGGAGAACCTTGCATGAGCATCAAATCCATTCTGGTGCCATTGAGCGGCGGTGCGATGGACGCGGCCTGCCTCGCCGCCGCCGACCCGATCGCAAAGCAGCATCGCGCCCATGTCACTGCCTTGTTCGCCGCCGCCGATTCCAGCGCCATCCCGATGGCGATGATGACCGACGGCACCGGCCTGGCCTTGAGCGGCAATCTGGTGGAAACCTTGCAGGAACAAGTCGACAATCGGCGCGCGCGGGCCGAGGCCGCCTTCGCCCAATGGCAGGCGAGTTGCGCGCTGCCATCCGCGAAGCGGACCGCGCGGTCGGGGCCGAGCGCGAACCTCCTGGTCGAGACCGGCGAGGAGAGCCAGCTCGTCCGCACCCATGGCGTCGTTGCCGACCTGATCATCCTGCCGGCGCCGGCCGCCGGTGAGGTCGAGCGCGAGCTGGCGCTCGAATCGGCACTCTTCGATGCCGGCCGGCCGGTGCTGACATTGCCCGGTCCGGACCTGCCGACACCGGCCGCCGATGCGCCGATCGTGATCGCCTGGAACGGCAGTGCCGAGGCCGCGCATGCGCTGACCGGCGCCCTGCCCTTCCTGGCTTCGGCGAGTGCGGTCACCGTGCTTCATGCCGGCCATGCCGACCGGCGCACCCTGCTCAACCCGGTCGTGACCTATCTCGGCCGTCACGGCGTCAAGGCCGCGGCGCGCGGCATCCCCGACCATGGCGATGCCGGCAAGGCGATCCTGGCCGAAGCGCTGCGGCTGGAGGCGGGACTGCTGGTCATGGGCGCCTATACCCATAGCCGGGTCCGGGAATTCGTCTTCGGCGGCGTGACCCGGCATGTCCTCGATCAGGCCCGGCTGCGCGTGCTCGCCGCGCATTGAAAGATTTCCCGCCCTAAGCCTGTGACTTTTTTGCCAAGTCCGTTCCGCAACTCGGTCGACGCGACGCCAAAGCCCTTCTCGGCCGGCGCCGCCGACGCGTAAGGTCTGTCGCCCGGCGCACCCGCGCCCGTTCGATTCGTATCAGCCGACCGATGGAAATTTACCTGCCGATCGCTCAGGTCTCCCAGGACGTGTTCGTCCTTCTGGGACTCGGCTTGGTCATGGGCTTCCTGTCGGGGATGTTCGGCGTCGGCGGCGGCTTCCTTTTGACCCCGATGCTGATCTTCATCGGCGTGCCGCAGCCGGTCGCCGTCGCCTCCTCCTCCAATCAGCTCGTCGGCGCCTCGCTCTCGGGCGCGCTCAATCACTGGCGGCGCGGCAATGTCGATTTCAAGATGGGAGCCGTCATGGTCACGGGCGGCGTGGTCGGCTCCTTCGCCGGCGTGCAGCTCTTCAGCGTTTTGCGCCGGCTCGGCCAGATCGATCTGGTCATCTCGCTGAGCTATGTGATCCTGCTGAGCACGCTCGGCACCATGATGATGATCGAGAGCCTGGGCGCCGTGCTGCGCGCACGCCAGCCCGGCGCCCGTAAGCGCCGGCTGCATCAGCACACCTGGTTTCACCGGCTGCCTTTCAAGATGCGGTTCCGCCGCTCCAAGCTCTATATCAGCGCGCTCCTGCCGCTGGGCCTCGGCTTCGCCATCGGCATCCTGTCGGCGGTGCTGGGCATCGGCGGCGGTTTCCTGGTCGTCCCGGCGATGATCTATGTGCTGGGCATGCCCGCCAGCGTCGTTCCCGGCACCTCGCTGTTCCAGACCGTGTTCATCGCCGCCAGCGCCACCATCCTGCAGGCGGTGACCAACCAGACGGTGGATGGGCTGCTCGCGCTCCTCATGCTGGCCGGCGGCGCCATCGGTGTGCAGTTCGGCGCCCGCTACGCGGCCCGCGTCAGCGGCGAGTATCTCCGGGTCGGGCTCGCCGCCCTCATCCTGCTGGTCGGCGCCAAGCTGCTGTTCGACCTGACGGTACCGCCGGTCGATCCCTATTCGATCGCGCCGAGGATCGAATGAGGCGGCTGCTGCTCGGCCTGCTGCTGCTCTTGGCGCTGGCGCCCCGGCCGGCCTCGGCCCAGCAGCTCGTGGCCGACCTCACCGACCATCTCGTCGCGATCACGACCGGGTTCAACGGCGCCAACGTCACCCTCTTCGGCTCGATCGACGGCGGCGGCGATGTCGTCGTCGTCGTGCGCGGGCCGGAACGCGAGACCGTGGTGCGCCGCAAGAGCCGCATCGCCGGCATCTGGCTCAACACCAAGAGCATGGCCTTCGTCAATGTGCCGGGCTATTACCGGGTCTTCTCGAACAAGCCGCTCGACCAGGTGGCGCCGCAGAGCCTGCGCCAATTCAACCAGATCGGCGCCGACCAGGTGAAATTGGCACCGACCGAGGGCCGGATCGCCCATGACGAGATCGGCCTGTTCCAGTCCGCCCTGCTTTCGGACGAGCTGGAAAGCGGACTCTATCGCGCCGAGCCGGGCCATATCGATTTCCTGGGCGGAAAGCTGTTCCGCGCCACGCTCAACTTCCCGCGCACGGTGCCGACGGGCACCTACTCGATCCAGATCTTCCTGCTGCGCAACGGCGATGTCGTGGCCGCCCAGACGACTCCGCTGATCATCTCGCAGACAGGCCTGGAAGCGACGCTCAATCAGTTCGCCACCGACCAGCCGGTGCTCTACGGCATTATTGCGGTTCTGATGGCGGCGATGGCAGGATGGTTGGCAAGTCTGCTGTTCCGGATCGCCTAAGGCTAGATGACGTCATCGCCCCCTGCCCATGAGCGCGTCTTCCTCGTCATCGTCGACGAGTCCCCGGAGCTGCGCGTGGCGCTACGCTATGCCTCGCTGCGGGCGCTCCACACCGGAGGCCGGGTGGCGCTGCTCCATGTCGTCGAGCCGACCGACCGGCAGCATTGGATGGCGCTCGAAAGCCTGATGCGCGAGGAGAAGCGCGAGGAGGCCGAGCAGATGATGGAGCGCTACGCCGCCGAGGTCGCCGCCGTCACCGGTGCGCCGCCGACCGTGCATATTCGCGAAGGTAACGGGCGCGACGAGATATTCGGGCTCATCGACGAAGATCCGTCGATCTCGATCCTGGTGCTGGCCGCCGCCGTTTCCGACAGCGGCCCCGGCCCGCTGGTGAGCGCGCTTTCCGGCAAATATATCAGCCGTCTGCGCGTGCCGATCACGATCGTGCCGGCCAACCTGACCGATGAACAGATCGCCGCGCTGACCTGAAAGGGTTGATCTGGCCGCCCGCCGTGCCAAGGTGAAGGTCATCGGATCCGAAATCCTACTGAAAGTACCTGAGCGATGTTCATCCAGACCGAACAGACCCCGAATCCGGCGACGTTGAAATTCCTGCCCGGCCGGGCCGTGCTGACGACCGGCACCGCGAATTTCCCCGACGCGGAATCGGCCGTGCGGTCGCCCCTGGCGCAGAAGCTGTTCGCGCTCGACGGCGTGGCAGGCGTGTTCCTGGGCTACGACTTCATCACCATTACCAAAGCGCCCGAGACGGATTGGTACGCGCTGAAGCCCGCCGTGCTGGGCGCCATCATGGATGCCTACACGACCGGCCTCGCCGCCATGCAGCCCGATGCGGTCTCGACGCCCGGCTCGACCGCAAACGACGACGACGACGAGATCGTGAGCCAGATCAAGGAGCTGATCGATACGCGCGTGCGTCCGGCCGTGGCCCAGGACGGCGGCGATATTATTTTCCACGGCTTCGACAATGGCATCGTCTACCTGCATATGCAGGGCTCGTGCGCGGGTTGCCCGAGCTCGACGGCGACGCTCAAGTCCGGCATCGAGAACATGCTGCGCCACTACATCCCCGAGGTGAGCGAAGTCCAGGCGGTCTGAGCCTGTGCATACGCTGCTGGCCCGCGCGGGCTGGGGCTCGGCCATCATCGAGGCCGCGCTCGAGCTGTCGGGTCAGCCCTATCGCTGCGAGATCATCGACGGCGCTCCGGGCGAGAAGGAGCGCGAGAAGCTGTTGGCGCTCAATCCGCTGGGTCAGCTGCCGACCCTGCTGCTGCCCGACGGCACGGTCATGACCGAGAGTGCGGCCATGATCCTGCACCTTGCCGATTTCACGCCTGCTTCCGAGCTGGCGCCGCCGGCCGGAGCGCCGGAGCGCGCCGCCTTCCTGCGCTGGCTGATCTTCCTGGTCGCGGCGGTCTATCCGACCTTCACCTATGGCGACGATCCATCGCGTTACCATGTCGACGAGCCGGCGCAGAAAGCGTTGCGCGCCGCCACCGACGCCCAGCGCGAAGAGTTGTGGCGGCAGGTCGAGGCCGCCGCGCAGGCGCCCTGGTTCCTCGGCACCCGCTTCTCGGCAATCGATCTCTATATCTGGACCATGACGCGCTGGCGGCCCCGGCGCGGCTGGTTTGCGGCGGAATGTCCCAAGCTCAGCGCGATCGCGGTGGAAATGGACCGGGATCCGCGCCTTGCCGGCATCATGGCGCGCAACTGGCCGGCTTGAAGCCGGATGGCGCCGCGCGCGCGATCCATGATACCTGACACCAACCGCCTCTTCCGCCTGGAGCGTTCAAGATGATCGACGCGCATGCCCACGACGTACTGTTCAAATCCGCCCGGACCCATAATGGCTGGCAGGACAAGCCGGTTCCCGCCGATCTCCTCCACCGCGCCTACGATCTCGCCAGGATGGGCCCGACCAGCGCCAATTGCAGCCCGATGCGCGTCGTCTTCGTGACGTCTCCGGAAGCCAAGGAACGGCTGAAGCCCGCGCTGTCGGCCGGCAATCTGGACAAGACCATGGCGGCGCCGACGACGGCGATCCTCGCCAACGACTCGAAGTTCTACGACGAGCTGCCGCGCCTGTTTCCGCATGCCGACGCCCGCTCCTGGTTCACCGGCAGCGCCGAATTGGCGGCGGTCACGGCCATGCGCAACGGCACGCTTCAGGCCGCCTATCTGATCATCGCGCTGCGCTCCCTCGGCCTCGATTGCGGCCCGATGTCGGGCTTCGACAATGCCAAGGTCGACGCCGAGTTCTTCCCCGACGGCCGCTTCAAATCCAACTTCCTGTGCAACATCGGCTATGGCGATCCGGCCAAGCTGTTCCCGCGCAGCCCGCGCTTCGAGTTCGAGGACGTCTGCAAGATCGTCTGATTCGGCGGGAGGATGGCCCCGGTTCATATGGTTAGAGACCGATTCAGCGATCATGTCGTACGACATGATCGCATCGGGCTCTATGGGGCCATCATGGTCCTCGGCAGCACCGTGTCGCTCAGCACCGGATAGCGCCGCGGCTGAAACAGCTGATAATGCCACCATTCGTTGCGATAGAAGTCCCAACCGGCCGCGGTCATGAGCCCGAGCAAGGTAAGCCGGTTGCGCTGGGCCGCCGGCGGAATTTCGGTATCGGCATGGTGCGATAGCGGCGTGAAGGCGTCGAAGCCGGTGCCCATGTCGAGCTCGCCGCCATCGGCATCGATCAGGTTCAAATCGATCGCGGCGCCGCGCGAATGCGGCGAGCCGCGGCGGGGATCGGCGAGGAATTCCGGATCCGGACGCGCGTTCCACAGCCGCCATTGCGCCTCCGACGGGCGGAAGGCGTCGAAGATCTTGAAGCGCAGGCCGAACGGACGGGCCAGATCCACCGCGTGCCGCAGCAGCTTTTCCGCCTCGGGATTGAGATAACAGCCGGGACGCGCATATATCGGCTTGCCGGTAATGTTGTCGGCGGTGGCATATCGGATGTCCAACACCACATCGTGACTGGCTTCGGTGATCTCGATCAGCATCTTTCAGCTCAAGGGGCTTACAGGCGGAATGAGCCGCGGTCATAGCATGATGGTCCGGGCGTGAGCGAGCCGGTCCTGCACCGAATTCTGGCCTTCGATTGCTCGGGCGGCGCGTGCTCCGCGGCGGTCTGGAGCGACGGCGCCATCCGGGCCGAGCGCATGGCGGTGATGGAACGCGGCCATGCCGAGGCGCTGATGCCGCAGATTCGCGACGTCATGGCCGAGGCGGGGCTCGATTTCACGGCGCTCGACGCTCTCGCCACCACGGTCGGCCCCGGCTCCTTCACCGGTCTGCGCCTGGGGTTGGCCGCGGCCAAAGGGCTGGCGCTCGCGACGGACCTGCCGATCATGGCCTTCTCGGGATTCGAGGCGGTGCTGGCCGGCATCCCGGCGGAGCGGCGGAGCGGTCGGCCGGTGGCGGTGGCGATCGACAGCCGCCGCGGCCCGGTATTCGCCCAGCTCTTCACGGCCGAAGGCCGGGCGGCGGCCCCACCCGAAGCGGTCGAGCCGAACAATTTCGAGGCCTGGCTGCCGCCCGGCCCGATTCTGGTGTCGGGAGACGGCACGCCCGGACTTGCGGCACCGGCGCGCGCGGATATCGAAATCTCGGCCGTGCCATCACGGATCAGCGCCGCTGCCCTGGCACGACAGGCAGCTTCACTCGGCCGCGCCGGCCTGGGCCGGCTGCCGGTGGCGCCGCTCTATCTCCGCCCCCCGGATGTAACGCTGCCGAAGCAGGCCGCCTCGTGACCGATCCCACCATCCGCATCCGCGGGCTCGCCCTCACCGATCTCGATATCGCAGTCGCCATCCATGAGGATGCGTTCGGTGTCGAAGCCTGGGACCGGAAGGCCATCGCCGAAATCATGGCGATGCCCGGCGCGGTCGGACGGCTGGCCTTCGACGATCGGGCGGACGCCCCCCTGCCCTTGGGCTTCGCGCTTATCCTGTTGGTTGCAAGCGATGCCGAGCTCCTGACTCTGGCAGTGGCACACCGGGTCCGCCGCCTTGGCGTCGGCACCATGTTGCTGCAGGACTTTTTCCACCAGGCGCTGCGCGTCGGGGCGACCAACGCCTTCCTCGAGGTCGCGGAAGACAATATCCCGGCTCAATGCCTCTACGCCCGGCTCGGATTCCGCAAGGAAGGCATGCGGCGCGACTATTACCGGCGCCCCGGAAACAAGCGAATCGCCGCACATCTATTGCGCCGCCCGCTTCCCTGAGCCTCGGCAATCTCACCTGCGGCTGGACATAGGCCGATCCTCACCATTATCGGCTTGTAGAATTGCGAGTCTTGCTTATTGCTTTGCCGCGACGACCTATCTATCTTGGAATCCAGATTTTACATTAGGACAACCAAGCATGACTGAAGAGACCGAGGCAGTGGATTTGTTGGGTCTTACCACCGAAATCGTGGCCGCCCACGTGTCCAATAACGCCGTGGCGCTCGATGATCTGCCGGTACTGATCGGCCAAGTCTACAAGTCGCTGGCCGCCATGGGGACCGCGCCCGAGCCGGTTCAAGAGAAGCTGCAACCGGCGGTTCCCGTCAAGAAGTCGGTCCATCCGGATTACATCGTCTGCTTGGAAGACGGCAAGAAGTTGAAGATGCTGAAGCGGCATCTGAAGACTGCCTACGACATGACCCCGGAGGACTACCGGGAGCGTTGGGGCCTGCCGCCCGACTATCCCATGGTGGCCCCAAACTATGCGCGCCAGCGCAGCAAGTTGGCCAAGGATATCGGCCTTGGCACCCGCGCACGGCGCGACGCCTGATCCAGGCGCGGCGCAACGGCCCCACACAAGCGGTGGATGTCGAGTAGCATTGCGGCGCATGGCCCGGCCCGTGATACGGGTAGGCTCGTGCGCCGCAATCTATTATACTTGGCCCTCTGACATCACGACACCCCACGGCGGATAGAGGCATGGTTTCTCATCTGGAACAGATCTGCATCGATAAAGGGCTGAAGATGACCGATCAGCGCCGGGTCATCGCGCGCGTCTTGTCCGAGGCCGATGATCACCCGGATGTCGAAGCGGTCTATCGTCGTGCCACGATCGTCGATCCGCGCATCAGCATCGCGACCGTCTACCGCACCGTGCGGCTGTTCGAGGAGGCGAATATCCTCGACCGGCACGATTTCGGCGATGGGCGCGCCCGTTATGAGGAGCGTTCGGCCGATCATCACGATCATTTGATCGACATGCAGACCGGGCAGGTCATCGAGTTTCAGAACGAGGCGATCGAGGAATTGCAGCGTCGCGTCGCCGAAGAGCTCGGCTACAAGCTCGTCGGCCATCGGCTGGAACTCTACGCCGTGCCGACGGCCGGCCGCGCCGAGCGAGGCTGATGAACGATGGTGCGAAGGCCGGGGCAGCGACGATCGGGCGGAGGGCGACCGCCGGGCGCCGAACGGCGTGAATAGTTTCCCCTCCAACCTGCTGAGGTCCGTCCGGCTCGGCGCTTATCTCCTCTTCACCCTTTTCGCCATGCCGGTGCAGGCGATCGCGCTGCTCTGCGGCCTGCGCGGCTTCACGGTCGGCTTCCCCCTTTTCTATCATCGCACGGTCGTCCGGATCCTGGGCTTTCGGCTCAATGTGCGCGGCCGGCTTTCGACCGCTCAGCCGACCCTGTTCGTGACCAATCACAGCTCGTATCTCGACATCGAGATGTTCGGCGCGGTGATCCCCGGTTCCTTCGTCGCCAAGAGCGAGGTCAAGGGCTGGCCCCTGTTCGGCTGGCTCGCGCGGCTGCAGCGGACCGTCTTCGTCGACCGGCGTGTGCGCAGTTCGGCCGAGCAGCGCGACAGCTTGGCCGCGAGGCTGCAGTCCGGCGACAATGTCATTCTGTTCCCCGAGGGCACCAGCAACGACGGGACCAGGCTGCGCCCGTTCAAGAGCGCGCTCTTCTCCGCCGCGGAGATTCGGGTCGAGAGCCGGCCGGTCACGGTTCAGCCGGTGACCCTTTCCTATACCAAGCTCAACGGCATGCCGATCGGCCGCGACATTCGGCCCCTATTTGCCTGGTTCGGCGATATGGAGCTGGTCGGCCATCTCTGGACCGTCGCCGGGCTCGGCATCACCGACATCGTCATCGAGTTTCACCCGCCGGTCACGATCGACTGCTTCGGTTCGCGCAAGAAGCTGGCGGAGCATTGCGAAAGAGTGATCGCGGAAGGGCTCTCCGCGGCGAATTCCGGGCGTCTGGCGCCGCTCGGCGAGACCGTGCCGGACGAGGCGCCGCGCGCGGTCGGCGGCGCCGAAGCCATGACGGCAACCTGATGCGCCGAGACCGAGCGTGAGCAAGAAACTCTATATCAAGACCTATGGCTGCCAGATGAACGTCTACGATTCGGACCGTATGGCCGATGTCCTGGCGCCGCTCGGCTTTGCTCAGGCCGAGGCGCCGGATGGCGCCGACATGGTCATCTTCAACACCTGCCATATCCGCGAGAAGGCCGAGGACAAGCTGTTCTCCGACCTCGGCCGGCTGCGCCCGCTGAAGCATGCCAAGGAAGACGAAGGCGGGCGGATGATCGTCGCCGTCGCCGGCTGCGTGGCCCAGGCGCAAGGGGCCGAGATCATGCGCCGCGCGCCCATGGTCGATATCGTGCTCGGCCCCCAGACCTATCACCGCCTGCCCGAGATGGTCGCCCGCGCCGCGCGCTCGGCCGGCGGCATCCTCGATACGAGCTTCCCGGCCGAGGCCAAGTTCGATTTCCTGCCCGGTGAGAGCAAGGCGCCCGGCGTCTCGGCCTTCCTGTCGATCCAGGAAGGCTGCGACAAGTTCTGTACCTTCTGCGTCGTGCCCTATACGCGCGGCGCCGAATATTCCCGTCCGGCCCAGGCGGTCCTGGCCGAAGCCCGCCGCCTGGTCGCGGCCGGAGCGCGCGAGCTCGTGCTGCTCGGCCAGAACGTCAACGCCTATCACGGCGCGGCGCCCGACGGCGGCGTCTGGGGCCTGGCGCAGCTCGCCTACGGTCTGGCCGAGATCCCCGACCTCGCCCGCATCCGCTACACCACCTCGCATCCGCGCGATGTCGACGAGGCGCTCATCCGCGCCCATGGCGAGCTGCCGCAGCTGATGCCGTTCCTGCATCTGCCGGTGCAGTCGGGCAGCGACCGGGTGCTCGCCGAAATGAACCGGCGGCACACCGCCGACGAGTATCGCCGCGTCATCGACCGCTTGCGCGCGGCCCGGCCGGACCTCGCCTTCTCCTCCGATTTCATCGTGGGATTTCCGGGCGAGACCGAGGCCGAGTTCGAGGCGACCTACAAGCTGGTCGAGGAGATCGGCTTCGCCAATTCCTTCTCCTTCCGCTACTCGCCCCGCCCCGGCACGCCGGCCGCAGCCATGGAAAATCAGGTGCCGGAGGCGGCGGCGCAGACGCGCCTGCTCGCGCTTCAGGATCTGCTCGAACGGCAGCAGCGGCAATTCTATGCCGGCATGATCGGGCGCGAGCTCGACATATTGTTCGAGAAGCCCGGTCGTCATCCGGGCCAGCTGATCGGCCGCAGCCCCTATATGCAGGGCGTCCACTGCCAGGCGCCTACAGGCCTGATCGGCAAGATCCAAGCAGCACGCATCACCGACGCCACCCTCAACAGCCTCGGCGGCGATCTCATGCCGGCAAGCGGCGAGGATCGGGCGGCATGACCGAGAGCATGCTGACGAGCCAGATCGAGTTCGAGGATAACGCCCTGCTGCCGATGCTGTTCGGCGAACGCGACCAGCATCTCGACCCGATCGAGCGTCGACTGGGCGTGACCATGGTGCCGCGCGGCAATCTCGTCGCGATCTCGGGCACCGCCGCCGCAGTCGAACGCGCCGGGCTGGCATTGACCCTGCTCTATGACCGGCTGAAGCGCGGGCTCGAGGTCGATAACGCGGAAGTGGACGCGGTGCTGCGCACGCTGCCGAGCGTGACCGCCGAGAACGGCCCGCCGATCGTCCGGGAAGCCGAGACCATCCGCACGCGCAAGCGCCAGATCTCGGCGCGCTCGCCGGCTCAGAGCGCCTATATCCGCGCCCTGCGCGAGCATAATCTGGTGTTCGGCCTCGGCCCCGCCGGCACCGGCAAGACCTATCTCGCCGTGGCTGCCGCGGTCGACATGCTGATGACCGGCCAGGTCCAGCGCATCATCTTGTCGCGGCCGGCGGTCGAGGCCGGCGAGCGGCTCGGCTTCCTGCCCGGCGACCTCAAGGACAAGGTCGATCCCTATCTCCGCCCGCTCTACGACGCGCTGCACGACATGCTGCCGGGCGACCAGGTCATCAAGCGGCTGGGCAATGGCGACATCGAGGTGGCCCCGCTCGCCTTCATGCGCGGCCGCACCCTGAGCCACGCCTTCGTCATCCTCGACGAGGCGCAGAACACCACGCCGGTGCAGATGAAGATGTTCCTGACGCGCCTGGGCGAAGGCTCGCGCATGGTCGTTACCGGCGATCTCAGCCAGATCGACCTGCCGCGCGGCACGCTCTCGGGCCTGACCGACGCGCTCGATGCGATCGCCGGCGTCGAAGGGATCGACATCATCCGCTTCGGCGAGAGCGATGTCGTGCGCCATCCGCTGGTGATGCGCATCGTCGGCGCCTATGCCAGCCGCGACCGGCGGCGGCAGGGTGCCGATTCCGACCCCATGGCCGAGCCGTGATGGCGATCCGGATCCCCGTCACCATCGAGGAGTCGGCCTGGAGCGACGCCGTCGCCATGCCGTCCCGGCGCGTCGGCCGGATCGTGCGGCGAACGCTCAAGCGCGCCTGCCCCGGCCTCGACGGTGCGACCATCAGCGTCCTCTTGACCGGCGACGCCCAGCAGCGGATCCTGAATCGCGAATGGCGCGGCAAGGATACCTCCACCAACGTGCTTTCTTTTCCGGCCCTGGAGATCGCGGCAGGCGAAACGCCCGAGCCGGAATTCGCCGGCGTGCCGCTCGAGCTCGGCGACCTTGCGCTCGCCTACGAGACCTGTGCCCGCGAGGCGCGCGAGCAGGGCAAGCCGCTTGAGCATCATTTCGACCATCTTGTGATCCATGGCGTGTTGCATCTCTTGGGCTATGATCATGTCGATGATCGCGATGCCGCGGTCATGGAACCGCTGGAGGTGAGCATTCTGGCCGGGCTCGGCATTCCCGACCCTTATGCGGAGACGCTCATGGAGCGCGTGGTCGATGGCTGACATCTCCGACCCCAGGAGCGACGGCCGATCCTTGTGGGAGCGGTTGCTGCGCTGGCGCGGCCTGGCCGGCGAGAGCGAGGACGAGGAGACAGGCGAGGAATCGCGCGAGGCCGCCGACGGCAATGAGCGCACGCTGATCGAGAATGTGTTGCGGCTGAAGACGCTCTCGGCCGCGGATGTCATGATCCCGCGCGTCGATATCGTCGCGGTCGAGGTCGAAACGCCGTTTCGCGACCTGGTGCGGCTGATGGTCGAGGAAGGCCATTCGCGCCTGCCCGTCTACAAGGACGATCTCGACCATGTCATCGGCATGGTCCATGTAAAGGATGTGCTGGCCTTCGTCGCGGCCGGGCGCACCACCACGCTGCAGAAGATGGCGCGCAAGGCGCTGTTCGTGGCGCCGTCGACACGCCTTCTCGACCTGCTATCGCAAATGCGACAACAGCGCGTGCATATGGCTTTCGTCGTCGACGAGTTCGGCGGCATCGACGGGCTGATCACGATCGAGGATCTCGTCGAGGAGATCGTCGGCGATATCGAGGACGAGCATGACGAAGCCGAGCCTGCTCACATCATGGAACGGCCGGACGGCAGCCTGATCGTCGATGCGCGCACGCCCATCGGCGAGTTGGAGGAGCGGCTTGAGCTCAAGCTCCTGACCCAGGAGGCCGCCGAGGAGGTCGATACCGTCGGCGGCCTCATTTTCATGCTCGCTGGCCAGGTGCCCGGACGCGGCGAGATCATTCCTCATGCCGCCGGCCTCGAATTCGAGGTGCTGGACGCCGATCAGCGCCGCGTTCGGCGGCTGCGCGTCCGCCGCCCGGCCGCGCCGGCCGACGATCTGCTGGATGATGGCTGAGACGACGCTGCCGCGCACCGCCGACACGCGCGCCGGGGGTCTGCCCCGTCGGCTCGCGTCGCGTATCGCCTTCAGCACCGGCTGGCGCCGGAACGGCCTGGCCCTGCTGCTGGGCCTCGCCGCCGCGGCCGCCATGCCGCCCTTCAATCTGGTGCCGCTGCTGATTCCGGCCTTTACCGGGCTTGTCTGGCTGATCGACGGTGCCTCGGCCAAGCGCCGCGCCTTCTTCGACGGCTGGCTGTGGAGCATGGGCTTCCTGGTCCCGAGTCTCTACTGGATCTGCCTGTCGATGACCGTCGATCTGGCTCAGTTCTGGTGGATGATCCCGGTCACCCTGCTCGGCCTGCCCGCTTTCCTCAGCCTTTATGCCGGCGGTGCCGCATTGGCGACGCGACTCGTCGGCGGCACGGGAGCCGGACGGATTCTGATCTTCGCCGCCTGCTGGGTCGGCTTCGAATGGCTGCGCGGCCATGTGCCTTTCGGCGGGTTTCCCTGGGTGCTGATCGGCTATGCCTGGTCGAGCGATGCGCCGGTACTGGTCGACATGCTGCAGGCCGCCTCGCTGATCGGCGTCTATGGCCTGAGTCTGCTGACCGTGCTCATTGCAGCGCTCCCCGCCAGCCTCGCCGATCGGGGGATGTCCCGGCCCTATCTGCCCGTCCTCGCCGGCGCCATCCTGTGCGTGGCGCTGATCGGCTGGGGCAGCCTGCGCCTCGCGGGCCCTCCGGTCGCCGATGTCCCCGGCGTCACGCTGCGGCTGGTGCAGACCGACCTGCCGAACAAGCTCGGCGAGAGCATCGAAGACGCCGTGGCGCGTCTGCGTACCGTGCTGGCGACGGCCGAGACGCGGGGGGCGGACGAGGTCACCGCGCAGATCTGGCCCGAATCCTCGGCGGAATTCTTCCTCGACCGCGACCGCGAGGCACGAAACGCCATCGCTCGAGCGGCGCCGCCGGACGGTGTGGTGCTGACCGGGGCGTTACTCGCGGATACCGCCGGCCGGCAGATCTGGAACAGCATGGCTGCGATCGACCAGCAGGGCGCGCTGGTCGGACGGTATGAAAAGGCGCATCTCGTGCCGTTCGGCGAATATGTGCCGCTCTATGAATGGCTGAAATTCGTGCCGATCGTGGCTGGCCGGCCGGGGCTGGCGACCGGACCTGGCGCGATCACGCTCGATCTGCCGCATCTGCCGCCGGTGGCACCGATCATCTGCTACGAGGGCATCTTCGCCCATGCGGCCGTGGACGAGGCGCATCGTCCGGCCTGGATCGTCAACATCACCAACGATGCCTGGTTCGGCCGCAGCATCGGGCCGACGCAGCATTTCGAGCAGGCGCGGCTGCGGGCGGTCGAGGAAGGGCTGCCGCTCGTCCGCTCGGCCAATGGCGGCATCTCGGGCGTGGTCGACCCCTATGGCAGGCGAATCGTGACGCTGCCTCTCGGCACGACTGCCGCCCTCGACGTGAAATTGCCGGAAGCGTTGCCGGAACCGACCCTTTATGCTCGCTTCGGCGACGGTCTCGTGCTGTTGATGGCATTGGTCGCCTTCACCGGCGGCCTGTTCCTCCGGGGGCGGTTCCATTGAATGCGCTTGACGAGACCCGGCGCCGTCTCGCATGAAAGGCGCCGGCCCGCCCACTGTGCGGCCGCGTCACGGTGCGATCGACCAAGGGTGGAGCCCGCGGTGGCGTCACCCATCTTGAGGAAAGGATCGAGCTTGGCCAAGACCGACTATGTATTCACGAGCGAGTCCGTGTCCGAAGGGCATCCGGACAAGGTCTGCGATCGGATCTCGGATACCATCGTCGACATTTTTCTGGCCGCCGATCCCTATGCCCGTGTCGCTTGCGAAAGCTTGGCCACGACCAATCGCGTCGTATTGGCCGGCGAGGTGCGCGGCCCGGCTTCGGTGACGACCGAAATGCTCGTCGAGGGCGCGCGCCGCGCGATTCGCGAGATCGGCTACGAGCAGGAGGGCTTCCACTGGAAGCACGCCGAGGTCGAATGCTACGTCCATGAGCAGTCGAGCGACATCGCGCAGGGCGTCGATGCCGCCGGCAACAAGGACGAAGGTGCCGGCGACCAGGGCATCATGTTCGGCTACGCCGTGCGCGAGACCGAGGACCTGATGCCGGCGCCGATCTATTACGCGCACGCCATCCTGCATTCGCTCGCCGAGGCGCGCCATGCCGACAAGAACTCGCTGCTCGGCCCGGACGCGAAAAGCCAAGTCAGCCTGCAATATGTCAACGGCAAGCCGGTGCGCGCGACCTCCGTCGTCGTCTCGACCCAGCATGGTGCCGCGGCCGACGTGGCCGAGGTGCGCGAACTGGTCCGCCCGCACGTGATGAAGGTCCTGCCCGAGGGCTTCATGTGCTCGGAAGACCAGTTCTATGTGAACCCGACCGGCCGTTTCGTCATCGGCGGTCCCGACGGCGATTGCGGCCTGACCGGGCGCAAGATCATCGTCGACACCTACGGCGGTGCCGCCCCTCATGGCGGTGGCGCCTTCTCGGGCAAGGACCCGACCAAGGTCGACCGCTCGGCCGCCTACGCCGCGCGCTATCTGGCGAAGAACGTCGTCGGCGCCGGTTTGGCCGACCGCTGCACGATCCAGCTCGCCTACGCCATCGGCGTGTCGCATCCGCTCGCCGTCTATATCGACACGGCCGGCACCGGCAAGGTCGATGAGGAAAAGCTGTCGCGCGTGCTGCAGGAGATGGTCAACCTGACCCCGCGCGGCATCCGCACGCATCTCGGCCTCAACAAGCCGATCTATGCGCGGACATCGAGCTACGGCCATTTCGGCCGCAAGCCCGAAGCCGATGGCGGCTTCTCCTGGGAGAAGCTCGATCTGGTCGATCAGCTCAAGGCCGCCTTCTGAACCAGCAGGCGCCTCAGCATGAAAAACTGCATGGCCGGCGGCGCGGGCGGAAGCTCCGCCCCGGCCAGCAGTCTTTGCTCGACAATGTTCTGCCGCTTCGTCGGGTCACCTTCGAGGAGATCGCCGAAGCGGGGCCCTTCGGCCTCTTTCAGCGCCCGCTCGACGAGATCTGGCTCGAAGTAGGCTTCGGCGGCGGCGAGCATGTCGCCTGGCAAGCGCTTCACCATCCCAATGTCGGCATCATCGGCTGCGAGGTCTTCCAGACCGGCATCGCCACCCTCCTCGCCCGGCTCGAGCGCGAGCCTTGCGACAATGTCCGGATCGTCGACGACGATGCCCGGCGGGTGATCGACCTCATGCCCGACCGGTCGCTCGGCCGGGTCTTCATCCTTTTCCCCGATCCCTGGCGCAAGGCGCGCCACCATAAGCGCCGCATCGTCTCACAGGCGACGATGGATGCGCTCGCCCGCACCATGAAGGACGGCGCCGAGTTGCGCCTCGCGACCGACCATATCGAATATCTGCGCGCCATGCTGGAAGTAGCGCCCGTGCATCCCGATTTCGAATGGCTGGCGCGGCGCCCGGAGGATTGGCGCAAGCGCCCGGAAGACTGGCCGCAGACCCGCTACGAGGCCAAGGCAATCGAGCAAGGCCGCCGCCCGGCCTTCCTTCGGCTCAGGCGCCGGGTGCGGGAATAGGCGGTATTACGGACTCTTTTCTTGCAGTTCCGGATTCGTCCAGTATTATGCTCAATCGCTAATCCCAACGATGGATGGTTAGCTTGATCGGTGGGCCATTGGCCCACTTTTTTGTTTCTGGAATCGGGTTTGTTCCTGGAATCCGGTTTGATCTGAAACCCGGCTTTTCGCAGAGGGAAACGGTTTGGCGTCACGGGAAAACGGCATCGTCGAGCAGTTGATCGGTCCGTCGCTGGAGGCGATGGGCTTCCGGCTCGTGCGCGTCAGCTTCGGCGGCGGCGCCCGGCCGGTGCTGCAGATCATGGCCGAGCCCGCCAACGGCAGCGCCATGACCGTCGAGCATTGCGCCGAGATCAGCCGTACCGTTTCCGCCATCCTCGATGTCGAGGATCCGATCCCGAGCGCCTATCTGCTGGAGGTGACATCCCCCGGCATCGACCGGCCGCTCATCGCCCGCGACGATTATCGCCGTTTCGCGGGATTCGAGGCGCGCGTCGAGCTCGACCGTCCGGTTGACGGCCGCAAGCGCTTCCGCGGCCGCATCCAGCCGATCGACGAAAGCGATCGGGTCACCATCATCGAGGAAGCCGGCCCCGTGGCCGTGCCCTTCGCCGATATCGCCAAAGCCAAGCTCGTGCTCACCGACGAGCTCATCGCCGCAACGCAAGCGAACAGCGTGCCGCCGCCCGCTCCGGCGGCCTAGAACCAAGAGACCGATCATGGAACAGTCACTCGCAGCCCGTCCCGAACTCCTGCAAGTCGCCGACACCGTCGCGCGCGACAAAGGCATCGAGCGCGACGAGGTGCTCGAAGCGATGGAACAGGCGATCCAGAAGGCCGGCCGCTCCAAATACGGCCAGGAATACGACATCCGCGCCGAGATCGACCGCAAGTCGGGCGAGATCCGGCTGATGCGCTTCCGCGAGGTCGCCGAGGAGATCGAGAACGAGGCGACGCAGATGAGCCTGGCCGAGGCGCGGATGCACGATCCGGCCGCCCAGCTCGGCGATTTCATCACCGATCCGCTGCCGCCGATCGATTTCGGCCGCATCGCCGCCCAGACCGCGAAGCAGGTCATCGTCCAACGCGTGCGCGACGCCGAGCGGCAGCGCCAGTACAAGGAATTCAAGGACCGCATCGGCGAGATCGTCAACGGCCTGGTCAAGCGCGTCGAGTTCGGCAACGTCGTGGTCGATCTGGGCCGCGCCGAAGCCATGCTCCGCCGCGACGAACTACTGCCCCGCGAGATCTTCCGCCAGGGCGAGCGGGTCCGCGCCTATATCTACGACGTGCGCCCCGAGATCCGCGGCCCCCAGATCTTCCTGTCGCGCACTCATCCGCAATTCATGGCCAAGCTGTTCGCCCAGGAAGTGCCGGAGATCTATGACGGCATCATCGAGATTCGCGCCGTCGCGCGCGATCCGGGCAGCCGCGCCAAGATCGGCGTGATCTCGCACGACAGCTCGATCGATCCGGTCGGCGCCTGCGTCGGCATGCGCGGCAGCCGCGTCCAGGCGGTCGTGGCCGAGTTGCAGGGCGAGAAGATCGATATCATTCCATGGTCGCAGGACCCGGCCACCTTCGTCGTCAACGCGCTCGCCCCGGCCGAGGTCGCCAAGGTCGTCATGGACGAGGAGCAGCGCCGGATCGAGGTGGTCGTGCCCGACGACCAGCTATCGCTCGCCATCGGCCGCCGCGGCCAGAATGTCCGCCTCGCCTCGCAGCTCACCGGCTGGGATATCGACATCCTGACCGAGGCCGAGGAGAGCGAGCGCCGCACCGAGGAGGTGAAGTCGCGCAGCTCGATGTTCATCGAGGCCCTGGACGTCGACGACGTGATTGCCCATCTACTGGTCACGGAGGGCTTCAGCTCGGTCGAGGAAGTGGCCTATGTGCCGCTCGACGATCTCGCCTCGATCGAAGGCTTCGACGAGGATGTCGCCGGCGAGCTCCAGGCCCGCGCGCGCAACTTCATCGAAGAGCAGAACCAGATCTATGACGGCCGCCGGCGCGAGCTCGGCGTGGCCGACGATCTGGCCGAACTCGAAGGCCTGTCGCCCGCCATGGTCGCCAAGCTCGGCGAAAGCGGCGTCAAGACCCTCGACGATCTGGCCGACCTGGCCGGCGACGAGCTGGTCGAGACGCTGAAGGACGCGGTCAAGATCACCGAGGAGCAGGCGAACACGATCATCATGGCCGCCCGCGCCCATTGGTTCGCAGAAGAGGGCGGAGAGGCCTGAGGATCATGACCGACCGGCAAGAGGCGGCCCGGCCGCCCGTGCCGGACGAAGAAGACGAGGACGAGACCGGGCCGATCCGGCGCTGCATCGTTACCGGTCAGCGGCAGGGCAGAGCGGAGATGATCCGCTGCGTCGTCGGCCCGGACGGCAGCATCGTTCCCGACGTCGCTGCAGCCCTGCCCGGTCGTGGTTTGTGGTTGACGGCGCGCCGGGATATAGTGTCGCAAGCGGTAAAGAAGCATGCCTTCGACCGGGCGGCGAAACGGCCGGTCAAGGTGCCGGAGGATTTGGCCGACCGGATCGAGGCATTGCTGGCGGCGCGCTGTCGCGAAGCCATCGGTCTCGCCCGGCGGTCCGGCCGGGCGGTCGCGGGCTTCGAGAAAGTCGTCGCCGCCGTGCGCAACGGCGAGGCAGGCTTGCTGTTGGAAGCGCTCGACGGCGCGGAGAATGGCCGGAAAAAGATCGCCGGGCTGGCCCGCGAGGTGAGAGTAGCTGCCATGCTGACGGCGCAGGAGCTCGGGGCTGCCTTCGGCCGTGAGCATGTCGTGCATGCGGCGTTGGGGCCTGGGCCCCTGGCCGAGCGCGTTCGTCTGGACGGAATTCGGCTCGCAGGGTTCCGTGACCTTGCGGCCACGCCGGACGCGCGAAGCAAACGCCACGCCTGACACGGACGGGGTGGATATTGTATAGCTCCGCGGGCTCGGCCTGTTGGAGCGGCGGAGCAGACCGGCATAGCCTGGCTTCCGATGTCGGAAACCGGGGTTGGTCGGGTATTCGCGCCTGCGGCAAGGGCCGGGGCGTGAGGTTGGCAGGGATGCGCTCAGGCATCCGTGAAGGATGACACCGGAAGATATGACGGATAACAGCGAACAAGAGACCAAACGCCCGCTCAGCCTCGCTGGCCGGCTCGAGCTGAAGAAGCCGATCGATACCGGTTCTGGACAGATCCGGCAGAGCTTTACCCATGGCCGCTCCAAGCCCGTGACCGTCGAGGTCAAGAAAAAGCGTGTGGTCGAGCCGATTATTCCGGGCCGCCCGGGCCATGCGCCCGCCGCCAGCCCTCCGGCGGCGGCGCCCGTCGTCGTGCGCCCAGCGGCGGCGCCGACACAAGGCCGACCGATCGTCCGCCCGGCTTCGCCTCACCCGCAGCCGGTCGCGGAAGCGCCGGTGCATGTCGAGGCGCCGGTGGTAAGCCCGCCCCCGCCGCCCGCACCTGTTGCGATCCCCGAGCCGCCGGCTCCCGAACCGGTCGCGGCCGAAGCGCCCGAGATTTCGGCCCCAATCGTCGAGGCCCCGCCGCCCGAGCCGGTGGCTCCGGTGGCGGCCGAGCCCGAACCCGTCGAGGCCGTCAAGACCGCCCCCGCCGTTCAGACGGGCCGTCCGGCTGCGCCGGTCGAACGGGCGGAACCAACCCGTGTGCCGCAGCCGCGCCCCGTCGTGCGGCCGGCGACCGCCGGTACGCTGCGTCGCGGCAACGGTCCCGCGCGCACGCTCACCGACGAGGAGCGCGAGTCCCGTATCCGCGCGCTTCAAGGCATGATGCGCTCGGACGAGCAGAGCAAGCGCCAGGCCGAGCAGGAAGTGCATCGCCGTGCCCGCGAGGAGATCGAGCGGCAGCGGCAGGAGGACGAGGTTCGCCGTCGTGCCGACGAAGAGGCGCGTCAGCGGATCGCCGAGGAAGCCCGCCGCAAATCCGAAGAGGAAGTGCGGCGCAAGTCCGACGAGGATGCGCGCAAGCAGGAGAAGACCGAGGAGGCCTCGCGGCGCGAGGTCGCCGTGCGGGCCGGCCAGAACGCCGCGGCCAAGGTCGATGCGTTGACCTCGGCCGGCAAGCTCAAGGCGGTCGTGCCGGAGGCCGAGCCGGACGAGGGCAAGCGCGGTGCAGGTGGCCTGCGCGGCGCCGGTGCGCGCAAGCCCGGCGTGGCGCTCCCCGCCAAGACCGACCAGCGGCGCCGCGGCGGCGGCAAGATCACCGTGTCGCGCGCGCTCAGCGACGACGAAGGCGAGCGCATGCGCTCGCTCGCCTCGCGCAACCGCGCGCTTGAGCGCGAGCGGCTGCGCCGGCATCAGCCGGTCGAGCAGATCAAGGTCGTACGCGACGTGGTCCTGCCGGAAACCATCACCGTCCAGGAGCTGGCGCAACGCATGGCGGAGCGCGGCACCGACGTGATCAAGGCGCTGATGCGCGCCGGCGTCATGGCCACGATCAATCAGGTGATCGACGCCGACACGGCCGAGCTGATCGTCAGCGAGTTCGGTCACAATGTGAAGCGCGTGGCCGAGGCCGATGTCGAGATCGGTCTCAAGGGCGACGCCGACGAGGACGGGAATCTGGAGCCGCGACCGCCCGTGGTCACCATCATGGGCCATGTCGACCACGGCAAGACCTCGCTCCTGGATGCGCTGCGGCAGACCGATGTCGTCTCCGGCGAGGCCGGCGGCATCACGCAGCATATCGGCGCCTACCAGGTGACGCTGCATAGCGGCCGCAAGATCACCTTCATCGACACGCCGGGCCATCAGGCCTTCACCGCCATGCGTGCGCGCGGCGCCAACGTCACGGATATCGTGGTGCTGGTCGTCGCCGCCGACGACGGGCTGATGGAGCAGACGATCGAGGCGATCCGCCATGCCAAGGCGGCCAATGCGCCGATGATCGTCGCCATCAACAAGATGGACAAGCCGGGCGCCAATCCCGGCCGCGTCCGCGAGGAGCTGCTTCAGCACGAGGTCGTGGTCGAGGAGATGGGTGGCGAGGTCCTCACCGTCGAAGTCTCGGCCTTGAAGAAGACCGGCCTCGACAAGCTCGAGGAAGCGATCCTGCTGCAGGCCGAGCTGCTCGATCTCAAGGCCAACCCGAAGCGTGCGGCCGAAGGCGTCATCATCGAGGCCAAGCTGGAGCGCGGCCGCGGCCCGGTCGCCACCGTGCTGGTCCAGCGCGGCACCCTCAATGTCGGCGACATCTTCGTCGCCGGCGGCGAATGGGGCCGGGTCCGTGCGCTCGTCGATGATCGCGGCGCGCAGATCAAGAGCGCCGGCCCCGGCACGCCGGTCGAAGTGCTCGGCCTCAACGGCGCACCGCTCGCGGGCGACGATTTCTCGGTCGTCGATTCCGAAGGCCGGGCGCGCGAGATCACCGAGTTCCGCCAGCGCAAGAAGCGCGATGCGGCGAACGCGGCCGGCGCGCGCGGCACGCTCGAGGAGATGTTCGCGCAGATCGCGTCGGGCACCGCCAAGGAGCTGCCGGTGGTGGTCAAATCCGACGTGCAAGGCTCGCTCGAAGCGATCCTGGCCTCGCTCAGGGGATTGGGGACCGACGAGGTCGCGGTCCGCATCCTCCATGGCGGCGTCGGCGGCATCAACGAGAGCGATGTCAGCCTGGCCCGCGCGTCCAACGCCGCGGTCATCGGCTTCAATGTCCGCGCCAACCCGCAGGCGCGCGACCTGGCGCGGCGCGACAATGTCGAGATCCGGTACTATTCGATCATCTACGATGTGATCGATGACATCCGGAAGACGCTGGAAGGCATGCTGGCGCCGACCCTGCGCGAGAACTTCCTGGGCAACGCCGAGATCCGCGAGGTCTTCGAGATCACCAAGACCGGCAAGGTCGCCGGCTGCTATGTGACCGAAGGCGTGATGAAGCGCGGTGCCAAGGTTCGGCTGCTGCGCAACGACACGGTGATCCACGAAGGCGCGCTGAAGACGCTGCGCCGCTTCAAGGACGATGTCCGCGAGGTCAAGGAAGGCTACGAGTGCGGCATGGCGTTCGAGAATTACTCGGACATCCAGGTCGGCGACATCATCGAATGCTTCGACATCGAGGAAATCGCCCGCACCCTGTAGCCCCGAACAGGGCCTGGGATCGCTGCTTTAACGAAGAGGATGAGAGCCTGATCCGCCCGAGCCGTTTCCGGCTCGGGCGGATCGAGCTTTAGAGCCCGATGACATTAAGTCGAACCGACTTAATGTCTGAATCGGTCTCTAAACATATGAGCTAGACAGCGATTCAGACTTTAGGTCGAATCGACCTAAAGTCATCGCAGTCTAGGAGAAGGGTCATGAGCGGGAGACGAGAGGGCAACGCCCCGCCGAGCCAGCGCCGGCTGCGCGTCGGCGAAGAGATCCGGCATGTCCTGGCCGAGGTGATCGGGCGCGGCGAGCTGCGCGATCCCGCGTTGCACGACAAGCCGATCACCGTGACCGAGGTGCGCATCAGCCCGGACCTCAAGAACGCGACCGCCTATATCGTGCCGCTCGGCGGCGAGCAGTCGGTGGAAATCATGGTCGGCCTGAAGCGCAGCGCCGGCTATCTGCGCACGGTGATCGCCCACAGGCTGCGCCTTCGCTATGCGCCGCATCTGGGTTTCGAGCTCGACCGCACCTTCGATCAGGCGCAGCACATCAACGAGCTGCTGCATCGTCCCGATGTCGCGCGCGACCTCGCCCCGCACCCCGATGTCGCGCGCGACGTGGCCCCGCACGATGACGAGCCGGAAGCAGACGAGCCCGAAGACGGCGGTCCCGACAAAACGGATGGCTAGAAGGAAGCGCGGCGTTCCCGTTCATGGCTGGATCGCCTTCGACAAGCCGGTCGGCATGACCTCGACCCAGGCCGTGGCCCTTATCCGCCGGACGGCGGATGCCGAGAAGGCCGGCCATGGCGGCACGCTCGACCCTCTGGCCAGCGGAATGCTGCCGATCGCCTTGGGCGAAGCAACCAAGACCGTGCAGTGGGCCATGGCCGGCGCCAAGCGCTACCGCATGACCGTGCGCTGGGGCGAAGCGACCGCGACTGACGATGCCGAAGGCGATGTCACCGAACGCTCGGACCATCGCCCGACGGAATCCCAGATCCGGAGCGCCCTCCCCGCCTTCACCGGCGAGATCATGCAGGTGCCGTCCACCTATTCGGCGATCCTGATCGACGGCAAGCGAGCCTATGATCTGGCGCGTGCCGGCGAGACGGTGACGCTGGCGGCCCGGCCGATCCGGATCGATGCCTTCGAGCTCGTCGCCTGCGAGGATGCCGACCACGCGGTCTTCGAGGTCGCCTGCGGCAAGGGCGCCTATATGCGCAGCCTCGGCCGTGACCTCGCCAAGGCGCTCGGCACGGTCGGGCATCTCCGCGCGCTACGGCGCCTGTCGGTCGGCAAATTCCAGGTCGAAAATGCGATTTCGCTGGATATGCTGACCGAGTTTGATCATAGTCGCCGGCTATCCGAGCATCTGCTTCCGGTCGAGACCGCGCTGGACGACATCCCGGCGCTGGCCCTGACGGAGGCCGAAGCGATTCGCCTGCGGCATGGACAAGCTGTCCAGCCGCTTCGCCCCGAGGATAGGGCGTGCATCGATCAACTCGGCAACGGGTCGATTGTCTCCATTTCGGCGTGCGGCAAGCTGGTCGCGCTGGTGGAGGTGGATGCTGGCATGCTTCGGCCGGTGCGAGTCCTGAACCTCTGAACGAAGGAAAGCCCGATGTCGATTACTGCCGAGCGCAAGCAGACGCTCATCACTGAATACCGCACCCAGGAAGGCGACACGGGGTCGCCCGAAGTGCAGGTCGCCATTCTGTCCGAGCGCATCCGCAACCTGACGGATCATCTGGGCGACCACAAGAAGGACTTCCACAGCCGCCGCGGCCTGCTCGTCATGGTCAGCCAGCGTCGCAGCCTGCTCGATTACCTGAAGCGCAAGAATCTCCAGCGCTACGAGCAGCTGATCGCGCGCCTGGGCCTCCGCCGCTGAACGCGCGCACGCCTACGCATAGCCATCCGGAGGCGCCCTCGGCGCGGACCCGGCCGTTTCGTGCGGTCGCGGCCCGATGCCGGGGGCGCCACGTCCGTTGGGCGGATCCGGCCGCCCTTTCCGCGCCGCGCCTCGGTGCGGCATCCAATCAAAATAAAGCCTGCACCGCCGCCCCTATCCGTGGGCGGGTGACCCCTTCCCCTATCCTCGCCGGACCGACCGGCGGGCATGGCGGCGGCTGGGCAATCAAAAAGGATAATTGACGTTATGTTCGAAGTTTTCCGGAAGGAAATCACCTGGGGCGGCCGCCGCCTCGTCCTCGAGACCGGCAAGATCGCCCGCCAGGCCGACGGCGCCGTGCTCGCCACCCACGGCGAAACCACCGTGCTGTGCACCGTGGTCGGCGTCCGGAGCATCAAGCCCGGCCAGGATTTCTTCCCCCTCACCGTGAATTACCAGGAGAAGGCCTTCGCCGCGGGCAAGATCCCCGGCGGCTTCTTCAAGCGTGAGGGCCGTCCGAGCGAGAAGGAGACGCTGGTCTCCCGCCTCATCGACCGTCCGATCCGCCCGCTCTTCGCGCCCGGCTTCCTGAACGAGACGCAGATCGTCTGCACCGTGCTGTCGCACGATCTGGAGAATGATCCGGACATCGTGGCCATGGTCGGCGCCTCGGCCGCCCTCACCATCTCCGGCATTCCGTTCCTGGGCCCGATCGGCGCCGCCCGCGTCGGCTACGTCAATGGCGAGTTCGTGCTGAACCCGCTCGCCGACCAGCTGACCGCCTCCTCGCTCGACCTCGTCGTCGCCGGCACCCAGGAAGGCGTGCTGATGGTCGAGTCCGAGGCCAAGGAGCTGCCCGAGGACGTGATGTTGAACGCCGTCATGTTCGGCCATCGCGGCTTCCAGCCGGTCATCGATGCGATCATCGACCTGGCCGAGCAGGCCGCCAAGGATCCCTGGCCGCTGCCGGAGACGGACGCCTCGGCCGAAGCGATCGCCGCCAAGCTGCGCGACGCCGTCAAGGCCGATCTCAACGCCGCCTATCAGGAGCGGCAGAAGACCGCCCGGCACGAGAAGATCAGCGCCGCCAAGGCGAAGCTCGCCACCGTGTTCGAGGACGAGACGGAGCGCAACAAGGCGGCCAAGCTGTTCAAGGATGTCGAGAAGGACATCGTCCGCGGCGCCATCCTCGATACCGGCCTCCGGATCGACGGCCGCGACACCAAGACCGTGCGCCCGATCGTGGCCGAGGTCGGCATCCTGCCGCGCGCCCACGGCTCCGCGCTGTTCACCCGCGGCGAGACCCAGGCGCTGGTCGTGACCACGCTCGGCACCGGCCAGGACGAGCAGATCATCGATGCGCTCGAAGGCGAGTATCGCTCGAACTTCATGCTGCATTACAATTTCCCGCCCTATTCGGTCGGCGAGGCCGGCCGCATGGGTTCGCCCGGCCGTCGCGAGATCGGCCATGGCAAGCTCGCCTGGCGGGCGATCCGGCCGATGCTGCCGGCCAAGGACGCCTTCCCCTACACGATGCGTGTGGTCTCCGAGATCACCGAATCGAACGGTTCTTCCTCGATGGCCACCGTCTGCGGCGCCTCGCTGTCGCTGATGGATGCCGGCGTGCCGCTGGGCCAGCCGGTCGCGGGCATCGCCATGGGCCTGATCAAGGAAGAGGATGGCCGCTTCGCCGTGCTGACCGACATCCTGGGCGACGAGGATCATCTCGGCGACATGGATTTCAAGGTGGCCGGCACCGAACACGGCATCACCGCGCTGCAGATGGACATCAAGATCACCTCGATCACCGAGGAGATCATGAAGATCGCCCTGGCGCAGGCGCATGACGGCCGCAAGCACATCCTGGGCGAGATGTCGAAGGCGCTCGCCGCTTCGCGCGAAGGGGTGAGCGGCAACGCGCCGCGCATCACCACCATCACCATCCCCAAGGAAAAGATCCGCGAGGTCATCGGCTCGGGCGGCAAGGTCATCCGCGAGATCACCGAGACGACTGGCGCCAAGATCGACATCGACGACGACGGCACCATCAAGGTCGCCTCGGTCGACGCCTCGTCGAGCCAGGCCGCGATCGACTGGATCCGCGGCATCGTCGCCGAGCCCGAGCTCAACGTGATCTACACGGGCAAGGTCGTGAAGGTCGTCGATTTCGGCGCCTTCGTGAACTTCCTGGGCTCGCGTGACGGTCTCGTCCATATCAGCGAGCTGGCGCGCGAGCGCGTCGGCAAGGTGAGCGACGTGGTCAAGGTCGGCGATGCGGTCAAGGTCAAGGTTCTGGGCTTCGACGATCGCGGCAAGGTCAAGCTGTCGATGAAGCAGGTCGACCAGGCCACCGGCGAGGACCTGACCCAGAAGCGGGACGAGGCGGCGGCCGGCCAATAGCCGGTCGTCACCCATCGGGGCCATGGGCTTCTCGGCGGCGAGCCTGCCGCGCATTATCGGCCACCGGGGTGCGGCACGCCACGCCCCGGAAAACACCCTGGCCGGCTTCCGCACGGCAAAGCAGCTCGGCGCGGCCTGGGTCGAGTTCGACGTCCGGCTGAGCGCCGACGGCCGTTGCATCCTCCTCCATGACGACACGATCGATCGCACGACCGACGGGTCGGGCATGGCGGCGGAGATGACGCTGGAGACGCTCGCCGCCTTCGATGCCGGCAGCTGGTTCGACAAGCATTTCGCGGGAGAGACCATCCCGACCCTGGAGGAGGCGATCGATCTCCTGAGCGAGCTCGGTCTCGGCGCCAATGTCGAGATCAAGCCGCATCCGGGGGCGGCGGTCGAGACCGCCGAAGCGGTCTGCCATGTTCTTGCGACCAGCTGGCCCTCGGCCCTGCCGCCGCCGCTGCTGTCGAGCTTCACCTATGAAGCGCTGGAAACAGCGCAGCGCGTGGCGCCGGATTTCGCGCGCGGCATGCTGACCGCCCGCATCAAGGAAGATTGGCGCGAACGGGCGGACGCGGTGGGCGCCGCCACGATCCACTGCGATCATACGCATCTCAATGCTTCGCGGGCACGCGCGGTGCGCGCCGCGGGATATCCGCTGCTCGCCTATACGGTCAATCATGCCGGCCGGGCGCAGGAGCTGTTCGGCTGGGGCGTATCCGCCGTGTTCAGCGATGCGCCTGACGAAACGGCGCGGGCCGTGTGAGTCGCTTTTCCCGGCGGACAAACTTATATAGAGAGCGCGTCATCGACGCAGGGTGGGGAGCTGGAGTGTGAAGGCGTTGAAATCGTTGGTCATCTCGGGCCGCGAGGTATTGCCGCTCATCGAGGGCGGCAAAGGTATCTCCGTCTCGAACGGAGAAAGCTCGGGCGCTTGGGCCGCAGCCGGCGGCGTCGGCACCTTCTCGGGCGTCAATGCCGATTCCTACGACGCCTCAGGCCGCCTCATCCCGCAGATCTATCACGGCAAGACGCGGCGCGAACGGCATGAAGAGCTGATCGCCTATTCGATCGCCGGCGGCATCCACCAGGCGCGGGTCGCCTACGAGACCTCCGGCGGCAACGGCCGCATCCATATGAACGTGCTGTGGGAGATGGGCGCCGCCGAAACCATCCTGCACGGCGTGCTCGAAGGGGCCAAGGGCCTCATCAACGGCGTCACCTGCGGCGCCGGCATGCCTTATCGCATCGCCGAGATCTGCGCCAAATACGGCGTCCATTACTATCCGATCGTTTCCTCTGCGCGCGCCTTCCGCGCGCTCTGGAAGCGCGCCTACCACAAGTTCGGCGAGTGGCTGGGCGGCGTCGTCTATGAGGATCCGTGGCTGGCCGGCGGCCATAACGGCCTGTCCAACTCGGAAGATCCGGAGCGGCCCGAGGCCCCTTATCCGCGCGTCCGCGAATTGCGCGACCAGATGCGCGAATTCGGCCTCGATGCGACCCCCATCTTCATGGCCGGCGGGGTCTGGTGCCTGAGCGAGTGGGAGGATTGGCTCGACAATCCCGAGCTCGGCCCCGTGGCCTTTCAGTTCGGCACGCGCCCCCTGCTGACGCGCGAAAGCCCGATCTCCGACGCCTGGAAGCGCCGGCTGCTGACGCTCAAGGCCGGCGACGTGTTCCTCAATCGCTTCAGCCCGACCGGCTTCTATTCCTCGGCCGTGCGCAACTCGTTCCTCGACGATCTGCAGGGCCGGGCTGAGCGCCAGATCGCTTTCACGGTCGAGCCGGTGGGCGAGCACGCGGCCGAGCTGTCGATCGGGCCGCGCGGCCGCATCGTCTATGTGACGCCCCACGACAAGGAAGCGGCCGAGCGCTGGCTTGCCTCGGGCTTCACCGAAGCGCTGCGCACACCGGATTCGACGCTGATCTTCGTCACGGCGGCCTCGGCCGAAGAGATCCGCACCGATCAGATCAACTGCATGGGTTGCCTGTCGGCCTGCCAATTCTCGAACTGGGCCCAGAACGAGCTGGGCACGACCGGCAAGAAGGCCGATCCACGCAGCTTCTGCATCCAGAAGACCCTGCAAACGATCAGCCATTCCGACGAGGTCGAGCTCAATCTCATGTTCGCCGGGCACAATGCTTACCGCTTCGCCTCGGACCCCTTTTATGCGAACGGGTTCGTTCCGAGCGTCGGCGAACTGGTCGCGCGGCTGAAAACCGGAAATTGAGGCATGACGGCCACGCCGACCCGCAATGACGAAGGCTTGCGCAAGCAAGCTCTTCCTTCCGAAGCGATTCATTGTCATATTGGAGACATGTCGCTGTACGAAGATAGGGCCGAAGTGCTCGACCGCCTCAAGATTGCCGGGCTGCGTCCAACGCGGCAACGGCAGGCTTTGGCGTCGCTGCTGTTCAGCAGCCATGATCGGCACGTCACGGCCGAGCAACTCCATGGCGAGGCGCAGAACGCTTCCATCAAGGTGTCGCTGGCGACGATCTACAACGCGCTGCATCAATTCACCGATGCCGGGCTGCTGCGCGAGGTCGTGGTCGAGCCGGGCCGTTCCTATTTCGACACCAATGTCGATGATCACCATCACTTCTATATCGAAGAGACAGGGCAGCTCATCGATATCCCGACGGACACCGTGCAATTGTCCTGCCTGCCCGTGCCGCCGCTCGGTATGGCGGTAAGGCGCGTCGATGTGATCATCCGGATCAGGTCCTTCGCCTGATCACGCCTTCCGGCAGACCGAGATGATTTCCGGACTGTCCGACACGAAGGGCAGACCCGGCCAATCCCCGTAACGATCGACTAATTCCAGTCCTGCGCCGCGCAGCTGCATATCGAGCGCATCGGGCTCGGTATATTGCAGCACCACGCGGCTGCGCCATGTCTCGCCGGTCGCCTGCCGGCGCCGGCGCAGCAGATATGTGGCACGCCCGTTGGTCGCATCCCAGCGCGGCATATGCTCGAAATCGATCCGCCGCCCCTCCTCGTCGTAAAAATTTCGCAGCCCCCGAAATAGGCCGGGCGCATCGAAATTCTGAACTGCGATGTTGCGGAGATCGAAGGCGAAGAGCCCGCCGGGCACGAGATGCTCGGCGATCCTGCCGAGCGCCGCCGCCTGGTCGGCCGCACCGAGCAGATGCTGGAAAGCATGCGCGGTCATCGTGACCAGGCGGAAGCGGCGGTCGAGCCGGAAGCGGCGTGCATCCCCCGGCACGTAATCGATGGCGTGATCGCCGCTGAGCGCCCGCGCCCGGGCCAGCATGGCGGGCACCGGCTCGATGCCGGTGACATCGAGGCCCGCCCTCGCGATCGCCCGGGCGAGGCGCCCGGTGCCGCAGCCGAGATCGAGCACCGGGCCGCCCTCGCGGCGGGCGAGCGCCAGGAAGAAATCATCGTCCGGTCCCCACGGATTTTCGAGATCATAAAGGGCGGCATCGAGATATTCAGGATCGGCGTAGCGTCCGAGATTGACCCTTGTCATGGCGCTACTGCGGATAGGTCTCGGTCGGATAGACGCCCCAGAACTCGGTCCGGCGCAGCCAGCCGCGTACGTCGTTCACCTCGATCCGGCACCAGTCGGGCGAAGCGGTGGGACACTCCAACAGCTTGCCGATGACGCCCGGCTCGACCTGGGCGACCGGCTCAGCCGCCTTGTCGGCACTGCGCCGCAGGGCCCGGATCTCGCCCTTGATGATGATGGTGCGGGCGCCGGCGAGCGCCGTCTGATTGACCCAGCCTTCGGTGCCTTCCCAATCGCGGATCTGCCGCCAGGTGTCGAACTCGGCGATGACCTCGACCGGCATCTCCTTGCGCTTGAACACCCAGGCGATCTGGTAGCGCAGGCCGGGCCCGACCCGGACATTGATCTCGCCATGCTTCATCGAGACGAAACGCGGTATCGGCAGGGGCTGCTTGTCGTCGGCGCGAGCGCCTTCAGCGAGAAGAAGGGCCGAAACGCCCAAGGCGAACATGCTGAGACGCAATTTTTGACGCATGATCCTGCCACCCACCCAACCCAGCTTGTTAAGCGCTCGAACCTTATCCGGTCAAGGACTACGGCCGCTTGACCGGATGTCCTGCGATGGGCACTGATACGAGGGTGAAGCCGCCTTTCGGCCTTTTGGGACGGACCCCATGCTAAGCAAGAAAACCGTGGTCGTCGTCACGCGCAAGTTGCCCGAGGCGATCGAAACCAGAATGATGGAGCTGTTCGACGCGCGGCTGAACGACGACGATGCGCCGATGACCCAGCCGGCCTTGATCGAGGCGGTAAAAACGGCCGATGTGCTGGTGCCGACCGTGACCGACACGATCGACAGCGCGGTGCTGGCCCAGGCCGGTCCGCAGCTCAAGCTGATCGCTTCGTTCGGCACCGGCGTCGACCATATCGATCTGGCCACGGCCCGCCAGCGCGGCATCACGGTCACCAACACGCCCGGCGTGCTCACCGAGGACACGGCCGACATGACCATGGCGCTCATCCTGGGCGTGGCGCGCCGGCTGAGCGAGGGCGAGCGGCTTCTGCGCTCCGGGAAATGGAGCGGCTGGGGGCCGACCCATATGCTGGGCAACCGGATCTGGGGCAAGCGGCTCGGCATCATCGGCATGGGCCGGATCGGCAGCGCGCTCGCCCGCCGCGCCCGCGGCTTCGGCTTGTCGATCCACTATCACAATCGGCGCCGCGCCCGGCCCGAGCTCGAGGCCGAGCTGGAAGCCACATATTGGGAGAGCCTCGATCAGATGCTCGCCCGCATGGACATCATCTCGATCAACTGCCCGCACACGCCGGCGACCTATCACCTGCTCTCGGCCCGGCGGCTGAAGCTGCTGCAGAAACGCGCCTATATCGTCAATACCGCGCGCGGCGAGGTGATCGACGAGAACGCGCTTACCCGCATGCTGGCCAATGACGAGCTCGCCGGCGCCGCCCTCGACGTGTTCGAGCACGAGCCGGCGGTCAATCCCAAGCTCCTGCGCCTGCCCAACGTCGTGCTGCTGCCGCATATGGGCTCGGCCACGATCGAGGGGCGCATCGATATGGGCGAAAAGGTTATCATCAATATCAAGACCTTCGTCGACGGCCATCGCCCGCCGGACCGCGTGCTCGAGACGATGTTCTGAAGCCTCGTCGCACAAGGAAGCGGGCCGGCGCCGCCGCGCCGCCGGGAATGATTCGGAATCCGCTTCCATTTGAGGCGGAACAGGAGTGGGATAATCGTCGCATGGACTTCGATCGAAGGAGGTCACATGAGACGTTTTCGGGAAAGTTTCGATGTTCTGGGCTTGCTCGGCGGTGCCGCCATCTTTGTCGGGTTCCTGGCCCTCATGGCGTTCCACTGAGCTTGGCTTCGAGGGTGGCCGCATCGCCTGATGCCGATTTTCAGCTTCCCCGACGATGCGGTCTGGAATGATGAACTGCGCGCCGTCGAGTTCAGCGTCGAGCTGGGCGATTATCGCGGCCGGGTCCGGGTGGCGCGCGCCGTTTTCCAGGCGCTGCTGTCGACCGGGCCGACGCCCGAGCTGTGTGTCGAGGCCTTCCATCTCGACCGTGCCCGCTTCGAGCGCGCGGCCGAGCGCAAGATCGCCCTGCGCCAGCTCAGCGCCGACGGCAATCTCGATCTCACCCTCAAGGATCTGAAGGAGGCGTGACGTGAAGAAGCAGCGGCTCATCTGCTATCCGACCTCCGGCGCCCCGCCCAAGATCATCCCGGCGCCGCTGGAGCGGGATTGGATGGATCGCACGCCGCAGGCCTATGCCTATCGCTGCCTGCCGCTCAACATCGCCAACGCCCATGGCTGGCTGATCCTGAATACCGTGCCCTTCATCGCGCGCTGGGACGGCGGGGCGGCGCTTGAATCGATCTCGATCCATCCGCAGCCTGGCGCCACCGGCACGCCGCTCGCCATGAGCCATTTCGGCAATGGCGTGCTGACCTTCAGCGTCCATGGGCTGTTCCGCACCGAGCCGGGCTACGACCTCTGGGTCGGCGGCCCGGTCAACATGCTGAAGGACGGGCTCTTGCCGCTAACCGGCTTGGTCGAGACCGACTGGTCGCCCTTCACCTTCACCATGAACTACAAATTCACCCGGCCGGGCACGATCGTCTCATTCGGGCCGGACGAGCCCTATTGCATGATCTTCCCGGTCCAGCGCGGCGTTATCGAGGCGGTCGAGCCCGAATTCCGCTCTCTCGACCAAGATCGCGACGTGTTCGAGGCCTACAATGCCTGGGCCGAGGGCAGGCGCAATTTCAATGCCGAGCTCAAGGTCGAGGGCTCCGAGGCGCAGCGCCAGAAATGGCAGAAGGATTATTTCCGCGGCGGCAGCGTCGCCGGCTTCGGCAAGGCGCCGGCCGATCACCGCACCAAGGTCAAGCTCAAGCCGTTCAAGCCCTTCAAGTAGCGCGCCGGCGTCCGGTGAAATTGAGGAGGTTGCCCACGGTCTTGACCGTGCCGCCCTCCTCCTTCAGCAGCTCGGCCACCGCGTCCGACCGGGCGACCAGCCCTTGCCGCGCGAACGCTTCGTGCTGCCCCTCGATTCGGTCGAGATCGTAGAGGTAGTTCACCATGAGGCCGTAGCTCTCCTTGATCCCGCGCGGCGCGGTATTGGCACGCCAGTTGATCCGCTCCAGCCCGGCGCCATTGCCGAGATGGAAGCGCGCCACCGGGTCGGCCGGCCCCCGCCCCTCGCGATTTTCGGTGAGATAGACCGCGCAGAGGCGTCGAAGCGGCGCTTCGAGCACGCCCGCCGTGGCCTTGTCCTCGATCCAATCCTTGGTGCCGAGCAGACGCTTCAAAGCGCCCTTGGCACCCTTGACGCCGGCCTGCGCCACGATCGCCGTCCGTTCGTCCGAACGCAGCAGATGCTTCGCGCCCTCCGCCAGCTTGCGGTCGAGCCAGCGACGGAAGCCCGGGATCGGCGACAAGGTCGAGAATTGCGTGAGGCTCGGCAGCTCCAGCTTCAGCTCCTCGACAACCTGCTTGATCAGGAAATTGCCGAACGAAATGCCGCGCAGCCCCTTCTGGCAATTGCTGATCGAATAGAAGATCGCGGTGTCCGGCGCCTCGACCGGCTTGACGCCGTCGGCGAGCAGCGGCTGGACGGCGCAGGCGAGGCCATGGACCAGCGCCACCTCGACGAAGATCAGCGGCTCGTCCGCCAGCGCCGGATGGAAGAAGGCGAAGCAGCGGCGATCCGACGCCAGCCGCCGGCGCAGATCCTCCCAGCCGGCGATCTCATGCACCGCCTCGTGGACGATGAGCTTCTCCAGGATCGCCGCCGGCGTGTTCCAGTCGATCCGCCGCAGCTCCAGGAAGCCGCGATTGAACCAGGAAGCGAAGAGATGCTTGAGATCGACCTCGAGCGGCGCCAGCTCGCGATGCTGCGGCATCAGCTCCAGGATATCCCGCCGCATCGCGACCAGGGTCGCGGTTCCCGACGGCCCCATATTGATCCGGCGCAGAAGCTCCTGGCGCGGCGGCTCCGCCGTCTCGGCCAGGAGCATCGCCGCCTCGGGCGAAGGCTCGGCCAGATACCGCTCGGCCGCCGTCCGGAGCAGTGCCGGATCGGGCGCGAAACGCTCGGAGAGGAAGCGGAAATAGGCGAGCCGATCCTCCGGCCTCAGCTTGTCGTAGCTGTCGATGAGGGCACGTGCGAGAGCAGCGCCCGACGCCTCGCCCTTGCCGCCGAGCAGGGACACGGTGAGCTGGAGCGCCTGATCCAGCGGCGGCAGATCGACCGGAATCTTGGCCCAGGCCCGGCCGCGATCGGCGATCGACGTCAGCAAACGATCGAACCAGCTGCGAGCCATCGAAAGCCTCCTTCGCCTTAGCGTGTATAAGATATCGCGCTGCCGTAGACCCGGAGCAAGCCCGATCCCGGCGGCATCCGCGCAAGCCGGGCATTCGCCGAGGCCGCCCGTGTCACACCGTCGCGGGCCGGGTCTCGCGCCGAAGAGATTGCAGGCGCCAATAGACCAGCGACCGCCAAAGCCATTCGAGCGGCCCCATCCGGAAATGGCGCAGCCAGAGATTGGCCGCGACGAGCAGGAAGATCTGAACCATCGCCGCGACCAGCATCAGCTGGGCCCAGCCGAACCGGCCCCACAGATCGAACCCGCAACGCGAGAAGAGCAGCCAGATACCGATCAGCGTTTCCAGGAAATACAGCGACAGCCACAGGCGCCCGGCCGCTGCGAACGGGCGCATCAGCCGGCTCCCCAGCCCGGTCGAGCAGATGAGGTTGATCAATGCCAGATGTCCGAGCGCGATCGCGAGGCGGGTCGCTTCTCCCGTGATCCATCTGCTCTGCGGTATCGGCGAGAATTGCAGCAGCTCGTACGCGCTGATCAGGCGGAAGGTCAGGCCGAAGCCGTAGCCGCCGAGCAACAGCATCCAATATTGGCCGGCGGGACGGTTTCCCTGCAGGATGCCGGCGCGGTAGAGTCCGATGCCCAGCAGCATAGCCGGCACGGCTTCGACGACGAGCCAAAGGGACAGGCCCGCATTCCCCTGCAGATCTCGCCAAATCTTCCAGGACCAGGCGAGATAGGCGGCTGTATCGCCCATATGCGCCTGGCGCTCGGCCGAGAGCAGATCCTCCGGCACCCGAAGCGCGTCCTCCAGGACCTTCCAGCTCTTGAGCGTCTCTTCCTGCGCCGGGATGAGAGCAAGCTGGTGCGACCGGGCCGCATCGGCCACGGCGGTTTCGATCCCGAGCGCGCTCCGCTCGGCGAACCGCTCTCCGCCATAGAACACCATGCACAAGGCGTAGACGCATCCGAGGAGTATCAGCAGCCGCCCATCCAGCCGCCGAAGCGGGAAGACCAGCAACCCGGCGATCGCCAAGACGTGCAGAATATCGCCGTTCCAACCGAGGAAGAAGATATCGACGAGACCGAACAGCAGCAGCCAGAGATCCCGCCGATGGAAACTCTCGACGGCTTCGGCGGCATCGCCGGGCCGGGCTACGGTCATAAGGAAGATACAGGCGCCGAACAGCAGCTCCAGCATCCCCCGCTGCGTTCCGCCGAGCAGGATCTGCTGGGAAAGGTAGACGACCCGATCGATACCCGACCAATTGTCGAGCCGCGGATCGACCAGAGGAGCGTAGATCGTGTTTCCCATATAGGCGATGTTGATGAAGAAAATTCCGAGTATGGCGATGCCGCGCAGCACATCGAGCCGCTCGATACGGTGCTTTTCCGGTAGGGACCCAATCACGGTGACGGCCTCTTTTCCCGCTTCTGTTGAGATCGTCATTCAATACGACTAAGCCGGGATTTTCGACGAGCCCGATTACGCAGAAATGTCTCCCCGGAGGCTTCCGCGTTACAAACGTAATAGCTCGCGGCAAGTACCAGGCCTGCCGGCGCAGGATCGGAGGGTGGCACCGAACGGCGATCCACGATTTACACATTGGCTGGTTCCAGCCGATGGCGTGCTCTAGACTCGTTCCGACATAAGCTCTCGAAAGGACGAAGCCGTGCCGATCAACAACCGGATCGCCCATTTTCAGGACGAGATGACCGAATGGCGCCGGGATCTGCATGCGCATCCCGAGCTGGGATTCGAGGAGCACCGGACCTCGGCGATCGTGGCGGAAAAGCTCGCTTCCTGGGGCATCGAGGTCGATCGCGGCTTCGCCGGCACCGGCCTCGTCGGCACGCTCCGCGCCGGCGCCGGCACACGCGCGATCGGCCTGCGCGCCGACATGGACGCCCTGCCGATGACCGAGGCCAACAGCTTCGCCCATGCCTCGACCATTCCGGGTAAGATGCATGGCTGCGGCCATGACGGCCACACGACGATGCTGTTGGGAGCGGCCAAGTACTTGGCCGAGACCCGTAATTTCGATGGCATCGTCCGTTTCATCTTCCAGCCGGCCGAGGAGGGCGGCGGCGGCGGCAAGGTCATGATCGATGACGGGCTGTTCGAACGGCTGCCGGTCGATGCGGTCTATGGCGTGCATAACGACCCGACCCTGCCGCTGGGCCAGGCCTCGGCCGTGGCCGGGCCGATCCAGGCCGCTTCCGACCGGTTCCAGATCGATCTCACCGGCAAGGGCGGCCATGCCGCCCGGCCGCACCATGCGATCGACCCGGTCGTGATCGGCGCCCATATCGTGCTGGCGGTGCAGTCGATCCTGAGCCGCGGCGTCGATCCGCTCGACAGCGCCGTGGTGAGCCTTACTCAATTTCACGCCGGCGAGGCCGACAATGTCATCCCGCACACGGGCCGGCTTTCCGGCACCGTGCGCACGCTCAGGCCCGAGATTCAGGATCGGGTCGAGGCATTGCTCGGCCAGATCGTCTCGACCACGGCCGCGGCCCATGGCGCCACGGCCGAATTGCGCTATACGCGGAAATATCCGCCCACGGTCAACCATGCCGTCGAGGCCGAGCGGGCCGCCCTGGCGCTCGGCCAGGTACTGGGCGCCGACAAGGTGATCCGCGAACGCCGGCCCTCGATGGGCGGAGAGGATTTCTCGTTCATGCTGCTCGAGCGGCCGGGCGCCTATCTCAAGCTCGGCCAAGCCGCCCCGGAACGCGGGGGCACGCCGGTCCATCATCCCAATTACGATTTCAACGACGACCTGCTGAGCATCGGCGCCTCATTCTTTTCGGCCTTGGTCGAACAGGAGCTTCCGCGCGGTTGATCCGGTGCCGAGTGTGCTAAGACTTCACATCGGGGGACCGCGTCGCAGGGGTGGATGGTGAGTACCGAGGATCAGGCCGGCGCGGATCGACCACCGCGCCTGGGCATATTTCGCAGCCTCGGGCCGGGGCTGATCAGCGGCGCTTCGGACGACGATCCGAGCGGCATCGCCGCCTACGCGCAGGCCGGCGCCATGCTGGGCTATGCCGCCTGCTGGATCATGCTGCTGTGCTATCCGATGATGGTCACGACGCAGGAGATCAGTGCGCGCATCGGCCGCGCGACCGGCCGCGGCGTCATCGGCATCATCGCCCGCCACTATCCGCGCTGGCTGCTGGATTCGATCGTGGCGCTGGTGGTCTTCGCCAACGTCGTCAATCTGGGCGCCGATCTCGGCGCCATGGGTAGCGTGCTGCATATGCTGATCGGCGGCCCGGAGCACCTCTATGTCGTCCTGTTCGGCATCGCCTCGGTGGCGCTCCTCATGCTGCTAACCTTCGACCGCTATGTCGGCTTCGTGAAATGGATGACCTTCTCGCTGTTCGCCTATTTCGCCACCGCCTTTACCGTGCCGCTGCCCTGGGGCCAGATCGCCTATCACACCTTCGTGCCGGAGCTGCCGCATGACGCGCCCTCGATCGCGGTGTTCGTCGCGGTCATGGGCACGACCATCAGCCCCTATCTTTTCATCTGGCAGGCCTCGCTCGAGGCCGAGCGAGCGCGCGGCCTGCCCAAGCTCCGGCGCTTCGGCCCCAATGCGGCGCTGGCCGGCGCCGAGGTCAACCGCATCCGGATCGACACTTTCATCGGCATGGCGGTGGCGACGCTCATCGCCTATGCCGTCATCGTCACCACGGCGGCCACCCTCCACGGCATGAGCAGCTCGGGCCTGCTCACCGCCGCCATGGTCGCCGACGCGCTCCGGCCCGCGACCGGCCCGCTGGCCGAACTGCTGTTCGCGCTCGGCATCCTCGGCACCGGCATGCTGGCCGTGCCGATGCTGGCCGGCTCCGCCGCCTACGCGCTGGCGGAGGCGCGCGGCTGGCCGGTCGGCATCGCCCGCGCGCCGCGCGAGGCGCGGGCCTTCAACCTCTTCATCCTGATCGCGACCATGGCCGGCGTGGCGATGAACTTCGCCCATATCAACGCCATCCTGGCACTGCTGCTGAGTGCCGTGATCAACGGCGTCATGGCCGTGCCGGTGCTCGTCATGATGATGCTGGTCGCCCGCCGGCCCGGCATCATGGGACAGCTGGTCCTGCCCAAGCGGATCGAGATCCTCGGCTGGATCACGACCGCGATCATGGGGGCGACGCTGGTCGGGCTACTTTCGACGCTGACCAGTTGATCAAATGTTCATTCGCTTCGTCGTGGGCCTTGACGACGAACATCATCGCTGGCTGACCGGCATCATCACCGAAGCTCGGTTGCTGCGCGATCGCGGAGCGCTCTCATCCCACGAATCGGCTTGGCTCGACGAGACCTATGATTGGTTCAACACCCACCTGCCCTGCCCTCCTTTTGCAGGCAGCGGTTGGGGACGAGACGCCGTTTCGTGGTTCAAGGACGACGCCGGACGGGCAATCCGGAAAATGTGGGAAATCGCCGCCCTGTTGAGGGAGCACGAGGTCGCCGTCCGCCTGCTCAGATCGGCGAACCCGGGCAAGATCCTCTACGAGGACAATTATCAAATCGTCGTCCTGGAGTGGAAACACCTGTAGGAACGGATCGGGCGGCCTCTTTCGGGCAACCGTCAGATCTCGGCGTGCAGCCGAAGGCCGAAGATCGAAACCGGGCCGCGGTCGCGGTTGTAGGCGGGATTCACGACATACTGATAGTCGGCCGAGATCGTGATGCCGTCGATGACCGCCGCGCTGTAGTAGGTCTCGACGATCTTTTCCCAACCATAATGAACGAGCGCGCCGTCGCCGATCAGGATGCCGAGGCCGCCGGCCGCGAAATAGTTGCGCGCATCCCGGGACAGGCCGTTGGCCACGCCGGCGAGGCCGATCGTGTCGTTCGGCCGGCCCCAGGCGCCGCCCTTCCAGGCCAGGCCGCCCGAGACGGATTGATCGATCTCGGTGAACTCGTAGGCTTCCTTGTGGCCGTCGGCGAGGCTCGCGCGCAGGAAGGCGCCCAGATCCGGCACGATCTGCTGCTCGGCATTGAGCGAGACGCCGGGGCGCGAGCCGTAGCGGCGGACATCGGCGACGCTGGGCGCCTGGCCGGTGCCGGCGGCCGCACGCACCGCGTCGTTGTAATCCGCCATGTCGCCGCGATTGACGTAGGCGAGCAGCTTGACCTTGCCGGGCTGGTCGGCAAGCGTGTGCCGCTCTTCCGCTTCGAGCACGAGCTCATATTGCCCGAAGCCGCGCTCGAGGAACTTGCTGTTGGGCACGCGCGACAGATCGAATAGGCCGCCGCGCAGGGTCCACCAGGATTGGGTCCATTCGACGGCACCGCCATAGGAATAGCCCCAGGCATCGGCGGCATAGTCGAACGCGCCGGCATCGATGATCGACCAGTTGAGGAAATCGGCACGCGGATCGTGCGCATAGCTGTTGTTGTCGAAAATGTCGGTCACGGAGAATTTTCCGAGCGTCACCACGATATTGTCGGACATCTGGGTGCCGCCGAGCTGGTTCTTGTCCGGCTCGACCGCCTGGCTCTCGCCGCCGAGCCCGAAGCTCTGACGAAAGAAGGCGCGCGGCAGGCGGATATAGGGAAATGACTGGCCGACCTTGTAAGCTTCGCCGCTGGAAAAGCCGGCGAGCCCGAGCGTATTGCTGAGGCCGAAACCCTGGTCGATCTCCGCATCGGCATAGAACTCGCCGCCCTGCCACAGGCGGATGCCGGCAAACAGCGTGGCGTCGTTCGTCTCGTCGCCGCGATGGCCCGGATCGAGACTGTTCTGTCCGCGAAAATCCGAATTGAAGCTCGGATGGTACTGGGTGACGTTGGTGAACTGCGCATGCAGGCTGTACCATTCCGGCTCGGCCGTCCCGTCGTCGGGGGCCTCCGCCAGAGCCGGCAGAGCGAGCGGCGCCGTGCCGAGCAGACCCAGAACAATCTTTCGCAGCGTCATCCTTCGGTCTCCGTTCACGGCGACGAGAGCGGCGCGCGAGCGCCCTTCGCTCAACTCTACAGAAGCTGTGTTGCAACCCGCCTCGATCGTGGCGACGAACAATAGGGGGATGGGGTATATATCGTCTAAAGTGGGAGGGGATAGCTCAAACCTTCAGATGAAGTCAACGAACTCGGCCCACACTATTGCCGATATGCCGAAAAATGCTAATATACCCCCTAGGGTAATGGCCGGACCGACAATGGCACACACGATCCACGAGAAGCAGAAGCTGCTGAACCGCACGCGCCGGCTGCGCGGACAGATCGAGGCGATCGAGCGGGCGCTCGAGGCCGAGGCCGGTTGCGCGCCCGTGTTGCAGTTGATCAGCGCGGCACGCGGCGCCATCAGCGGCCTGATGGCCGAGGTGCTGGAGGACCATATCCGCCTGCACGTCGTCGACCCGGCCCGACAGCCCTCGGCGGAAGAGATCGATGCCGCCGAGGAACTGATCGAGATCGTCCATACATACGTGAAATGACATGAGCCGGAACGCCACCTCCCACAGCCACGTCTTTCTCGGCGCCGGCCACGAGCGGAACGAGCGCAAGATCCGCGGCGTGATCTGGCTATGCCTGGCCATGATGGTGGCCGAGATCGGCGGCGGCGCGATCTTCGGCTCGCTCGCCCTCATCGCCGACGGGTTGCACATGTCGACCCACGCGCTGGCGCTCATCATCGCCGCCCTCGCCTATTCCTACGCCCGCCGTCATGCCGAGGATGCGCGCTTCGCCTTCGGCACCGGCAAGCTCGGCGATCTCGCCGGCTTCACCAGCGCCGTCGTGCTGGCGGTCGTGGCACTGCTCATCCTCTACGAGGCAGCGACGCGGCTGATCGCGCCGGTGCCGATCGATTTCACCGAGGCGATCCCGATCGCGGCGCTGGGCCTCGTCGTCAATATCGTCAGCGCCTGGCTGCTCAGCGACGACGAGCATGCCCACGGCCATTCGCATGGCTCGGACCATGCCCATCATCACGACCACCCCCATGATCACGGGCACGGCCATCGCGACAACAATATGCGGGCCGCCTTCATTCACATCGCCGCCGACGCCGGCATCTCCGTGCTGGCGATCCTCGGGCTCTCCACCGGCCTGTTCTTCGGCTGGGTCTGGATGGATCCGGTAATGGGCATCATCGGCGCGCTGGTCATCGCCAATTGGTCCTGGGGCCTCGCCCGCGACACCGGCGGCATCCTGCTGGACATGACGCCGGACAAGCGCATGGCCGACGAGCTGCGCCAGATCATCGAAGCCGAAGGCGACCTGATTACCGACTTCCATCTCTGGCGCCTGGGCCCCGGTCACTTCGGCGCCATCCTGTCGATCGCGACCGCCAAACCGCGCGGCCCGGACTTCTATCGCGCTCGACTGCGCCACTTCAGCATGCTCTCGCATATCACCATCGAGGTGAACGAAAGCGCCGACCACATGGCTTGACCATGCGCGATTCTGCCGACTAGATCATTGCCGGGCTTTGGCAGGATGTGAGGTGGCGATGAGCGGAACAGTACGCGTCGAACGCGAGGGGCCGATCGCCACCGTCATTCTCGACAATCCCGGGCGCCTCAATGCCGTCTCGACCGAGATGTGGCGCGAGCTCGGCACCGCCTTCGAAAACCTGAATGCCGACCTGTCCTTGCGCTGCATCGTGCTGCGCGGCGCCGGCGACGCGTTTGCCGCCGGAGCCGACATCTCCGGCTTCGAGACCGAGCGTAACGATCCGCAATCGGCCAAGATCTACGACGATCTCTCGCATCATTCGTTGGCCGCCATCTCCGGCTCGCCGCATCCGGTCGTGGCGCTGATCAAGGGCGCCTGCGTCGGCGGCGGGCTCGAGATCGCGGCGCAATGCGACCTCCGCATCTGCGGCGAATCATCACGCTTCGGCATTCCGGTAAAGCGGCTGGGGCTGGTCGTCGCCTATCGCGAGATGCAGGGACTGTTGAGCGTGGTGTCGCCGGCGGTAGCGCTCGAGATCCTGCTCGAAGGCCGCGTCTTCGGCGCCGCCGAGGCCGACAAGAAGGGGCTGGTGACCCGAGTCGTGCCCGACGATCAGGTCGAGACCGAAGCCTATAAATCGGCCGGGCTCATCGCCGAAGGCGCGCCGCTGGTCGCACGCTGGCACAAGAAGTTCGTCCGGCGCCTGCTCGATCCGACGCCGCTCAGCGAGACGGAACTGGACGAATCCTACGCCTGTTTCGGTACCGAGGATTTCCGCATCGGCTTCCGCGCGTTCCTCGCCAAGACCAAGCCTGAATTTCAGGGGCGCTGACCATGACCCAACCGCTCGCGCGCTACACCGTCCTCGACCTGACGCGCGTGCGCTCCGGTCCGACCGCCGTCCGCCAGCTCGCCGACTGGGGCGCCAACGTCATCAAGATCGAGATGCCGGAGACCGAGGGCGGCGAATCGCTGGGCGGCCCGCGACCGGGTCCGGACTTCCAGAACCTGCACCGCAACAAGCGCAGCCTGACGCTCAATCTGAAATCGGCGGAGGGTGTCGCCATCCTCGAGCGGATGGTCGAGAGCGCCGACGTGCTGGTCGAGAATTTCCGGCCGGACGTGAAGTTCCGCCTAGGCATCGATTACGAGACGCTGAAGCCGATCAATCCGCGCCTGGTCTATGCCAGCATCTCGGGCTTCGGCGAAGACGGTCCTTATCGCGAGCGGCCGGGCTTCGACCAGATCGCCCAGGGCATGGGCGGCCTCATGTCGATCACCGGCCTGCCGGGCCAGGGTCCGGTGCGCGTCGGCATTCCGGTCGCCGATCTCTGCGCCGGCATCTTCTGTTCCCAGGGCATCATGCTGGCGCTCCTGGAGCGCGAGCAGTCGGGCCAGGGCCAATGGGTGCAGAGCTCGCTGCTGCAGGCGCAGATCTTCATGCTCGATTTCCAGGCCTCGCGCTGGCTCAATGCCGGCGAGGTGCCGAAGCAGGCCGGCAACAATCATCCGACCAGCGTGCCGACAGGCGTGTTCAAGACCGCGGACGGCCATATCAACATCGCCACCACCGGCGGCAAGATCTGGCAGCGCCTGTGTGAGATGTTGGGGGCGCCGGAATGGCCGAGCGACCCGCGTTTCGCCACCGGGGCCGCGCGCTCGGCCAATCGCGACCTGCTCAATGCCGAGATCGACAAACGGCTGGCCGGCGCCGACAGCGCCACCTGGATCCAGCGCCTCAACGAGGCCGGCGTGCCGTGCGGACCGATCTATTCGATCGACCAGGTCTTCGCCGATCCGCAGGTGCAGCAGTTGGGCATCGTCAAGACCGTCCCCTCGCCGCATTACGATCCGTTGCGTCTGGTAGGCCAGCCCATGACGCTGTCGCGCACGCCGAGCGAGATCGTGTCGGCCCCGCCCGAGGCCGGCCAGCATACCGATGAGATCCTGCGCGAGTTCGGCTACGATTCGGATGCGATCGCGAGCTTCCGCGCCGGCGGCATCATCTGAATTGGAGGAGCATCCGATGGACAAGATCCTCGCCGCGGTCGACGGCGCCGTCGCCACCATCACCTTCAACAATCCGGAACGGCACAATGCCGTCTCGCTCGACATGTGGAAGGCGGTGCTGGCGGCGCTCGACCGCTTCGCCGCCGATCCCGCCGTGCGCGTGCTGGTCGTCACCGGCGCCGGGGGCAAATCCTTCGTCTCGGGCGCCGACATCTCGAAATTCGAGGATGAGCGCGCGAGCGAGGCCGCCGTCGCCGAATATGACGAGGCGACCGAGTCGGTCTACAAGACCCTGCTCGCCTACGCCAAACCGACCATCGCCAAGATCCGCGGCTATTGCATCGGCGGCGGCATGAACTTGGCCATCTGCTGCGATCTTAGGATCTCGAACGAGGCGGCCCGCTTCGCCGTGCCGGCGGCCAAGCTCGGGCTCGGCTACGGGATGACGCGGGTGAAGCGGGTGCTCGACATCGTCGGCCCGCAATTCGCCAAGGAGATCTTCTTCACAGCCCGCCAGTTCGATGCGGCCGAGGCCAAGGTCATGGGGCTGGTGAACCGGGTCGTGCCCGACGGCGAGCTCGACGCCTTCGTCGCCGATTACGCGGCCACGATCGGCGGCAACGCCCCGCTCACCGTCCATTCGATCAAGCGCATCATCGGCGAGGCGCTCAAGGATCCGGATGCCCGTGACCTGGCGCTGTGCGACCGGCTGGTCAAGGCATGCTTCGAGAGCGAGGATTACAAGGAAGGGCGCCGCGCCTTCATGGAAAAGCGCAAGCCCGCCTTCACCGGACGGTAGCGGCAATCAGGCCGGTTGCCGCGCGAACGCATCGCATCGTACAAGCGAGGGAAGAAGCGATCCGGCCTCAAAGCTGCCTTTAAGCAATGCAAGAGCTCTGGCGATCGAACCGGAGCAAGTGTCTCGAGAACCGGGAGGGTTCGATGCTGAAGCGATTCGGGGCGACCAAGGTCGTGCTGGGCCTGCTGTGCCTGATGTACTTCATCACCTATATCGACCGGGTGAACTACAGCACGGCCTCGATCGCCTTCGAGACCGAGTTCGGGCTCAGCAAGAAGGATATCGGCTTCGCCTTCTCGGTGTTCGGCTACCCCTATCTGATCTTCCAGATTTTCGGCGGCTGGCTGGGCGACAGGTTCGGACCGCGCATGACGCTGACCGTCTGCTCGATGATCTGGGCCGGCGCCACCTTCGCCACCGGCTTCGTCGAAAGCTTCACCGGCCTCATCATCGCCCGGCTCTTCCTCGGCCTCGGCGAAGGCGCCACCTTCCCGACCGCGACCCGCGCCATGTCCGGCTGGACGCCGACTTCAGAGCGCGGCTTCGCGCAGGGCATCACGCATGCCTTCGCCCGTATCGGCAACACGGTGACACCCTACCTCGTCACCGGTCTCATCGCCGCCTGGAGCTGGCGCGGCTCCTATTTCATCATCGGTACCGTGAGCTTGGTCTGGGCGCTGGTCTGGCTCTTCTATTTTCGCAACCATCCGGCCGATCATCCCGACATCACCGAGGCCGAGCTGCAGAAGCTGCCGCCTCAGCGCGGGCGGCAGATGGTCAATGTGCCGTGGATGCCGCTGTTCCGCCGCATGCTGCCGGTGACCATCGTCTATTTCTGCTATGGCTGGGCGCTATGGCTGTTCCTGAGCTGGATCCCGCAATATTTCGAGCATGGCTATCACCTGAAGCTCAAGGACACGGCCTTCTTCGCGACCAGCGTCTTCCTCGCCGGCGTGATCGGCGACAGCCTCGGCGGGACGCTCAGCGATTGGATCCTCAAGCGTACGGGGAACGTGAAGCTCGCGCGCCGAAACATGGTGGCGGTCTGCCTGCTGGGCGCGCTCCTGTCGCTGCTGCCGATGCTGCGTTTCCACGACCTCACCACCTCGACCATCTGCCTCAGCGCCGGCTTCTTCTTCATCGAGATGACCATTGGCCCGATGTGGGCGATCCCGATGGACATCGCCCCCGCCTATTCGGGCACGGCGAGCGGCTTCATGAATTCGGGCTCGGCCCTGGCCGCCATCATCTCGCCGGTGGTCGCCGGCTGGATGATCGACGAGACCGGCAATTGGGACCTGCCCTTCCTGTGCTCGATCGTGCTGCTCGGCGTCGGCGTCGTCCTGTCCTTCACGATGCATCCGGAACGGCGCTTCGATAGCGCGCCGCTCCCCGGGGCCGGCGCTGCGGTGGGCGGGTAGCCGACGCAGGATCGTCCCAACAGCGGACCGTCAGGCCCTATCCCTGCAGGCGCCCCCGACGGGGCGTTTTTTTGCGCGAGCGAAATGGTACGTGGAACGCCACCGTATGAAGAGTTTTGCAGTCTTCGAGTTGAACACCTCTGGATAAATTCGCGCGGAGCCGCCCCGCATCGCACCATGTCGCAGTGATGCATAGATGAAACACTGTGCAGCGCAAAAAAAAGTGCCATCGAATTAGAATTGAACTGTCACATAGACCCGCTAAACCGGGCGCCATCGGTTGCATAGGCGAGATGATGGGCGCGACAAAAAGTCGCTACTTTAGCTAGTGCTGAAGCTACGGGATTTTCTCTCGGACTCGTCGAGCGCCGATCCATTATTCTTTGGAAGGACATGAAATGCGACTTAAGCACAGCTTGGCCTACGGAGCCTTGCTCGGTGCGGCGCTGTCGGCGGCGGGCCAGGCATCAGCGGCCCAGAACGCGGACCTCAGCAGCCTGCTCGCGCAGCAGCAGCAGCAGATCCAGCAACTTCAGCAGCAGCTTCAGAACCTGCAGCAGACGGTGAAGCAGGAGCAGACCCAGCGCGCGGCTGCGCCGGCACCGGCGGCTCCCGCCGCCGCGGTTGCATCGGATGCGCCGAAGATCGTGCAGACCCCGACCAACCGCTTCTACCTCTCGACCGCCGATGGCCAGAACACGATCGGTCTCACCGGTCGCCTGCATCTGGATGCCGGCGACTATATCAGCGTCCGCCCCGCCAACAAGGCGGCGGGCGTTCAGGACCTCAGCAGCGGCTTCAATGCCCGGCGCGCGCGCATCGGCGTCACCGGCAAGGTGCTGGGCGATTGGGGCTACACCTTCATCTACGATGCCGGCAACTCGCAGGACAATTCGCCGAAGGGCATCCAGACCGCCCAGATCGCCTATAACGGCTTCAAGAACACGGCGATCGAGTTCGGCTATTCCGATACTTACTTCACGCTTGATGAATCGACCAGCTCCAACGACATCCTGTTCATGGAGCGCGCCTCGCCCAACCAGATCGCGGTCAACATCGCCGCCGGCGACTTCCGCTCCAATGCCGGTGTCCGCAACTGGGACGACCGCTACTGGGTCGGCGTCTACGGCACCGGTCCGGCACAGGGTCAGGCGCATGCCCAGACCGCCGAGCAGTTCGGCACCATCGAGCGCGCCACCTATCAGGTGCTGACGGGCGCCGACTACTCGGTCCATGTAGGTGCCGACTTCGAGCAGCTGCTGAAGGCGCCCAACAGCGGCATCAACACCGCGAACGCCCTCTCGCTCAGCGACGCACCCGAGCTGCGCGTGGACAACACGTCTCTGCTCAGCACCGGCTCGCTCGGCACCATCGCCAATCCCCTGACCGGCGCCGAGGTCTATAACCTCGAATTCGCGGCGGAATACCGCAACCTGTTCTTCCAGGGCGAATATACCCATTTTGACATCGACCGCCGCGGTCTGGACCAAGCGAGCTTCGACGGCGGCTACGGCGAAATCGCCTGGACGCTGACCGGCGAGCAGCACAAATACAACCCGTCGGCCGGTGCCTATGGCAGCATCATCCCCGACCACCCGGTCTCGCTCTCCACGGGCGGCTGGGGTGCCTGGGAAGTCGCCGCGCGCGTCAGCTACATCAACTTGGTCGACAATTTCATCGAAGGCCGTTCGATCTCGGGTCAGCCCAGCGCCGTTGATGGCGGCAAGCAGACCAACTTCACGCTCGGCCTGAACTGGTACGTCAACTCGAACATGCGCTACATGATCAATTACGTTCATGGCTCGTTCGACAAGTCGAACCCGACCGCCGTGGCCGGCGCGCCGCTCGGCGCCCAGATCGGCACGGATTTCGACGCCATCGCGATCCGCGCCCAGGTCGCGTTCTAAGCCTAAAAGAAGGATCCTTCGGATCCAGCCGGACGGGGCAACCCGTCCGGCTTTTTCTTTGCCCGAATTTTGGGCGACACAGCATGATGCTCGCACCATGTCCGAAACCAGCGACAAGCCGGCTGATTGGCTCTGCCGCGACTGCAAGCGACTCGATATCCGCCCGACATAGAGAAATTGGGCGTCGTCAGCCGCTCCGATCGCCTGATCTATTCCGGTGAAAGCGCGGGCGCTAGATCGCGCGCGACCGTGGCCATGATCGCGACGCAGCAATCGACGACCTGCTCGCGCGATTGGCGATAGCCGCTCAGCACCCAGCGCAGTGCGATATGGATCACCGCCCCCACCAGCCCGTCGGCGATCAGCTCGTGATCGAGCCCGGATTTGAGCGGCGCCGGCAGCAACGGCTGGGTCGATTGCAGCAGCAGCAGCGCGAAGCCGTGCGTGGCGTTGCGGTAGAGCCGGTCGACCTCGTCGCTGACGCCCAGGATCTCGAACAGCAGGATGCGGGCCGCGGCCGGGTTGCTGCCGATGAGATCGAAATAGACCGTGAGCGAAGGGCGGGCGCGATCCTCCGGTCGATCCGACAAATGCGGCGGCAGTGCGTCGATGCGCGAACGCAGCTCGTCGATCAGATGGGAATAGATCGCCCGCAGCAGCTCTTCGCGGTTGGCGAAGGATTCGTAGAAATAGCGCTCGGTCAGGCCGGCAGCGGCGCACACCGCACGCACTGTGCCGCCATGATAGCCGTCGGTGCCGAACACCTGCATGCCGGCCTGGATCAGCCGGGCCCGCCGCTCGGCCCGTCTTTCGACGCCGGCCACGCCGCGATAGCGGCGCGCGTTGGAATTTTCGGGTTCGTCCAGCATTCGTGCATATTGACATGGGTGATTGTCAGATACAAACTGACATTGACCATTGTCACTTATGGGTAGCACCTGCCATGCCCGATGCGTCTTCCGCCGGCCCTCTCGTCCCCGAACTCGACGCGGTCGTGATCGGCACCGGCTTCGCCGGGCTGGGCATGGCGATCAAGCTGAAGCAGGCCGGCATCGACAAGTTCGTCGTGTTCGAGCGCGGTGCCGAGGTCGGTGGCACCTGGCGCGACAATCACTATCCGGGCTGCGCCTGCGACATCCCATCGCACCTCTATTCCTTCTCCTTCGAGCCCAATCCCGATTGGACGCGGATGTATCCGAACCAGCCGGAGATCTATGCCTATCTCAAGCGCTGCGCCGACAAATACGGGATCCGGCCCTATATCCGCTTCAATACCGAGGTGGTCGAGGCCGTCTATGACCGGGCGGGCGATTTCTGGCGCGTGCGCACCGGCGCCGGCGACAGCTTCACCGCCCGCATCGTCGTCTCGGGCATGGGCGGCTTGAGCCGGCCTGCCTATCCCAAGATCGCGGGTCTCGACAGCTTCGAGGGCAAGGCCTTCCATTCGGCCGAATGGGACCATGACTACGACCTCGCCGGCAAGAATGTCGCCGTCATCGGCACCGGCGCCAGCGCCATCCAGTTCGTGCCGGAAGTAGCGAAGCAGGTCGGCAAGCTGCATCTGTTCCAGCGCACCGCCCCCTGGGTCGTGCAACGGCTGGATCGGCCGTTCAGCGAGCGCGAGCGCAAGCTCTTCCGCTGGTTGCCGGGCTATCGCTGGCTGCTGCGCAAATCGATCTATTGGCGCAACGAGTTCCTGGCGCTGGGCTTCGTCGTCAACCCGAACATCCTGAGGAAGGCGGCCGGGCCGGCGCTGAAGTTCCTCGAGGCGATGGTCCCGGACCCGGCGTTGAGGGCCAAGGTCACGCCGAAATACACGCTCGGCTGCAAGCGCATCCTGATCTCGAACGACTATTACCCGGCGCTGGCGCGGCCCAATGTCGAGGTCGTGACCGAAGGCATCAAGGAGATCCGCGCCCATAGCGTCGTCACCGAGGACGGGGTCGAGCGGCCGGTCGACGCGATCATCTACGGCACCGGCTTCCGCGCCACCGACATCCTGACCCCGGTCAAGGTGATCGGGCGCGACGGCGTCGATCTCAACGAGGCCTGGAGAAAGGGCGTCGAAAGCTATCTCGGCATCACCGTCGCCGGATATCCCAACTGGTTCATGCTGGTCGGACCCAATACCGGGCTCGGCCATAATTCCATGGTGTTCATGATCGAGGCGCAGATCCGCTACGTCATGAGCTGCCTGAAGCTAATGCGCCGGCGCGGCGCGCGCGCCATCGACGTGAAGCCGCAGGTGCAGAGCGCCTTCAACGCCGATATCCAGCACCGGCTGACCGGCACGGTCTGGGCGTCGGGCTGCAAGAGCTGGTATCTCGACGAGAACGGCAAGAACACCACCCTCTGGCCGGGCTTCACCTTCCAATATTGGGCGCGCACGCGGCGCGTGGCGGAGCGGGATTTCACCCTCTCCAAGACCGGCTGGCCGGCGGAGATGGTTCAGGCGGCTGAATAATGCCCCGTTGACGGGTTTTCCTCGGCCGCTCCACCATGGCGCGACAATAAGCTGAGGAACGCCATGACCAACCCGCGCTGGAAGCACCGTCCCGAAGGCTCGAATTGGGGGGATTTCGGCCCCGACGACCAACTCGGCCGGCTCAATTTGCTGACGCCGGAGAAACGCCGCCAGGCCGCGTCCGAGATCCGCGAGGGGCTGGCCTTCTGTCTGAGCCTGCCGCTCGATTACCCGGGCGGGAACCTGCTCAACCCGCGCCGCTATCCGCCTCAGCTCCGCCCGACGCTGCGCGACGGGCTGCCCAACATGAATTTCCCGCTGAAGCGGTCGGACCCGACACTGATCGATGTGGTGTGCGACGACGCGGCCTTGATTCATCTGCAATATTCGACGCAATGGGACAGCCTCGCCCATGTCGGCCAGCTCTTCGACACCGACGGCGACGGGGTGCCGGAGCCGGTCTATTATAATGGCTACCGCGCCCATGAGCATGTGCTGGGCCCGGTGCGCTACAAGGCCGACCGCGCGGTCGAGCCGACCCATAGCGAACTCACCGGCGCGCAGGCGTTGGGCATCGAGACAATGGCGGCGAACTGCGTCCAGGGCAGCGCCGTGATGGTCGATCTCGAAGCTCATGTCGGCCGCGAGCGGGCGATGATCGGCTATGACAAGCTGATGGAGATTCTCGAGACGGACCGGGTCGCGATCGAGCCGGGCGACATGGTCTGCCTGCGCACCGGCTTCGACAAGGTCATCCTGGAGATGAAGCGCCAGCCGCGGCTGGAGCCTCTGGAGCATAGCTGCGCCGTGATCGACGGCCGCGACGAGCGGCTGCAGCGCTGGATCACCGACAGCAACCTCGTCGCGCTCATCTCCGACAATTACGCGGTCGAGGCTGATCCCGCCCGCCCCGGCCACGGTGATTGCGCCGCCCTGCCGCTCCACGCCCATTGCCTGTTCAAGCTCGGCATCCCGCTGGGCGAGCTGTGGCATCTGAGCGAACTGGCCGACTGGCTGCGCGCGAACGGCCGGAACCGGTTCATGCTGACGGCCCCGCCCTTGAGGCTGCCAGGCGCGGTCGGCTCGCCGGTGACGCCGGTCGGCACGGTGTAGGAGCAGCTATCCCTCTTCCCCCGCCCGCCCGCTTGACAGTCGCGTTGAGCGACCTGACCACCCGGTAGCGCGGCTCCATATGTTCGTGGAGCACGCGGAGGATGATGGTCCCGATCGATCCGTTGGAGAGGCGGCCCATCGAACAATAGAGGCCGTGCGCAGCGCCGCCCCGCCTACCGGCGGCCAATTCCAGATGGAGGAACCTCACGCCCGGCGCGAGTTCGGACCGGTCGAGCGACCCCGGCCGCTCCGGGTCGTCCGCGACCATATCGATGCCCCTGGCGATGATCCCCTCGTAAGCCGCCAGCTGCGAAGCGCCGAAGCTCTTGAGCGTCTCGCGAAGGATACCCTGATGTCGAACGCCGCAGGTTCAGTGAGCTCCCAGCTCATTCGCCGGCATTCTCGCGCCTCACCTCATCGGCGATGTCGCTCACGCTCTTCCGCGACAGGCGGCCGGCTGCGGCGGCTTCGAGGCCGATATCGATTTCACGGCGCAGAATGACGAGTTTTTCCCGCTCGAGCGCCTTGTCGTGCTGCAACAGCCGCAGCGCATCTCGCACCACCTCGCTCGAGGAAGCGTATCCGCCCTCGGACACCTCCTTCTCGACAAAATCCAGCATATCGGCGGGAAGGCTGACATTCATCGTAGCCATGCGCCTCTCCAAGCTTTCGGCCATCAGACGATGAATTGGCAAAGTTTGTCAAATCGCCGAACGCCCTTGCCCGCCACCCCGCAGCCGGGCACGCTTACCCTATGTTCGATCTCGTCTTCCTCGGCACCTCGGCGAGCGTGCCGTCGCCCGAGCGCAATCAGTCCGGATTGCTGATCGCCGCCGCCGGGCAGCGGCTGCTCGTCGATTGCGGCGAGGGCACGCAGCGTCAGCTCTTCCGCAGCGGTGCCGGCTTCCGCCGGCTCGGGCGCATCCTGCTCACCCATGGCCATCTCGACCATATCCTCGGCCTTCCCGGGCTGCTCTCGACGCTCGGGCTGCAGGAGCGGCATGAGACGCTGACGCTGCATGGCGGGCCGCAGACGCTTCGGCTGATCGCCGACCTGATGGCGGCTCTCTGGGGCGAGGGCAACGCGCCGGTGGCGCTGGAACTGGCGCCACTGACTGCCGGTCTCGTCGCCTCGGATGACGGCATCGCCATCGGCTGCTTCCCGGTCCGGCATCGCGACACCGACAGTTTCGGCTTCACCTTCGAGAGCGCCGCCCGCCGACATCTCCGTCCCGAGCGGCTGGCCGAACTCGAAATTCCCGATGGCCCGGTACGCAAGGAGCTCGCCGCCGGCCGCCCCGCGAAACTGCCCGACGGCAGGACGATCGATCCGGAAGCCGTGCTGGGCCCGCCGACCGCCGGCACCAAGCTGGCGGTTGTCGGCGATACCGAGACCACGGCCGGCCTGGCCGAGCCGGCCCATGGCGCCGATGCGCTCGTGATCGAGGCGACCTTCCTCGACCGCGACGCCGCCGTCGCCCGCAGCTATGGACACCTGACCGCCGCGGAGGGGGCTGCACTCGCCCGGGCCGCCGGCGTGAAACGCCTGATCCTGACCCATATCTCCGGCCGCTATCGGACCGAGGAGCTGCTGGCCGAAGCGCGTGAGATCTTTCCCGCCACGGAGATCGCGGCCGACCTCCAGCGCCTCACCGTGTGAGCGGCCTCAGACCGCCGAGAAGGCGCCGACGATGGCCGGCCCCCAGTAGAAGCGGATGAAATAATAGGTGCCGAGGGCGACGAAGAAGGTCGCGACGTTCAGGACCAGCGTCGCAGCCAGCCTGACCCCGTCATGGCTCGGCGCCTGCCGGGCGCGGATGAACAGCTCGGCGATGGCGAGATTGGGCAGGTAGAAGAAGAACACCATCACCACATCGAACGGGCCATCGAACCCGTGCGTATGCCCGGCGCCCTTGGCGATCAGCAGCCAGAAGCCGTAATCCATCCGATAGAGCCAGGAGCCGATCGCGAGCGCGAACAGCCGGATCGCCCAGGCGCGATGGATCTCGATGCGGCGGGCTCGCGCGTTCCGATAGGTCTCTGTGGAAGCGACCACCATGAGCGCGCCGTAAAGGCCGAACCCGACATCCATCGGCAGCCCGCCGATCGTGCCCTTACCCAGGATGAAGCCCAGCCCGCCGAAGCCGGCCAGCCCAGCGGCCAGCACATAGAGGCGCCCGAGCCAGCGATGGAGTGGAGGCCAGCGCCGGCGCAGCGCCCCGATCAGTTGGATCGGGCCAAGCAGAAGCAGCGTGCCGCCGGTGACGAGATGAGCGGCCATGGCGAGGAAAGCAGCCGGATTGCCGCTGTCATAGAGGCCGGGAAGGTTGCTGTTCCACTGCTCCAGCCGGTGCGATGGAATCGCTCCCGCATAGAAGGCCAGGATATAAGCGCCGAAGAAGGCGGCGCTGACCCAGCTTACCGCGACCAACCCGATGCCTGCCCAACGCAGACCCACAGATGACCAACGCCCCGTCATGGATGGGCGTGCCACTGTCTCTTCGATCATGCTCGCCATATGCCGCCCCGGCCGAACGAAGGAACATTCGAGCTTAGCTGGGTAGCAATTCCCAGCGGCTCAAGGAAGGGACGATTTCCGCGTCGTCTTCAAGGGATCAGCCGGTCCGCCCGCAACCGCGCGAACAAATCGAAGAACGCCTCGTCCGTCGCCTGGTAGCGCGTGAAGCCGAGCTTTCGGCTCTTCGACATATCCGTCACGACCTCGATCGGTCGGCCGAGATCGGCATCGGTGTGCCAGGGCGAGACCAGGCGGGCGAGATCGGGCTCGGCGAGGCCGTGGCGCTCGGCCAGGCGCCGCCAGGGCTCGGCATCCGCCGCCATCTGGATCTCGAGCGGCCGGATCTCGCCGGTGAACGGCGCCGGCTCCAGCCCGAACCAGCCGGCGATGCGTTCCCACATCCACTGCCAGCGGAAGATATCGCCATTAACCACGTTGAAGTCCTGATTGGCGGCCTCGGGCGTGGTGGCGGCCCAGAGCAGGTGATGGGCCAGCAGCCGCGCGTCGGTCATGTCGGTGAGGCCGCTCCATTGCGCGGGCGAGCCGGGGAAATAGAAGGGCCGGCCGGTCTCGCGGCACAGGCTGGCATAGACGGCGAGCGTCGTGCCCATGTTCATGGCGTTGCCGACGGCCTGGCCGATGATGGTGTGCGGGCGATGCACGCTCCAGCCGAAGCCGTCGCGCCGGGCGGCCTCGAACAGCTCGTCTTCCTGGGCATAGTAGAAATTATCGACATCGAGCCGCCCCTGCTCCTCGCGGAACGGCGTCTGCGGCAGGGCGCCTTTGCCATAGGCTTCGAACGGGCCCAGATAATGCTTGAGGCCGGTGACGAGCGCCGCATGGCGAACCGATCGCGCCGGACGGACGGAAGCGAGCAGATTGCGGACCATGGCGCTGTTGACGCGGATATTCTCCGCCTCGGTCGCCTGGCGCGACCAAGTCGCGATGAAGACGTGGCTCGGCCGCGTATCCTTCAAAGCCCGGGCGAGCGACTCCGCATCCTGAAGGTCGGCCGCGATCGGCGTCAGGCCGGGCATCGCGTTGGGCTTGCGTGCAAGACCCAGCACCGCCCAGCCCTCCTCCACCAGCAGCGTTGCCAGCGCGCTGCCGACGATGCCGGTCGAACCCACGATGAGGGCGGTATTCGTCATCTCGATCTCCCAATTCCATCCTTGGGACTATGCCGTGCCGGGCGGGCCGTCCAGAGGCCTCTGCGCCGCAGCGCTCGCGGGTGCTGCTCGCTACCGCGCCTCGCGCCACATCGGGTAGACGGTCGGGCCGTTGGGGAAGGTGATCTCGCCGGTCTGCACGAAGCCGAACTTGGTATAAACCGGCACGTTGCTCGGCCTGCTCGCCTCCAGATAGGCCGGCATATGCTCGGCATCGACCTGCGCCAGCCGATGGCGGAGCGTGATGCCGGCATAGCCCTGGCCCTGCCGGTCGGGGTCGGTGCCCAGCACCATCAGATACCAGTGCGGCTCGCGCGGATGCGCGCGCTCCATGGCGTTGAGCACGGCGAACACGCGTCGGGGGCTGAGCCCGTAGACGGCCAGGAACTTGCCGAGATTGCGCAGGATCTCCCAGTTGGAGATGTGCCAATGGCCGGGCGGCCGCCACATGCCGGCGGACTCGCAATCGCCGGTCACGTCGCAGCCCTCGAGCGCGTGGTTGCTCTGGAACAGGAGGCTGAACAAAGGCTCCAGCTTGCGGCGCCGCACCGCCTCTTCGGGGAACATGTAGTTGATGATCGGATCGGCGAAGAAGGCGCGGGCCATCATCCGCGCCACCGGCCCGGCATCCGCATCGGTCGCCTTGCGCACCGGCACCGAGGGCGGCCGGCCGCGTCCGGAATTGAGCGCCTCGGAAACCGACATCAACGGACCTCCCGACATAACGGAACTATCCTAGCGCAGGCCGCTTCCTCGGCCAAAACGAAAACAAAAATATCGTTACTATTCAGCCGCAATCTCCTCGGTCGCGGCCGCCAGCCGCTTGAGGTTGGCCTCGTGGGAATCCCTGCTGATCCGGTAGGTCGAGAGCACCAGCATGGCGCAGATATAGAGCACCACGATTGCGACGATATAGACCAGCACCAGATGCTCCAGCACAGCACCCGGCACCTCTCCGGGCTTAGCATTGGACGGAAAGGCGATCAAGCCGAGCAGCAGACTCGACAGGAAGGTGCCGACGCCGGACACGCATTTCTGGATGAAGCTGTTGGCCGCGAAGAACAGCCCTTCGGAACGCCGCCCGGTGGTGAGCTGGCTGTCCTCGACCACGTCGGCGATCATGGAGGCGACCAGGATCGCCGCCGCGATGAAGAAGCCGACCGCGATCGTGCCCAGGCAGAAAAGGGCCGGCAGCAGCAGCGGGCTGCCGTTTTCCGGGAACAGGCCCGCGAGGCGCAGCAGGAAGGGCAGCGGGTAGATCACGGTGGAGAGGATCCAGACCGTGATCGCCGCCCGCTTCTTGCCGAGCAGGCGCGAGAGGATTCCGGATAGCGGCACGGCCACCACCGCCGAGATGAAGTAGCCGAGATTGATCACGGTCAGCTGCTTCGAGGTCAGCTCCCAGAAATAGGTGGTGAAGTAGTAGGTGAGCGAGGTCGTGAGACCGAGCGCCATGCTGGAGAAGACGCCGGCGATCAGCACCATGAGGAAGGATCGGTGCGAGAGCGTCGACAGCATCTCGGCCGCGATCTGGCGCAGGCTGACGAGCCGCTTCGGCGGTGGCGCCTTGAGGTCGGGGATATGCCGGTGCGTGCCGGCGGCCGAGATCAGGATGGCGACCAGCATCAGGCCGCCGGCGGCGAAGCCGTAATGGGCATAGCCGATCGGATTGAGCGTGCCGGTTGGATGCGTCTCGTCCGGCACCAGGAAGAAGCTGAAGGCCAAGGTCGCCATGGTCAGGCCGCCGGCCCAGCCGAAGAAATAGCGGTAGGCCAGGAACGAGGTGCGCTGGTCGTAATTCTCGGTGAGCTCCGGCGCCAGTGCCGAGCTCGGGATCTCGTAGAAGGTGATGAAGATCCTGACGATGATGGCGACGACCACCAGATAGGCGAATAGCGCGCCTTGCGACAGGCCGGCGGGCGGGTCCCACAGCAGCATGTAGGAGAGCGCCACCGGCACCGCCGCCGCATACATGAAGGGATGGCGCCGCCCGAAACGCGAATGCAGCCGGTCGGACCAGTTGCCGACGATCGGATCGAGCACGGCATCGAGCACCAGCGCCATCAGCAGCGCGAAGCCCACCCATTGCACCGGCAGCCCCAGCACCTGATTGTAGTAGATCAGCAGAAGGTAAGAGAAACCCTGGTCCTTGACGCCATAGGCGATCGATCCGAAGCCGTAGAATAGCTTGGTCGCATAGGTGATCGGCCCTCCGACTCGTGTCGGCTGCATGACCGTCTCCTCCCTGAAAATTATTCTTGTTCTTGTGATACGGCGCGCCTCGCTGGACGCGCCGCCCGCATCGTCATTTTCAGAAGATTTCGAACAATCCCGCCGCGCCCATACCGCCGCCGACACACATGGTGACGATGCCGTACTTGGCGCCGCGCCGCTTGCCCTCGACCAGCACATGGCCGGTCATGCGCGCCCCCGACATGCCGTAGGGATGGCCGATCGAGATCGCCCCGCCGCTGACATTGAGCCGGTCATTGGGGATGCCGAGCTTGTCGCGGCAATAGAGCACCTGGCTGGCGAAGGCCTCGTTCAGCTCCCAGATGCCGATATCGTCAACGGTGAGCCCATGCGCCTTCAGCAGCTTGGGCACGGCGAAGACCGGGCCGATGCCCATCTCGTCGGGCCGGCAGCCGGCGACGGCCATGCCGCGATAGGCGCCGAGCGGCTCGAGCCCGCGCCGTTCCGCCTCCTTCGCCTCCATCAGCAGCGAGGCGGCGGCACCGTCCGAAAGCTGCGAGGCGTTGCCGGCGGTGATGAACTTGCCTTCCTTGATCTGCTGGCCGCCCTTGAACACGGGCTTCAGACCCGAAAGGTCGGCGAGCGTCGTCTGCGGGCGGTTGCCCTCGTCGGCCGAGAGCGTGATCGGCCGCTTCGAGGTCTCGCCCGTCGCCTTGTCGGTCACGAGCATGACGGCCGAGATCGGCGCGATCTCGGCATCGAAGCGGCGCGCTTCCTGGGCCGCGGCCGTGCGCTGCTGCGATTGCAGCGCGTACTCGTCCTGCGCTTCGCGGCTGACGCCGTAACGGTCGGCGACCAGCTCGGCCGTCTCGATCATCGCCATGTAGAGCGCCGGCACCTGGGCGATCAATTCCGGATCGCCGGCGCGAAAGCCGTTGCGATGCTCGTTCTGCACCAGCGAGATCGATTCGACGCCGCCGCCGATGGTGACGGTCATGCCGTCATCGATGATCTGCTTGGCCGCCGTCGCGATCGCCATCAGGCCCGAGGCGCATTGCCGATCGACGCTCATGCCGGCGACCGTGTCGGGCAGGCCCGCGCGCAGCGAGGCCTGGCGGGCGACGTTGAACCCGGTCGAGCCCTGCTGCAGCGCGCAGCCGAACACGACATCGTCGATATCGGCCGCATCGACCTTGGCGCGCTCGACCGCGGCGGCGATGGCATGGGCGGCGATCGCCTGGCCCTGGGTGTCGTTGAAAGCGCCGCGATAGGCTTTGCCGATCGGCGTGCGCGCAGTGGAAACGATAACGGCTTCACGCATTTCAAGCTCCCTTTCTTATCTTATGATTTTTAAGCCTTATGAATTAGACAGCGATTCAGACTTCAGGTCGATTCGACCTGAAGTCATCGCGGTCTAGCTCCGTCCGCCGGCGGTCGCGGCCTTGGTCAGCTCGATCCGACCTTGAGCGCCGCCATTCTCGGGAACGATCTCGTCCGACCGGTCGGAGATCGCATCGAATTGCGCCGCCACCTGCTCGGGGGCGCTCGCGTCGTTGGGGATGAACACGCCCTGGGTCAGCGTGATGAAGGCGCGCTCGAAGCCGCCGGCGCCGGCGCACAGGATGGCGCGGCTGGGCGCATCCTCGGCGACGAGCGTCAAGAGGCCGGGCGAGACCGATTCGGGCTTCAGCAGGTCCAGCATCTCCGGCGTCATGATGTCCTCGGTCATCCGGGTCGCCGCCGTCGGCGCCAGGCAATTGACCCGGATGTCGTATTTGGCGCCTTCGAGCGACAGCACCTGCATCAGCCCGACCAGCGCCATCTTCGCGGCGCCGTAATTGGACTGGCCGAAATTGCCGAACAGGCCGGAGGACGATGTCGTGTTGACGATGCGGCCGTAATTCTGGGTCTTCATGATCTCCCAGACGGCCTTGCTGCAATTGACGGCACCCATCAGATGGACATCGACGACCAGCTTGAAATCCTCGACCGTCATCTTGCTGAAACTCTTGTCGCGCAGCACGCCGGCATTGTTGACCAAGATGTCGACCCGACCCCATGCCTCCATGGCGGATGCCACCATGCCTTCGACCGCTTCATAGTCGGTGACGGAGGCGCCGCTGGCGATCGCCTCGCCGCCCGCCTGCCGGATCTCCTCGACCACGGCCTCGGCAGCACTCGCCGAGCCGCCGGTGCCGTCGCGCGCGGCGCCCAGATCGTTCACGACCACCTTGGCCCCACGCTCGGCCAGCAGCAGCGCATGGCAACGCCCGAGCCCGTTTCCGGCTCCCGTTACGATGGCCACCCGGCCATCAAACCTTATCGGCATCGTCCTTCCCTCTCCTCGGTGCAGTATGCTTAGGTTTCCATACTATCTCTAGCAGTATCGGCGGGGAGCCCAACCGATATTTCATAGGGAGACCCGGTTTCGGAATTCCCGTATTTTGACTTTCGCGGATGGAACGCTCGTCCCAGGGGATAAGAAGAAAATGACGGAGGAGATGCCTTCGCTCGGCGCCGTCCTCGGCCTCGCGGCGCGGACCAAGCCCTCGAACCCCGCAGTCACCTGCGGCGAGGAGACGATGGATTGGCGGACGCTCGACCGCCGCACCAACCGGCTCGCCCGGGCGCTCGCGGCGCGCGGCGTCGGCGAGGGCAGCTTCCTCACGATCGCCCTGCCGAACTCGATCGGCTTCGTCGAGGCCTGCTATGCCGCCTGGAAGCTGGGCGCCATCCCGCAGCCGATCTCCTGGCGCCTGCCCAGGATCGAGCTCGAAGCCGTGGTGGCATTGGCCGACCCGCCGCTGGTGATCGGCCAGGACGATCTCGACCCCGGAAGGCCGCGTTTCGACATTCCGGACTTGCTGGCCGGAAGCGACGATGACGGCCCGCTGCCCGACCGCATCTCGCCTGCCTGGAAGGCGCCGACCTCGGGCGGATCGACCGGCCGGCCCAAGCTCATCGTCGCCGGCCAGCCGGCCGTGGTGAATCCGCAGCCGATCGCCTATTGGCGGCTGGCCGAGGATGATGTCGCCCTCATGCCGGGGCCGCTCTACCATAACGGCCCGTTCTCCTCCGCCTTCCTGGCGCTCAATGCCGGCGCCCATCTGGTGCTGATGCCGCGCTTCGATGCCGAAGCCGTGCTGCGCGAGGTCGAGCGGCACCGCGCCACCTGGCTCTATCTGGTGCCGACCATGATGAGCCGGATCTGGCGCCTGCCCGAAGAGATCCGGAACCGCTACGCCACGGGCTCGCTGCGCACGGTCTGGCATCTGGCCGCCCCCTGCCCGCCCTGGCTCAAGGAGGCCTGGATCGACTGGCTCGGCGGCGAGGTTATCTGGGAGCTCTATGCCGGCACCGAGGCGCAGGCCTCGACCGTCATTTCCGGCACGGAATGGCTCGCCCATCGCGGCTCGGTCGGCCGGGTCAAGACCGGGCAGATGCGGATCCTCGACGGCGCCGGCAACGCGCTGCCGGCGGGCGCCACCGGCGAGATCTACATGAAGCCGGCCGACGACATGCCGGCGACCTACCGCTATATCGGCGCCGAGGCGCGGCGAATCGGCGATTGGGAATCGCTGGGCGATATCGGCTGGTTCGACGCGGAGGGCTATCTCTATCTCGCCGACCGGCGCAGCGACATGATCCTGGTCGGCGGCTCGAACGTCTATCCGGCCGAGATCGAGGCCGCCCTCGACGAGCATCCGCTGGTGCAGTCGAGCGCCGTCATCGGCCTACCGGACGAGGATCTGGGCAACCGCATCCATGCCGTCATCCAGCCCCGGCCCGGCCTCGATCTCGAGGAGCTGCACCGGCATCTGGCCGAGCGGCTGGTGACCTACAAGCGTCCGCGCAGCATCGAGATCGTCGCCGAGCCGCTGCGCGACGATGCCGGCAAGGTCCGGCGCTCGCAATTGCGCGCCGATCGGATCGGAGCGGCCTGAGCCCCATCCATGTCGCCGATGTTCGAACAGATCGCGGCCGCCAGCGTCGCCATCCTGCATCTGCTGGTGGCGGCGAGCATCACCGCCCATGTGCTGCTGACCAAGCGCGATATCGGCTCGTCGATCGGCTGGATCGGCATCGGCTGGCTCGCCCCCTTCGCCGGCGGCCTGCTCTATCTCGTCTTCGGCGTCAACCGGGTGACGCGGCGCGCCCAGCGTCTGCGCCCGCGCCGCCCGATCGGCGGCCCGCGCCATGTGACGCCCAGAACCGAGCCCGAGGACAAGCATCTGCTGCCGCTCGAACGGGCGGCGCTGCGCATCACCCAGCGCCCGGCCGAGCCGGGCAACCGGATCGAGATCCTGCATCAGGGCGACGAAGCCTATCCGCGCATGATCGAAGCGATCCGCGCGGCCGAGCACACGATCGCGCTGTCGAGCTACATCTTCCGCGCCGACCAGGCGGGCCAGGGCTTCATCGAGGCGCTGATCGACGCGCATGGGCGCGGCGTCACCGTGCGCGTGCTGCTCGACGGCATCGGCAGCGGCTATTTCCATGCGCCCGCCGCCGGCCGGCTCCGGCGCGGCGGGGTGCCGACCGCCCAGTTCATGCACTCGCCGCTGCCCTGGCGCATGCCGTTCCTCAATCTGCGCACGCATAAGAAGATCCTGTGCGTCGACGGCCGGATCGGCTTCACCGGCGGCCTCAATATCGGCGACGAGAACGTGCTGGAACGCGACCCGCGCGTGAAGGTGCGCGACACGCATTTCGCCGTCGAAGGGCCGATCGTGTCGCAACTGGTCGAGGCCTTCGCCGAGGATTGGCTGTTCGCGACCGGCGAGGCGCTCGACGGCGGCGGCTGGTTCCCATCGCTCCACCCCGCCGGCGCGGTGACGGCGCGGGTCGTGACCTCGGGCCCGGACGAGGATCTGGAAAAGATCGAGTTCCTGGCGCTGCAGGCGATCGGCCTGGCCGATACCAGCCTGTCGATCATGACGCCCTATTTCCTGCCGGACGAGCGCATGATCACCGGGCTGGCGCTGGCCGCCATGCGCGGCGTCGCGGTCGACATCATCATTCCGGCCGAGAGCAATCACGGCTTCATGGATTGGGCAATGCGCGCGCAGATCGGCCCGCTGCTCGCCGCCGGCTGCCGGATCTGGCGCAACCCGCCGCCCTTCGACCATTCCAAGCTCATGACCATCGACGGCGCCTGGTCGCTGGTCGGCAGCGCCAATTGGGACATGCGCAGCTTCCGCCTCAATTTCGAGCTCAACATGGCGCTGTCCTCGCCGGAATTCGCCCGCGAGATCGAGGCGCTGATGGCGGCGAAGCGCATCGACCGGCTGACCGGCAACGATCTGGACCGGCGCAGCCTGCCGGTCCGGCTGCGCGACGCGGGCATCAGGCTGCTGCTGCCCTATCTTTGAGGCGGACGGGGCTTGGCGACGAGGCGCCACTTCGTCGCTCGGCCACGACAGCCGGTAGGATCATATGCTATTCTATCTTACCAGGAGGCCATTATGAGCGCAGAAAAACTCAGTATCACCCTTCCGGCCGATATGGCGCAGGCGATCCGCGCGGCCGTATCGACGGGTAGCTATTCGTCCAACAGCGAGGTTATCCGTGAGGCCATGCGACTCTGGCAGGAGCGTCGCAGCGTGCGGGAACAACGCCTCGATATGATCCGCGCCAAAATTCAAGAAGCGATAGACGATCCAGTCCGCACTACCGGTACGGAAATGCGCGAGCACTTTGAACGATTGACTGCCGAAGCCGAGAGACGCAAGGAGCCGTGACGAAATCGCTTGTCTATAGCGGTAAGGCTCGCGCTGATCTTGAGGAGATATTTTTCTTTATTGCCGCCGACAATCCAACCCGCGCCGGTTCGTAAATCGCGGAGATCGAAACAGCCTGCGAAAATATTTGCGTTGTACCCATGATTGGAACGGCTCGGCCCGATCTTCAGCCGGATCTACGCATTCTGGCGCTGTGGCGGCGCATCATCCCTATGAGATAGAGATTCTGCGCGTTTTCACGGGCAGGCGGGACTATGAAACCATCATGGGAAGCGGCTAGGCTGCCGGGTCTGGCGCAACCCGTCGGTCATCGATTGGCTCAGCTCTCGAAATAGCCCGGCCGGTCGAGATCGGCGAGCAGGCCGGGTTGTGTCGGCTGCCATCCCAGCACTTCGCGGGTTTGCCGGCTCGAGGCCCGGCTGTCCATCGCCGCGAAGCGCGCGAACCAGCCGAAATGCTCGGCCGCCGCCTCGGGTGTCTTGCTGACGACCGGCAGGTTCAGGCGGCGCCCGATCACGCCGGCGATCTCCTTGAACGGTATGCCCTCTTCGTCGGTCGCGTGATACCGGGCGCCGGCCGTGCCTTTTTCGAGCACGAGCCGGTAGAGACGGGCGGCATCGAAGCGGTGCACCGCCGGCCAATGGTTGAGCCCGTCGCCGATATAGGCCGAAGCGCCTTGCTGGCGGGCGATGCCGATGAGGATCGGCACGAAGCCGTGATCGCCGTCGCCATGGACCGAGGGCGGGAGGCGGACCACCGAAGCGCGCACCCCGGCCGATATCGTCGAGAACGCGGCCTCTTCCGAGACGCGGGGAAGGGCCGCGGCGCCGGACGGCGGTGGCGTATCTTCCGTCGCGAAGCGGCCCGGGGCGAGCAGCCCGGTCCCGGAGGTGACGATGAGCGGACGGCCGGAGCCGGCGAGTGCCGCGCCCAGCGCCTCGATCGCGCGCCGATCGATCTCGCAATTCTCCGCGAATTTCGAGAAATCGTGGATGAAGGCGGTGTGGATGACACCCTCCGACCGGGCCGCGCCGCGGCTGAGGCTGTCCAGATCTTCGAGGTCGCCCCGGTGCGGCTCGGCGCCCGCCGCGGCGAGAGATCGGGCGCCCTGATCCGAGCGGACGAGGCCGAGCACCTGATGGCCGGCGCCGATCAGCTCCTGAACGACGGCTGAGCCGACAAAGCCGGTAGCGCCAGTGACGAATACACGCATCGACTGATCCTTTGCGTTGATTTCAGGGCCGCAACCGCAGCCCGACCCTCAGGATAAGCGATAGGAAAATACGATCTATGCTGTAGCATCCGTATTATCTTCGCGATCGTCCGAGGCTGCGCATGGACCCCCTGTCAGACGTGCTGTCGCTGCTGAAACCGCGCAGCTATATGTTCGGCGGCTTCGAGGCGGGCGGCGACTGGTCGATCCATTTCGGCCAGCATGCGGGCATCAAATGCTATGCGGTCGCCTCCGGCCAGTGCTGGCTCTCCGTCGAAGGTGTTGCGGAGGCGGTGCTGGTGAAGACCGGGGATTGCTTCCTGCTACCGCGCGGCCTTCCGTTTCGCGTCGCCAGCGACCTGGCCCTGCCCTCCGTCGATGCCCGCAGCTTCTTTCCGGTCCCGTCGAATGGCGGCATCGCTTCGCTCAATGGCGGCGGGGATTTCTCTATCGTCGGCGGCCACTTCGTTCTGGGCGGCGATCATGCCGGCATCCTGCTGGGCATGCTGCCGCCCATCGCGCATATCCGCAAGGAGGCGGACAAGGCGGCACTGCGCTGGTCGATGGAGCGCATGCGCCAGGAATTGCGAGAGCGGCAGCCGGGCGGTTTTCTGGTGGCCCAGCACCTCGCCTATATGATGCTGGTTCAGGCCCTGCGGCTGCATCTGACGGAAGGGCTCGACGGCGGCGTCGGCTGGCTCTTCGCTTTGGCCGACAAGCAGATTGGGGCTGCGATCGGCGCCACGCACGCCGATCCGGCCCAGCGCTGGACCTTGCAGAATCTGGCCGAGCGCGCCGGCATGTCGCGCTCGAGTTTCGCGCTCAGATTCAAAGAGACGGTCGGAACACCGCCGCTCGAATATCTGACCCGCTGGCGCATGCTGCTGGCCGGGGACAGGCTGACGAATTCCCGCGATTCCGTCGCCGTCATCGCCCTGGCGCTGGGATATGAATCCGAAAGCGCCTTCAGCACGGCCTTCAAGCGGGTCATGGGCTGCTCGCCACGGCAATATGGCAGCCGCGACAATGGCCACGGCCGGGATGCGGCTGCTTCTTCGCGGAGCGAGAGGGAGGCCGCCCGCGCCGACCGACCCGAACCGGTCGCCGGCTGACCGGCGCGCTACTCCGTCGTCCGGACGAGCGACACGTCCTTGGAATGGACGATGCCGAAGAGGTTCGGCTCGAAGCCCCGGACATAGGGCTTCACCATCTGCTTGTTGACATGGTTGTAGAGCGGGATCGCCGGGACGTCGGCCAGCAGCTTCGCCTCCGCGCTCGCCAGCAGCTTCATCCGCTCCGCCGGATCGGCGGTGATCGAGGCCTGCTTGACCAGATTTTCGTAATCGGGATCGTCGTAGCCGGTGCCTTGGGCGTTGCCGCTGCTCGGCAGCATGCTTTCGAGGAAGGGCTCCGGATCGTAATATTCGCCGACCATGCCCGAGCGGAACATCTGCGTCACCTGCAGGAGCTTGCGCTCCTGGATCAGCGTCTTGAATTCCTCATTGACGAGATCGACCTCGATATCGAGCGCCTGCTTGAGCATGCCGGCGATGGCGAGCATGGTCCGCCGGTTATTCTCCGAGGTGTTGTAGCGCAGCTCGACCTTGAGCGGATGGCCGGGCCCGTATCCGGCCTCGGCGAGGAGCCGTTTCGCCGTCGCGATCCGATCGGCGATCGGCTGGCTCTTCCACGGGACGTCGGGCGAGGCGTAGCCGGGGATGCCGGGCGGTACCCAGACATAGGTCGGCGTTTCGCCGGTGCGGACGATCTTGGCCGCGAGCATCTCGCGATCGATCGCCATGTCGATCGCCTGGCGCAGCTTGAGATTGTCCTTGAAAGGCGGGCGGGTTAGATTGAAGCCCAGGAAGGACAGGCCGAAATAGGGCGAGATCCTGACCTCGCCGGCCATGGTGGTCCTGATGAAGTCGATCTGATCGGTCGGCAGGTCGCAGGTCACGTCGAGCTCGCCGGCGCGATAGCGCTTCAGCTCCTCCTTCTGGTCCTCGACCGGATAATAGATCACCTCGTCGAGCGCCACCTTGGCGGCATCCCAATAATTCGGGTTGCGGGCCAGGATGATGCGCGATTGCGGCGTCCATTCGGCGAGCTTGAAGGCGCCGTTGCCGACGAGATTGCCGGGGCGGGTGAAGAGCGCGCCGGCCTTCTCGACGGCGGCGCGCGGCACCGGCATGAAGGTTGGGGCCGCGACCAGAGCCGAAAAATAGGGCGCCGGCGCGCGCAGCGTCACCACCAGCGTCTGCGGGTCGGGCGCCTGCACGCCGAGTGCCGCCGGATCGGGCTCCTTGCCGGTCGCGATCGCCTCGGCATGCGCGATCGGATAGAAGAGATAGGTCAGCTTCGCGGCATTGACCGGCATGACCGCGCGCCGCCAGCTCCAGACGAAATCCTCGGCCGTGACCGGCGAGCCGTCGGACCAGCGCGCCGCGGGCCTGAGCTTGAAGCGGTAAGTGAGGCCGTCATCGCTCACCGTCCATTGGGTCGCGACGCCGGGCGCCGGCCGCGAGCTCCGGTCGAGGATGGTCAGGCCCTCGAACAGATCCTGGTCGAGATTGACGTCGGACGCCGTCTCGGCCCGCTGCGGATCGAGCGTCAGCGGCTCGGCATTGTTGCCGCGACGCAGGATCTGCGGATCGGCGAGTGCCGGCCCCGCCAGCAGCATGCAGCAGACGGCAAGACCGAGACGCGCCCGGATCGGCCGCGGCTTTCCGTGCGCACGCCGGCGCCTCGCGGCGCGCCCGATGCGCCGATCGGTCGAATTTTCATCGCCGTTCGATATGCCGCCAGCCCGCCTTCCCTGAACCCACCTAAGATGAACGTCTCGCCGGGAGAGCATATCATGGGATGCGGTCGGGCCGTCATGAATACGCCGTTCGGCAACCGCAGAAAGTTCAAAACGGGCGGGAAGCGACAAGATGTTTCCCGATGACAAACCGCGCGCCTCCGACTGAGTCAAGACCGATCGGAGCACAATCGAAAACTGTATTCGCCAGCGGCAAGGTGACAAAATCCGTGGCAGAATTCACAAATGCTCTATTATGATTTGAAGCATGCTGTCCTATTTTACTCGGATCTTCGAAGAGATTGCCCACACGACGCAAGATTATTCAGTCTATGCTGAGACCGATGCTCGGTAAAACTCGGCATCGAAAATTATATCTGCGCACTTTGATTATTTAGAAAACCATTAGAATTCCTCATGAATTTCATAATCAATTTGTCAGAAATTTGAAAGAAAACCGCAGAGCAGTCCATAGACACTCCGGCGCCTATGCCATCTATGGAGCTTGCCGAAATGCCGATAGCAGACCGTCGCACAGTTCTCCGCGGCCTGGGCGCCGCCGCGCTGGGCGCGTCATTCCCCGAATCGATTCAACGAGCGCTGGCGATCGAACCGAACACCGTCACGGGCACGATCCAGGACGTGAAGCACATCGTCGTGCTCATGCAGGAGAACCGGTCGTTCGATCATTATTTCGGCACGATGCGCGGCGTTCGCGGCTTCGGCGATCCGCGCGCCGTGAAGCTGTCCTCGGGCCATTCGGTGTTCCAGCAGCCCAACGGGGCCGGCACCCTGCTGCCCTTCCACCCGTCGCAGCCGCTCATGGGCTACCAGTTCATCGGCGACCTCGCCCATAACTGGTCGGACGCGCACGCGGCCTGGAACAACGGCAACAACGACAATTGGGTCGCCGCCAAGGGCACGGAGACGATGGTCTATGTGGACCGGTCGGACATCCCGTTCCACTACGCGCTCGCCGACGCCTTCACCATTTGCGACAATTACCACTGCTCGATCATGGGGCCGACGGACCCCAACCGCTATTATTTGTGGACCGGCTGGGTCGGCCAGAACGGCACGGCGACGGACACGCTGGCCAATCCCTTCTCCGCCAGCACCCCCGGCACCTTCACCCTCGCCGTCGGCCCGAGCACCGGCAACGGCGTGCTGCCCGGCGGCCCCGTCGTCAACAATGACGAGCAGGGCTACAACTGGCTGACCTATCCGGAACGGCTGCAGGAAGCCGGCGTCACCTGGAAGATCTATCAAGACATCGGCACCGGCCTCAATCCGGAGACCGGCGAAGGCTTCACCGACAATCCCTTCATCGGGAATTTCGGCGATACCTCCATCCTCTACTTCCTGCAGTACCAGAACGCGCAGCCCGGCAACCCGCTGTTCGATAACGCGCAGAACGGCTCCAACCTGTTCAATGGCGGCGCCTTCAACGGCGGCTCGCTGTTCCAGCAGCTGCAGAACGACGTGAAGAACAACACCCTGCCGCAGGTTTCCTGGGTCGTCGCCCCCCAGGCCTATTGCGAGCACCCGACATATCCGCCGAACTGGGGCGCCTGGTACATCTCGAACGTGCTGCAGGCGTTGACCTCGAATCCCGAAGTGTGGGCGTCGACCGTCTTCATCATCAATTTCGACGAGAATGACGGCTTCTTCGACCATGTCGTGGCGCCGACCGCGCCGATGTCGGCGGCCCAGGGCCTGTCGTCGGTCGACACGGTCAACGAGATCTATCCGGGCGTGCCCGGCGATACCGGCTCGTTCCCGCCCGGCCCCTATGGCCTCGGCGCCCGCGTGCCGTGCCTCGTCGTCTCGCCCTGGAGCAAAGGCGGCTGGGTCTGCTCGCAGACCTTCGATCACACCTCGGTCATCCAGTTCATCGAGAAGCGCTTCGGCGTCGCCGAGCCGCACATCACGCCCTGGCGCCGGACCGTCAGCGGCGACCTGACCGCGGCGCTCAACTTCCAGATCGCCAACACGAGCAAGTCGCTGCTGCCGAACACCGCCAACTTCGTCAGCACCGTCTCGGGCTCGACGCTCTCGCCCGTGACCCAGGCGCAGATCGTCGCCGGCAAGCAGCCGGCCCCGACGCTGAAGCTGACGCTGCCGACCACCCAGACCATGCCGGTCCAGGAGCCGGGCCAGCGCCTCGCCCGCGCCCTTCCCTACCAGCTACAGGCCGACGCCGAAGCCAGCATCTCCGCCGGCACCATTTCGATCGGCTTCGGCAATGCCGGCACGGTCGGCGCCTTCTTCCAGGTGCGGACGGCCTTGGGTGCCAAGAACAGCGGCCAGGGCACGGGCCCCTGGGGCTACACGCTCGATCCGGTCACCGGCACGATCGCCGATAGCTGGACCCCGACGAGCGGCACCAGCTACGACCTCTCGGTCTATGGCCCGAACGGCTTCTTCCGCCGCTACGCGGGCGGCCTCACCGCCTCCTCGGCCAATCTGCAGGTCCAAAGCCTCTACGACACGGTCGGCGGCGGCATCACCATCGCCGTCACCAACCTCGGGGCGGCCGCGACCACGGTCACGATGCTCGACAATTACACCGGCAATTCCCAGCAGCACACGCTGGCGCCGGGTGCCATGTTCCCGCTCACGCTCACGCTCCAGGCGAGCTTCAGCTGGTACGACGTGCTGATCACCGCCAGCAGCGATCCGAACTTCATGCGCCAGTATGCCGGCCATGTCGAAACCGGCGCCGACAGCATCAGCGACCCGCTCATCGGCGCGGCCGGCTGAGCCAGGCGTCCCGCCTTCAATGATCTCGCCTTCAACGATAATGACGAACCCAAGGTGCTGACATGATCTTCAATCGCCTCAATCTCCTCCGCGCCGCCGGTGCCGTGGCGCTGGCCATGGTCGCCGCCGGCGCTTCCCAGGCCGCGCAAGCCGATGTCGTCTTCGACAATCTCGGCAGCTCGCAGGATTTCAGCGAGCCGGCCTTCGGCAGCAGCCCGCTCGCCCAATCCTTCAATTCGGGCTCGGGCGGCGCGCTCGACGACATCAAGCTGCTGCTGACCAGCTCCACCGGCCTCAACCCGACCGGCAGCCTAGAGGTCAGCCTGGTCGCGAACGGCGCCACCGGCCCCGGCAGCCAGATCATCTCGCTCGGCAGCCTGATGAACAGTGCTGTGAAGGCGGGCTCGACCGGCGTGTTCGATTTCGCGCCGCTCGCGGGCACCGTGCTCGATGCCGGCACCACCTACTGGATCGAGATCTCCGAGACCACGGCCAACGGCATCGAATGGCTGGGTTCCCAGGACATCTCGGGCACCGGCGTCGACGGCTCGTCCTTCTTCGATCCGGATTTCGGCGTGACCGCGGCCGAGGATTTCGGCGCCTTCCAGATGGCGGTCGACGTGCCGGAGCCCGAGACGCTCACGCTGCTGCTGGGCAGCCTGCTCGGCCTCGGCCTGGTCGCCCGCCAGCGCCGCGCACAGTAGTCCTTGAACCGGAACGGCGGCGGCTTTAGGGCCGCCGCCGGCCGGTCGCGACCGGGACCACTTCCGCGCCGCCCTACGGGCGGGATGCCGAGAGCTGTCCGGAGAGCAGCCGGCCCGCGATGAACTCAAGGGCCTCAGCCTCCGTCAGGCGAGCGCCCTCGGCCTTGCAGGCATCGAGCTCGGCCGGTTGCAAGCCGGCCATCAACAGACTTTTCAGCCTATCGCGAAGCGGCTGTTCCGACGGGGAGACCCGCCCGTCGCAACTGAATAAAAGAAGCTGATCCAGCCCTGTGGTCTGCAAAGGGCTGAAGAAGGAAAGCAAGAGTGTCTGCTCGCTGAAGCCGCCGGCCGGAGCCGCGAGCAGCGAGAACGGCGTGTTGGGCGTACCCGTGACGGCATTCGTTCCCGGATCCGTGAGCTGACAGCTCATCCCCACCTTGTCACAAACCATACCGGGGCGGCAGCCCGAGGTGATTCATTCCTCCTACACGGATGGTCGTCAATTAGCCTTTCCACCATCTGGAGAAGAGATATTCGGGATACCCATTCTTCCAACCTCCTCCAGCCATTGGCAGAAGGAGATCGCGGAGAGGTCATCCGCTCGGGCGTCGGGCAAATAGGCATGGTAGCTTCGTGTCGGAAGCGTCACGCCGAGAAATGGCGCGATGAGACGGCCCGCTGCGAGATCGTCCGCCACGAGCGCGGTCGGCCCCATGGCCACACCCAGGCCGTCCAGCGCGGCCTGGAGCGTCAAGTAGAAATGGTCGAGCGTGAGCGACGCCACGGGCTCGAGATCCGGCGCGCCCGCCGCGGCGAGCCAGTCGGGCCAGACGCGCGGCAGCGTGGACGCATGAATCAATGTGTGTGACCGCAAATCCGCGACTTCCTTGAGCGGCAATCGCTCCAGCAAGGCTGGGCAGCAGACCGGCAGCCGGCGCTCCGTCAGAAAGGGGTGGCAGGTAAAGCCGTAGAACGTGTCCGGCCCGCCGCGAATGATCAGGTCGTAGGGTTCGCTGAGCGCGTCCACGGGGTCGTTGGAGGTGGAGAGACGTACCTCGATCTCCGGATGCCGGTCTCGGAACAGGCCCAGCCGTGGCAGCAGCCAGCGCAGGCTGAACGTGGCGAGCGCGTTGACGCGCAGCACGGCCGGAGGCGGTTTGCCGCCCCGAGCCTGATGCCGCTCCGCGGCAGCAGAGAGCCGGTCGAGCGCAGGCCCGGTCTCAGCCAGCAAGGCAACCCCCGTCGGCGTCAGCGCGACGCGCCGATTGAGCCTCCGGAACAACGCCGGCGGCCCCAGCCAATCCTCCAACAAGCGAACATGCCGACTGATCGCGCCGTGCGTCACATGAAGTTCGGTCGCGGCGTCCTTGAAGCTGCCGAGTCGAGCGGCCGCCTCGAAGGCACGCAGGGCGTTCAGCGGCGGGAGCGAGCGGCGGGGGATTGCCATTTCTCAGGTGACTTTAGCTGACTTGAAATCTCAGTATTAGTCGTTTGTCGGCGTCATGGAAGCGTCACATACTCTTGGATGTGATTGTTTTTCCGGGTTAGGGTCATGTTCGACACGACGAAACCCTCAGTCCGAGCAGGCGCTGCGTCAGCTTTCGTCGCTCCGACGATCCCTTGCCCAGGAGCGCCGAGGTGACCGGCCAAGGCATCGAGCGGCCCCGGGCCGGCGCGTTTGCACAGGGCCCACGGGAGTCTGCGTCCGCCCGGCGCACGCTCGCGGTCGCCGGAATCGCGCATGCCCTGCACGACGGATACACCGACCTGATCTATGTCCTGTTGCCCCTCTGGCAGGCCGAATTCGGCTTGGGTTATGGGATGCTGGCCGCACTCCGCGGACTCTATGCCGGCATGATGGCGGCATTCCAAGTCCCGGCCGGCCGGCTCGCCGAGAGGGTGGACGGGCGCATCGTTCTCGCCATCGGCACCGCGCTGGCCGCTGCGGGTTATGCGCTCGCCGGCTTCACGGGCAGCCTGGCGGGCCTGTGTGCGGCGCTGGCGATATCGGGCGCCGGATCGAGCACGCAGCATCCCATCGCATCCGCGGCGGTTTCCCGAGCCTATGGCGCATCATCGCGCGGCCCGCTCGGGACATACAACTTCACGGGGGATCTCGGGAAAGCGGCGATTCCCGGTCTGGCGTCGTTGCTTCTCACACTGATGCCATGGCGCGACACGCTTTGGCTGCTCGCCGCACTCGGCGCAGCCGTCGCGGCCACGGTCCTCCTGCTCATGCCGCCGATCGCCCGGGCCGGCCGCTCGCAGCCGCTCCGCCCGAAGGTCGGACGAGGCAGCGGTGGCTTCCGGCTGTTGTTCATTATCGGCGTGCTGGATACCGGGGTGAGAATGGGGCTGCTGACCTTCCTGCCATTCCTTCTCAAAGCGAAGGGCGCATCCTTGCCGATGGTCGGCGTTGCGCTGGCGATGGTTTTTCTCGGCGGTGCCGCCGGCAAATTCGTCTGCGGTTGGCTCGGCGCCCGCGCCGGCGTGCTGCTGACCGTGCTCGCAACGGAAGGAGGAACGGCGGCCTGTATCGTGGGGGTGCTGGCGCTGCCGCTCGCTCCCTTGTTCGTGCTGCTGCCGGTGTTAGGCCTCATGCTGAACGGCACTTCGTCCGTGCTCTACGGCACCGTTCCGGAACTCATGCCGGCAGGGCAGGCCGAGCGCGCCTTTGCCCTGTTCTACACCGGCACGATCGGATCGGGAGCGATCTCCCCCGTATTTTACGGCATGCTCGGCGACCAGGTCGGCCCTTATTGGGCGACCGCGGCAACCGCGCTCGTCGCGCTGGCGATCTATCCGCTGGCCTTTGCGCTTGCGCCGCATCTTGCCGACGCCCGGGGGGAAGAGCGCAGCCGGTAAGGAGACCCGGGACGCTCGAAAATGGAAAGCGACGGGGTACGGCGCACAAGGGCCGCAACGCGCCGGCCATTATGAACCGTCCGTCTCCCGCGCGCGTTCTCATACGAAGGGAGCCTCAGTATGCATACGCAACCAGGGATTGAAAGTCACCATCGCGATCAGACCGGCGCGATCAGCAAAAAACACGGCAGCACGCTGGTAAGCACGCTTCGGGCAGAGTACGGGCCACACTTCGCTGCCGGCTTTGCCAGCACGGACACCCTGGCCGATGTCCTCGCCAGCAGCCCCGATCACGCCTCGCTATCGCAGATGCGGCACGACTACGATGCTGGGAAGCTGAAACGGAAGCTTGAGCGCCGAGGCTGAAAGATGAGGGATTGAGCTGGAATTTCGAGCAGCCGCGCTGAACCTTCGATGAGTTCACAGCCCAACGCTCGAACCCGAAACCTCAAAAATTCGCCGCATCGAGCTCCATCAGCGTATCGGCGCCCGCCGTCACCCGTTCGAGTAGCGACGCGGTCAGCGGGATCTCCCGCTCCATCCAATATTTCGCCAGCGTCAGCTTGCGCCGGTAGAAATCGGCGTCGCCCGTGCCCGCGGCGAGCCGGGTTTGCGCCAGCTTCGCCATCCGCGCCCACATGAACGCGAGCGCGACGATGCCGAACATGGTCAGCACGTCATAGGATGCCGCCCCGGCATGATCGTGGTTGCGCGTCGCGTTCTGGGCGAGCCAGCCGGCCGCCGATCCCAGGCGCTGGATGCCGGTCTCGAGCGGTCCGACGAAAGGCGCTAGCGCCGCGTCCTGCCGGTTGGCCGCGATAAAGCCATTGATCTTGCCGAAGAACAGCATGGTCGCCTTGCCGCCCCTGGCGCTCATCTTGCGGGCGACCAGATCGAGCGCCTGGATGCCGTTGGCGCCCTCATAGACCTGGTTGATGCGGGCGTCGCGGACGAACTGCTCCATGCCGTGCTCGCGGATATAGCCGTGGCCGCCGAAGACCTGCATCGAGGCGTTGGCGGCCTCGAAGCCCTTGTCGGTGAAATAGGCCTTGATAACCGGCGTCAGGAGCTGCGAGAGCTCGGCCGCCTCGTCGCGCTCAGCCTCGTCGGGCGCGGAGCGGGCGACCGAGAACAGCAGTGATACCCAGGCGGCGAGCGCGCGGGCGCCCTCGACGAAGGCGCGGGTGCCGAGGAGCAGGCGCCGCACATCCGGCTGGACGATGATCGGATCGGCCGGCCCATCCGGATTCTTGGCGCCGGTGAGCGAGCGCCCGGCCAGCCGCTCCTGCGCATAGGCGCGGCCATTCTGGTAGGAAACCTCGCCGACCGCGACACCCTGGATGCCGACGCCCATGCGGGCGCCGTTCATCATCGCGAACATCCCGGCCATGCCGGCCGAGCGCGAGCGCTTGCCGTCGGCGGCGGGTGCCGGCGCCGCGCCCAGGCGGTAAGCCACGGCATCGTCGAAATTGAGCACGCAGGTGGCGTTGCCGCGGATGCCCATCTTGTGCTCGATGCCGCCGGTGCTGACGCCGTTGCGGCCGAGCAGCTTTCCGGTCTCGGGATCGACCAGAAATTTCGGCACCATGAAGAAATTCACCATGCCGAGATCGTCCTGGAGCCTGCCGTCCTCATCCGGGATCTTGGCGATGACCGTGTGGACGATATTGTCGGTCATGTCGTGGTCGCCGCCGGAGATGAAGATCTTGGTGCCGGTCATGCGATAGCTGCCGTCCGGCTGCTCGACGGCGCGGGTCTTCATCAGCTTGAGGTCGGTGCCGCAATGCGGCTCGGTCAGGCACATGGTGCCGGTCCATTCACCGGCGACCATGCGCGGCACGATATGCTCGCGCATCCACGGCGCCCCGCCGGACCAGATCGCCGAATAGGCGGCACCGGTCAGGCCCGGATACATGGCGAAGGCCTGGTTGGCCGAGGAGCCCATCTCGCTGACCGCGAAGGTCACGACCGAGGGCAGATTGGCACCGCCGATCTCCTCGGGCGCGCCCAGCCGGTTCCAGCCGGCCGCGCAATAGCGGGCGAAGGCATCCTTGAAGCCGGTGGGCGTGCGCACTACGCCGTTCTCGAAGACGCAGCCCTCCTGGTCGCCGACCTGGTTCAGCGGCTGCAGCACCTCCTCGAAAAAGCGCGCCGCCCCTTCGAGGATGGCGCCGGTCATGTCGGGCGTGAGCTCGGCGAAGCCCGGCAGCTCGGTCCGCTTGTCGATCTCCAGAAGCTCGTGAAACAGGAACAGGTAATCTTCTACGGGCGCCTTGTAGCTCGGCATGCGGCCTCCCAAACCGGCTTCTTGATTATTATTCCGCCGCCATGGCCGTCTCGGGCGCGCGGGACGCCGCGACCGCGGCGATGATGCTCTGATAGCGCGTCGGCGGCAGGATATTCAAATTCCGCCTGACCTGCTCCAGCGGTTCGGCGAGCAGCGCCTCCCAATCCTGATGCAGCATCCAGGCGGCCCGGCGGCCATGGCGATAGGCCTCCCACACGGCGCGCTTGACCGGCAGGCCCGGCAGGTGCCGCGCCACCTTGAACATGCCGGCGAGCGCGATCAGGCCGATGCCGCGGTTCTTGGTCTTGGCATAGCCGAAGGCGAGCAGCGAGACCTCGCCCAGCCCGTCGCGGCCATAGCCGGTGACGACATGCTGGAGATCGTGGGTATCGCGGCTGCGCGCGCCGAACAGGCGGCGCTCCTCCGAGAGTGCCTGCCGGTCGCCGGTCTCGGACGCCTCGACCAGACCTTCCGCGGTGAGGTTCTGCGCCGCCATGAAGGCGAGATAGGCGCGGCCGAGCGAGCCTTCGGGCAGGCGCGCCAGGGCCGCGCGGTCGGACAGCCGGTCGAGGAGCACGCGCCGCTCGCTGAGCACGGTCCGGCCGATCTCGGTCTTGCGAAAGCGCTCGAACGCGCGCTCGCCGGACCGGCCGCGCAGCGCGTCGATGATCAGAAAAACCTGCCTGGTATCCTCGCCGTTCCGCAGCAAAGCCCGGAGCGCCTTGAGCGCCGCGAGCGGGCGGATAGGCTTGCTGACGGTGCCTGCTTGCATTTCCCGTCTCCCGATGGCCTTTGGAAAGGAAGGTTAGGCCTTATAGACAATTCTGTCAATATTGTGGCCCGCACGGAATGACCTAGGTCGAATCGGCCTAAAGTCTGAATCGCCGTCCAGTTCTTATGCTAAGAGACTGGTTCAGACATTCAGTCGGTTCGACTAGATGTCATCAGGCTCTGAGAGGTCGAGAGTTTGAGCACCCAGCCCAAGCGGATCCGGCGCACGGCGGAGGATGCCAGGCGGCAGATCCTCGAAGCCGCCGAGGCGCGCCTCGCCCGTACCGGCCCGGCCGGCATCCGGCTTCAGGACGTGGCGGCCGATGTCGGTATCTCGCATCCGGTCATCCTGCATCATTTCGGCAGCCGCGAAGGGTTGATCCGCGCGCTGACCGAACGCGCGATCGACGATTTCCAGGAAAATCTGCTGCGCGTCATCGGCACGGCCGGTGTTCCGACCGAGAGCGTGCTGAGCCAGGTCTTCACCGCCCTTCGCCACGGGCTGGCCCAGCGTTTCGCCTGGCTGGTGCTGACCGGCGAGACCGGCGAGCCGGGCGACGGCGACAAGGCGCTGCAGGAGATCATCCGCACGGTGCACGAGCATCGTTGCGCCGCGGCCCCGCCGGGCACGGTGATCGATCCGCGCGATACCGGCATGACCATCCATCTGGTCGCGGCCGCCGCCTTCGGCGACGCCATCTTCGGGCCGCATCTAAGGCGCGGCGCCGGCCTGCCGGCCGAGGGCGAGGCCACTACCCGGTTCGAGAACTGGCTCGCGGCCCTCGTCCGCGATCATCTGAGCAAGCCGGCGATTGTCCTCGATCAGCCGAGCAGCTTGGCCCAAGCCGCCGCGTCGGCGAAGGGCTGACCCTGCTTCATGATGCCGCTGGCGCGCAAGGCGAGCGTGCCGTCGGCCGTCACCAGGCATTGCGCGAAGACGAGGTTTCGGGTCGTGCGCAGCAGCTCGGTCCGGCCTTCGACCCAGGCGCCCAGCGGCGCCGGCGCCAGGAAGTCGGTGGTCATGCTGACCGTCGGCAGGAAGCGGCCGAGCTTGCCCTGGAAATTCGAGCCCATGCCCAGCAGCATGTCGGCCAAGGTCATCAGCATGCCGCCATGGCAAATATCGGCCGGGTTGCAGTGCCGGAGCTCGACCCGAAAGCCCAGCACCAGCCCCTCGCCCTCGCGCTTGGCATAGAGCGGACCGTTGGCGCCGATGAACCGGTCCATCGGCACGGCGCGAAACCCCTCCGGCACAGCGAGGTCGCTGCCGGCTTTTGCAAGATCGTCCATCGTCGCCCGTTCGTAAGCTGATCGCGTCGGGTCAGCCTCTACCAACAGGCGGGCGGCGTGAACCCATGGCGTGCGACGGGCAGCCTCCGCCGCCGCGCATGGGGTGAGGCGGGGTAGAGAGTGGTCCCCCCGCCCCACCCCGCGATCAATGGACCGGCGGCAAGGCCGTCTGGTCGCCGGTACGGATGCAGGTCGGATGGCCGAAGCCGCCGGCGCTGATGCCGGTGCCGCCATTGGGATTGGGCTTGATGTCATAGACGATATTGTCGGGCCGCTGCGGATCGCCGGACACGCCGCCGACGCCCTTCAACTGATCGAAGCCCAGATTGTGCCGCACGCGCCAGCCGATATCGTGATCGGCGCAGGAGGTATCGCCGCTGACGCCGACGCCGCCGACATTCTTGCCGCCGCGATAAAGCGCGAAGCCGCCGCCGAACACGTTGACGCCGCCGATGCGGTTGCCGACCATCGGATCGTTCGGGCCGCCGAACCGGCTGGAGCTGCCGGCATAGGCAGCGTCCGCGCTGACCGGATTGCTCGCCTGCAAGCCATAGAGGCTGCCGCCCGGCTGCGTCGCCGAATAGAGATTGGCGGTCGAGAGCGCCAGGCCGCTCGGAAACACCGTGCTCGTGGATTTGTTGTTCAGGCTGAAATCGACGGCGGTATTGGCCTTCTGCGCCGAGATCACACGGCTGCCCAGCCACTGATCGGTGAAATCGTCGCCCGAAAAGGCGACGGCGCAGACCGTGCCGTCGCGGCTGACGAGAGTGGCCCACATCTGAAAATCGAGCCCGCTCGTCTCGTCCGAGACGGCCTGCTTCAGGGCGGCCCGCAGCGTCGACCAGTTGGGCAGGCCACCGCAGCCGGACGAGCCGCCGAAATCATTGTCGGCCAGGGCCGGATGAGCGCCGCAGAGTGCCGAGGCGGCGGCAAAAGTGGAAATGAGCCAGCGATGAATCTTCATGCCTGTTCCCCCGTTTGACGATGCCGTTCGTCCAGCGGCAGGAGCACCCCGAGCCGCTGCCCGGGATGCGCTGCGCCATGCGGCATCTCCGCCGCCTGATTATCGGATCGTCGGGAAGGGCGCGTCGTCCGTTCGGACGACCCGCGCCATGTTTTTCAGAGGACGAGCCTGCCGCCGGCCAAGAGCAGGACCGCGGCCAGGATCGGCCGCAGGAACCAGTCGGGCACGCGGCCGGAGACATAGCTGCCGATCAGCACGCCCGGGATCGAGCCGACCAGCAGCGAGCCGAGGAGATGCCAATCGATCGAGCCCAGAAACCAATGGCCGATGCCGCCGACCAGCGTCAGCGGGATGGCATGGGCGAGATCGGACCCGACGATCCGGGCCATCGGCAGTTTGGGATAAAGCAGGATCAGCGCGGTCACGCCGATGGCGCCGGCGCCGACCGACGAGATCGACACCAGCACGCCCAGGATCGCTCCCATGGCAACCGTCATCCAGAGAGTCTGCGCCGGCGCGGGCTCGCGCAGATGCCGGGCGGCGAAGCCTACGATCCAGTGGCGGAAGATCAGCGTGAGCGCGGTTAGCATCAGCGCGATGCCGAGCAGGAACGACAGCAGGGCCGAGCCGCCCTCGGTGGTGAGGCCGGCGACGCGCATGGCGAGGATAGTGAGAATCGAAGCCGGCACGCTGCCGAACGCCAGCCTGCCGACGATCCGCCAATCGACCCGGCCGCCCATGCCATGGACCGCCGTGCCCGCGGTCTTGGTGATCGAGGCGTAGAGCAGATCGGTGCCGACGGCGGCAGCCGGATGGAAATGGAACAGCAGGACCAGAATCGGCGTCATCAGCGAGCCGCCGCCCACACCGGTCAATCCAACCAGGACGCCCACCACGAAGCCGGACAAGGAATAGGCCGGATTGATCATCGATAGCAGCGTCATCCTCCCGCCGACCAAAGCTTTCCTCGCTCATGATGCGACGGAGTTCGACGCACGCGCTACACGAGATTTGCGCCGCTCGTATTTTATGAGAGGGGAAACCCTTGCGCAGCCTAGATCTGAACGACGCTCAGGCGGGGGTGACCAAGGGCAGGTGGATGCCGCACTCGGTCTTGTTCCGCCCGGCCCAGCGGCCTGCGCGCGGATCGGCCGCCGAGGCAGGCGCCGTGCAGGACTCGCAGCCGATCGAGGCATAGCCCAGCGCTTCGAGCGGGTGGTGCGGCAGGCCGCGCCGCTCGAACTCCGCGACGACACGGTCGCGAGACCAATCGGCCAGCGGATCGATCTTGATATGGCCCTCGCCCGCCTCGATCCTCGGGATGAAGTGCCGCAAGCCGCCATGGTAGCGCTTGCGCCCGGAGATCAGCGCCTCGATGCCGGCGAGCGCCGGCCGCAGCGGCTCGACCTTGCGCAGCCGGCAGCACGCATCCGGATCGGTCCGCCACAGCGCGCCGGCCGGATCGCGATCGGCCAGGGAAGCAGGCTCGGGCCGGATATGGCGGACATCGAGCAGCCCCAGCCGCTCGGTCAGGATGTCGACATAGCGAAGGGTCTCGAGAAAGAGCTTGCCGGTATCGAGGAAGATCACCGGCACAGCAGGATCGATCTCGGCGATCAGCGCCAGCAATAGAGCCGATTCCGCGCCGAAGCTCGACAGCACGGCGATCCGGTCGACAAACGCCTCGGTGATGAGGGCCCGCAGCAGCACCGGCGCATCGGCCGTTCGGTAGCGCCGATCCAACCAGGATGCGCGCTCTTCCAGCCCTGTCCGCATTGCTGCCGCAGCGTCCATGACGGCATCACCCTCAAACCAAATCCGTATATCCCTTTCTAAATCACAAAATTTCATTGTCAATTAAGGACATGCACATTTCAGCAATGTCCTTCAATTGGCTCAACGCTGTTGCCGGCTTGCATCGTTCCGACGGTCAGGCCTGCCGTGCCCGCGGGTTGAGCGACGGCGCGGCATCGAGCGGCGCTTCCCGCGCTTGGACACGCTCTTCGCTGGCGCGATAGAGACGGCTGCCCATGACCGCGACCATCACCCAGGTCATGATGAATTCCAGCCGCTGCAGAAGCAGCCACAGTTCCTGCCGGAACCAGGGCGTGTCGATCTGCCCCGTCCAGGTGACGGTGACGCCGAGCAGCCGCGAGAGTTGCCAATTCACCAGCTTGTCGCCGCCCTGAAGCTGCTGGAAAGAGATGCCCGATAGAATGGATTGATAGAAAAAGTCCGTCTGCAGCACGACGAGGGGCAGGATCGCGAGCCCGAGCGCCAGGGCTCCTTGCCAGAACCGTCCCTTGAGCCGCGCCACCGCCTCGCCGATCGAAGCAGGGGCGCCGATGGCGATCGCCGGGAACAGCACGATCATGCGCAGCCAGAGCGCACAGGCGACGAGCCAGGCGATCGTTTCCAGGACATAGCCCGGCCCGTGCGTCGAATCGCCGAGCAGGCACAGGAAGAAGCCGAGATTGGCGGTGCCGTAGAGCATCATCGCCAGCGCCAGGTAGCGCAGCACGGCCAATGCCGTCCGGGCCGCGGACCGTCGCCGGGTCATGAATTCGGGCAGCAGCAGGCGGGGGATCATGAAGACGAGCGGCAGGGTCGCCACCACCTCAGTCGCGACCAGCGCGAAATTGACCCAGCCCATGAAGCGAAGGTCGCTATAGCCCACCCGCGCGAAGGTCGCCTGCCACAGGGTCGCGGCGATGAGATCGGCCGCCACCGCCAGCACGAAGAGAGGCCATAGGCGCAAAAGGACGCTCATCGCATCGCGAAAGGCGGCCCCCGACAGCTTCAAGATCGCGAGCGCGCCTTCCTGAGGAAAGCGAAGCAGATCGGCATCGTGCACGCGAAATCCCCCTCGGCGTTTCTACGTGGACTATAGCAGACAGATTCGATCAAGCCTTTGTGAAATCAATAGAATTTAGCTTTAATTCCATCTGAGCCGCTCATCCGAACGGCTTGCCGGCCCGCGCGTAGGCGGCCGCCGCGTGGAACAGGTTTTCGGCCATGAGGCCGGTTTCGCCCTGGGCGCGGGCCTCGTAGAAGACGGCGACGCCGTCGCGGATCGCGGGATCTTCGGGCGCGGCTTCGAGCGCGTAATCGGCGAAATGGCCGGCGAGGCGCATATCGCCGTCGGCCGCCAGCTTCCGCGCGCGCTCGAGCAGGGCCGCCGCCCCGCCCGCCGCCTCGGCGATCTCGCGGGCGAGCGCCAGGCGTGGCGCCGGCTTCAGCTCGCTCGGCCGGCCGCTCCACCAGCCGCCATAGAAGCGGATGATGTTGCGCACGATGAACTCCGCCTCGTCATAGATCGGGCGCAGCCAGGGCGCGTCCGAGGGCGGCGGCGTCACGCGTTGGACGATGTCGACATGCGGCGGCGCTCCGTCATTCATCGCCGCGAGCGTCCGGCGCAGGATCGATTCGAGATAGCCGGCACTATCGAGCAGGATGCGCTTGACCTTGGCCGGGTCCTGGACGACCGGGCCGCCATGGCCGGGGCACAGGCTGACCGCGTCCAAAGCCGCCATCCGACGCAGCCCGTCTGCCCAGTCCCACGGATAGCGCTGCACCTTCTGCGGATTGCCGGCATTGGGCACGGCGTTGATGACGAGATCGCCCGGGCACAGCACCTTGCGGTCCGGACACCAGACCCAGACGCCGTCATCGGTCTCGCCGCGGCAATGGAAGAGCTCGAAGCCCATGCCGCCGACACTGAGGCTCAACCGCTCCTCGAACAGCATGTCCGGCATCAGCGCCGGGCGCTTGAAGCTGTCATAGGCATCGCCCGCGGCACTCTCGGCGATGCCGCCGAATTGCCTGGCATTGATGCCGGCATTGAAGCCCGCCGTCTGCTCGTAGCGGGCGAAACGGTCGAGGATGGCGCGCTGGGCGACGATGCGCGGGCGCGGCTGGCCCGGGATCAAGAAGGCTTGGAGCCCATAGGCGTGGTCGACATGGCCATGGGTGAAGATCGCGGTGTGGATCGGCGCCTGCGTGCGCTCGCGCAGCAGCGCCGCCAGGCCGGGCGCCAGGCGTTCCATGCCGGAATCGACGAGCACGATGCCCTCGTCGGTCTCGAAGGCGGTGATGCCGCTGAAATTCGAGATGAACCAGGTGCGCTCGGCGACCTCGACCGGCCCGCCCCACCAATAGAACCCCGCCTCGTCCGCACTCTTGCCGCGCGCCGCGGCAATGCGTTCCATCACGCTCGGCATGTCCGTTCCCCCCAAATTCGCGACGATTGGCTCGTCGAGCTTTTGATGATACGTGGCTCGCCGGCTGATCCCCCTCAGAAGGAGCGTTCGTCCACCTCGTTGACGAGCCTTTCGCCGGCGGCGAAGCGCTTGAGATTGGTCAGAAACAGGCTATCGCCGCGGCCGCGCGTGCCGTCGCCGCCCGAGGCGCTGTGCGGCGTCAGGCGGATGCGCGGATGGGCCCAGAACGGGCTGTCCGGCGGCAGGGGCTCGGTGCGGAAGACGTCGAGGATGGCGACGGACGGCGTGCCATGGTCGAGCGCGCCGAGCAAGGCCGCCTCGTCGACGAGATCGCCGCGGCCGATATTGACGAAGAAGGCACCCGGCTTCATCGCCGTGAAGAAATCGGCGCCGGCGAGATCGCGGGTGGCGTCATTGAGGCCGGCGGCGAGCACGACCACGTCGGCGGCCGGCAGGAAGCGGCGCAGATCGGAGAGTGCCGCCATCTCGTCGGCCGCGGCATGCGGCGCCATATTGCGCCGGATGCCGGTGACATGCGCGCCGAAGGGCTTGACCCGGCGCGCGATCTCCTGGCCGATCTTGCCGAAGCCCACGATCAGCCAGCGCGATTGCGACAGCTCGCGGAACGGCACGCGGCGCCATTGGCGCTCGCTCTGCGCCTTGCGCTGCTCGGCGATCGGGTGCCATTCGGCGACGACGTTGGCCACGACATATTCGGCGATGGCGATCGCCTGGGCGTCGCTGTTGGCGAGCTTAGTGCCTTGCTCGAAGATGCGGCGGAACACCGGCAGATCGAGGCCGGCGACGCAGCTCTGCATCATCCTGACCGCGCCGCTCTCAGCCGCCTTGTCGAGGAACAGCTTCGATTGCTTGGTGGCGAAGGCGTCGAGGCTGAGCCAGACGATGTCCGGCCGCACCGCCTCGACCTCGATCGGTTTGCCGTCGAGCGCGAAGGCGCCATCGTCGTCGACCGTCAGCAATTCGAGCGGCAGGCCAGTCGCCCCGAGCGCCTCGCCGATGCGGTCCGCAGCCCGCTTGTGCAGGAAGATCTTCATGCCGCCATCCTAAAAGGCGCCGCAGCGCCGGTCGAGCAGCAGCCCGACCGATTTCTGATGAAAGCGCGCCTCGTAGGCGCGGATCACGCGGTCGAGGCCGGCATGGCTGGCGGGCGCGTCCGCGGCGGCGATCACGACCTCCGTGCTTGGCTCGCGCGCGATCTTGCCGGTGCCGGGATCGCGCCATTGACCATAGCCGTCGAGCACGGTGAGCCCGTCCGGGAAGGCGGCGGTCAGTGTGTCGGCGACGTAGCCGTCCCAGGCCGCCTGGTCGATGCCGTCGCGGCCGAAGAACAACTCGGCCACCAGCATCGGCTGGGTTCCGGGCGGGCAGGTAGGCAGGCCCGGTGCGGCACAACCGGCCAGCAGCGCCAGCCCGCTCAGAGCCAGATACCGGTGACCGCCATGCCGGCGAACAAGGTCATCCACCACATGAAATAGAAATTGAAGGCCGCGAACAGCAGGGCGAAGGCGCGCGCCGCCTTGAGATGGACGATGAGCGCCAGGGCCGCGAGCGCGAAGATCCAAAGCCCGTACTCGATCGGCCAGCCGACCCAGCCGGGCGGGCGCATCAAGGGATGCCACCAATCGAAACGGAAATAGCCGCCCCATAAGCCGATGAAGATCCAGAACGCCGGCAGTATCGACAATACCCAGAATTGCCGCCGCGCGGCCGGCGGCACGCGCAGGAAGCTGCCGATCAGGAGAACCAGCATGAAGGAGCAGGGCATCCAGAACAGCAACCCGCCATCGATCGAGCAGGACGCCAGGAACGCGCCGAAATTCCGCAGCGCTCGATCGATGGCCGGCATGATCCGATTCGCGCTCCTTGCGCTGTGGAACCGCCTTCATGCCGGATGGTTCCGCGCCGTCAGGCCGCATCCTCGTTCGCCGGCCGGGTAAAACGGGATTCGCGGCTGGCGCCCAGGGCGATATAGAGATCGCCGAGGGCGGCCAGGATGCCTTGCTGGTCGGCATCGCCGATCAAATTCTCGAGGCAAGCGAGCAGGCGTGCCTCGAACGCGTCCATCGCAGCCCGGCCCTCGTCGGTGAGCACGACCCGGCTGACCCGCCGATCGGCATGGTCGGATTCGACATCGATCCAGCCCTTTTCCTTGAGCGCGGTGATCTGGCCCGAGACGGTCGCCTTGGTGACGAAGCTGGTGGCGGCGATGGCGCCCGCCCGCTTCGGCCCGTTCCTGAGGAACAGCATGAAGCGATACTGCGTCAGGTTCATCTCGCCCTGCTTGGCCGCCTGCTCGAACTCGCGGAAGACCGCGACGATGCTGCGGACCGAATAGACCTTCTTGCGTTCTGTTGCCATCTCAGTGCCGTAAAGTGCATTTGCCGTTGTTGATGACTATCACATCGCGGGCCGCGACGCGGCACCGGAACGACAGAATTGCGCCATCCTGCCAGAAATCGACGGCGATCGATTCGCCCGGATAGACCGGCGAGGAGAAGCGAACATCGAATCCCGCGATGCGCCGGTGATCATAGGCGCAGATCGCCTGCAAGACGGCGCGGCAAGCGGTGCCGTAGGTGCAGAGGCCGTGGAGAATCGGCGCCTCGAACCCGACGCGGCTGGCGAGCGCCGGATCGGCATGGAGCGGATTGCGGTCGCCGTTGAGGCGATAGAGCAGCGCCTGGTCCGGCCTGGTCTCGACCGTATGGGTGAGATCCGGCGCCCGTTCCGGCAGCGCATGCGGCGCCGGCCCGGAGCCCGACGGACCGCCGAAGCCGCCGTCGCCGCGCGCGAAGGTGGTGCTGCCGAGCGTATAGAGCGGCTCGCCATCGTCGGCCGAGCCGACCCGCGTCTCGGTATAGATGACGGCGCCCTTGCCGGCGCCCTTGTCGTAGGCCTCGGTCACCCGCGACGCGGCGACGAGCCGACCCGCCGGCGGCAGCGGCCGGTGCAGGGTCAGGCGCTGCTCGCCATGCAGCACCTTGGTGTAGTCGTAGCCGCAATCCTTGAGCAGGCGCGAGCGGGTCAGCACCGTCGCCATGGTCGGCACGGTCTTCAAGGGCTCGCGCTCGAAGACGTAGGCCAGTTCCGCCTCGTCGAGCGGATCGCGCCCCATGCCGATGCCAAGCGCGTAGAGCATCGTTTCGCGATCGGAATAATAGAAATGCTCGCCTTCGCTCCGAAGCGACATGAGATGGTCGTAGTTCATGGTCATGTCAGTCGAGGCCTCCGTCGAGATCCATGCCGTCCATGCCGGCATTGAGCCGGGCATGGGCGACGAGGTCATGGACGATCGGGCCGAGCACGGTCGGATCGTCGATCTGGTCGACCACCGGCCCGCGATGCCAGCCCTCGGCGATGCCGAGAATGCCGTTGCCGGCCTGGAACACGCGGCCGGTGACCTTGCTCGACTCTTCGCTCGTGAGCCAAGTCGCGATCGGCGCGATCCAGCGCGGATTGCGGCGGCGCATGCCCTCCTCGTCGAGTTGGCGCAGATTTTCGGTCATGCGCGTCAGCGCCGAGGGCGAGATGGCGTTGACCGTGATGCCATAGCGCTTCAGCTCGCGCGCGGCGATGATGGTGAAGGAGGCGATGCCGGCCTTGGCCGCCCCGTAATTGGTCTGGCCCTGATTGCCGTAGATGCCGGAGACCGAGCTGGTATTGATGATGCGGGCGTTGACCGGCTCTCCGGTCGCCTTCTGCTTGTCGCGCCAATAGGCGGCGGCGTGGCGGGCGGGCGCGAAGGTGCCCTTGAGATGGACCTTGATGACGGCGTCCCACTCCGCCTCGCTCATATTGACGAGCATGCGGTCGCGCAGGATGCCGGCATTGTTGATCACCGCGTCGAGCGTGCCGAAATGCTCGACCGCCTGATCGATCATATGCTTGGCGCCGTTCCAGTCGCTGACATCGTCGCCATTGGCGACGGCCTCGCCGCCGGCGGCGCGGATCTCGGCCACGACCTGCTCGGCCGGCGACAGGTCGGAGCCGCTGCCGTCGACGGCGCCGCCCAGATCGTTCACCACCACCTTGGCGCCGTGGGCGGCCAGCATCAGCGCGTGCTCGCGGCCGATGCCGCGCCCTGCCCCGGTCACGATCGCGACGCGGCCCTCGCATAGTTTCTTCATTCTTGCGTTTCCTCGCCAACAAGTTTGCTTTGTCAAACTAAAGCAGACTATCCTCCGGCACAAGAAACCCAAAAAACGGGACGGAACGCCGCGATGAATTTCGACTTCTCGGACGATCTGAAGCTGCTGCGCGATCAGACGCGCAAGTTCCTCCGGGAGCACAGCCCGACCAAATCCGCGCGCCGGATCCTCGACGGCGAGGCGCCGTACGATGCGGCGCTGTGGCGGCGCGTGGCCGAGCTGGGCTGGCTCGGCGCCGCCATCCCCGAGGAATATGGCGGCATCGGCTTGGGCTACGAAGGATTGTGCGTGCTCGCCGAGGAGCTGGGCATGGCCGTGTCGCCCATTCCGTTTTCGTCCTCGATCTATCTGGCGGCCGAGGCGATCCTCGCGGCCGGCAGCGAGGCGCAGAAGCAGGCCTATCTGCCGAAGCTGGCCGCGGGGGAGCGCATCGCCTGCTTCGCGCTCGCCGAGGGGCCGGGCAATCCCAATCCCACACGCATCATGGCCACCGTCGAAGGCGGAAAGCTCAGCGGCGTCAAGCTGCCGGTCGCCGATGGCGGCATCGCCGATATGGCGGTGGTCGCGGCCCGAAGCGAGGGCAAGGTCGGCCTGTTCCTGGTCGAGCTCGCCACCCCCGGCGTCACGCGCGAGACGCTGAAGACGATCGATCCCAGCCGCGACCATGCCAAGCTGGGCTTCGACCAGGTGCCGGCCGAGCCGCTCGGTCCCGCCGATGGCTGGCCGATCGTCCGGCGCGTGCTCGACCGGGCGGCGATCCTGTTCGCCTTCGAGCAGGTCGGCGGCGCCGGCGCCTGCCTCGACATGGCCAGGAACTACGCGCTGGAGCGCCACGCCTTCGGCCGGCCGATCGGCTCGTTCCAGGCGATCAAGCACAAGCTCGCCGATGTCTATATCGCGACCGAGCTGGCGCGCTCGAACGCCTATTACGGCGCCTGGGCGCTCGCATCCGACGCGGCCGAGCTGCCGCTCGCGGCGGCGGCGGCGCGCGTCTCCGCCATCGAGGCCTTTCATCTCGCCGCCAAGGAGAACATCCAGACCCATGGCGGCATGGGCTTCACCTGGGCGTTCGACTGCCATCTCTATTATCGCCGGGCGAAACAACTCGCGCTTGCCATCGGCAGCGCACCCTATTGGAAGGACCGCCTGGTCGACGAACTGGAACGGCGGAACGAGCGCTAGGGTAAGGAGGAAGAGCCATGGATTTCAACGACACGCCGGAAGAGGCGGCCTTCCGCGCCGAGGTGCGGGCCTTTCTCGACGCCAACGCCAAGCTCAAGAGCGAGGCGCAGCCTGCGACGCGCCGGCGCTACATCTCCGACCGGGACGAGCTTACCCGCGCCAAGCTCTGGCAGGCGAAGAAGGCTGAGGCCGGCTTCGCCCGCATCACCTGGCCCAAGCGCTGGGGCGGCCGCGACGGCAGCGCCATCCAGCAGGTGATCTATAACGAGGAGGAGGCACGCTACCTCGTCCCCGGCGGCGTCTTCTCGATCGGGCTCGGCATGTGCATCCCGACCATGATGGGTTATTGCGACGAGGCGACCTTGCAGCGCTACGTGCCGCCGGCGCTCAAGGGCGAGGAGATCTGGTGCCAGCTCTTCTCCGAGCCGGCCGGCGGCTCCGACCTCGCCGGGCTGCGCACCCGCGCCGAGCGAGACGGCGAGGATTGGGTGATCAACGGTCAGAAGATCTGGACCTCGGGCGCCCATTATTCCGATTACGGCATCCTCATCACCCGCACCGATCCGCGCGCGAAGAAGCATGCCGGCCTCACCATGTTCTTCCTCAGCATGAAGAGCCCGGGCGTGGAGGTACGGCCGATCAAGCAGATCTCCGGCACCTCCAACTTCAACGAGGTGTTCTTCACCGATGTCCGCATTCCGGACAGCCAGCGCATCGGCAAGGTCGGCGACGGGTGGAAAGTGTCGCTGACCACGCTCATGAACGAGCGGCTGGCGGTGGGCGACGCGCCCGGACCCGACGCCGAGGACATCTTGGAACTTGTCCGCACGCTCGAGCTCGAGGATGGGCCGGCGATCCGGAACGCCGCCGTGCGCGAACGGCTGGCCGATTGGTACGTGAAGAGCCAGGGCCTCAAATACACCAAGTTCCGCACCATGACCGCCCTCTCGCGCGGCCAGACGCCGGGGCCGGAATCCTCGATCACCAAGGCGGTGAGCGCCTCCAAGCTGCAGGAGATCGGTTCCTTCGGCATGGATCTCCTGGGCATGGCCGGCGGCATCATGGATACCGAGCTGGCACCCATGCAGGCCTGGTTCCAGGAGGCGCTGCTCATGGCGCCGGGCCTGCGCATCGCCGGCGGCACGGACGAGATCCTGCGCAACATCATCGCCGAGCGGGTGCTGGGCCTGCCCGGCGATATCCGGGTGGACAAGGACGTGCCGTTCAACGAGATCCCGAGCGGCCGATCCTGACCCCCCTTACCGGCTGACCGTGTCGAGGAACTCGACCAGGGCCTGGTTGAAGGCGGCGGGTTGATCGAGGTTGGAGGAATGGCCGGCGCCGGGGATCACGACCTTGCGGGCGCCGGAGATCTTGGTTGCCATATAATCGGCCGAGGCGAGGAAATTCTTGTCCTCGGCGCCGACCATGACCAGCGACGGCACCTTGATATCGGGCAGGGAATCGATCACGCCGGCATCGTGCTGGGTGAGCATCCCGCGGGCGGCGAGGGCCAGCCCCTCGGCCGAGCGATGGGTGCTCGACGCCACTTCCGCGCTGCCGGCGCCGAGGGCGGCCAGCCCCTCGGCATCGTAGCGCGCGGCGGTCCTGAGCGCGCGCTCGTTCCAGGCCTGGCGCGGCTCGTCCTTGCGGAAGCCCGGTCCGGTGTCGATGACGAGCAGCGCAGTTACCCGTTCCGGATAGCGCCGATGGAAGGCCAGCGACATGTAGCCGCCGAGCGACAGGCCGCCGACGACCGCGCGCTCGGCGCCGACGGCATCGAGCAGGGCCGCCATGTCGCCGATCGTCGCCGCCTCGCTATATTCGGCGGGATCGGACGGATAGTCGGACTGACCGTGGCCGCGCATGTCCCAGATCACCAGCCGATGCTTGCGCGTAAGCGGCTCGACCTGGCCGCGCCACATCGCCGAGGTTGCCGCAAATCCGTGGGACAGCAGGACTACCGGGCCCTTGCCATGGGCCTCGTAATAGACCCGAACGCCGTTGCGATCGAGTTTCGGCATGTTCGTTTCCTCCGATTTTTCCATCACTATAGCCGGAGCAAACGCGCAGAAGGATGGCCCTTTCGCATTACGCTTTAAAGTTGGGAGAAATTTGATGGCGCGCCTTTATCTGGTACGGCACGGCAAGGCGGCGGCGGGATGGGACGCCGACCCCGATCCGGGTCTCTATGCGACCGGCCTCGCCCAGGCCGAGGCGATGGCGGCGGCGCTGGCGCCCAAGGGGCCGCTGCCGCTGGTGACGAGCCCGCTGCGGCGGACGCGCGAGACCGCCGCCCCGCTGGAGCGGCTCTGGCGGGTTTCGGCGCGGATCGAGCCCGATGTGGCCGAAATCCCCTCGCCCACTGCGGATCTGGCCCAGCGCAGCGAATGGCTGCGGGCGGTCATGCGTCAAAGCTGGTCGGAACAGGAGCCTTGGCTGGCCGCATGGCGGGCGAAGGTGCTGGCCACCCTCGCCGCGATCGAGACCGACACGGTCGTGGTCTCGCATTTCATCGCGATCAATGTCGCGGTCGGCCGGGCGATGGGCGACGACCGGGCGATCGTGTTCCGGCCGGAGAACGCGTCCTGCACCGTGCTCGACGTGACGGACGGGATGTTCCGCCTCGTCGAGCTGGGTACGGAAGGGGCCAGCCGGATCTTATGAGCTGGGCGTTTGCGATGCCGCTGGTGCCGTATTAGCATCACCCAACATAGTTGTACCGCCAGTCCAAACGTGCAACTCGAAGGGGTATAAGATGCTGAGGGCTTTCGCCGTGGCGGTCGTGCTGGCTGCGATTTCCCGGACCTGCGCTGCCGCCTCGCCGCCAGCCCCCGCAACCCAGATCCGCCCCCAGGGCGAAACCAAGATCTCAGCGTCCTTTGGGAAGGTCGCTCTGGAAGCGAATTTGCTGACTCATCAGGTCGGTATCGGATCGCCTAGCGCGCCGGCCATCCGGCGGACTTCGAACTGCACCTACAGCCATGATCCCTGCATGCTCGTCGACTCATTGGAAATTTCGGTCAATGGCCGACAGATCGCGGTTCCCCGATCGGCGTTCGGTGATTTGTCAGATTTATGGACAGTAGCTTTCCATAAGACAGGCTCCCACAGATTCACCTTTGTGATGATCGGGGGAGACGCGAGTGAGGCCTACAAAGCGACACTAACGTTCGACGGCAAAAGAGTTTTGCAGAGATCCATCATTGACAGTGAAGCTGGAGCCGTTGCGGAGCGAACGGTCTACTTTGACTTATCCCATTATTTCCAGTGAACTGGAAGCTGGCTGCGTGGATCGCCAGGCGATTCACGCAGCCCAGTCCGATCTTACGCGAAGATCTCGTGGAAGAAGCTCTGCATCGCGGTCCAGGAGCGCTCGTCGGCGCTTTTATTGTACTTGATCCCGGGCATGATGCTGCCGTCGGCAGCCTTGTTGGTGAAGCTGTGGCCGGTGCCGCTATAGGCGATGAGCTGCCAGTCGGCACCGGCCTTGCGCATCTCCTCCTCGAAGGCGGTGCGCTGGTCGATCGGGACCAGCGGATCGTCGGCGCCGGTGCAAACCAGCAGCTTGGCCTTGACCGCGCCCGGCTCGGCCGGCGCCAGGGTCTGGAGGCCGCCATGGAAGCTGACGATGCCGGCGAGCGGCTCGCCGGCGCGGGCGAGCTCGAGCGAGGCGGTGCCGCCGAAGCAGAAGCCGATGGAGGCGAGGCGCGCGCCATCGACCTGCGGCAGCGCTTTGAGCGCATTGAGCGCGGCCCGGCCGCGGGCGCGCAGCTTGTTCGCATCGGTGCGTATATCCGTCGCCATCGTCATCGCCGTCGGCAGATTGGGCGCCACCCGGCGATCGCCGAAGATGTCGACGCCGAGCGCCACGTACCCCAGCTCCGCCAGCATGCGCGCCCGCTCCATGGCATGCTCGGCCAGCCCGAATATCTCGGGCACGACCAGGATGCCGGGGCGCTTGCCGCCGGCGGCCGGGTCGAAGGCGAGATAGCCACGGCAGGCCAGGTCGCCGTCGCGATAGTCGAGATCTTCCGTCTTCATTGAGCGCCTCCTCGAGCGTGAAACGAGGGCGGAGCCTAGAGCGCTGATGCTTTCAGCGCCAGCAGACGATGCGTGCCACGATCTTCTTCGATTCCGGCAGCCGCTCGGCCTCGGCGAACGGGGTGCGGCGCTCGCCGACGGAGGCGGCGACCGCGTGCTTGCGCAGGAAGTCGAGGATGGTATGGCCGGCGACGGCGACGCCGATATCGGTCACCAGCACGCCGGTCCGGCTATAGACGCCGGGCGAATCGATCGCCTGGGTGACGATGCCGACGACCGCGCCGAAATTGTCGAAGAGCGGGCTGCCGCTATTGCCGTGCCGGACATCGCCGCTGAACTGCAGGCGCGGCTTGGTCGTGGTCAAGTCGATCGGCCGGGCCTCCGCCGTGACCAGCACCGGCTCGATGACCGGCAGCCCCAGCGCCGGAAAGCCCACGATGAAAAGCTCGCTCGGATCGACCCGTTTGAAGTTGCCTTCGAACAGCGCGTAGTCGGCGACCGGCGCGTCGATCCTGAGCAACGCCAGATCCTGCTGCTCGTCCTCGGCATCGACGCGGGCGAGGATGAGCGGGCTGCCGGCGCCGCCGATCTGGACGCTGACCTTGGCGCAGGCGCGCACGACATGGTCGTTGGTCAAAAGCGCTTTCGGCGCCACCGCGAAGCCCGTTCCGACCGAATGCTGCTGCACCCCCTCGAACGCGGCAGGGCGATCGGGATGGAGGCCGCGCAGGATATATTGCGTCCGTTCGTCCGGCGTGTCGGCACTCTGCGCCCGTACCGGCGAGGCATTGAGCAGCAGGCCGGCCAGGACGAGCGGCGGGATGATCGATCGCAGCATTTGCTCCGTTTCCAGGAATGCGCCACAAGGATATCAGAAGAATCCAGGCGACAGCGTTACCGCTTCCCCCGGCCCGGCAGATGGCGACATACTCCGCCCGGTGGGCGACGCGGTCGCCTTCCGGAGAAGCAGGATATGGCAGAGTCAGAAGACACCAACAGCCCGAACCGCCCTGACGGCATTCCCCTGCCAATGCATGTGAACGCGGTTCTCATCGCATCCAGCCGGGCGATGACCAACGCGCTCGACGCCCTGGGATTTCCCGAGGAAGATGATCGTCTGGTCGAGCAGGATGGCCGCCTCGGCTTCATGACCTGCTCGCACGAGGTCGATTGCGACGATATGTTCGCGCTGATCACCGAGCTGTCGACCCGCGGCGAGACCTGGGAGATCCAGTTCCGCATCGATGTCGAACCGAGCCGGGCCATCTTCCATGTGCTGTCGCGGCATCGGCCGGTTGCGGCCCTGGAGCAGGAGCTGGATCCGCTCGAGGAAGGCGGCGAAACCGACAAGCCCTCGCTCGGCACGCATGATCTCGACACCGCGCCGGGCGGCGCCTCGTTTCGCCGCGAGATGCGGCGGATCAAGGCCGCGGACGTGTTCGCCGAGATCGGCTCGGGCCGCGACGGCAGGGCGCATGCCCGGATCGTCCAGCGCAATCCGCGCCGGCTGCTGGCGGAAGCGACGGCGGCGGACGAGCCGGCGCTGCGCGTGACGCTGCGCGAGGTCATCCCCAATGTCATGTTCAGCGTCGGCCGCGGACCGGAATAGACGGAAGCCGCGTTCCGGAATGCATGATGCCGGCCGGCGCGAGCAAGCTCGCAACGGCCGGCATCGGCTGGCTCAGGAAACGGAGACTATTTGCGTTCGTAGATGACGATTTCGCCGGTCGGGCCGCTGATCAGGCCGGGGCGATCGCTCATCTCGCTGGGCGGCGTGATGAGGGGGGCCGGCTTGATGCCGCTGCACGCCCCTAGAAGCCCCGCCAAGCCGGCGAGCAGCACGAAAGATGCCGCCCGTCCTTCGATCAACCGAATGCCTCTGGCCACTTTACTCTCCCTGGAGACCGGACCGCCCCGCATAGACTGGATACGGAGCGGCTTGTCGGACCCTAATCTACTCTTTGTCGGCGCAGGATTCACGCGCCGGATCGTACTGACCCGGCGCGTTTCTCATTAGAAGCGGACGATACCGCCCGCCTGGACCACATCGATCGGCAGATATTCGCCGAAATCGCGGTCGAGGGTCTGGTGATGATAGCTGACGAAGAGCGAGGCCGAGGCCGGGTTGATTTCCTGCTCGAACAGCACGCCGTAATCCTTGGCATGGTCGCCGGCATAGAGCAGATCGTCGTTCTCGGTATAGCTGACCGCGAAGGCCGTCGGGCCGATGCTGAACCACGGCACCGGGGTCTTCCAGCCGAGCTTGGCGAAGAACAGATCCGGAGACAGGTTCTTGTGCAGCGGATCCTGGTAGATCACGTCCTGATAGCCGCCGGCCAGCGTCAGGTTGACGCCGCTCGGATGGAGGATCGAGATCGAGCCGTTATACTGGGTCGAGCCGTTGGCCGACGGGCCGGTGATGATCGGCGGGGTGCCGCCCTGGCCGACCAAGGCGTTGGCCGCCGTCGGGACGCCGTTCGAATAGGCGTAGGCGTTGGGCGCCGCATGGTTGAGGCTGGTCGCGAGCGAGATCGCCGCACCGGCCTGGACCAGCGTGCCGTACCAGTTGCCGCCATAGCGGAGCGCGAAGTCGTAGGCGCCGCCGTCGACCGCCGAGGTCGAGAACTGGAAACCGTTCCATTGCGGCGAGTCGTAGCGCAGACGGTCGTTACGGACCAGGCCGTCGAAGAAGAAGAACATGCTGCCGACCGCCGGGCCGAAGGAACCGGCCGGCGCCAGGATGAAGGTGTTGCCCGCACCGGCCGGCACCAGCGCCGCGTTCTTCTGCCGGAATGTGAAGCCGCCGTCGAAGTCGGACACGTTTTCGTAACCGGCATAGAAGGTGCCGGACAGATCCATTTCGTTGGTCAGATAGCCCGCGGTGCCGCCGAAGCCGAGATGCAAGGCACCCCATTCCTTGTTGCTGATGAAGGCTTCCGCCCAGC